>Ga0209381_1000025_pt1 | contig 482889 bp, 430 predicted proteins | sample DewCreD2012metaG_FD_184111 | JGI IMG/M metagenome (GOLD analysis project Ga0209381, IMG submission 184111) | Hot spring sediment bacterial and archeal communities from British Columbia, Canada, to study Microbial Dark Matter (Phase II) - Dewar... ... | reverse complement strand
GGTTTGGGTGGATGTTTTTGGGCATGGCTATCCCTCACCCCCAGCCCCTCTCCCAAGGGGAGAGGGGAGATGCGTCGGTAAAATATCGGGCAAGTCGAGTTCCTCGATCTCCTGCTCCGTATCGCCCTCCCCGCGCAAAACGACTTTTTTCGGCGGGTAGGGATTGGGGTCGAAAACCGCTTCCTTGCCGCAGTACGGGCAGGCGACGATGATGACCTGCTCCTTGGTGATTTCTTTGAAGAGCGTGTAAGTCTTTTTGCAGTTCCAGCATTGGAAGGTGAAGCGTTTTTTCATTTTTCCTCCATTCCCCATCTCCCTTTGGGAGAGGGGTTGGGGGTGAGGGTCACAGCGCGAACATCGCGGCGAAAATCCCCGCAAAGAACAGCAGGCTCGAAGCGGTCAACAACCTGCGCTTATGCAGCGCCGACTGCGTGAAGAAATCCTCGATGCCCAGCGATTCGGACAGTTTCCGCGGGTCCTGCTTCATCAAGCCGACATCCACCTTCCATTTTTTGGGCGTCAGCGCCAGCAAAGTCAGGATCAGCGCCAGCAGCCAGAGCGCAAACGCCGCATTCAACGCGCCATTGATGACCATCACCGCATCCTCGCCGCGCGTCAACTTCAACACAGTCGCGAACAAGCCCGGGATGCCCAGCTCGAGCGTCAACAGCCGCTCCGCCATCCTGTCCATCAAATCGCTTTGCGCGGCAATGCTCTCGTAGAACTTCTGGCGCAACAGGTCTTCGTTTTCGCTGAGGGGTCGGGTGGGTATGGGTTTATTTGCCATCCTGCCTCCGTTTTCCATGCGTCGCATCTCCCCTTCTGTGGGATTATCTCTATTGTAGGACAAATCAAACGAAAGGCAAGTGACTTTTGGTTACATTTGCAAGGTAAACCCACTATTCGCGCCCCCAACTTAAACACCGAAACCTACAACGCAATCCATCCCCCGCGCAAACCCTCGCGCACGGCTTCGGCGCGGTTGGTCACGTTCAACTTGGCATAGAGGGATGAGACGTGAAATTTCACCGTATGCTCGCTGATGCCCAGCGCCGCCGCAATCTGCTTGTTTGCCAGCCCTTTCGCCAGCAGTTCCAGCACCTCGGTTTCCCGTTCGGTCAGCAGACCGCGCTCGACTGTCCCGCTTTCAGAGGGGAACAGCAACACCGGCGTACCGACCACCAATCCCTGGGCAATCGCATGCACGGCGGCAATCAACTCCTCGGCAGACGCCTCCGCCGGCAGGACGCCCCATGCCCGCCCCGCCCGCCTCATCTCCTCGACGTTAACCGGCTCCTCCCCCAAAAACAGAATCCCCACCGATTCCTTTCCCCCCTCCCCTCCCTCCCCAACGGACGCGATCACCACCTCCGCGTTGGACTCCTCGTCGAGCGAATCATTCACCACCCTGATCGCCTTATCCGAAAGGAGCAGGGCGCGCACGCCGGCGCGCAAAGCCGGCGAAGGGATGTGGAGCAGCACACGAATCACATTCATACTCACGACGCAGACCGTCCCGAAGGCTCGAGCCCTCGGGACGATGTTGTATGATGCTGGCTTACGTCCTCTCCCCCACCATCACCGTGACGGTCTCCGGCTTGCCGCCGCGCAGCACTTCCACGGCAATCGGCTTGCCGACCGTATCGCTGTGGAGCGCCGCGAACAGGTCGTCCGGGTCGCTCACGGGCTGTCCGCCCACCGCCACGATGGTATCGCCCACGAACAGACCGCCGCGCTGGGCGGGTCCGTTTTCTTCGAGCCACAACACCAGCAAACCCGAGGTTTGTTCGCGCCGTAAGGATTTTCGCGCCGCTTCGGGAACTTCCACCGGCTGAGTGCGCACTCCCAGATAGCCGCGCCTCACCGAGCCGTGTCTGGCGAGCAAATCGGCAATGCGCCAGGCAACCTTCACCGGGATGGTCAACGAGGAACCCGGCGTCAGCCCGGAGGTGTTCAGCCCCAACACGTCCCCCTCGGTGTTGACGAGCGGTCCGCCGGAGAAGCCGGGGTAGGGCGTGGTCTCGGTCTGAAGGAACTCGTCGAGCAAGCCGCCGCGGTGTGTGCGCGCCGGTCCGCCGATGGCACTGACAATGCCCCATGAAGCTTGTATGCCTGCCTTGCTGGGGCGCCCCAGCGCCAGCACCAGCTGCGCCACCTTGACGGAGTCGGAGGTTGAGGCGGGGGTCAGGGCTTTTTCGCCGAGGCGGAGCAGGGCAAGGTCCGAACCGGGGTCGCGTCCTGCCAGCGCCGCATCAAGAGTGCGTCCGCCGGTTAACGTCACCTTGATATTGTCTTCGCGCGTCACCACGTGGTCGGCGGTGAGGACGAGGTCTTCCGCAAAAGCGATGCCGCTGGCAGGGTAACGCTTTCGCGCATCCACGAGGACGGTGCTTGCGCCGCCTTTTTCAACGGCGGCGGTCAGCGCATTCGAGAAATCGGTCAGAGGGTTGGACATGTCATCTCCTTATATCACGTTTGGGCAAATGAACCAAGTAGGGGCAGTGTACCGCAGACGGACATCACGCGCCTCCGCAGGATGGGCGGTGGATCCCCCGGTCGTTCGGGCAGGGTCGTTTGTCATATAATCGAATCGTGAAATCCACCCTGCGGCTGAATCTGAAGACGCTTCCCGTCATCGCGCTGGCTGCCGCCGTCATGCAGATCGTGGACCCCTCGCGCGCCTGGGTGGTTTTGCTGGTTGCCCTCGGCGGGGCATGGCTGTTCAGCCGCTGGTGGGTGCGCGGACTGGCGCATTCGCTCCGGTTCGAGCGTGAATTACGATACGGCTGGGCGCAGGTGGGAGACCGGCTCGAAGAACGGTTTACGCTGACCAACCGGTTCCCCCTTCCGGCAACATGGGTGGCAGTCCACGACCATTCCACACTGCCCGATTGCCGCGCCTCCGTCGCCACCGGTGTGGACGGTCAAAGTGTCTCCCAGTGGAAGATCCTCACGCAATGCACGCGGCGCGGTGTATTCATGCTCGGCGGCGCCACGCTCGAAACGGGCGACCCGCTGGGTATTTACACGCTCACGCTCGAAGATTCCGCCTCGTCCACGCTGGCGGTCATGCCGCCGGTCATCCCACTGCCGCGCTTCGAAATCCTTGCTGGTGGCTGGACGGGCGAAGGACGAACCCATCCGCGCACGCCGGAAGAAACCCTCAACGCCTCGCACACGCGTGAAATGGTCCCCGGCGACCCGCTGAAGTGGATTCACTGGAAGACGACCGCGCGCAGGAACGCCTTCCACGTGCGCGCCATGGAGGGAACGCACGCGGGTGACTGGTGGATTCTGCTCGATCTGTACGCCGGTTCGCAACTTGGCACGGGCTGGAACTCGACCGAAGAACATGGGGTGATCCTGGCGGCCTCGCTCATCGCCCAGGGGCTGAGCGAGGAGCATGCGGTCGGTCTTGCCGTCAACGGCGCCGAGCCCGCCTGGCATGTACCGCGGCGCAACGAATACCAGCAGCGCTCCCTCCTGAAATCGCTGGCAGTGGCTTCGCCCTCCGGGTTGAGCCTGAAGGAATATTTGCACAGGGCGGGCGAAGCCTTCCGACACCGCGGCAGTCTGCTGATCGTCACCGCCTGCGCGAATGCAGACTGGACTCCATCGCTCCTGCCGCTGATGCGGCGCGGCATCCTGCCAACAGTGTTTCTTCTCGACATCAACGACTACGGCGGAGGCGCGGACATCGGTCGCACAGCCGCGTGGATCCGTTCGCTGGGAGCGGCATGCAACGTCATTGCACGTGAGCTGTTCGAACGTCCCGAAGCGCGCCCCGGACACGAAGGCGAATGGGAATGGCGCATTTCAGCAACCGGCAGGGCGCACGCGGTGAAGAAACCCGCCGCAGAGTGGAAGAGGCTGGAATGATCCTGCGCCTGTGGCAAAAATTGTGGACGGCGGACGCGCTGGGCATGCAATGCGTTGCGCTCGCGTTGTGGGCGTTTGGTTACGGTATCGCATCGTCACTGCGCAACACCGAAACGGAATCCTTTTTGGGGGTTTGTCTCGCCGCTGCGGGTATCGGTTTCGGATTGGCAAAAGCCCGATGGAACGGAATACGGGCGTCGGTGTGGATGGCGGCGCTGGGCGTCCTGCTCGTCTGGGTTTGGGGGGCGCGTCTCCCCCAGCCCCTGTTCGATCTCTGCAAAGCCGCCCTTGCCGCGCTTTGGGCATGGGCGATCGGCGCGAATGCGGAGGTTGATCTGGACGCGCTGCGCGCAGCGTGGAGGGTTATCCTGGAATCGTCCTCGGCGCTGGCAACGCGCCTGCAAACCTGGAGGCTCGGACTCGACCGGAATGTCATCATCAACGACGCCCTCGTCCGCAACATGGCATGGACGTTGCTGCTGTGGTTGTGCGCGGCATGGATGGGCTGGTTCGCGGAACGGCGCAAAGCCGTAACGGCATTTCTTCCCGCCCTATCCCTGCTTGCCGCCGTCATTTCCTACAGCGAGTACCGCTCCTTCACGTTGTGGCTGATGACGGTGCTCCTGCTCCTGCTGATGGGAACATGGAACTACCGCGATCACACGTTGCGATGGTTGACTCAGCGCATGGATTACTCGGAAAGCATCGGCATTGATACCACGCAGGCGGTGCTCGTCCTGACCCTTGTCTTCGGCGGGCTGGCGTTCGTTGCGCCGTCCGTTTCCTGGCGCGAACTTCTCGAGGACATGCGTAACTGGCGCGGGCAAAACGAAACCGCCGAGATGCTCGGCATCCAACAGCCCCCGGGCAAACCGAATGCGGCAGGCGGGGCACAGCAGCCGTCACTGCCGCGCGAACACCTGTTGAACAGCGCCAGCGCAAACTCGGAAACGGTTGTGATGTACATCCGCACGGGCGAATTACCGCCTGCAGCAGGCGCGTCGCCGCCCGCAGAAGCGCGGCGGTATTATTGGCGAAATGCCATGTACGACAAGTATGCCGGATCGGGATGGACAACCAGCGCATCGTTCGACCAAACCTTTCCGCCCGATACACCGCTCCTGCCCGGATTGTTGAGCGGATACCGCCTTGTGCAGCTGGAGGTAGAGAAAGCCAAACCGGACGGCGTTCTCGTCTGGAGCGGCATCCTCTTCCGCGCGAACATTCCCCTCACAATCGGCTGGCGCGTCAGACCGACCTCGAACCTGTTCGCTGACCAGGAAGCCCTGCTCCTCGCCGATATGTACTCCGCCGCTGCATCCGCGGCGGAATACGAGGCTTCTGTCTATGTTCCCGCCCCCACGCTCGACAACCTGCGCGCCGCCCCGGCGCACTATCCCGAAGACATTCGCCTGCTCTATCTCCATCTTCCGCGTTCCGTGCCGCAGCGGGTCTTCGATCTGGCTGAAGAGATTACCGGCGGGCTGTCGAATCCCTACGAGAAAGCCAAAGCCATCGAAACTCACCTGCGCGCGAAGTATCCGTATGATCTTGCCGTCCCTTCTCCGCCCGTGAATCGCGACGTGGCGGATTACTTCCTGTTCGAATTGCAAAGGGGGTATTGCGACTACTACGCCACTGCCATGGTGGTGCTGGCGCGCGCCAGCGGACTGCCCGCGCGGTTCGTCTCCGGTTATGCCCCCGGCATATACGATGCGCCCAACACCCGATACGTCATTCGAGAGAAGGATGCGCATTCGTGGGCGGAGGTCTATTTTTCGGAAATCGGCTGGGTCGAATTCGAACCGACCGCGTCACTGCCGGAAATCGAACGGGATGAGTCGCGCGCCTTCGCCTCGGAGAACCCCGCAAACGACGAATCCGCCGCCAGACTGCTGACCCGTTTTCGCGCGGAACGGATATTCGTTTGGGCTTCGCCCCTGCTGGGTTTGCTGACCCTTGCCGTTGTATATTATGCGTTTGTGGAACGCTGGCTGGCGATGCGTCTCGCGCCCGAAGCCGCCATCCATCTGCTCTATCAACGCTTTTACGGCATGGCGCGTCCGTTTGCCGGGGCATGGACGCGCGCCGAAACCTCATCGGAGTTTCTGCGCAAATTCATCGGCAGGCTTGCCGCGTGGGATCGCCGCGCCTCGACCGCGAAACTGTCCGCACAGATGATCGCCAACGCCTTCGCGTTGACGGAGATGTATCACGCCTCCCTGTTCGCCAATCGCCGAACCGGCAGGCAGGACGCGGCACGCGCCTGGCGCGTCTGGAAGCGCCTCCGCGTGCAATTGCTGCGCGCGCGACTGCTTTCGATCCTCCTTCGCAACATGCCGGGCGCGTAATCGAAATGCATCCGCAGGCTCTTTATTAAAATTTTCGTTTTCATGGCAGATGCTCTTGCAATTATTTTCATTCTCGTTATACTGTTACCAAACTTATTTCTTCAAGAGGAGAAAGGAATAGAGTTATGGCTTCGATGGAAACGCTCGTCATCAAAACGGAAAACAAATTCAGAAGTTTGGTGACGAAACAGGCATACAAAAAAGGTGAGGCGATCTGCGCCATCCCCACGGAGAAGATCGTCAATAAACCGAATCGCTTCACCGTTCAAATTGACCGCGATAAGCATACCGACGTCGGCAAACTGGCGGCGTTGAATCACTCCTGCGACCCCAACGTGATCCTGGATACCGAACATCTCCTGATGTACGCCTGCAAAGACATCGAGAAGGGCGAGGAGCTCTCGTTCTTCTACCCCTCAACGGAGTGGGAAATGGACGCGCCATTCATTTGTCTGTGCGGCGCGTCGAACTGCATCCATGTGGTGGCGGGCGCGCGCTTTCTGCCGCTTTCCACCCTCGAGCATCACTTCCTGAACAAACATATCCGGGAATATATGATCGAACTGCTGGAAAACACCGAACTGCACCTGAAAAAATTGCAGACGGCATAAGCGACGACAGGCGTCTCAAAGAGTTGAACTCTTTGGGACGCTTTTATCAGCCCAGCCGCGTAAAGGGCGGAAGCGGTAAAGTTACATGGATATGATGAATTCTCTTCGCAAATATTGGGCAATCTTCCAGATCACCCTCATCAACTCACTTGCCTACCCCGGCGAACTCATCGGGCGGAGCGTGATGATCGTGCCGTTCATGTGGATCTTCTACCAATTATGGAAGGTCACGTTCAACGCGGCAGAGACCGACGTGATCAACGGCATGACCCTCTACAGCACCATGTGGTATCTGATGATGGCGGAAACCATCGAACTCAGCCGCCCGCAGCTCGCGCGGACGATCTCAGAGAACGTGAAAGACGGCTCCATCGCCTACCTCCTCAACAAGCCCTACAACTTCCTGCTGTACCAGTTCAGCAACTCGATGGGCGAGACGGTCTTCCGCGCGGCGATGAATGCACTCTTTGGCGGTGTCGTGGTCTGGTGGCTGGTGGGAGCGCCGCCCGCGCTTCAGGGCTGGACGTTTGCCACCCTTGCCCTGCTCGGCACGTGGATCATGAACTTTTGCATCACCTGCCTGATTGGGCTCTCGGCGTTCCTCGTGGAGGAGGTCTCGCCGTTCATGTGGATTTACCAGAAATTCATTTTCATCCTCGGCGGGTTTCTCATTCCGCTCGATTTTTACCCGAACTGGCTGCAAACGATTGCAAAGTCTTTACCGTTTGCCTACATGATTTACGGACCATCGAAGTTATTCGTGGACCCTTCGATGGAACTGCTCGGAAATGTGTTGTCCATGCAGGCGGTGTGGATTGCAGCGCTTGGAGCCATCCTCGCTCTGTCCTACAGACGCGGGGTGGCGTACCTCACGGTGAATGGAGGATAAATGAAACACCTCGAATTCCTCCTCGCCCTCTGGAAGGCAAACCTGCAATCCGTGATGGAATACCGGGTCTCGTTCCTGACGCAGGTCGTCGGGATGATGCTCAACAACTTCATCTATTTTGCCATCTGGCTCATCTTCTTCGACCGCTTCAAGGACGTGCGCGGCTGGGGCGCCAGCGAGATGTACGTCACCTTTGGGGTGCTTGCCAGCGCGTTTGGGCTGGTTTCGCTGTTCTTCGGCAATGCCTTTGTCCTCGGCGACATCATCAACAACGGGCGGCTCGATTACTACCTCTCGCTCCCCCGCCCTGTCCTGCTTCATGCTGTCGCCAGCCGCATGATCACCAGCGGCTTGGGCGATTTCACCTATGGCTTCATCAGTTATGCGCTTTCGGGGCAGTTCACCTGGGACGGACTTCTGCGCTTCATCCTCGCCATCCTGCTGGCGGCGGTGGTGTTTGCCTCGTTCTTGATTCTGGTCAACAGCCTGGCGTTTTGGGTGGGAATCGTCTCGAGTTTCACCAACTTGATGATCAATGCCCTGCTCACCTTCGGCATCTATCCCATCACGCTCTTCGATAACTACGCCAAACTCATCCTTTTCACGGTCATTCCCGCCGCGCTGATGGGAGCCGTGCCAGCCGAGTACATCCGCGCCGCCACCTGGCAAACGCTGGCGCAGCTCCTGCTGGGGGCGGCGCTTCTGCTTGGGCTGGCGGTGACCGTTTTCAGGTCGGGGTTGAGGCGGTATGAATCGGGAAGCGCCATCCAGGTGGAGGTATAGTCCCGCTTTTCTGGTATAATTTCGGCTCGTGACTGGTCCTGCAAGCGGTTTCGCGCGAGACTGCAAGCATGGAGACCTGCATAATCTTGTAGAAAGGAAAGCAAACGTCATGCCCTTACAGAAAGAAGTAAAGGCGGAACTCATCTCGAAATACCACCGTCATGACAGCGACACCGGGTCCCCCGAAGTTCAGATCGCCATCCTGACGGGGCGCATCCAGCAGTTGACCGATCACCTGCGCGCCAACAAAAAAGACGAGTCCTGCCGCCGGGGGCTACTCAAACTGGTCGGACAGCGCCGCCGTATACTCACGTATCTGCGCAAAGTGGATTACAAGCGGTATCTGGCAGTCACCGAAAGTTTGAGTCTGCGCCACAAGTAATGTGTTCTTTGCAGGGGCGGAGCCATGGCTCCGCCCCTGCCCATATCGTCCGCCGTCAGGAATTGAACAGCGCGAATGACCTGACGTCATTCACACTCTTCAGTCCCTGACCCAAGGCGGAAACCAAATTGTAGGGCTCGCATTGACCAGAAAATCCTGATCGTCACCCGTGCCAACACGCAAAGATTGTAAAAATCTTGGCGCGTTGGCTGTTGGGCGGCAATGGCGCCGATGCGGGCAATGTAGGAGACAAAATGAAACCCGAATCCAAAAAATATTCAACCACAGTCGGAGGTCAGACCCTCACCTTCGAAACCGGCAAACTTGCCGGACAGGCAGGCGGCGCAGTGACCTTCGGCACAGCCGAGACCATGGTTTTTGCCGCCGCCACCATGGGCGATGTGCGCGAAGGCATTGATTTCTTCCCGCTCAGCGTCGAATATGAAGAAAGACTGTATGCCGGCGGAAAGATCCCCGGTTCGTTCTTCCGAAGGGAGGGACGCGCCCCTACGGAAGCCATTCTCACCGCCCGCCTCACCGACCGCCCCATCCGCCCGCTGTTCCAGGATGGCATGCGCAACGAGGTGCAGGTCATCGTGTATTCCTACTCTTCCGACGGAGTCAACCCGTTGGACATTCTCGCCATCAACGCCGCCTCTGCCGCCATCATGATCTCGGATATTCCCTGGAATGGCCCCATCGGCGCGGTGCGCGTCGGACGCGTGGACGGAGAATTCGTCATCAACCCCACCTTCGCCCAGATGGACGCCTCTGACCTGGACCTGCGGATTGCCGGCACCCAAGACGCCATTCTCATGGTCGAGTGCGGGGCAGATGAAATTCCCGAAGACGTCATGGTGCAAGCCCTCGAACTGGGGCACAAAGCCATCCAGCCGCTGATTGACCTGCAGCAGCAAATGGCGGCTGAAGTGGGCAAGCCCAAACGCCAGGTGGAGCTATTCCTGCCCAGCGAGGAAATCAAAAAGAAAGTCTTCGACCGGGTCAGCGGACCGATGAACCAGCTGCTCGAAAAACCGCTTTCCAAAAACGAGTTCTACACCGGCATGACCGCAATCAAGCAACAGGCTGAAGCCGAACTTTGCACGGTGCCAGAAGGCGGCGATCCCGCCGCGTACATCCCCGTCAACATGTTCCGCGAGGCGTTCGAATTGGCAGAACAAGCGGTCGTCCGCGAACGCATTCTGAGCCTGGGCAAACGCCCCGATGGGCGCACGCCGACCGAGATCCGCCCGATCTGGTGTGAGGTGAATGTCTCGCCGCGCGCCCACGGCACAGGCTTGTTCACCCGCGGCGAGACTCAAATCCTTTCATTCGTCACGCTCGGCACCCTGGGCGAGGCACAGGAACTGGACAACCTCTCCCCCATTGATACAAAACGATACATGCACCATTACAACTTTCCGCCATTCAGCACGGGCGAGGTCAAACCTTTGCGCGGGCAGAGCAGGCGCGAGGTCGGGCATGGAGCGCTGGCGGAACGCGCGCTGGAACCGGTCATCCCCAGCGAAGAGTCGTTCCCGTATGCCATCCGCGTCGTGTCCGAGGCGTTATCCTCCAACGGTTCGACCTCAATGGGCTCGGTCTGCGGCTCGACCTTGGCGTTGATGGATGCCGGTGTACCGATCAAAGCGCCGGTCTCGGGCGTGGCGATGGGTCTCATCACCGACGAAAGCGGACGCTACAAAATCCTGACTGACATTCAGGGAACCGAAGACCATCTCGGCGACATGGATTTCAAGGTGGCTGGCACGGCGAAAGGAATCACCGCCCTGCAGATGGACATCAAAATCAGCGGCTTGAGCGCTCAGATGATGAAAGAAGCGCTCGAACAGGCGCGCGAGGCGCGCGCGTTTATTTTGGGAAAAATGCTCGAGGTGATTTCCGCACCGCGCCCGCAAATCAAGGATCACGCGCCGCGCATCATCACGGTGAAGATCCCTGTGGATAAAATCGGCGCGCTCATCGGTCCGGGCGGAAAGAACATCCGCGCGTTGCAGGAAGAAACCGGCACCAAGATCGACATCGAGGAGGACGGCACCGTCTACATCGCTTCGACCGATAGCGCCGGGGCGAAAGTTGCACAGGAACGCATCGAATCGCTGGGGGAAAACGCAATCGTCGGCAACATCTATACCGGCAAGGTCGTGCGTATCGAATCGTTCGGCGCGTTTGTCGAGATTCTCCCCGGCGTGGATGGTCTCGTTCACATCTCACAACTCGACAGCGAGCGCGTCAACAAGGTGGAAGACGTGGTGGGGATGGGCGATGAAATCACCGTGATGGTCACCGATATTGACCCGCAGGGCAAGATCCGCCTCTCACGCCAGGCAGTGCTCGAAGGCTGGACCGCCGAGGAGGCGCGCGAGAAAGACCAGCGCAAGCCCGGCGGCGGACGTCCCGGCAGTGGGCGCGGCGGCGACCGCGGAGGCAGAGTCGGCGGGGATCGCCGCGGCGGACGGGACCGGAGATAGTCGCCCGGGAAACCTGAAGCGGATGGAGGCAACTTCATCCGCTTTTTCATTTGCCATGCCGTCTGCGGCGTTTTCTCCAAAGCGCCATCGGCTGTAATTCGACAGAAAACGCCGCAAAAGGTGAATCATGCCCAATCGCTTGAAAAACGAAACCTCCCCATACCTTCTTCAACATGCAAACAATCCCGTAGAATGGTATCCGTGGGGAGATGAAGCCCTGTCAAAAGCCAAAACGGAAAACAAACCGATCTTTCTCTCCATCGGCTATGCCGCCTGTCATTGGTGCCACTTGATGGAGCATGAATCCTTCGAAAACCCCGAAACCGCCGCCTTTATGAATGAGCGCTTCGTCAACATCAAGGTGGACCGCGAGGAACGTCCCGATCTCGATGCCATCTACATGCAAGCCGCCTTTGCCATGACCGGTTCCGGCGGATGGCCCCTGTCGGTCTTCCTCACGCCCGATTTGTGTCCCTTTTTCGCCGGGACATACTTTCCGCCTGCGCGGCGCTATAACATGCCATCCTTCCTGGAAGTTCTCGCGGGGATTGACAGGGCATGGCGGAACGATACGCAGGAAGTGGATCGAGTTGGCAGTCAGGTCCTCGCGCAAATTCGTACACCCACGGGCAAACCCGGGAATCGGCATGAAATCACCAAAGAGGCGCTCGAAATGCCTGTCGGGAATCTGCTCGATGTGTACGATTGGGGATATGGCGGCTGGGGTTCGGCGCCGAAGTTTCCACAGCCCATGACCATCGAATTTCTCTTACGCCGCGCAACCACGGATACAACTCAACGTGAACAAATCATAAAGGCTGTCACCCATGCATTGAGTGCAATGTCACGCGGCGGACTGTATGATGTGGTCGAGCGTTGACAATTTTTGGAGAACGCCTCACTTTGAGAACTAGTTGTCCCAACCGATAGCTTGTTTCGACCTAGAAAACACCATATATCAATGAATTTTTGACCGTCTTCTACAGTCATTAAAGCGCCAACATCTAGTAACTCAATCACGCGTCGCCGATCATCAAAGGTTTCATTTCCAGGCCCCATCCTTCCGCAATATGTAAAGCAAACTCACGAATTTGCTGGATGTCTTTTTCTGTTATGGTTTCTGTTTCCAAATTCAGATTCAAATCGTCGCGTTCTTTCTCCAACGAGGTTAGGGTGGTTTCTAATTGCTGTTTCTTATCAATCAACAATCCTCTTGGAATGTCACCAGAAATATACAGGTCAAGTACGCGGTCCAGTTGACTCTTCGAGTCCTGCAAAAGATCATCGAGAACAAGCAAACGATCACGGATGGGTGCAATGAATTGTTCTCGGCTTTCTTGATATTCTGCAAGCCCAGTTTCCAGAGTTCCCGGTTGAGTAAGAAGCGCCTTCACCCAATCCCAGACCAACTTATCGACAACATCTACGCGAAAGATTGGGAGAGGACACTTCACGTTGGCGATGTTCCCCATGAGGGCATTACACTTGTAATACAGGTACAGTTTCCTTTCATGAGGCACGGTAGCATAGCAATTGACGCTGGTATGACACAGACCACATCGGATACGTCCTCTCAGTAAGTATTCACGTTTTATATTGCGTTTGGAGACACTTACATTTGCCTTTCGCTGAAGATTAGCTTTCTCCCACATTTCCTCAGAGACAATAGGAGGCACGTTAAATGCCAGCCACCATTCGTGTGCGTTGGGCTTGTGGTAACCTCCGAAAGTGTTACGTTTTCCATAGTGCCAGTGTCCAGCATATGTCTCTGATTGCAAAATTCGATACACGAGTCTCCCTGACCATTCCCCTTTCCCGCGCTTTTTGAACATCCCATGCAGGCCTGCCCAAGTGGGACCCCTCATTTGGGTGAGTCGCTTTGAAATCTCGCGTGTGGATAGGCGCCGACCTTTTTCATCTCCTTCCACATACCATGTGTAAACCAATTGTACGACTGCTGCCTCCTCTTCATGAATCACCAAATTTTTTCCATCCTCTGATAAGCGATAACCAAATGGGGGCGTATTTCCGTGAAGCATAATCTTCCCGTTTTTGACCACCTGCCGCCTGCCGCGAACCATGTGTTCGGCGATTTTTTCACGTTCGTATTCAGCGATAGTCGCACGAATATGCTTGTTCAAACGCCCTTCCGGCGAGTTCTCGTAGCTGGCGAGAACATAAACAACTTCGACACCGGCCCGGTTCAATTGCTCTTCAACGATAAGTTGCTTCGCAAGTTTACGACTGAGGCGGTCAATCTCGCGAACCACCAATACATCAAACGCCCCTTTTTGCGCCATATCGCGTGCGTGATTAAGTTCAGGTAATTCAAATGAAGCGCCGGATGCACCACGATCATCTTCGGCTAATTCTGCAATGACTTGCCATCCATTGTCGAGTGCAAAATCCCGACACATTTCCAACGGCAACATGATCGTGCGTAACGTGGACGCGCTCACCTTTGATCTCGCCTATGACGCGGAGAACCGTCTCGTAGCGGTGGATTCCAACGCAACTCCTCCTCCCACCGCTACGTCCACATCAACTACAACATCGACTCCCGCATCTACCCAAACCCCTTCCAGCACATCGACAGCAACTGCTACCCCCCACAGGGACGATGTCACAGACTCCTACTGCACCGGCGACAAGCACGATAACCAATACGCCTGTGGTAACAGATACCCCAACAAATACGCCAACCGCTTCGGCTACGCCTTCGCAGACTGCGACACAGTCCGGTTCCTTCCCCGGCACCGGGATTCTGGACAATTTCAACCGCGCCAATGGTTCCATCGGTTCGAACTGGAACGGAGTAGTTTCGGGGTATGGCATTGCCTCCAACCAATTGGACGTGAATGCAGGCGACATCTACTGGCAGGGTTCGTCCTTTGGCGCAGACCAGGAGGTATACGTCACACTTGTCAATGTGGACCCGAATGGAGGCGAGCAGGACTTGCTTCTCAAATCACAAAGTGCCAATAATTGGACCAGCGGTGTGATTGAGGTGTTGTACGACGCGACCAATGACGTTGTCACCGTGTGGACGTACTCAGGCAGTCAGAATTGGGTACAGCACGGCTCGGAGATTGCGGTCACCTTCAACAATGGTGACCAGTTCGGTGCGCGCGCCAAAGCCAACGGAGACGTGGAAGTCTACAAGAATGGGACATTGCTGGGCACACGCAACGTGAGTTCGTGGCAATACTACGCCAGCGGTGGGTATATTGGTTTGTGGTTCATTGATGCCAGCGATGCCCTGCTGGATGACTTCGGCGGCGGCAATGTTTCATCCGGCCCCACACCTACCCCTACTGCCACGTATACCCCAACGGCTACCTCCACTTCGACCAACACACCGGTCGCGACAGATACCCCCACGTTGACCGCTACAGCTTCCCCAACGGGAACAACGGCGCCCTCACAGACTCCCAGCAACACACCGACTGTCACTTTCACACCCACAGCCACCTACACCGCGACCAATACTGCGACACCATCTTCAACACCAACGATCACCAATACACCGACCAACACACCTCCACCGACCAATACAGTGTCTCCCACACCGACCCTGCCTCCCGTGCCGGTCTTCCTGGGAGCCTCCTTTATATACAACGGCGATGGTCAACGCGTGAAGTCTGTGATCACCACGAATATTGCCACAACCACAACCTACTTTGTGGGCAATTACTATGAAGTTGCCAATGGGGTGGTGACCAAGTATTACTATGCCGGTGCACAACGCATCGCCATGCGGACCGGTGGTAAACTTTACTTCATGTTCGGCGACCATCTCGGCAGTACCAGCATGACCACGGATGCTTCAGGCAATATTGTTTCAGAAATGCGCTACAAAGCCTGGGGTGAGGTCCGTTATGCGAGTGGCAATACGCCAACCGACTACACCTTTACAGGTCAACGAAGTTATACCAGTGACTTCGGTTTAATGTTTTACAACGCTCGCTGGCTGGACGTTTCGATAGGTCGCTTCGCCCAAGCAGACAGCATTGTACCTGGCGGTGTGCAGGGGCTGGATCGGTATGCTTACGGATTGAACAACCCGTCAAGGTATACGGATCCAAGTGGACATTTTCCATGGCCAATCGTTATTGGATCTACATTAGCAGTTATAGGCTATACATCCCTCCATTTGTTTGGAGTGCTTCCTGATTACAATGGTCTAGGGTATGCAAAGAAATATGTTACCAGCAAAGACCCAATAGTAGGTGCAGGTATTGCCGTACAAAGTGAGTACTACGGACCTTGGGATACGCGTAGCGGAGCCGATTTAATAAAAACTATAAGAGGTGGAGGCGGATCATCAGGTATCGGGATTGCTCAATCATCGGATACGGAAATAGCAGGAATGGAAGCTCAACTGGCGGGCATGTCCCATTCACCCTGATCGAATGATTAATCAAAAGGCTCCCCATGGGGAGCCTTTTGATTTTATTTGGGTTCGATATTTCCCTTCGAGTCCGTTGGCTGGTCTTCCTCTTTTTCGCCGCTCAAGCCCTCCCGGAAGGATTTTATGCCCTTACCGATTTCCCCTGCAATCCTGCCGATGCGACCGGGTCCAAAAAGAAGAAGAACGATCACCAGCAGGATGATCAATTCCATGGGTCCAAGACGTGGAAACATTTTTATTGCTCCTTTTTTTCTGTATCCTGCTTATCCTATCACAATCAGGATGAATTCGCCATTATAGTTCGCGGCGGAAAATAATCCCCTCGATAAAGCGGATCATTCGCCGGACAAGCGAGCGCACACGCCCAAGGACGCGATATTGCTCGGTGCGGACCTGTCCCTTGCTGGGCAGCGGACCCGTCCATTCGGCGGTCAGCGCGCCCCAGGTGAGACCAGCGCCAAAACCGACCATGACCAGTTTATCGCCGGATTTGATCTGTCCCTTCTCGACCGCCTCTACAGCCGCGATGGGAATGGAGGCGGTGGACGTATTGCCGTAACGGTCGAGATTGACAATGAACTTCTCCATCGGTTGTTTAAGACCGCGCGCTGCCGCTTCGATAATTCGAATGTTGGCTTGATGCGGCACGATCCAATTGACTTCCTCGACCGCCATGCCCGCGGCGTCCAGCGCCTCCAGCGTGGCTTGCGCCATGACGCGGGTTGCAAAACGAAAGACCTCCTTGCCGTCCATTTCGATAAAATGCTTGCCGGCATGCACGGTTGCCTCCGTGGCGGGATGCACACTGCCCCCGCCGGGAAGCGCCAGCAGGTCGCCGCCGGAACCGTCCGAATGCATGACGGCGGAATACACGCCGCCCGGTCTTTCGCTTGCCTGCAAGACAAACGCCCCCGCGCCATCGCCAAAGAGAATACAGGTGTTACGGTCTTTCCAGTTGACGAAGCGGGAAAGAGTCTCCGCGCCGATCACCAGCGCGCTTTTGATGGAACCGCTCCGAATCGCCTGAGCCGCCATATTGGTGGCGTAAATGAAACCCGAGCAGGCGGCAAGTAAATCGAAGGCGCCTGCTTTTGTCGCGCCGATCTGATCCTGTATCAAACAGGCGGTTGCCGGGAAGATGTAATCCGGCGTGGATGTGGAACAGATGATCAAATCCAGATCGGTTGGCCGCAAATTGGCAACCTTCAAGGCTTTGAACGCCGCCTCCACACCCAGCGACGAGGTGGTCTGACCGTCTTGCGCGATGCGTCTTTCCCGAATGCCGGTGCGCTCGCGAATCCATTGGTCGTTGGTCTCCACCATTTTCGACAGGTCATCGTTGGTCAAAATCGTTTCGGGCGCAGACATTCCCCAGCCCGTAATATGTGCATATGGCATAGCCTACTCCTGCTCGATTGCCGCCGCGCCGGCTGTATTCGGGAAGACGCCCTACCCCTCGAACCGGCTGAACACCAGTGTGGCGTTATGCCCGCCAAACCCAAAAGAATTGGACATCACATGCCTGAGCGATGCGCGGCGCGGCGTATTGGGGACAATGTCCAGGTCGCAATCAGGATCGGGGGTCTGGTAATTGATCGTCGCCGGGATGATTCCGGCGCGCATCGCCAGAATGCTGAACACCGCCTCCACCGCGCCGGATGCGCCCAGCAAATGCCCGGTCATGGACTTTGTAGAAGAGACGGGAATTTTATAAGCCTGCCCGCCAAAGACAGTTTTGATGGCGGCGGTTTCGCTCTTGTCGTTTAGCGGCGTGGACGTGCCGTGCGCATTGATATAATCAATATCGGTCACGCTCAAACCGGCGTCCTCCAACGCCAGCTTCATGGACATTGCCGCACCAGCGCCATTCTCCGCGGGCGCGGAGATGTGATAGGCATCGTCCGTGGTGCCGTATCCGGTCAATTCACACAGGATTGCCGCGTCGCGCGCCTGTGCAAATTCGAGCGATTCGAGAATCAAGATGCCGGCGCCCTCACCCATCAGGAAGCCGTCGCGATCCTTGTCGAACGGGCGTGAAGCCGTCAGCGGATCGTCGTTGCGCGTGGAAAGCGCGCCCATTACATTCATCCCCGCCATGGCAAGCGGCACAAGCGCGCCTTCGGAAGCGCCCGCAATCATGGCGTCCGCCGCGCCGCGCCGGATCATCTCCATGGCTTCGCCGATGGCGTTATTACCCGATGCGCAGGCGGTTGCCACCGCCATGTTTGGTCCACGCGCCCCAAGGCGGATGGCGAGCATGCCCGCCGCGCTGTCTGAAATCATCATGGGAACCAGAAACGGGCTGACGCGTTCGGGACCACGCTCGCGCAAAACTTCAGCCTGTTCTATGATGGTGCCGATACCGCCGATGCCGGTGCCGATCAGCACGCCCACGCGGTTGCGATTGGAATCGTCAATTTTCAACCCGGCTTGATTCAACGCTTCGAGCGCCGCGACCGTGGCAAACTGTGTAAAGCGGTCCATTTTACGCGCCTCGCGATTGCCCAATACAGCCGCCGCGTCGAAGCCCTTCACCTCCGCGGCAAAGCGGGTTTTATGCCTGCTGGCATCGAACAAGGTGATGGGTCCCGCGCCGGATTTGCCCCCCAGCAACGAACCCCATGTTTCCTCCACCGTATTGCCGACGGGGCTGATACATCCCATCCCCGTCACGACAACTCTTCTTCGCATAAAGCCGTTCTCCTTCGAATGAACCCGGGGAAATGCTTCCGGTAAAATCAGGTGTTATAACACGCCTGCGGCAGATTAGACACGCTCGCCCTGCAGGTTTTTCAAAGTCTTTTTTACCTGCTGAATATGCATACGGTCGTGATCCGCCATGAAACCCAGAACTTCCAGAAAACTCGTCGGTCCAAAAATCGCGTGGCGCGCCTTGCGCGACCAGAGCGAACCGTCCAGATTCGCCAATTGCGAGACGGTTTCCAGGCGCGCCGCAGTAAATTCCTGCAGGGCGGTCCAACCGTCCACCTGCAGGTAGTCGCGTTCGCTTGCCCATACCGCCGTATCGGGGCGCGGAATGAACGCATCCTCCCGCTGGAACAGGAGGCGCAATTGCAGATGATGGATTTCGCGTTCGGTATCGCGCAAATGGCAGACGATTTCGTTCAACGCCCAATCTTCACCGAAAGGTTCCACGCTCCACTTCTCCCTTTTAAGAGAGGCTGTGAGCGTCTGCAAGACAGCCGGGGTGGATCTTAAAATCGCCTGCACCGCCTCGGGGGATTGAAAGGACGGCTCGAACGCCGACGCCTCGAGGGACTCAAGCCACGGGCGGATATCCTTTAAGTTGCCGCGCCCCGCTTCAAATCCGGGACTTGAGGCGGGGTCGCCGTCCACGAAATAGGTTCTCAGCCCAAGCCTGTGAGCGGGGATCAAATCCCGTTCGACATCGTTGCCAATCATCAGAACGGCTCCATCGTTCCAGCCCAACTGACCGAGCATCTCGGCGTAATACGCCGTGTGTGATTTGCTGAAATGAAAATTTTCGAAGGATGAAACCAGCTCGAATTGCGCGGGATCCAAACCCGCCCAGCGCAAACGCTGGTGCGTGGCTTTGAGCGGAAAGAGCGGGTCGGTCGCAATCGCGACGTGATGCCCCTGTGAAATTACCCATTCGATCAAAGGCGCCGCATCGGGACGGCGACCAGTTTTGGATTCGAGCCGGGGAAACACACGATCGTAGAATTCATCGAGCGCTTCGGCAATCTCGTTTTTGACGATACCCAATCGGGCGTAAAAGTCGCGTTCGAAGACGTCACGCAAAGGTCGAGACGGATCGTCGTTCTCCATCATCAATCGGGTGGAGGACAGCAATGCCGGAATCAGAAGGGTCGAGGAGACGTAAGGCGCCAGATGTCCGGATAACGCCTGAAAATAGGCAGGGATGAATGTCTCGATGTTCGTGTCCAACAACGTATCATCGAGGTCGAACAGAAGCGTAAATGGCATGGGTCGAATGGTTTTCCTTGCGTTGGTTTGCCCCGCCAGACAATGGACAATTCAGGATTTGACTTCGAATTTGAATGGAAGGGCATGACATTCCCCGCAACCGATATGCGGTTCTCTGACGGTTCGCTGGGATTTATCGCAAAATGCCTGTACCTGTATGCGCCTCATGAACGCGGCGGAGAGGGGGCGCCCGATTCGGGGACGCAAACGCATATGCTCACATGCGTTTGCCAGACTGATTTCGGGTACGGGACAGGAGGCGCACAGGTCACGCGTCCAGGCTTGACCGGCGGCTTTGAGCAGGCGGCATTCTTCTGTGTTGCGCCCGCGAAAGTAATCGCCATAGAAATGCGGACAATCCCTGCCGGCGGGGGTCTTCATGGTTGAATAATTATAAATCCTTTTGGGAAAAGGATGCGCGGGCGGGTGGTTTTATGACCAACCGCCCGCGCACAGGTTCGAACAATCAGACGCGCGTGATATATTCGCCCGTCTCGGTGTTGATGCGGATTACGTCGCCGACTTTGACGAACTGGGGGCATTGCACTTCCAACCCGGTTTCGGTTTTTACCTTTTTCGTTACGCCGGTGGCGGTATCGCCGCGGATGGCGGTCTCGGCTTCCACCACTTTGTGGTCAACGGACAACGGGATTTCCACGTCAATGGGCATGCCGTTATAGAAAGTCAGTTTGACTTCCATGCCCTCCTTGAGATACAGGGCGGCATCGCCGAGCATTTCCGCTTTGATGGCGGGCTGTTCGAAGGTTTCGTTATCCATAAAGTGATAGAAGTCGCCGTCGGTATACAGGTAGGACACATTATGGAAGTCGAGCCGGATATCCTGCACGGATTGTCCCGAGTTGAAGGTGCGTTCGATATTGGCTCCGGTGAGCAAATTCCGCGCTTTGATGCGGATGTTGGCGTTGCCGCGCCCGGTTTTGTTGTGGCTGTAATCGAGCACTTTGTAGAGCGCGCCGTCCAATTCGAAGGTCACTCCTTTGCGAAGTTCGTTTACGTCTATCATGCCTGCACTTTCCTTTGCGATTTTGATTCTCAGCGGTTGCGTGAACGCGTGCGTTTGGCGTTCTCCGGGGAATGATTTGCGCTGGAGAGTCCAACCTGCACGTTTTCGCGATCCGCTGATTCCGCTCAAGTCGTACGGTATATTTTGCCGTGAGCGGCGGGATTATACTACGAGAAATAAATCAATGAGAAGTATCGGATCGTGGGTCGTCGCGCAAAAGTTGCACCGCATGGGGAAGCGCCGGAAGGAGCACCTGCAAATTTTCGATCGCACCTTTGGGACTTCCGGGAAGGTTGACGATCAGCGTGCGGTTGCGAATACCGGCAACAACCCTCGAAAGCATGGCGTGCGGGGTGATCTTGAGGCTGGCGGCGCGCATCGCCTCGGCAATGCCCGGCGCTTCACGCTGAATGACCGCCCGCGTCGCTTCGGGGGTGATGTCGCGCAAGGCAAAGCCGGTACCACCGGTGGTGAGGATCACGTCCACTGTGCCGCTGTCTGCCCATTCGATGAGGATCTGACGGATGGCGGCTTCGTCGTCGGGGAGAAGATGCTGATGGACGACCGACCAGTTTTCGGCGAGGAGCAGACGCGCAAGGGCAGGACCAGAAGCGTCGGCGCGTTCACCGCGTGCGGATCGGTCGGATAGGGTCAAAATTCCAAATCGGATGGTCATAACAGGGATTTTCCCGAATGGGCGGACTCATCCATGAAGCGTCAGACGCGTCTGCGATGGCGGCATGGTTCTATTTTTTCAACAACTTCAACAGATCGTCTGGCATGAATGGTTTGAGGAGGAAATGGTTGGCGCCGCGTTTCAAACATTCCTCCTTCATATTCAAGCCCGATGTCATGACGATATTGATGTTCCGGTTGGCAGGGTCTTGACGGATGTTTTTGACGATTTCCATTCCGTTTTGCCCGCCGAGATGCACGTCCATCAGCAGGGAATCGGGATGTTCTCTTGCAACAGCCGCCGAAACGTCGTCATCAAGATCGAGCGCTACAACCTCGAAGCCCTCCATATGCAACAGGGTCGTCAACAGAGACACCATGGTGCGGTCATCTTCCGCGAGCAGTATTTTTGACATTCCCTTTTTTCGTCCTTTTGGCAGTTTTGGTCTTCGTTTTTGCGCCGGCAGATTTGGTTCTTGTTCTTTTTTCGAGAGGCTCAAGGGATGCGGCGATGACATCGTCCACTGTGTCCACGAAAATGAATTTCATGGACTTTTTGATCTCGTCCGGCACATCGTCGAGATCCTGTTTGTTTCGACGCGGCAGAATGACCGTTCTGAGACCGGTACGGTGAGCGGCAAGGACCTTCTCCTTGACTCCTCCGATTGGTAGGACCTGCCCGCGCAGGGTGATTTCGCCGGTCATTCCCAGGCGGGGTTTGACCTTGCGCCCGGAGGCAAGCGATACGATGGCGGTCGCCATGGTGACTCCGGCGGATGGTCCATCCTTGGGTTGGGCGCCGGAGGGGATGTGCAGGTGAATATCCGATTTGTTGAAGAACTCGTCGTCCAAGCCTAATTTTTGGGCGCGTGAACGGACAAAGGAGAGCGCGGCGCGCGCTGATTCGTTCATCACGTTGCCGATCGAGCCGGTCACCTGAAAACCCTTCGAGCCGGGCATGGAGGTCGCTTCGACGAACAAGATATCGCCGCCGTAGGGTGTCCATGCCAAACCGGGTACGACCCCCGGGATGGACACACGCTGGTTCAGTTCTTCGCTGGGGAGATAAATCGGGTTGTCGAGATATTCCTCCACACGTTCCGGCGTGATGATCGCTTTTTTGAGTCTGCCCTCCGCAATGCGGGTTCCCACCTTCCGGCAAACCGCGCCAATCTTGCGTTCCAGGTTGCGTACCCCGGCTTCGCGCGTATACTCGCGGATGATCCTTCGCAAGGCTTCTTCCTTGAAAAGGATCTCCTTCGGCCGCAGGCTGTTCTCGCGCACCTGGCGAGGAACGAGGTACCCTTTTGCGATGGCAATTTTTTCGTTTTCCGTGTAACCCGAGAGGTAGATGATTTCCATGCGGTCGCGCAGGGGACCGGGAATGGGTTCCAGCGTGTTGGCGGTGGTGATAAAGAAGACCTGCGAAAGGTCAAACGCCACTTCGAGGTAGTTATCCCGGAATTCGAGGTTTTGTTCCGGGTCCAATACCTCGAGCAGGGCAGATGCCGGGTCACCATGAAAGTCGAAGGTCAATTTATCGATCTCGTCGAGCATAAAAACGGGGTTTTTTGACTCGACGCGGCGAAGCGATTGCAGGATTCGTCCTGGCATGGCGCCAATATACGTGCGGCGATGACCGCGGATTTCCGCTTCGTCCCGGACGCCGCCCAGGGATGCGCGCACGAATTTCCGTTCCATCGCCCTGGCAATGGACTGTCCCAGCGAGGTTTTTCCCACCCCCGGCGGACCGACAAAGCACAGGATCACCCCTTCCCGTTCGCGGCGGATCAGATCCTCATGGGGTGCTTTCTGCTCATCTTTGCGTTCGAGGCGCAATTTGCGAATGGCAAGGAATTCAAGAATACGTTCCTTGACATCCTCCAGGCCATAATGATCTTTATCGAGGATTGTCCGGGCGTGTTGAATATCGAGATTGTCGCTGGTCGAGATGGACCAGGGCAAGGATACCAGCCAGTCGAGGTAGGTACGAATGACACCATATTCAGCCGCCGCCGCCGGAAGGCGCGCAAGACGATCCAATTCACGTTTTGCCAGTTTTTCCGCTTCTTCGGGCATTTTTGCTTCTTCGATCTTTCTGCGGAATTCATCCACCTCGACAGCCTGTTCATCCTTTTCGCCCAGTTCCTTTTGTATCGCTTTCATCTGCTCGCGCAGGAAGTAATCCCTTTGCACTTTTTCGATCTCCCCGCGCGCTTCGTTTTGGATTTTCTGCCCCAGTTGCAGAACTTCTGCTTCACGTACGAGTAACCCGATCAATTTCTTGAGTTTGGCGGAAACGGAATCCAACTCCAGTATTTCCTGCGCATCCTTGAGGTCCATGCGCTGGAAATTGGCTATGTTATAAGCCGTTTGCAATGGATCCTCCACCGAAGTGATGGACATTTCCAATTCTTCGGGAAAGGACGGGATCATTTGGGTAATCTGACGGAATTGATCGCGTGCATTGCGAGCCAGGGCGTCAACCTCCAAACCTTGCTCGATCTGCTCGGGTGCAAGCTCGATTTTCGCCTTGAGATAAGGCTCCTCCGCCACAAATTCGCCCAGCCGGAACCGTGCCATGCCCTGTACGAGCAGACGGACCGTACCATCGGGGGCGCGCAAAAGACGATGGACGGTGGCAATCGTCCCTGTACGGTAAAGATCCGCAGGACCCGGAGTTTCTATTTCCGGGTTCATGGCTGTCACCAGCCCTACAAGTTTATCTCCGCCGACAACATCGTCCACCAAACGAATCGAGCGCGGCTGACCCACCGTGAGCGGGACTGCGGTTTGCGGATAAACGACTACGCCTCGCAACGGCAGGATCGGCAACACCGCCGGATACTGCGGAGTGCCTTGCTCGGCAGGCGCATCGTTTTCTGCGCGTGTGTTTTTCTGAAAACCGGGAAAAAGGGAGGATGCCAGAGAAGAAAACGAATCGGTATCGGCTCCATCCATCCAGCGAAACAGGTCCTCGAAACTGGTTTGCCACCTTGAAGCGGGCATGTATTATTTTTCCTTGGGGAGTTGAATGACGAGGAAACCGTCCTTATATTCGGCTGTTGCGTTTTCGGTATTCACCTCTACGGTCAATTCGATGCCCACCGAAAACCTTCCAAAAGGGATTTCCATTTGATGATAGGCTTTTCGTTCCGCCGAGTCGAAACGAGAGCCGCTGACCAACAACAGGTTTCCTTGCACCGCCACTTCGAGATCTTCATCGCGCATGCCGGCGATTTCCATCTTCACCACGATAGAGTCCTCGGTCTCATAAACGTCGGTGGGCGGACGCCAGACATTGGAACGTACCTGCCAGGCAATGGTCTTGTAAATTTTGTGGTGAGCTTCGAGTAACGTGGAGTGCGATCTTCGAATAATGTTGGGCATGGCTACCTTCTTTAAATAAAACAGGGAACGCTTGAACGCGGTCATCTCGTCAGCGAACTGGGCAATGGTGAATGCCCACACGCACACAAGGGAGCGCAAACGACGCTGATCTGCCGGATTTTACCAGGCGCCCCCGGCGGGATTCGAACCCACAACCAACAGCTTAGAAGGCTGGTGCTCTATCCGTTGAGCTACGGGGGCATTTTTATATATTGTAGTACGTCCTTGCAAAGCAGGCAAATTCGTTTGCCCATTCGATTTATTAACTGTTTACAGGTCTGATCCCCTTATAGACCCGCGCCCCCGCCAGAGTGCGCAGAATGGTCGCGGGAGGGCGGTTCAAACGGCTGCCCAATTCATCCGAGGACATGGGAATATTCCCATTGGTCAGAAATAAGCGAAAGACCGCCTCCACCAGGGCTGTCTGATCTGTCAGAAAATCGGGCTGTTTGACGCAGTGGGACATGAGGGTATTTTGCACGCCATCCACAGGTTTGACCTCGGCGGTCACGGGATCAACCCAGTCAATTATCTGTCCTTCTTCCGAGTTTGCAAAAGCCTCCCGGTGTTCCGCACATAACAACGAACGCAGATAAACGTGCCAATCACGCTCGTTCCTTTTCCACCAGTCGAAATCAATGTGAAACGGCGTTGTCAGGGTAGGTTTAATCAGACTGCTTCGCTTGCCTTCGGGCATTTTTATTTCACTCCTACTCGTTAATTCTAAAATGCAGATCGCCCACATGGGAGATTTCGGGCATGGTCGCCAGCAGTGCAAACAGCGGGGCAGGCGGCACCCGGCGGACGATATTGACCGCCGAGTATAATTCCTGCGCATGGACGTGTCCTTGCGGGGTCAGTTTGGAAACTTCGCGAATCATGTTCGCAACCAGTTGATCGAACGGACGGCGGGCTTCCCGTTTCCAGATCTGGTCCACCGCGGCGAAGGAGGGGATGGCAAATGCCATGCGGTCGTTGAATTCGGCGGCGATAGGTTGCTTCAACATGGCAAAGACCAGTCCCCCATCCGCGCCGACAATGACCGTTCGCAACCAATCCTTGGTGGAACGATGCGTTTTGGCTTCAATGACAACCTCTCCAGGCTGATCACCCCTTCGAATGCTGACAAGACTGCCGGGCATGAGGTCGTTTGCCTTATACCAGTCCCGCAAGCCGAACACGTATTTATGCTCCAGCACCACCCAGCCAGGCATTTTTTGTTTTGTTCTGCCATCCACCAGCGTAAAACGCACGCGTGGCGACTCATATGCCGTGGGAAACAACGAATGAACCCGGCTCGAAAGAGGCAGTGTACCCGCGCGTAAATGCGGATAGATCAGCGAAATGGTCACTTCGTTTACCTGCGATCCGTCCACCGGTTCAATATCGCTCAACTCGTCGTCGAGTTGTTTTTCCAGCGCCAGCATGGCATCGGTCAGCGCGGACCGATCGAACTCGAGCGGCGAATATCTCAAATAAAACGGCACTTCGCGAACTTCCTCGGGTTCCAGCCTGTACAAACACCAAAGCACCTGCCCCGCCGGACCGACCTCATCAAAGCGGCCATCCTCCTGCAACGCAAGGTTGAGCGAGAACTCCGCCAGTTTAGGGTTGACTCCATCGGGCAGAGCAACATCTTTTAGTAAGGCGGATGTGGGAAGCGGCTCGCCTCCGGACATATCCAGAACTGCCTCCGCCAGATTGAGATGTCCCACATTGACATCCACCAAAAGGGCACGGGGAAACCAACGACCCGCAATACGAACGATATTTTCGTCCTTGTATAGAGTCTCTCTTAGTTTTTTGTCGAGAGAATTTCCATGAACGCGCAGGATGGCATCCAAGTCAAACTCATCATTTTCGGTTGCGGTAGTTATATCGTTAAGGGCATGAACCGCAAGCCGTGAGGCAAAGAGGCGTTCGGCACCGTCCTCCAAAGTGACAAGCAGCACATCGAATTCGCCCAAATCCGGGTTGTTGCCCGCCCGAACGTCCGTCACCGTACCGCGTTTCCATTCCAATGCGGGGAATATCAGCGTGTCGCCTGTTTGATAACATTCACGAGGCGCATATACCTTGCCACCAGCCTGCCTGCGCTGCTGAAGGGCAAGGCGCTCGAGCCGGTTTCGTTCGCGAATCAAGACCGTTATCAGCTCACGCGTCGTTAATGGGGTTTCGGTTTCAAAAAGATGGTTGCTCAGGAACTCGACATCCTGAGGAGTGATTTGAAGGTTTTTCCAGTAGTCGGAGGAAATAGTCGGTTCGCCTGTCATACAATGCCTTGATGTGATTTCCTTGTCTTCCAGCGGAGAAGCGGCACTATTATACCTTAGTTGGAGAAGGCGGCGAATACGGGACCCGATAAAATTTCGCCATTCGCGCGGATTGTACGGATTACGTTCAAGGTCACGCGCGATGTACTGACAGTTACTGTCAGTACATCGGCTCTGGCAAAATAGCGTTATCCCCCGTCTGGAATTCACAGGCAATTTTGAAATGCCGGTTCACGTGGTGTTGGTCTTTGGCCGTTTGTGTGTTTGTGTGTTTGTATTTGTATATGTGAGAAGTTTTTTGTGATTAATTGACTACACGAAGTTTTCTTGGAAATCCTGATTCCATATCCATCCGATAACTTGACGCTTCCCTTAAAATTTTGCCGGTAACTTTAAAAATTTGGCGACGAAAAAAAATGTTCGCTATATAATGCCCGCACTCCATCTCAACGAAAGGGCTCTCCACGATGACAAAACCAGCATTTAGGGTTTACTTTAACGACAATAAACAATGGGTTAATATCTATGTGGCAAACAGCCCTGTCTGGTTCAGGCGCAAGAACCAATGCCATGCCTACTACATTGCCGCAGAAGTTCGTAAACAGCGGCAGGGGTTGTTTGGTCACATTTACTTGAGCGAGCTCAACCACTCCCCCATGGCACAGGAGTTGGTCGCACACGAAGTGCAACACCTTATTTTCGACTGGGTGCTTACACGCAAAGGCATGAACATCAATGAGAAAAACGAAGAACGCATTGCTACCATGACGGGAGAAATTTCCCGCAGGTTGTGGCGCAAGTACGAGCGCTGGGCAAAACCGCGTAGCAGAAAGCCTGCTCCCCGCAAAAACAGGCGCACACCGCGCAAAACGCGTAAAGCCATTTAACCAGGAGCGCCCGCTCGTATTGAGCGGGCGCTCCTTCTTACTTACGACCTTACGACGATAAACAGATGATTTACATGCCATCGAGAAGTTCAATGGCGTATCTTAATCTACTTAATACTTTTTCGCGTCCGATAATTTCCATCGACTCGAACAGCGGAGGGCTGACCTTTTGCCCCGTCACCGCCACGCGGAGAATGCCAAAAACCTGCCCTGCGGTGTATCCACTCGCATCCACATAGGCACGCATGGGCGGTTCGACAACGGCATGCGCAATATCGGATAAACCAGACAATATCTCATAGGATTTACGAGCGATCATTGCAGACTGTTTTGCATCGAGTCCGTTCGCCACCAGATCCTCGGGATTCGGCTTTACGACCTCCTCGAAAAAGAATCGGGCAAAGGCGAGGCAATCATCCAGCGTAACAAGCCGTTCCCGTATCAACGGCGTCACCTTCAAAAGCGTTTCATCCCGAACATTCAAACCTGCCGCGACAAAATAGGGCTTAAGCCTCGCCGAAAGATCCTCATTGGTCATCAGGCGGATGTGCGTCCCGTTGAAATGATCCAATTTTTGAAAGTTGATGGCTGCCGGCGAAGGCGTAAGCGAATCGATATTGAAGCGCTCGATCATCTGCTCAAGGGTCATCACATCGTCTTCTGGCACCCCCCATCCCATCAGCGCGATCCAGTTAAGCACGCCCTCGGGCGTATATCCCAGGTCTTTCATATCGGTTATAAAAATGGAGTAACCATCCTTGATTGCCTGGGCGGATTCGCGCTTGCTCATCTTGCCTTTGCCGCTAGGCTTCAGGAACACCGAAAGGTGAATCCAAACGGGTTCGTCCCAGCCAAAGGCGCGCACGATGTTGACATGCAAAGGGAAGGTAGAAAGCCACTCCGAACCGCGCAACACGTGGGTGATTTGCATCTCATGATCGTCCACCATTGCGGCAAGATGATAGGTGGGCAAGCCGTCCGATTTTAAAAGGACATAATCATCGAGATGCTTGTTTTCAGTGACGATATCGCCGCGCAAATGGTCGCGAGCGGTTGTCACGCCATCCTGAGGCATCTTGAAACGGATGACGTGCTTTTCGCCCGAGACGATCCTCTTTGCGGCTAGATCGGGGGGAATGGCGCGGCACAAACCATCATATTTGACCCGATCCACCTTTTGCGCCTGTTGCTGCTGCCGGCTCTTTTCCAGACGTTCGGGTGTACAGAAACACGGATAAGCGTATCCTTTTTCAACAAGTATCCGGGCATGACGGTGATAGATCTCGCGGCGCTCCGTCTGCCGGTATGGACCGTACGGTCCGCCATGCACCGGGGATTCGTCTGGCGTGATCCCAAGCCAATCTAAACTTTGCATGATCTCTTCCTCAGAGCCGGGAACAAATCTCTTTTGATCGGTGTCTTCGAGGCGCAGGATGAATTGCCCACCGGTTTTACGGGCAAGCAGATAATCGAAAAGGGCGGTACGCGCGCTTCCCAGATGGAAACGTCCGGTGGGCGATGGCGCCATGCGGGTACGGGCGGGTTTCAAGTTCGGGAATCCTCCAAATTAAAAATCGAGCGGTTTATAACGCATTGCAACACTCTCTACAAGACCGATACCCAACATCAATGAGGTCAAGCCGCTTCCACCGTAACTGATAAACGGCAAGGGCAGTCCTGAAACTGGCACAATATTCAAATTTACCCCGATATTGACCATGCCTTGAAAAAAGATCAGCGTTGCCACGCCATAGGCAATGGACATTCCTGCAACATCACGGGCAAGTTGCGCCGTCCGAAGACAGCGCCATATAATGAGCACAATTACGAGAATGACAAACAGGGCGCCCACCAAACCAAACTCCTCGGAAATGGCAGAAAAAATAAAGTCGGTGTGCCGAACCTTTAGAAATCGCAATTGGGTTTGTGTACCGTAACCGTATCCCGCCCCAAACAATCCGCCGGAGCCGATGGCAATCAAAGCCTGTTGGACATTATATGTGGCGCCAAATGTGGCATCCGGGTCGGGTAAAAGAAAATTCACGATCCGCTCTTGCTGATATGCCTGTAAAAAGGGTATGCGAATTCCTGCAACCGACAGGGCGACAAAGCTTGCGACAAGAATCAATGCCAGTATGCCGAAGAGCATGATATGTTTCATCTGCATGCCGTTAAACCAGAGCATGGACATCAGGATCACCGTCAACACCACGACATTACTGAGGTTCGGTTGAAGCAGGATCAGGATAATGATGACTGAAGCCCAGGCGATTGCGCCTCCCACCCACTGCAGGTCGCGGGGACGGTGTTGGGCGGCATCAAAATATCGGGCAAGCACAAGAATGGAGACGATTTTTGCAAATTCCGTCGGCTGCAGGAAAAGCACACCCACCTGAAACCAGCGCTGAGCGCCAAACGCCGTTTGACCAAAGCCCGTCAGGGTGACGAGAAACGCCACAATGACGAGGAACATCGGACGATATATCGCCAGCCAAAACCGATAGTCAATGGCGGCGACAACAAAGATCAAAACCAGCCCGGCGAACGCAAAATAGATCTGACGATTGATGAGCGGTAGTAAAACTTCATTCCCCGCGACCGCCGAACGAATCATGGTGGTGCCAAACGCCGTGGCAAGCACCACCGCGCCCAACAGCCAGAAATCAAAATAACGCCACGGGATCGCGCGAAGCATACATCCGCTTATTTGGTTTTGGATTTCCGCGCCGCCCGGCGGCGATGGGCGCTCTTGATCGGTATATCGGCGACCAGTCGTTGAGAACGACCGTCATGCTCCACGCCGAACTGCATACCGGTGACGTCAATTTCGACGTGGCGGCTGATGGTGGCGACGAGATCGTCGCGAAGCGATTCAAGTTCGGCAGAGGTAAGATCCGTCCGGTCATGAATGAGGACCAGCTGCAAGCGCTCTTTGGCGCTGTCGGCGCTGTTTTTCCGCCCGAGGAGTTTATCCAAAAACGACATGCCTATTTCCTCCCCGCCAGTCTTTGAATGCGTTCCCATAGACTCCCGGTGCTTTCCAGGTCGAGAAATGGAACCTCTTCGCCCATGAGACGACGGGCAATATTTCGAAAGGCTTGTCCTGCTCTGCTCTTCGGATCCGCCGCCACCGGCACACCGCGGTTCGAACCGACAATCACGCCCTCATCTTCCGGCACGATGCCAATGAGTTCAATTGCCAAAAGATCAAGGACATCGTCAGCCGAGAGCATGTCCTGCTTTTTTACCAGGGCGGGATTTAAACGATTGATGATCAGTGCGCCCGGTCCCTTGCCTTCCGCTTCCAGAATGCCGATCACGCGGTCCGCATCGCGGACGGCGCTGACTTCGGGATTGGTAACCACAAGCACACGATCTGCCGGGGCAATGGCGTTCTTGAAACCGCGTTCGATGCCTGCCGGGGAGTCGATCAACACAAAATCACACTCGGAACGCAGGTCTTTGACCAGGCGGTTCATATCACTGGCGGAGACCGCATTCTTATCGCGCGTTTGGGCGGCGGGAATGAGGTGAAGGTTGGGCAGTTTTTTATCCTTGATCATTGCCTGCTTCAGGCGGCAACGTCCCTCGATCACATCTACAATGTCGTACACAATACGATTTTCGAGTCCCAGAATCACGTCCAGGTTGCGAAGACCGATATCGCCGTCAATACAAACCACCCTCGATCCATTGGACGCAAGCGCAACGGCAAGGTTCGCAATGGCAGTGGTTTTCCCCACCCCGCCTTTTCCAGATGTAACAGTGACAACTTGTGCAGGCATAATGATTTTCCTGTGATTGGGTTGGGTGTCGTTCAGCCGGATGCCCAGCTCTCAACCTGCAATATTCCTTGTGCATTGATACGCGCCACCTGCGGCTTCGACGGTGTTCGGATTTCCGCCGCGGCGGATGTTTGATCCGCGATGCGCAATTGCATGGGCGAAAAATCCAGCGCGCAAACGACTGCCTCCCGATTCCCTTTCGAACCGGCATAAACCATGCCGCGCAAGCGCCCCCAAATGACGACGTTCCCCTCCGCCACAATTTCCGCGCCGGGATTTACATCGCCCAGTACAACCACATGACCCGCAAATTCGATTCTCGTTCCGGACCGCAAGGTGCGATCAAGAAATAAAGCGGTTTCTTCGCCAAGGTGTTCAACGGCGTATATCCGCGATTCTTCCGGGCGCGGTTTGGAAATGCGCGTGGCAAGTCCCAGCAACTGAGCCGTCTGTTCGGTTGTCGGCGATTCGCTGATAACCGCCCACAGGGAAATGCCGCGCTCCGAAAGTTGATCGCGCAGACTCACCAACTCATTGACATGCAACGTCTGACTGGCGACATCCAACGCCAGGCGTGCGCCTTGAAAAAAAGACGGCTGCGCATCCACCTGGGCGATCAACGCGGCAAGTTGCCTCTCCCAGGGTGCGTCGTCGAGCGAAACCAGCAGTCCGTCTCGCAAACCTTTGATTTGGAGCAGAGAATCGGTGCCATTCATGGGCGTCCTGTAGTTGTGAAATTATAGCATGAACGCATCGGTGCACACTAACCGCCCCCGCCCTGCGCGATATCAATGGATTTTAATTCGAAATAGGCTTGCAGAACCCGCGCGACAATCGGCGCGGCGACGGTTCCGCCTTCGCCGCCATTGTAAGCGAAAGCGACCACGATGATTTCCGGGTCGTCATAGGGTGCATAGGCAAGAGTCCAGGCATGCGTGGGCCACGCGCCGAATTGACAGCGATTGGCTTGACGTGCGACGTCATCGCAATATTCGGCGGTGCCGGTCTTGCCTGCAATGGCAATGGGAAGCGGGTAATCTACATTGAACACCCGGTAGAGCGTTCCCGATGGATTTTCGGTGACCGCCATGCGGGTTCCCGTGCGAACCGCCTCCACGGTTTCCGGCGCGACGGTTTTAACCTGACCAGTCTGATCGCAGTAGCCCGCTTCGCAACTCCATTCGTTGATCAAAGGGTCGCGCGTAATATCCCACTTCATCGTTGGCGTGAACGGAGAAATCTGATAACTGCCTTCCGGCGGCGAGAGACGCGCGTCGGAAGGATTCACGGGATTGACCCACATGGTGCGAAACTGACCATTGCGGTCTTCAACTTGCTGTTCTTCGTAGAGGGAAAATGTCTCCGGGTCGAACCACAAGGGGATGACTCTTCCCTCGTCATCCTGCACCTCCCGGACAATGGTCGGCTGCATCAGTTTTCCGCGGTTGGCAATGACGGCGCCGGACATCAACACTTGCAATGGGGTTCCCAACACATACCCCTGTCCCACGCTGGCAATGTAGGTATCACCAGTGGACCAGTTTTCGCCGGTGTTGATGCGTTTCCATTGCGGCGAGGGGACGAGTCCATCCTCCTCGCCCGGCAGTTGAATGCCGGAACGTGCCCCGTATCCCAAGGCACGGGCATACTCACCGAGGCGGAAAATGCCCAGTCCTTCGGGAATTTCATCTTCGAACCCGCCGCCGAGCTTGTAGAAACATACGTTACTGGAGTAAGCAATACAACGATAAAAATCCAGCGCGCCGAAACCGGCTTCATTGATCACGCCGTTGCGTTCATAGATCCAATCCACAAAGGGACGCGAGTTGGCTTCCGTGCAGGGATCGTTCGGCGAGAAACGCTCGCACAACGTCAGCTTACCTGGCGTCTTTACGATTTGTCCCAGTTTGATGACGCCCTCGTTGAAAGCGCCGGTGGCAGTTGTCAGTTTATAGACCGAACCGGGCGCCAGCTCAGCGGAAATGGCGTTGTTCACCAGTGGGCGACGCGGATCCTGGCTCAATTGTTCGTAATAATAGCCGGGAATGAAGCGCGCCATACGATTATTCTCGTAGGTGGGATAAGTGACCATGGCAAGAATTTCGCCGGTTTTCGGATTCATGGCGATCACCACGCCGCTCGATATGCGGATATATCCGAAATAGCGGTTGTTCCAGTAGTCAATTTCATCCAACAAGGCGGCTTCGGCGGCTTTTTGCAAACGGGAATCGAGGGTAAGCACGACGTTTTTGCCCGGCGTGGATGGAATGGGAGGTTCAAGGTTGCGAAGAATAGCGCCTGCCACGTCTCGTTGGACGACACGTAAGCCGTTTTTTCCGGTCAAAATATCATCGAGCGAGGCCTCTACACCGGCATAGCCAACCTTGTCGCGGTTGGTCACAAATCCGCGCGCCTCGTATACTTCCTGAAGAGCCGCGGGGATGGGTCCCAAAAACCCTACGACATTGGCTGTCAATGAGCCGGTCGGATAATCCCGCACTGGTTCGATTTCAATGGCGACGCCGGGTAAATCTACGGTTTTTTCCCCAATGATGCGCGCCAACTTTTCGTTGACGTTACAGGCGATTTTTACAGGCGTATAAGGGGCAAGAGATGCGCCCAGCGCGACCATATCCGCGATAGTGGGACCCGGCACGCAGGGGGAGAATAATTTTGCGAAGTTAAGAGTTTCTTCCGTCACGGGTCCGCCGGCAGGAACGCCGGTCAGGTCCGCAAGTTCGCGGTACACACGTTGGACGTCCGCATCGTCGTCGGGAAGATCGGCTGGGGTAATCACGACATTATAGGACGCGACATTGCGCGCCAAGATATAGCCGTTACGGTCGAGGATGATCCCTCGCGGCGCGGGATCGCTGATGGTCAGTGTATAGTTGTCAATCGCCTGATCTTTCCATGTGTCACCGGTAATCACCTGCAAAGAAATCAGTCGGGATACGATCAGTCCTATAATCGCAAACATGACACCATACACAACGACCACGCGCCATGGAGCCACCTGATACCTGTTCGTCAAGTTGGAGTTCATTCTACCTCCGGGGACGGATACACCCAACGCGCGAGATCGCGCATCACCGCGTATACCGGAATCGCAAGCAACAAATTCAACAGAATGCCCGGCAAAACCAGCAAACCAAACGCATCCTGGAAGGGAATGGTAACGCCCGTTAAACGCAGGGATAACAGCGTGAACAGGTGTATAAGAATCGTTCCAAGAAACGTGACGCTGAACATGGCAAGCAAAGGCGCCTGCCAGACGCGCATGCGAAATACTCTTGCCAGCGCCACTACAGCCACGTAACCCGCCATAAACACCACCCAACTCACGCCGGAAACGAAGCCAACTAAAATGGCGGTGGCGATTGCCCAATGCCAGACGGCATCCACCTCGTCCCACAACGCCCACGCCGCCAGCATGACAAGAGGCAGGTCGGCGGTGCCCGAAAGAAGGCGAACGCCGCTGACCACCGAGGATTGCAGAATAACGGATAAGAGAATTACCGGAAATGCCAGCAGAGTACGCATATCAAGGTGCGGGAAGAAGAGGCGAAATATCCACAGGTTTGAAATTCACAATGACCAGCACGATTTGCAGACGGGTAAAATCCACCACCGGCTGCACAGTCGCCCGCTGGAACAGGTCAAAATCCCTCGAACGAATGTTGATCACCTGTCCTACGATTAAATCGGGAGGATAACCGCCTCCCAAACCCGAGGTTAACACCAGGTCGCCGGTTTCCAAATTGGCATCCTGCGGGATCAGGTCGAGGTTCACATCGCCCGTCACGGAGCCAACCAGCGAGGCTTCCACGCCTGCGTTCTGGAGGCGAACATTAACGTTCGAAGCGGGATCGGTAATCAACTGGATTCGCGCCGCATCCGCAATGACCGCATCCACGCGTCCGACCAGCCCCTGGTCGGTCACCACCGGCATCCCGCGCAAGATTCCATCGTTCGATCCGCGGTTGATAATGACATAATGAAGAAACGGACTGGGATCACGACCAATCACAGCCGCGGCTTTATAAGTATTCTCGGGTCTGGCACGTGAGAAATCCACCAGAGCGGCAAGAATTTGTGTCTCCCCTACTTGTTGTTGTAATTGAATGACCTGCGCCTGTAATTCGGCAACTTCATTTTGCAGTTCGGCGTTTTGCTGCCGCAAAGAGACGATATCGCGCGGCGCGGTGAGAAAATCCTGCAAGGCAACAAACCTGGAGGAAAACCAAAATTGTATATTGATCAGAGTATCGGTAAAGACATTCGACGCACTGCTGAAATAACCGCCCAGCGCAAGCGCCATCACCCCCCCTACGACCAGAAAAACGATCGTTGTTTGAATTATGGACGAAAGTTGATTCCTCATTTTAAACTGCAAAGATAATCGTAAGATGTCGTTTCGAATGAAACGCGCATCAGGGGGTATGATGTGTACTGCCGCGTTCCAAACCGACCAGGTAACGGCTTAAACCATCGAAATCCTCGAATATCATGCCGGCTCCGCGTGCCACACAAGTCAGCGGATCCTCCGCCACCCACACACGCAGTTTCAATTCATCGGTCAGGCGCTCTGCCAGACCCTGCAGCAACCCCCCGCCGCCCGCCAGACAGATGCCGACGTCCATTAAGTCCGCCACGATCTCCGGCGGGACCTCATCAAGCGCATCGCGAATCGTATCCACGATCACCTGTACGGAACCGGATAACGCCTCGCGGATTTCGATGGATGAAATTTCGATACTCTCAGGCAATCCCGTTACAAGGTTTCGCCCGCGCACCTCCATCGTCTTCTCAGGGTGCAACGGATACGCACTGCCGATCTGCCACTTGACCTGTTCAGCGATCCCCTCCCCGATCAGCAGGTTGTATTTATTCCGCAGATACTGGACGATGTCCTGATCCATTTCATCGCCCGCCACGCGCAGGGAACGGGACGCAACTACGCCGCTCATGGACAGCACCGCCACTTCCGTCGTTCCGCCACCGATATCCACCACCATACTCCCGCGCACATCGCGGATGGGAAGCCCCGCGCCCAGCGCCGCGGCAATCGGCTCCTCGATCATATACGCCGCCCGCGCGCCCGACCCCATTACCGCATCGTAGACCGCGCGTTTTTCCACCTCGGTAACCCCGGTGGGAATACCCACCACCACACGCGGACGCGGCAAAGGCACCACACTCTGTTCGTGCACCCTGCCGATGAAATATTCCAGCATGACCTGCGTGACATCGAACTCCGAGATGACGCCATCGCGTAAAGGACGAACAACCGCCACATTGCTGGGTGTGCGCCCCATCATCTCCTTTGCCTCCAGCCCGATGGCTAACGGCTGGCGCAAACGCTTGTCAATCGTCACCCACGAAGGTTCGTTGATGACAATGCCCTTGCCGCGCACGTTAACCAGTGTGTTCGCGGTCCCCAGGTCTATCGCAATGTCCAGTGAAAACAAGCCCAAAAGCCAGTTAATCGGGTTGAACGCCAAAGCAGGCTCCTCGATGAAAAGTCAAACGTGAATCTGTTGGAATATTATACCTAACAATTCGTATCCCCGGATTGCGGAAAGGGTTTAAGTCATGCAGGAATGCGCCTAATTTTCATTTCAATTTAAGGAGGAAGTATGTCTAAAATCGCCGTTGTGACCGACAGCACCGCTTACATCCCCGCCGACCTTGTACAAAAGCATAACATCACGGTGGCACCCCAAGTGCTCATTTGGGATGATAAAACCTACCGCGACGGGGTGGACATCCGATCGGAGGAATTCTTCAACCGGCTGAAAAACTCCAAAACCATGGCAACCACCTCCCAGGTCTCCGTAGCAGACATGCAGACCATCTTTCAAGGGTTGGTGGACAAAGGATATGAGGTCTTCGGCATCTTCATCTCATCCAAACTATCGGGCACCATTCAATCTGCCACGCAGGCGCGGGAACTGATGGGCGCGGCGGGCGAAAAAGTCACCGTGTTCGACAGCGCCTCCACCGCCATGGCAATGGGATTCCAAGTCCTTGCCGTGGCACGCGCCGCCGAAAACGGGGCAAACCTCAACGACTGCATGGCGCTGGCAGAAAAAGCCCGTCAAAGCACCGGCGTCTTCTTCGCGGTGGACACCCTCGAATTCCTCCATCGCGGCGGACGCATTGGCGGCGCCCAGCGTTTCCTCGGCACCCTGCTCAACATGAAACCCATTCTGGCGGTCATGGACGGCAAAGTAGAAGGCTTGGAACGCATCCGCACCAAGACCAAAGCCCATGAGCGCGTCATCGAACTGGTCATCGAACACACCAGTGGAAAAACACCCGTCCGCCTTGCCACTTTGCATGCCAACGCCGCCGAAGAAGCCAAAATCCTGCTTGCCAAAGCCGAAAAGGAACTCAACCCCGCCGAAAGCATCTTTGCCGAGGTCAGCCCCGTAGTCGCCAACCACGCAGGACCAGGTACGGTCGGGCTTGCCTTCATGGCAGGCATGTAGCCCATCCGCCCCTCTCCCCCACAGGAGAGGGGTTTTTATTACGGGTATAATGCAAGTATGAAACGCCCAGAACCACTGGTCATCGGCATCGCCGGCGGATCCGGCTCCGGCAAGACAACCGTTGCACAGGAAATCCTCCAGCGCGTCGGTCCAGATCGAATCGCCTTCCTCCAGCACGACTCATACTACAAAGACCTGAGCGGACTGCCTCCCGCGCAACGGGCGGAAGTCAACTTCGACCACCCCAACTCTCTCGAAACCGAATTGCTGATTCGACACATCGCCTCCCTCCGCGACGGGAAGCCTGTCGAGGTCCCGATTTACGACTTCTCCACCCACAGCCGCACCAACCGCACCTACACCGTCCAGCCGCGCGCCGTCATCCTCGTGGAGGGAATCCTCATCTTCACCGAACCCGCCCTGCGCGAACTGTTCGACGTGAAAATCTTCGTGGACACCGACTCCGACATCCGCTTCATCCGCCGCCTCGAACGGGACCTGACCGAACGCGGGCGCACTACCGAATCGGTCATCAAACAATATCAGGCAACTGTCCGCCCCATGCACCTGGAATTTGTCGAACCATCCAAGCGTTACGCCGACATCATCATCCCCGAAGGCGGACACAACACCGCCGCGCTGGACATGGTCGTGGCAAGAATCGAAGCGTTACTGAATATAGAAAACCGGTCAGGCTAATAACTAACAAGGAGAACCCTCATGTCCAAACAATGGAGCACCTCACCTGCCATGCAGATTGACCCGAAGAAAAAGTACAAAGCGCGCATGGAGACTGATAAAGGCATCCTGGTCATCGAACTCTTTGCCGACAAAACGCCCAAAACCGTCAACAATTTCGTCTTCCTCTCGCGCGAAGGCTTCTACGATGGAGTCATCTTCCACCGCGTGATTGCCAACTTCATGGCGCAGGGCGGCGACCCCACCGGCAGCGGCATGGGCGGACCCGGCTACCGCTTCGAGGACGAATTTCACCCCAGCCTGCGCCACGATAAACAGGGCGTTCTCTCCATGGCAAATGCAGGACCCAACACCAACGGCTCGCAATTTTTCATCACACACGTCCCCACCCCCTGGCTGGACGGCAAACACAGTGTCTTTGGTCAGGTGGTGGAGGGACTCGACGTGCTGATGTCCATCCCGCCGCGCGACCCCAACAACCGCAATGCCCCTGCAGTGAAGATTACCCGTGTCACCATCGAAGAAGGAGAATAAAGCCATAAAGAAACCCGCCGGCGCGCGGAAATCTCAAAGTTCTGCGCGCTCTTCGCGCGTCACGAAGAAGAAAACGCAGGTCAAGGCGGAGAAAACCGCCCAGGCGCAGAAAGCAGTCAGCGGGGCGAAGAGAAGCGTCCGGAAAGCGGCGGTTCCGCCCGCTCCGGCCGTCGTCTCAGCCGAAATGGCGGCTACGCTTCCCCTTTCCATTCCGTCGGAAAAAGCGAAGACCTCCCTCCCGGTCAATTTACTGCGCGTTCTCGCTTTGCTGGCGGTCATTGGAATTACCGTCTATATTTACAGCATTCGCAGCCGGGTGGAGGAGTTCGAGCGTTTTGGATATGCCGGCATTTTCCTCATTGCTTTAATGGCAAATGCGACCGTCCTCCTGCCTGCGCCGGGCGTCGCCATCATTTATGCCATGGGGGCAGTGTTCAACCCGTTGTGGGTGGGGCTTGCGGCAGGGACAGGCGGCGCGCTGGGCGAACTCTCCGGCTACCTGGCAGGCTTCAGCGGGCAAGTCATTGTGGAAAAGACACACATCTACGAGCGCCTGCATCCCTGGGTGGAAAAATACGGCGGCTGGGCGGTGTTCGTCCTTTCCGCCATCCCCAACCCGTTCTTCGACGTGGCAGGCATAGCGGCAGGCATCACCAAATTACCCCTGCAAACTTTTCTGGTTTTCACGTGGGCGGGGCAGATTATCAAAATGCTCTTTTTTGCCATGGCAGGGTACTACTCCCTGGAATGGCTGACCAATTTCATGCGATAAGGAGAATAGCATGTCAGAATACCAAAAGATTGACGCCTATCTCGAAACCAACCTCGAGAAAAGCCTTGCCGAACTCGGCAGGCTGGTGGCGCAACCCAGCATCAGCGCGCAGGGCATTGGGCTAAAAGAATGCGCCGCCCTCGTTGCCGATATGCTACGCGCGCGCGGCTTCACCGCCGAAATCGCCGAGACCGAAGGCGCGCCCGTCGTCCTCGCCGAGCGCAAGGGCAAAAGCGACAAAACCCTGCTCTTCTACAACCACTACGACGTCCAGCCGCCCGAACCGCTCGAACTGTGGGCAACGCCGCCTTTCGAACCGTCCATCCGCGACGGCAAAATGTACGGGCGCGGCATCAGCGACGACAAGGGCCACATCGTCTCGCGCCTGCATGCCATTGACGCCATCCTCGCCGCCGACGGCGACCTGCCCTGCAACATCAAATTCATCATCGAAGGCGAGGAGGAAACCTCCAGCGTGCACCTGCACGATTTCATCCGCAACAACAAGGAAAAACTCAAAGCCGATGCCTGCATCTGGGAATTCGGCGGGGTGGATCACCGCGACGTGCCCATGCAATACCTGGGACTGCGCGGCATCTGCTACGTGGAGCTCTCCGTCGAAGCGCTCGGCATTGACGTTCACTCGGGGCTGGGCGGTTCCATCTTCCCGAATGCGGCGTGGCGTCTCGTTTGGGCGTTGTCCACGCTGAAAGGACCCGACGAACGCATCCGCATCCCCGGCTTCTACGACGACATCGTGCCGCCCAGCGAACGCGACCGCGAGCTGATGGAAGCCCTGCCCGATGTGGCGGAAGAATACAAACAACGCTACGGCGTCAAACAATTCATCAAAGGGTTGACCGGCGGCACCAACCTCAAAATGGAAGAGGTCTTTACCCCCACCTGCACCATCTGCGGCTTGACCAGCGGCTATCAGGGACCAGGCTCCAAGACCGTCCAGCCTGCCTTTGCCTCCGCCAAAGTGGACTTTCGCCTCGTCCCCGACCAGAAGCCGGAAGACATCCTCAAAAAACTGCGCGCCCATCTCGACGCGCACGGCTTCCAGGATGTGCAGATCAAATTCCTGGGCGGAGAACCAGCCGCTCGGACGGACCCAGACCACCCCTTCGTCCGAACCGTGGTGCAGGCGGCGGAGGAGGTGTACGAGCAACCGATGCAACCCGTCCCGATGGTGGGCGGTTCCGGTCCGAATTATCCGTTCGTGCATGACCTGGGGCTTCCGGTGGCAACGGCAGGCTTGGGCTACCCCGATACCCGCGCCCACGCCCCCAACGAAAACATCCGCATTGACCTGTATCTCAAACATGCCCGCCACATGGCACGCGTCATCAAGGAGTTTGCCCAGGTGAGATAACATGCGCCGCTGGCTTGCGTTTCACCGCGATCTCGGTTTGCAACTGTTTGCGCTTTACCTTCTGCTCATCGTGCCGTTTCTGGTCACGCTGTGGGCGTTCGATGGGCTGATCGGCGTGCGCATTCGCCGCGACGTGCAAGCCAGCAATCTGGCGCTGGCGCAATCCATTTCGCAGGAGGTGAACCTTGCTATCGCAAAGGCGCTGAATACCGTTGCGGGCTTGTCTACCTATGAAGGGGTAATCAAAGCAGATGAGGCTGCCATGGGGGAAATCTTCAATCTCGTCCTCGCGACCTCGCCCGAAGTGAACCTGGTCTATCGGCTCGGCCCAAACGGTATCATGCTGTATCACGCCCCGACTGGTCCCGGCTCGACGGTCGGGGTTGATTTTTCCTTCAGGGATTACTTTCAGGCGGCATTGTTGACCGACCAGCCGCTGGTTTCGCTGGGGCGAATTTCACCGACGACAAACCAGGCGGTGGCCACCGCTGTGATGCCGCTGTGGTCAGATGATGGTGTGTTTCTTGGATTGATCGGTGCGAACATCCGGCTCGAAAGTCTCAGCCAGACATTGACTGCTGTGATTTCCGAACATCAGATAGAGGAGGGTTTGCAGGTCGTCATCCTGGATGCCGCAAACCAGATCATTGCCTATCCCGATCCGCAATACCTGCTCCACCCTGCGCAGGACATCATCCCCGAAGGGTATCTCGTGAATTTCAACGGGGAGAACGATTCCCAAATCGCCTCCGCCCCGCAAGGAGAAGAAAGGCTCTACACCCGCGCTTCGATTCCCAACATCCACTGGCAGGTGATTGTCAGCCGTCCCACTGCCGCCGCCTTTGCCACGCAGATCATCCTGCGCCGTATCGTACTTGTGGCGGCAGGAACATTCATCCTCATCGGCTTGTTCTTCTGGGGGATGTTGACCGTGCGCGTCATCCACCCCATCGAGCGGCTGGTGCCCATCAGCGAAGCGATTGGATTGAACCAGCCGATCAGCCCTCCGGATCAAAGGTATCTTTTTACCGAATCCAAACGCAGCGACCAGATTGGCAATCTCATCCAAAGTATTATCGGCATGCGAGACTCAATTCAGGAACGGATAAGGGAACAGGCAACCCTGCTGGAGACCAGCACCGCCGTCGTCTCTTCGCTGGATACCGAAACCGTCCTCAACCGCATCCTCGAGCAAATGGGGCGTTTGCTCCAAATTAAAATGTATGCGGTCATCGCGCTCGATGAAACCAACGGCAGTTTTCGCATTCGCGCCAGCCGCGGGCTTTCCAAACAGTTTACCGAGCAGTTGTCCATCCAGCCTTCCGAGCCAGATTCGGTCACTATGCGCGCCCTGCACGTGCACGAGCCAGTCCAGGTCAGCGACACCGAAACCGACCCCTCCTACGCCATTCGCAAGCATCGTGCGCGGCTGGAAGGGTTTCGCGCCGTGCTGGCTGTGCCGCTCAATACCAAACATGCGCCGCCCACTGCCCTGCTGGTGTTCCACCCCACGCCGCACATATTCACCGCTAACGAAATCCAACTGTTAACCAGTTTTGCCAATCACGCCGCCATGGCAATCGAACATGCCGTTCTGTTCGAGCGCAGCGATATGCGCCTACGTGAACAGACGCAGCGTCTCGAAGCGCTGGTCGAGTCACTGCACGACGGTTTGATTCTCACTGACCTGCACGGAAAAATAATTTACGCCAATAAACGTATAGGTGAACTGGCTGAACTTGACATAAAAAACCTGAGCGGTATGCACGCCGACCAAATCCTTGCGCGTATCATTGAGAAAGCCTCCGACCCGCCTGCCCGCCACAAGCCGCCTCACAACCTGCTGAAAACAGGCGGAGAAAGCAAAATGGAAATTACCTGCACGCTCCAAAATCAGACGGTACACCTGCGGCTGGAAGTTTTCAGCGTAAATGATGAGCAGGGCACCCCTATCGGGCACGGCATTCTCTTTCACGACATTACGGCAGATTGGGAGCTCGATCGTGTGCGTTCCAGCCTGGTCTCCACCGTCTCCCACGAACTGCGGACTCCGCTTGCCGCCATCAAGGGATATGTCTCCACCATGCTGGCAGATGACGTGGAATGGGACCACGCCTCTCAGCGTGAATTCCTGACCATCATCTCGGACGAAACAGACCGCCTCACCAGCCTGGTCAACAACCTGCTCGATCTCTCGCGCATTGAGGCTGGCTCGCTCAAACTCTCGATGGAAAAGTGCAACACCGAAACCGTCATCCGCAATGCGGCAAAGGAAGCGCGCCTCTCCCCTCAAAACATCTTCAAAGTATCCATTGCCCCGAAAGCGGCAGCTCTTTACGCCGATCGTCTGCGGCTGGAATCCATTTTACGGAATTTGATCGAGAACTCGGTCAAGTATGCCGGTGAAACAGCAACGATAAAGGTCGAAGTAGAGCGAAGCGCCGGTGAAATCGTTTTCCGTGTAAAGGATAACGGACCGGGCATTCCACTGAAAGAAAAGGAACATGTTTTTGAACGCTTCTACCGCGTGGACGAAGGCTTGACACGTCCGACCAGCGGCGCCGGGCTGGGGCTGACAATTTGTCAGGGGTTGGTAACGGCGCACGGCGGCAGAATTTGGGTCGAGCCGCAGTTGGAGGGCGCCTGTATCGCGTTTACAATTCCGGTAAAATCGAGGACGGCAACTTCTGCCGTCAGGAGAACGCGGAGCAATGAACATCAACGTTCTGGTCGTGGACGACGAAAAGCCCCTGCGTGAGTTTGTGCGCCGCAACCTGGAAGTGCGCGGTTACAAGGTGGCGTGCGCCGCAAACGGGCTGGAAGCACTGGCGATTTTCCAAAATGAACCTGTTCAGCTGGTGATTATGGATATAATGATGCCGCACATGGACGGACTGGAAGCTACGCGCCGCATCCGCGACGAGTCGCATGTGCCGATTATCATCCTGACGGCAATGGGGGAGGAAACAGATAAGGTGCGGGCGTTTGACCTGGGGGCGGACGATTATCTGACGAAGCCCTTTGGGGTCGGGGAGTTGCTGGGAAGAATCAAAGCGGTGTTGAGAAGGGCAGATTGGGCAGGGACAGTTTCAGGCGGAGGTCGAATCGTGCGGGGGGAGGTGGAGGTAGATATCGAGAAGCATCAGGTCAGAGTGCGGGGAGAAGCGGTGGAGTTGACTCCCACAGAGTTCAATCTGCTTGTGTACCTCATGAAAAATGCCGGGAAGACATTGCACCATCGCGCTATTCTGCAGCATGTGTGGGGACCGGAATACAGTCACGAGGCAGAATATCTGCGGGTATATATGGGGCGTCTGCGTCAGAAGATCGAAAGCAACCCGTTGAAGCCGGTGTATTTGCACACGGAACATGGAGTGGGGTATCGGTTCGAAGGATAGTTTTTTTCGGGGCGTTTCAATGATCTATCCTGAATTCAGTTTTTATGAAGTTTTTATAAATCGAACCTGTATTTTTAGAAAAATTTACGGGCAGCCTCCTACAATGAACAAAGAGTGAGAGTTTTCCGCTTGAGTTCGATATTCTATTTTTTGGAGGAGGCACAGAGAATGAAACGTTCGTCTACTATCCTTACGATTGTCCTGATTTTGGGATTGCTACTTGCTGGCTGCGGTGGCAATCCCCCCACCGAGAAACCGCCTGAGCCTGCTGCACCCACACAGGTAGAGTCTTCGGTACCTGCGCAAGAACAACCTACCACACCACCTCAACCAAAAGAAGTGACGGTGGTCATTGGCTTCACCTCGTCTTTGACCGGTGCACAGGAGGTCTCCTCGAAGCGTCAGGTGAACGGTCTTAACCTATGGATGCAGCAGGTAAATGACGCCGGGGGTATCAAACTAAGCGACGGCACGGTGGTCAAATTCAAGGCAGTGACATATGACGATGAATCGAACAAGGAGCGCGTGCAGGAACTCTACACCCGCCTTATTACCGAAGACAAAGCCGATTTTCTCATCAGCCCGTATTCTTCGGGATTAACTGCCGCCGCCTCGATCATTGCAGAACAGAACGGTAAAATCATGATCACTGCCGGCGCCGCTGAAGATGACGCCTATAAGACCGGTAACACAAGCCTGTTCCAACTCTACACGCCGGGCAGTCAATACCTGCTCAGCACAGTGGATATGCTCAAAACGCTCGATCCGTCAGCCAAAATTGCGATTGTCCACGAAAACGACAAGTTTTCGACGGCAGTAGTGGAGGGTTTGAAGCCCTATCTGGCAGAGCAGGGCTTCGAGGTTGTGTTGGAGGAGGGGTACGCATCCGACACAACCGATTTCGGACCCATCATCAATAAAATTGTGGACTCTGGAGCCACAGTCCTGTTGGGCGGCGGGCATTATCCAGATGGCAGCACATTTGCCCGTCAACTTTATGAACGTAAAGCCGGTCTGAAGTTTATCTCTTTGCTGGTTGCTCCCGCTGATTCGAAGTTCCCGGAACTGGGAGAAGCCGCGCTTGGTATTGCAACATCCAGTCAGTGGGAACTTTCCGCCACACACACACCTGAAGAGGCCGCCGCGCTGGGCAAGGAATTTTACGGTCCGACTGGCCAGGAGTTTGCTGTGGCTTATGAAACTATGACCGGCGATAAGCCAACCTATCATGTGGCAGGCGGTTATACAGCCGGCTTGATTCTGCAAAAAGCTATCGAAGAAGCCGATTCGGTTGACCCGGAAGAGGTTAGAACCGCGCTCGAAGCGATGGACATTTTCACTTTCTGGGGCGGTGTAAAGTTCGACATCTCTACCGAAGCGCATGGGCTGCAGGTCGGTCATGATATGGTGGTGGCGCAATGGCAGAAAAACGAGGTGGGTGAACTCAAACGCCTGGTGATCTGGCCCGCCGATGTGGCAACTATCCAACCTCTTTATCCTATTCCATCACCCTAGATTCAAAGGCTGGCAGGGGCAGGATGACCTGCCCCTGCTTATTTATACGCCGTTCCAGGCTTTGCTTGAGAGATCGGCGGCGGCATTACATTCACGACTTACCGGGAGATGAACATGCAACAACTCAACCTGTTATTGACTTCGCTCCCCGATGGACTCCTGCTCGGTTTCGTTTACGGGCTTGCCGCCATGGGGTTGACGCTCATCTGGGGTGTGATGAACGTCATTAATTTATCGCATGGACCCATCATCACGTTGGGGATGTTCAGCACCTTCTTCATTTATACCCGTCTGGGACTGAACCCCTATATCGGCGTGCTCCCCATTGCCCTTGTTGGGCTTTTGCTCGGTATTCTGATTTACACTGCAGCAGTTCACCGCGTGATCAACGGTCCGCATCTTTCATCGCTCCTGGCAACATTTTCGGTGAATATGATTATTATTGGGCTTGGCACGGCCGCGTTGACCACCTCACCCTATAATGTGGATTTTTCAGCAGGCAGTTTCAAACTGGGGAATGCTACCATTCTGGGAACTCGTATTATCGCCGCAATTGTCACGCTGGCGTTCACAGGCGGGCTCTATCTCTTTTTGTACCGCACCAGACCGGGCAAATTCATCCGCGCCGTTGCCAACAACCGCGCTGCAGCAGAACTGATGGGTGTGCCGTCCACCCGCATCTTGGCGCTAAGTTTTGGGATCGGCACAATGCTGGCTGCGGTGGCTGGCGGATTGATTGCTACGTTTTTCCCCTTCAGTATTCTATCGGGTTCGGGGTATGAATTGAAGAGTTTCGTCATTGGCGTGCTTGGCGGGTTGGGCAATCCCATTGGGGCGTTGTTCGGCGGGTTGATTCTGGGAATCCTGGAAGGGATCATTCCAGCCTTCATCGAGTCATCCTGGGTACCGGTAATTGAGTTCGTTCTGTTTATTTTCATTCTGTTGGTACGCCCCAGCGGCTTGTTCGGAGCAAAGAAATGAACGCGTGGAAAAAACACCTCGGCATTGTCCTTCCGCTACTGACGGTAACCGCTCTGGCGCTGTGGCCTGTTGTCACCGATAATCCTGCCAACCGGGAAAGCGTCTTCACCATCCTCAAGGCTGTTGCGCTTGCGAGCAGTTTGAACATCCTGCTTGGCTACACAGGCTACGTAAGTTTCGGTCATATTGTCTTTTACGGTTTCGGGGGATACGTGGGCATCTATCTTTTGACCGAAAAGGGCTGGTCGCTTGGGGAGGCCCTTCTCGCCGGGGGGGTTGCCTCCGGGCTGCTGGCGCTCCTGCTCGGTTCGGCGATTTTGAGGCTGCGTGGCGCTTATTTTGCGCTGGCAACCATCGGCGTCAACGAAGCGATGCGGGCGTTCATCAATAACTTCGAGTTGTTCGGTGGACCAACCGGCATCACCTTAAAGTTCAGCGTTTACAAGGAGTATGGCGGCGCCGCGCAGGCATTGCAAACTGCTTTCTACATTGGCGCAGGGCTTGCCCTGCTGGCGCTCATCCTAAGTTATATGGTTCGTTCATCCAAGTTCGGGTTGGGGCTTCTCGCCATACGAGAGAATGAAGACGCGGCAGAGGTGATGGGCGTTGTGACACCCCGCGCAAAGACATGGGCGTATGTGCTTTCTGCCATCATTCCCGGCATGGTGGGCGTGTTGTTTTTCTTCAAGAACGGCAATGTAGAGCCGCATGACGCCTTCCCGCTGCACTCTTCCATCGAACTACTGGTGATGGTAATGCTTGGCGGACAAGGTACTGTTTTTGGACCCATCCTCGGCGCGTTTGCCTACCAGGGAATGCGCGGTTATCTGGTCACCAGTCCGGTGTTCAAGGATATCCAACTTTCCGTCTCGGGTGTATTGCTGCTCGTGATTGTGCTGTTCATTCCTGCAGGCGCCATCGGGTGGCTGCGTCACCGTATCCCGCCGTTGAGGAGGCTGCTGGCATGACCATTTTACTTTCTGTACAAGGCGTTTCGAAACGATTCGGCGGGCTGCAGGCGCTCACCAATGTGACCTTCGATCTGCCTCAGGGACAAATTTTGGGGCTGATCGGCCCGAACGGCGCCGGCAAGACTACTCTCTTCAACGCCATCAACGGTGTATTCCCGCCCGAAGAGGGGCGCATCCTCTTTCGTGAAAAGGACGTGACGCGCGCAAAGCCCTATGAACATGCCCATCTGGGAATGGCGCGCACCCATCAAATCGTCCAACCGTTGAACGATCTCACGGTTCGGGAAAATGTAATGGTAGGAGCATGTTTTGGACATGAACAGCATCCTCTCACCCATGCGGCAAAGATTGCCGACGAGGTGCTGGAATTTGTCGGGCTGGCAGCCAAAGCCGAGCAATTGGCAGGCAGTTTGAACGTCACGCAAAAGAAGCGCCTGGAGATGGCGCGCGCACTGGCGGCGCGTCCTTATCTTCTGCTGCTGGACGAGGTGCTCGCCGGTCTCAATCCCTCTGAAATTGACGGCATGATTCAGACTATTTTGAAGATTCGCGAAAAAGGCATTACCATCATCATGATTGAACACCTGATGAAGGCAGTGATGAACGTCTCTGATCGCATCATCGTGCTGGACTATGGTCAGCAAATTGCAGAAGGCTCGCCCGAGGAGATTGCCAAAAACGAAAAGGTCATCGAGGCATATCTGGGCGACCCCAAACTGGCAGAACAACTGCTGGAGGAGGAATAAACATGGCGCTGCTCGAAATCAAAGACGTGACCTCCGGCTACGGAGACGTACAAATCCTGTGGGGCGCTTCTTTATCGCTCGAAAAAGGAAAACTTACCTGTCTCGTCGGCGGGAACGGCGTGGGAAAAACCACACTGCTTCGTACGGTGATGGGGCTGATTCGCCCGTGGAGCGGCGTTATATTGTTCGACGGTAAAGAGGTAAACAAACTATCCGCCTACACCAAAGCCGAAATGGGACTGGTACTTGTTCCAGAAGGACGTCAACTCTTCACCGACATGACCGTACACGAAAACCTCGAAATGGGAGCAACGAACCAGCGCGCCAGACCCAACTTCCAAAGAAACCTCGAGCGCGTATACGAAATGTTTCCACGTCTCAAAGAGCGAAGCAGGCAGAAAGCCGGAACGTTGAGCGGCGGCGAACAACAGATGCTTGCCGTAGCACGCGGCATCATGGCAGAGCCGCTTATTCTCATCATTGACGAGTTGTCGTTGGGGCTTGCGCCGGTGCTTGTCCTTCAGTTATTCGAAGGCCTGAAACTTCTCCGTCAGGAAGGCATCACCATCCTGCTGGTGGAGCAAAATGTGCAACTGGCTCTTACGATCAGCGATTACGGCTATGTACTGGCAGAAGGCAAGGTAAAAATGGAAGGACCCGCGCGCAAACTCATCAAGGACAAGCACGTTCGCTCGACGTACCTGGGGTTGTAGCCGCCAATATGACCTAAATCACTCCAATTTCGTGACTTCAGCGGATATGAGCCGTTGTATAATCGCTGGCAGTCAACCCCATTAAATTACTCACCAGGAGGTAACCATGTTTGTCGGTGAAAGAATGTCCCGCCCTGTCATTTCGGTCACACCGGAGACGCCCATTAGCGACGCTTTGGTGATGTTCAAGAAGGAACACATCCGCCGCGCGCCGGTGATGAAGGACGGCAAACTGGTCGGCATTGTCTCTGAAAAGGATTTATTGAACGCCTCCCCATCTTCCGCCACCACGCTGAGTATATGGGAAATGAACTACCTGATCAGCAAGGTCAAGGTCAAGAATGTCATGACGAAAAAGGTCATCACAGTCAATCGCGACACGCCCATCGAGGAAGCCGCCCGCATCATGGCGGACAAGAAAATCGGCGGTTTGCCTGTGGTGGACGGCGAAAGAGTGGTGGGGATGATCACCGAAACCGACCTGTTCAAAGTCTTTTTGGAGCTGATGGGCGCCCGCGACAAAGGCGTCCGCGTGACGGCTACCATCGAGGACAAACCCGGCGAACTTGCCAAGGTCACCAAGGCGATTGCCAATGCAGGCGGCAACTTTATTTCATTCGGTTTTTTTGCCGGGGAAGATGCCAGCACCAAAATTCTGACCTTCAAAGCGGAAGGCGTAAAACCCAACGATGTCAAGACTGTTTTGAAGGATGTCGTCAAAAAATTCTGGGATATTCGGCAGAGTTGATGCAACCGCAAAACCACAGGAGCCGCCTCAACGGCGGTTCCTGCGGTTTAACGAACTGCCCGTTTTCAACTCATCCACTTCCGCTTTTGTCAGATACCGCCATTGACGCGGTTTGAGGTTGCCCAGCCGCAAAGTCCCGAGACGGATGCGCACAATGCGCACCACGGGAAGCCCCAACTGCTTGCACGTCTCGCGGATCTGCCGCTTGCGCCCCTCCTGCATGACGACCCTCACCCAGGCGCCCTTGCCCTGAGTTGCCTCCAAGCGAACATCCACCGGCGCCGTTTTGTACCCATCCTCGAGAACCACGCCACGCGCCCACGTTTCGATCTGCTCCTGATCCGGGCGCTTCGCCAGCAGGACGCGGTACTCCTTCTCATGCCCGTAACGCGGATGCGTGAGACGGTTGGTCAGGTCGCCGTCGTTGGTCATCAGCACCAGACCTTCGCTTTCGTAATCGAGCCGCCCGACGGGATGGATATTTTCCTGCACATCCACAAGATCACGAACGTTCCGGCGACCATCGCCGGGTTCGTTTTCAACCGTGGACAGAACATTCCTCGGTTTATGGAGCGCGATATAAATCAATACCTCCGCCGCGGGAATTGGCTTCCCGTCCAGAGTGATTGTATCCTTTAAGGGATCCGCCTTTTGACCCAACACTGCCAACGATCCGTTCACCCGCACACGGCCCGCTAAGATCATCTCTTCGCAGGAGCGCCGTGAGCCATAGCCTGCCTGCGCAAGTATTTTTTGCAATCTTTCCAACATGGTGACGGAATTATATCAGCGAGTTTCCCGAATGGCGGACCGGCACTTATGAGTACAAATCATTGAAATAGTTAACTAAAAAGACATTGCACAACGCATCGGGCAGGGCATCCAGGACTTCGTTGATGAACGCCATCTCGCTGGGCAGATCGGTGCCGGTCAGACCGGCGGATACAGCCAGTTGACCGAACGCCGCCTCAGGGTCCGGACTTTGAACCGCCGCGCCAACCATGGCGCGAATGGCGTCTGAGTCAATCGGCGTCTTGGTTTTGACGATCTTCACACCGTCGCGCAGGTCTGCCAGCAGGGCGTCCACACGGTGGGCGTTGCCAAAGTTCAGGGAGACGTGCAGGTTGCGGGGAGTCAGAGGCGTGGAAAATTGCCCCTGCAAATACCAGCCACGCTTCGCCATCTCGTCCGCAAGTTGATAGACGTTGATGACCTCCGAAGCGAACGAGAACATACACATGGCGGGCTGACCCAGCACGCGTAGTTCGGGGATGGCGTTGATCCCGTCCATCAATTTTTTCGCCGCCTCCTGCACGGTCTGGACGATGCGTTTGTAGCCCTCCTCGCCGAGGAAGTTCATCAGCGCCCAGGCGCCCGCGTAGGGACCGCCGCCCTTACTGCTCAACACGGTGGGATTGATGAGTGTGTAAGCGGTCGTGTCGGTGCAGGCAAAGATCTGATATTTGCGAATCGCCTTGCTGCGATACATGATCACCGAACAGCCCTTCGCCGCGTAGCCGTATTTGTGCAGGTCACACGAGATGGAGGTGACGCCCGGCACGTTGAAATCGAAGTCAGGAACTTCGTAGCCGAGTTTGCGCATGAACGAGAGATGCACACCGCCCACACAGGCATCCACATGAAAGAGCAGATTGTGTTTCTGCGCGAGCGCACCGATCTCTGCAATCGGGTCAATCACGCCTTGCGAGTAACTCGGCGCGGACGCCACCAGCAGGATGGTATTTCCTGTAATTGCCTTCTCCATATCCTCCGCGCGGACTTTGAAGGTCTGCGGGTCAATATCCACGACGACAGGCTTGACGCACAGGTAATGGGCGGCTTTGTGAAAGGCGGCGTGCGCGGTCTTGGGCAGAATCATCTCGGGCTCTTTGATGTGCGGCTTTTCGGCGCGGGCTTTGTCGCGGGCGGTCTTGACCGCCAGCAGGATGGACTCCGTCCCGCCTGTGGTGAGATGCCCCACGGCGTTTGCATCGCCGTGCAGCAGGTTGAGGGTCATGCGGACGACGTCGGTCTCGAGTTTGAGCATCGAGGGGAAGACGGTCGGGTCGAGGCCGTTTTCGGTGAGAAACTCCAGATACGCTTCGCGCGTGACCTCGGCGGGATCCTCGCCCGGATTATAGACGTAGCAGAAAACTTTTCCCGCCTTCCAATCCATGTCGCGAGACTTGAAGGCGCGCAGGGTGGCAAGAATTTCTTCTTTGGACAGTCCAGTTTGGGGAATGTACATGGAATCTCCTGTTATTTGTTGGTCGAACAACCTTTTACAAGTCATCTCAAAATGTCACCCTGAGCACAGCGAAGGGTCTCTACGACCAAAAACAAGAGACTCTTCGGTCGTAACAACCGCTCCCTCAGGGTGACAGGGTATTTTTGAGACAAGTTCTAGAAATCCATTGGCACAGTCGGCGTTCTCTTGCGCCGACATGGATGTTAGAAAGTGTTTTAAAAGTGCCTTTTCATCCGCAAATTGCGCGTAGAATGCGCTCTCTAGCGCATGTTTAGACGTTAGAGAACGTCTCCTGCACGTCGAATGATTTTCGACCGACTACTTGCTCCACCAGGGTTAAATCTTTGAAAACACATCCAGATAGTGAATCACCGTCTCGATGCCGCGATAAAAATTCGGGAGGAAGAATTTTTCGTTCGGCGAGTGGGTGCGGTCGTCGGGCAGACCAAAGCCGATCATCACCACAGGGGCTTTCAAGGTTTCGATCATCTCGTACACAATCGGCAGCGATCCGCCGCCGCGCAGGTAGATGGGCTTGTGCCCGAATCCTTTTTCGTAGGAAACCGCCGCCGCCTGAACAGCGGGCGCCTGGTAGTCCATCTTGACCGGGTGCGCCTTGCCGATGGCTCTCACTTCCAATTTGACCGTCGGCGGGCAGAGGAAGTGCAGATACGATTTCAGCGCCTCGAAGACCTCATCGGGCGTTTGCCTGGGGACGAGACGCATGCTCACCTTGGCGGTCGCCTTTGCGGGGATGACCGTCTTCGACCCTGCGCCGGTGAACCCGCCTGCAATGCCATGAACCTCGAACGTCGGTCGCACGCTCACCCGTTCCGCCAGCGGATAACCCGTCTCCCCGCCCAGCGCGGGCGCGCCCGTAAGGTACAAGCCGACTCCGTCGTGAATGGGAGCCTGGGCGATGAGGGCGCGCTCTTCGTCCGTGAGTTCTTCAACGGAATCGTAAAAGCCGGGGATCAACACCCTGCGCGTCTCGCCGTCCTGCAGCGCCGCCAGTAAACGAACCAGCACATTGAACGGATTGTCCACACCGCCGCCGAAGGTGCCGGAATGCAGGTCATGGGCGGGACCGCGCACCTCGATTTCGGCGTAGAGGTTGCCGCGCACCCCCCACATGATGACGGGATGCTGCGGGTCGAGCATGTCCTGGTCGGCGATGAGGATGGCGTCGGCGGTGAGTTCGTCGGCGTGGGCGCGGAGGTAGGGGAAGAGGCTCGGGCTGGTGATTTCCTCTTCGCCTTCGAGCAGGATTTTGACGTTGACGGGCAGGCGTCCGCTTGTTTTCAGGTAACTTTCCAGCGCGGCGAGCACGGCGAACACCTGCCCCTTGTCATCCGATGCGCCGCGGGCATACAGGGTCTCGCCTTCAAGGGTCGGCTCGAAGGGAGGACGCGTCCACTCGTCTTCGGGGTCGGTGGGTTGGACGTCGAAGTGCCCGTAGATCAAGAGGGTTGGCAGGTTGGAAGGCTGCGGGTTGGCATATCGTGCGTAGACGATGGGGTGGCCTGTCGTTTCGCGGATTTCGACGTCGGGCATTCCCATGTCGCGCAAATACTGGGCGGCAAATTCGGCGGCGCGGCGGACATCGGAGGAATGCTCAGGCGTCGTCGAAATGCTTGGGATGCGCAGCCAGTGGCAAAGTCGGGAGAGATGCGTCTGTCGGTTTGCGCGGGCGTAGTCGAGGGCGGGGTCAAGCATGGGGAATTGGTCAGGCGGCTTTTGGAATCAAGAAATAGAACGCAACGGCAAAAAACAAGACCAGCGCGGCGGAGAGCCAGACCGTTGGGTTGGTGATGCCGATTGTCGCGGCGTAGCCCATCATGGTCAGAAAGGCGACGGAGTTGTCCCACACGGCGTAGCGGATGATGTCGCGGTTTCTGACGGGGTTTTGGTAGGCGAGAAAATAGAGGAAGACCAAGCCGATTTGCGTCGCGCCGAAGATGCGCATGTAAAAAGGCGGGTTGGGGATCTGCTCGCCGAGCATTTGGAGGAAGGATTCGGGTCCGAGCAGGGTGGGCAGACCCCAGAGCAGGGCAACGACGAGGATTTTGAAGATAAGCACCCGTTTGAGCCAGGTGAGTTTGGTGTCTTCGGTCATGGTGAGTCTCCTTTTCCGACGCTGGAGAGCGTCTCTTACGCGATCCGACGCTGGAGGGCGTCTTTTGTATATTCCCAACGCGCAGGAGATGTTCTTCCCTGGCACTGCCCGAGAGGGCGGGAGGGTGACATCCCCATTGGCACAACAGAGCGTCCACTAGGCACGGTGGTGGATCTCGCGCCCGAGCGGGTATTTCCACATGCAGAACCACACGAGGAGGGCGGCAATGGCAGGCGTGACGCCAATGAGAAAGCGGATACCCCAGATGGCAGTTTCGGTTTGCACGGGATTGCCCTCCGAGAAGCCCGTGAGCGCGGTGACGATGGCAAACAGAATGCCCTGCGCCGAGAACGCCAGTTTGACGATGCCGCCGTTCATGCCGAAGAACAGACCTTCGCGGCGGAAGCCGTGTTCGAGTTTGGCGTCTTCGTCAATGATCTCGGAGATGATGGGGAAGGGCATGATCATCGAATTGGCGAGACCAGGGATGACCAGCATCGTGCCGAGCAGACCCGTGTAGAAGTCGCGGGCGAAGGTTATCGCCAGCAAGCCGGGGATGAACGTCAGCGTGCCGATCATCCACGTTTTGCGGTAGCCCCAGCGCGAGACGAATGGACGCCAGATGAGTACGAAGGGAATTGTCAGCAGGATGGGCACGCCCAACAGGATGGCTTCCGCATCGCCGCCGCTGAGCGACATGCCGAACACGGTCACTTCACCCTGAATGCCGAGCGCGTACTTGCGCCAGAACGGAAGCATCGCCGCCAGCAGCAGCCAGATGTACTCCTTCGAGATGTTCGCGCCGAGAAACCAGCGGAAGGCGCGGTTTGCCAGCACAATCTTGAGCGAATGGCCCAGCCCAAACGACTGTTCCTTCGTTTCGTCAATCGGCTTCTCCCTGACGCCGATCATGGCGATCAGATAGCCCGCCGCGATCAATGTGCCCATGATTGCCCCCATGGTGAAGTAACCGACCTCCTCGGCGATAATCGGCGCAAGGATGAACGACGCCAGCAACGCCACCGTCGCCAGGATCTCGCGCGTGGCGGAAAGGTCAATGCGGTCGCGCGCGGTCGGCGCCACTTCAGGGAAAAGCGAGTTATAGGCAATGATGGTCAGGCTGTAGAGCGTATCGAAGATGAACAGGATCATCAGAAAGTACGCGGCGAGAAGCCACGGACTCTGCGAGGGCGGCGTCCACAGGAAGAAGAACGACAGTCCCAGCGGGATGGCGCCGAACGCCACATAGGGTACGCGCCGTCCGAATTTCGAGCGCGTGCGGTCCGAGACCTGCCCCATCAGCGGGTCGTTGATGGCATTCCACAGCCCGTAGATGCTCCACAAAATGCCCGCCACGCTGGCATTGAGTCCCAGCACATCCACATAGTAGAAATTGATGCGGTTGCCGAACACCTGATAGGCGATGGTATTGGCAAAGTTACCGAACGAATACGAGATGAATTTCAGAATTCGCATGGGTAGTTCTCCTCCGGTTGGTTTTTGAGCGACAGCAAACCGCCGACCATTGACCGCGCTTCACGGTCTGCCGCCCGTCGTCTGTGGTCAATTTTATAAAAACGCGAAACCTTCTCCGCGATACGTCTTCACTGCGCCGATAATTTTTCCTCCTTGAATCAACATCAATTCGTTGAACCGCTCGCATAACTCTCCCGCCTTGGCGTGTTGAAAAAACACAGGGTCGCCCAATGCCAATGGCGGGCAAGTCTGCGGCAGCACCAGCGGCGTTTGCACTTCGCCCGCGCCTTCCAAATGCACATACTGCAACCCGACGGGCATCACGGGCAATGGCAATTTACTTTTTTCGATGGTGCCCGAAGCGATATACCCCCCGCCCGCGCACGTGACCATGCCGTCCTTCGGTTTGCGCACCACCTGCAAGGCAAAAAACGCCGCAGGCTGGAACTTGACATCCCTGAAGTGATGGAACAACGCCGGCGCGTATAACCCCGAACCGATTGTCCCTTCGGTGACGGAAGCGTCCGCAAGCGTGGAAACAAGACTTCCGCTCCCGCCGCCGTTGACAAGACGCAAGTTGACGCCCTCGCTTTGCACCGCCCCGACGATTGCCGCGCGCCTCTTCGACAATTCCCTCACCGATGCCTTTTTCAGCGCGCGATAGACGGCGTTCTTCACCGCCCAATGCGGCACGTCGTCGTTCGTTCCTGCAATGTGACCCTCGTAACCCATGATCGAATCGATTTGCACATTCGGCAGGGTCTGCGCGTATTTCACCATTTCGACGGCTTGCCCGGGCGTGCGGATGGGACTGCGCCGCAAGCCGAGATGCACCGCGTCCGTGCCGAACGGGCGGTATGCCATGTCAATTTCGAGACAGGCGCTGAAGGTGAGTCCGTGCCGTTTCCCCGTATTATGCAAGGCATCCAGGTGCTCTTTGCAATCCACCATTACCGAAACCTGTTTTCCCTGCTTCGTCAACGCCGCCAGGATTTCCATGTCCGCTGGCTGGACGGTGGGATAGGCAAGGAGGAAGTCGTCGTGTCCGCGTGAGGCGAGGAAGAGAGTCTCTTCGGCGGTGAAGGTCAGGAAGCCGCGGAAGGCGGATGAGGCGTGAGCGAGGATCCGCTCCATTAACGGCAAACAGCGCAGAGATTTGGTCCCGATGCGCAGAGTCTTCCCCCACTTCCCCGCCCGGGCGGCGGCGTACTCCACATTGGCATCGAACGAATCCAAGTCCACAACAGCCAGGGGCAACCGCTGGTTTCGGAAGAGGTCGCGCAGGGATTCGTACCGCGGGTTGGTGAAGTCCATGCTGTGTGAGAGAACACCGAGCGAGGCGATTGGTGTTGCAATTGTAGCAGAGCGGATATAATTTGACCACCATGTCCCGCAAACCCCATGTGCTCATCCCCCTGCCGGAGACCGACTTCGACCCAACCGAATCTGCCACGCCATGGCGCGTGTGCATGGAGCGGGGTTGGACTTTCACCTTTGCCACCGAGAACGGCGCCATCCCCGAAGCTGATCACCGCCTGCTGATGGGCTTTGTGCGCGGTCCGCTCGGTGCGGGACCCAGGGGCCTGCGCGACTACAAACGGATGACTGCCGCGCCCGAATATCAACAGCCGATTCGTTATGACGAGATCAACGCGGACGACTACGATGCGCTCCTGCTCACGGGCGGTCACGCGCCTGGGATGAGGCAGTTTTTGGAAAGCAGGGTCTTGCAGGGCAAGGTTGTACAGTTTTTCAAAAAGGAAAAATCCATCGGCGCGATCTGTCACGGCTTGCTGGTACTGGCGCGGGCGCTCGATCCCGACACAGGCAAAAGCATACTGTACGATTACAAGATCACCTCGCTGACCAAACCGCTGGAGCAGATCGGTTACGCCTCCACGTTTTGGCTGTTGGGGCGGCGCTTCAGAACCTATGACGTTTATGTCGAAGATGAGGTGCGCGCCGCCCTGCGCGACCCCAAGAAGCAGTATTCACGCGGCTGGCTCTTCCTCCCGCATGTGGTGGAGGATCGCCATCTGGTCACGGCGCGCTATTGGCTGTTCGATATTGAGACCTATTCGGTCAGGTTCGCGGAGATGGCAGAGCGGCGGACCGATCAAGCCGGAGGGTGAACACAGGATTAATTATCGGTGAAAATCCGCATCATCAGCGGCAAAAAAAGGCGAGCCTGTCAATCCTTCCGACAGAAACGGAAGAGCCTTAAAAGTTCGGGTTTTGTAACAAAACTCTTTGCTTCTCATCTTGTAAGTGTACCGGTTTGGACCCCGCCGGGTTGTAAAACAACGTCGTGTTCCGCTTCGAACCGAAAACCGATGAAATTGTCATGCGTTTGTCTAGTTCCATGGTGCCATGACGGAATGGTTAATGGTAACATCGTACTTGAGTGTTCAATCGTATGTTTTTACAAGTCATCTCAAAAATGTCACCCTGAGCGCAGCGAAAGGTCTCTACGGCCAAAAACCAGAGACTCTTCGGTCGCAACAACCGCTTCCTCAGAGTGACAGGGTATTTTGAGACAAGTACTAGAAATCCATTGGCTCAGTCGGCGTTCTCTTGCACCGACGGGGACGTTACACTTACCCGGGCGGGCAAACGCCGGGGGAGAACGTCCCCTGCGCGTCGAATGATGTTCGACCAGCTGCTCAGCCAATGCCTCTTCCTTACAACAAATGGAGAAACAAAATTGGAAGTCAAGGAAATTTTCTGCCCCGTTTGCAAGAATAAAAATGACCGAAAAGCGATTGTCTGCATACACTGCGGCGCGAATCTGGATTACAGCCAGGCAGGCATGCCACCCACCACCCGAAACGCCGAAAAGCCGGGCGTGGCATCTGCAAAGATTGTGAATGCGCCCATCAACGACGCACTCATCCCCGAAGACGGAATTGCCATTTACGCCGCAGGCGCCTCCAAGCCCGTCTATTTGCATTTTGAACAGGAATTGGTGTTGGGGCGCGCAAGCGACGATCAAACCGACAGCAAACTCCTCGACCTTACCGAAATGGGAGGATATCAGATGGGGATTTCGAGACGGCATGCCATGATCCGCCGGACCGAAAACGGCTACGAAATACAAGACCTTGCCAGCACGAATGGGTCGTGGCTCAACGACCAACGTATGATTCCCCACAAATCCTATCCGCTTGCAAGCGGATCGCAACTGCAATTTGGGCGTATGCGGCTTCTCATTCTGTATCATTCCCCCAAAAAACAAAAGACAAAACCGCATAAGTAGGCTATCATTGGAAGAATGAACCTCAACGAGTTTGGCGATCCCCTGGATGCAAAACTCCGGGCGGCGGCTGAGTTCCTCAATGCGGGGCAAAAGAAGGAAGCGCGCAAAGTATTGCGGGAAGCGCTCAACATGGACCGCAATCACCTTGCCACATGGGAACTGCTCCTGCGCGCAGTCTATAACGCCGAGGAAGAGGCGCACTGCCTGAAACGCATTCTGGCCATTGACCCCAACCACGAAACGGCAAAACGGCGGCTTGCTTCGCTTCGATCTTCGGGGGGCAATACAAAACGGATTTCACGCAGAAAACGTCAGGAAACCCTTCTGTTCTTTTTATTTTTCGGCGCATTGACAGCCATCGTGTGCGTGGGAATCGCCGGTTTTACACTTCTGCGGTCAGGCTACATCCCCTTTTCGTTCTCCGGACTGACGGCAACCGCCATTGCCGAAAAGAACGCCAGTTGTCAGGCGCTCATTGACAGGGCAATCCAGGCATCCGGCGATTATTGCGACAACACCGGTTCGAACAACGCCTGCTATGGGAACACCACAATCAAGGCGGATCTGGCGCCGGATTCGACAAACCGCTTTTCGGAGCGCGGCGACATCATCGCGGTTAAGGAATTGAGCCGCCTGACCGCCTCGCCTCTGAACCTGGTCAACAACGAATGGGGCATCGCGGTCTTCAAACTCATTGCCAATCTTCCACGATCTCTGCCCGGTGAGACCGTGACCATGGTGGTGTTTGGCAATGCCACGTTGGATAATGTCAGCGGAGATAGCGAAAATCTGGAATCGTTCTACTTTTCCAGCGAACTCGGGCAGATCGTTTGCGAAAAAGTCCCCTTCGACGGGCTGATGATCAGTTCGCCGGACGGGAGCGGCATCCACTTGACCATTAACGAAAGCGAACTGACCCTGATGGGAGTCGCCAGCATCAAAGCGGTCAGGAACGGGGAAATGGAAGTGAACGTTTACAAAGGTTCGGCGCGCATCGTATCCAGCGGACAGGAGAAATACATCGGCGCCGGACAAAAATCAAAAGTGCAACTGGGAGGCGAGAACGGCAACCAGTCCATCAGCCCCCCGTCCGAACCGGAGCCGCTCAACCAGCAGGAACTCGACATGGCATGCACGATGACCGGGCAATTTTGCTCGCCAAATGAAATTGTTCCGGTCTCCCCCGAGCAGGCAAAAAACCAAATCGAGAGCCAGATTACATCCACCCCCACCCTGACCCTCACGCCATCCAAGACCTTCACCCCCTCCTCCACAGTGCCGCCGACCAACACCCTGCTGGTGCTTCCCACTTCGACTCATTCGCCGAGACCCACTTTCACGCGCACACCGACTAGAACGAGCACCCCGACAAAAACCAATACGCCAACCCACACCGGCACACCCCCTACCCGGACCAACACGCCCACCCGAACCAACACCCCCATCACTCCCACTCCGACCTTCACGAATACGCCCGTTCCCCCCACCCCAACCTTCACAAACACACCGGTTACTCCCACCCCTACTTTCACGAACACGCCAGCCGCCTGCTCGAATGTTTTCTTGGGCGCCATCACCAACCCGAACCCCAACGAACTGGAGACGAACATTTCCAACAACAGCGGAGGAACAATCACGATTACCCGCCTGTTCGTGGGCTGGATCAAGACACCGCCTTCTCAAAAATTGGATGAGATCTTCCTCGATGGCATTTCGATCTGGCAGATCTCGGACACCGATCCTCCCAGCGATATCCCAGATGAAGGGAATTGGAAAGCCGACGCCGACCGTACCATTCCCAACGGCATAGCCGAAAGTTTCATCATTCGATTTAGCGATAGCCTGCAACCGACCGGCTACGAGATTCGCATCACCTTCGATATCGGTTGTCAGGTAAGCGGGAGCCAATAACGTCCGACACAAACATGGTGACAGCAGCCGTTCACTCAAGCCAGTCGCTTGCCAACCTGACACCCGGGGCATCGTTTGGCAAATATACCCTGCTCGAGCAAATCGGCGTCGGCGGGCAGGGGGTGGTTTGGTCCGCGTTGAATCAAAATCGGGACCGCATTTACGCAATCAAATTCAATGAAATTCCCGAAACGGAAGAAGCCCAGGCAGACGATTTGCGCGACGAACATCAACTGGAAAAACTGGTCAAACTTCGCCACGCGCACATCCTGCCCGTATACGAGTACGGGTTTCACGAAAACCTGCGGTTTACCATAAGCCCCTATCTGCCCGGGGGGACATTAACGCAAAAGATCAGATCACAGCCCCTTTCCATGAATGAAGCGTTGAAACTGGGGATGGAAATCGCCTCCGCTTTGGATTATCTCCACAGCCAAGGCGTGATCCACCGCGATCTGAAATCGTCCAACATCCTGCTCGACACCAAAGGACGCAGTCATCTCGCCGATTTTGGACTGGCACGCGTCCTCTCGACTTCGACCCTGGCATTCCATACCGGGCACGGCACCCCGCCCTATGCGCCGCCTGAGCAAAACAGCCTCAAAGCTATCACCCTCAAGTCCGATATTTTCAGTTTTGGCATTCTACTCTTTGAAATGTTCACGGGCCAACTGCCATGGAACGGAAAAAAGCAGCTCGGCATGGAACAACTCTATGCCAAAGCAGTGCTCCCGGACCCCTGTGAAATCAACCCCAACCTTCCGCCGCGCATGGCGGACGTTTTGAGACGCGTCACATCGGTAAACCCCGACCTGCGACCCCGCTCCGCAGAGGAGGTGATGAAGGCAATCTATTTCATCCTCGAGATTCCCTACGCTCCGCTGCAAACCGACGAGCGCCTTGACGACCCGGCTGAAATAAAGACAAACGTGGAAGACCTGTTGGTACAGGCGCTGGCGCAGTGGGAAGCCACAGAGGGCATGTACAACATGGGCTTGACCCGCTTCGCCATGGTTGATATGGGAGTCCACGCATCCCGCCTGGATCGCTACAATTCCTTTCTTCTTTCGCAAGCGTTGATTTTTGGGTACAACGACGATCGCTGGTGGGCAGCCGTCAGCGACCCCGGCGAAAGACTGGCAATCTCATCCCTCCTGCTCAAACGGAATAATGAAGCCATCGCCGCCCGCATTGCCGACCACCTGATCAGCGACATGGAAATCCGCTCCTTTACAAGCGGCGTACCTGCCAACATTCTCGCCTCCCTGCTCGATATGAGTCTCAAAACCGGCAACCTATTCCTGCAGCGCCAACTATTGCAGGGCATTCGCGAACTGACCAGACCGGCGCATCGCTGGAGCGATCATCCGCTGCAATTATCTGCCAGCCAGGTCAAAGCCCTGGGCAGTCTCGCGCTGGAAGACAATGAGGCGGGCGATGCCGCCGCAGAACTGATCGGTCACCTGCGCGCCACTCCCGCCGTACAAATCATCACGGAACACCATAACGAAGACAGAAAGATGAACGCCCTGTTTTTGATTCAGCAGACGGCGCGGAATTTACCGGCATTGGTACACCGCCGCATTCGTTTCAAATTAAGGCTGGAATGGGCAATCCAACATTTGATTCAACAGCCAGCCAGCCTGATGGGCGCTTATGCGCTGGCGCTTCTGGGGTCTTCGTTGGGCGTGGGCATCCAGGTCTACACCACCTATAACTGGCCCGACTTCTTCGATGTTCTCCGCATCACCACATCGTTGGAACAGGGTGTGATCATTGGAGCGGTCTTCGCTTTGGGCATCCTCGCCCCCAGGATGTTCGTGGAACGTTTTCAGGGTTCCCGGGCAATGGCCCGCGTCGGGCTGGGAACGATTACAGGAACCGTTGGCATCAACCTGGCGTTACTCGTCTTTCATATCGTCTTCGTAAAAACGCCTCCCCAGGGAGTTCTGATCACCGCAGGGAGCATGCTCATCGCTCTTGCCCTAGCCGTGGGTGGGCTGGCGCGCTCCTACCGCATCAAGGTTTTACTGACCAGCGCCGCCGTGTTCGCCGCAATTCTGGGAACCTGGTGGCTTCATATCAACTTTGCAGCCTCAAATCTTGAGCTGACCCCTCTTTTCATTTACCCCTACGACTGGTCCCTCACCCGGGTCACCATCACGGCGTTCGGCGTCAGCCTGCCGGTGGGTTTGCTGGGCAACCTGGTGAACCTTTCCATCCGGGGCAAATAACCGCGCAACACAAGCGGGGCAAACGTCTTGAGGAACGCAAAATGCCAGCCAGCACAACTACACTCCCGCCGGGTATATAATCCTGCCCGATATGTTCACCAGACTTTTCCGCCAATCGGATATTCCGCCCGAATATCGTTCCAATTTCACCCACCTCTACCTCGACATCGGCTGGTACGGTGTACTGAGCGGTTCAGCCATCAATTTCCTGAACATCTACGCCGCGCGCATCGGCGCAAGCGGGTTTCAAATCGGGTTGATTGGCGCCATGTCGGCTGTGATCAACCTGCTGCTTGCCATCCCCGCCGGACGCTGGCTTCAAACGCAAAACACCAGCCGCGCCATCTTTTGGACCTCGGTCTTCTACCGTATCGGCTTCATGATCTTCATCTTCCTGCCATCGCTTCTCGAAGAACGCCAACAGGTCGTTGCCATTATCATCCTGACCCTCCTCATGGCAATTCCTCTCACGCCGCTTGGCGTTGGCTTCAACGCCCTTTTTGCCGAAGCCGTACCCGACCGCTTTCGCGCCCACGTGGCAGGCATCCGTAACATAACCCTCTCGGTAACCTTCATCGCATCGTCCCTCCTCAGCGGCGCCATCCTCGAAAACGTCGAATTTCCCATCGGCTATCAAATCGTCTTTGGGATCGGAGCCTTCGGCGCGGCAATGAGCAGCCTTCATCTGTACTTCATTCGCCCCCTGCCAAGCGACACGCCTTCGCCTCCCTCCTCCCCGAAACCGGTTTCGCCTCAAGAAGCGTTCCCTCCCCGAAACATTTTCGCCACGCTCCGCCTCGACATCTGGTTGACCCCCTTCAAAAAAGTCCTGCTTGCCCTCGGCGGATTTCATCTCGCACAATACCTCGCCATTCCCCTCTTTCCCATCTACTACGTCAACGATCTCCATCTCAACGACGACCATATCGGCATCGGTACCGCGCTTTTCTATCTCACCTTCCTGCTCGGCTCGACGCGGCTCAGACAAATCGTCCATAAAATTGGCAACAGAAACGTCACCGGCTGGGGTGTCATTGGGCTTGCCGCTTATCCCTTTCTGCTGGCGCAATCCAACGAAGTCTGGCAGTTCTACGGCGTCTCCCTGTTCGGCGGGTTTGCCTTTTCGATGGTCAACGGCGCGTTTGCAAACTACATGCTCGAGCATATTCCCGCCGATGACCGCCCCACACATCTGGCTTGGTACAACGTCGTCCTCAACGCCGCCATTCTCACCGGCTCCCTTGGCGGACCCGCCATCGCAAGCCTGATCGGAGTGATCCCTGCCCTCCTGCTGTTTGCCTTCCTGCGCCTGCTGGCGGGCATCTTCATCCTGAAGTGGGGATGAAAAGTTTTCTTCGCTATCGAAAAAAAAAAAAAAAAACCGCAGGGCTGGGTTCAGTCCTGCGGTTTTTTTACCGGCTTTGTCGAACTATGGCACTTCGTTGACGCGGTCGGTGCCTGGAGGCGAGAGCGGGCTGAATGCGCCCATATAGTTGATCAGCGCCTGCAGGTCGTTGCCGCCGTCGAGACGCGGCGCAGTGACGGTGCGGAACACAGTGAAGTTATCGCCGCCGTCGGCAAGGAAGTTATTCACCGTGACCATATACGTTGCACTCAGGTCGAGCGGTACGCCGTTCAATTTCACGTTCGTAATCGAAACACTGGTGCAAGTGCCGGATACAATGGTCTTCGCCAGGTCGTAGGTGAATCCCTGCGAAACACCCAGATGCAGGAAGGGACGGCTGGAGCCGGCCGGCTGGCACTGTTGTTTGAGAACGTCAATAATTTGAGCGCCGGTCATCGGGAAGGTAATCAGGGTGTTGCCAAACGGCTGGAAGGCAAATGCCTCACCAAAAGTCACCACCCCATCGCCCTCGCCTGCCGATTGGGCATATTTCAAATCGGTGCGAACGCCGCCCGGGTTCATGAATGCAATTTGCGCACCATTGGCGGAAGTCGCCCACAACTGCGCATCGGCAACCAGGTTGACTGCCGGCGATTCAACGCCGCGGTCGGAGCCGGGCGGGGTGCCGCCGCGGTTGATATCGGCTGTGATCGTCCCCACCGGGCGAGTCCCTGCAACGGCATAGAGCGGTTGCCATTTGGCAATCACCGCGCCGACGGCCGGGTCAGGAGTGAGCGCCGCACGTTCGACAAGGTGATTCTGAGCCGTGCTCAGGTCGCGGCGAACATCGTTGGTGCGCCGGTCGAGAACCAGTTGCAGTTCCGACACGATGCGCCCGTAAGAGTAGGCGCTGGTGACAATGCGCGGCTGTCCCGCCGAATCGGACAGCAAACAGTTATACGGCAGGTGAGTGTGTCCGGTGACGAGCGCGTCAATTTCCGGATCGAGCGCATCATTGATGGCAACGATCGGACCGGAGATGCCCACACAGGCATTGAAATCCCCCGGAGGAGGCGTCTGTGAGCCGCCTTCGTGCAACAGCACGATGATGGCTTCCACGCCCTGTTGTTTGAGGATAGGCACCAGCGCATTGGCGGTTTCGGCTTCATCCAGGAAATCCCAGCCCTGAATACCGACAGCCGCCACAAGGGTGTCGGTGGCTTCGAGCGTCATGCCAATGAAGCCGACCTTCACGCCGTCCACGTCTTTGATCCAATACGGCGGCAGAGGCGTTTCGCCGGTCACTTCGTTGACGACGTTGGCGGCAAGCCACTGGAAGTCGGCGCCTGCAAACGGCTCAGACGGGAAGTAACAGCCATCCACCGGGTGACAGCCGCCGTTCTGCATGCGGAGCAGTTCGGTAACGCCCTCGTCGAATTCATGGTTCCCCACGCTTGAAACGTCGAGGTTCATGGCGTTGAGCGATTCGACCGAAGGCTCATCGTGGAAGAGACCCGAGAAGGCTGGCGAACCGCCGATCAAATCGCCTGCGGCAACCGTTAGGCTATGCTCGTTGCCGGCGCGCAGTTCGTTGAGTTTGGCGGCAAGATACTCACCGCCGCCCGCCGCAATGCCATCCACCGTCCCTGCTTCATTGGGTAGCACGTGTCCGTGATAATCGTTGAACGCAAGCAGTTGGAGATTGACCAGTTGATACGGAGGATCCACAATCGTGCCGCCTCCGAAATCGTCCAACACCGCTCCTCGCGCGCCGATGAACCACAAGCCGATGTAGCCCCCCTTGGCATAATGCGACCATGACGTAATATCGCGCGTACCGAGCAGGTCATCGTTGCGATACACCTCCACCATGCCGTTTCCGTAGGCAATGGCGCGGAAGGTATCGCCGTTCTGGAACACCGCGGGAATGTCATCGCCATATTTGACCCAGCCTTGGGGCCATTCCCACGTCCACACCTGAACAACTTGATTTTGAGCGTCATAGAGCGCTTCGATCACGCCATACCCCCACGTCTTATTGCTTTGCGCCTTGAGCAATAGAATTTGCTCCGGAGCGCTTGCACTCACGTTTACAAACGTGACAAACGCCTCCTGATCCACACCAAAGGCTTGCTTCCAGTAAATATCGGAATTCGCATCGTTGCTCTGCACGCGCAGCTGTTGATTGACAATGCGGTACTTGACCCGGTTGCCAGACCAGTTAGTGCCAAGCCCGCCGTTCGCGCGGTTGAAATCATCGAGCACTTTCACATCCGGCGGATACGCCGCCTGCGCAGAAGCCGCAATGGGAATCAAAAGCATCGAAAGGATCAGCAGGACAGAAAACAAGCGGACATTCCTATTCATACAAATCTCCTCTACTGTTTGAAATACGATTTGAAACTCCGGCTTGCGTGTTCCCCTGTCTATCTTTCTACCGCACCTCCTTTCCGTCAAGTCAAAAAATCGAACCGTAACTCAATTATATAAGACTTACGCAAAACCTTGTGCAGAGTGCGTTCTCGAACGCGCGGGGTGCATAAGCGACGTTAAGTAGTCGACCGAAAATCATTAGACGCGCAGGAGGCGTTCTCTAACGTCCTTGTCGGCGTAAGAGAACGCCAACTGTGCCAATGGATTTCTAAAAAACATACGACCGACTACTTAGAGAACGTCTTATGTATAAATCCTATTATACATACAATTCCAGCGCGAACTTAAATGCCGGGCTATGAAAAAGTTACAAACTGATTAACATCCCGTTAAGCGGATGCCAGAACCCCCAGCGTTTCCAGCAATTTGGGCTTCCAGTTTTCCCCAAAGGAACACCAATACGATGACTTCCCGCCTCGCACCCCCGGACCGAGATCGGCCAGCCGCTGCCCATCCTTTTCCTGCGCCGAAAGCGGATACCGCAAGACGATCTGTCCCGCCTCCCAGCTGACAGACGCCAGCCCCGCCCGCTCCGCCCGCAGTTTGACCTGCATCTGGTAAAGCAAGTTTCTTACCATCTCCGGCAGCGGACCAAAGCGATCGCCAAATTCCGAAGCCAGCGCCTCGATTTCGGTTTCATCGCGCAAATCTGCAATGCGGCGGTAAAGGCGCAGGCGCAAATCCTGGTCTGCGATGTAATCGGCCGGGATGCCCACTGCAAGCGGCAACTCTACATTCACAGGCATGGACATCGGCTGTAGAGTTTCCAGATTGACAGAGGGCAGGTTAACTTGAGAACCTGTCAACCTGTCAACATAGCGCAAGCGACGAACCGCATCTGCCAGCAAACGTGTGTACAAATGAAAGCCCACCGCCTGAATATGTCCGCTTTGGCGTGTGCCAAGCAATTCACCGGCGCCGCGAATCTCAAGGTCGCGCATGGCAATCGAATAGCCCGCGCCCAGTTGTGTGTTCTCGGCGATGACTTCCAGCCGTTGCTGCCCTTCGGGGGTGGGGGAAAGTTTTCGGTGGCGGAAAAAGTACGAGTAGGCGCGCGCGGCTCCCCGTCCGACCCTGCCGCGCAGTTGATAGAGTTGAGCCAGCCCGAAGGTGTCGGCGCGGTCCACGATGAGGGTGTTCGCGTTGGGGATGTCCAATCCGGATTCGATGATGGTCGTCGAGAGCAGAATGTCCGTCTCGCCGGCGTTGAAGCGGTGCATCACCTCCGCCAGTTGATGCTCGGGCATCTGCCCGTGACCGATGTCCACGCGCGCCTCGGGAACGAGTTGATCGAGGTGCGCCTTCATCGCTTCGATGGTCTGCACGCGGTTGTGGACGAAGAAAATCTGCCCGCCGCGCTCGAGTTCGCGCAAAATCGCCTGACGCACCAGTTTCGGCGAATACGGTCCGACATGTGTGACAATCGGCAGGCGCTCCTCGGGCGGCGTGTTGAGGGTCGAAATATCGCGCACGCCCGTCAGCGCCATGTAGAGCGTGCGCGGGATGGGCGTGGCGGTAAGCGTCAGCACATCCACCTCGGTGCGCAGTTTCTTGAGGTGTTCTTTGTGGGTCACGCCGAAACGCTGTTCCTCGTCAATGACCACCAGCCCCAAATCCTTGAACTGCACATCGCTGGAAAGCAGGCGGTGCGTACCGACCACAATGTCAATCTCGCCCGTTGCCAACCCATAAAGGATTTCGGTCTGTTCACGCGGCGTGCGAAAGCGCGAAAGCATCTCCACCTTCACAGGAAACGCGGCCAGCCGCTGTAAAAAGGTTTCGTAATGCTGCTGTGCCAGCACCGTCGTCGGTACGAGGATGGCAACCTGCTTGCCGTCCATCACCGCCTTGAAGGCGGCGCGCAAAGCGACCTCCGTCTTGCCGTAGCCCACATCGCCGCACAACAGACGATCCATCGGGCGCGGCACTTCCATATCGCGCTTGATCTCCGCCAGCGCCCGCTTCTGATCTGCCGTCTCCACGTAGGGGAACGAGTCTTCCAATTCCTTTTGCCAGGGCGTATCGGGTTTGAAAGCGTACCCCTGCGCCACACTGCGCCGCGCGTAGAGATCGAGCATCTCCTGCGCCACCTCCAGCACCGCCTGTTTGACGCGTCCCTTCTTCTCATGCCACTCCTGCCCGCCTAGGCGGTCCAATGCAGGCACAGCCCCCTCCGCACCCACATAGCGCGTCAGGCGGTCTGCCTGATGTACAGGCACAAACAACTGCCCGCCGCCTTCGTATTCCACCGCCAGAAACTCGCGCGGGTGTCCGTCCAGTTCGCGCTGAACCAACCCGCCAAAGCGCCCGATGCCGTGATCAATATGCACCACATAATCGCCCGCCCGCAAATCGGCGTACACCGACTCGGGCGTCTCGGCGGCGGGGCGCTGGCGCGTGCGCGGTTGCGGACGTTCCCAGCCGAAGATTTCAGAGTCGGTGATGAGGTGCAGGTCGCCCAGCACAAACCCTTCGGACAAAGACGCCTCAACAAACTCGACTTTGGGCGATAGACCGTTGACCATTGCGTCGTCCACGGTCTGCGATCCACGGTCTTGCTTTTCCAGCCACAATTCCTGCAGACGCGAAGACTGACGCGACACCAGGACGATCTGCCCGCCTCTTTCCACAAGCGAGCCTGCATACTCGACGAATGCCTTCAACCTCCCCGCAAACCTTTCGTCATGCCCAAAACGCTCCCCCAGCCTGCCACCCGCCGACAAAGAGTCGCCGATCCGCGCGGTCGAATGTCCCAGTTCCAGCGTGACGCGCCCGTGCAACTCGTCATGCAGTTCCGACCAGGGAATATAGGGCAGCGGAAAATCGGCGGGCAGGGTTCCCTCGGCTATGCTCTCCCGCCTGAACTTGACCGCCTGCTCCTCCACCTCTGCCGCCATGCTCTCCACCACAGACAGATCGTCAATCAGCGCCACTGCCTTTTGCGGAAGATAATCGAGCAGGCTGGCAGGCTGAGTATGCAACAGCGGGATGTGAAATTCCGAGTGTTCGGTGTTCGTCTCTTCGGCTACCGTCTGCCGGGCAATGAATTCTCTGGCAGGGGTGACGAGCACCGACTCCAGTTTCTCGATCGTCCGCTGAGAGGCGGGGTCGAAGCGGCGGAGGGTTTCGATTTCGTCGCCGAAAAACTCCATGCGGACGGGCAGGCTTTCGGCGGGAGTCCAGATGTCGAGAATGCCGCCGCGCTTCGAAAACTGACCAGGTTCCAGCACGGTGTTGACGCGCTGGTATCCGATCTCTGCCCACTGGTGAGTCAATGCGTCGGGCTGGACGGTCTGGTTGATGGATAGTTTGCGGCATGCTTTGAGGAAGTCGCGCCGCGGCAGGGTGCGGGTCATCAGCGAGCGAACCGAGGCAACCAGAACGGGCGCCGTCTGCGGCTTTTGTGCAAATGGCAGGTGATATTCGGAGAGGGCAATCAGTGTTTGCAAGCGTTCGCGCCGTGTGGCAACACCCCAGGCGGCTTGTTCGTAAAAAAGCGGATTCGGCTCAGCGAAATGATAGCGCGGCGCTCCAACCCAGAATCCGAGTTCATCGAAGAGGGACAGCGCATGGTCGGCGCGGTCAGTGATGAGCAGGAGGGGACGATTCAATTCCTGATGCAGGGCAGCAAGCAGGGGCAGCCGCGCAGAACGGGGCAATCGCAAGCCGGGGATTTGTTCGCCGGATTGGATTTGCCTCAGCAATGGCTGAAATTCAGGCAGGGAACGGATTGCATCGAGAATGAGTTGCATGGAAGGGTCTATCATCAGAAAACGGTATGACCGTTCTCTATTCGCTAACGCCGCCGTTGAAATCGTTCATCGCTTTGTTCAAGCCGTGCGTCACAAACGCAAGGACGGCGTCCGCGCCGCGATCCAGGATGAGCGAAAGTTCTTTCATTTCCTCACGGGAAAAATCCTGCAGGACGTACGCGGCGGGGTCCATACGCCCGGGCGGACGCCCAATGCCAATGCGCAGACGCGGCACATCCTTTGTGCCGAGTTTTTCCAGAATATCGTTCAAGCCGCGCTGACCGCCCGGTCCGCCGGAGGCGCGGAGGCGGAGGGCGCCAAAGGGCAGGTCGAGGTCGTCAGAGAGGATCATCACGTTGCCGAGCGGAAGTTTGTAGAAACGCACCAGTCCCTGCACCGATTGACCGGAGAGGTTCATGTAGGTCTGCGGTTTGGCAAGGATGAGTTTGCGGTCGTTGTATTGGGCGGTCATGACGATGGCTTTGGATTGCAGTTTCATTCCCTGGGCGTTCAAACGGACGGCAATGCGGTCAACGAGCATGAAGCCAACGTTATGGCGGTTGTCCTTGTATTCGCGCCCAGGGTTGCCCAAGCCGATGACGAGGAAGGTGTTATCGAGGGTCATGGGAGAGGTTCCAAGTTACAGGTTGCAAGAAAAGCGGCATGAAGCGGTGGTTCGGTTAGTATCGGCGAAAGCGGAGGAGAAGCCCGGTAAAGACAAACAGACCAAGAATGACCATCGCGCCGAGTCCGAGGGTGGCGGGAATGGCGGTCTGGCTGAGGGAGGCGGGGTTGGTCGGGAGCGGAGTGGGGGTGGGACGCGGCGTGGAAGTAGGCGTGGGCGAGGCAGCGATGAGAAAGGGGGTGGGGAGTTGAACGTCCGGTTTGTTCGACGAGGAGACGACCGTCGGCGTGGGTGTGGGGGGAATGGGCGTGTCATTTTGCACCCGCAAAGGCACGGTTACTTCCTGAAACGTGCCATCGGTGAGGAAGACGCGCAGGCGGAGGATGTAATCGCCATCGGTGACGAGAGCGGTGTTCCAGACGGCAAGGGCGGTATTCGTTACCGGCTGGGTGGAAGTTTGGAGGGTGAACCAGGTATCGGTGGGGTTGGAAGCGTAGGAAAAATCCAGCTGTGAGGAAACAAAGCCGGGCACGTCGGTGGTGCCGCTGATCGTCACCTCGCCGCGAAGAGCAGCGCCAAACGCAGGAGAGGTAATGGCAATGGCAGGCGATTGGGTGAGGAGAAAAGGCAAGGTGAGCAGAAGAAGGAGGCGGATTTTCATGAGATTGACAGGCAAGTTTAGCATAAAAGCGGAGCGGCGGTCAATTTTTAGGCGGTAAAAACTTACAGTTGACTCACGGACTCGCCGCTCTATTCTCTTGCTTTTTGAATTATGGTAAACTGTGATAGATTTCAATATTGAGGAGAACCATATGTCCAAATCCCGCGCCGAGCAAATGGTGGAAAGACTGCGAAACATGCAAGCCGCCGCACCGGATATCGAAGCCTCTGCCGTCGTTTCTGTGGATGGCTTGATCATGGCTTCGGCTTTACAGCAGGGTGTGGAGGAGGATCGCGTATCGGCAATGTCGGCGGCGATGCTTTCACTGGGCGAGCGCATTTCCAACGAATTGGGACGGGCAGGGCTGGAACAGGTGTATATCAAGGGGGATTCGGGTTCGATTGTGCTGACTTCCGTCGGCGAGGAGGCGGTTCTGACCGCGCTGGCGCGTCAGGACGCCAAACTGGGGCTGATTTTCCTCGAAATGCGGCGCGCCGCCGAGGATCTCGCCAAATTGGTGGGATGAAACAGCCTCAAGATCAGAACTTTCACAGAAGGCAAATCCCCGATGGGGAGGGCTTCAACGCCCTCCCCATCTTCTTTGTGTGATGAAAAAGAGGCAACCATGACGACAAAATATTTATTTTATACAGGCGGTGTCGTTTCTTCAGTGGGCAAGGGCGTGACCGCCGCAGCGACGGGACTCCTGCTCAAGGAGCGCGGCTTCAAGGTGGCAGTACAGAAACTGGACCCGTATATCAACGTGGATCCCGGGACGATGAGCCCCTACCAGCACGGAGAGGTGTACGTCCTCGATGACGGCGCAGAAACGGACCTCGACCTGGGTCACTACGAACGATTCATTGACATCCGCCTCAGCCGTTCCTCCAATTTCACCAGCGGGCAGGTCTATGCCGAGATCATCAGCAAGGAACGGCGCGGCGACTTTCTGGGCGGGACGATTCAGGTCATTCCGCACATCACGAACGAGATCAAACGGCGGGTGGCGGGGATCAGCAGAGAGACGGGGGCAGATGTGGTCATCGTGGAAATCGGCGGGACGGTGGGCGATATCGAGTCCCAGCCGTTTCTCGAAGCGCTAAGGCAACTCCGCAACGAGGTTGGGCGTGAGAACGTGTACTTCATTCACGTGACCTGGCTACCCTACATCGGCGCGACGGGCGAAATCAAGACCAAGCCAACCCAGCACTCCGTGGCGGCATTGCGCTCGATCGGTATCTCACCGAATATGATCATCGCTCGCAGCGACTACCCCATTGAGCGCGACTTATGCGACAAGATCGCCCTGTTCTGCGATGTGGAAAAGCAGGCGGTTGTCCCCATGGTAACCAGCGACGTGTTGTACGAAGTGCCGTTATTGCTCGAACGCGCCGGCGTGGGCGATTACCTCGTCGAAAAATTGAACATGCAAGCCACCCGCAAGCCGAACATGAAACCCTGGGAAGACCTGGTGACGCGTGTGAGAAAGAAAAAACCATCCGTAAAGGTGGCGCTGGTTGGAAAGTATGTGGAACTGCAGGACGCCTACATGTCGGTCCGGGAGGCGTTGAAACACGCCGCCCTCGCCAACGACGTGGAGGTGGAAATCGGGTGGGTGCATTCCGCCGATCTGGAAAAAGACAAAGGCTGGGACATCATCCTGAATTCGGACGCAATCCTCGTCCCCGGCGGGTTCGGGTCGCGCGGCATCGAGGGCAAGATTTTGGCGGCGCGCTATGCCCGCGAGAAGAAAGTTCCCTATCTCGGTCTGTGTTTGGGGATGCAGGTAATGTGCATCGAATTCGCCCGCAACGTGCTCAACTACGAAGACGCCAACTCCTCCGAATTCGACCGCAGTACCGAATACCCGGTCATTGACCTGATGCTCGACCAGCGCTCCATCACCGACCTGGGCGGCACGATGCGGCTGGGGTTGTATCCGTGCGTGTTACAGCCCGGGACGAAAGCCGCCGAAGCGTATGGCGAAAAACAGGTAGATGAACGTCACCGTCATCGCTTCGAGTTCAACAACAAATTCAAGGAAGAGTTCGAAAAAGCAGGCATGGTCTTCTCGGGCATGTCGCCAGACGGCAAGCTGGTGGAGATTGCCGAGATCAAGGACCATCCGTTCATGGTGGCGAGCCAGTTCCATCCGGAGTTCCTGTCACGTCCAATGAAACCGCACCCGTTATTTGCGGGGTTCATCAAGGCGGCGAAAAGCAACAATGGGCAAATAGGATAACCGATTAGCCGGATTAGCCGGACGACGCCAGCATGACCATACAACGGAAACCGGTGTATGCCGCCGCCATCTCTTCCGCCGTGAAGGAAACGCGTGTCCCATGGCGCTGTGTGAACGGCATCTTGGAGGCTCTATCCGCCATATCCGAAGTGAAAAACTCAACGGACACGCGCACTGGAACATCCAGAATGAACGGATCGGGGACGTTGCCGTCCAACAACCGGTTGACCGCCCGCGCAGCCGCCTCGGCGATCATGGATTGTGTCACAGCCGGGGGAAGACACTCCGCCGCGAATCGTCCCGTTGCCTGCTTGACTACCGCCGTTTCCACCTCTCCCACCAATTCCTCGATCTGACTGCAAGCCGTTTGATCGCCGGTCGCCATGAGGACCGGCGCGCCAAAGTGACCCGCGAGCGCCGCGTTCAAGCCATATTCCCCCGTCAAAATGTCGTTCAACCAGACGTTGGCAACAGTTCGGGACGACCAGGTGTGATCGAGAACCGCGTTCGGCGAACCGTTGCGTGCATGATACCCGACAAAGAAAACGCCATCCACCATTTCGTCAATTCCCTGCATCATTGAGAACGGACTCGGCGAGCCGGTATTCAATTTTGCCCTGGGATCGAGCTCCTCGATCAAAATATTCGATCCGTTCCAATGTCCGTCCGCCACGAGGATTTCTTCCGCTCCAGAGTCCAGCGCTCCGCGAATGGCGGCATTCACATCCTGCGTCATCAATCTTCGAAAACGTGCATACTCCACATGACCCGGCGTGACTTGATCCCACGTCGTCACGCCTGTAATACCCTCCATGTCTGTCGCAATCAAGATTTTCATGTCAGCTCCTTGAGAAAGATAAATCACCCAACGGGCATAAGCGCCGCCGCGCAGAATCCCTGTCATCCGGCAACCCCAAGCTCAACATTCAAGAGCGCTCGGAACGATACGTTCCGGCGAACAACAATTCGATTGTATCAGAGCAAGTCGTTCAGCGGAACACGCGAGACAAAGCGGTATAATTCCCTCATCAACTCCGGAGGAATGGAATGAGCGAACTTGCCTTGTATCCCTTGAGCGACGAACACAAAATGATACGCGATGCCGCACGCGATTTCGCGCAAAAGGAGATTGCGCCCATCGCGGCGGAATTCGATGAAAGCGGCGAATTCCCATACAAGACCATCAGGAAAATGGGCGAAATGGGATTTATGGGAATCGAAGTCCCCGAAGAATACGGCGGCGCGGGCATGGACACGCTTGCCTATGTGCTTGCCCTCGAAGAAATTTCCAAGGCAGACGCCTCGCACGGCGTCGTCATGTCCGTAAACAACTCCTTGTATTGTCACGGCATTTTGAAATTCGGCACGGAGGAACAAAAGAAAAAATTCATTACGCCGATCGCGTCGGGAAAATCCATCGGCGCGTATTCGTTGACCGAACCGCAGTCCGGCTCGGATGCGGGGACGATGAAATCCCGCGCCGTTCGCGATGGCGACGATTATGTTCTTAACGGGCGCAAATCCTGGGTCACCAGCGGACCGGTCGCCGATTATTACGTCGTGTTCATGATGACCGAACCGGAGAAAAAGCAGAAGGGCATCACGGCGTTTCTCGTGGAGGCAACTACTCCGGGGTTGACGCGCGGCAGGAAGGAATCGAAACTTGGTATCCGCGCTTCGGCAACGAGCGAGTTGATCTTTGAAAATTGCCGGGTTCCGGCGGCAAATCGCCTTGGAGAAGAAGGCGAGGGCTTCAAGATTGCCATGACCGTGCTGGACGCCGGCCGCATCGGAATCGCAACACAAGCCCTGGGGATCGCCGAAGCGGCGTACGAGGCGGCGCGTCAGTACGCGGTCACGCGCGAAGCGTTCGGTCAGCCCATCGGGCAATTCCAGGGAACCGGCTTCAAGATCGCCGACATGAAAACGCGCATCGAAGCCTCCCGCCTGCTGATTTACAACGCCGCTCTGGCCAAGACGAAATCGAAAGAAACGGGCAGACGGTATTCGTTGGAGGCGTCCATGGCGAAGTTGTTTGCGTCCGAGACGGCGATGTGGGTCACGCATCAAGCGGTGCAAATTCACGGCGGAGTGGGATACAGCCGGGAACTGCCGCTGGAGCGTTACTTCCGTGACGCAAAGATCACCGAGATCTACGAAGGCACGAGTGAAATTCAACGGCTGGTCATTTCGAGAAGCGAGATGGGTTTGAAATAACTCATGTTGAACAGTTCTGCATTTCAGGGTAACACGAAGTGCCGCGGCACAAGCCGTGTGTGTCATTCGGTTCAGTGAGAGGAGATGAAGGCGGTTCTATTCCACCAACACGGCGGACCGGAAGTTCTGGAATATGCCGAATTCCCCGCGCCCGAACCCAAGCCTGGCGAAGCGCTGGTTCGTGTGCGCGCCGCCGCGCTTAATCGCGTGGATGTGTTCGTACGCAAGGGATGGGCGGGATTGAAATTGGAGCTGCCGCACATCCCCGGCGCCGACGGGGCGGGGGAGGTTGCTGCGTTGAATCTCCCGCCCTTTGAGGCAGCCTCCAGCGGAAGCGAAAAGGGGTCGGGGGTGAGGGTCGGCGACCGCGTCGTCATTAACGCCAATCTCGGGTGCGAAAATTGTGAGTTTTGCCTCGCCGGAAAAGACAACCTGTGCGTGAACTGGCATCTGCTCGGTGAAACGGTCCGCGGAACCTATGCGGAATATGTTGCCCTGCCGACAAGGCAACTTTACAGGCTGCCGGATGATTTCGACTTTCATCGAGCCGCGGCATCGGCATTGGTCTATCAAACTGCATGGCATTCGCTGATCGGGCGCGGCAAATTGCAGAGAGGTGAGATCGTCCTGATTGTCGGAGCGGGAGGAGGGGTCAATACTGCCAGCGTGCAGATCGCCAAATGGATGGGGGCGCAGGTTGTGGTCGTGGGTTCCGACGCGATGAAATTGGAAAAAGCCGAGGCGCTCGGTGCGGACATCCTGATTGACCGGTCGAAGGAGGAGGATTGGCCAAAAGCGGTCTATCGCGCCCTCAACAAGCGCGGCGTGGATGTGGTTGTGGATAACGTCGGCACGACCTTCATGCAAAGCCTGCGCACGCTGAAAAAAGGCGGAAGACTGCTCACCGTGGGGAATAGCGGCGGACCGCGGTTCGAGATTGACAACCGGTATGTATTCGCCAAGCATTTGAGCATCATCGGTTCGACGATGAGCACGCGCGAAGAATTTGCTCAGGTAATGGATTTGATCGTGTCGGGAAAATTACAACCCGTGATGGATTCGACCTTCCCCTTGAAAGAAGCCGCCAGCGCGCAGGCAAGACTCGAGCGAAACGAAAATTTTGGCAAGATCACGCTGGATATCGGATGACAAACAGCCACCCGCCCCTCAAAGTTTGACAGCGGCTTCCTGGGTGGCGATGAGTTTCGCCTGAACCCTGCCCACCGAAACCTCCCGCAGCGCATATTGACGATTCGGCTGCAAATATCAACCTGGCAAATCGAATGGGATTCCAGACTATCCACTATCTCTCTTCCGCACAATTAAGCATGGAATTGAAACAAATGGGAATTTTGTAAATGGACATTAAAACGCTTCTCTCCTCCGTTGAGACGGAACTGCAAAAACAGATCGGACGCCTCGATCAACCCCGCACAAAGCCTTTTTACGAGATGCTCACGTATCACATGGGCTGGACGGGCGAAGGCGCGGGTCCCGAAGCGACGGGCAAGCGCGTGCGCCCGCTATTGGTGTTGTTGTGCGCGTCCGCCTGTGGGGCAGATTGGCAAACCGCCCTGCCGGCTGCGGCGGCGGTGGAACTGGTGCATAACTTCTCGCTCGTCCATGATGACATTCAGGATCATTCCCCCAAGCGCCGCGGGCGCGATACCGCCTGGGTCAAGTGGGGGGCGCCGATGGCGATCAATATCGGCGACGCTCTATTCGTGTTGTCCAATCAGGCGATGATGGATCTAAAAGGAAAATACCCGGCAGAAACAGTGTTGAAGGCGGCAGAGATTTTACACCAGACCTGCCTCGATCTGACGCGCGGTCAATTTTTGGATATGTCGTACGAACAGCGCAAAGACCTGAACGTCGAAGATTACTGGCCCATGATCGCCGGGAAAACCGCCTCCCTGCTTTCGGCGTGTTGTCATATTGGAGCGTTGCTCGGCGGAGCGGACGACGCTCTACAGGAGGTCTACCGTTCCTATGGACATTACCTGGGACTTGCCTTCCAAGTGCAGGACGACATCCTGGGTATTTGGGGCGACGAGGTGGTGACCGGCAAGTCCGCGGCAAGCGACCTCGTGGAAGGGAAAAACTCCCTGCCGGTATTGATCGGATTGGGCAAAAAGGGGAAATTCGCCCAACGCTGGGCGCAAGGACCGATCGAGCCCGAGGAGGTGGAGGAGATGGCGCGGCTATTGGCGGGCGAAGGCGGATATGGCGAAGCCAAGGAAGCGTCCATTCAAATGACCGATCTGGCGATCAACAGCCTGCGTGAAGCGGACCCGCACGGCGAGGCGGGCGAGGCGCTGTTCGAACTGACGAATCGACTCCTGAATCGGGACCAGTGATCCGGTCCGGCTCGAAACGCTGATGCCGCATGGAAACCTAGATTTCACCGCAGGAGCGCCACGGGCAAATCCTCCTTGACGCCGTTCACATCCACCCGCTATAATCTGCCCGCTCAAGCGTAAACCCTGTGCGGGCGGAGCGCCGTTCCGCCCGCATCTTTGTATAAAGGAGAAAGTCGAATGCCCCCACATCCAAAACGAAAACACTCAAAGAGCCGCCGCGATAATCGCCGCGCGCACGACGCGTTGCAACCCCGCAACCTCACCCTGTGTTCCAACTGCGGTTCCATGCGCCTGCCTCACACCGTGTGCCCCAATTGCGGGCACTACGAGGGACGCGAGGTGGTCGAGGTCAAGAAGGAAAAGAAAAAAGAATAAAAGTGGATTTATCCATTGCGCGCAAACGGGACGTGACCTCTGCGTCCTGTTTGTGTTTTAATCACTGATGTTACGCAATTTGCCGTAGCCCGACTTTCATGTCGCTTGAAAAAAAAAAAAAACGAGACTATGGTCTCGCGCGACCACGTAAGGCGAGTTAATCATGCATCCGGCGCGGGCGCCATACCGCACCCCTAAACAAATGGAGACATTATGAAGTTCGATCCCAAAATCACCGCTTTCGTCTTTCCCGGGCAGGGTTCGCAAGCCGCAGGCATGGGCAGGGAACTTGCCGAGGCGTTCCCGTCAGCCAGGCAGGTCTTCGACGAGGCGGATGCGCTCTTCGGTTTTTCCTTTTCGAAACTCATGTGGGAGGGACCCAAAGAGGAGCTGGATGAAACGGTCAATACACAACCGGCTCTATACATTCATTCGATTGCGGCATATCGGACATTCACGCATCACTATCCGGACTTCAAGCCCGCCGCCCTCGCCGGACATTCCCTCGGCGAATTATCCGCTCTGACCGCCTCCGGCGCCTTGTCGTTTGCAGAGGGGCTCAAACTTGTCCGCAGGCGCGGCGAACTGATGAAACGCGCGGGCGAACTCAACCCCGGCGGCATGGCGGCGATATTGGGGGTGGACATCCCCACCCTGGAAAGGGTCTGCGCCGAGGCAAGCACAGGTGACGAGATCGTGCAGGTCGCAAACGATAATTGTCCGGGGCAGGTGGTCATTTCCGGTCACACACCGGCTTTGGAGCGCGCCATGGCAGGGGCAAAAGCCGCAGGCGCAAAGCGCGCCGTGCCTCTTGCGGTGAGCATCGCGGCGCATTCTCCTCTCATGGCTTCGATACAGGAGGAGTGGAACGCGGCTGTGGAGGCGTGCAGGATGGAAGATCCGTCCATTCCTGTGATTGGCAACGTCCGGGCGAACGCATTGCGAACGGCTGACGAATCACGCGCCGATATCAAAGCCCAAATGCAATCACGTGTGCGCTGGACGGAATCGGTGGAGAAAATGCGCGGGAACGGAATACAGGTTTACATCGAGGCGGGAAGCGGGGAAGTCCTGTTGGGCATGATCAAACGGATCGACGCGTCGGCGGAACGGCGCCCCCTGGGAAATCCAAAGGATTTCGAAAACCTGGGCGGTTCTGCAGGAACGTAAACGGCAGGCTCCCGCTCGAAGCGTCACACGGAGAGGTCGTCCATTTGCATGAAGGCTTCTACCACCTGCGGGTCGAAATGTTTACCTGCGTCCGCCTGAATGCGCGCGCGAACCTCGTCATGCGGCAATCCTTTACGATAGGGGCGGTCTGAAGTAAGCGCGTCCCAAACGTCAATGACCGGGAAGATGCGCGCTGCAAAGGGGATTTCTTCGCCGCGCAATCCGCGCGGGTAGCCTGTGCCGTCCCATTTTTCGTGATGGCAATACGGGATATCAATGGCGGGGAGAAGGAATTCGATGCGCTTGAGCATATCGTAGGCGTATTGGGGATGCCGTTTGATCAATTCCCTTTCCTCCTCTGTCAACGCTCCCGGTTTCAACAGGACGCTGTCGGGAATTGCCATCTTGCCAATATCGTGCAACAGGGCGCCGCGCGTGATGTGCATCAGATCCTGGTCGCTCACCCCCATTCTTTTTGCAAGCCGTTGTGTCAATACGGTGACACGCTGGGTATGCCCCTCCGTTTCCTTGTCGCGCATATCCAATGCGCTGACCCAGCCTTCGAGGGTCGCCTGATACGCTGCTTCCAGTTCGCGATTCTTGGCTTGCAGGTCGTCGAACAGTTGGGCGTTATCGATCGCCACCGCCGCCTGGTCGGCAAAGGCGGTGATGAGGCTTTGATCCCGCGGCTGGAAAATTCCCGCCCGGGCACGGTTATCCACATAGATCACGCCAATCAACTCGTTTTTGATCTTCAACGGCGCGCACAGAATCGAGCGCAGCTGGTATGCCGCCACGCTCATCTGGTTTTCGAAACGCGGGTCCTCCTGCGCGTTCGTGGTCAGGATGGTTTCGCCCGTTGCCGCCACCCTGTCCACGATGGTACGGCTGACTTTGAACGCATCCTCTTCGAGGTTGATGTGCGCAATCCCGCGCGCGATACGCACCGATAACCGCCCGTCGGGTTCTCGCAACATCAGGAAGCCGCGTTCGGCGCGCATCAGCGCGATCAGCGTGTCCATGACCTCTTCGAGCACCCGCTTCAACCCGAGGGAGGAGTTGATTGCCCGCCCAATCCCCATCAACGCCTCAAGTTGACTCTCCCGATCCTTCAATTGATCAACAACCGTCTGTTCCAGTTCTACAAGCGACTGGATCATGCGGTGTACATCGCGCAGAACATTCGCAGTGTCCGATCCGCCTGTGCCCGCCAGGCTTGCCGCCGTATTCATGAGCAGCGCTCTGACATCCTGGAAATTCTGCTGGAAGTAAGAAATATCAAAATGTCGTTTGAACATGGGAATCTCCTGCTCGCGGGGTCAACGCAGGTATTTTACACCCCATCCAAACCGAATGACAGCACGCAAGGCGACTGTAACTATTTCCGCCGATCGCGCCCAAAACTACGCCAAACGCGATGTGTTATCATAAGCACAAAATTCTTTAAAGAACTTTTCGTTGTGAGGAGGATACGCACATGACCGTCGAAAACTACCTGGCTGAAGCGGGCGCACTGGCAACCCTGGCGGGTGTGCTGGCTGGTTTTGCCATTTCCGCTGTCAGCCAACTGCTTTCCACAAATTCGGAAAGCAAACTGACCACCGCCACCATACTGACATTCGCCGCCTCCACTGTAATGTTTCTGTACTCATTGATTGTATTTGTCCTGACCTTTGCCGCCACAGCCGAACAGAATCGCATCATCCCCGAACTGGACGCCCTCGGCTCGATTGCCGTGCTGGTGATGCTCGCTGCCATCTACGTCTTCCTCGCCGCCATTGGCATCGCAGGCTGGGTTCGTTCCAGAACGACCGGCATCGTCACCACCGCATTTGCAATTTTTACCATGTGCCTCACGACGTTTGCGATTACCGCTGTTCTATCGGTCTTCTAATGCCGCTCAGAATCAAAATGACTCCCTGCAAAACGCGGGAGTCATTTTGATTCTCAACCGGTGCTATCTGATTTTGAACATCTGCATCATCTTCATTGCCAAGTTCAGGTCGCCGCCCAGTTTGATCTTGCCCTGCATGAAGGCTTGCATGCCGTCCAGTTCGCCTGTGAAGATTTTGACGTAGTCGCTGGAATCGGCGGTGAGGGTCATGGTGGCAGGAGCGCTGGGCGCGCCTTGTGTGACTTCACATTTGCCGTCCGCGATCTTCGCGTTCCACTCGCCAGCCTCGGCGCCTGTGAATTTGAAGTGGATGACGGCGTTGACGCCCTGCGCTTTTTCGGGGATGAACGCGCCTGGCATTTTGGACATGAGGTCTGCAATTGTGAGGGGCATAGTTTTAGTCTCCTGGTCTGATAGTCGGATAGTCTCATAGTCGGTGGTCGAAGGTCAAAGGTCAAGCGACTTTCGACCTTCGACTTTTGATTAGTTCTGCAAATTTTCGAAAATCGCCGCCGCGCCCATGCCACCGCCGATGCACATGGTCACCATGCCATACTTTGATTTGCGGCGTCCCATTTCGTAGATGAGTTGGGTGGTCAGTTTGGCGCCCGTGCAGCCGAGCGGATGCCCGAGAGCGATCGCGCCGCCGTTGACGTTGACCTTGTTTTCGTCCAGTTCGAGTTGTCGGATCACCGCCAGCGACTGCGCGGCAAAGGCTTCGTTCAATTCGATCAGGTCAATGTCGTTGAGCGAAAGTCCCGCGAGCTTGAGCGCCTTGGGGATGGCGGCGACGGGTCCGATTCCCATAATTTCAGGCGGGACGCCTCCCACCGCAAACGACACGAAACGCGCCAGCGGCTTGAGCCCCAACTGCGCGGCTTTTTCTTCGGACATGACCATCACCGCCGCCGCGCCATCGGACATTTGGGAGGCATTGCCCGCCGTGACTGCGCCGCCCTCTTTGAACGCGGGCTTGAGTTTGGCAAGCGCTTCCATGCTCGTATCGGCGCGCGGACCTTCGTCCCGCTTTACCGTGAACGACCTTTTCTCCACCCGACCGTCCACGTATTCGTTGATTTCCACGTCAATCGGCACGAGTTCGGGGTCGAACAGTCCGCTCTCGACCGCCTTCGCCGCTTTTTGGTTGCTCTTGAGGGCAAATTCATCCTGCGCTTCGCGGCTGATTCCGTATTTGACGGCGACGTTTTCGGCGGTGAGTCCCATGTTGGTGTAGTAGTGCGGCAACTCCATCGCAAAGTGCGGATTGGGCGAGAACTTGTAGCCCATCATCGGCACCATGGACATGGACTCCACGCCGCCGCCGATGCCCACTTCGATATCGCCTGCTTTGATCATATACGCCACGTGCGCAATGGACTGCACGCCCGACGAGCAGTAGCGGTTGATCGTCTCAGCGGGGACGGTGTCGGGCAGTCCCGCGCGCAGGGCAATCATGCGGGCGATGTTCATACCCTGCTCGCCTTCAGGGAAGGCACAGCCGAAGACCACGTCTTCGATTTCGGCGGGGTCGAGATTCGGCGTCCGCTTGAGCAAGGCTTGGATCACGGTAGCAGACATCTCGTCGGGGCGAACCGTGGCAAGTCCTCCCTTTTTGGCTTTGCCGACGGGAGTCCGAACGGCGCTTACGATCACTGCATCTTTTGATGTCATAGGTATCTCCTTGATAATTACAAATTAAGGATTAGGAGGTTAGGGATTATTTTTTGCGACGATTCTGGTCAATGACTTTTACCGTGAGCGCAATTGCCTGCTGGATTACGGCAATTCGTTTATCCAACAGTTCAGAGCCAAGGATGTGACGGGCACGGAAATACCAGCCTTGCGTTTCTCCAAGTTCTCCAAGAGAGATTCGCATGATCCGAACAAAGTCTGGCGTTCCAATACCGCGCCGAAAGGCTTCTTCCATATTAGCACAAACACTGCCCGAAGACCGCACAAGTTGATGGACGATCTCACGTCCACGAAAATCCTTGTTGATCTTTTCAGCGTCCAACCACATCAGGTCGTAGAGGTACATAGCCAAACGATAGTAAGCCGACTTCCAAAGCGGGTCGTTTCTCAATGAAACGGGCAAAGTCTTTACCCAATCATCCAGCGGCAACTCTTTGTCCATCTCCTAATTCCTAACTCCTAACTCGCAATTCCTAGTTCCTCAACGGCTTCCCTGTCTGCAGCAGCGACCACATGCGCGCCTGCGTCTTTTCTTCGCCGCACAGCGACAGGAAGGCTTCGCGCTCCAAATCGAGGATGTATTGCTCGCTGACCCATTGCGGCTTGGTCAGGTCGCCGCCCGCCATCACATAGGCGAGTTTGGTGGCGATGTGCGCGTCGTATTCGGTGATGTACTTGCCTTCCTTGAACGACCATGCGCCGATTTTCATTGCGCCGTACATGTCACGCCCTGGAGCGTAGATGAGTTCGGGCGCGGGCGGACGATAACCAGACGCCGCCATGTGCAGCACTTCTTTCTTGGCTTCGGTGAGCAGATGATCGCGGTTGATGACGATGCGGTCACACGGACTGAGAATCGCCATGTCGCGCGCTTCGTAAGCGGACGTGGCGACCTTCGCCTGACCGATCTGCAGGAACGCCCGCTGGATGAACGGGAACGGCTCGGCGTTATCGGTCTTCATGGCGGGGTTGATGATTCGGCGCATCATTTCCTTCGTGCCGCCGCCCGCAGGGATGACGCCCGCGCCAAGTTCGACCAGCCCGATGTACGTCTCCGCCGCAGCCACCACGCGGGAGGCGTGCATGGTCACTTCACAACCGCCGCCCAACGCGAGCCCCGCAGGCGCAACGACAACGGGTTTGGGGAAGTAGCGCATGCGCATGTTCAAGTTTTGCAGTTTCTTCACCGCGCCGTCGAGCGTATCCCACATGCCCTGCTGCGCGGCAACCACCACCATGAACAGGTTCGCGCCCGCGCTGAAGTTTTCGGCTTCGCTGCCGATTACCAGTCCCTCGAACTCTTTTTCCACGCGGTCGAGCGCTTCGATGGCGATGTTGAAGATGTCGTCGTCGAGCGCGTTCATCTTGGTGTGGAACTCCACCAGCGCCACCCCGTCGCCGATGTCGTAGAGCGACGCGCCCGCGTTCTCGCTGATGACCTTCTTCGTGCCGCGCAAATCTTTCAGGAAGACCATGCCCGCAGGACGTTTGATCTTCACATACTTTTCTCTGGTCACGTCATACACGCCGACCTTCTCGCCGTTCTTGTACTGATAGAACGACTCGCATCCCGCCTTGAGCATCGCATCCACCCATTTCGCGGCGGGATAGCCTGCTGCCTTCATCTTCTTGACCGTCTCGCGCACGCCAAGCATGTCCCACGTCTCGAACGGACCCGCCTCGTGCATGAACCCCCAGCGCACGGCGTCGTCAATCGGCTTGGGCGTATCCGCCACTTCGGGGATGATGGATGAAGCGTACTGGAAGCCCTGATACGTCAACGCCTTGACGAGATTCGCCGCCTTGTCGTCCGCTTCCCCCTTCGGGGACGGCGCAAGCAGGACCTTGAGCCTGTCTCCCAGACCCTCGAGGTCTTTCGCCGCCTTGACCGAGTCGAAGCGCGGCTTGGTCGGCGGGACGTGTTCGAGGGTGTTCAGGTCGAGAGTCCAGAATTCCTTGCTGCCGTCTTCCTTGCGAACCTGCTTGTAGAAACCGATGTTGGTCTTATTGCCCAGCCACTTGCGCTCGATCATGGTCGAGATCAATTTGTTCGGCGCTTCGGCTTTGAGGTATTGCTGCCCCAGTTTGTCGTGCGGGATGAGCGGCGCAAGATTACGTCCCACGTGATCCCACACGTCAATGCCCACCAGGTCAATCAGGCGGAAGGTGGCGGTTTTGGGGCGCCCGATCAACGGTCCCGTAATGGAATCGACTTCGTCAATGGTGTAACCGTTCTTCAGGATGAAATCCAGCGCAAAAGCGCCCGTCCCAAACGCCACGCGGTTGCCGATAAAGTTGGGCGTGTCCTTGCAAAGCACAATGCCTTTGCCCAGCCGATACTCACCGAAGTGACTGATGAACTCGACCACGTCCTTCGAAGTGTCCTTCGTCGGGATGATCTCCAGCAGTTTCAAATAGCGCGGCGGGTTGAAGAAATGAGTACCGAGGAAATGCTGTTTGAAGCCCTTCGAGCGGCCCTCCGCAATCGAAGCCACGGGAATGCCTGAAGTGTTCGTCGAAACAATCGCGTTCGGCTTGCGGACTTCGTCAATGCGCGCCATCAAATCCTGCTTGATTTTGAGGTTCTCGACGATGGCTTCGCAAATCCAATCCGCCTCGGCGACCGCCCCGAAGTCGTCTTCGAGATTCCCAAGTTTGACGAATGTCTTCAATTCAGGCGACATCAAATTGGCGGGCCTGGCTTTCAGGCACGCCTCCCACCCCGCGTTAACAATCTTGTTGCGCGCCGCTTTGTCATCTGCTGGCGCGTCCTTCGGGACAATATCCAACAGCGTCACAGGCACGCCCACGTTGGCGAGATGCGCCGCAATTGCCGCGCCCATCGTCCCCGCGCCGATGACGACGGCTTTGTTAATTTGGTAGTTCATGTGTGCCTCCAGTACATATGCAGGTAGACACGTATACAAGGTAAATGGACTCAACTTGATGTACCTGTGTACGTGTATACCTGTGTACGTTTTTACCTCAACTCCGCTCCGCTATATCCCAAAATCTGCCTCGCCACCACGAGCCGATTGATCTGCCCCGTCCCCTCGTAAATATCCGTGATCTTCGCATCGCGGAACCATTTCTCGGCGAGGAATTCGCGGCTGTAGCCGAGCGGACCCAGAATCTCCACCACCTTCTGTGTGATCTTCGTTCCCACGTCGCCCGCCTTTACCTTGCTCATCGAAGACTCGAGCGCGTTCGGCTTCTTGTTGTCCGCCATCCACACCGCCTTGATGACCATCAACCACGCCGACTTGAGCATGATCTCCATATCAATCACGTCGCGTTCGACGGCGGTCAATTTCTGACGCGGCAAACCGTAGCGAATCTGGACTCCGTTCAAGGCGAGTTTCTCTTTCAGGAATTCGAGAGCGGCTCGCGCCACGCCCAAACCTGACGCGGCCACGAGCGGACGAGTCGCGTCGAACGTTGCCATGGCGCCCTTGAAGCCTGTGGTGGTCTTCTCCACGGTGGGACTGCCGAGAATGTGATCGAACGGCACGCGCACATCCACGAGGGAAATCGCCGCCGTATCGCTGACGCGGATACCAAGTTTGTGCTCTAGTTTTGTCACCCGCACCCCAGGCGTCCCCGCTTCGACGACAAATGCCCGCATCCCCGCCCTCCCTGCAGATGGGTCAATGCTCGCCCAGACGACGATGAAGCCTTTGCCAAGTTTTTCATACTCGGTCAGCGATTTGTCGCCCGCTGTAACGAAAATCTTCTCACCGTTGATGACCCATTCGTTGGTCTTCTCGTCCAGCACAGCGCGCGTGCGGATGGAAGCGGTATCTGAGCCAGCGCCTGCCTCGGTCATGCACATGGCGGCGAAGGTGGGTTTCTCGCCCGCAAAGCGCGCCAGGAACTTTGCGCGCTGCTCGGGCGTGCCAGCCGCCTGCACTGCCGCCGCTCCCAGCCCGCCCCCAGGGGTGCAGAGATAAAACCCCACGTCGCCCCAGGCAAGCGCTTCGATCTGCGCCGCCAGCGACTGATAGGCAATTGGCGGTCTTTTCTCTTTTTTCTCTTCCCCGCCTTCGTGACCGTTCCCTTTCTCCTGAGGAGCGAGCGAGCCTGCGCCCATCGCTTTCATGGCGGTGTGCATGAACTCGATGTAATCCCAGGGGATTTCGTGCTCATGCTCGTCGAAGTAACGCGACTTCGAGCGCATCATTTCTTCTGCAACCGTTTTCAACACAAACTGCGTTTGTGCAATCGGTTTGGGGGTTTCAAATTCGATTGGCATGGTAACTCCTTTTCAATTACCAGTTACTATTTTCCATTGGTAATTGGTAATTGGTTATCAAACGATCATCATTCCCGTAAACGCGGCAAAGCCTCTGCCGTTTCGCATCCACATCTCGACGGGGTGCTCGCGGATGTAACCGTGACCACCCAAAATCTGCACGGCGCGGTCGGTGACCATCATCACCATATCCACGGCGCCCATGTAGGCAAGGTAGGCCTCCGTGAAGGCATCCTCTTTGCCTGTATCGAGTTTCCAGGCGGCTTCCCAGGTGAGCAGGCGGCTGGCTTCAATTTCGGTGCGCATTTCGGCGAGCATGAAGGCGATGGCTTGTTTTTGGGCAATCTTCACGCCGAAGGCTTCGCGTTCTTTGGCGTAGTTCTTGCTGTATTCGAAGGCGGCATTCGCCACGCCGACTGCGGCTGAGGCGGCGGCAATTCTCATCGAAGCGAGGACAGGCTCAAAGTCCATGCCAGAAGCGCCGCCCAGGCGGTTCGCTATGGGGACTTTGAAGTTGTCCAATTTGACGCGGTACATCGGCAGGGCGTTGAGGCTCATCAGTTTCTCGCGCTCGTCGCTGATGGTCAGTCCCGCCGCATCTTTCGGGACGATAAATCCCTGCGTGACGCCATCCAGCGCGGCGTACACGAGCATGGCTTCGGCGTCTTTGGCAAACGGCACAAAGGCTTTTTCGCCGTTGAGAACGTAAGAGTCGCCCTCGAGGGCGGCGGTGGTTTTGAGGGCAAGCGGATCGAAGTCGAAGGCATATTCGATGAGGGCGGCAGTGTACGGCGCCCAATCGCCCTCGATGACTTTCGGCAGGTATGCCTGCTTCTGCTCTTCCGTTCCCGCCAGCAGGATGGGAATGGCGAAGAGGCTGGGGGTCATCACTGCCAGCGTACCAGCCAGGTCGCCGAACGCCATTTCTTCGATGGCAAGCACTCCTGTCACAGCGCTGCGCTCACCGAAGCCGCCGTAGGCTTCGGGAATGGAGGCTTGCAGCAAGCCAAGTTCCCATCCCTTGCTGACAAGTTTTTTCGGAAGTTCGCGGCTCTCTTCCGCATCATGCGCGGCGGGACGCAGGTCGTTGGCGGCGTATTTTTTCACCGCCTCGACCAGCATTTGTTGTTCTTCAGTTGGGTCAAATGAATACATATCGTTTCTCCTTTGGAAGGATCTCGGTTTCCGAGACTTCCCGAACTCTTCGATAGCGGGCAGGCTGCCCCTGCTCCACTTCTTCGAAGTTTGTGACTTCAATCATGCCGTGCTCGTAGAGATATTCGATGTAGGCGCCCGTCTTTTCGATGACCAACAGTTGGTTGTATCCGCTCATTTCGCCGTACACGGCGCGGCACACTTCGGCAATCGTCAGCGGTTCGGCAAGGGCTTGCAAGGCGCGGCTCATTCGGCGGGTCAGGTTTTGGCGTGTGGCATCCACCCTGGCGGGCAAATCGGCAATCACGTCGTTGTGACCGTTCAGGATCAGGCGGGCGCCGTCTGCCCACTGTTGAAGGCGCGCCAGCGATGCAAGATAGTGATCCACACCGCCAAAGGGATTGATGGACTCAGGCGCGAGGTGCGGCGTGACACCCTCCACGACCATGTCGCCGCAGAAGACGACATCGTCAATCCGCATCGCCACATGACCCGGACAATGCCCCGGCAAATGAATCATTTCCAACGCTGGAACATGGTCGGCGGCGTTGCTGTAAAAAAAGTCCACAGGGACGGGGCGGTAGAGGGCTTTGGTGAAGCGGTAAATGCCGAGGAGGGTGTCAATTTCTTCTTTGGCGAGTCCGCTTTCGGCAAGGAAGGAGGCGAGGCGGCGGGAGATGAGGGCAAGCCTGGCGTCGTGATGCGCCACGACCTGCACGTCCAGTTCGTGGCATCCGATTTTTGCGTTGGTCAGTGGTTTGAGTTTGGGAAGTCCGCCGTAATGATCAATGTGCGCGTGAGTCAGAAGGATGTGGGTGAGTTCAGAGGGCAGCACTCCCGCCTGGTGCAAACCGTTCAGCAAATCTTCGTGCGAGGGTTCGGTGCCGGAGCCGCTGTCAATGAGAATGTTCTGCCCCCCGGCAGAGACAAGGTACACACACGCCCAAAACTTCGGAAACGCCTGAACCGGGAGACGGTGAATTTTTACCCCGTTGGACGTTTCGAACACGGCGTAGTTTATCCGAGTCATTTCAGCAGTCCATTCAAGAGCAGGTTGGAATAGTCATCGGCAATTTGCTGGATGGTTTTTTCGCCGTCGCTGCGATACCAGGTGATCGTCCAGTTCATCAAACCAAGCAGGGCGCGCGCCGTTATGGGAATATCCTCGCATTGAAAGACTCCTGCTGCAACCCCTTCGGCAAGGACGTCGCGCCACAACTGCTCGAATTTGTCGCGGTTGGGAACATGGCGGGCATGCTGACGCCGCTCCAGGGCGCGATGCTCGAAGAGGAGGACGGCAGCGAGGTCGAGATTCTCGTCGAGGATGCGGAGGTATTCGGAGATCATTTGCCTCAGTTTTTGGTCGGCGGAAAGGTCTTGAGCAACGATGGCGGAAATCCGCTCAAGGAGCAGTTTGAGCGCCTGATCGAGGAGTTCGAGCAGAATTTCCTGCTTGGATGAAACGTGGTGATACAGGCTCGCCTTTTGCAGGTGTACGGCTTGAGCAATGTCGCTCATGGATGCGCCATGAAAGCCCTTCTGACGAAACACCTGCGCGGCGGCTTCAAGGATATCTTCGCGGGTCATAGTTTCCCTACCGAACGGTCGGTTTGTGTTATAATAACGGATGTCGGGCAGAATGTCAAGGAAACTGTTCGAAGAACCGCAATCGCCTATGCTATAATAAATTCATGACAACGCCGCAATTGGAAAACGAAACACCCCAACCCCCTTCAGCCGAGGACACCTCCACGAAAGACGAACAGGAAAAGCAGATGAAGCGCGTCATGGCGGGCGTCATCGCAGGCGTCATCATTCTGCTGGCATTGCTCGGCTTGGCAATCTACTTCCTGCTCCAACCTGCCACTCCCACCGACAAGATCCGTGATATTTTCATCATTGTGGTGGCGCTCGAGTCGCTGGTCATCGGCGTGGCGCTGATTGTGCTTATCGTCCAAATGGCAAGTTTGATCAATTTGCTCCAGAACGAAGTGCGCCCCATCCTCAAAGCCACCAACGATACGGTCAACAACTTGCGCGGCACGGCTGAATTTTTGGGTGAAAATGTTGTCGAACCCGTCATCAAACTGAACGGCTACCTGGCAGGTTTGTACCGTATGTTAGAATTGATGGGTATCAAAAAGAAATAAGAACCTATCCGAAAATTCCGCCCTGCCGGCTTCGCCCGGAGATCAATCTCCGGGCGATTGGATACGAAGTCCGCTCAAGCGGACTGAATAGCCAGGCGTTAGCCGTCTTCAGACGGCTTTGGATGAGATAGCCCGGACATGAATGTCCGGGCGGGATGGCACAAGAATATTTTTCAGATAGATTCTATCGAATGAAACTCGTGCAGAAGTGCGACAGAGAGCGCACAATGCGTTTGCGGAAGAGAACATCCGTTACGCTCTTTTGTAAAAATCAACCAAACCCCAAGGAGGTTACCATGTCTGATCGTGATGAATTCGGAGCCTTTCTCGTAGGCTTCATTGTTGGCGGACTGACCGGAGCGGTCGTTGCGCTCCTGTTTGCCCCCCAATCGGGCGAAGAAACCCGCGCGTTGATCAAGGATAAATCCATTGAACTGCGCGACAAGGCTTCCCACACCGCTGAAGAGGCGCTTGCCCGCGCCGAAGCCGCCGCCCAGGAAGCGCGCGCCCGCGCCGACGAACTGGCAAAGCAGTTGCGTGAAAAAGGCACCGAAGCCTACACCACCGCCCGCGAACGCGGCAAGGCTGTCGTGGAGGATGTGCGTGAACGCGGCAAATCTGCCGTTGAGTCGCTGCGCAAGGGCAAAAAGTCCGACGAAACGTCTGCCGCCTGAAACAACCGCTTCTGTGCGAGGGTTTGACCCGGCGGTCAAACCCTCGTTTTATTTATGAGCACGCTCCTGCGGGTCTTCTTTGACCTGCTCTATCATCCGTTTGCCTTCGCCTACGACCTGGTTGCGGCGACTGTCTCGCTGGGGCATTGGCAGGAATGGATTTTGGAGGTCGTTCCCTTCATTGCAGGAACTCGGACGCTGGAAATCGGTCACGGACCCGGTCACCTGCACCGCTTCCTCCTGCGCCGGGGCTTGACCGCTGTTGCGATGGACGAATCCGCCCCGATGACCCGTCTCGCCCGCCACACCGTGCTTCAAGCAGATGCGAAGACATCCATCCGCCACACCCTCAACATCACACGCGGATTGGCGCAGGCGCTTCCCTTTCGAAATGGGTCATTCGAAACCATCCTTGCCACCTTCCCTGCGGAATACATTACCGACCCGCGCACACTGTCAGAGGTGAGGAGATGCTTGTCGGACGGAGGCAGGTTCGTCGTCCTGCCTGCCGCGCTGCCCAGGAACAAATTCCTGGCTTGGCTGTTTCGAGTCACCGGGCAGGCGCTAACCGATGCCGTGCAGATCATCCGCGAAAGATTGCAAGAGCCTCTGTTACAATCTGAATTCGATGTGACGATGCATGTGCTGGAAAAAAACTCCGGCACGTTGCTTATCATCGTCGCTGAAAAGAAATAAAAAGGAAAACTCATGTTCAAAAAACTTCGCGAACCTGTCAACAGCCTCACCCATTGGGCGGGCGCCGCGCTGGCGTTGATCGGCTTGATTGCCCTCCTCATCGTCGGCTGGGACACGCCCGCCAAGGTTATTTCGCTTGCCGTTTACGGCATCAGCCTGATTGCCATGTTCTCCGCCAGCGCCACTTATCATATGGTGCGCGTGAGGGATAGGGCGCTGGAAATCTTCCGCAAGATTGACCATTCCGCCATCTACCTGCTCATTGCAGGGACTTACACGCCATTTTGCGTGAATGCGTTCGAGGGATTTTGGAAGTGGGGGATGTTGATCGTCGTCTGGTCGCTGGCGCTGACAGGGATCATCGTCAAGGTGTTCTATATCCGTGCGCCGCGCTGGCTGAATGCGGGCATCTACCTACTGATGGGCTGGCTGGCTGTCGGCGCAGCCGGACAAATGCTGGCGGCATTGCCCGCCTGGGTGCTGGGCTGGTTGATCGCCGGGGGGGTCATTTACACCCTGGGCGCAATTGTGTACATCACAAAAATCTTCAACTTCAAGCCGGGGACGTTCGGCTTCCATGAGATGTGGCATATTTTTGTCTTGCTGGCTGCGGCGGCGCATTATGTGGCAGTGATGGGAGTGGCGATCTGATCACTTGAGTATCTGAAACAGATTGCTGTAATCGTCGGTCCACAGTTTGATGGATGTGGAGTAACCGCTCAAATCCACCGTCCGTTGCTGAATGGCGGGGGTACGCAGGAGTGCGGTGTCGCGCGTCAGCAGGACCCAGTGCGAGGCGTAGCCACCGTCATTGTCGCCGCCGTATTCGATGCGAGCCATGTGCAAACCATAGTGACGCGCCAATTGCCAGAAGACGGGCTGCAGATCGAGATGCAGGTTGGTGATATGCGCGGCGATCACCCCGCCGGGGGCAAGGTGATCGAGATACAAGGCAAACGCCTCTTTCGTCACCAAATGCACGGGGATGGAATCGCTGCTGAAGGTGTCCAGTACAAGGACATCGAAGTGTTGCGAACCGGTTTCGGCAAGTTCGCGCTCGAGCGAGAGGCGCGCGTCGCCGAGAACCATCGTCACATCAGCCCGGCTATCTTGAATGAAAGAAAAATATCCGCCGCGTCCTTCCGCCAGGTCAACGACAACGGGATTGATTTCGTACATGCGGTACACATCCCCGGGTTGACCGTAAACAGCCAGCGTCCCCGTTCCAACTCCCAACATGCCAACCTTGAGTCCGTGCCCGTAACGAGGATGATTCAAGATCGCCAGCCCCGCCCCCGCATCCCTGCCGTAGTAGGTTGTCGGCAGAGCGCGGTTCGCTCCGATGAATTGCAAACCGTGGACGGTGATTCCGTGCGCCATCAGGTAGGCGGGACGCGGCGGCTTGCCCGTCAGATCTTCACGTATGCGAATCACCCCATAGAAGTTTCGTTTGGCGTAGAGCGAGCCGGAGAAGTACGCGCCGACCAAGACGAGCATGAGAGTGACCAAACCGAAAACGAAGAAAATGAACCGAGCGCGATGGGATACGTTGTTGCGGAGGAGCGGAGCGACCGAGGCGCCCCCTTCCATGCCCCGAGATTGCTTCGACGCGGCAATCTCTCCGCGCAACGACAGGACGATTGCAATCGTCATTGCCAGCCCCACGAAGAACTCCCAATAGCCATTGAAAATGACCGGCGCAATCAGACTGACGAACATTCCGCCCAGCGCGCCGCCGATGGAGATCATCAGGTAGAAGGCGGTCAGGTGGTTCGCGACGGGGCGAAGGAGGTATAACTCGCCATGACTCAACATGCAGGCAGAGAATAACAACAGGCAGTACGACAGAATCTGCCAGTACACGTGCAGCCTTGTCGAGTTGAGCAGGACGAACAACGTCAGGAACACGGCGACAACGAACAAAAGTGAACAGGTTTTTCGGTTGTAACCGCCCTCGCCCGAAAAGGTCAGGATGAAGGAAAGAAGATACAAAGCGAGCGGCAGAATCCAGAGGAACGGAATGACGGCAACTTCCTGCGAAATTTGATTTGTCACAGACAGGAGAAACAACGATGCGGTCGCGCCAAGCGCAACCCATAAGGACATCAATGCCAGGGAGGGACGAGGGCTTGGGGAAACCGTATCAGGTTCAGGCGTAGAGAGAAGCGGGGAACGTCCATTTCGGACCGCAATCCAGCATGCAAGGAAAGCGAAGAAGGCAAATCCGGTTGACCACATCCATCCCTGACTTTGAAGCGGTAAATTCGGCTCGATCAAAACGGGATAGGCAAGCAAACCGAGCAGCGAACCGGCGTTCGAGAGCGAATACAGTTTTGCGTAGGAGCGTTCGGGGAAGGCACGGCTGAACCATGCCTGCATTAGCGGGCTGTTCGAAGCCAGCAGGAAATAGGGCAAGCCAACCGAGACGGCAAGCAGTTTGAAAATGTCGAGGAGGGGCAAAGCGATGTTCGAAGGTTTCCAACTCGCATCGGGCGTGATCGGCGATTTCCAAACGAGGGAAAGCGCGGCAAGAACGATCAACGCCAGCGCCAGCAGAAAGACGTGAACGACGGCTTGTCTTTTGCGCCTCATCAGCCAATAGGCGTATGCGTAACCGCCCGTGAGCAGAACTTGAAAGAACAGCATTGCCGCCGACCAGACCGCCGGGGCGCCGCCGAACCACGGCAGGATGACTTTGCCGATCATCGGTTGAATCTGAAAAAGCAGGAAAGCGGAAAGAAAGGCGCTGACGCCAAAAACGAACATGGGGTAATTTTACAGTAGAGACCCTTTCCAAGTACAATCGAAATATGCGGCCACTCGAAATTCTTACTCCGCTTGTTCTCGCAATCTATTTACTCCATCCTCTGACAGGCAAAAAACGACCGCCTGCCGTCGGCATTCTGCCGGCTTTTGCGCTCGTCATCATCGCCACCCATGCCAGAGTTGAGGGAATGCGCTGGCAGATGACCCCGCTGTACGCGTTCAGCATCGCGACACTGCTCCTCAGCATCCCTGCATTTTTCAGGACCGCCCACAACGGAACGCCGACAGGACAACCTCTCCGCGTCATCCTCAACCTGAGCCTGCTCGCCGTTTCGACGGCTTTACCCATCCTCCTGCCCGTTCCCGCCATCCCCGTCCCAGACGGACCCTACGCGGTCGGCACGACAATCTACGAACTGACCGATACCTCCCGCAGGGAACTCTATTCAGGCAGAGACGAAGCGCGTCGCTTCCAGATTCAGATCTGGTATCCAGCCGAAGCGGGGACATCCGCCGAACGCGCTCCCTGGATGGCGAATGCCGATATCTTCGCGCCCGCGATCTCTTCCTATCTCGACCTGCCCGGCTTTTTCCTCGATCATCTGGCATTGGTGAAAGTGCCTGCATACAAAGACGCTCCCGTCGCCCCAACGGACGAAGGCTTCCCTGTCATCCTTTTCTCTCACGGCTGGAACGGATTCAACGCGCAAAACACAGGACAGGCATTGCAATTGGCAAGTCACGGATATGTGGTGGTTGGCATACAACACACCTACGGCGCTGTCGTGACCGTCTTCGAAGACGGGACAATTGCCAGGAACAACCCCTCCGCCCTGCCCAGCGGTGCACCCGACGATGAATACGAAGCCGCCGCGCAAAAACTCGCCGACCAGTGGGCTGGCGATATGGCGCAAGCCCTTGATTCACTGACACCGAGAAATAGCGACATACGAAGTCCATTCTATGAAAAGTTGGATCTTGACCGCATCGGCGTCTACGGTCATTCCACGGGCGGCGGCGCGGCGATCCAATTCTGCGGTACCGACGCGCGGTGCATGGCATTACTCGGTCAGGACCCCTTCATGCGCCCCGTCTCCGCCGAAGTGCAAAAAAACGGAGTTAGGCAACCTTCCTTTTTCATGTTCAGCCAGGAATGGGCAGATCTTGTAGACAGCCGCAACAATAAACTGTTCGACCCCTTCTACGCCAGATGTGCCAGGACTTACGGCGCGCTCTTTATCGAAGGAACTGCACATTACGATTTCTCCGACCTGCCTTTACTCTCCCCTCTCGCGCCTCAACTTGGACTCAAGGGTCCCATCAACGGCAAGCGCGTCACAGCGATTGTGAACGACTACCTGCTCTCCTTCTTCGACATGACCTTGAAAGGCATCCCGACCGACCTGTTCGATCCCCCAAGTCCCTATCCGGAAGTCAAGCCCAAATAGCACACTCAGGTCATTCAGGATGATCCGACCACAACATTCGGGCTGATCTGAACTACGCGACGACTCTCGCGGTACTGCGTAACATGAGACGGCAATATACCCTGCTTGGCAAGCCTCCCTCGGAAAGATGAAAGGACAAAATCATGAAACAAAACAAACGAAAAACTTCCGGGGCATTCCTCATACTCGGAATAGCATTCTTCGTCATCGGTCTTTCCACAGACAACACGGCATTTACCTGGATAGCGCTGGCGTTTATTGTCCTCTCCCTTATTCTGGGCGGGCGATGGCTGAGACCGAGAAATCAATGATCGCCCCCTCGGCGGCTTCTTTTATTATTTTCCAAGGATATTCGAACGTCACGCTTTCGCACGCATCCTGTGCCGTATCAACGCAGAGCGGAAGATGCGGTCGAAAAACAGCTTATAGCCATCCTTGTCGTACAAAATCATATAATCGGCCGGACCATATTCCTCCGGCTTGAGCATGATGGCAGGATTCGGATTGATTTCCAAAATGCACAATTCGCCGGCATCGGTCATGCGTACGTCGCAGCGACCGTAACCCACAATGCCCATCGCTTTGTACATGCGTACGGCGATATCCTGCAATCGAGGTATCAACTCCTCGTCTGTGACTTGTTTGAAATTGAACGGCAGGGAGGCATCCCACTTGACAACCGTATGCCAGAACTCCTCCCCCGGCGGAAAGATCAACTCGGCAGGCGGGTAGGCAATCGGCTGAGAAAAATCATCGGGATTATCCACCACCAACACGTTGTATTCCTTGCCTACAATGAACTCCTCCATCCGGGCGGCGCCATAGGTTCCGCAAACCCGTTCCACCTGGGTTAAGACCTCGGTCAGCGAATCGCAGCGGGATTCTTTGATCATGCCCGTACTGCCGTAGCTTTTCGGATGCTTGACCATGATGGGGTAACGCAGCGTTTGCACCAGCCGTTCCGCTTCTTGCGTGGAGTGAACCCGATATCCCCTGGCGAACCCTATGCCGTTCGCCTCCGCGGCGGCTTGCATTTCTTCACGCGTCGGGTCGAAAAGATGCGAAGGCGCGCCGGTAAAAGGAAGATTCAACTCCTCCAGAGCCTTCACCACCTCGATGCCCTCGTATGCGTTTTCATTCTTTGCATCCTCCCCGTCCATTTCATACCCTTCGCAGACGTTGAGATACAGATCAAATTCGTTGCGTTCCTTCAATCCTTTCAGCATGTCCAACACCGGTTGTTTCACCGTAACGAATTCATAATCGTATCCCTTCAAGTAAGGCGAAACGTCGAAATCCTGGATTTCCTCGTCGGACAATACGCAGATACGCATCTTCTACCTCCATCAGTTTGTTTTCAAATCTTCAGGACAACGGTTATTATGACATAAACCCCCGGCATGACAATGTTTTCAAATATTAAAAGTTGGAAACGCATTTCTGCGGCGCCGCTCGGCGCGAATGGAGTCCCCGATCGTCGAGCATGATAAGACGGCACCTGCGGGATTAATCAACAAGCGTCATGACATCATCCACTTTCTCTTTCGGGTAGGGCCAAACCTCCCCTTTGACGCCTTTGGCAAGGAAGAAATCCCCAGCCCGCACGGTTTCGGGTCCTTCAAGCGAAACCACCGTGACCAGTTGATCGGGTTCACCCTTCGTCAAATCTGTGAGCGGTACAAGCAGAGTGATGGCGCTCTTTGCACAATAACCGGGACGTGTAATGACATAACTATCCTCGAAGATCACCGGATCAATGGGCCAATAATCGTTCGGAGCATCCACTTCGCTCACCAAAAAGTCCCCCTTCTTGGCGGTTAATACCGCGCCCCACGGCGTTTTCACATCGAACGTTTGAGGGTCGTCGGGGTCGGGCAAAAACGGAATGACCCGTCTCTCCACTTTGCTCCGATAAGGTTTGAAATTCAACGACTCCAAGATGGGATCGTCGGATGTAATCACAATCGGCGTGCTCATAAGCAACCCTGCTGATTTTACCATAGGCAATCCGTCTACTCTCATCGCGGCGCCTGATATGACAACTTGCCGCCAAGTATGAAAAAGTTCGATTTTCTGATATAACACCCGGACATGACTCATGAAATAAAACTGATTGCCGTTGTAGGTCCAAGCGGCATAGGAAAAACCACCCTCGTTCGAGCGCTTGCAAAGACAGGCGGGTTTCAAACAGCCTACGAAGAACACGGCGAACGTCCCTTTCAGCGGCTGGCAAAACAGGATCGCCGATATACCTTTGCCAACCAAATGGATTACCTGCTCCTGCGCGCCGAACAGGAAGTCAATCTGCGCGCCTCGCCATTGACCGGGCTGATGGACGGCGGGCTGGATCTGGATTTTCACGGCTTTACCCGCCTCTTCTTCCACCGAAACCTGCTCAGCAAAGACGAATTCGATCTATGCCGACGTTTCCATACCTTCGTCCGCCGGTTGACGCCGCCGCCCGAACTGATTGTGCGCTTGAAAGCCGGTTCAGAACAGGTGACGGAGAGATTGTCCAAAAGGAACCGAATCAACATCGCCACGGCGGAAGATACGGCGCTGTTCAATTCCCTTTTGGACGAGTGGCTTGCTGAAGTCCCCCCGGAAAATTTACTTGAACTGGATGTCGCCCGCGAAGATGTGCACTATGAACGCAGTGTGAGACGCATTCTGGCAAGGATCGAAGAAAGCTCCAAATCGGTTTAAGCTTTCACCCCCCAATGAATGGCAATCGTACCCAGCATCAATCGTTGAAAACCGACTTTCAGGAAGCCCGCCTTCTCCATGCGTGACGCCATCTCCTCGACAGTGACAAAACCCTCCGTGGTTTCGGGCAGGTAGCGATAGGCATCGCGTGAGCCTGTAAGCAGCCCTCCGAGGGTTGGAATGACGAAGTGCATGTGGAGCCAGATAAACGGCGACAGGATATTTTTCTTCGGGCGGGTGGTATCTAGAATGACAATGCGCCCACCGTGTTTGAGGATGCGATACTGCTCCTCCAGCGCCTTTTGCAAATCAACGACATTGCGCATGAGAAAACCGGAAACCACCGCGTCGAAGGAAGCGTCGGGGAACGGCAATCGGAGAGCGTCCGCAGCGGAAAAATCGAGGAGACCTGCCCTCCGCCCCACACGCATCATCTCCAACGTGAAGTCTGCTCCTACCACCCTGGCTTGGGGAAACTCCGCAAGCGCCTCGCGCGCCAGGTCGCCGGTGCCAGTTCCAAGGTCCAGCAAAGAGGCGTTTTCATCGAGCCGCGCCAATTCGATGACGCGTTTCCGCCAGCGGACATCCTGTCCGCCCGTCATGAGACGGTTCATCAAATCGTATCGCCTGGCAATGCGCGTGAACATCTCCTGGACGTATTTTGCGCGTTCATTACCGGTCAACTGGGCCATATCGTCTCCTGAACAGAATTCTGGCAATTATACTCATAGCGGGCATGACATACGTTATACTGCCCGAATTGAATTCACCGATGGAGCAAAACGCCGTGAAACGAAACACCCTTGACTGGAACGCATGGATGCTGGCAAGCCGCCCGCGCACATTGCCTGCCGCCGCGGCGGGAGTGGTGATGGGCGCCGCGCTGGCATGGCACGACGGGGCTTTTCGCCTCGATGCCGTTCTGGTTTGCTTATTGACTGCCTTGCTTTTGCAAATCGGGAGTAACCTCGCCAATGATGTCTTCGATTTCGAACGCGGCACGGATACGGCGGAACGGCTCGGTCCTACGCGCGTGACGCAGGCGGGCATCCTTTTACCCGGACAAGTCAAAATGGGCATGGCGGTTGTTTTTGGGCTGGCGGCATTACTCGGACTGTATCTCGCGTGGCTCGGCGGGTGGGTTATCATCATCCTGGGCATTGCGGCGATTCTCTCTGCCATTGCCTACACAGGCGGACCCTTCCCCCTTGGCTATTACGGATTGGGCGATATTTTTGTGTTCATCTTCTTCGGTCTCGCCGCCGTAGCAGGGACGTACTATATCCAGGCGGGTTTTGTCACTCCTGCCGTGTGGTGGATGACCCTCCCGCCTGGGTTGATCGTCACGGCAATTCTGGTCGTGAACAATCTGCGCGATCTTGACAACGACCGCAAGGCAGGCAAACACACCCTGGCGGTGAGATTGGGCGAGCGAGGCACAAAGATCCAGTATATGATTTGCATGGTCATCGCCTATCTGGTTTTGATTCCCACCGCATGGGCTGGGTTAATTCCCTGGACGACCCTTCTGGCTTGGTTATCGCTCCCTCTTGCATATCAGGCAACAAAGGTGGTATTCACGCAAAACGGTCGCCCGCTCAACATGGCGCTCGCAAAGACGGGGCAAACCGCGCTGGCATTCAGTTTATTGTTTGCAATCGGTCTCATAATCAACGGTCTGATAGTTTGATGGTAGAGCGGCGCAGAATAAAGGGAGCGGTCGTTGCGACCGAAGAGTCTCTTGTTTTTGGCAGTCGAGACCCTTCGCTACGCTCAGGGTGACATTTTTGAGATGGCTTATAGCCTCACAACCCTTACACGACCATGAGACCATCCGACTATTTGACGATCAGACGATCCGACTAACCACCTAACTCACAAACTTCCACTTGCACCATTTCCGTTCGAGCCAGTCCACACTGAAGTACATACCCAGCCCGAGCAGGCTCATGGCGATCACACCCGCGTACATGGCGGGGTAATCCAACAGCGAGCTCCCCTTGTAGTAGATGTAATAACCCAGCCCATACTTCGTGGCGGAGAGTTCGGTGATATACAGCACCGCCACCGCCGTGCCGATGGATTGCCGCAGTGCCGTCAGTATCGCAGGCAGGCTGGCAGGCAAATACACAAATCGAAACAACGCCCGCCTCCCCGCGCCAAGACTGCGCAGACTCTGGATCAATTGCGGAGGCAGTCCCGATGCCTGATCGCGCACAAGCACCAAAATTTGAAAGAAAAGAATCAGGAACAGGATGGCGATTTTCGCCACGTCGCCGATTCCCAAAAACAGGATGACGACAGGCACCAGAACGACTTTGGGGATGGGGTACAGCAAATAAACGAGCGGGGAAAAGAAACGGTTCAACCGCCTGGACCCGCCGATTGCCAGCCCCGCAGGAGCCGCCGCCAACACCGACAGCGCCATCCCCGCCGTGACCCGCCACAGGCTGACCGCAAAATGAACGAGCAGGTCTTGCCGCAATTCACGGAAGAAGACCCGTAGCACCTCCAGCGGCGGAGGCAGGATGGGCAGGCTGACGATCATCGCGGCGATCTGCCACACGACCAACAGCGCCAACGCCGCCAGCAGGACATCACGCCGTTTCACGCTGCATCTCCCTGCGTAATTGAATGCATAATTCTCGGTAGGCTTTGCCTTCCTTGTGACCCTCCGTCCCCGCGGAGGGATTCTCGAAGACGCGCGCTGTCTGCGTGGGAGCGGCACCTAGCAGAAGGATTTTCTTCCCCAGGACAACCGCCTCTTCGATGGCGTGAGTGACGACAACCAGCGTCAGTCTTTGCTCCGCGCACAGGGACAAGGTCAGGTTTTGCAGGTCTTCGCGCGTAACGGCGTCCAGCGAGGAAAAGGGCTCATCCATGAGCAGGAGATCGGGTTCAAGAACAAGGGTGCGGGCAATGGCGGCGCGCTGGCGCTGTCCGCCGGAGAGTTGGGAGGGGTATTTGTCGGCAACAGTATCAATACCCAAACGTTCCAGCCAGTCTTCCACGCTCTTCTTCGGTTGAAAGTTGTGAGAGGCATGTTTACCGTCTGCACCGTAGAATTTTCGCAGGCGCAGACCCAACTCCACATTTTCGCGGACGGTTGACCACGGGAGCAGACCGTAATCCTGCAGGATCAGTCCGCTATGCGGGCGCGGACGAGTGAGGCGTTCGCCGTCAATTTCGATGCTCCCATTGGCTGGGAAGCGCAAGCCCGCAAGGAGATACAGCAGTGTCGTTTTACCGCAACCCGATGGACCGAGAATCGCCCACGTCTCGCCGCGGGAGATTTCGAGGGAGAAGTTCTCGAACAGCGGCGGGAGATTGGAGTAGGCGAAACCGATCGAGCGAATTGAAATCATTATTTTCAAAACCCTAACTCGGGCAAGCCGAAATCAAAAACGCTTGAACCACGGAGACACGGAGAGTTAGGAAAAGTTTTCGCGGTGTCTCCGTGTCTCAGTGGTCCAAAGATGCAAAATCGTCGATCAAAACAGAATCAGGCGTCGGCTAGGGAAGAAGCGAGGCGTTGACAGAGGCCGCGTACGAGACGTCCACATCCAGCATCCCTTTTTCCTTCAGCCAGTTCAGGGCATCCTGCCATTCGGCTTCGGTGGGCACGCCAGCCGCAGGGAACATGGGCGCCTGATAGGTATCCAGCAGGGGCGCAGGGACAAGGTTCTGCTCGCTGAGAAGGTTCTTGTATTTGGCAGGGTCGGTGTTGACGAGCGCGGTCGCTTCTTCGATGGCGGCGAGGAAGCCTTCCACGGCTTTGGAATTTTCGTCAATGGCCGCCTTGCGAAAGGAGATGACGCTGAAACCGTATTCGGGATAGGTCGAATCGTCCGCGACGACGACACCCCCCTGCGCCACAACCAGCGACGCGAGCGGGTCGGGCATGACGCCAGCCTTCAATTCGCCCGACGCAAGCAGCGACATGCGGTCGGGGATTTTGGGGACGGCGACGGTCTTGATTTCATCGGGCGCAAAGCCCTGGGCTTGCAAAATGCGCTCGGTGACATACTCGATCACCGTTCCCTGTGAGACGCCGATCTCGACACTCTTGAGACCGTTTACGTCTGTGATGCCGCTCTGTCCCGATGCAAGGATGAAGAAATGACCATGCCCCTCGGTGGGACGGAGCGCGTAGCGCACCACCTGCATTTGGACGACCTCTTTGTTAAACGCCATGACTGCCAGCGTTTCGTTGATCGTGCCGTCCGCCTGACCCGCGGCAAGGATCTGGTCACGTTCGGGCGCGGAGGCGACGGGGACAAACTCCACACTGACGCCGTGCTTGGCGAACAGACCTTCCTGCTGTGCCACATACATTGGGAGGGCGTCAATGATCGGCAGGACAGCGATCTTGAGCGTAGCAGGTTCGGCAGGAGAGCCGCACGCAGAGAGGAGGACAGTAAAGATGAGAAAGAAAAATGTGGTTTTGAGTTTCATTAGGGTTGGCTCCTTTGGATAAAAGTAGGCGGAATTATGATGAGGGCGCGCCCAAACAAGAAGTGAAGACCATCCGCAGTTTTCGCGCCAAATCTCATATTTTTGCTCTGAATTTGCCGGGGTCAACGCCTTCATTGGAGGATGACTTTTTTACACTCCGCACTGTAGGGTAAACACGGTTATCTCTGGCGGGCAATTGAACCTGACAGGCGGGTCAATCATTCCCAGTCCGCGATTGGTATATTGCAGCATTTTCCCAACCCGATACAAGCCGCTGTGATATTTTCGTCCCCAATATGGTAGAACAGGCGGACCGTAGAACGGAATGACCACTTGTCCGCCATGGGAATGACCCGAAACCTGCAAGTCGAACCTGCCCGTTGCGGCGCTTTCATCGGCAAAATCCGGTTCGTGCGCCAATAAGATGGCGGAATCCTCGCTGGTCAGGCGAGAGACAAGTTCATCCAATCGGACATCCCCCTCCCAAATATCATCCACACCGCACAGGTGCAAGCGCTGACTGCCATTCAAGATCGTAAACACAGAATTTGTGAGGTCTGTAATGCCGCTTTGTTTCAGCATCTCTCGAACCGCATCGGCGTTCGTCCAGTAATCGTGGTTGCCGAGCACGGCAAAAGACGGGATGGACTTTGCGAGCGGCGTAAGGCTTTCGAGCAGGTTTTGAAGACGCTGTTCGGAATTCGAGTCGAAACCGTGACCGATCAAAAAGTCTCCTGTGAGCAAGAGCAGGTCGGGGTTTTGTGCAAGGACCATGTCTGCGGCATGCTGGAGGCGCTCCGAATTCATCCACCCGCCCATGTGAATATCGCTGACTTGCGCGATTCGCAAGCCATGAAAATTCGGGGAAAGCCTCGGCAGGGTCACATTTACTTTTTCGACCCGCACCCAGCCTGGCTCAATAAGATAACTCCACCCCGCCCCGCCAGCAGCAAGCAATGCCAGATCAATGGCTCCAACTTTCAATAATTTCAGAAAATCCCGCCGCGATAATTTTCCCCTGCTAGAGAAGATGTCTTCCGTCTGCTTCATCGCTTCGAACGCTGTAATTCATACTATCAATTGATAATGAGAACTGGCGTGGAGGTTATGCCCAACCGCCAGTTCGCGTTACTCCAATGCCTTCACCAGTTCGGAGAGTGCGCTCACTGAAGGCAGGTGAATCCGAATCGCCTTTCTCTTCGCCTCGATCAGCGCTTCGTAATCGCCCAACGCCTGCGCACGGATGAGCGTGCCAAAGGTTAAGCTTTGCGCGGGAATGGCAATGTCCTTTTCGGGTTCGGCGGTGACGACGAGGAACCGCGCGTTCTTCGGTCCGCCTTTGTGAAATTGACCCGTCGAATGCTGGAAGCGGGGTCCAAAACCAACGGCCACGGCGTTACCAGTCTTTGCACGGATGGCGACGCGCATTTTTTGCAACGCGTCAATATTTCCGGCGTTGCGCGGCAGGTAGGCATTGACGGCAACGTAGCCGCCCTTCTTTGCCTTCTTCAAGAAGCCATTCAACACCGATTTCAACGAGGCGCCCGTCATCGCCGTGGACGAAAACACCGACACACCGTCCTTCTTCCAGGCGGGCTTGCCCTCTCGCAGCCTGCCCTTCTTCTGGTATTCGGCAATCTTCGCCTTCGTGATTTTCTTGCTGCTCTCAACATTGGGCTGATCAAACGCATTCACGCCAAGAATCGAACACGCGATGGCGGTAGCGATTTCCCAACGGAATATCTCTGCGCCGATGTCGTAGAAATTGGTAACTGGAAATTGGATAACGGGGTGACTGGCGGTTTTGAGCTTCGACACCGCTTCATCGAGTTCGCCTGTTTGACGGAGATAAACGAAGATGCGATCATCGCCATAAACTTCGGGATTCCCGATCGGCTCCAGCGGGACGGGCAGGATGCCCTTGCCGTCCTTGCCGCTGGATTCGGCGATGATTTGCTCGACCCAGCCTGCAAACGCCGCCAACGGCGCATCAGCCAGGACCGTCAGCTTGTCGCGTCCGCCCAGAGCCGCTTCGCCAAGGACGGCTCCCAGCGCCAGGCCCGGGTCGCGCGCGGCGGGACAATTTTCCGAGCACTGGTTTCGCATCCAGTCGGCGCGGTCGAGCAGGCGGGGCAGGTCAATGCCCAGCAGCGCGGCAGGGACGAGACCGAAGTCGGTCAGCGCGGAGTAGCGTCCGCCAACCATTGGGTCGGCGGAGAAAATTTTGTGGAAGCCGCGCTTTCTCGCCAGGGCTTCGAGCGATGTGCCAGGGTCGGTGATGGCGACGAAGCGTGAGCCGTCTCGCTTGCTGAGTTTCCAGAAGTAGTCGAACGCCGCCATGACCTCGGCTGTGCCGCCGGATTTGCTGGCGACGAGGTAGAGGCTTTTCTCGGGCGGGAATTGTTCTGCGGCTGATGCAACCTGCGCGGGGTCGGTTGAATCCAGAATTGCTAGAGACAACGGCGCTTTGATCCCTGCCGCCGCCTGCATCGAACTGAACACTTCAGCGGTCAACGACGAGCCGCCCATGCCCAGCACGAGGGCGCGGTCTATTTTGGCTTTGCGAATTTCCTTTGCAAAGGCTTCGTATTCCTTCAATTTCTTGCGCGCCTTGTCGGTGGAATCCAGCCAGCCCATGCGGATGGTCACTTCGTGTTGACCGGCGGGGTCTTTTGCCCAGGGAGAGGGGTCGCGCTGCCAGAGGCGGGCGGGGACGGAATCCGCTTCGAGTTGGGCAATCCGTTTGGAAACGGAATCAGCCAGAGGTCCAAGAGAAGAAGCGGCGGCTTTGCGGCGTTGGTCAATGGTGGCAAGCAGTTGTGTAAAGGCATCCGCAAAGGCTTTGACTCCTTCGTCTTCCAATTCTTGTGTGACGACATCCATCGAGATGCCCAATGCTTCGAGTTGTGCGATGGCATCACGCGCTTCGTTGAGACCGCGCACGAGGGTCACTTCGGCAACGCCGTGATCTTTGAAGGCTTCGAGGGTTTGGGGCGGGACGGTGTTGACGGTTTCGGGACCGATGAGGTTGTCCACGTAGATGGTGTCGGGGTAGGCGGGGTTTTTGGTGCTGGTGCTTGCCCAAAGCGGACGTTGAACGCGCGCGCCTTTGACTTTGAGTTTTTCCCAGCGGGCGCCCGCAAAGGTTTGCTGGTAGAGGTCGTAGGCGAGTTTGGCGTTGGCGATGGCGGCTTTGCCTCGCAGGGGTGAATCTGCGGGGAGTTTGGGGTCAATTTTGGAATCCACGCGCGAGACGAAGAATGAGGCGACGGAGGCGATGTGGTCAATGGGGCGCCCGGCCGCGGCGCGCTCTTCGAGACCACTGAGGTAGGCGTCCATGACTTCGGCGTAGCGCGTGAGGGAAAAGATGAGTGTGACGTTGATATTCACGCCGGCGGCAATCGCCCTGCGAATGGCGGGGATACCCTCTCTGGTGGCGGGGATTTTGACCATGAGGTTGGGGCGTTTGACGCGCGCCCAGAGTTGTTCGGCTTGGGCAACGGTGGCTTCGGTGTCATGTGCGATGTAGGGGCTAACTTCGAGGCTGACGTAGCCGTCACCGCCGTTCGTCTCTTCGTAGAGGGGAGCGAAGGCGTCGCAGGCGGCACGGATGTCTTCGATGGCAAGTTGCCAGAAGATTTTTTCCGCATCCCAGCCCGCCCAGGCGAGAGGGGTGAGGGCGGAATCGTAATCGCTGGTCTTGGCGATGGCGTTGTTGAAGATGGTGGGGTTGGAGGTGACGCCGCGAATCTCGCCGCGTTCGATCATGGCTTGGAGTTCGCCGTTTTCCAGCAGTCTGCGCTGGATGTTGTCGTACCAGAGGGATTGTCCGAGTTGGGTTAATTTTGTTATAGGGTTCATAGGGATATCCGTTTACAGGTTTACAGGTTTGAAGGTCTGAAGGTTTGAAGGTTTGAAGGTTTGAAAGTTGGCAGGTTTACAAGTTGGCAGGTTTGAAAGTAACTTGCAAACCTGCTAACCTTCCAACTTTCCAACATCCTCCAATTTATGTATCTTCCCTACCCTCCTCGCCAGCCTCTCGCCGCCTGCTTTGTTCCCCTGATATTCCGCATTCAAAAAGGCAAGAACAAGCACTCTGGCGAGTTCAGGTCCGATGACGCGACCGCCGAGACAAAGTACGTTCATATTGTCGTGCATCACGCCCTGTGCGGCGGAGTAGGTGTCGTGACAGACGCAGGCATACACGCCTTTCATCTTGTTGGCAGCAATGCACGCGCCGATGCCCGAGCCGCAGCACAGGATACCGCGCTCTGCTTCTCTGCTCTGGATGGCGCGCCCCACTTTCTCGGCAAAATCGGGGAAGTCCACACTTTCGGCGGAGTGTGTGCCCAGGTCAATGGGTTCGTGCCCCGCCTCACGGACGGCATTCAGCACCGTTTGTTTCAGCGGGAAACCCGCATGGTCAAAGCCTACTGCGATTTTCATTTCGATTCCTTTTTTCACCACGAAGTACACAAAGGTCACCAAGGATTCCTGCAATTCAACTTCGTGCTCCTGTATCCTTCGCGGTTAAAGACTTTTTGCTTTTGTCACCACGTTCTCCACTGTAAAGCCGAATTTCTCGAAGATGACTTTATACGGAGCGGACGCGCCGTAATGGTCAATGCCGATCATGGACTTTGCATATCGTTCCCAGCCGAGGCTTGCTCCCGCTTCGACGGCGAGCCGCGCCTGAATCCTTTTCGGCAACACGGACTCCTTGTACGCCTCCTCCTGCATCTCGAACAATTCCCAACTCGGGAAGGACACCACACGCACACCGCGACCCTCCTCGTGCATTTTCTGCGCCGCTTCCAAAATCAGACTCACTTCCGAGCCTGACGCCATGAGAATGAGCTCGGGTTCGCCGAAATCCTTCAGCACGTAAGCGCCTTTATCAACCATCGTTCCGACGTTCGAATGTTCGAGTGTTGGAACGTTCTGGCGTGTGAGAACCAGCGCGGTGGGTCCGTTGCGGCGGGAGATGGCGACCTTCCACGCCTCACTGACTTCGTTCGCGTCCGCAGGACGGATAACGACAAGGTTCGGAGTTGCGCGCAAGGCGGCAAGGTGTTCGATGGGCTGATGGGTGGGACCGTCCTCCCCAAGCCCGACGGAATCGTGCGTGAAGACAAAGATCGAGGGAATGTGCGAAAGCGCGGCGATGCGGATGGCGGGTTTCATGTAATCGGAAAACACCAGGAATGTGCCGCCGTAGGCGATGACGCCGCCGAACAGGTTCATGCCATTCAACGCGGCGCCCATGGCGTGTTCGCGCACGCCAAAGTGGAAGTTTCTTCCCTCGCGTGAATCCTTTTGGAAAGCGGGACTGCCGTCAATTTTGGTATTGTTCGAGGGAGCCAGGTCCGCGGAACCGCCGATGAGTTCAGGCAGAACCGGCGCCAGCGCGTTGATCGTTTTGCCCGAGGCGGCGCGTGTTGCCAGCCCCTTTGGGTCGGCGGGAAAGACGGGGAGTTCGGCGTCCCAGCCGTCGGGAAGTCTGCCCGCAAGGCGGCGGTTCAACTCTGCGCCCAATTGCGGGTGAAGGCGGTTGTACGCTTCCAGTCGCATCTTCCAATCGGCTTCGAGTTCGCGCCCGCGATCCACGGCTTGGCGATAGAACGCCAGCACGTCGTCGGGGATGAAAAAGCGCGGTTCGAGGGTCCAGCCGAGGTTTTGTTTGGCGGCATCGAGTTCTTCGTCACCCAGCGGTTCGCCATGCGCTTTTGCCGTGCCCTGCCGCTTTGGCGCGCCATACCCGATGATGGTACGGCACAGAATGATGGACGGGCGCGGGTCGCGTTTGGCTTCTTGAATTGCCTTGTCAATGGCTTCCACGTCGTTGCCGTCGTCTACGGTTTGGACGTGCCAGCCGTACGCGTCGAAGCGTTTGGCGCGGTCTTCGGTGAAGGCGAGGTCGGTGGAACCGTCAATCGAGATGTGGTTGTCGTCGTAGAGGTAGACGAGGCGTCCAAGCCCCAAGTGCCCCGCCAGCGATGCGGCTTCGGAGGCGACGCCTTCCATCAGGTCGCCGTCGGTGACGATGGCGTAGATGTACGATTGGATGATTTCATGTCCCGGTTTGTTGAAGAGCGCGGCGAGATGCGCCTGCGCAATCGCCATCCCCACGCCGGCGGCAAACCCCTGTCCGAGCGGACCGGTGGTCATCTCCACGCCGGGGGTGAGACCGTATTCCGGGTGTCCGGGCGTAATGCTCCCCCACTGGCGGAAGTTCTTCAGGTCGTCGAGGCTGACGTCGTAACCCGTCAGATGGAGCAGGGAGTAAAGGAGCATGGAACCATGCCCGCCCGAAAGGATGAAGCGGTCGCGTCCGTGCCACTTGGGGTTGCGGGGGTTGTGGCGCAGGTGATGCGTCCACAAGGTAAAAGCCATTGCGGCGGCGCCCATTGGAAGTCCCGGGTGACCCGAATTGGCTTTTTGAACGGCGTCCGCCGAGAGAAATCGAAGGGTGTTGATGGCGCGGGTTTGAAGGTCGAAGGTGTCGTCGGTCATATGGTGTAACCTGTTATCGTGGCGAGATGCTCCATTTTACCATCCGATGAAGGCGGTATAATTCCCGCATATGGAAAAACCCACCCACATCGCGGAACAGTTCAGTGCGGGGAATCGAGTCGTTCAGGTCAGGGAATTCGGTAACGGCAATATCAACGACACGTATCTGGTCATACTCGAGGCGCAAACGGAAAACAAGTTTGTCCTGCAACGCATCAATACGCACGTGTTCCAACATCCGCAGCGCATCATGCAAAACATGCGGGTCTTTACCGAACACGTTCATCGCCGCGTACGGGAAGAGGGGCTTTCATGGAAAACGCCGCGCGTCATGGCAGCCCGCGATGGAAGCGACTTTCTGATTGACGAGGAAAACGGATTCTGGCGCGCCATAAGTTTCATCCAAGACTCCCAATCGTACGACACCCTCAAGGACCTGAACCACGCCCGCGAGGTCGGTTATGCGCTCGGCATGTTTCAAAAACTCATCAGCGACCTACCCATCGAGTCGCTGGCAGACACGCTCGAAGGCTTTCACATTACGCCGCGCTATCTGCAGCAGTACGATAACGCCCGTTTGCGGAACGGTGCGCACGATTCCGCCGAGGTGCGCTATGGGATGAAATTCGTGGAAGAACGGCGCGCCTTCGCACACACCCTTGAAAAAGCCGGTCTGCCCCTGCGCCCCATCCACGGCGATCCCAAGGTCAACAATGTGATGATCCATAATGAAACGGGAAGGGCCATCAGTCTGGTGGACCTCGACACCGTCAAGCCGGGGCTCGTCCATTACGACATCGGAGACTGCCTGCGCTCGGGATGCAACCCGCTCGGAGAGGACGCGCCGGACTGGGAGGCGGTTCGCTTCGACCCGGAACTGGGTTCAGCGATTCTGGAAGGTTATCTCACCGAAGCCGCCGCCTTTCTCACAGAAAAAGACTTCGCCCATATCTTCGATGCCATTCGTCTGATTGCTTTCGAACTCGGATTGCGATTCTTCACCGATCATCTCGCCGGTGACATCTACTTCAAGGTGAAATATCCCGGGCACAACCTGCACCGCGCGCTGGTGCAGTTCAAACTGACCGAGTCCATCGAGGCACACGAAGCGGAGTTGCAAAATATCATCGGCAGGCTGGTGGCGCTGGAGAAGTAAACAACGTTCGTATCCTGTTTCCATCCTGCCGCCACGACTGGCGGATTAGCGTGTCGTATGCAGACCTTCAACCTGATCCCATTCCCAACAAACGACCTGCCGCAGATTCGGGTCACCGGCGAAATCGAACGAAGGGAGGGCGCGCTCTTCATCCGCTATGCCGCAACGGGCGAAATCGATTCTGTTCGTGTTCCCGCCCCAACCCATTCGCCGTCCCGCCGCAACGAGTTATGGAAGACGACCTGTTTCGAGTTCTTCCTTGCCGTTCCCGGCAAGCCGGAGTATTGGGAATTCAACCTCTCTCCCTCCGGGGATTGGAATGCCTACCGCATGGACGAATATCGCAGGATCGGCTTTCGGGAGGACACGCTGGTTCGGCAGATTCAAATCGCGGTCCGGGAGGAGGCGGGCGAATTAAGGTTGAGCGCGCAGGTGGGGTTGGATCCGCTTTTCGAGGCGGATCAGATTCTGGAGGCAGGCATCTCCGCCGTGATCCGGACAAAAAACGGAACGGAAACCTATTGGGCGTTGCGGCACCCGAATGCACACGCGGATTTCCACCACCGGGAAGGTTTCGAGATTCGAATATGAGGCAAATCCGATGATAGACGCCGCAAACAAACGGCTCGAAAAACTCGCCGATTTTGGAATGATCTGCGCGTGGCTGCTCGCCTGCACGGGGATGACCATTGTCGCTTACGTTCAATTCGGGCAGGATTTTCGAGGCTATTACGCGGCGGCGCGCGTTCTGCTGGAAGGCGGGAACCCTTACGACTATTATCAGGTCGCGCAGGTGCTGCTGGAAACCACCGGGCGAATCGGAAATAATCCCTTCTATTATCCGTTATGGTTCGGCTGGTTCGTCGCGCCGCTGGCGACGCTTCCGTATCCGATTGCCCGCGCGGTTTGGATGCTCTTCAATCTCGTCCTCTGGATCCTCGGCTTAATGCGCTTGAGAGAGTTGATGAAATTTCCGCCCAAAGGCTGGCGGACGTGGTCCATGAACCTGCTGGCAACCTTTGTTTTTGCCTGGATGACCTGGAAGTTCGAGCAAACCGGCATTCTGCTATTTCTGCTGGTTGTCGAGACGATGCATGCCTACCAACGCGAACGCTGGACGCTCATGGGGTTCCTTCTCGCCGCCGCGTCCATCAAACCGAACATCATGCTCATCCCGGTGGGCATACTGTCGCTTTGGTTGTTGCGAAACAAAATATACCGCCCCGTGATCGTTATGTCGGCTGTATTGACGGGCTTGGTGGTTGTGACAACGATGTTGACGCCCGGTTGGTACGAGCCGATCCTGCAGCCCAACTTCGGGCGGGGATTGACCGAAGTGCTGGACGGTCCCGAAAAAACAACCGGCATCCGCCTGAACACCACCCTGCGCGATTGGCTGGGAATGTTCGGCATACCGGAGACAATTCGAAACGTAAGCCTTGCCGTTCTTGCGCTTGCCTGCCTGCCGGTGGTGGTCCGGGCGCTCTGGAGTTCGAAATCCTTTTTCCTCGTCACGGTCGTTTCTCTGCTTGTCAATTTTGCTGTGACCCCCTACGCTCTGCAATACGATTTTCCGCCTCTCACCCTTGCCTTGTTTTGGGGAACGGCGCTGGCTGTTCATGCAGGCTCGCTGCGAATCACCGTCCCGCTCATCGCGTTGATTGCCAGTGTGCTGATCTGGGAACACCCCATCTCCGACGGCTATTGGATCGTGATCGGGTTGATTGCCCTGGTCGCATGGAATCTGAGAGCCTGCAACCGTGCGGAATTACCCGAATCGCTTCTACTGCCGGGTAAGATTCGACGGGATCGAACAAACGAAATCACATGACAATCCTTCACCGCCGCCTCGCCTCCCTGCTTGTTCTCCTTTTCGGTCTCGTCTGGATCGTTGTCAGCGCAGACAGAACCGGTTCATCCACCGCCGGGATGATCCCCGCTCCGCAAGCGGGATTTCCTGCTCCGGATTTCGAGTTGCAAACCACAGCAGGCGAAACGATAAAACTTTCCAACCTGCGCGGGCAGGCTGTACTGGTCAACCTGTGGACGACGTGGTGCCCGCCCTGCCGCGCCGAAATGCCCGCCATCGAAAAAATCTACAACGAATATAAAGACAAGGGGCTGATCGTGCTTGCCGTCAACATGACCTATCAGGACACCCCCGCCCACATCGCGCCGTTCATCGCCGAATACGGGCTGACGTTTCGCATCCTGCTGGACGACACGAACAGTGTCGGCTCCGCCTATCAATTGCGTTCCCTGCCGTCGTCGTTCTTTATTGACCGCCGGGGTATCATCCGTGAAGTAGTCATCGGCGGACCGATGGCGGAAGCGTTGTTGCGAACACGGGTGGAGGAGATTCTGAAGTGATCGAAGCCTTCCGTTCTCTCTTCGCGCCGCCGCGGCATTTCATCCTTCCCATCGCCGCCTTGTGGATCGGTTTGGCGCTCGCCGAAAAGCGGAGCGAGAGTCATGGCGTCTCCAGGGAACAACTCAACAACCTGACCTTCAACAGTCTCATTGCCTACGTTCTCGGCGGGCGATTATTCTTCACGCTTTCAAACCTCTCTGCATTCTCGCAAAGCCCGTTCAGTGTCTTTTCGCCCAATCCCGACCTCTTCGACCCAACCGGCGGGCTGGCGGCGGCGCTCCTCGTCGGACTGATCTACAACCAGCGGCAGAAACTTCCACTTTGGGGAACGCTCGACGCGTCGACCCCGATCTTTGCCGTGCTCGCCATCGGAGTGCATCTTGCCCACTTTGCCGCAGGGACAGCCTTTGGAAGCCCGACCACAATGCCCTGGAGCATTGACCTGTGGAATGCCAACCGTCATCCCGTTCAAATCTACGAACTATTCGCTTCTCTCGTAATCTTTGGCTGGCTCTGGATTAAAAAACCGAATCCACACCGGGGCATTTACTTCCTCACCTTTACTGCGCTCACATCCGCCGCGCGCCTCTTCCTAGAAGCCTTTCGCGGCGACAGCGTTCTGCTCTTTGGAGGGATACGCCTCGCGCAGATCGTCGCATGGGCGATTTTGGCTGTTACGCTCTTTGCGCTCGATGGGCTTCGGAGAGAATCTCCCGCAAATGCCGAACGATACGAAGTATAGAGTTCAGCCGTCCCCTATTCCTTCAGTCTTTCATACATCCCCACCCATGGTCTGCCCAGGCGGTGATTTTCCGCAATCTGAACTTTGCCCAGTTTCTGCGCGATGTGGGGCAGGACTAGAGCAATCGTCCCCCAATCGTCGTTCAGCACAGCCTTCTTCAACCTCGCGGCAGCTTGACCCGTCCACAGCCACTCCATGCGAAAACGGTCCGCTTTGACCCAGTAACCGCGCTTCTCCCAAGCCGCCACCGATTCGTCAATACCGTCGGCAATGGCTTGCAACGCCAGCGCGATGAACGCGGCAAGATCGCGGGCTTCGGACGTCACATCCTTTTGTTTGGCGAGTTCGCGTACCGCCAGCACAACAGATTTGCTCAGGCGTGTCCGGTCGTTTCCGGTGGTTTCGGTTTTAATCAATCTGCTCAATGCGGGCTCCGGTTGAGTGTGTTGTTTTCCAGGTTTTTCCTCCGCCTGCCCAAAAGGGAGGCGGTCTTGCGGGAAAGGAACGAATACAAGCGCAGGATTATACCCACCAATGGCGAATCGTCAATCGCAAATGACGAAAATCAAGTTATAATTTCGCCGCCTTTGGGCAACGAACACATCAAAGTCACTCGGGGACGTGTCGGAACTGGCAGACGAGCATGACTTAGGATCATGTGCCGCAAGGCGTGTGGGTTCGACCCCCACCGTCCCCATTGACACCACCTTGCCCTCTCCCCAAGAGATGGGACGATACGGAGAAACCAACTTGAACATTCAAAAGACATTCGAAGAAAACCATGAAGCCAAATTATCGGTCGAAGTGGATGCGGAAAAGATCGAGCAATACAAACGCCGCGCAGCGCGCAAAATTTCGGAGCGCGGCAAGATCCCCGGCTTCCGCCCGGGCAAGGCGCCCTATCACATGATCGTCCTCAATTATGGGGAACAGGCGGTCATGGAACAGGCAATAGATATGTTCGTGGACGACGAATATTCGAACATTCTCAAGGAAGCGGGAGTGGAACCGGGCGCGGCGGGAACGCTCGAATCAATCGACTCCCTCGATCCCGTCAAACTCACCTTCCGCGTCCCCCTCGCCCCCGAAGTGGACCTGGGCGACTATCTCTCCACCCGCCTGCCCTACGAGTGGACTGCACCCTCCCAGGAAGAGGTGGATAAAGCCCTGGCGGACCTCCGCCAAATGTACGCCATCACTGAAAACGTCGAGCGCGAAGCGCAGGAGGGCGACTACATCCTCGTGGACGTCAAATCCGAAACCTCCGAATTGAACCGCGAGGGGTTCGCCACCCTGATCCGCGCCGAAGAGCGTGACACCGAATGGCCCTATAGCGGCTTTGCCAAAGAACTGACAGGCATGAAACCCGGCGACGTCAAGACCATCAAACACGCCTTCCCCGAAGAGTGGGATGTGGAAGAATTGCGGGGCAGGGAGGTCGAGATGGACGTGACGGTCAAGACCGTGCGCGCGGTAACCCTGCCCGAGCTCGACGACGAATTTGCCAAAACAGTCGGCGCCGGCGAAACACTCGCAGACCTGGTGGAAGCGGTCAAAAAGGATGTGGAAGCCCGTTCCAAAGCCGAATACGACGACAAATACTTCGTGGAGTTGATCGAAAAGATCAAAGAAGGCGCCACCTTCAAGTATCACCAGCATTCGCTCGACCACGAAAGCGAACACGTACTGGAAGATTTGAGCAACCGCCTCGCCCAGCAGGGTATGGATTTGGATACATATTTCAAAATCCGCAATACCACGCGCGAACAGTTCATCGAGGAGGAGGTCAAGCCGGTGGCGAAGAAACGCCTCGAACGTTCGCTCATCCTCGATGAAATCGTCCGCCGCGAAAAACTGGAAGTGAGCAACGAATCGCTGGACGCCGAGTTCAACCATACCCTGAATTCGCTGATCATGCAGGGTTTGGACATGCAGAAAATCCGCGGCGGCAAAAAGGGACAGCAGCAATTCGCCCAGGCAGTGGCAATGGAATCCGCCAACCGCGTGCTGACCCGCCAGGCGCTCGACCTGCTCAAATCCATCGCCACCGGCGAATACAAGTCTCCGGAAGAACGCCAGGCGGAAAAAGCCGCGCTGGCAGCGGAAGAAGCGTCGGCGGAGGAAAAGGCTGGGGAAGCCGAAACAGCCGTCCCGGCGAATGAAGCGTCCTCTGTCAGCGAAGGTTCCTCCGAAGCGGAAACAAAGAATTAACAATTTTCCAACAGAGCGCAGGTATCATCGCCAGCACTCAAGGAGACCATCATGATTCCAAATTTCAAGAGTGTGACCCCTTACGTCATCGAAACGACCAATTACGGCGAGCGTTCCATTGATGTATTTACGCGGTTGATCAAGGAGCGCATCATTTTCCTTGGCACCGGCATTGACGACCAGGTGGCAAATGTGATTGTGGCGCAATTGCTGTACCTCAATCACGAAGATCCCGAAAAAGAAATTTACATGTACATCAACTCGCCCGGCGGGCAGATTTATGCCGGGCTGGCGATTTACGACACGATGCAGATGATCTCGAACCCCATCAGCACGGTGGCGGTCGGCGTGACCGCTTCTTTCGGGACCGTTTTGCTTGCCGCCGGCACAAAAGGCAGACGCTACGCCCTGCCCAACGCCACCATTCACATGCACCAACCGTTGGGCGGCGCGCAGGGGCAGGCGACCGACATCGAAATTCAGGCGAAACAAATCCTGCGCCTGAAAGCGTTGCTGCTCGGCATTCTGTCCAAGCACACCGGTCAACCGCTCGAGGTGATCGAGCGCGACAGCGACCGCGACTATTACCTCGAAGCCAAACAGGCGGTCGAGTACGGTCTCGTTGACCAGGTGCTGGAAGTCTCGGATAAGATCAACAAATAAGCGGCGCGGCAGTCCAAAGACTTTGAAACCGTCCCGAAGGCGCTACCCTTCGGGGCGGTTTGTTATGCGTACGATATAATCCCTCTCCACGAAAGGAGTTCCCCTTGCTCCCCTCACACATCAAAGCCCTCATCCTCGATATGGACGGCGTGCTCTGGAAATCGGACGCGCCCATTGGCGACCTGCCAGCCATTTTTCAGCGCATCCGCGCTCGCGGGCTGAAATTCGCCTTTGCCACCAATAACGGGACGAAAACGCCCGAAGAATATCGGCAAAAACTCGCCAGCCTCGGCGTGGAGGTGGACGCGTCTCAAATCGTCACCTCTGCGCTGGGACTTGCCTTCCTGCTGGGGCGGACCTACCCGCCTGGGACAAAGGTCTTCGTGATCGGCGGGAACGGCGTCCGCGCGGCGTTGAGCGGCCAGGGATTCGAAATCCTGCCCCTGGAGCGCGCGCCCGAAGCGCAGGCGTTCGTCATGGGCATTGACCGCGAGATCACCTTCCAGAAGGTTGCCGAAGCGACTTTGCTCGTGCGGAACGGCGTCCCGTTTTATGCCACCAACGATGACAAGACCTTCCCCACCCCGCGCGGCGAAATCCCCGGGGCGGGAGCGTGGCTTTCGGTCATCACCACTGCCACAGGCGTGAAGCCGGCGGTGGCGGGCAAGCCCTCCCCCTCCTTGATGGAACTCGCGCTGGAACGGCTCGGCGCGCGAAAAGAAGAGACCCTCGTGGTGGGCGACCGGCTCGAAACCGACATCGCCGCAGGGCAGGCGGCGGGATGCCCGACCGCGCTCGTGCTGAGCGGAGTCTCCACGCGCGAACAGGCGGAAGCGTGGACGCCGAAAATTGACCTGATCGCCAGCGATTTGAGCGAGCTGGTCTCGTGAAACGTCCCGAAGGCTTTACAGAGCGCGATTTTGGCGGCAAAACCAGCCTTCGGGACGTTTTTTCGTGAGCGGCGGCTCTTTGCGGTACAATCCCGTCATCGTCGTCCGGTAAACGGAAACAGGGAGAGCGCATGAAATTCGATGTCTTCCTCAGCCACAATGGAAAAGACAAACCCGCCGTCGAAACTCTGGCACACAAGTTGGAGGAGCGGGGTTTCGAAGTCTGGCTCGATACGTGGAATTTGATTCCCGGCGAACCGTGGCAGGAAGCAATCGAAGAGGCGCTCGACGAATGCCAGACTTACGCCGTCTTTGTGGGACCTTCGGGCATCGGTCCGTGGGAAAACGAAGAGATGCGCGCCGCCATCGAGGAGCGCGTGAAAGATAAAAACCGCCGCGTGATTCCTGTGCTGCTGCCCGGCGCGCCCGATAACACAACCCTGAAACTTCCCCGTTTTCTACAAAGAACCACCTGGGTGGATTTTCGCGCCGGTCTGGACGATGAAGACGCCCTCTATCGCCTGGCGTGCGGAATCAAAGGCGTCGCGCCGCGACCGCGTCAGAAAACAGAAGCAGGCCTCCCGTCGGAGGAAGAAGCGCTCCCTCCCCCCGGCGACTTGCCGCTCGGCTCGTCCCTGCCCTTCCCGCCCAATCCGCTCTTTACCGGGCGCGAGGCGCAATTGCGCGCCCTGGCGGAGGCCCTCACCCTCACCCCCGCCCTCACCCCCGGCCCCTCTCCCAAAGGGAGAGGGGGGATAAGGGAGAGGGGAGAGACGTCTGTAGTCATCAACCAGGCGATTGCCGGCATGGGCGGGGTGGGAAAGACGCAACTGGCGGTGGAGTTCGCCTACCGCTTCGGGCGCTACTTCCGCGGCGTACACTGGCTGAACCTGGCTGACCCCTCCCAACTCGAAGCCGAGATCGCCCGCTGTGGGCGCGCCATGAACCTGCCCAATTTCCCCGATGACCAGCCCTCGCAGGTGACGTTCACCCTGCACGCCTGGAAGAGCGACGGTCCGCGGCTGGTGATTCTCGATAACTTTGAAGAGCCGCACGCGCTTCACGCCGCGCTCAGCCTGCTGGGGCATTCCAGCCTGCGCCTGCTCATCACCTCCCGCCGCACGGACTGGCCCCCCGCCAGCGGACTGCGCCCCCTGCCGCTGGAGGTCTTCAACCCGGCGGAAAGTCTGGATTTCCTGCGCCGCGCCCTGACCCAACGCAGCGACCGCGGCGAAGACCTGGCGCGCCTGGCGGAACAACTGGGTCACCTGCCGCTGGCGCTGGAACTGGCGGCGCGCTACCTGAACGGCCACCCGCGCCTGACTCTGGAGGCTTACCTGGAACAGGGCCGCGCTGCGCTGGAGCATCCCTCGATGCGCGCCTGGCGCACCGACCTGCCCGCCCCAACCGGTCACGACCTCGATCTGCAAGCCACCTTTGCCCTCTCGTGGCAGCAGGTGCAGGACGAAACAGCGCGGAACATTTTCCGCATGGCGGGCTATCTTGCCCCGAACGCGCCCATCCCGCTGGAAATTTTCGAGCGGGCGCTCAGCCTCTCCAGCGAAGCCTGCGACGAAGCGCTGGGGTTGCTCTACGGCCTGGGACTGCTGAAGGAAGGCGAAGACCACCTCCCCGCCATCCACCCCCTGCTGGCGGAGTACGCCCGCCTGCTGGCGCGGGAAACGGGCGACCTGCTGGAAAGACTGGCAAACGCGCTGGGAGATTTGTCGTATGAGTCGCTGGAAACGGGCCTGCCCGCCCGCTTCCAGCCGCTGCGCCCGCACCTGCCGCTCCTCGCCGCCCGCGCCGAAGAAGCGAATCTGGGAGGGATAGGCAGGCTGTGGAACAATTTTGGCCTTCACTTGCACGCTGTTGCCGATTACCCCGCCGCCCGCGCTGCCTGCGAGCGCGCCCTGAAGATAGATGAAGCCGCCTTCGGTCCCGACCATCCCGAAGTCGCCACGGACGTCAACAACCTGGGCAGTGTGCTGCAGGACCTGGGCGACCTGGCGGGGGCTCGGCAGGCGTTCGAGCGAGTGTTGAAGATACTCGAGAAAACATTGCCCGAAAATCATCCTTATGTTGCCGCGACAACCAACAACCTGGGCGAAGTACTCAGGCAACAAGGCGACCTGGCGGGGGCGCGGCAGGCGTTCGAGCGAGTGTTGAAGATACTCGAGAAAACATTGCCCGAAAATCATCCTTATGTTGCCGCGACAACCAACAACCTGGGCATGGTGCTGCAGGACCTGGGCGACCTGGCGGGGGCGCGGCAGGCGTTCGAGCGCGCCCTGAAGATAGACGAAGCCGCCTTCGGTCCCGACCATCCCAACGTCGCCATTCGCGTCAACAACCTGGGCAATGTGCTGCGTGCCCTGGGCGACCTGGCGGGGGCGCGGCAGGCCTTCGAGCGCGCTCTGAAGATGGACGAAGCCACCTTCGGTCCCGACCATCCCAACATCGCCCGTGACGTCAACAACCTGGGCATGGTGCTGCACGACCTGGGCGACCTGGCGGGGGCGCGGCAGGCGTTCGAGCGCGCCCTGCGAATTTTGCAAAAGTTCCTGCCGCCAGAGCATCCCCATATCAAGATCGTGCGGAAGAATCTGGAGTCGCTGGAGGGGTGAGCGTCAACGAATGGGGGAACGAATAAAGAGTCCACTACAAAAAGGTAAAAATCGAACCACTGAGACACGGAGACGCCGGGTTTGTAATGAAAGAAATCTCCGTGACTCTGTGTCTTCGTGGTGAAACTTCAAGGTTTTTGCAGTGGACTCAATAAAAATCGAACCACTGAGACACGGAGACGCCGGGTTTGTAATGAAAGAAATCTCCGTGACTCTGTGTCTTTGTGGTGAAACTTCAAGGTTTTTGCAGTGGACTCAATAAACGAATGGGGCGTGGCATCGTTCATATGCGTCATGTTTCGTGATATATTCCTGAAAAACCCCTCTACCAATCTACCAATTACCAATCACCAATTACCACCCTCCCCCATGCTCCTCTACGACCTCGACCTCCCCGCCCTCACCAGCCTCCTCACTCAATGGGGCGAACCCGCCTACCGCGCCAGGCAAATCTGGCAGGGGCTGTACGTGCATCTCTACGACTCCCCTTCCCAATTTACCAACCTGCCAAACTCCCTGCGCGCCAGACTGGCAGAGCAATTCACCTTCACCCCCTTCACCGTAAAAACCTGGCTCGATTCCGCCGACCAATCCACGCGCAAAACGCTCTTCCAACTCCCCGACGGGAACTTAATCGAAGCCGTGCTCATGCGCTACGGCGACCCGGCGGATATGCCGCCCCCCTCGTCCCTGCGGGACACTCCCCCCAACATTGGGGGGAGCCGGAGGGGGGTCAGACGCACCCTGTGCATCTCCACCCAGGCGGGCTGCGCCATGGGCTGCGTCTTCTGCGCCACCGGGCAAATGGGCTTCAGGCGTCACCTCACCAGCGGCGAAATCGTGGCGCAGGTCATGTACTACGCCCGCATGCTGCGGGAGGTCAACGAAAACGTCACCAACATCGTCCTGATGGGCATGGGCGAACCGTTCCACAACTACGACAACGTCATGGCGGCGATAGACCGCCTGAACGACCCGCAGGGATTCAACTTCGGCGCGCGCCGCATCACCCTCTCGACCGTGGGCCTGGTCCCGCAAATCCGCCGCTTCGCCGACGAAAAGCGGCAGGTCAACCTTGCCGTCTCGCTCCACGCCGCCGACGACGACGAACGCCTCGCCATCATGCCGGTCAACAAACGCTACAAAATTGACGAAGTGCTGGAAGCCTGCCGCTACTACATCGAAAAAACGCACCGCCGCGTGACCTTCGAGTGGGCGCTCATCAGCGGCGTCAACGACACACCCGAAGCGGCGCACAAACTCGCGGCGCGGCTCAAGGGGCTGTTGTGCCACGTCAACGCCATCCCCCTCAACCCCACCGCCGGCTACGCCGGCCAGGCGGCGAGCCGTCAGCGGGCAGAACTCTTCAAGCAAACGCTGGAGCAGGCCGGGGTCCCGTGCACGATCCGCATGCGGCGCGGGATTGATATCAACGCGGGCTGTGGTCAGTTGGCGGGGTCCCTCAAACCTGGCGATTGAGTGTCGCGCTCTCTTGCAACATGGTTCCCCGGTTTGTTTATGGAATAACCTTGCTCTGTTGCAAACACCCTCAAAGTCTGTCACTGTGAGCGAAGCGACTGCAAAGCGTACCTAAAGGGTAAGCAGTCTCCCATGGAATCAAGGGGATTGCTTCGTCGCTTGCGGCAGCTCGCAACGACATCAGGCTTTACAGAGCGTGATTTTGGCGGCAGCCCCTCCTCTTTGGGACGTTTTGTTTCGCTTATTTCGAAGATGAGATTGTTGTATATTGGCTACACGAAAATTAGAATGGCAAGACTGCTTCAAAACCACAGCCCGTTTTCCACACATGTTAATCGCGTATGAGTACTTCTTGCACGATGATGGGGAATACAGTATAGTCAGGCAACTCAACTTCACGATTCAGAGATGACGAATGAATAGCAAATCGAATCACTGGCTTCAACGACCCATCCACCCTGCCCTGCCGGCGGTCACCAACGAAATTGCGCTGTTCGCAGGGATCATGCTCCTGGCGCTCGTCACCCGTTTTTACGACCTCGGCACGCGCGTCATGAGCCACGACGAAAGCCTGCACACTTACTTCTCCTGGCTTCTCTATCGGGGTCAGGGCTACCAGCACACCCCCATGATGCACGGACCGTTCCAGTTCCACATCATTGCATTGACCTATTTCCTGTTCGGCGTTTCGGATTTCACCGCCCGCATCCCCGCCGTGCTGTTCAGCATCGCCACCGTCTGGATGGTCTGGTATTGGCGCGCCTACCTCGGTAAATGGGGCGCGATCGTTGCCGCGTTCCTGATGGTCATATCGCCCTACATGCTCTACTACGGGCGCTACGTGCGCAATGAAGCCTTTGTGGGGCTTTCGGGCATCCTGCTGTTGTATGCCATCCTGCGCTACATCGAAAGCGGAGAAAAACGATACCTGTACTTTGTCACCGCGGCAACCGTCCTGCACTTCACGGCAAAGGAGACCGCCTTCATCTACACTGCGCAGGCGCTGATTTTTCTGGGCGTCTACCTGATTGTCCGCATAACAGGACAGAAATGGCAGGGGCGCGGCAATCTCTACAACCTCTTTATCATCCTGCTGGCGGCGGCAGTTTTGCTGGCGGGCATCGGCGCGGGAATTGGATATGTCAACCGTCACGGCGAGCTGATCAGCAGTACCGAGACCGCCGCCCCGGCAAACCCCATCACGGGACCAGCGCTTCCCGCTGCGCCGGTTTCCGTCTCTGTTTCAACCATCTTTTTCATCGCCGCGGCTTTGGTGCTTCTCGGCGCCGCAATCGTCCTGCTCGCCGGGTATGGCTGGAACAACCTGCTCAAGGAACGCTCCTTCGATTTGATCGTCCTGCTGATGAGTTTCGTCCTGCCGATGCTGGTTGCCTTTCCGCTCGAATGGCTGAAAACGCGGCTCAATGTGGTCATCCCGACCAGCGCGGCTTCTGTGACGGCGCTCGATACGCATTCGGTGACGGTGATCGGGCTGTTTACTGCGGCGTTTTTTGCCCTTGCCGTTGCTGTCGGTCTGTTTTGGAACCGCGAGTGGTGGAAGTATGCGCTGACGTTCTGGCTTCCCTTCACCATTCTGTACACCACCGTCTTTACGAACGCGCCCGGTTTCTTTACCGGTCTGCTTGGCTCGCTGGCGTATTGGATCGAACAGCAGGGTGTGGAGCGCGGCAGTCAGCCGGAGTATTACTACATTCTCGTGCAAATTCCCATGTACGAGTTCCTGACCGCCATCGGGGTTTTGGCGGCAATCGGCTTGGGGGTGAAAAGACTCTCCAGACGAGGAGCAGCCGTCCCGAGGGAGGAGGCGGGGGAACCGTCCGCAACTGCAAGTCTCGACGAATCCCGTTTCAGAATGTTCTTCAGTCTGATGGTCTATTGGGTGGCGACGAGCGTTGTGGCATTTACCATTGCGGGCGAGCGCATGCCCTGGCTGACTTATCACATGGCATGGCCCATGGTGCTGTTGACCGGCTGGGGGCTCGGACAGATCATCGAGGAGGTTGCAGAGCGGTTGTCTGACGGGATGTCGTGGCAAAAGACGGCGCTGTCCTTTTCTCTGCTGGCTGTATTTCTGGTCGGTGCGTTTCACGTTGTCCGATCCCTGTTTGGCGCAAACCCGCCGTTTCAAGGGGCGACGCTTGACCAACTGCATGCGACTTCGGAGTTTCTGTTTCCGCTCGTCATCATGATTCTCACGGGGGCGTTGCTGGTTCATTTGATGAAAGAAGAGTTTGCCGGGTTGGGCGTCGTCCTGCTGTTCATCCTGACTGTTGTTGCCGCATTTGCCATGCTCATTCAGGGCGCAACGCTCATGACGTACGCTTCGATGCCGGAGGCACAGACCAACCTAGCACCGTACGCCATCCGTTTTGCGGCGGCGTTGAGCGCCATGACCGCCTGCATCGCCGGAATGATATATCTTTCCCGGCGGTCGCGGGATGGTGTCTTTGTCGGTTTTGCGACATTGACCGCCTTCGCCCTGCTCGCCGTTCAGACGGGAAGGACAGCCTTTCGCGCCAGTTATATTTTTTACGACGACGCGACGGAATATCTTGTCTACGCCCACGGCGCGACCGGTATCAAGGATGTGATGAAACAGGTGGAGGAAATTTCCAAACGCACAACCGGAGGGTTAAACGCCATTATTGCCTATGACGCCAGCCAGCCGGATACCGGCGTCTCCTGGCCCTTCGTCTGGTATTTGCGCGATTACACCGCCCTGCGCTCCTTCGATCAACCCACGCGTTCCCTGCGGGAGGCGACGGCGGTCATCGTTGACCAGAAAAATTTCGACAAGATCTATCCCGCTTTGGGAAACGAGTTCTATGAATTCAACTATATTCGCATGTGGTGGCCCAACCAGGATTATTTCAACCTCAACCGGGAACGTGTGCTGACCGCCGTCACCAATCCCGCCATTCGCGAGGGCATCTTCGACATCTGGTTCGACCGCGATTACACCAAATACGCACAGGCGACCGGCAATTCGTCCATGACATTGACGACGTGGAGTCCCGCCGACCAGATGAAATTGTTTTTGCGAAAAGACATTGCCTCGCAAATATGGAATTACGGCGTGGGACCCACGGAAACAGCGGCGGTAGAAGACCCGCTCAAAGATAAGACGCTGGTCCTTCCTGCGGATAATATTTTCGGAAGCGAACGATACCCGTCCGGCTTGAACGCGCCGCGCGCCATCGCCGTCGGCCTTCAGGCGGATCTGTACATCGCCGACTCGCGCAATCATCGCATCCTGCACATTGCTTCGGATGGAAGCCTGCTTCAGCAAGTGGGCGGTTTTGCCGATGCCTTCACAAGCGACGCTCCCATCGGCAAATTCAACGAACCCTGGGGGGTGGCGGTTGGTCCCGACGGTTCGGTGTATGTCAGCGATACGTGGAATCACCGTATTCAGAAATTCACAAGGGATCTGACGCCGGTAAAGATGTGGGGACAATACGGTCAGCCGATTCCCGGAGACGCATCCTCCGCGACCTCTTTCTGGGGTCCACGCGGCATTGCGGTGGACGCAAAGGGCAATGTGCTGGTGGCAGACACGGGCAACAAACGAATTGTCGTGTTCGACAGCGAGGGGAATTACCTCACGGAATTTGGGTCAGCCGGATTCGACCCCGGTCAATTCGACGAACCGGTCGGCATTGCCATCGCCCCGAGCGGAACCGTCTATGTCACCGACACCTGGAACCAGCGCGTGCAGGCATTCACCCCGTCGGAGGACGGCAGATTCTACTTCCCGTCTCTGCAGTGGGATGTCAACGGCTGGTTCGGGCAATCACTGGACAACAAGCCCTTCATTGCCGTCGGATTGGACGAGCACGTCTTCATCACCGACCCGGAAGGGTATCGCATCATCGAATTCACTGCAGACGGTCAACCCGTCCGCACATGGGGAGATTTTGGAAGCGGCGCGGAAGAGATCGGCCTTGCGGCGGGCGTCGCGATTGACCGTTTGGGGTTTGTCTGGGTGACGGATGCGGGAAATAACCGCATCCTCAAATACAGACTTCCATAAGACTGCGCGGCGGACGAAGGGGCAGGTTGTTCCTCCGGGCGGGACGAGAATCGCGCCCCACAAGCAAAAGACCATTGCAAATACGCAAAGACAACGGACAACCGCCTCTATTCGAGACGGTTGTCCGTTTTTTGTAACTCAATCCAACTACACGTCCACTGCGATGCAGGTCAGCGTTTGTTCGACGCCGGGGATCGGCTGAATGGACGAGGCAATCAGCGACCCCAGCCCGCTGATATCGGAAGATGTGATGACCGCCACGGCGTCATACGGACCGAATGTCATATGCGCTTCGATGACATTTTCCAGTTTTCGCAATTGGCGTACTACATCCTTCACTTCGCCGGCGCGAATCTTGATCAAGACATATGCTTTCATTTCAGGCTCCTTAGACGACATTTCAACCGTCGGAGGGGCGGAGGAAGATCGCCCAATAAATGGCGGCAACGAGAACAGCGCCGCCAATGATGTTCCCTATGGTCACCGGAATGAGATTGTTGAAAACGAACGATTCCCAGGTCAATTTATCGAGATGGGCGACCTTGTCGCCTACCAGGGCGGTAAATTCACGATCGAAGTGTTTTATGAACAAGGCGTAAGGTATGAAATACATATTGGCAATACTGTGTTCAAAACCCGCCGCGACAAATGCGGTAATCGGAAAAATGATGGCGGCAATTTTATCCAACGTACTGCGCGCGCTGAAAGTCAACCAGACCGCCAGGCAAACCAGCGCATTGCATAAGATGCCCAGGGCAACCGCCTGCAAGAAGGTAAACTCCACCTTCGCCACCGCAATTCGCAATGCGGCGATGCCCACAGAATTGGACCCAAAGAGATATTGCTTCGAGAAGAACATCAAGACGACCGTACCCATGGCACCCAAAAAATTCCCGAGGTAGACCACAAGCCAGTTCAGCAGAAGGGCGCGCCCTTTCACTTTTCCACTTGCCCATGCCATCACGATCAAGTTGTTTCCGGTGAACAGTTCGGCGCCGCCCACCACCACCAGGATAAGTCCCAGGCAGAATACCAAGCCAATCAGAAGCCTGTTAAACCCATAGGGGAAGCCGGTTGTGAAAGCCGTTTCGCCGCCGGAGGCTGTAATGGAAATGCTTCCCGCGCCGACCGTGGTGGCAAAGATCGCGCCCAGGGAAATGAACGCGCCCGCCAGCACAGCCAGCATGAACATTTTCAGGAAGGGCATCTCCGCTTTGCGCACACCCAAATACTCAGCCCGGGTTGCCATTTCCTGAGGAAGAAGGGCATCAATTCGTATTTCGCTCATATTAAATCTTTCCAATTTGTGAAATTATTCACACTCGAGTATATCAACCGCTTCCAACAGACGACAGGGTGATTGTAACGAGTATGGAATGATGTTCTTCCAGATTTTCTTCACAACATCCTTCAGGCAAAAGGACAAAATCGAGATCGTCTGCATTTTTGCACACTTCAGCAGACGAGTCAACGCTGTTTATCGGGTGAGTGTCGCCGGCGATGGATGAAGCGCAATTCGTCCGGGGTCAAGACACGCCAGGCACCGGGCGGTAAATCTCCGAGGGTAATTTCTCCAATGGCAATCCGTATCAACCGCAAAGCGGGCAAACCCACTGCCGCTGTCATATGGCGTATCTGGCGTTTTTTGCCCTCCCGCAGTTTGATCTCAATCCATGCTGTCGGACCATGCGGAGTGACAGGCTTGGGACGCGGAGGCAGTTCCGGGGCGGGAATGAGGCGGGCTTTGGCGGGAAGAGTCCGATAGCCTTTGAGGTCAACTCCGCACTCGAGATGCAGAAGTCTTTCCGGTGTCGGATCGCCCTCTACCATGACCCAATAAGTTTTTTCGATACGATGACCGGGATCGGTCAGACGCCGGATCAGACCACCGTCGTCCGTCAGCAGTAACAACCCCTCGCTGTCTCGATCGAGACGTCCCGCCGCATAGACGCCCGGCACGTCAATGAAATTCTTCAACGTGGCATGCCCCGTGCCTTCATCCGTGAACTGAGACAGGACGCCATAGGGTTTGTTGAAAATAATATAGTTCATATCGGAGTTATAATCATTAACAATAAAGGAGCAGAGAAATGGCTTACAAGAAAATTATCGTGGGAAATGCTGGGAAAAAGGACAAAAAATACAAGGTCAAACAGAATAAGGAAGTTGACATTGAGATTGTAGACCCGGGAACGGATGAATTTATCGTAGAAATTCTCGATCTGGCGGGACTTCCGTCCACCGTCACAGATGATGAGGAGACTTCTCAAATCGTCTGGCACAACAACTTTGCCATCAGAAAGAAGGGCGGCGATTACATTAAGCAGCGCTATCGGGTGAAACTTCCGGGCGCAAACGCCCTGCGGAAGGCAGGCAAGAAAATTGTCATCTTCGACGGTGTCACGAATAAGGGAGAGCCCTATGTGTTCAAAGGCACGGTTGATGCCGACGACACCTTTGAGTTGATCAACGGAGATCCCGCCATCGGCTCCTCGCCTCCCTAGGATTCCCGAGATTCTCGCGCGGCGTCGAACAGAGCCTTTCGCCACGGAAAGTTTTCGATAAATAATCTGCGCGACTCTGCATCTCGAAATTTCGACGCCTGCGCGTCCAGTAATTGCATTGCCGATTGCAATACGCGCCCGGCGCGCGGATCGCGCTGTCTTGCAAGAAATGCATAACAGGCATAGTAGACCCTGAGAGGTTCGTCGGTGCCCTCCAGGGTGCCGCCTCCCTCCAAATACGCAAGGATGCGCTCAGCGTATTGCCACGCGGCGGAAAGGTCGCCGGCATGAGCAGACGCTTCGACCAACCCGGCAAGCGGTTCCATCGAGAGGGACGGCTGACCCAATTCCGCGCGGATATTCGCCGAGAGGTTGAATGCCTCACGCGCCTGGGGGTATTTTTTCATGGCTGTGAGCGCATGTCCAATATACAAATGCGCCCAAGCTTGGGCGGAAAGGTCGCCGACTCTGCGTGAAATTTCGAGGGCTTTTTCCGCCAATTCAACCGAACGTTCAGGTTCATGGGTGACACATGAAATGGCGCTCAGGTTGATGAGCGTATAGGTTTCCAGATTCAGGTTACCCACTTCGCGCGCCACCACCAGGGATTGCTCGTAATACTGGAACGCCGTTGAAAGGTCGCCCCGCATTCCTGCCACAAACCCAAGATTGGTCAACACAATTCCCTCCTGATAACGATCACCAATCTCTTGGGCGATCGTGTACGCCCGCAGATAGTACTCTCCAGCCAGAACGTAATTTCCCCTGACCGCCCCCTCTGAAAGGGCAAGGTTGTTGATCGTATAGGACTCGAGGCGGCGATCCTTGATTTCCCGCGCAAGTATCAGACTGGTCTCGAGGTATTGATGCGCCATGCCGGGATCCTTTTGCTCGAGGGCGATCAAGCCCATCACATTGAGCATGCGCGCTTCATCTGCCGTGCGTCTCAACGATCGGGCAAGGGCAAGCCCCGTCAAAGCCTGCCGCGTGGCTTCCTCGGTTCTGCCCAGGCGCAGAAGAGAGGAGGCGCTCAGGTTATAGATTTTTACAGCCTGTTCCGGGAACCTTTCCACAGACACGTATCCCTTCGCCTCCTGCGTGCATTCCACCGTTTCGAGGAATTGCCCTGTGGTGTGATAGTAAAGTGAACGCAGTACCAGAGCCTGACCAATCCAATCGCCATTGTTCGCTTCCCTGCCCCACCCTTCCAGAAGTTCGATATCGCGGAGTTGAAGGTCGCGTTTGCCGATGCGTGAATAGAGTTCTACACGTTCCAGCACCAGATCGAACCGCGCGGGAATATCCTCAAAGGAGGTGTAGGCAAGCGCCCGATTGATATAGTCCAGCGCCTCGCTGTTGCGATACAAACGCACAGAGCGCCTGCCCGCCAAGGTGTAGTATTCCTGAGCCTTTTCGCGCAAGTCGCCATGTTCGGCATGATAGGCGAGTTCCGCGTAGCGATTTTCCAAACCGTCTGCGTACACCTTTTCCAGCGCAGTAAAAGCCAGGGCATGAAGTTCCTGACGCCGGGCGCGCATCTGCATGGAGTACGCCGCGTCGCGCAAAAGCGCATGGTAGAAGATATAGCGCATTTCCCGCAGCGGCAGCCAGATGACGGCTTTTTCCGCCTCTGCGACACATTCTTCCGTGTCAACCTCCGAACCGAGCATGTATGCCAGCACCTGCACTTCAAATTCACGCCCAAGGACAGAGGCGGTCTGCACGGCAATCTTGACTTCCTGCTTTAGCTGGTCGAGGCGTGCAATCAACAGGGCACTAATGTCCTCCGGCAGAACGGAAAAACGCCCGCGCCGCGCCTGTTGCCAGCCGGCGTTGCTCATTTCCAGCAGTTGTTCCTGCTGTAAATAGCGGATGATCTGCTCGGCAAAATATGGATTCCCTTCGGAACGAGAGGCAACCAATTCGATCAAGACCGGAGAGGCGGGTCCGCCCAGGACAATCTCCACCAGGTGGGCAATATCGTCTTCCGAAATCCCCTGTAATTCGATCGTGAGGTCGGAAAGATCGTCGCCAGTTTTGAAATCCGTGCCGGTCTTTCGATAAGCAAGAACGATAGCCACGGGGTAATTTTCGGCGGTGGACAGGGATCGTTTCAATTGGGATAAAAACGTGATCGTATCGAGATCCACAAAATGAAGATCGTCCACGAATAACAGCACCGGCTGACGCAGGCTCTCCGCCTTGATCAGCGCGATCAGAGCGATAAAGGTGTTGTTGTATCTGCCTTCGGCGTCCAATTGCTCATAGAGCGAATTTGCCCAGTTCAGGTCCAGGAGAGCCCCCAAGATGGAGCGCATCCGATTGAGTTCGCGCGCAAGCTCGGGGTCCGGCAGGGAAGCGAGTAATTGGTCTATTTTTTGGTCGAAGATGGCTTTTCGTTCTTCCAAAGATTGATCCGCGAGAAAACCGAAATAACGATAAAGCCACCGGCGCAGCGGGTTGAAGGACTGACGCAGGATTTGATCGGCTTGGCAGACAGCCCATAGCGCCGCACGTTCCATAAAGAGGGGAGACGTTCGAAAGGCATGGATCAGGCGTCCCTTGCCAATGCCCGCATCGCCCGCCACGCCCACCACGCCGGAGAATTTGCCGCGCCAAAGCGGTTCAACGAACTCCACGAGCCGGCTGAGTTCAGCCTGCCGCCCCACCATTTCACCCTGATAAACCGCGTCCACGTTCTGTTTGCGGCGAAGCAGGCGATATACCTTTTGCGCGGCGGCAAAGCCCTTGAACGATTGCGAGCCAATATATTCGATATCGAACGATTGCGACACGCGGCGCGCCACGCGTTCATCCACCCAGATGTGCCCGGTTTGAGCGCTCATCATGAAGCGGGAAGCCAGGTTTACCCCCCACCCGTAACAGGTATAGTCCTCGCACATTTCGCTTCCAAGATAGCCGGCGTGAGCAATGTAATAGGTGACGCCGACCGTAATCGGAAAATCCACGCGCGCTTGAAGATCGAGCACAAAATTGAGGGCGCGCCCAATGTCGTTTTCATAGGCGACCGGCGCGCCCCACAGCATCAGAAGATTACAGCCCTTGTCGCCGAAATCAAGACGCGTGAGCAGTCCCCCATATTGCTTACGCAGGACAAACACCGAATTGATGAATTCCTCCAGTTTTTCATCGGGCAAGTCGGGGATGCGCATGAACAGGTTGACGATTTGACGGAACTCGCCGCGAATATCGTGAACGATCACGGTTTCCGGCATGAACACCTTCGAGGACGCCACATCCACAGACGGAAGGAAGCAGGCAGTTGTGCCGGGAATCTCGCCAAGAAACCGCACAAACCTCCAAAAGGAACCCTGCGGAAACGTTTGAACGGCGTCACCGATCACCGCATGCAAGTGAGCGGTTAACACGATCTCGCCTGCGCCGGCTTGATGCTCAGCCGCTGCGGCGTCGTCCACCGCCGAACCGCGAAAATAATAGGTCGCTTGATTGCCGCCGCTCGAACGCAAAATACGCCAGGAGACAAACCCGACGGTCAGACCGATCTTTACCGAAAAGGAGAACCTGCCGTACACCGTATCCCGGTGCGGATTTTCCGTCAGCCGCCGCTGTATCGTCCAGGCCGAAGCGAGCGCCCTCAAAGCCATGTCACGCTCGTCGCCGTCAATGGGAAACAACGCCATGATGCCATCCCCCGCAAAACTGACAATACGCCCGCCATACTCGAAAATGCTCCGGACAAGAGGGTCGAAAACCCCGTGCATCAAACCGGCAAGCACCTCCGCGCCATGCTGTCCATGCTGCATCAGGGCATCGGTCATCTTCGAAAAACCCGAAAGGTCGAGGAACATCCCCACCGCCGGGAACCCGCCCGAAAACCTGCCTGTACGATAATTTTCCAGAATCAACTCAGGAACCACGCGATGCATGCGTAAATTGTAGCATGTATAATCCCCCGTATGCCAATCGAACGCTATGAAATCAGAAAATGCCGCTCTTGCGGACTGCGCTACCCGCTTGCAGCCCGACATCCCCACGGCGCGCGCTGTCCCGCCTGCCTGGGAGAAACCCGCCTCCTTCTCAGCCGAAGCCTGAATCCCGAACCCCATACCGTTCCCGCCGCCGGAACACATCCCCGTGCCTCTCGCGCCCGGTTTCCGCAAAAACGACCAAGCCGAAGGCGCGCCGTTCTGCTTGATAACATCCGCTCGGCGTGGAATGTGGGATCCATCGTACGCACAGCCGACGGCTTCGGCTTCGAGCATGTCTTTTTATGCGGCATCAGCCCAACCCCCGAAAACGAAGCGGTTACCAAAACTTCCCTCGGCGCGGAGGGGTCGGTTCCGTGGTCCCATCATAGGGATGCAGTCACGCTTGCCAGGGGGCTGAAAAAAGCGGGCTGGCAACTCTACGCGCTGGAGGACGATGACAGGGCGGTTCCGCTTCCCAAGGGAAAAGGCTTGAAGGGCGATACGGTTCTGATCGTCGGCAACGAAGTAACCGGCGTGGACCCCGCTCTGCTGGATTTGTGCGATGGCATTTTCCACATCCCCATGTACGGACAGAAGACATCCTTCAACGCGGCAATCGCCTTCGGAATTGCCGCATACGCGTTGACGGAGGTCAACCGCCCCCAAAAGCGGCTTACTGTCGCGGCGGATTAATGTTTGCCGGTGAGGTTTTCGATCTTTTCGCGTATCTCATCCAGCAGGTTTTGAATCTCCTCCCGTTCACGGATCGCAACCTGCATGGACGTCTTGAACGCCTGTTTTTGCGGATCCTGGAGAGTCTCGAGCAAATGCTGATCGCGCGTGATCTGGGTGTTCTTGTGTTTGAGTTTTATTTCCAGGCGTTTCTTGTATCCCTCGTAGAAATCCAGTTCGTTCAGCGGTTGAGCGGAGGGAGCCTTGCCTTCGACCAGCTCGTCAATCAGCGGAAAGAATTCGTCCCAATCCACCGGTTTTTCGAGGAAACGGGTGACACCAATGGTCAGCGCAAATTCCTTGTCTTCGGGCGCAATGTAAGTGGCGGAAAGAAACACCACCGGAATGTCACGCGTGGCGGGATTCAGCCGCAGGCGATGCACCAGACTAAATCCGTCCATTTTCGGCATGAGGATGTCGGTAATGATGAGAGCCGGGCGCTCTCGGGCAATCATTGCAAGCGCCTCCTCCCCGTTGGTGGCTGTTATCACCTCATAGCCCTTGAATCTCAACGTTTCGGTCAGGAGGATCAGGATGTCCTGAACATCCTCCACGATCAACAGACGGCCTTTGTGTGTGTTCATACGCCTATTCTACCGCAACCCAGGCAGGGGATCGGAACAAAACAAATGCCACGCAAGCGCAATCCCGCCCCTCTTGCGCATACATCCCCTTTATGCTATCGTTACTTTTGCATGAACCAAAAGACCGTATTGATCGTCGAAGACGAAGAAGACGCCGCCGAATTGTTCGCCGAAATGATGCGGATCAGCGGCTTTCGGGTGATCAAGACATCCAAAAGCGCTCCGGCCATTTCCATGATGACTGCCGACAAGCCGGATCTCGTCCTTCTGGATATCATGATGCCGGAAGTGTCGGGGCTCGAAATTCTGCGCCAGATGCGGCGCGACCCCGATCTGGCACAGATTCCGGTCATCATCGTTACCGCCAAGAGTATGCCAGCCGATATCAAGAACGGCATGGAGGCGGGCGCGTCGTCCTACCTGACCAAACCGGTCGGTTTTCAGGAATTGAGGGATGCGGTCGAACGCATTCTGGGAACCGCCTCTTGATCTCATGAGCCTGCTCAGAGTGTTCATTGCGTTGGATATTCCTGCGAACCTCCAGCGCGCCATCCGGCAAAATATGGAGGGGTTGCAAACGTCCCTCGGCAACTCGGTTCGTTGGGTGCCGGCTGACAAGATACACCTGACCCTGAAGTTTATTGGCGATATTCCCCCTGCCCATGTGGCTTCGTTGAGCCAGGCAATCGTCCAGCAGGCAGGCACCACTTCCCCTTTCGATATTTCGATCGGCGGATTCGGTGTCTTCCCGGATCTGAGGCGGGCGCGCGTGCTTTGGGTGGGTGTCCAGGCTCCGGCGGCGTTGGGGGCGCTCCGGCGCGGGATCGAAACCGGATGCGCGCAATTGGGCTACTCACCGGATGGACGTCCGTTTTCGCCGCATCTTACCGTGGGACGCGTGAGAGACTATGTTTCTTTAGGGGAACAACAACGTCTCCGCAAGGCGCTAGGAGAGACGAAGATTGACTCCCTAGGCACGACAAGGGTAAACTCGGTTCATCTGTATCAAAGCGAATTGAAACCGGACGGTTCGATTTACACCAAACTGTTTTCCGCGCCGTTAAAATCGCAGTGACGACTTGAGATCTCGCTGCAAACATAGAGGTGAAACCTGAACGCTCTCGAACTTGCGCACATCATCATCGAAGCCCTGGAGGATAAAAAGGGGGAAGATATTTTGCTTCTCGATATCAAGGAGGTTGCCTCGTTTACCGATTATTTCATCCTTTGCAACGGGACCAGCGACCGCATGCTCGAAGCGCTCGCCAAGGGCGTTTTGGAAGCGACCAAGTCGCAGTACAAAAAAAGGGGGCGCGTGGAAGGTCAGGCACGCGAAGGCTGGCTGGTGATGGATTTTGGCGATGTGGTGGTGCACCTGTTTTCACCCGATATGCGAGAGTATTACGATTTGGAAGAGTTGTGGAGCGATGGGAAAGTGTTGTTGAGAGTCCAATAGTCTTGTAGTCTTATGGTCTCATCGTCGCTAGTCTGATGCGCTTTCCGCCTGGACGGTCGCTTTTGGGTTACTGGAACGGGCGGGAGTTTTATTTCCAAAACAAAACGCCCCGCCGATCTGACAACCGACAGGACGTTACAAACAGCGCAACATGCAGTACAAATTACTTCTCGAATATCCACCTGTCCACTTCGCGTTTCCAATCCACCAACTCCTCCGGCTTGAACCATAAGGCGCTCTCACGCGCGCCGGTTTCGGGTTTGTCGGAAGCGTGGATGAGATTACGCCCCACTTCGAGGGCAAAATCATGGCGAAGGGTGCCCGGCGCGGCTTCGACGGGTTTGGTAGAGCCGACGGTCTGGCGGATGGCGGCAACCGCGTTCGGTCCCTCCCAAACCATTGCCATCACGGGCGCGGAAGTGATGTAGGCAATCAGTCCGTCGTAAAAGGGCTTGCCTTCGTGTTCGGCATAATGTGCCTTTGCCAGTTCCAAACCGACCTGCATGAATTTAGCCCCGACGAGCCGCAGTCCGCGGCGTTCGAAACGGGTTATGGCTTCGCCAATCAAACCGCGTTGTACGCCATCGGGTTTCACTAATACGAGCGATCTTTCCACAGAGTTCCTCCGAAATTAATATGAAAACCCGACAGGTTCTCCTCCTGTGTTCACCAGGCAAAACCTTTCCATGAAGACCTGTCAGGTTTATTGTCTATCGTAACAATTCTTCCGCTTTGGTATACGCGTCCAGGGCATCCTGCAACTGATTGGCGCGCATATAGGCGTCGCCGAGCGTCTGCCAGATGCTTACTTCCACCGGATAGCGATACAGCGCTTCGCGCAAATCGAAAATGACCTCCTCGAGGTAACGCCCCTTTTTGATGAGTTTGCCGTAGGCGTCGAGCGCGCCGGGGATGTTGCTGCGCGAGAGTTCATTGCGCGCCAACCCGAGGATCGGATCGCCGGGCAGGGTCAACATGCCGGTTCCTTTGACGGTCATAGGTTCCTGGTACGGTTCGAGGGAAGCCGCCGGCTTGGCTTTTTCTTTGCGCGGCGAGGCTTTCTTCGCCTTTTCCCGCTCGGAAACGGCGCCGGGTTCCGGCGTGGATTTTGCGGCGGGCGGCGGCGCGGCCGGAGACGGTTGTGAAAGCGGCTCCTCTCCAGTCACAGGCATCCAATCCGTTGCGCGGGTCGGCTCGATCTTGGTCGGTTCGACGACCAATTCGCCGGTTGCGTCGCGCATCCAAGCGGGCAGATCGTCAGAGACGGGCAGGATCGGGGGCGCCTGTTCGTCTTCCTTTAGATCGCTGAGCCAGTCCGGAAGTTCTTCAGGTGCGGCGGTGGGAACCTGTGGAACCGTTGGGATGGCGGTTTTTTCCTCGGGGATAACCGCCTCCTCAACCGGGGCTTCCGCTTCGCTCATGTCGCTCATCCAAGCGGGAAGATCATCGGCGGCAACCGGCGTTTCCTCCGCCGTATCGAGCGAGTTTAGCCACGCAGGCATATCCTCCTCCGCTGCAGCGATGTGCGGTTCAACGCTCTCTTCATCCAAACTTTTCAGCCAGGAAGATACGTCGGTATCCGGGACCGGTTCGGGGGTAAGTTCGATGTGTTTGGAAGGTTGTTCCTCCGCACCGGCTTGTTTTACCTGTTTGACCCATTCCGGTTCCTCTTCACGGCGTTCCTCCGGTTTGGTCAATAAACCTTCGGTCGCGCCCTGGCGAACAGCAAGGCTTTCAAACCATGCCAGGGCATCGTCAATTTCCTGCCCGCTTCTGCCCGGACCTTCCGTTTTGTCGGCAAGTTGAGGCGAGACGGCCATCCCGGATTCGGAAGGCGTTTCGTCAGCCGCCAGAACCGGCTCAACCTGCGCCTGCGGAATGGACGGTTGTCCTGCGCCTGAGCTTTGTGCCTGTTTCACCCATTCCGGTTCTTCTTCACGGCGCTCCTCCGGCTTGGTCAACAAGCCTTCGGTCGCGCCCTGTCTTGCCGCCAGGCTTTCAAACCATGCCAGGGCATCGTCAATCTCCTGCTCGCTCTTGCCGGGCGTTGGCGCGCGGTCAGGGGGTTGTGAAATTTCCCCAAGGGTTTGTTCGGGCGGTCGACTCAAACCCTTTGCCTGTTTTACCCATTCGGGCTCTTCGCTCGGGCGTTCCTCCGGTTTGGTCAACAAGCCTTCGGTCGCGCCTTGTTTCGCCGCCAGGTTTTCCAGCCATGCAAAGGAATCATCCCGCTCTTCTTCGCTGGTTCCCAGGCGCCCCGTCTCGATGGTGGAGGAGGGGACGGGAGGGGGGGGCGTTTCTTTGCCCGTCCCGCGCAGCCATTCCAATTGCTCTTCTGTAGGCTGTGGAGCGGCGGGCGGGTGTTCTTCGCCGAGCGCTTTCAACCAATCCGGTTGTTCATCTGAAGGCTGAGCGGCGGGGCGTTCTTCCTCACCGAAACTTCTCAGCCAGTCGGGTTGTTCTTCGGTGGTGGAAGCCGCCTGCGGTTGAGCGCCAAAATCTTTCATCCAGTCCGGTTGATCGTCGGATATGGGTGCGGATTCGCTCAGTCCGCGCAACCAATCAGGCTGGGGTTCAGACGAGGCGCCGGTGGAAGCAACAGGAAATGATTCGGTTCCGATTTTATTGATCCAATCGGGAATTTCCTCTTCCGTTTCTTCCGCAGGCTGTAAGGCGTCGGGAGGCGCCATGGCTTTGACCCAATCGGGCAGGTCGCCCTGAGCAATGGGTTGGACGGCGGGTTCTTCCTCGAACATGCCGGAAGATTTGCTTTCGTCGAACGCGCCGGTGGAAACGCCCCAACCGGCAGCGCGTAGAAAGTCGGGGATGTCCTCTTCGGAGGAGCGAGCCGGCGTGGAAGAGTCGCCCGGGGCAGATTCAAACGTCGGGGCGGAAAGAGGCGAGGAGGGTTCAGCGGGAAATGATTCCTTCAGCCAGTTCGGTTGTTCGTCGGTCCCGCCTATGCCGCTTTTCAATCCAATGGCGCGTTCAGCCGCCCAATCTGCAGACATTCCAACGGGCTGTCCGCTCCAATCCAAGTGTTCGATGGAGACTGCCGCGTCGCTGACTTCTTTTGCCAGGAACATGCTTCCCTCCGCCTGTGCGGCGTAAGGATCCAGTTCAATGACGCGCTGGCGATAGGGTTGGGCGCTCTCGGGGCGGTCGACGCTGAGGAGTTCTGCCAGGATCAGGTTGGCATCGAGGCAGAAGGGAAATCGTTTTATGACGCTCGAAGCCGCATCAGCGGCGTCCTTTTTCTGACCGCTCCGGTAATACGCCTTCGCCAGTACAGTCTGCATGTCGGTGCGTCCCTGATCCTCTGCGAGAATGCTTCTGCATTCGGAGATCGCCTGAGGAAAGAGTTCGCCGCGCATATACATATGCGCCAAAGCGCCGCGCGTCATCCGGATGCGCGGGGGCTGGATTCCGTCGCGGCGTCCGTAGAGCCTTCGCAATTCATCCTGAATGGCAGGGTTGGCAGACTGCACTTCGTAGGCGCGTTCCATGTGCCAGATGGCGTCGTCGAGTTTGTTCTGTTCGTCGCGAATGATGCTCATGCCAACGTGGGCGACGAAATCGCTGGGTTCCGCATTCAGAACACGCAAAAAGATATCTGCCGCCTCGTTATGACGCCTGGCTTCCAGGTATGCCTTCCCCAGCAGGCGGTAGGTTTCAAGATGCTTGGGGTATATCTTCAGGATATGCTGGCAATGCGCAACCGCTTCATCCAAATGCCCCCGGTCGATCATTGCTTCGATTTCCCGGTTATACGCCCGAAGTGAAACTTTTGCCATGAATCGCTGTGCTCCTTATTGCTATTATAACGCACCTTTTCAGGCGTAAAACAGCGGCAATGGAGCGACGACGGTTTCGCTAAAAGCGTGCGCGGCGAGAATCGCCCGGCGCGCTTCGAAAAGCTTGGATGGGTCGTTGGCGTGAACGGTAAATAATGCCTCGTCCTGTTCGACCCAATCGCCCACTTTCTTGTGAACGACAATGCCAACGGCGTGATCCACGGGATCGGACTTTTTTGCGCGCCCAGCCCCCAATGTCACTGCCGCCTCGCCCACGCTTCTTGCCTGGACCTGTGAAATGAAACCGCTTCGAGGCGACCTGACCGTCTCGATATAGTTCGCGCGTGGAAACCTGGCTGGGTCGTCCACATAGGACACGTCCCCGCCCTGCGCCTGCACCAGGAGGCGGAATTTTTCGAATGCCGAGCCATTCGCGATGGATCGTTCCGCCAGGGAACGTCCTTCGGTCAAGTCTTTGGCGCGTCGGCCAAGAAAAAGCATGTGCGCGGAAACCTGCAGGCAATGTTCGCGGAAATCCATCGGTCCGCCGCCCTTGAGTGTTTCGATGGCTTCAATCACCTCCAGGGCGTTGCCGACGGCGCATCCCAGGGGCTGATTCATATCCGAAAGCAGCGCCACCACCTCGCGTCCCGCCAGTTTCCCAATATCCACCATAAGAATTGCCAGTTCTCGGGCTTTATCGAGCGTTTTCATGAATGCGCCAAGACCAACCTTCACGTCCAGGACGATTGCCTGCGCCCCTGCCGCCAGTTTCTTGCACATGATAGAGGAGGCGATCAACGGTATGGAATCCACTGTACCGGTTACGTCACGCAGGGCATAGAGTTTGCCGTCGGCAGGCGCCAGGTCGAGCGATTGACCCGTCAGTACAATCCCCTTTTCTCTGAGTTGTCTTTTGAATTCTTCGGTCGTTAAATCCACCCGGTAGCCTGGAATGGACTCCATTTTATCGAGCGTGCCGCCGCTGAAGCCCAAGCCGCGACCGGACATTTTGCCAACGGGCAAACCGCACGCCGCCGCAATGGGAAGCACAACCAGCGTGGTCTTATCGCCCACCCCGCCGGAGGAATGTTTGTCCACGGCGAGGTCAACCACATCGCTCAAATCCAGCATATGACCGGAATGAGCCATCGCAAGTGTAAGGTCGGTCGTTTCGCGCGGCGTCATCCCGTTCAGCACGACCGCCATTGCAAAGGCGGATGCCTGATAATCGGCAATATCCCCCGCCGCAAAACCCTTGACAAAGAATTCGATCTCGTCACGCGTGAGTTCGCCTCGATCGCGTTTTTTGATGATGATGTCTACTGCGCGCATGAGCAACTCCTTGTCGAACCTGCGCGTGTATTTTATCCCACTTTGTTGGAGGGCGGTGAAAGAGTCGGAAACGTTGGTCTTTGCCTGGCGATTGGGTATTCTGCGCGCTCCAGCACAAGGAAGCGGCGTTCGACCCGCCCAGGGCAGGTGGAAGAAACGTCAGTTTTTGACGAGGGTGTAACCGTCTTTTCCATCCTGGACTATCCATCCCAGCGTTTTGATCTCCTCGCGCAGACGGTCGGACTCCGGCCAGTTCTTCTCCACACGCGCGGCAAGACGCTGTTCAGCCAGGTGAATCACCGCCTGGGGAGGTTTGGCATCTTCGAGCGGCGGGGCGTTGACGACCATTTCCCAGATCTGCGGTGCGAGACCGCTTTCCAGCGGATCGGGAATCTTGTAAGCGCCAAGTTCCGCCAACGGGAAGGTGGAGCCGGCAGGATAGATCTCCGGGTCGCACGCACGAACGATGGAGACAGAGCTCACACCGCTGACTTCGCATGTGCCTTTCTCCAAATCCAGGATGAGACCGGTGTGTTCATCCAAGCCGAGGGTGGTGTTTTCCAGCGGGACCAGGTTGCACCATTCGGCAAAACGTTCCATGCCGACAAAACAGCGGCTGGTATCGAGGTCCACGCCGCCCTCGGCATTGTTCCAATGCGGAATGAAGGAGAGGTGCAAGCCGAAATCGGCAAAGAAGTCCAGCCCATCCACCGCATGGACATCCTGCCCAACCTTGTAAATTTCATAGACGGGCAGGGCGTGAGCGCCCACAGAAATCGTGGCGGCAGAGGCAAAAATCAACGAGGCGCCAAGGCGGTGGCGGGCGCGCAGGATGTCCCAGGCGAGCGAATCCTTCAGGTGACGGATGGCATAGGTCGGACTGCCGGGTCCCATGAAAATCATATTGGCGTAGAGAAGCGGCTTGAGAATCTCCGCGTCATCCGGGCTGAAGGCGCTCCCTTTTTTACGCGCGGGGATGACATCCACGATTGGTCTGTAATTCTGCAGGCGGTTCTTCATGAAATCGCCCACACGCCCGACAACCTGCGCGGAATTCAATTCGAAGCCCGCCGGGGTTTCAAGAAGGGCAATACGGAGAGGTTCTTGGATTTCTTTCGCAAGCGCCTCAAAGAGGCGCCCACCAGCCAGCGATGTTTCACCAGAACCAAGAAGGGCAATTCGACCAAGCGTCATGTTAAGAGGACAACTTGTTCAACTCGTCTATTACGCCAAACAAGTCTTCGTTCGAAGGGATATCGCGCATGGACGCGCCATAATGGGCAAAACGAATGTATCCGTTCCTGTCAATCACGCAGTTCAGCGGCATGCGCCCCATCTTAAAGAGATTGACCTCCTGACGATACATCCGCGCAACTTTGTGGTTGGGGTCAGGCAGACCGATGAAGGGAATCCGTTCGTTCTGCCAGTATTGCTCGAACGCCGCGGGGGAATTCGGTCCCACCGCCAGGATCTCCGTATTGCGCCCCACAAATCGCTGATAATCGTCCCGCAGGCGCGCCAACTGCGCGCGGCAGTGCGGTCACATGAACCCGCGCAGGAAGGCAAGCACAACCGGCTTTTTCCCGCGAAAATCAGACAGGCGGATCAGGTTTCCGTTCACGTCGGTCAATTCGAAGTCCGGCGCCGACAAGCCGGGCACGATCAATGGGGGTTTCACCTTTCCCTCAAGGCTCCTAAAAATATCGCAGTGACTTCGGACACTTGTGTCCATTGCGTTTCGGCAGGAATGGCGGCAACACCGTCCCCGCTTTGAAAACCATACGCGCCGAATTGGGCATGGTTACCGCCTTCAACAAGGAAAAATATCGCATCTGGGGGCAATAAGGTTTTGGATGCCTCGATCAGTTGCGGCGTTGATAATCCGTCATTGGACCCGTAAACGGACAATACGGGGATACCCAACCCTTTGAGCGAGTCATCCGCCGGGTAGGATGCCCAGAAAACCACCCCGTCCACCGCCTGCGGGTGAGCCGAAGCATAACCAGCCGCCGCCACCCCGCCCAGGGAATGTCCGCCGACCGCCCAGCGGGCGACCTCTGGATGAGCCAAGATCACATCGTCCGCGGCGTTGATCTCGAAGAACGCCAGGTTGAGGTTGACTTTCACAAGCGCCACGAAACAGCCCCGCTCGGCAATCATCCGCAAAACGGGCGCGTACGCGCGGTAGTCCACACGCCCGCCGGGGTAAAAAATGAAACCGGCGGTGGGCGTCTCAGCGGGAGGCGAAAAGGCGATGAACCCCTCCTCCTGCCTGACGCTCACGCGCTTGTCCGATTTCAATGCCTGCAGGGCGGCATCGGTCGGTTGGGCGGCGGAGGACGCCCACAGGACGAATCCAACCGTCAGAATCGCGGCAACAACCAAAAGTCCAAGAAGGACGCGTTTAAGTGTTTTCATCCGATCAAAGTTTTGGCTTTCTTCCAAATATCGTCGAACATCCCCGCGGTCAGTTTGCCGGTCAGCGTGTTTTGCTGGCTGGGGTGATAGGAACACAAAATCCAAATTCCGTTTTCCAGCCGATACAGCGCCGCATGACCAAACTTCCAGGCGGAATTTCGAACGGAATATATTTTTAGAATCCTCTCAAAAGCTATCCGACCAAGGCAAACGATGACTTTGGGGCGAAGGATTTCCAATTCCCTCTCGAGGTATGGCTGGCAATTGTTCAACTCTTCGGGACTCGGCTTGTTGCCCGGCGGCGCGCAGCGACCGGAGGCGGTGATGTACATGTCCTTCAGGAGAAGACCATCGCTTCGCGACTCCGCCGACGGCTGGTTCGCGAACCCAGCCCGGTACAGCGCCGGGAATAAAAAATCGCCCGACGCGTCGCCCGTGAACTGGCGTCCCGTGCGGTTGGAGCCGTGCGCGCCGGGGGCGAGTCCCACTACAAGGACGCGCGCATTCGGGTCGCCAAATCCCGGCACCGGTTTGCCCCAATATTCCTGATCCTGATACGCCCTGCGCTTCGTCCGCGCCACTTCCTCGCGCCACGCGACGAGGCGCGGACATTTTCGGCAGGCGATGATTTCGGCATTCAGGTGTTCCAGTGTCAAGTGTTTCGGGATCAAGTTTCAAGTTACCTGTATACGGGTGTACGCGTTTACGGGTTACGGGGCTACCTGCCTATAGAATCAACATCGCGTCGCCGAAGGAGTAGAAGCGATAGCCCTCACGGAGGGCGATTTGATACGTTTCGAGGATTCTCTCCCGCCCCGCGAACGCGCTGACCAGCATCAGCAGCGTGGACTTTGGTAAGTGGAAATTGGTGATCATCGCGTCCACGAGTTTGAACGGGTAGCCGGGGAGGATGAAGAGCGAGGTTGGACCCGTGAAAGGAGTAATGGGTAATTGGTAATTGGCGGCGGTTTCAAGTGTTCGCACAGATGTTGTGCCGACGGCGATAATTCGTCCACCTGCCGCACGCGTCTGGTTGATGAGATCGGCGGTCTCCTGAGAAAGTTCACACCATTCAGTGTGGATTTTGTGCTCCTCGGGGTTTTCCTCGGTGACGGGGGCGAAGGTATCCAGCCCAACATGCAGGATTACATAAGCAACTTTCACACCCTTGACCTGCAACTCCTCCAGCAAACGCGGGGTGAAGTGCAATCCAGCCGTCGGGGCGGCGGCGGAGCCGGGCTCGCGGGCGTAGACGGTCTGGTAACGCTCGGGGTCGTTCAACTCCTCATGGATGTAAGGCGGGAGCGGCACATGCCCCACTTTGGGGAAGTAGGGCTCGATGGGTTCGGAGAAGCGGATGAGGCGTTCTGACCCGTTCAGCACATCCAGGATTTCGGCAACGGGTCCTTCTTCCACCTTTATTTTTTTGCCTGCATGCAGACCCTTGCCGCCCACCAGCGTCTCCCATGTGACCTCGTCCCACCGGCGCAGGAGGAGCAGTTCGACACGCCCGCCGGTTTCTTTGCGGGCGAAGAGGCGGGCAGGAATGACACGCGTCTGGTTGAGGACGAGGAGATCGTTTGGGCGGAGGTAGTCCCCCACGTCACGGAAGAGGCGGTGTTCTAGTGTTCCCGTGTCACGGTTTAGCACAAGGAGGCGGGATGAGTCGCGCGGCTCAACGGGTGTCTGCGCGATGAGGGATTCGGGGAGGTGATAGTCGAAGTCGGAGGTTTTCACGGAGGGGATTTTAACACGAAGGGCGAGAAAGGATTTTTTGGAATCAAAAGCGAAAGCACTGCGCCGAGGCATGAGGGCCTATGCGACGCAGGCAATTTTAACACCACAAAGGGCACAAAGGAGCACAAAGGGGAGAAGGAAAAAAGGGCGACTCACGCCGGGAGGAACAGGCCATCCAAGGCGTGAGTCTCTTTTATATTTGCCTGAGCGCCCCTCACCCCGACCCTCTCCCAAAGGGAGAGGGGGAAGCGGGAACGCCCAGCCAGGACAGCATCCAGCCATCTTTTATGCCTCGCCAGCACAGCCGTAGCCGCGCTGGATTTCCGGCGCACAAATCTATGCGGAAATGCTCTGGTGCAAACACACTCAAAGTCTGTCACTGCGAGCGATGGTCGAGTAGCGTTCTTTGCGTATCGAGCCGAGCGAAGCAGTCTCCCTGCCAACGAGGAGATTGCTTCGCCGCCTGGTCTCGATACGCTGCTGCGCGACTACTCGACCGTCGGCGGCTCGCAATGACATCTTGCAACAGAGCAATGCGGAAAAAGATGTGGGAGACAACCACCCGAAAACCCTGATTCCTGTTGAGGTTGTTCGGATCGTTCCTGTTGCGGTAGGCACAGCGCGCGTTCCTGCGATTGTTGATGAACGAACCGCCGCGTACCACACGGTTGCCATTTGGATGCGCCCTACATCGCACGCACGAAGCGTTAAGATGTCGCTTTGAGCCAGCCGCCGAGCAACTTGCCGATCTCGGCGATCATGGTCGAAACATGACGGTATTGCCCCTTGCTCAGCCATCGCCAGCGTTCACACAGACGCAGGTAGAGCCGCAATTTGAGCAGTTCTGCATCTGCCGCCTGCAATTTCTCCAGACGCGCTGCGCCGCGCCGGGCATTGGCTTCGATAATCAACTCTTGAAAATTCAGCACCGCATCGTGCAAGCGCTGGGTGATCACAAACCTTTGGCTGCGCGGAAAATTATCGGTCAGCGGCAGGAGCCAGGTAATCAAATCGTATGTGCGGGTGAAAATGACCATCTCTTCGCTCATCGTCTCTCCTCTGCCAATAAGCCGACTTCGGCCAACACAGAAGCCCGCAGGTGGTACGTATCGGCGTAGCGGACGTGATTCAGCCAGCCTTGCACCGAAGCCTTGATTTTCTCTTCATCGCCTGTTTTCACCAAATGGCGCAACTTGCGCCGAAAGGCAAAGCCCTTGCGCGCTTTCAAACGGCGGTGGTCGGGGAAAACCCGAAAGCCCAGAAAAGGAATGCCCTCGCTCACCGGATAGGGATAGGCGCGTTCTTCGTGCAGGGTCAAGCGCAGGCTCGCCAGCCGCTCGATGACCGCGGCGCGCCATTCCATCAGTTGGCGTTTGCTATCGCTGAAGAGGAGAAAATCGTCCACATAGCGCACGTAGCCGCGGCAGGCAAGTTGACGTTTGACAAACTGATCGAAGGGATTGAGATAGCAATTTGCCCACCACTGCGAGGTGAGGTTGCCGATGGGCAGGCCGCGCGGGCGGCTTGCGGCGAAGAGGTCATCCCCGGGGAAATACACCATGTCGTATTCTCCGGCCAGCACGCCCTGGCCGCTTTGCAGGATGCGCTCGATGAGCCAGGCCAGGCTGTCATCGGGTAACATGCTCCGAAGAGTACGCTGCAAAATGGCATGGTCTATGCTGGGGAAAAACTGGCGCACGTCGCATTGCAGGACATACTTGAAGCGGCGGGCAAACTGTTGGGCGCGGTCGAGGGCGCGGTGGGTGCCTTTGCCGACGCGGTTGGCGTAACTATCCCCAATGAAGAGGCGCTCGAAATACGGCACCGTGATGCTGCACAGCGCATGATGCACCACGCGGTCGCGGAAGGGGGCGGCCGAAATCAGGCGCTTCTTGGGTTCGTGAATGTAAAAACTGTGGTACTGCCCTGGCTGATAGGTCTTTTGCTCGAGTTCAGATTGCAACTCGAGCAGGTGATCGGCCAGGCAGAGTTCAAAATGCGCCGCCGGGGCGCGGCCGCGCTTGCCGCGGCTGGCCCGCGCATAGGCGCAGCACAGGGTTTCCCAATCGGTTAACTTTGTTTGTAAGTCCATAGCGCGGCCTCCGGCCGCAAACCCAAGAGGTGAGTGTACCGCCGACCTTTGGTCGGCCCTGCGGAGCCAGGCATAGCCTGGCGGTACGGTTGACCATTGTGCGAAATCTTTACAATCGTGATAGATTTTCAAGAGCAATATAGGACCTCCAAAAAAAATTTAAATTCTGGGGGGGCGCACTGCGCCCCCCCAGCCCCCCCCCCCAGAAGAGCGATTCAGAGTTTCAAAGTTCAGAGTATCAGAGTTCAGATTTAGATGGGGGAGACAACCACCCGAAAACCCTGATTCCCGCTGAGGACGCCCGGAGCGTACCCGCTGCGGGAGGCACAGCGCGCGTACCTGCGAAAGTTGAAGCACGAACCGCCGCGAACCACACGGTCGCCAGAAGCCGTTTCATCTTCGCGGCCGCCGTCCGCCTTGTACGGATAGGGCTTGTACAGCGAATGACACCATTCCCAGACGTTCCCAATCATGTCAGCGCAGCCGTAGGGGCTGTCGCCGAGCGGGGAAAAGGCTCCCACTGGCGTGGTGCCGCTTTCAACTGGCGTGGTGCCGCTTTCAACTGACCGGCGGCGCAAGCGCGCCCACCAGCCGCGCGGGGCATTCCAGTATTCCTCTGTATTCGCATGAGCAGGCCGCCAGTCATTCCCCCACGGATAGGTGCGTCCATCCGTGCCGCGGGCGGCTTTTTCCCATTCGGCTTCACTCGGCAGGATCATGCCGCGCCAGCGGGCGAAAGCCAGGGAGGCATGCCAGGTCACGTACCTAACAGGATGATTGCCTGCGCCTTCGAGGCTATTGTTATCGGATGTTTTGTATTTGCTTTCCTGCACAAAGAGGCGGTACTCGTCCACGGTGACGGGATATTTGGCAATGTAATAGGTCGGCAGATACAGGGTGTGCTGCGGTTTTTCGTCATCATACGCTTCTTTATCTTCCTCCGAACTGCCCATCAGGAATTCGCCGGCGGGTACTTTCACCAGGCCGAGTTGCTCGAAGCGGCCCAATTCGCACCAGGCCCAGGTGGCGGCCGCTTTGAGCCGTTCATCATCCTGCTGGCGGGCTTGGGTGAGCGCCTGCCATACGGCGGCATCCGGTTCAGCCTGAATCTGCGCCAACGCTATCACTGCCAGGGAGCGCGCCTGAATCTCCAAATGCGCATCGCCGATGAATTGTGTCAGCATAGGAACGAAGCGGCGGCCTTCCTCCGCGCCCAGTTGGGGCAAAAAACCCAAGGCACGGCGGCGTAAGGTCGCATCGCGGCCTGCCAGCACCTCCTGCAACCAGGTGCGCAGGGATTCAGGGCTGGCAGTCTGCAGGGCGTCGGTCAACAGGCGGAAGTCACTGACATCTTCGGTGCGCGCCAGCGCCTGGCACAACTTCTCGGCAGCCTGGGAGCGCAGGGCTTTCTTGTCCACTTGAATATCCTCCCCCAGGCTCCAACCGGCCACCGCCAGGCTGGCCGGATTCTCGCCGCTGGCTTCAAGCAGGGCGCCAATCAGTTCGGCGGCTTTGTCCGGCTTGACCAGCCCAACAGCAATCAGGATGACTTCGCGCCAGGCTTCCTCGGCAGCATGCTCGAGGAGTAAATGCTCCAGCCCGTTTTCGGCAATGTATGCCGCGGCCAGGTAATCGTGCAGGGCGCGGTGCGCAAATTCGAAGACGCCGATGCGCTTCTCGGTCAGCACGCCAGAGCGCTCGTGAATTTGGTCAATCAAATCGCCGGCGGTGATGCGAACTTTGTCATCCTGCAATTTTGGCAGGAGTGGTGTCACCAAGTTTTCCAATTCGCCGCGCTCCATCTGAAGCAGACCATGGCTCAAGAAGTAAAAAGCAATCTCCTGAAGGACAAGCATCTTGCCTTTTGGAGATGGGCTGTTTGGAATGGAGAGACGGTGCACTTCCTTATCCCACTTCTCAAGTAAAACGTCCAGGCAGGCTTTGTAGAGTTCGGCGCGGCCTTCCGGCAGGTCGGTGCTGCGTTTGTACACCAGGGTAATCAAGGAAAGGATGAGAGGGGTGCGCGCAATGTGGAACAAGGTCTCTTTTTTGCGCAGAGCCTGCCACAACCCATCCGCTTCAAGCAGCGCCTGCTCATACGCCTCCCGTTCCAGGCGGGCTTCAATTTCCGGCGTCAGGCGCTACTGGTTGGCGAGTTTCTCCGAGCGCAACACCTCGCGATACCAGACGCCAATGAAACGGCGCACATCGTCAGGGTCAAATTCCCGCACGGTGTACGTTCGGAAATCGCTCAATTGGTTTTCCCAGCCGGCGGAGCGGCAGGTCACGATGAACCAATTGCCATAGCGAGCATATTCATTGACAAACGTTTCGATGAGAGACACCACACGCTCTTGTTCGCCGCGGTCGAGCACTTCATCCAGCCCATCCAGCAAGACAACGCAATTGCCGTTTCGCAAGCGGCGATCAAAATAGCCATTTGGCACACGCTCCAGTTTGATAGTCCGCGGCCACTCGAGAAGACCCAGCAGGGTTTGGGGCGCCTCCGGCAGAGAAAGGTCGCGCAAACGAGCGTACATGGGCAAGGGCGACTTGAGACGAGCGCGCAAGGGATGGGAGACATGCCCGGTAAAAACCAGAACCAGATAATGCAACAGGGTGGTCTTGCCCGCTCCGGGCTGTCCCAGGATGACAACGCGGCGTTCGTGAGAATCGAAGATTTGCTCCCAGGAAATGGGCGGCGCGTCTTCCTTGCTCTCTCCGCCAACAGAAGCATGCATGCGCAGGGAAACGAAAATTTCCTTCAAGCGCGGCGGTTGGACGCCCTTGCTATACGTGCCGATAATTTCCAGGCGGTGATGCTCGCTGTTGAGCGCCTCGTAGTAGCGTTTTTGGAAGCCAAAGCCGAGGGATTGGAGTTGCTTCCAGAGCCATTTGAGCAAACTTCGGAGCGGGTCGGCCAGAATCACGCCGAGTACCAGCATGATGACCCCAACCAGGATGGCATTCCCATTCTCTTGCCAGAAGTTCGCCATAATTTTTATCCTCTCCACAAAAATAGAGTCCCGCCAGGCTTTTCCTGGTCAAATCCCGACCACAGGTCAGGGGGACGGTCCCACCAGGCTCTGCCTGGTAAAAACGCATTTCATAACCAAATCCTTATACAACTCATCAACAAACGTATGCAACCATTCTCGCCAGTCTCTCACCAATCCAGCCTTGACTGGATTATTGACAATATACGCCAAAACACGCACAAATTCCCCTTCATCACGCACCACATGGTCATAACTTTCGCGCGCCCAAAACCTGCCTTCTTTCCCTAAAAGTTTCTGACAAGAATGCCCTGTCCGTCCTTTCAAAAGCCAAAGCGCATGGGTCAAAGCAGTATAACGAACAGCGTTTTTTCGCGGCGGCGGATCAGGAATATCTTGCGTATCTACCAGCAAGTGAACATGATTGGGCATCAGACAATAGGCAAGCAAATGATACTGATCAGGATGGAGAGCATGAATTTCCTTTTTGACCACTTCAGCAATTTCTAGTTCTGCTAACCAGCGCGGACCATGAGCCTTATCCAAAGCAGCCTCATAACGAGCACAGGCTTTTTTGTAAGCCTCATAACGCTCTTGAGAGTGTTTCTCGGGTGGCAAATCGTCAAGAAGACGTTTTGCCTGCTCATATTCTTGTTGAAACAAGTCAATGACCAACTTCGGCAGAGTACCCTCCAGCCGGAAGGTTACAAAGAAAGTCGCATTGGACGGATGCCAATGAGGCAGAAAACGGCGGTAAAAGTCTTGAGTGTTTATAGCAGATACTTCTGGATGGTCCTACAAAACTCTGCCTGGTCAAATCCCGACCACAGGCCGGGGAAACATTGCTCTTACAGGCTTTCCCTACTTCTTCCACCACCGCGCGATGAAATTCAACACGACCGTCAGCACAAGCGAAAGCAGCAGGCTGGTGGCGAGGGGGAAGTAGAAGCGGAAGTTTTCACCCTCGATGCGAATGTCACCGGGCAGGCGCCCAAGAGGCAGGTTGAAGCGGGCGGCAAGGTACATCCCTCCACCCACTAACAACAAGATGATTCCAGCAAATATGAGGTAGCGAGCGATGGTTTCCATATCTTCGAGTCTCAAGGTTTGAAAGTTTACAGATTGGCAGGTTAACTTTCAAAACTTCTAACCTTCAAACAATCCAACTCACAAAAGTCTTGGTTGTCCCTCTTCCGTCCACGGCAGATTGAGATGCTCATACGCGGACTTGGTGGCGACGCGTCCCTGCGGAGTGCGGTCGAGGAAGCCCAGTTGCAGGAGGTAGGGTTCGACCACGTCCATGATGGTGTCCTGCTCTTCGCTGATGGAGGCGGCGATGGTGTTCAAGCCCACCGGTCCGCCGCCGTATTTTTCGATGATGGTGCGCAGAACGCGGCGATCCACGTCGTCGAGACCGAGCGGGTCCACCTGGAGGAGGTCGAGCGCCTCCCGCGCCACCTCCTGAGTGATGACACCGTCCGCGCGGACCTGGGCATAATCGCGGACGCGGCGCAGGAGACGCAGGGCAATGCGCGGCGTGCCGCGCGCCCGCCTCGCCACCTCGCCGATACCTGATTCGTCCGCCTGAACCTTGAGCATCCCCGCCGCCCTTCTCACGATCTGGCGCATGGCTTCGAGATCGTAGTAATCCAGCCGGTAGACTGCGCCAAAGCGCGCCCGCAGCGGAGCGGTGACCAGCGCCAGCCGCGTTGTTGCGCCGACTACGGTGAAGCGCGGCAGTTTGAGGCGGATGGAGCGCGCCGAGGGTCCTTTGCCGATGACGATGTCGAGCGAAAAGTCTTCCATGGCGGGGTAGAGAACTTCTTCCACCGCGCGGCCGAGGCGGTGGATTTCGTCAATGAACAGCACATCGCCCTGGCGCAGGTTGGTGAGGATGGCAGCAAGGTCGCCGGCGCGCTCGATGGCGGGTCCGGCGGTCACTTTGACGTTGACGCCCATCTCGTTGGCAACGACGTGCGCGAGGGTGGTTTTTCCGAGTCCGGGCGGTCCGTAAAACAGAACGTGGTCGAGGGCTTCGCTGCGTTTTTTTGCCGCAGAAATGAGGATGGAGAGGTTTTCCTTGACCTGCTCCTGACCAATGAGGTCGGCGAGTTTTTGCGGGCGCAGGGCGTTATCCGCGCGGTCGTCGGGTTTGGATTCGGGGTCGAGGGGACGAGTGTTTGGCACGGAGGCGCCTCTATTTTTCCGCCTCATACAGGTATCCCGTCCCCCTTACGCTCATGATACTTTTCGAAAGGGCGGGGAAGGATTCCAGTTTGTGACGCAGTCGGCTGACCAGCGGACGTAGAATTTCGGGCGCCTCGCGTTGGGAGGTATCGTAGCCTTGCACCAAGAGGACCAGTTCACGATGGGTATACACCCGCCCGGGATTTTCGATCAAAACCCGAAGCAATCGTCCCTCGGCAGGCGTGAGATGTATCAATTGGTCCTTTTTCCGAATCAAGCGCCGGGAGAGGTCAATGGATGTGCCGTCCTTGAGGGAAAATTCGAGCGGGGTATCCTCCACATCGGCATTGGCGCCGCCGCTTCGAGCCTTGAGGCGGGCACCGCGGCGAGCCAGACCTTTCTTGACGCTGTTGACCACCTGAGAGGGCGCGGCGGGTTTGAGCAGGTAATCATGCACCCGTAATCGCAACGCCTGAATGGCGGATTCGGTCGTGCCAAACGCAGTCAGCAGAATGATCTCGGTCTCCGGCGAGACCTGATTGACCACCTGGATGACCTCCAAGCCATCCATGCCGGGCATACGCAAATCCACCACCATCAGGTCAACCGGATGCGTGCGCACGTATTCCACCGCCGCCTGTCCGTTCGGAACGGAATTGACCGCGTATCCCTCCAGCCGCAGGATCTCCGAAAGCGACTGGCGCGCAACCGGTTCATCGTCAACGACAAGAATGTTGGATTTCATTGTTTCGCTCCCATCGGTAAGAATAATCGGAAACAGGCGCCGTCGCCATTTCCCTTCACAAGGTCGAGCGTGCCTCCATGCGCGGTGACGATATTGTAACTCACTGTCAATCCCAAGCCGGTGCCTCCGTCCTTGGTGCTGAAAAACGGTTCGAAGATGTTGTTGCGCAATTCTTCCGGAATCCCGGGTCCCGAATCCTCGAACTGGATTTCCACGCCGGTGTCCAGTCCCCGGGCGCGTATCCAGAGAGTGCCGCCCGCGGGCATGACATCGAAGGCGTTCAGGATCAGGTTGAAGAAGATTTGCTGGATCTGGCTGTTGACGGCATGGATCAGGGGCAGGGAGTCGGGAAATTGTGTTTTCACTTCGATATGTCGTTGTCCCATTTGCTGGGAGGTCAGACTCAGCACATGCTTCAAAAGTTCCAGCACATCCACCGGTTCGGTTCGGGTCGAGCCGGGGCGGTAGAAATCGAGCATTCTTTGCATGGTCTTCATCAGGCGTTCGAGTTCGGCCCGCGCCAGATCGAAATACTCTTTGCGTTTCTCCGCCGGCACGTCTTCACGCCCGGCAATATGCAGGCAATTCTGCACCGACTGCAACGGGTTGTTGACCTCATGCGCGATGGAGGCGGTCAACCTGCCCGCCGCCGCCATCTTTTCGGAGCGCAGGAGCGCCTGCTGGGATTCCTCCACTTTGCGAACGTAGGCGCGCAGATCGGCGTATAAACGGGCGTTTTCCAACGCCACGAGCGATTGACTGGCAAGGATGTGGAACAACTCGAGGTCCGCGCCGCGAAAGGGCGCCACGCCCGCGTCCCGCGCCGCGAAGAGGATGATGCGCAAATCCGCGCGGGTGATGGGGATGAGGATTGCCGCGCCAAGTTTCAGATCCGCGAGAAGCGATTGCGCGTCCTGCTCCCCGGGTCCTGTCGCGTTGACGATGATCGGATTCCCGTCCGCATCCACACGGCGGAGAAGTTGGGTGGCAAAGCCGGGGGTATTCACAAGCGGCACACTGCCGCGCTTCGCCACAAGTTCGATTCCGGTTGCGGCAACCCGGTAAAATGCCGCATTCGTGCATTGCAGGTGCGCGCAGATCGTATCTACAATCAGGGCGTTCAATTTTTGAGAGTCGGTCTCGGAGAATAATTTGCCTGTGGCGTCGAACAACGGACGAAGCGCCTGCGCCCGCGCCGAATCGCGTTTGCGGCGGTTATCGGTAAGCGCCTGTTCCACCGCCGAGATGAGTTCCTCGCCGCGTTCGAAGGGCTTAAGCAAAAGGCCATCCACACCCTGGCGCAGCGCGCGGATGGCGGTTTCGACCGTGCCAAAGCCGGTCATGACCAGCACGGCAATATCGGGCTGCGCTCGTTTGGCGCGCGAGATAACGTCGAAGCCGTCCACCTCGGGCATGCGGATGTCCACGAGCAACAAATCGAAACGATTACGCCCAAGATGCTCGATTGCCGCGCGGGGATTGGTTTCGGCTTGAGTCTCGTAGCCGGCGCGCTTCAGGATGCGCGTGCAGAGCAGGGCAATGCCGGGTTCGTCGTCTACGACGAGTATGGACGCTGATTCCATGGGGTTTTCCTACGTCCTCGGGAGCCAGACCGTGAACAGGGAACCGACGCCGGGCTGGCTGACCAGTTCGATTTCTCCGTCGTGATCGGAGACGATCCCATAGGTGACCGAAAGACCCAGGCCGGTGCCGCCGCGGTCGGCTTTGGTGGTGAAAAAAGGTTCGAAGACTCTCGTCTGATTTTCGGGAGGAATTCCCACGCCCGTATCGCGCACGGAGACGATTACACCCTCGCGTCCGATCTTTTGGGCGGCGGCGGTCACGATCTCGAGTTGACCGCCTGCCGGCATTGCCTGCAGGGCGTTATGCACAAGATTGAGTAAAACCTGCTTCATTTGATTTTCGTCCATGGAGACCCAGGGTAGATCCTCCTGCAAATGCAACGACAATTCTACACCGTTTGTGTGAATCAAGTGCCGCGTGAGCGCAACCACATCTTCCACCACCTTGTTCAGGGAGGCGCTGGCACGCGCGCTTTCGCCTTGCCGTGCAAAGTCGAGCAGCCTGCGGACAACGTCCCGCGCCCGCCGCGATTCGCGGATGACAAGATCCAAATCGGGGCGCGAGGGCGAGTCTTGGGGTAATTCGTCCATCACCAATTCGGCGAATCCCGTCACGGAGGTGAGCGGGTTGTTCAATTCGTGCGCAATGCCGGCCGCCATCTCGCCCACCGCCGCGAGTTTGGCGGCTTGCACGAGACGATTTTCGGCGAGCCTTTGCGCCTCCATGCGGGCGTTCAATTCCATTTCCGTCTCGCGCAATTGGTAGATCGTTTCTTGAAGACGCTGGTATTGTTCGGCGCTGGTGATGATGGCGGCGAGGATGCCCGCCAGCGACTCCAAAGCCATGTAGTCGTTGTGGGTGAAGGCATTGCGCGAACTGCTCTCCACATCCAGGATGCCCAGTACTCTTGCGCCGTCGTGAATGGGGACGCAGATTTCAGAACCCGCCTGCCAGCCGCGGATGGGCAGGTAACGTTCGTCCTGCAAGACGTCGTTGACCAGTACACCCTGCCCGCTTTCGAACACATGACCGGTAATGCCGCCGCGCAAGGGATATTCGACGGATTTCATGGCTCGCTTCACCACGTTCTGGCTGGCGCCGCCAAAACCTCCGATAGTCAATTTGCCGCTTTCGTCGGCGATGAATACCGCCGCAAGTTCGTAGGAGAAATAACGCGCCAGCAAATCGGCGGTCAATTCCGCCACTTGATGCGGGTCGGTCAGACCAACCACCTGTTGCACCACTTCATGGATGACGCCAAGATTGCGCGCCCTGCCTTCCGCCTCTTCGCGCAGGCGCGTGTAATCCGCCAGGCTCGCCAGGTGACTTGCAATGACGACGATCAGATTTTCATCGTAGGAGGTGAAGGCATTGGCGCGTTTACTCTCCACGCTCAACAGTCCAATCGGCTGACCGCGGAAACGCAGCGGCACATATACCCCCGAAAGCGCCCCGTTATACAGAGGCAGGGCGTAACTCGAATCCAGTTCGTTCAAGCGGCGCTTTGCATCACTGGCGATCAGGCGGGCGATGGGATGTCCCTCGACGCCGCGGAGCATGGACACCAGATTGCCATCGTTCATCCGGTATTCCTGCAGCACCTGGTCTTCGAAGGAAAGCAGGTCAAGCACGATCAGTTCGGTGCCGAAGGCGCGGGAGAGCAAAGCAAACATGCGTCGGGCGATCTGGTCGAGGCTGCGCCCCGTGGAAACCGTAAGGGCAAAGTCGTTGAGCATGGCAAGGCGGCGCAAATGCCCCGCCATTTCGGCAAAGGTAATCAGCGTTTCGAGCGCGGGCGCGATTTGCGTGGCGAGATCAACGAGGCGATTCCACTCCTCGCCTTTGAAGGCGGAATCGCGCCATAAACCCACCGACCCGATGACGCGTTGACCGATGACCAGCGGAACGCAGATCCAGGCTTTGGTGTTTCGCTTCAAGCCCTTATGCGGGATTTGCCGCCACAGCGAATCGCCGCGGTTGACCAGCATGGGTGAGAGAGTGCGGTTCATGCGGCGAAGCAGGGCGTGTGAATCGATGGAGAGGACAAGGTCGGCAACAGCGGGCGCGTCCCATTGGGCGCGGATTTCCAGCAAGTCGCCGCGCCGGATGGCGAACCAGCCTCCCTGTACGGAAACGAGGCGAATGAAGGCGCTGAGAGCGCGGTCGGAGGCGCGCGGCAGGTCATAGGGGCTTTCCGCATCGAGGTCGGGCATCAACAGATCTGCCGCTACAAACGAGGCGGGGGAGTGTTCGACAACTGCCGTCTGGGAATTCATGCCTGCCGTCGCCAGCCGCCAGATGCGTTGGGCAGAGGGGCTGAATTGCGCCGCCCCCACCAAGACTGCGCGAGAGGCGCCCGGCAGCGGGAAGGCATACAAGCGTTCAACCCGCAGGGCGCTGGGCTGCGGCAGGGAAACGGATCGGCTTTGTCCCCCGCTCAAGGCGCCGCACAACCAGGAATCCACTTCCGCTTTGCCGAGGAACCGGACGAGGGCGTTCTGCAGTTTTTTCCCCAATTTGTAATGCGCCGTCACGCGCCACGCGCCCGCCTCGCGCTCGACCAAAGCAGACCAGTCCGCGTCGGTCAACTGGCTGGCTTCCCTGAGTTGAAAAACAAGCGTGGCGGTATTCGTCATTTTGATCGGCGAATGGCGAGGTTACGCGCAGCGCGCTCTTTGACGGCTTACGCGCTGTTGCGGAACGCCGATAATTATACAGCAGGCATATGCAGGATGTCTGACGGACTCGTTCGCAATGGTAGAATCGGCATATGACCGATCTGACTATTATTGGCGGCGGACTGGCGGGAAGTGAAGCCGCCTGGCAAGCCGCACAACGCGGGTTGAAGGTCTGCTTGTACGAAATGCGCCCGACTCTGCAAACCGGAGCGCATCAGACGGGCAATCTGGCGGAACTCGTCTGCTCGAACTCACTCGGCTCGAACCTGCCCGACCGCGCTTCCGGTCTGCTCAAGAACGAGGCGCGCCTGCTCGGTTCGATGTTATTGGAATGTGCAGAGAAAGCCGCATTGCCTGCAGGCGGCGCGCTGGCGGTGGACCGCGAACTCTTTGCCCGCCTGGTGACGGAACGCGTGGAGAATCACCCCCATATCGCAATCGTCCGGGAGGAGGTCAGGGAAATGCCGAACTCCCCGACCATCGTCGCCAGTGGACCGCTGACTTCGCCCGCGCTTGCAAACGCCCTGGCAAAATTCGGCGGCGACGAGCATCTCTTCTTCTTCGATGCCATTGCGCCGGTCATTCATGCCGAGTCCATCAACATGGAGATTGCGTTTCGGGCGTCGCGCTATGACGCTGGCGGGCGGGACGATGGCGATTACGTCAACTGCCCTTTTACAAAGGAGGAATATTACGCGTTCGTGGAGGCACTGCTCCACGCGGAACGCATCGAATTGCGCGCCTTCGAGGAAGCCGTCAAAAGCGGGGTCAAAGCCGGGCACTTCTTCGAGGGCTGCCTGCCGGTGGAGATCATCGCTGAGCGCGGGGTGGATTCGCTGGCGTTCGGTCCCATGCGCCCGGTGGGGTTGCGCGATCCGCGCACGGGCAAGCGCCCCTATGCTGTCGTTCAACTGCGACAGGATAATCTGGCGGGCAGTTTATATAACCTGGTCGGCTTTCAGACCAACCTCAAATTCCCCGAACAAAAACGCGTCTTCCGCATGATCCCGGGTCTCGAGAATGCCGAGTTTCTGCGCTACGGTCAGATGCACCGCAACACCTTCATCGCCTCGCCCAAACTTTTGCGCCCCACCCTCCAGCACGTTGCCCGCGAGGACTTGTTCTTCGCGGGTCAAATCACCGGCGTGGAAGGCTACATGGGCAACATCGCCACAGGCTTACTGGCGGGACTCAACGCGGCGCGTTTGCTGAGCGGCGCGCCGCCTCTTACACTTCCGCGAACCACCATGCTCGGTGCACTCTGTCATTACGTCACTCACGCCGATCTAAAGGATTTCCAGCCGATGAAGGCGAATTTTGGAATCCTGCCCCCGTTGGAAGTGAGGGTTCACAAACGCGAGCGCGGGAAGGCGTATGCCGAACGCGCGCTGGCAGATTTGAGTCTGACGCTGAGCGAATGGACCCCAAGAAGCGAGAGCAAAACGTGAAGAACCGATCCATTGCGGTGTATTTATCCATGGTCGGGCTTTTGCTTTCGATCACAATCGGCTGGTACGTTTTTGCGTTTCAAAACCAGCCGGAACCTGCCGCGACTCGATTTGACGGACAACGCGCTTATGCGGATGTACAGCAACAGGTCGCATTCGGAGCGCGGATACCCGGGTCAGAGGGGCATGCCCAAGTCCGGGAATGGATGCGGGCGGAGTTGGAGGCGGCGGGATGGCAGGTGGAGGTCCAGGAATCGGAGGCGCTGGGACATCCTATCTTGAATATCGTGGCGAAGCGGGGGGACGCAAGTCCGCTGATTGTTTTGGGCGCGCATTACGATTCGCGCATGTACGCGGATCATGACCCCGACCCGGCGAATCATTCCAAGCCTGTGCCGGGCGCGAACGACGGCGCTTCGGGCGTTGCCATATTGCTCGAACTGGCGCGCGTCCTGCCGGAGGATACGGTTCCCGTCTGGCTGGTTTTTTTCGACGCGGAGGACAACGGACGGATCGAGGGCTGGGACTGGATTCTCGGTTCGCGGGAATTCGTGAAGAAGAATCCGCTTTCGCCGCGCGCTGTGGTGATCGTGGATATGATCGGGGATGCCGACCTGAACATCTATAAGGAACGCAACTCGAACAGAGAACTCACCGAGGACATCTGGGGTATTGCCTCTTCGCTCGGCTATGCAGAGACATTCATCCCCGAATACAAATATTCGATGCTCGACGATCATACGCCGTTTTTGGAGGCGGGCATTCCCGCCGTGGACATCATTGATTTCGATTATCCCTACTGGCACACCGCGCAGGACACCCCCGACAAGGTTTCGGCGGAAAGCCTGCAGATCGTGGGCGACACCCTGCAAACATGGCTCATGAGACAAAGCGCCCAACCCTGATACAATACACGCGTGCCCAAAAAAACGATACCGATCCAGAAAATACTCGAGAAGATCCGCCCGACGTGGATCGAACGCGTCGCCAGCGAACTCGTTCAAAACATGGAAATGCGCGCCGACCTCCACGAGCAACTGGGGCGTTTCTTCGACCTGCTCGTTCAATCGGTGACCACCAGCGACACCGCCTGGATGGATCCGATTCTGCTCGATTGGGCGAAATCCTCCACAGAAACAGACCTGCGGGAGGGCTTGTATCAGGTCACATTCATTATCAACCGCATGATGGCGTGGACGATCCAGATCGCCAGTGAAACGCTGACCAAGCAGCAGGCGCTCGACATGCTCAAGGCGGTCATCCCGGTATACACCTACGGGCTGGGCGTGGTGGCGCGCTATGAGATGGAAAGCCGCGTGGCGCACATCACCGGCGAGATGGAAAAAATCCAAAGACAAATGGAGCGCGTTGACCGGAGCAAATCGGCGTTCATTTCGGTGGCTGCGCACGAACTCAAGACCCCGATTACACTGATAGACGGCTACGCCTCCATGATGGAGGACCTGATCCGTGAGGGAGGCGGCGTTCCGCTGGATGGACTATTGAGCGGCATGCAAACCGGCATCAAACGCCTGCGCGCCATCGTGGATGATATGCTGGACGTTTCGATGATAGACAACGATCTGTTGAAGTTGAACTTCCAGCCCATTCAACTGGAAAACATTTTCGAAATCCTGAACCGCGATTTGCAGGAAACGATCCGCAACAGAAGGCAGACGCTCGAGATCAAGCCGTTCGAGGGCAGCGACACGTGGATCTATGTGGACGCGGCGCGCATTCTGCAGGCGCTCCGCAACATTCTCGACAATGCCGTAAAATATACCCCGGATGGCGGCAAGATCACCGTGGACGGGCGCACATTACCGGGTTTGATCGAGGTGACGATCACCGATACCGGCATCGGCATCGCGCAAGAAAATCAGGCGATCATCTTCGAGAAATTCGGCCAACTCGGGCGCGTGGACCTGCACTCCAGCGGCAAGATCAAATTCAAAGGCGGCGGCGCCGGGCTGGGGCTGCCGATTGCGCGGGGCATTCTGGAGGCGCACGGCGGTTCGATCTGGGTGGAATCGCCCGGCTACGATGAAGAGGAACTCCCCGGTTCCACCTTCCATGTGCTAATTCCCATCCGCACCGAATCGCCGGAAACGACGATGGCAAAATTGTTCAACGAACTCGGAAGGAAGGAATGATTCTCGAGGACCCATAATTCTATGGCTAAAAAACACCCCGAACCTACCTCGCTCCCGCGCGAACGCGCCTTTCTGGTGGGCGTGGATCTTTATCAGCAAAAAACGCTTCTTCCGCTCGAAGATTCTCTGACCGAGCTCGCCCTGCTTGCGGATACATCCGGCTTGGAAGTGGTCGGTGAATTGACACAAAAACTGGATCGTCCACATGTCAAGACCTATATCGGTCCCGGCAAAGTGGATGAACTGAAGGCGCTGGTCGAAGAAACGCTATCGCAAGTTGTCATCTTCGACGATGAACTCTCCCCGCGTCACCAACGCGAACTTCAACTGGCAATCGGCAAAAACGTCCGCGTGCTCGATCGCACCGCCCTGATTCTCGATATCTTTGCCCAGCACGCACATACCAGCGAAGGGATGTTACAGGTGGAACTGGCGCAATATGAATACTACCTGCCGCGTCTGACCGGTCAATGGACGCATCTCGAACGTCAGGCGGGCGGCGGCGGCGGGCGGGCGGGCTCCACCGGCGGCGTGGGCTTGCGCGGTCCCGGCGAAACCCAACTGGAAGTGGACAAGCGCGCCATCCGCAAGCGCATCGCGCACCTCAAAAAGGAGTTGGAAAAGGTGCGCCAGCATCGTCAGCGGTATCGAGCGCAACGCAAACGTTCGCGCATCCCGACCGTGGCGCTGGTCGGGTATACCAATGCGGGCAAGTCCACCCTCTTGAACCGGCTCGCCAAATCCGAAGTCTACGCGGCAGACCAACTGTTTGCAACGCTCGACCCCACCACGCGCAAAGTGGAACTTTCCGGCGGGTATCAGGCGTTGTTCACAGACACCGTCGGCTTCATCCAGAAACTGCCGACCACCCTGGTGGAAGCCTTCCATGCCACGCTGGAGGAGATCGCCGAAGCCGATTTGTTGCTGCACGTCGTGGATATCTCGCACCCCAACGCGATGAATCAAGCCGAAGCCGTGCAGGAAACGCTCGACGCGATCGAAGCGCGGCATATTCCGATGATCACCGCCTTGAACAAGATCGACCGATTGCGCGACCCCGAGGCGGCGCGCCAGGCGGCGAGTCGCTTCTCGAAAGCAGTGGCAATCTCCGCCGTGGACGGAACCGGAATCAAAGACTTATTGAAAATGATTCAAGAGGAACTCTACGAGACGTACACGCCGATCCGTGTGAGGCTGCTCTATGAACAGGGCGCGTTGATTTCATTGTTCCATGAAGCGGGTCAGGTGGAATTCGTCGAACACGGGCGCGGCGGCGTCTACATGCAGGGTCGCATCCCGGGGCGGCTGGTGGCGCAATTCGCCAACTGGCAGGTTCCAGCCAATCACAGCCAAGAGAAGGAAGAGGAACTGGAGGAAGAAATATGAAATGGCTTTCCAAACTCGTGGACAACGCGTCGAACTTTTTTGCCCACCGCAAAGGCTTGTTACCGATGCTCGGAATTCTGCTGGTTGTGATCAATTACATCCTGCCGTTCGTTCTCGGACCGTACACCGTCATCACCGGCACCAACCTCTTTTTGCATCTGGGAGTGATTGTCGCTATTTTCGGCTTCATGCTGGCATGGGCTTTATAATGCCGTTGCGAATGAAGCGAAACCATCCCCAACCGGACCCGGATGGCTTCGGTTCCTAACCCTCTAGTGGGACCACAACAGAATCATGACGCCACCCAACTCGTTCCACCTCCCCGCTTTCCCCCAACAATACAGGCAACAGAGATTTCAATGCGTCCGGATCGCCTGACGTATAGAAACGAACATCGCCGCGCACAGACGGATCATTCCTCAACCCTCCCGCCTCCAGCAGACGTTTGACCTGCCGCGCCACTGCGGGAGCCGGGTCTATCACCCGGACATTTTCCCCCGCAATCTCCTGAATGAGCGGTATGACAAACGGATAGTGAGTGCATCCCAGCACAACCGTATCAATATTTTTTTCCAACATGGGGCGAAGCGCGTTTTCGAGAATTCTGCGCGTCTCGGCGCCATGCAAATTTCCCCGCTCGATCTGCTGCACAAGTCCATTACAAGTGCTTTGCAGCAACTCCACGCCGTTCGCGAATCTTTCGACAACCGAAGCATACAACGCGCCCTGAAAGGTCGCCGGTGTCGCCAGGACACCCACCCTGCCCGTTTGTGTCGCCTCCGCGGCAGGCTTCACCGCAGGCTCCATGCCCACGAATTGCACGTGCAGGAATTTCCCGCGCAAATACTTGAGCGCCGCCGCCGACGCCGTATTGCAGGCGACGACGATGATCTTTGCGCCGCGCGCCAGGAGAAAGTTCGTAATCGCTTCCGAAAACTCCCGGATCTGCTCCATCGGACGCGAACCGTAGGGAATGTGTCCCTGGTCGCCGAAATAGACGACCATCTCTTCGGGCATCTGCGCCCGAATCGCCTTCAGGACGGAGAGCCCGCCCACGCCGGAGTCGAAGATGCCGATGGGAGAAGTGAGTAGCATAGGCATTGGCACACGTCCGAAACCTTCGCGACCTCGGACATGTTTTTCACCTTTTTGCCGCCTCGATAAACTTCCTGAACAGATTCCGCGTGGAGTGCTGATCGGTCAGCCACTCGGGGTGCCATTGCACGGCGATGCCGAAGGGATGGTCGGGCAATTCCACGGCTTCGACGAGTCCATCTGGCGCGTGACCGGCGACACGGAGTGAAGGAGCGACATCTTTGAGTCCCTGGTGATGCAGACTGTTGACCTTGACAATGGGTTCACCGAGAATTTCGGCGATGCGCGTCCCTTCTTCGATCTTCACCTCATGCACCAGCGTCGTACGCAGGTGACCGGGGTAGGCATGGTCGAGCGCGCCGGGCAATTGATCGGGGATGTGGGTGTAAAGGGTGCCTCCCAAACCGACATTGACCAATTGGCACCCGCGGCAGATGCCCAGAAAGGGCTTACCGTCGGAGGCTGAAGCGTGAATCATTTTCAATTCGATGGCATCCCGCTCCGGGTCCACGTCATAGACGCGGGGATGCGGCTCGCCGGAGAAATATTCGATGGCAATATCGCCGCCGCCCGAGAAGAGGACCCCGTCGAGACGGGCATATAAAGATTCCCATCCATCGTGATAAATCATCGAAGGAATAAGAACCGGCACACCGCCCGCCTGCATGATGGCATGAATATAGGATTGCAGGAGGGTGACGGTCGGATGACCGTTTGCATTGACAGATTGATTGGTGGTAATTCCGATGAGTGGTTTCATGCCCCCAATTGTAAAACAAAAAAGACCCCAAAGGCATTGAAAACCTTCGGGGTCTGAGCGGGTTAGTTCTCGAACTTCTGCTTGAGACGGGCGGATTTGCCGGTGCGTTCGCGCATGAAGTAGAGCTGAGCGCGGCGGACAACGCTGTGGCGTTCGACCACAACCTTGTCTATGCGCGGGGAACGCAGCAGGAAGGTACGCTCGACACCGATGCCATTGGATGCTACACGACGGACAGTGATGGATTGTTCGCTGCCGCCTTTACGCATGCGGATGACGGTTCCCTTGAATTCCTGGATGCGCTCGCGGTCGCCTTCCTTGATCTTGAGATGTACGCTGACGTTATCGCCGGATTTGATTGCGGGAATATTTTCGTTCTGTTTGGCTTCGAGAGCCTTGAGGATGTCTGCCATTGTCTTTCTTCCTTACCTGATAGTGATTTCTTTTTTTAGAGAGGTCTGAAAAGTCTATGGGTTGTGCGCACTCTACGCTCTCTAGAGCAGGTGAGGTGAGAGAACGTCACCTGCTCTCCAGTTTTCAGAGCGACGGCGGATTATAGCACGCGTTTTCGAGGTTTACAAGCGGATTTTGCCCGGTCAACAGGGATCATCAATCACCGGGATTCAATTCCCGCAACGTCCAATCATGCCCGCTTGGGTCGTAGCTGCATTTGGCATACCCGGCATCTCCAAACGCAAACCAGATGCCATGACCGTTGATGGGCGGCTGGGCGCCCACAATGCTCCGCAGAACGGCATTCAAGAGGCCGCCATGCGATACCACCAGATACCGCCCCGCGCCGCGCCGGACCAGTTTTTCCACGGCGGAGACGGCCCGGCAGTGAAGTTCCCAATCGCTCTCCCCCACCCCATGAAACGGTTCATACGGACCTCGAAACTGGGGTCGCGGATAACGGACCTTCGCCTCCCCCTTCGGCATTCCCGCGAGTGGACGATTGTCCATTTCCATCCAGACATCATCGGTCTCGACAGGCAAACCGAACAACTCCCCGATAATGTGGGCCGATTCGTTTGCGCGAAGGAGCGTACTGGCAAGAATATAGTCGAACTGCACCCCCCTTTCCTTCCAGAATTCCCCGCGCGCCTTCACCTGCGCTCTCCCAACATCCGTCAACGGGCTGTCGTACCTGCCTTCGTGAACGCCTTCATCGTCCGCCCGGGAACGTCCGTGGCGCATGAAATGAATGAGAAGCGCGTCCGTCATTTATGAATATTTCCGTATCGCCAGCACGGCGTTATGCCCGCCAAACCCAAAGGCGTTACTAATAGCCAGCGTGATCTTCTTCTCTCGCGCCTGGTTAGGGATGTAATCCAGGTCGCATTCGGGGTCGGGCGTTTGGTAATGGATGGTTGGCGGCAGAATGCCCTCCCGCACTGCCTGCACGCAAAAGATGGCTTCGAGGGCGCCGGTTGCGCCCATCATATGCCCGGTCATGGATTTGGTGGACGAGATGGGAATGTGATACGCGCGTTCCCCGAAGGCGGCTTTAATCGCACGCGTCTCCGACTGGTCGTTGAGCGGGGTTCCGGTGCCGTGCGCGTTGATGTAACCCAATTCGTCGTCGTTGGCTTGCGCCGATTCGAGCGCCATGCGCATCGCCGCCGCGCCGCCCGCGCCGGTCTCGTGCGGAGCCGTCACGTGGAAGGCATCCGCGGTCGCGCCGTACCCGGCAAGTTCCGCCAGGATGTTCGCGCCGCGTTTCTTCGCATGCGCTTCGCGTTCGAGTACCAAAATCGCCGCGCCCTCGCCCATCACCAGACCGTCGCGGTTCTTGTCGAACGGCTGGGGCGTCATCGAATAATCATCATTACGCCGCGACATGGCGCCCACGCGGTCGAACGCCGCCACCCCCACCGAGCAGATCGTCATCTCGGTAGCGCCGGTCACCGCCGCGTCGATCATGCCCGCTTTCAACATCAGGAACGCCGCGCCGATCCCATCTGCGCCGGAAGCGCAGGCGGAAGCCACGGAGAAACAGGGTCCCTTGATCTGATTGTCAATGGCAATCATCCCAGCCGCGCCGTTCGGCATCAGCATGGGAATGAGGAACGGGCTGACACGCCGCGGTCCTTCCATGTGATTGGTAATGACGGCGTCGCTCAACGATTTGATGCCGCCGATGGCGGAAGAGACGAGCACACCGATCCTTCCCGCGTTTTCCTCCGTAAGTTCCAGCCCCGAATCTGCCAGAGCATCCTTCGCCGCGGCAACGCCCAATTGCTCGAAGCGATCGCGGCGGCGCGCCTCCTTGGCATCCATGTATTTTTCGGGTTCGAAGTTTTTCACCTCGGCGGCAAAATGAACGTTGAGGGAGGTCGAATCGAACAGCGTAATCGGTCCCACGCCCGAAACGCCGTTGATCGCATTCCTCCAGCTTTCCTCCACGGTCAATCCTAGCGGGTTGACCGTCCCCATGCCGGTGATCACAATTTTTTCCATTCAGACCTCACATTCAAAAACAAACTTGCGCATTAGTAAAACCCTGATGCGCACATCAAGTCACGCCTTAGATGATGAACACCCCGCTTCGCGCGCCGCCCCAACCTGCCCAGCCTCCCCAACTTTTACCCTCGCCTGAATCTCATCAACTCCCGCCAGCCGTAGGCGGCTTCCATCAACCGCGCACCGCCGATTTCGATGGGCTTCTCCCGCAGATATACGCCGCCCAGGTGTTCGTAGAAACCACGCGCGGGATTCTCCTTCAACACCCACACCAGCATGGACGACGAGCCAAGCGCAAGCAATCCCTTCGCCGCTTCGGTGAACAACGCCTTGCCGATCCCGCGTCCCTGTGCAGATTTCAAAAGATAGATCGCATACAACTCCCCGTCGAATTCCTCATCCTCCTCCTGCGGAAAACCATAATTCGCGAAACCCACAATCTGCCCGTTCAATTCCGCCACCCATGCGCGATGATAGACGTTCGATGGATCGGACAGGGAACTTCTCCATTGCGCTGCCCGCCGCGCAACCGACAGATTCTCCAAAAACGCATCGGGCACCATGCCGCGATACGTCTCGCGCCATGAAGTCACATGGACGGCGGCAATCCCATCGGCGTCTTCGATGCCCGCCGCGCGCACGACCGCCTGGTTCATTCCCCCGCCTTCGGGATGTAATCGCCCTCCACCCAGAATTGACCGTCGGGGCTGACTTCCTTCTTCCAGATAGGAACGATCTCTTTCAAGCGGTCAATGCCGTAGCGCGCCGCCTCGAAGACACCCGTATCGCGGTGCGCGGCGGTACAGGCGATCAAAACGGTCGGCGTTTTGGGGTACAGTTTGCCGATCCGCTGGACAATGGCGATGCCTTCGATGCTGGTCCACTTCGCACGGATCTCGTCCGCCACTTGCTTCATTTTTGCTTCCGCCATCGGGATGTACGCCTCGTATTCGAGATACTCCGTTTCGTGCGCCGCGCCGCGTAAAGCCTGCGCTGAGCCTCGTCGAAGCGTCTCGCCGCGCACCATGCCCGTAAAGATCGCCGCCGCGCCGGTGGACGTGAGCGTGATCTGCGCCAGCAGGTCGTTCAGGTCAATTTCGTCTTCGATGATGGAGAAGATCGTTGGAAAGTTGGAAGGTTCCATATCGAGTCAGCCTCCGCTTACCGGCGGGAACATGGCAATCTCCGCGTTCACAGGCACAACCGCTTCATCGAACGCATATTCGCGGTCAATGGTAATCAATACGCTCTTCATGGAATCCCTGAGGTTGGGAAATTCCTCTGCAATCTTTTCCTTCAAGCCCCGAACGGTCAGATCCTCCGGGATGTCCAATTCCATCGAGCGGGTCCCGGCGCGATCGCGCAAGGTGGCGAAAAACAACAATCGGATTTTATTCATTGACAATATCTCCACTCTGCCCGCCGTGTTTTTCGATCAGGCGAATGTTCTGGATGCGCAGGGTCTTTTCCGCGGCTTTTGCCATGTCGTAGACGGTCAGCGCCGCCACAGCGACGGCGGTCAGCGCCTCCATTTCCACGCCGGTCTTGCCGGTCACTTTGGCAGTGGCGGTAATGACCACGCCGGGCAGGGAGTCGTCGAGGGCGAGGTCCACGTCAATTTTCGAGAGTGGGAGAGGATGACATAACGGAATCAGGTCCGAGGTCCGTTTCGACGCGGTGATTCCCGCGATCTGCGCGACGGTCAGCACATCCCCCTTCTTGATCTGTCCCGCGCGGATCAAATCCAGGGTTTCTTTCTTCATGTGGACTTCGCCGCGCGCGACCGCCGTTCGTTCCGTATCCGGTTTGTGACCGACGTCCACCATGCGGGCGCGTCCGTGTTCGTCGAGATGAGTCAGGTTGCTAGGCATGCGCCGATTATATCGAAGATTCGAAGTGTTATAATCCCTGCTCTATGGAAAGCCTGCTGGGACGCCAGTTGAATTACAAGGTGCAGACGCCCGTGTACGAGGGACCGCTCGACCTGCTTCTCAATCTCATCGAGCGCGCCGAGCTGGATATTACGACCGTCTCCCTCGCCTCAGTGACCGATCAATATCTGGCGCACATCCACAGCCTCGAGCGGCTCAACGCCGACGAAATCTCCGCCTTTTTGGTGATCGCCGCAAAACTGATCCAGATCAAATCCGAAGCGCTGCTTCCCCGCCCGCCCGTCCGTGAAGCCGGCGAAGAGGACACCGGGCAGGCGCTCGTGGATCAGTTGAAATTGTACAAACGCTTCAAGGAGATCGGCGGCTGGCTGAGCGTCCGTGAGCAGGCAAATTTGCGCACTTATTTGCGCATCGCCCCGCCTCCCAAGGTGGAGCCGAAACTGGACCTGTCGAACGTCACGCTCGAGAAACTGGTCGCGGCGGCGGAGGAGGTTTTTGCGCGCGAAAAGGCAAAGAAACCTCTTGCCTCGGTGATCGCCGCGCCGCGCGTGACCATCCGCGAAAAAATTGACATGATCACCAAAACGCTGAAGGAGGTGCAGCGCGTCGCTTTCAGCCACCTGATCAAGGACAGCGCATCCCGCCTCGAGATCGTGGTCACTTTTCTCGCCATGCTCGAACTGATCAAGCGCTATCGCGTCGAGGCGCATCAGGAGGGTCTGTTCGCCGACATCGAGATCAAACGCATGGAGGATTGGTCGGAGGAGGAGATCGAAATCGAGTTCGAATAACCGATATAACCGCCAGGGTGGCACGAAACGAACGAGCCGGCATCGCCTCGAACCTGCAGGGGATTTCAACGATCGGGCGCCTCCGCCCGGTCGTTTTCGGGGACGAACAAGCCAGCCAGTAACAACGCCAGCAAAGCTCCGAGATTGTCGAAGACCAGCACGTCCCATATGGAGGGGTTGCGCCCCGCGACAAACGATTGGTGGAATTCATCCGTCCCCGCGTATAACATCGCCAGCGCCCACGCGAACGGGCGTTTTCCCCTCTCGAAACCGAAACCGTTCCAATACGACAACGCCAGCAAGCCGTAGCCAAACATATGTCCGCCCTTTTTGAAGAGCCGGTCAGCCCAGCCGAGATTCGGGAGATTCTCCGACGGCTGGGAGGACAACAAAAATATGACGGACATCACCAGCAGGGCGGGGAACCAACGGGGTAAAATTCGTTCGAGTTTAGGCATGAAACCAATTGAACCACAAATCCATGAAACCGTTCTCCGGCAAGACGGCAAATGGCTGTATTTTTTCCGTCCGCACCGCGTGATTGAAATCCGCGAACCTGAGGAGACAGTCTCAGCCCTGCGCGAAATCGAAGACCTGGTGAATATCAACGGCTGGCATGCGGCGGGATTTGTCGGTTACGAAGCTGCCTCCGCATTCGACCAGTCGCTTCATACCCTCGCCCGCGAAACACAGAACGCCTTTCCCCTCCTCTGGTTTGGACTGTACCCCGCGCCCCGCCTCATTGACTTACCTGAACCTGTCTCGCCCCAACCAGCCCTGACCTGGTCCCCCACCGCCGACCGCGAGACATACAACGCCGCCATCGAGCAAATCAAGAGTTACATCGCGCGTGGACACACCTATCAGGTCAACTACACCCTGCGCCTCCGCGCCGACTTTGACACAAACCCATGGCCTTTTTTCCTTCACCTCGCGCAGACGCAAAACAACCACGCCGCCTACATTGACACGGGTCGCTACGTTATCGCATCCGCATCCCCGGAACTCTTCTTCCAACTCGACGGCGATCTCATCACCTGCCGCCCCATGAAAGGGACGGTCCAACGCGGGCGCACGACTCTCGAAGACAGGGAGCGAGCCGAATGGCTTCGCAACTCCGAAAAGAACCGCGCCGAGAACGTCATGATTGTGGACATGATCCGCAATGACTTGGGGCGCATTGCAACGGTTGGCAGCATCCGCGTTCCTGAATTGTTTACAACGGAGAAATATCCCACCCTCTGGCAAATGACCTCCACGGTAAGGGCAAAGACCTCCTCGTCCATCGCCGGCATCTTCAAAGCGCTCTTTCCCTGCGCGTCCATCACGGGCGCGCCAAAGGTCAGCACGATGAAGATCATTGCCGAACTCGAAACGACCCCGCGCAAAATCTACACAGGCAGCATCGGTCATTTCGAACCCCAACGCAAGGCGACTTTCAACGTCGCCATACGAACCATCCTTCTTGATCGTCAAACAAAAACCGCGGAATACGGCGTCGGCGGCGGCATCGTCTGGGATTCGACCAGCGCGGACGAATATGCCGAAGCCCTGCTCAAAGCCCGCGTTTTGGCAGAGTCGTCTCCGCAATTTTCCCTGCTCGAAACCATGCTCTGGACTCCCGAGGAAGGATTCTTTCTGCGCGAGGAGCACATCGCCCGTCTGCTTGATTCGGCGGAGTATTTTGATTTTCGAACACCGGGCGGCAGCGCCGTTCGTGAACTCCACCCGTCGAAACCGCCCACGTCCAAAGATGCCATTGAAAACTATCTCGATGAAATTTGCTCCCGCTTTACATCCCCGCAACGCGTGAGAGTGCTTCTCGATCGAAACGGGAACTTGAGTCACGAAGCCGGGTCCTTCCAACCCAAAGAGAACGATCCGCCTCTCAAGGTCTGTCTCGCCAAAGAGCCTGTCCATTCACAAGACGCCTTCCTTTTTCACAAAACCACCCACCGCGAAGTATACGAAAACGCCCGCAAGGATTTTCCCGAGTACGATGATGTCCTCCTCTATAACGAACGCGGCGAACTGACCGAATTCACCGCCGGCAACCTCGTCGTCGAATTGGATGGCAGACTCTACACTCCGCCCATCTTTTGCGGACTGCTCGCAGGGACATTTCGCGCCCGTCTGCTGCAAACGGGGCAGGTCGAGGAAAGAATCGTTCATGCGGCTGAAATCGAAACTTGCGCGAAGATCTATCGGGTCAATTCGGTAAGACGCTGGCAAAAAGTGGAATTCAAATGATGACGCTTTGGGTCGAACTTGCCGCGGAGATGTTCCTGCCCGGATCAAAAATTTCGTTACGGTATAATTCAGCGCATGGAAAAACAAATTATTGGTGTACGTTTCACTAAAATAGGCAAAATCTACCATTTCGACTCATCCGCCGTCCCCGATGTGGAAATCGGCGAGCGCGTCATTGTGGATACTTCCCGCGGCAAACATCTCGGCGAGGTGGTGCAGAAACTGCAGGATGCCCCCTCCCCTCCCGACGGCGGCTGGAGGCTTGTCGAGCGGCGCGCCACTCCCCGCGACCTGCTCCTGCTTCAATCCTGGCAAGCCAAACAAACCGAAGCCATGATCAACTGCCGCGCCCGCGCCGCCGAACTCGGGCTCAAGAACATCAAAATTGTCGCCGCCGAATACAACTACGACGGCACGCGCCTCGCCTTTCTCTTCAGCACCGAGAGCGAAGAAAAGGCGGACCTCAAATCGCTCAAAAAGGATATGAGCGACCTCCACCCCAACACTCACATCGAAATGCGGCAGATCGGTCCGCGTGACGTGGCAAAACTGCTCGGCGGCATGGGCGCCTGCGGCATCGAAACCCGCTGCTGTTCCCAATTCCTCACCGAGTTCTCCCCCATCTCCATCAAAATGGCGAAGGAGCAGGGCATCTCGCTCACCCCCGAAGAGATCACCGGCATGTGCGGGCGATTGCGCTGCTGCCTGATCTACGAATACGAACAATACGTCGAAGCCCGCAAGCAGCTGCCCAAGCGCAACAAAAGAGTCATTACGCCCAAAGGCGAGGGCAAGGTCATTGACGTTCTTCCCATGAGCAACCAGGTTATCGTCCAGCTCGAAGACACCGAAGGCAAACGTACTCGCGAGACCTTCTTGCGCGAAGACCTTCAACCCTGGGACGAACTCGAAGCCCTGCGCCGCAAGTCCGAATCCCCCTGCGACCGTCACAACACGGACGGATGCACCTGCGGCAAGAAAAGCCCGCGCGATCGGAACAACCCACTCGCCCATTGACACCCGACATTTGCCCGATGATACTTGACGAATGACCCGCTGGCTCGACCCGCAGCCTGTCGAAATTCCCGCCTTTTTCAAGACGCTTCGCCTCGGCTCAGGGCAACCTCTGCCTCCGCTCGTTGTGCAGACACTGCTCCGGCGCGGAATCAGCCGTCCCGAAGATGTCGAGGCGTTTCTCCATCCCGATACGATTTCCTCCACGCCGTTTCCCCACATCGAAAAGGCGACGGACATCATACGCCTGTCCATCCGCAACGGAGACCGCATCTGCGTCTGGGGCGACTTCGATGTGGACGGACAGACCTCCACCGCTTTGCTCGTGCAAACCCTGCAAGCCATGGGCGCGGATGTCGTTTATTACATCCCCGTCCGCGGCAAAGAGAGTCACGGCGTTCACATCGAGAGTCTCGAACCAATCCTGGATGCAGGCACCAAACTTCTGCTCACCTGCGATACCGGCATCACCGCCCATCCAGCCGTTGAGTATTGCAACTCGCGCGGCGTGGATGTGATCATCACCGATCATCACGACCTCGGCGAAACGCTGCCCAACGCCAAAGCCGTTATCAATCCGAAGATGCTGACCGACGATCATCCGTTGCGCCATTTGGCAGGGGTGGGTGTGGCGTATAAACTGGCGGAAGCGCTTTTGAATTCAGAAGTCAGAAGTCAGATGTCAGATATCAAAAGTACAGACTTGTTGGACCTGGTTGCACTGGGTTTGATTGCGGATGTGGCGCTGCTCAAAGGAGAGACGCGCGCGCTGGCAAAAAAGGGCATTCAGCGGCTGCGAGAGACGGCGCGGCTCGGCTTGCGCGCGATGGCGGACCTCGCCGGCGCATCGCTCGAGACGCTCACCGAAGAGACCATCGGCTTCACATTTGCCCCGCGCCTGAACGCGCTCGGCAGATTAAGCGACGCAAACCCCGCAGTCGAATTACTCATTACCAATAACCCTCCCCGCGCCCGGGTCATTGCCGCGCAAATCGAAGGTCTCAACGCCCAGCGCCGGCTGCTCACCAGTCAGATCCATGAAGCGGCGGAGGCGCAACTGCGCGAGAACCCCGAATGGCTGACCGAACCCGTCATTGTCCTCTCGCGTCCCAACTGGCCCGGCGGTGTGATCGGCATTGTGGCGAACCGCCTCGCAGACCGGTATCACAAACCCGCAGTCCTGCTTGCCGAAGATGAAAGCGGCGTCCTGCGCGGTTCGGCGCGTTCGATCGAGGGACTGCACATCACCGAAGCGATTGCCGCTAATAAAGAATTGCTTCTGAGTTTTGGCGGTCATCCCATGGCGGCAGGACTTTCCCTCCTCAAAGAAAATCTGCCCGCCTTCCGCAGGGGGCTTGGAAAAGCCATCGAAAGACAACTGGGCGAAATCATCCGCGAAGAACCCTCGCTTCAAATTGACGCCTGGCTGGGTCTCGACCAAATCAGCCCTTTCCTCGCCGACAGCCTGGAACTGCTCGCGCCCTTCGGAGCCGGCAACCCGCCGCTGACGCTTGCCACGCGCGGCGTGAAGATCAAGTCGGTTGCGGAGATTGGGAAAGGCAAAGAACACCTGCGCCTGACCGTGGAGGATCGAGACGGGAATGTCCAAAACATCCTGTGGTGGGGCGGCGCAGGCGAAGAATTGCCCGACGGCGGCAGCACCTTCGACATTGCCTACTCGCTGCGCGCCTCTACCTTTCGCGGACAAAAGCAGGTCAATTTGATCTTTGGCGAAATCCGCCTCGCCGCGGAAAAGCCCATCGAGATTCCAAAGCCCAAAATGGAAGTGCGCGATATGCGCCGCCAACCTGTACTGCTCAACCTTCAACCGTCCTCCCTGATCTGGGCGGAAGGACCCGACAGAGCCGCCGGGGTGCCGCGCTTCGAACTGCGCCCGGCAGAGGAATTTTCCATCTACACCACCCCCGCCTCCCCCGCCGACCTGCGCCGCGCGCTTGAAATTGTCAAACCAAAGACGGTGTATGTGTTTGGCGTGTCGCCGGCGGAGGAAAAGCCGGACGAATTTCTCTCGCACCTGGCGGGGTTGTGCAAATACGTGGTCAACCAACGGCGCGGCAAAGTCGTCTTGCAAGAGCTTGCCGCCGCCATGGCAACGCGAGAGAGCGCCGTGCGAATCGGCTTGGAGTGGCTGGCGGCTGGAGGTCACCTGACAGTTTCGGCGGAGGAGGATGCGTTGCTTTTGTCCAGAGGAAATGGCGAGGCGAATCCGTATCTCCAAAAGGAGTTGTACGTCGCCGTGAAGGGCATCCTGGCAGAGACCGCCGCCTACCGCGCCTACTTCGCCACAGCAGACATTCAGCGCCTTATGGAGTGGGAGTAGCGGTGCGAATATCGGGGATGGTAACCGAGTCGATATTGACCGAGCCGCCGCTCAAATGCTCGACGACAAGGTCGTGCGTCCCCAGAATAAGGATAGGGGAAGCCCAATCCACCAGTTGGGTCTGCGGGCTGGCTTGGCTGACCTCGAACTCGATGCCGTCGAGATCAATGCGAATCGTGCCCAAACTAGGTCCTGCCTGATAGGTGAGAATCACCTGTTGTCCCACGAACGTGAACAAGGCGTAATTTTCGATGGTGAAGGAAATATGCAGGGTGTTTTGATAGGCGCCGCTCACGTTGGTCTGGCTGGTCCATTCGCCGTCATAGAGAATGCCGAAATAGGTATCGTCATACTTTGCCAGCACGGCAGGGATGGTGGGGGTGAATGTGGGGGTGAACAGCGAGGAGGCGGGTTTGGTAGCAAAAGACGAATCGGTGGGGAACGGCGGCGGCGTTAGAGAAGGAGAAGTCCGTGTCGGAAAGAACGACGAACCGCCGCCCGTTTGCGGTGTCAATGGCGGCACGGTTGGAGCAAAGGTACCCGCCGGGAGTCGGGTAGGAAACGGCGATGATTCAATGACGATCCGCGTCGGCGTCGGTTCAGGCGTGAGCGTGGAAAGACCGGGCTCCGTCCCGATAAAGATATAGCGAAAAGATGTGGATGTGCCGACCGCCTCGATGGTCGGACGCGGCTGAAAAAACCCGCCCCAGAAAATCAGGGCAATGCCCGCAATAGAGAATATACCCAGCAAAATGGGAGCCAGGAGATCAAAATCAACGAATGGTTTATTTTCCATGAGCGAAATCGTTGTGCAATCAACAAAACACGCGTATCATGTGCGGGAGGATACCACATAACATGTACAATTTGATACCCCACCCCGCTTCCCTCACCGCGTCTTCCGGACATTTCAAACTCACACCCGCAACCAGAGTGATCACATCGCCGAATGACGATGCCGTTCAGTCCGGCATATTCCTGGCAGGCGAAATCCGCACGTTGACCGGTCTCGACCTCGCCGTCCGCGTCGATAGCCCCCGCCGCGCAGACATTGTTCTGATGCTGGCGGACGATCCCCGGCATGGGGACGAAGGATACGAACTCACGATTTTCCCGGACGGTATCGGTCTGCGCGCCGCGCAACCCGCCGGATTATTCTACGCCGCCCAAACCCTGCTTCAACTTCTCGGCACGCTTCACCCCGCGGACCCGAGCCTGCCCGCGCTGTCCATCAGCGACGCTCCCCGATTCGCCTGGCGCGGCGCCATGTTGGATGTGGCGCGTCACTTCTTCGGTGTGGCAGACGTGAAACGCTACATTGACCTGATCTCGCGCTACAAAATGAACCGACTGCACCTGCACCTCACCGACGATCAGGGCTGGCGGATCGAAATCAAGTCGCGACCCAAACTGACCGAGATCGGCGCGCAAACCCAGGTGAACGGCGGAGGCGGCGGGTTCTACACGCAGGAAGAATTCAAAGAGATGATTGACTACGCCCGGCGGCGCTACGTGATGGTCGTCCCCGAAATTGACTCGCCCGGACACACCCATGCGGCGCTGGCTTCATACCCCGAACTGAACCAGTCCGAAGAAGCGCCCTCTTTATACGAAGGCACCCAGGTCGGTTTTAGTACATTAAATATCAATTCAGAAATCACCTACCGGTTTCTCGACGACGTGATCTGCGAGCTTGCCGCCATCTCGCCCGCGCCGTACATTCACATTGGCGGCGATGAAGCGCGCTCCACGCCCGAGGAGGAATACAGGAAATTCATCAAACGCTTCCAACAGATCGTGTTCGCCCACAATAAAATTCCCATCGGCTGGGCGGAGATCGGCGAAGCGGAACTGGATTCCCGCACGATTGCCCAACACTGGTTTGGCGCGGCGTATCAGAGCGCAAAAGCGCAGGGCTGCAAGATCATCCTTTCACCCGCCAACAAAACGTACCTCGACATGAAATACGACCCATCCACGCCACTCGGCTTGGACTGGGTTGGGCACATCAGCGTGAAAGATTCCTACGAATGGGAACCCGGAACCTACATGGAGAAACTGGAGGAACGCGATATTCTCGGTCTCGAAGCGCCTCTCTGGTCGGAAACGCTGGTCACAATGAAAGACATTGAATTCATGGCTTTCCCCCGCCTGCCTGGTCTGGCAGAACTAGCCTGGTCGCCGAAAGGTCGGAATTGGGAAGAATACAAAAACCGGCTGGCAAAACACGGTCGGCACATGGAAACATTGGGAATTAACTTTTTCAAGTCACCCGATATCGAATGGGAAAAATAGGTTTCTCGTTCGGGGTTTCAGACCCCGAACGAGAAAGGAAGATTACTCTACCGCCTTATCCGTGATCTCCAGCGCCCGATCGAGCACGTCGAATCCCTCCTTCAACTGAGCCTCGGTAATGATCAACGGCGGGATGATCAGCACGGTATGCCAGTGCGTGTACAGGAACAAGCCATGATCCAGGCAATACTTCCGCAGGGCGGTCATTTCGGGCGAGGAACCGTTCCACGGCGCCATTGGCTCCTTCGTCTTGCGGTCTTTGACCAGTTCGATGATGCCAAACAACCCAATCGAGCGGACGTCGCCCACAGAAGGATGCGCCTCGCCCAAATCGGACAACATGCGCTTCAACACCGGACCCATGCCTGCCGCGTGCTCGACGACTTGATCCTCCCTCATCGCCTGAATGTTCGCCACTGCCGCCGCCAGCGAGACCGGGTGAGAGGTGTAAGTCAACCCGCTTTCGAAGGGAGTCTCATTGAATGCCGCCGCGATCTCCGGCTTCATCGCCACCGCGCCCAGCGGCGCATACGCGGACGTGAGCCCCTTTGCCATCGTCATGATGTCCGGCACCACGTCCCAGTGCTCGACCGCGAACCACTTGCCCGTACGACCGAATCCGCTCATCACTTCGTCCGCAATCATGACGATGCCGTATTTGTTGCACAGCGCGCGGACTCCCTGCATGTAACCGTCGGGCGGGATGATGATGCCGTTCGTGCCGGTCACAGATTCCATCAGAATCGCCGCGATGGTATCCGGTCCCTCGTAGTGAATGATTTCTTCGAGGTGATTGACGTAATCGCGCGCAAACTCTTCTTCGGAAATATCAGGGATCGTGCGGTGGAAGGTGGAGCGATAGCGATACGGGTCGAGGAAATGAACGACGCCCGTCATCAGGTTTGGTTCCCAAACGACGCGGCGCGGGTCGCCGGTGGCCGCCATGGCGCCCGCCGTCGCGCCGTGATAGGAGCGGTAGCGCGCCAGTATCTTGTGCCGACCGGTGTACCCGCGGGCAAGTTTGATGGCGTTCTCGTTGGCATCCGCCCCGCCGAGGGTGAAGAGGACCTTGGTCAAGGCTCGACGCGGGGTCACCTCCGCCACGGTTTTGCTTGCCAGCGCGCGGATTTTGGTGGTCATGCCCGGCGCGGCGTACGGAAGTTCCGCCGCCTGTTCCTGCATGGCTTTGATGATGCGTTCGTCTCCGTGACCGATGTTGACGCACATGGTCATCGAGTTGAAATCAAGGTAACGCTTGTCGTCCACATCCCAGAAGTACACGCCTTTGGCGCGCTGAACGGCGATGGGATTGACCTTCGCCTGCGCCGACCAGGTGTAAAAAACATGCTCTTTGGAGAGCCGCAGGATTTCATCATTGGGCAGATTAAACATACACTCCTGTTCGGAACTCAGAGGTTTTGAGACCGCGGGGTCGTTTTTCAACGATTATAACCCTCCCCGATTCCGGGAAGTATGATAAACTTACGCCTGCTCGATCAGGTACGTCCTACAACGTGCCTTTCCGCTCCCGGCGGGTCTACGGCTTGAACGGGAGCAATCCCATGGAAAGGAGGAAAAATCCCGCATGCGTAAATATGAATTGATGTGCATTCTCCAGCCCGATCTGGATGAGAACGCTTTTAAGAGCGCTCTCGAACGAATCCAGGGATGGGTGGGCGAAACAGGCGGAAGCGTGGATAAGACCGAGGTCTGGGGTCGCCGAAAACTGGCGTACCCGATCCGCAAGCAGACGGAAGGTCAGTACGTTCTGATGAACATCACGCTCGACCCCAAGTCCACCGGCGAAGTGGAACGGAACATCCGCTTTCTCGAGCCTGTTCTCCGCCACATGTTGACCATCGTGTAACATCGGACCGCCGCGCCAGGGCGCGCGGTTGCTTTATAAGGAGTTTTATCATGAGCCGAGGATTGAACAAAGTCCAGATCATTGGGCACTTGGGCAGGGAACCCGAAATGCGCTATACCCCTTCCGGCAAACCGGTCACCACGTTTACCGTAGCGGTCAGCCGCACCTGGAATTCTGCAGATGGTGAACGCCATAACGAGACGGAATGGTTCAATGTGGTCGCCTGGGGAAACCTTGCCGAGGTTTGCAAGCAATATCTCACCAAGGGGCAGCAGGTCTATGTGGAAGGACGCCTGCAAACCCGCCGCTGGGACGACAAAGAAGGCGTAAAGCACACGAGCGTGGAGGTGGTGGCCAGCGAAATGATGATGCTCGGCGAACGCCGCGATCATACCAATAACCTCGGCGCGGAGGCGGTTTCGCCGGAAGGTCCGACGGAGACGAACGAAGAAGAGTTTCCATTTTGATCATCTATTTGGAGTAGGAAATGTCTGAAGAAAAAAAATCACTTGAGGGGCAACAACAGGGGCAGGGCGGCGCGCGCTTCTTTGCCAAGCCCAAGTTTTGCCAGTTTTGCGCGGATAAAACCCTGACCATAGACTACAAAAAGATCGAATTGCTCAGGAAGTACATCACAGAAGAAGGCACCATTCGCCCGCGCCGCCAAACCGGCGCGTGCGCCAAACACCAGCGCGTCATCGCCTCGGCGATCAAACAAGCCCGGCAGATTGCTCTGCTTCCCTTTACCGGGAAACATGCCGAAGATATGCGCTAACTCACCCCGGCTATGAACGCGCGCGGGGCATGACGCGCCACCCGGCGCAGTCCATGCCCCGCATTTGCGTTTCGGAGCATAGATTATGTCCAACCAAGAAAAAAGACCAAGGATCGCCACAAAAAAACATATCGCCCGGCTCGAGCGGGAACGAAGACAGGTCATGATCGTCCGAACCGTGGCATTCGTCATGATTGCCGCGGTTGTCCTTCTGCTCGGTTACGGTTATCTGGATGTGAATTACTTCCAGCTGCGAAAGCCGATTGCGGAAGTCAACGGCGACAAGATCACCATCGCGCAATGGCAGGAACGGATACAACTGGAACGGTATAACCTGTTCAACCAATATCAAAGGTACCAGTACTTTCAGCAACAGTTTGGCATGGATTTGTCGCAGCAGATCCAGCAGATCGAACTTTCCCTGCAATACCCGCAGCTTTTGGCCTCGCAGGTGTTGGATCAAATGATAGACGAAACCTTGATCCGGCAGGAGGCGGAGAAACTCGGCATCGAAGTGACGGAGGACGAATTGGAAAAAGCCATTCGGGAAAACTATCGCTTCTTCCCCGACGGCACTCCCACCCCCACCGTCACACCGACCCCGTTCAGCATCGAATATCCCACGTTTACTTCACAGCAGTTGACGCTTTATCCGCACACCGCCACGCCCACCGAATTCGTCACACCGTCACCGCCGCCGACCGCCACACTCGATCCCGCCGTCACTCCAACCCAAACATCCACCCCGCCGCCGCCCACACAGACCTTTACGCCGGCGCCTCCCACTCCCACCTTTGTACCGGAGGATGTCACCCCAACGTCCACCCCCTACACCCTGGAGGGATTCAAGGCGGAATACCAGGCAACCGTTGACCGTCTCGCAGGTTTCGGTATCAGCGAGAAAACCCTGCGCGAAGCATATAGAATGAACCTGCTTCGAAAAAAACTGCAGGAAGCCGTGATCGCCGTCTCCGCCACCGAACCCCAGGTGCTTGCCCGTCACATCCTGGTGGACGACATTGCACTCGCCGAGGGACTCAGACAAAAACTGCTCAACGGCGCAGACTTCGCCGAAACCGCCAGGGAATATTCCAAAGATACCGCCTCTGCAGCCGACGGCGGAATCCTGGGCTGGTTTGGCAAGAACGAAATGGTCACGGAATTCGAACAAGCGGCATTCAGCCAGGAAATCGGCGAAATCGGACCGGTCGTCCAAACCAGTTTTGGGTATCACATCATTCAGGTCATCGCCCGGCAGGAACTCCCCGTCACCGAGTCACAGGCGGAACAAAACCGCCAGGTCGCGTTCACGCAATGGCTCGAAACGATCCGGCTGACTGCCGACATCGTCAAATACGAAGACCGCCTCACACTCACGCCGCCCATGCCGGATTTCGCCAATCAGTAAGCCAATCCGGCTACACAATCGCAACGGAAATCGCCCGCCTCGATTGAGCGCGGGCGATTTCCGTTCACGATCATACTCCGGCTGCATCCAGCCAATTCGCCGATCCTTTGCAACTACGCCGTTTCCAAATATCGCTCGATCTCGTAATCGCTCACGCGCAGGCGATACTCGTCCCACTCCTCGGTCTTGGCGCGGACAAAGGCTTCGTAGGCGGATTCTCCCAGCGCATCCACCAGCACCTTGTCCTTGCTCAATTCAACCAGCGCTTCGCCCAGCGAACCGGGCAATTCGCCCACCCCCAGTTTCTTGCGCTCCTTTGCATCGAGATGATACAGGTTGACATTGTTGAGCGGCTTGGGCGGAGTCAATTTGTTGTCAATGCCGTCCAGCGCGGCGGCAAGCATGCCCGCAAACGCCAGATACGGATTGGATGACGGGTCGGGGAAGCGCAGTTCTGCGCGCATGGACTTGTCGCGTCCCTTCGTGTAACGCGGAATGCGGATCAACGCCGAACGGTTGATCTGCGCCCAGCCGATATAGACGGGCGCTTCATATCCCGGAACCAGCCGTTTGTACGAATTAACCGTCGGCGCGACCAGCGCGGCAAGTCCGCGGGCGTGTTTGAGTTGTCCCGCAATGAACGAATAGGCGATGGGCGAAAGATGGTATTCATCGTCCTTGTCGAAGAACAGGTTGTTGCCTTTGTCGTCGAAGAGACTCTGATGACAGTGCATGCCCGAGCCGTTGATACCGTAGACAGGTTTGGGCATGAAAGAAGCGGTCAGCCCATGCAGGGCGGCAATCGCCTTGACCGTGTACTTCAGGGTCAATACATTGTCCGCCGCCCGCACCGCATCCGCAAAGCGGAAGTCAATCTCGTGCTGCCCCAGCGCCACCTCGTGATGACCGACTTCCACCTCGAGACCCATCGTGCGCAGAGCGTCCATCAACTCCGTGCGGACGCGCACTGCCTCGTCTGCCGCCGAAAAATCGAAGTAACCGCCTACATCATGCGGAACGGGATGCACACCGTGACCGTTCGTGCCTTTGAACAGAAAGAACTCAGGTTCGGGACCGATGTTATACGTCCAGCCGCGCTCGGCAATTTTGGCGGTCATGCGCTTCAGCACGCCGCGCGGGTCGCCTTCGAAGGGCTTGCCGTCGGGCGTCTGAATGTCGCAAAAGATGCGGGCACGGCGGCGTTCGGGCAGGCTCCACGGAAGCACCGCATACGTATCGGGGTCGAGCAGCAGCCGCATGTCCGATTCCTGGATGCGGGCGAAGCCCTCCACCGACGACCCGTCGAACCACACGCCGTCCTCCAGCGCGCCCTCCAGCCCGCTGACGGGCATATCCACGCTCTTCACCGAACCCGTCACATCGGTGAACTGCAGGGCGACGAACTTGACATTATCCTCCTTCACACGTTTGAGCAAATCTTTGGCATCCATTTTTTCTTCTCCTTTTTTATGATTTTCACGGTTTGAGAACTACAATCACGGACGCTCCGAGAACATCCTTTGGGTTGATTCGGGAATTACTCGATCTCCAGTGGGACAACCTCTTTCGCCTCCTTCCTGACCGAAACCTGCCGCGCCCAATTGATCAGAATCACCGCCCCGACAATGATCGCCGCCGCAATACCAATGCGCGCGTTCAGCGTCTCGTCCGCCAGCAGCCACCCCAAAAAGACCGCCACCACAGGGTTGACGTAGGCGTACGTGGAAACGAGTGAAATGGGCGCGTTCTGTAACAGCCAGCCATACGCCACGAATCCGACCAGCGAGCCGAACGTGATGAGATAAATCAACCCCCACCACGAACGCATCGTGACCTGCTGGAGGCTGAATCCGCTCAACTCGCCTGTCGCCACACTGACAATGAACAGCGCCGCCGCCCCCGCCAGCATCTGCATTCCTGTGGACATCAGCGTGGATTTGGGCACATCCGCATTCTTCGAGTAGATCGAACCCAGAGACCAGAGAATCGGCGCAATCAACAACATGACAGCCCCGAAGGGGTCAATTTCCTGTTGCGACCCTGTAATTTCGGCGGGACCGATCAGCAGGAACACACCGCCGAATCCCACCACCAACCCTAAAACCGAGAGCCAGTTGGGTTTTACGCCGCCTGCACGAAACGTCTCGAACAACGTCAGCCAGAAGGGCGAGGTGGCAATGACCAGCGCCGCTACCCCCGAAGGGACGGTTTTTTCCGCCAGCGAAACCAGCCCGTTGCCGCCCAGGAGCAAAAACGTGCCGACGATGGCGGCGGCTTTCCAGTTGCTTTTCGTGGGAACCGCATCGCCCGCCGCCCGCCTCCAGGCATACAAAATCGCCCCGGATGCCAGAAATCGAAGCGAAGCGTGCAGGAACGGCGGAATGGTCTCCACTGCAAACCGTATCGCCAGGTAGGTGGAACCCCAGACGATGTACAATGCCAAGAGTGCAATCCAAAGTTTTGTTTTCATTTTTTCCTTTGTGCTTCATGCTTATGATCTAATAATCCCGTGATATTGCGCAAGGGGGCGTTCTCTAGCGCGCTGCTGGCGTTAGACGCCTTCGGCAGCGCCAACTACACGGTGACAGTATTTATTTGTTGATGTTCATCAGCATGAGTTAGCCCGAACTCTCTCGCCAGCAGTGCCTTCTTCCTCACTGAACCATATCGGTAATTTCCAAAATCGCCGACTTTACGAATCACGCGGTGACAGGGGATGAGCACGGCAATCGGGTTGCGCCCCACCGCCGCGCCGACCGCGCGAGCCGCCTTTGGCATCCCCATCCTCTCGGCAAGACCTTCATACGTGGTCACCGCGCCCGATGGGATCTGAAGCAACGCCTCCCAAACCTTCAACTGGAAGTTCGTGCCGCGCAGATACACCTTGAGCGGCTCTCCCCTGCGAATGCCATATTGCAAATCGAAGATCGGTCTGACGAGTGGGGCGGTAGCCTTGTAATCTTCGATCATCTCTGCCTGCTTCCAGGAGTCAGCCAGGGCGTCAATCGTATCGCCTTCGCTGGTCTGGACAAAACTGAGGTGGCAGATGCCTCGTTCGGTTGTGGCGATGAGGCAGTTGCCAAAGGGCGTGGGGTGAATGCCGTAGCGGATGGTCACGCCGGCGCCGCGCGATTTGTATTCGCCCGGCGAAACCGCCTCGGTGGCGATGAAAAGTTCGTGCAGGCGTCCCAGGCTCGAAAGTCCGATTTGATGCGTTGTATCCAGCAGGTTTTCCGAGCGATCGAGCAGTTCCTTCGCGCTTTCCTTCGTCAGAAATTGCAAAAACCGTTTCGGGCTTACCCCCGCCCAGCGGGTGAAAATCCGCTGAAAGTGTGATTCGCTCAATCCGAGGGTTGACGCCAACTCCGCAATGCCTGGCTGATTTTTGAAGTGGCTTTCAAGGTACAGGATTGCCTGCTCGATGCGCAGGTAATCGTTGGACAGTTGTTTGAGTTCGGTGTTCATAGTTCTCCTTTCGTGTTGAGACTATTCTATGAACAGATGTCGCTTCCAGCGACCCGTTTTCCATCATCTTTTCTATCGCCCGATAAAGAAGAGATTCAAAGAAGGGAGACAGGCAACAAAAAAGGCATGCGCGGGCATGCCTTAATAACAGCGAATGCTATTAAATAAAACAGCCCTTCCAACACACACCCGGACAATACGCCCGGTTCACTGCGCTCTCTTGTCCCAAATGTCGCCATTCGGTTTTCGATGCGGGGGACAGCGTTTTTTTAAACCTGTCGCTCCTTGCGCTTTTTCGGAAGGGAGAAAGGAGTTCGTGACAAACTCCAGAGGCATCCGCTGATCTGTCCGATTTTTTTCCGCTCACTGCCCTCTCCCCGCAAGCGTGGAAGAGGGTTGGGGTGAGGGAGTAGCATCCCGTTCGCACGGGAGAACCTCCACCTCGTAATCCCGCCGCAGGCGGGACCCAGCCGCTATCTCTCCTATATTGAATTGTTAATGGCGGCGATTGTATATGCGTTGGCGGGCTTTGTCAAGCGTCAAATAGGTGATTGCCTTTTGTTTTGTTTCTGGATACTATTGGTCAACTTTTATGATGGAGGCAGAGATGAACCCTGAACGATCTATTGCCGAATATATCGAGGTGGTAAAACACGGAATTGCCGCGAAATTTGGAACAGAGAAACCCAAAAAAGTGGTGATCGTGGGAGCGGGTCTTGCGGGACTTGCAGCCGGGTACGAACTCAAGAGGGCGGGTCATACCCCGGTCATTTTGGAGGCGCAGCAACGCGTCGGCGGACGCGTTTACACCCTGCGCGAACCGTTCGCCGAAGGACTCTACGCCGAGGTCGGCGCGATGCGAATCCCGCGCGCCCATTCTCTGACCATGGCATACATCGAAAAATTCGGGTTGAAAACCAACGATTTCACCATGGACAATCCCAATGCCTATTACTACATTGGCGGCAAAAAGATGCGCGCCGCCGAAGCGCACGCCGACCCTTCGTTGATGGGGTTCGATATTGCCCATAACGAGGTGGGAAAAACTTCCAGCCAGATGTACATGGAGGCGCTCAAGCCTTTGCTGGATATGCTCGAAAGGAACGGCGACGCCGCCTGGGATGAGATTGTCGCCAAATATGACGGCTTCTCCACGCGCGAATTCCTGGAATTGAACGGCTGGTCCGAAGGGATGATCGAGATGTTTGGTCTGCTGGCGAATCAGGAATCGGTGATGAACTCCTCCTTTTTGGAACTGTTCCGAGAAGACTCGGGGAACTATTACACCAACATGATCGAGATCCAGGGTGGAACCGACCGTTTACCCTACGCCTTTTTCCCCGAACTCCGGGACAACATCCGCTTTGGCGCGAAGATGATTGCCATGGATCAATTGCCGCATAATGTGACCATCCACTATCAAACCGCAGCGGGGCGCTTCAGCGAGACGGGCGACTACGCCATTATCACCGTCCCGTTCCCCGTTCTGCGCCACGTGGAGGTGCTCAAACCGTTCTCGCGCGCCAAGAACCGCGCCATCCGCCAGTTGCATTATGACGCCTCGGCGAAAATTCTTTTTCAGTGCAAACGCCGCTTTTGGGAGGAGGACGATGGAATCTTTGGCGGAGGCACGATCACCGACCTGCCCATCCGCAACTTGTATTATCCCGATCACGGGCGGGAGACCGGGCGCGGCGTCATCCTTGCCAGTTACACCTGGTCGGAGGACGCTCAGCGCTGGGGATCGCTCAAGCCCGATGACCGTATCGTTCAAGCCCTGGAAGACGTGGCGGAGATTCACCCGCAAATCATCGAAGAGTTTGAAGTAGGGACCTCTTGGATGTGGCACGATGACGAGTTTGCCGGCGGCGCGTTTGCCTTGTTCGACCCCGGTCAGCAAACCCTCCTGCACGATGAAATTATCAGACCGGAAGGGCGCATCCATTTTGCGGGTGAACACGCCTCCCTCTACCACGCCTGGATACAGGGCGCGTTCGAATCGGGTCTGCGTGCCGCAATCGCGGTGCATCAATCGCCATGATACATAACTCACCTTACGCAGAACGTCCCGAAGGCTCTCGTAAAGCGAACGGGTTTGCAGTCCACCCCTTCAGGACGGTGCGTAACAGCAGATACATAAGACCTGACAGGTTTTACAAAGCCTGTCAGGTCTTTTATGTTCGATGCCCCGCAGATGCCGTGTGTTGCGGAGTTTTGAACCTGCTTTCGCAGGTGGGTCCCGACCCAGAAACGCCGCCTTGGCTCAGGCCTATCGCGTTATTTCTTAGGAGTTTGAGACCCTAAAAGTGGGTGTTGGCTCAAAACGGGAAGAGCAACATCACGCGCACCGCAGGGACACCGATTTTTATACCATATTCATTCGTGCAATGGTAGGGGAAAATTAATTACGGATTTACAAACCGGATCAACCACCCATTTCCCTCGCTCACTCTCGAAGACCGAAAATCGCAATTGCATTTACATTCATTATGTGCTAACCTTATTTTTATCAGGATCCATTTCACCACAGAGGAGAGAAAAATGGCTACAGTACCCGGCATTGACGTTTCATACTGGAACTCAGGCATTGACTGGCCCAAGGTTCGCGCAACAGGACAGCGTTTTGTCTTTATCAAGGCAACCGAAGGCGAAAACTATGCAGACCCCACATTTTCCGCGAACTGGTCTGGCGCCAAATCGGCAGGGTTATTGCGAGGGGCGTATCATTTCTTCCGTCCAAACCTTGACGCGAAAAAACAGGCCAAAAAATTTATTGATTACGTCAAGACGACCAAGGATCACGGCGAATTGCCGCACGTTCTCGACATCGAATCGCACAACGGACAAAGGAAGGAAAAAATCATCGCCAGCGCGAAAACCTGGCTCGACGAAGTGGAGAAGGCGTTTGGAAGAAAACCGATCATCTATTCGGGACAATATTTTCTTCAGGATTACTTCTCCGAAACCGGCGGTGGACCTCCCGCCTGGGCAAAGGACTATCCTCTTTGGTTGGCGCAATATCCAAACACATATGTGGAGGGACAGCAGCCGTTTCTTCCACGCGGATGGTTTAAATGGACTTTCTGGCAATACAGTGAAAGCGGCAGGATCAACGGCATTAATGCCAATGTGGATTTGAATGTGTTCAACGGCACCCTGGAGGAACTCTACACCTTCGCCGGGGCAAAGATCGTCACCGAGGCAACTGCAAAAGAAACGAAGCACACCATCAAAGCGGGCGACACATTCGAAGCCATCGCCATCAAATATGGCGTTACCGTGCGCGAGCTGGTCAGCGCAAACCCGCAACTGCTCAAAACGGGCGATTCGCTGACCATTCCCGTCGCCATAGCGATACCCGGTGAAAGCGAATCCGGCGGCAGTTCGGCTGGAAAAACCCATACCGTCAAGTCGGGTGAAACCCTCTACTCCATTGCCATCAAATATGGGACGACCATTGCGGCAATCGCCGCTTACAACAATATCGCCAACCCAAACAAAATCGAGGTTGGACAGGTGTTGAAGATACCCTAGCCCATTCCAAACATGTCCCCGGCGCTTCCCGCGTCGGGGACATTTGATTCCGCTTCGGATTACGGATACACCCTTTTGATCGTCCTCGGGAAGGGAATCGCCTCGCGGATATGTTCGATGCCGCACAGCCAGGCGACCACCCGTTCCACGCCCATGCCAAAGCCGGAGTGCGGGACAGAGCCATACTTGCGCAGATCAAGATACCACTTGAAGGCTTCCTCGGGCAAGCCTTCTTTTTTGATTCTCGCCAACAGGGCGTCGTGATCGGACATGCGTTCGGAGCCGCCGCAGATCTCGCCGTAGCCTTCGGGCGCGAGCAGGTCCACGGACTTGCAGACTTCAGGGCGGCCGGGCCACGGCTCCATGTAAAACGCCTTCACCGCGGAGGGATAACCGTACACGAACAAAGGCTTGTCGTGGAGTTTCGTCAATTCCACTTCGTGCGGCGCGCCGAAGTCCATGCCCCATTCGAATTTCAGCAATTCCCTGCGCTCGGGGTCTGTCTCTTTTTCGTACAGTTCGATCAGGTATTTTGCCGCGTCGTCGTAGGACATGCGCGGGAAGGGCGCGCTGATCTTTTGAAGTTTGGAAACATCACGTTCGAGGAATTTCAACTCTGCCGCGCAGTCGCGTAACACGGTTTGAACAATGTGGGTGATCAAACCCTCTTCGATTGCCATCAACCCGTCAAGGTCGCAGAAGGCAATTTCGGGTTCGAGCATCCAGAATTCGGTCAGGTGGCGGCGCGTCTTGGACTTCTCGGCGCGAAATGTGGGACCGAAGCAGTATACCTTTCCAAACGAGAAAATGTTGGCTTCATTATAGAGTTGCCCCGTCTGGGCGAGGTATGCTTTGCCTTCGTCGAAATATTCGGTTTCAAAGAGAGTCGTCGTCCCTTCGGCGGCGGCGGGGGTGAGGATAGGCGTGTCGAGGTTGAAAAATCCGCTTGAATCGAGATACTCGCGCACCGCAGACATGACGCGCACGCGTACCCTCAAGATCGCCCATTGACTTTGCATCCGAATCCATAAGTGACGGTGGTCGAGGGCAAAATCCACGCCGTGATCCTTGAGCGACATCGGGTAATCGAGCGCCGCCTCCTGCACGATTTCGATCTGCTTCACGCCGATTTCGTAGCCGCCGGGGATGCCGGGCGCACGTTTATCTTCCCGCACCGCGCCGGTAACGATGACCGACGACTCCTGCGGCAAACGCATGACCTTGTCGAAGATTTCGGGTTCGAGGTCACCCTTGAAGGCCACACACTGCACAAACCCCGAACCGTCGCGGACGAGCAAAAAGCACAGCTTGCCCTTGTCGGTGCGGTTGTAGACCCAGCCTTTGACAGTCACATCTTGTCCGACGTATTTTGAAATTTGCGATACGCTGATGTTTTCAGCCATGATGTTTCCTCGCTTACCAGTTTATTTCCTTCGTTCTTCGAGTGATTTTACCAGCAACTCTTTCGCCACGTTTGGGTCGGCTTTGCCTTTTGTTGCTCGCGCCACCTGTCCCATGAACCACTGCAGGAGGGTCTCTTTGCCCGCAAGATATTTTTCCACTTCAGCGGGGTTGTCGTTCAGGATTTTTTCGACAATTGCCTGAATTTCGTTTTCGTCTGAAACCTGCGCCAGGTTTTTTTCTTTGACGATTTGTTCCGGGTCGCCGCCGCTCGCCAGCATTTCATTGAAGACAACTTTTGCTGAGTTGCTGCTGATGACTTTGTCTGTCGTCATATCAATTAACCTGGCGAAGGATGCGGGGGAAAGTGTCATGTCTTCGATGCTCATGCCAGAGTCATTGAGGTAACGCATCAATTCGCCCGCGATCCACGAATGGACGGTCCTGGCGGGGCTTTTTGCCGCGGCGGCGACTTTTTCGAAGTAGTCGGCGAGAGCCCGCTCGGAGATGAGGAAACGCGCTTCGGACGGGGTCAAGCCAAAGTCCGAGATGAAGCGGGCGGTTTTGGCTTCGGGCAGTTCGGGGAGTTGACTCCGAATCGACTCGATCCATGCATCCGAAAATTGAAGCGGAGGCAGGTCGGGTTCGGGGAAGTAGCGGTAGTCGTGCGCTTCTTCCTTCGACCGTTGGCTGGTCGTTACGCCCCGAAGGTCATCCCAGCCGAGAGTTTCTTGAATGACTGTACCGCCCGATTCGTAAATTTGAATCTGACGTTCGATTTCATACGCAATTGCGCGGGTCAAGGCGCGGAAACTGTTGAGGTTTTTGATCTCGGTGCGGGTGCGGAGCTCGTCACTGCCCGCCGGGCGGACGGAAACATTGGCTTCGAAACGCAGCACGCCTTTTTCCATGTCGCCTGTGTTGACGCCGAGATACCGCAGAATGGCGCGGACTTTGGTGGCGTAATCGAGCGCGGCTTCGGCGGAGTGCATGTCTGGCTCGGAGACGATTTCAAGCAAGGGGACGCCTGCGCGGTTGAAGTCCACGAGAGCGTAATTTTTTTCGTGAAAGAGTTTGGCGGTGTCTTCTTCGATGTGGACGCGGCGCACGCGAACACGGGAGGGGTCTCGATACGCGGCGCTTGCAGCGCCACTACTCGACCCGCTATGAACTTCCAGCCAGCCTTTTTCTGCAATGGGCAATTCGTATTGCGAGATTTGATAGCCCTTGGGCAGATCGGGGTAGTAGTAGTTTTTGCGGGCAAAGGTGTTGTGTTTGTTGATGGAGCAGTTCAACGCGAGAGCGACCAGCGCGGCAAGTTCGACGGCTTTTTTGTTGGCAACGGGCAGCGCGCCCGGCAGACCCGTGCAGACAGGGCAAATGTTCGTGTTCGGTTCCGGCGCGGAGGCGTAGTCTGCGGAGCAGCCGCAGAACATTTTGGAGGCGGTGATGAGTTCGGCGTGGATTTCAAGTCCGATGACGGGTTCGTATTGGGTCATGAGTAGGCTCGTGTGTGATGAGTGGTAATTGGAGATTGGTAATTGTTGTCTAATCTCCAGTTACTAATCTCTATTAACTAATCTTTGGGTTTCGCTTATGCCAATCGGTCACTTGTTGATACGCATGCGCGACTTGGAATAAAGTTTGTTCGTCCAAGTGTTTGCCGATGAGTTGCATGCCAACAGGCATGTCCTTCGAGAAGCCGCAGGGCAATGCGATGGCGGGAACGCCGGCGGGGTTGGTGGCGACGACGTAAATATCCGAGAGGTACATTTCGAGCGGGTTGCTGGTCTTTTCGCCGAGTTTGAAGGCGGTGGTGGGAGAGGTGGGGGCGAGGAGAATATCCACTTTGGAAAAAGCAGCCTCAAAGTCCCGGCGAAGAAGCGTGCGCACTTTTTGCGCTTTCAAGTAATAGGCGTCGTAATATCCTGCCGAAAGAGCGTATGCGCCAAGCATAATCCTGCGCTTGACCTCGTCGCCGAATCCTTCGCGACGAGTCTGGAGGTAGATGTCAATCACGTCTTTCGCGCCCTCCGAAACGGAGAGACCGAAGCGCGTGCCGTCCATGCGGGCGAGGTTGGCACTGGCTTCGGCAAAGAGCAGAAGATAGTAAACGGGGAGAGCGTATTTGGTGTGGGAGAGCGAGACTTCGTGAATTTCCATGCCGAGTTTTTCGCAGGCGCGGATGGCTTCTTGCAACGCGGTCTCGACACCCGCTTCCATGCCTGCGACGAAATATTCCTTCGGGATGCCGAGCTTCATGCCTTTGATGGGTTTGTTGATGTTTTGAGTGTAATTAGAGATTGGAGATTGGTAGGTGGTGCTGTCGAGAGGGTCGTGACCTGCGATGTGTTCGAGGACGGTGGCGCAGTCACAGGCATCGCGGGTCATAGGACCAATGCAGTCAAACGAAGAAGCAAGCGCAATGAGGCCGTAACGTGAGACGCGTCCGTATGTTGGTTTGATGCCTGTGACGCCGCAAAAGCCGGCAGGCATGCGGACGGATCCGCCTGTGTCTTCGCCGATGGTGAACGCGGCGAGGCTTGCCGACATCGCCGCGGCGGAACCTCCGCTGGAACCGCCAGGTACGTGGTCGAGATTCCACGGGTTGTGCGTGTTGAAAAATGCAGAGTTCTCACAAGAGGAGCCCATGCCGAACTCGTCCATGTTGGTCTTGCCGAGGAGCACAGCGCCTGCCTGTGCAAGTTTGTCTGTGACGGTGGCGTTGTATTGCGGGATGTAGTTTTCAAGAATCTTCGAGGAGCAGGTGGTGCGGACGCCGCGCGTGGAGATGCAATCCTTTATCGAGAAAGGGATGCCCGTCAGCGGGGTCACATTTTCGCCTTTGGCAATGCGCTCATCGGCTTTCCTGGCTTGTTCGAGCGCGAGTTCTTCGGAAACTGTGACGTAGGCTTTGATCTTCGGGTCAATTTCGCGGATGCGCTGAAGAAACGCCTGTGTCAGTTCGACGGAGGAAACCTGCTTGGTAACAAGTAATTGATGGGCTTCTTGAATGGTTAGTGTATGTAGTTGCATGGCGGAAGGGTAATTAGTAATTGGAGATTGAATTTGAAAGATTGGGCTTACAGGTCGGTAATGTAATTAGAGAACGCCTAATTACTATTTACCAATTGTTCTGTTGCGAAGATGCCCAAAGGCAGTGACCCATCGCCTTTTCCCTCACCCCAACCCCTCTCCAGCGGGAGAGGGGCAAGGGGTGAGGGCGAAAAATAGTTTCGCAATAGGTTAAACCATATGTTTGCAACAGAGCATTTACCAATTACCAATCTCTATTCTTCGCCCAACACAGTGGGAACCTTTACATACCCGCGCTCGGATTGGGGGGCATTCTTGAGGAATTCTTCGCGGCTCATGGACGGCTGTACCGCATCTTCGCGCAGCACATTCTCCGCGTTGGCAATGTCCGAAGCAGACGGGACGCCGGTTGTTTCCACTTCGTTGAGCATGTTGAAGTAATCAATGATGGACGAGAATTGCGCGCTGAATTTTTGCGCTTCCTCTTCCGAAATACCCAAGCGGACTAAAAATGCAACATGCTTTACTGTCTTTGTGTCAATGGTAGACATAGTTACCTCATCAAGACAAGGAACGGCTGACCATGGTCAATCAGTAAGCGGCGGTCTCGACTGCTTGCACTCGACCGCCAATCTCCAATCTTCAATCTCTAAATTGAATATGCAACTCTTTCAACTGCCTCGGTTCCACTTCCGAAGGGGCGTCTGCCATGACATCGCGTCCCGCTTGATTCTTTGGGAAGGCGATCACTTCGCGGATGTTGGGTTCGTCCGCCAGCAGCATCACGAGTCGGTCAATGCCGGGCGCCATGCCGCCGTGCGGGGGCGCGCCGTACTCGAATGCCTCCAGCATGTGACCGAATTTCGCCTTGATGGCTTCGTCTGAATGCCCAAGCATCTGAAAAATCTTATTCTGAATGTCGCGCCGATGAATGCGGATCGAACCCGACGCCATCTCGTAGCCGTTGCATACCATGTCGTACGCATCCGAGAGAATCGAGCCTGGGTCGGTGTCGAACTTGTCGAGGTCTGCCAGTTGCGGCATGGTGAACGGATGATGCTCTGCATCCCAGCGCTGCTCCTCTTCGTTCCAGGCGAACATCGGGAAATCCACGATCCACGCGAACGCCAGAACATCCCTCTCGGCGAGATTCAATTGGTCTCGTAAAATCAATCTCAGCCCGCCCAGCACCTTGTTGACGACTGGGCGTTCGTCCGCTGCGAAAAGGATGAGATCGCCGACTCCCGCGCCCGTTCTGGATTTGACCGCTTCGGCCTCTTCCGGGGTGACGAACTTTGCGGCGCTTCCTTTCACGCCTTCGCCTGTCACCGCCAAAGTTGCCAATCCCTTCGCCCCAAGCGACTTCGCAGACTCGGTCAGCGCGTCCACTTCCCTGCGCGACAGGTCCGCGGCTTTCGGCGCGACAATACACTTGACGACGCCGCCCGCCTCCAACGCGGACTTGAAGACTTTGAACTCGCTCTTTGCAAACACATCGCTGACATCAATCAATTCCATGCCGAAGCGCATATCGGGTTTATCTGTCCCGAATCGTTCCATGGCTTCACGGTAGGAAAGTTTGGTCCACGGCACCGACATGATTTTCTTGTGCGGCGCGACGGCTGGGATCATCGCGTTGTACAAGCCCTCGACTAAATCCAGCACATCGTCACGATGGACGAAAGACATTTCCAGGTCAAGTTGCGTGAACTCGGGCTGACGGTCGCCGCGCAGGTCTTCGTCGCGGAAACAGCGCGCGATCTGGAAGTACTTGTCCATGCCCGCCACCATCAGCAGTTGCTTCAACTGTTGAGGTGACTGAGGCAGGGCATAGAACTGACCGGGATAGATGCGCGATGGAACGATATAGTCTCGCGCGCCTTCGGGGGTCGCTTTGAAGAGGATGGGCGTTTCGATCTCGATGAAGCCTTTTTGATCGAGATAATCACGCATGAACTTGATGACCTTGTGTCGCAAAACCATGTTACGAGTCATGCGCTCGCGGCGCAGGTCGAGATAACGGTATTTGAGGCGCATGTTTTCGTCGGGCAGGTCGTTGTCCGTGTTGACCATGAACGGCGGCGTTTTGGACGGGTTGAGAACCGTGATCCGTTTGGCGATGACCTCGATCTCGCCCGTTGCCATTTTGGGATTCTCCATCCCGGCTGGGCGCCTCTGCACCAGACCTTCCACCTGCAACACCCACTCGAAGCGGACATCCGCGACGAGATCCAGCGTCTCTTGAGGGAGATCGGGGTTGATGGTAATTTGAACAATTCCTGAGCGGTCACGCAAATCGAAAAACGCCACCCCGCCGTGGTCGCGGCGGCGGTTGACCCAGCCCGCCAGCGTGACCGTCTGCCCCGCGTGGCTGGTGCGTAATTCTCCGCAAGCATGGGTTCTATACATGGTGTGCCTCCGAATTCTTTTTACCACGAAGGGCACGAAGAAAAACACGGAAAACCTTCACGACGAACACTCGCCCCGTCTTTGTGCTGTTGATGTCCTTTGTGGTTAAGAATGTAGATAAAATAAATCGCCCTTCGCGTAAGCGTTGGGCGATTGGTTTGACTCGTTTATTTGTCAACTAGCAAGGCTTCGCCCAACGATAGGTCATATCGTCATTGTCATTATTATCGTTATTAGCGAGGTAAATATAGTGCTTCATGATGGCGGCATTATAGCACAAACCCGTCTCGACGGGCGAATTTTGGCACCCGACGCCCCATTTCACATTCTCCATCCGTTGGCTGTCGCGTGTGGAGGCAAAATCCCCCCGATCGCAAGAGACGGACGCCAACAGTCGGTCTCCGCGAGCGAAGCGGAGTTATCCCATCGGACAAAGGATGTAAAGTGAATGTAAGGTTTCAACATGCTGACCGCTTCACATTGTTCCGAAGATGATGTATATTGATTCCGATTCCAAATTCAATTCCTGACCCAAAGGAGAGTGTCATGAGCTACAAATTTCTATTTTTCCTGAACGCGCTCGTATGTGTTGTGCTTGGCGCGGCGTTGTTGGTCGTCCCTGTAATGGTTCTTGAACAGGTACAAACTCAAATGAGAGTACCCGAGATTGTACAGGCGCGTTATCTCGGTGCGGCATTTCTCACACTAGGCTTGCTGTTTTGGTTCGTCAAAGACGCGACCGACGCGGGTTTGCTCAGGAACCTGGGCGCCGTTGGGCTGTTAGGATCCGTCCTGGCACTGGTGGTGACGATCCTCGGAATTCTAGCGGGCGTTCTCAGCAAAAACAATTGGGTGCCGATTGTCGTCGAAGTTGTGTTCGGATTGGGCTATGCCTTCATGCTGTTCCTGAAACCCAAAATAAAGGAATAAGATTGCCGCCCGTGACGGAGACTCTATACGCCTTGTGGATTGAAACTGCCCGCGCATCGGCGGGCAGTTTTTTTATTCCAATACCTTGTCGCTCAACGCATCGAGTCTTGCGATTTCCTCTTCGTTCAACCGCCAGCCGAGGGCACCGGCATTTTCCTGCGCCTGCCGCATGTTCTTTGCACCAGGGATGGGGAGCGCACCTTTGCAAATCAGCCAGTTCAACGCCACCTGCGCGTTGGTTTTGCCGCCGTGATCCTGTCCAATGATCGTCATCAGTTTGAGGAGCGGTTCGATTTTTGAAAGCATACCCCCGTAAATGCCGCCGCGTGTTCCCGGCGGGCGGCGGACGGCATCGTACTTGCCGGTCAGCAACCCCTTTTCGAGCGGACTATAGGCGATCAGCCGCACGCCCAATTCCTTGCAACGCGCCAGCAGACCGTTTTTTTCCGCTTTTCGGTTAAGCAGGCTGTAATGCACCTGATTCGATGCCAGCGGGATATCCCGGCGCGCCAGAGCAGAATAGGCGGTCAGCATCTGGGTCTGATCGAAGTTCGACACGCCGACCGTGCGAGTCATGCCGTTTTTTACACACTCCGCCATGCCGTCCATCATTCGGTCCACGCTCATCAACGGAGTGGGCCAATGGACCTGGTACAGGTCCACGCTTTCCACCCCGATGCGTTCCAGGCTGTTCTTCAGCGCCCGCGGGACGGAGACAACGCGAAACCGCCAGGGAAAAGGAAAGTATTTCGTTGCAACCAGCACAGGCTGGTCGGTTTCCCGCATAAACCTTCCCAGCAATCGTTCCGAGAGACCGTTGCCGTATATCTCAGCGGTGTCAATGAAGCGAATGCCTTGCTCCACCGACACCTTGAAGGCATCATGCACCTCCCCCTCACTGTACCCCTGTTCAAATTGCCAGAAAATACGATCGCCCCATTGCCAGGCTCCCAACCCCATCTCGATGGCATGCAGAAAACGCGTTTCATGACCAATCTCAGCCATACCTCCTCCAAGCAAACCGAGAGAGCGGCGGGCATAAAATCCCACCACAGAATTTACAGTGAAATTTCGAGGCTGCGCGCACAATCAGCCGTTTTTCAGTCGGCTGATTGTAACTTAAAACGGCAGTCGTGATACAATTCTGCCCGCTCGCATACCGGAACTGATGGAACGATTCTTCCTCACCTCCTCGTGGGGGATGACCGTTCCCTGAGTTCCCAGGAGATGATATGACGCAAGCGCTTGACTCTCGGGATCTCGAATCCGCATCTGCCCTCAACCGACGGCTGAATCTGCCCTTTTCAAATTTATCCCTGCTGACGCGCGCCCTCACGCATCGTTCGTATGTGAACGAGAATCCCGACGCGCAGGAAGACAATGAACGGCTCGAATTTCTGGGCGACGCCGTGCTGGACTTCATTGTGGGGGCATGGGCGTACAACCGTTTTCCTGAAATGCCCGAGGGCGACCTGACGAAGGTACGATCCGCGATTGTGCGCAACGATCAGTTGGCCAATTTTGCCCGGCGCATCGGGTTGGGAGGAGCGCTTCGGCTGGGACGCGGCGAAAGTTCGTCCGGCGGCCATGACCGGGACACCTTGCTGGGATCCGCGTTCGAGGCGTTGATCGGCGCCTTGTATCTGGAAGCAGGTTTGGGGGCGGTCGAGGCGTTTGTCAATCCCATTCTGGACGATGTGCAGGAATACATCCTTGATGAAATTCAGGATCCCAAAAGCCGTCTGCAGGAGTGGGCGCAGGCGGAGAAAATGGGAACGCCGCAATATGTGACGGTTTCAGCCCGAGGACCCGACCACGCCAAAGAATTCGAAGTGGAGGTGCGCATCCAGGGCGTTTGCTATGGGCGGGGACGCGGCTCGAACAAGGGAACCGCCGCCCGCATCGCCGCTCAAACCGCTCTCGAAGCGCTTGGAATTACGTTCAAGTAACCGGAGAAATTGCCCGTCCAAAATCACAAATCGAAAATCCTCTTATGCCTCTTCGCCTTAAATCACTGGAACTTCAAGGGTACAAAACATTCGCCTCGAAGACCACCTTCGAGTTCGCCAGCGGCATCACCGCCATTGTCGGTCCGAATGGTTCGGGAAAATCGAACATCGCCGACGCCCTGCGCTGGGTGCTCGGCGAACAGTCCTATACGCTTTTACGCGGCAAAAAGACCGAAGACATGATCTTCAACGGTTCGGAGCATCGCGCCCGCGCCAGCATGGCTTCGGCTCACATTCTATTCGACAATACCGACGGCTGGCTACCGGTGGATTTCACCGAAGTCGCCATGACGCGCCGCGCCTATCGCGACGGTCATAACGACTATCTGTTAAACGATCAACAAGTGCGTCTGCGCGACCTGAACGAGCTGCTCTCGGCTTCAGGGCTGGCAGACCGTACCTACACCATCATGGGACAGGGGCTTGTGGATGCCTCGCTGGCGCTCAAAGCCGAGGAACGCCGCAAGTTGTTCGAGGAGGCGGCAGGCGTGGGTTTGTATCGCGCCCGCCGCGAAGAGGCATTGAAACGGCTCGAATCCACCCAGCGTAATCTCGAGCGCGTGCTCGACATCATGTCCGAACTGGAGCCGCGCCTGCGCAGTCTCGAGCGGCAGGCAAAGCGCGCTTCGGAATACGGCCGTGCCCAGGCGGACTTGAAGATCATTTTGCGGGAATGGTATGGCCATCACTGGCATAAGGCTCAGCAGGAACTTGCCGCGGCGCGCGAAGCGGTCAAAGCACAGGAGATACGCCTTCAGGAAGCGCGCGCAGAGCATGTGAAAACGCAGGAGGCGTACAATGCTTTCCGCGAAAGGCTTTCGGAGTTGCGGGCGAAATTAAACGCCTGGCACCGCCGGTCTTCCGAACTGCACAGTCAGCGCGAGGAAACGAGCAAGGAACTGGCGGTTCTCGAGGAACGCCGCCGCGCGCTGCTTGCCGCGCAGACCTCCGCTCTGGCGGATCGGGAACGCGCCTCCGACGAAGAACGCGTGACGCGAGACCGCCTTGCAGAAGCGGAACAGGAAGTCGCTCGATTGCAGGCAGAATATGAAGAAGCAAGGAAACAACTCCAGGAGGGGCAACTCAGGCTGCAAAAACTGCAAGACGAACGCGCCTCTCTGGAGGAGAAGTTACGCTCTGCGCGGGAGCAGATCGAGAGATGGAACGCCCAACGCGCCGAATCGCAGGCGCGGTTCGAGGAGCTGACCTCGCGGCTCGAGTCGCTACGATCCCGTATCGAGGCGGCAGGCGAGGAAGTCAAAGCGGTGGACCACGCGGCGCGGGAGGCGGACGAACACTATGCGGCTGCACGGGCGAGGCGGGAAGACATCGAGCATGAACTGAAACAGGTTGTGGAAAACGAGCGCATGCTCAGGTCGAATTTGGAAGAACTCGAGGAGGAACGCCGAACCAGCACCGAAGAACGCTCCAGCCTGCTCGACGCGCACACGCGCCTCAAAACCCAGCTGGAAGTGCTCGAACAGGCGGAACAATCGCTGGCGGGATATGCGGAAGGCGCGCGTTTCCTTCTCGAAGCCGCGCAACAAATGCGGCTCAAGGGTGCGTATGGCGCGTTGAGCGCGGCGCTCGATGTGCCGGCGGAGTTGGAAACGGCGATCACCGCCGCCCTGGGCGATTCGCTCGATGCGGTCCTACTCAACGCGAACGAGATCGAAACGGCTTTGCAATTGCTCGAGACAAATGAGGCGGGACGGGCGGTCTTGCTGCCCGTCAACCAGCCAACCGAGGTCTTGAAGATCCAGGGAATGAACACGGATGTCATTGGCGTTGCGTCGGAACTTGTTCGCGCGCCGGAGGAATTGCGCGCGGCGGTGAATTTGACGCTCGGGCAAACGGTGATCGTGCAAAATCGGGTGGCGGCTCGAAATCTTGTCAGAAATTTGCCGCCTCACGCACGTGCAGTCACGCTGCGCGGGGAGGTCTTCCGCGGCGACGGTCTGGTGACGGTGGGAAAATCCATTTCCGCGAATGCGTCTGCCTTGAGTCGTCCGCGCCGGAAACGGGAGTTGGCACAATCCCTCGTTACGCTGGACGGGCAAATCGAAGCGTTGAATCGGGAGGTGGAGTCTCTTTCCGCCAGGATCAACGAGGCGGGGCGCGAGTTGACTGAGGCGACCAACAGGACGCACAAAATTCGCGCCAGCCTCGAGGAGGCGGAGGAATACGAGAAGCGCGCCGGTTCGGCGTCCGAGGCGAAGCGCCGGGAGTTGGAGTGGCGCAAAAGTCAGCAAATGCATTTATCGGCGGAAGCGGCAGAAGCGGAAGTCATCCGGCAGAATTTGATCGAAACCCAGGCGGCAAACGCGTCCGATGCGGCAAAGATGCAGGACGAATTGCGGAAGATGTCGGCGCAATTGAAGGAAATGGATTTGGGGGAGGCGCAGGGGCAAACTTCCTATTGGAGCACGCGCATGGCGGTGGCGGAACGGGCTCTGGCGGACGCCGTCGCAAGGATGGAGGAAAGAAGGAGGGATGTCGAACGGTTCGATGCGCGGCGGATGGAGCTTGCGGCGCGCTTGAACGAAGCGGACTCTTTGCTTTCGGGTCTGGATGCCGGTCAAGCCGAATTGCACGAACGCGAAAATTCCCTGCGCGCGCAGATCGAAGCATTGAACGCGGACATGAACCCTGCGGAACTGGAACTGGAATCCGCCGAGGCGGAGGAGGCGCGCTTGCAGGAGGCGGAGGCAAGCGCTCAACGGGCGCTCGCCACGGCCGAGCGCCTGCATGGTCAGGTGCAATTGGAACAGTTTCGTAAACAGGAGGCTCTGGACAATCTGCGCCAAAAGATCATGGACGATTTCGGCCTGGTGATGTTCGAGTATGCGGACGAGGTTTCGGGACCTGTGCCGCTGCCCTTCGAGGGTATGGTGGAGGAATTGCCCGTGGTGACAGAGATTTCGCCGGATTTGGAAACGCAATTGATCCGTCAGCGGGCGCAGGTGCGGCGCATGGGTCCAATCAATCCCGAGGCAAAGCAGGAATACGATAAAGAGTCGGAACGTTATGAATTTATGAAAACGCAGGTGAACGATCTGCGTACAGCCGAGGAAGACCTGCGTAAGGTCATCGCGGAGTTGGACGAGGTGACGCGGCAGGAGTTCGCGAAGACGTTCGACGCGGTGGACAAGCAGTTCCGCGCCATGTTCACCCGTCTATTCGGGGGCGGCTCCGCGCGGCTGGCATTGACCGACCCGGACAACCTGGTGGAGACGGGCATCGAGATCGAGACGCGCCTGCCGGGGAGAAGGGAGCAGTCTCTGGCTCTGCTTTCGGGCGGGGAACGCAGTCTTACGGCGGTCGCGCTGGTCTTCGCATTGCTCAAGGTTTCGCCGACGCCCGTGTGCGTGATGGATGAAGTGGACGCGATGCTGGACGAGGCGAACGTCGGACGTTTCCGCGATTTGTTGGTGGAGCTGAGCCAGGATACGCAATTTATCGTGATCACGCACAACCGCAATACCGTGCAGGCGGCGGACGTCATTTATGGCGTGACCATGGGGCGCGACTCGGCAAGTCAGGTCATCAGCCTGAGACTGGATCAGGTGACGGACGAAATGTTGAAACGAGGATAGTGAGGCAGGGTTGTGGTTTAGTGCTTGATCGTCCCCATTGCCAGTTCCATGATCTCGTCCTTGTTCTCATAGACCCGCACCAGTTTGCCATCCTGCATTTGCAGGACGCGGTCCACGTACTGGCACATGCGCAGGTCGTGCGTGACCATGATGCCTGCGCGGCGGTTCTCGTGGACCAGTTTGGCAAACGTCTCCACGACCTGGAAAGCGCGTTCGGTGTCGAGGGAGGCGGTGGGTTCGTCGGCGAGGACGACGGCGGGGTTGTGGATCAGAGCGCGGGCAATGGCGACGCGTTGCTGCTGTCCGCCGGAGAGTTGGGCTGGGAGGTTGTGCAGGCGGTCACTGAGTCCGAGGCGGGCGAGGATTTCGGCGGAACGGAGTCGTCCCGCTTTATCCGCCCGTCCGTTCAGGCGCAGCATGAATTCCACGTTCTCCTGCGCGGTCAGAAAGGGAATCAGGTTGTTCGATTGGAACGTGAAGCCGATCTTCTCGCGGCGCAGTTTGACGCGTTCCTTGTCGTTCATCTGCGACAGGTCCTGCCCATCAATGAAGACCTGTCCGCTGGTGGGAGAGAGCAGGGCGGCGAGGATGGAGAGCAGGGTGGTCTTGCCCGATCCGCTCGGACCGACCAGCGCGACGAACTCGCCCGATTTCACTTGGAACGAGACGCTGTCCACGGCATTGATGGTCGCGCCGTCGAGCGCGAAGGATTTGACGAGGTTTTTTACTTCGAGTGCTGTTGTCATGTCATTACCCTAACCTGAGCGCTTTCAACGGCTCGATGCGAACCGCATAAAGGATGGAAACCAACCCGCCCAGTGGACCGATGGACAGCAGAAGGATGACCGCCGCGATGGAGCGCACGCCATTGAAGACAAACGGGATGGCAGCCGGAAGAAACAGCGAGAAGAGAAACGTCAACCCGCCTCCCACTGCGACGCCGAAGGCTGTCACCACTACGATCTGAATCACCGCCGACCAGCCGACGACCCCGTTCGAAGAGCCAATGGCTTTCAAGACGCCAATCTGCGGCACTTTTTGCAATATTTGGATCTGGAAGAACCCGCCAATGACCATCACACCGATCAGCAGGGTGAAAAAGCCCTGAGTCTGCACCGTCCCTTGCTGGGCGGAGTAGCCGGGGATGTTGTTGATGGTGGTCGGGATGTCCGCCACTTCGATGCGGGAGACGCCCTCCAGCAGGCGCTGCCTGACGATGTCGATCTGCGCCGGGTCAGTCAGTTTGACGGCGATGATGTTGGGATAGGCAGTATTGCTTGCTAGATCCGCTTCGGATTGCGGGCGAATCTTCTCCCACGTGGAAGCCGGGACAAAGATGGTCGGCTGGAAGAAGTAGGACTGTCCGTCCACCAAGCCGACAACTTCGAGGGTGAAGAACTCATCGTCCACGCCCTGCGTCGAGCGGATGATGATTTCATCGCCGATCTGAATGCCCGAACGCAAAGCCACGTTACGGTCAATGACCGCTTCGCGCGCCTCACCGCCGCGGAAGTTTCTCCCTTCGATGAGGGGAGGCATGCCCGGATGCCCGGGTTCCGCCGCCAGCATCGAGACCTTGAGCGGCTCGTCGAGGGAAACGATCTCCGTGGAGGACGTGTAAATCGGACCGGCATCCGCCACCCCATCGACGCGGCGAACCGAGCGGATGGTGTTGGGGTCCAACCGGCTGGCGGTGATTTGGAAGTCCGATTTTTCGAGAAAAACGATCAAGTCCGCGTCCAGGTTGGCAACGTATTGACGGTTGCCGTTGGCAAGCCCCTCGCCGAGCGCGGCAATGAACAGGACGAGGAGCGTGATCAGCGCAATGACAAGACTGACAAGCAGGAAGCGCCCCTTGTTGCGAAGCACTTCCTTGATGGCAAGATAGAAAGCGAGAACTATGGTTTTCATTTGGGCGCTACAGGTCCGTCGAAAGGTTGTCCCCAGTCCATGCCCATCACGCCGTGCAGGAGCAAGTCTACGGAAGGGTGATCGGCGATGTTGTCGTAGTAATAGGGCAGGCGGATGCGCCCGTCGGGGGCGATGATGAAAGTCCCTGCCATTTGCAGAGCATCCTGCCCTTTGGGAGGCAGGTCGGTTTTCCAGCCGCGCTCACGTTTCAGGCGTCGGTTGGAACGCCATACGTCGAGCGAAAGGAACGACTGCCAGAGGTTGGCGCGTTCGAGTCCGTATGCCCTGTACGCCTTGCGTTCCGGGTCGGCGAGGCAGGTCACGCCGGGGGCGCGTACCGAGCAGAAGGCTTTTGCCGCTTCGGGCGTCCCCTGCGTGATAACGACCAGCGCAAGGTTCCTGTCTTTGAATTCGGGCGAGGCGGTGACAAGATGATCCACCATCTCCTTGCATTGCGGACAGCCGAAATGACGCGTGAACGCCAGAATCAGCGTCCGATCTTTCCAAAAAGAAGAAAGCCGCGCAGGCTTCCCATCGGTGTCCTGCAATTCCAAGTCGGGCGCAGGATCGTTGAATTTGAGGTGTGCGAGTTTGGGCATCGAGCAGATCATCTCCTAATCCCCTATAGTTTAATATATTGCACAATTTTTGTCAATATTTTGCAAATTTACTTTGACTTCACTTCCACATTGACTACCCTCGTGACCGCTCGCTTCAACCCAACGGGGGTTATCGTGTCGAGAGTGACCTGTTCCGCCTCCACCAACTTCGCAAAGCGGATCAGTCCCTTCGCCAGCGCGTCCGCGAAATCCGCGTCCTTCACGGGCGCGTCGTCTTCATGCCAAAAACCCCTGATCTCCAGCGTCATCGTCGTGCGGTCGAGTTTCGGGTCGAGCCGCGCCACCAGGTCGTCGCCGTACAGGATCGGCAGGACGTAATACCCCCAGCGCCGTTTATGCGCCGGCGTATACACCTCCCACGTGTAGTCGAAATCGAACAGCTTCTTCGCCCGTCCGCGCGCGCTGACAATATCCAGCGGAGCGAGAAACGTGACCTCCTCCAGCGTGGTCGTCTCTTGGGGATTCCAACCTTTGGGAACTTTCCCTGTTTCGAGCGACTCCAACACCTGAACGTCTTCCGCCAGAACGAGATACGCGTCGCGTCCGCCCTCCACTTGAACCTGTCTCAACATCCCCGACTCGATCCACCCCCCAAGCCGATGTGCCATCTGCGCCTTCGAATAATCTTTTCGCAAAAAATACTTCATCTCCCCCTGCATGTGCGACTCGCGCTTCAACCCCATGAACGCGACCGCCTTGCGGGTAAAAAAACGCTCCGCTTCCTTCTCCGAGGCGATGTAATCGAACTCCCTCGGCGCGATATTCTCCCTGAAATCATATACCCGCTCGAATCCTTCGCGGTGATGGATCATCAACTCGCCACACAGCCACATGTCATACAACGCCAGCGAGGTATCCTTGCGTCCGCGGTAATTCCACAAGCCGATCTTGTTCCCGTCCAGATCACGGTTCCCCAGCGGACCGCGCTTCCGCAGTTCGGTGCGCACTTGCTCGAACAATTCCTCGTGGTTCAACACGAACCCCTCGATGCGTTTGTCGTGGATGCGTTTCTCCATGTGATAGCGCCAGTACGGCAGATCAGACATAGGATACATCGCCAGCCAGCCGCCGTAATCGAACGCCTGACGCTCCTCGTAAGCGATCTTGTACAAATGCTCAGGCGTGTACCCCAGCACGCGGCTGTGCAGAACGATATCCTGACTGCGCGCAACGACGTTCAATGGATCGAGTTGCACGGCTTCGCAGGTGCGAATGGTTTGCGCAACGCCTCGCTTCCCCTTCCAGCGGCGACCGGGCCACAGTCCCTGTTTGCCGAGGACAAATCGGCGCGCCGTCTGCCGAGAAATAACAATGGGTTTCATCAGCCTCACACCGCAAACGGGTTGAAGTTCGTGCCGCGGTCGTAATAATCCTCGTTTTCGACCTTCTTCAAAAACCCAACCACCCCATAAGTGACCGGGGTCATCAACGCTTCCACACCGCATTTGAAGAGATAGTTCGTGACGGTCAAAGTCAGGAACAAACTCCACGGAAAGACGCCAATCGCGGAGGCAACCGCCACGAACATGACCGTATCCACAAACTCACCGAGGAGGGTACTGCCGATGGTGCGCGTCCACAACCAGCGTCCGTTGGTCAGAATTTTCATTTTTGCCAGCGTGAAGGAATTGGTAAATTCGCCCGCCCAATATGCTGCAAGGCTTGCCAGCACGATCCCGCCGGTGCTCATCCCGCCGAGGATGGCGTTGTAGGCTTCATCTCCGGCGTAACCTTGCCATGTCGTTTCGCCCGGCAGTGCCCGGATCGCTCCAAAAACGACCGCGCTCAATGCCAGGCATGCAAAACCGGTCCAGATCACCCGGCGCGAACGTTTATAGCCATACACTTCCGTGAGAATATCGCCAAAAATATAACTGACCGGGAAGAGGATCGTCCCGGCGTCGAATGCCATGGGAACATGGAACAGACTGAATCCCAGATCAACGATCTTGGCAGACGAAGCAATGTTGCTCAAGATCAGCACGGTCACAAAGAGAGCCACAATCAGGTCGAAGAATTTGTATTGCTTCATGAATTAACTCACTGTATCGAGTTGCTGTGTTTTTTCCATCAGTCTGCAAAACGAACACAGACCGGGCGCGGAGGTGGGCTGCCTGCACTTCGGGCAGGAATGCAAGTGCGCCTGCGCTTCATTTTGCTCCACAAACAGATCGCCGCGCCGGCGGGCCTCTAGGAATTTCAGATAAAAAATCAGTTTTGCGCCGGGGCGGACGTTTTCCAGCTGGTTGAGCAGTTCTTTGTAGTAAATGGAAGTCGAACCTTCGGCAAACGGACATTCCTCATAGATGTACTCGATCCCCCGTGCCAGACAATAGGCAGTCATCTCGCGCTCGTAAAAGCGGCACAACGGCTTGACCTTGCGCGCCAGGCCCTCGGTCGAGGGGAGAACCGGACCCTGCCGCAGAAGATATTCGCTCGTCCATGTCAGCGTGTTGCCGAATAACACGGCGGCTTCGTCGTCGAGATTATGGCCGGTCGCAAGCACGTCATACCCAAGGTCGCGCGCGATGCGATTCATTTCGTGCCGCTTTGTCAGTCCGCAGACCGAACAGGGCTTCCCTTTTCCGCGATGGGTCATCTCGGACAGCACGGGGATGGATTGTCCGTATTCCTTTTCAATATCCACGATATGAAGTTTGAGGTCGTGTTCGTTCGCAAATTTCTCGGTAAGCCGCTGCGACTCGTGCGAGTACCCAATTCCGCCGTCAATGCCGAGACCGATGTACAGCCCATCGGCCTGATAGCCGAGACGGACGAGGATGTCCCACAGCGAAAGCGAATCCTTGCCGCCCGAAACGGCGACGAGCACCTTTTCATCGCGCGTGAACATCCCGTATTTCTTGATAAAGCGCTCGGTCTGCTCGGGAACCCATTCGAGATAATGTTCCCTGCACAGGGCCAGTTTATGCTGGCGCATGTTGACGTGCGCCTTCGAACCGCATTTTCGACACTTCATAAATCACTCTTTCAAACACCAAGGACACGAATTACACAAAGGTTAAGGTTTCACGAAGAATCCTTCGTGACCGTTGTGTCCTTCGTGTTTAATTTATCCTCCCGAAATCACCGCGATCAATTTCACCACGTCCCCGTCCTTCAAAATCTCGTCGTCGAGAATCATCTCGCCGTCGCGCGTGGCGATCACGGCTTCGGGGACGATATTGCTCTTCTTCAGCGCGTCGAGCAGGGTCATGCCGGCGCGCACCTCGTATTCCTTGCCGCGCAAAATCAATTTGGCAGTCATTTTGCTCCATCGCGCGTCATTCTACCATAAGCAATCGTGGCCGGATTCGACGGTCTTTCCCATGCCCTAACCGCAGAGCCCGCAGAGAACGCAGAGATACCCTTTGTTTTTCTCTGCGAATCCCGCGATCTCGGCGGTAAAACTCGAGCCCAGTGTGTCATCCTCCGATTTCCTTCCAAGCAAACAGTTATAATATCTTCATGCGCATCGGCATGATGGCGGACGCCTACAAACCCCACGTCAGCGGGATCACCAATTACATTGACCTGAACAAGCGTTATCTCGAAAAAGCGGGCCACGATGTATTCGTCTTCACCTTCGGCGATTTGGATTACCGGGACGACGAACCTCGCGTCATGCGCAGTCCCGGCCTGCCGCTGGCGGACACGGGGTTTTATCTATCCCTGCGATACTCGCGTGAGGCGAAGAAACTCCTGCAAACCATGGATGTCGTCCACGTTCATCACCCGTTCCTCAGCGGACGGCTCGCGCTGCGTTACCTGCGCCCGCTCCAAATCCCCATCATCTTCACCAATCACACGCGCTACGACCTCTACGCGCAAACCTACCTGCCCATGATGCCCGAAGAAGTAAGCCAGAGCCTGCTCCAGGCTTACATGCCATCCTTTTGCCAGGCGGTGGACCTCGTCATCGCGCCATCTGCCGGGATGAAAAGGGTGCTTCAAGACCTGGGTGTGACGAGCCACATCGAGGTCGTGCCGAACGGCGTTGACCTCGACCTGTTTTTCAAGGCCGAGCCGCTCGCACGTTCCGAATTTGGGTTCGACAGCGACGACATCCTGCTCGTCTACTCTGGCCGCATTGCCCCCGAGAAGAATCTCCCCTTTCTTTTGCAGTCCTTTGCTGGACTCGCGCAGGCCCTGCCCAATGTGCACCTGCTCATCGTCGGCGGGGGCTTACAGCAATACGAGGATGAAATTCGCTCCCTCGTCGGCGAACTTGGATTGGACCGGCGCGTTCATTTCACGGGCATCATCGGCTACGACGAACTGCCCGCATACCTCGCCATGTGCGACGCCTTCGTCACCGCTTCGGTCACCGAAGTGCATCCCCTTTCCGTAATCGAAGCGATGGGCGCGGGGCTGCCGGTGATGGGCGTTCAATCCGTCGGAGTCGGGGACATCGTACAGGATGGCGTGACTGGTTTTTTATCCTCGCACGAACTGCCGGCATTCACCGCCAAACTCACCCGCCTCTGTCTCGACCGAAACCTGCGAGCCCAAATGGGCGACTCGGCACGAAAGGCGTCCGCTGCGTACTCCATCGAGCGGACGACGCGGATCATGCTCAGGCATTACGAAAAACTGGTATACGACTCGCATCCGCGCAAAGGCAGTTGGGCTGTACGCCTTCGCGGACTTCTGGAAAGATTTATTTCATGACGAAACACAACCGACAGATCGGTGCGTGGGGCGAGCAGGCCGCCGCGGACTGGCTGGCCGGGCGCGGTTACGAGATCAGCGCGCGCAACGTCCGCACCCCTTACGGCGAAATTGACATCGTCGCCAGACAAGGCGACATTACAATCTTCATCGAAGTCAAGACCCTCACCTCAGGCAAGGATTTCCTGCCCGAGGAGAATATCACCCCCGTGAAGCAGCAGCACATGCTCGACGCCGCCGAACACTACGCGGCGGAACACGAGATTGACCACTGGCAGATTGATGTCATCGCGGTGGAGGGCAGGCCGAGCAAAAAGCCGAAGATGACGCATTTTGAAAATGCAATCTAAACTCCCCCTCATCCTCCTCGTCGGGCCGACGGCGGTTGGCAAGACGGAGCTCGCGATCCAACTCGCTGAGAGACTCAACGGCGAGATCGTCTCGGCGGATTCGCGTCTCTTCTACCGCGGCATGGACATCGGCACAGCCAAGCCCACCCGCGAAGAGCGTTCGCGCGTGCCGCATCACCTGATTGACATCGCAGAACCTGATGAAATCTTGGGCCTCGCCGTCTTTCAGCAAAAGGCGCGCGAAGCCATCGCGGATATTCACGCGCGCGGCAAATTGCCGTTTCTGGTCGGGGGGACGGGACAGTACGTCCGCGCGGTGACGGAGGGATGGAAGCCTCCCGAGGTCCTGCCGGATAAAAGGTTGAGGAACGTTTTGGAGGAGATGAAAGAGGAAAGAGGGGTAAAGTGGCTATACGCAGGATTGAATCGCCTTGACCCCGCTGCGGCCGCGAAAATTGACCCGCGCAATTACAGAAGAACCATCCGCGCTTTGGAGGTCATTATGACCACGGGCAGGAAATTTTCCGAACAGCGCCGGCGCGGCGAATCGCCCTATCAACTCATCACCGTCGGGTTGAGGCGTCCGCGCGAGGAGTTGTATCGGCGCGTGGATGAGCGCATCGAGTCGATGTTTGCGAATGGGCTTGTGGAGGAGGTGCGCGGGCTTCTCGCAAAGGGGTACTCCCCCACTCTGCCGGCGATGTCGGCAATCGGGTACCGGGAATGTGTCGGCGTGGTGCAAGGCCTCTTGACGGAGGAGCAGGCAAAGGTCCAGATTCGACGCGCAACGCGGGTGTATGTCCGCAGGCAGGCGAATTGGTTCAAGGAGTCCGATGCAAGCATCCAGTGGTTTAGAGTCGAGGAGGGCGTAGTGGAGGAAATCGAGAAAAACGTCCGCCGGTTGGTTGACTTTTGAGTCAGGCTTGTATATACTGAAATTATTCACCCAAAAGAGGAGGCAGTATGGCTGACAAACCGTGGTTCGCTCACTATGATAAAGGGGTGCCGCATTCGTTCGAGATTCCGCAAGTGCCGCTGCAACATTTTCTGGAGGAGTCTGCCCGCAAATATCCTGACCGCGCCTGTACGATCTTTAAGGGCGCGGTCATTACGTTCAAGGAGATGAATGCGCTTGCAGACAGCATTGCCGCCGCACTGGTGGATATGGGCGTGAAGAAAGGCGATCGCGTGGGCATCTTCATGCCGAATACGCCGCAGTTTGTGATGGTCTATTTTGGGATTCTGAAGGCGGGCGGTGTGGTGGTGGCGACCAACCCGCTCTATACGCCGCCGGAGATCGAGCATCAGGCAAACGATGCGGGCATCGAGTATATGTTCGTGATGACGAACTTCTATGAGACGATCAAGAAAGCCCAGCCGAAGACCAAGATCAAGAAGATGATTGTGACCAACCTGAAGGAAACCCTGCCGCCTGTGCTGCGCGTGTTGTTCACGCTGGCGCGGGAGAAAAAGGGCGGTTTCCGAATCGAGGGCGGATTGAGGGATGGCGACATCTGGCTCAAGGATTTGCTTGCCAAGTATAAGGGCGCTCCAAAACCCAACGTGGATGTCAAACCCGACGATACGGCGTTATTCCAGTATTCCGGCGGGACGACGGGTGTTTCGAAGGGCGCGGTGGCAACCCACTACAACGTCGTTGCCGATACGCTGATGATCAAGAGTTGGATGACGACGCTGGAGGAGGGCAAGGAGATTGTTCTGATGGCAATTCCGCTCTTCCATGTCTATGGCATGGTGGCAGGGATGCACTTTGCCCTGGCGGGCGGCGCCAGTATGGTGATGGTGCCAAACGCGCGCGATATTCCCGATGTGCTGGAGAACATCCACAAGTACAAGCCAACCATCTTCCCCGGTGTGCCGACGCTGTATAACGCCATCAACAACCGTCCGGAGGTGAAGGAGGGCAAGGTCAGCCTGCGCTCGATCAAGGCGTGTATCTCCGGTTCCGCTCCGCTGTTGCGCGAAACCAAGGAGACTTTCGAGAAGTTGAGCGGCGGCAAGGTGTTCGAGGGCTTCGGTCTCTCGGAGGCGCCGACTGCCACGCACTGCAATCCGCTGCTCGGCGAGAACCGCACTGGCTCCATCGGCTTGCCCCTCCCCAACGTGGACGCCAAGATCATCAGCCTCGACGACGGCGAGACCGAAATGATGGTCGGCGAGGTTGGGGAACTGGTCATCAGCGGTCCAATGGTGATGAAGGGCTATCACAACATGCCCACCGAAACCGCCAATACCCTGCGCAAACTCAAGGACGGAAAAACCTGGCTGTTCACCGGCGATATCGCCCGTATGGATGAGGACGGCTACTTCTATATCGTTGACCGCAAGAAGGAACTCATCAAGCCGGGCGGTTTTCAGGTGTGGCCCCGCGAGGTGGAGGAGGTGCTTGCCCAATACCCAAAGATTCTGGAAGCCGGTGTGGCGGGTATTCCCGATCCGTACCGCGGCGAGACGGTCAAGGCGTGGATTGTATTGAAGCCAGGCGAGACCGCCACCGAGGAGGAAATCAAGGCGTTCTGCAAGGAACGATTGGCGGCATACAAGGTGCCGACGCACTACGAGTTCCGCAGCGAACTGCCCAAGACGACGGTCGGAAAAATTCTGCGCCGCGAATTGGTACGCCAGCATAAGGAAGCCAGCGGCGGATAAATTCGCAAACGCAAACAAAAAAGCCCCGCGCACTGCGGGGCTTTTTTGTTGTCGGGAGTCATGCCGGCGTCGAAGCGATTTGCGGCGTTCCGCTTTTCTTGGGAACCGGCGGCGGGAAGATGGCTTCGAATTCTTCGCGGGTGAGTGTTTCCACTTCGAGCAGGCGCTGCGCCACAGCGTCCAGTTGTTTGCGGTATTTGGTGAGCAGTTTCTTCGCCAATTTGTAGGAGTCGTCCACAATCTTGCGAACCTCGGCGTCAATTTTTTCTGCAACGGCTTCGGAGTAGTCGCGCTGTTCGGAGATTTCGCGCCCCAGGAAGATGAGTTCTTCTTTTTGACCGTACAGCATGGGACCCAATTCGCCGCTCATACCCAAGCGGGTGACCATGGTACGCGCCAAACGGGTAACCTGCTCGATGTCGTTCGAGGCGCCGGAGGTGATATCGTCGAAGACGAGCTCCTCGGCAACGCGCCCGCCCAGCATGTAGGCGAGGTTGGCAAGCAGTTTCTTGCGCGAATAGAGCAGACGATCTTCATCGGGGCGGAACCAAGTGAGACCGCCAGCCTGCCCGCGCCCAACAATGGTCACTTTTTGGACCGGGTCGGCTTCGGGGATGGCATTGCCCACGACGGCATGACCCGCCTCATGGTAGGCAATGATGCGCTTCTCTTCGTCCGAGATCAGGCGGGATTTGCGTTCCGGTCCCATCACCACGCGCTCGATCGCCTCTTCCAATTCCGCCTGTCCGATGGATTTTTTATTGCGCCGTGCGGCAAGGATGGCGCTCTCATTGACCAGGTTTTCGAGGTCCGCGCCGACAAAGCCCGGCGTGCCGCGCGCCAGAGAGGCAAGGTCAACGTTCGGTTCGAGAGGTTTTCCTTTGATGTGAACCCGCAGGATGGCCTCGCGCCCTTTCACATCGGGGCGGTCAAGCGTGACGCGGCGGTCAAAACGACCAGGGCGCAAGAGCGCCGGGTCGAGAATATCGGGACGGTTGGTGGCGGCAATGATGATGACGTTGGTGTCGGTGTCGAAACCGTCCATTTCCACAAGCATCTGGTTGAGGGTCTGTTCGCGCTCGTCGTGCGAGCCGCCCAATCCCGCGCCGCGTTGACGCCCAACGGCGTCAATCTCGTCCACGAAGACGATGCAGGGCGAATGTCGTTTCGCCTGATCGAACAGGTCGCGCACACGGCTGGCGCCCACCCCCACGAACATTTCCACGAACTCAGAGCCGGAGATGGAAAAGAACGGCACTCCCGCCTCACCGGAAACGGCTTTTGCCAGCAGAGTTTTGCCCGTACCGGGAGGACCTACCAGCAGGACGCCCTTGGGAATGCGCGCCCCCAACTGGATGAACTTCTGCGGCTCTTTCAGGAACTCGACCACTTCCGCCAATTCCTGTTTGGATTCATCCGCCCCAGCCACGTCGGCAAACGTCACAGTGGGATGCTCACCGCTGAACATGCGGGCGCGGCTCTTGCCGAACGACATCGCCGCGTTGTTCGACCCCTGCGCCTGGCGGAAGATGAACCAAAAAATGCCCAGCATCAGAAGAAGCGGCAAAAGGTAAACCAAAAACCCTCCCAAGATGCCCGACCAGACGGAGGGAGGTTCCACTTCGATCTTGACGTTCTCCGCGGAAAGTTTTTCCGGGCTCACGCCGAGATCGGTCAATTGCGCCACCAGCGTCGAGCCATCCTCCTTATATGCCGTCACCCCGGTCTTTGTCTCCGCTTCGCTTCCGGCTTTATAGACCACTCGCAGACTTCCATTGTTTTCGATGATGATCCGGGATATTTTCCCCTGCTGCACGTCCTGCGCAAGTTCATTGATCGTGAGCGACTGGCTCGTCGAAGAACGGTTTTGCAATGCCATGACCACCATGGTCGCCAATGCCGCGATCAACAGAAAAGTCATTATAAACGGTTGGTTTCTCGAATTCACTATGCCTCCAAAATGTGAAGGAAATTATACCAACAGGGGGAATACAGGAATAGCCCGCCGGAAAATCTTATATATTTCTCTAATAATGCTCAAATCCGCACATACGGATGCCGCAACCGCCCAGCCTGTTTTGCCTGCAACTGCCCGGGTCTTGCTTTGACGCTCGGCAGACAGCGCACATCCGGATCGAGAGCCCACGCCCACCCTCCCCTTGCGGCGCGTACTCCATTGACAATCCATGTCACTATCTTCATCGTTTTCACTTTATGGTAAACTTCTGACAGATTACCAGCCAGGCAATCCATGAACACAAACACCAAACTCAAATGTATCCTATGCGTCGAAGACGAGCCGGAAATGATCGACCTGATTCGATTAATTCTCGGGCGGCGCGGGTTTGAAGTAAAAGGGGCAAACGGCGGCGTGGAGGGGCTCAGAATGATTCATCAGGAGAAACCGGATCTAATCCTGCTCGACCTGATGATGCCGGACATGGACGGATGGGAAGTATATCAGCAAATCAAGGCGGACGAAAAAACCAGAAACATCCCTGTCATTGTCGTCACCGCCAAGGCACAAAGCATAGACAAGGTGCTTGGTCTGCACATCGCCAAAGTGGACGACTACATCGCCAAGCCGTTCCAGCCCCAGGAACTTCTCGCCAGCATCGAGAAGGTGCTTCAGAAAAAAGCATGAACAACGAGGCGTCCTCTGCGGATCGCCTCGTTTTCAAATAAGCCATGCCCAAACACATCATCGTTGGCAACATCAGCAGGAAAACCGGAAATCCGCCACGCGTCCAATACTGTGACACCTTCCTGACGCAACTGCGCGGTTTGACCTTTCGGTCCCACCTCTCGCGTGACGAGGGACTGCTCCTCGCCGGCAGGCGTGACTCGCGGCTGGACTCGTCCATTCATATGCTGTTCGTGCCGTTTGACCTGGCTGTGTTCTGGATCAATTCGAACATGCGGGTGGTGGATAAAGTTCTTGCAAAATCCTGGCGTCCCGCCTATTTCTCGAGGAAACCTGCCAGATATGTACTTGAAATCCATCCGGCGCGCTGGGAGGAGTATGAGATCGGAGACACGGTTGAATTCAGAGACGCCTAAGCGCATCATCCTGGCGTTGACGATCGTACTAGCGCTTGTTTCCGCGATTCCAGCCTCGGCCCAAACCGGCGGACCGGTGTATATCGTCCAGGCGGGCGATACGCTTTCTTTTATCGCTTCACGCTTCAACGTTCCCCTCGACGATTTGATCGCCGCCAACCCAACCATTGACCCCAATTTTCTCACGCAGGGACAGCGAATCGTCATTCCCGGTCTGGAAGGCATAACCGGCGTATTGGAAACCGAAATCATCGCCTTCGGCGATACACTCCGCAGTTTAAGCCGCCGCACACAGGTTTCCGATGAGCAGTTGATCCAACTCAACCGCCTTGTCAGCCCATCCGAACTGTATGCAGGAATTAGTGTGATCCTGCCGGTACAGGAGGGACAGATCACATACCGCTCTCATACGAGCGCAGCGCCGGGCGAATCCCTGCTCGAACTTGCCGTCAGACAGGGAAGCGACCCATGGACACTTTCCTCGATCAACAAACTTGACGGCACGTGGGATGCGCTGCCAAACGATGTGCTTTACTCTCCCTCCGGAAATGGCGAAGAGGGAACGGGACTGCCTTCCGCGTTTCTCCGCGCGAGCATCGCTCCTCTACCGCTGGTACAAGGAGGGACGGAGGTGATCCGCGTTCAGGTAAAAGAGGGTTATGTCGTTTCCGGCACGCTTGTGGATCGTCCGCTCCGCTTTTTCCCATTCGAGGACGGGCAGGTGGCTCTGCAAGGCATTCACGCCCTGCTCGAGACCGGGGTTTACCCTTTGCGTTTGGAAGCCACCCTGCCGGATGGAACGCGACAGTCATTCGAACAAATGGTACTGGTCACTTCGGGGAATTATTCCAGTGAAGAACTGTACGTAGAGCCCGCCACGATTGACCCGACGGTCACCGAACCAGAAAATCAACAGATTTATTCGATCACCAATCTGGTCACCAGCGCGAAATACTGGAACGGCATATTCTCTTCGCCTGCCGTATATCCCGATCAATACACCTCCCTGTATGGAACGCGCAGAATCTATAAGGGTTTGAATTCGGACCTGACAGCGACAGGGTTTCATACCGGGCTGGATTTTGCGGGCGGCGAGGGTCTGCAAATCTTTGCGCCCGCCCCCGGACAGGTCGTGTTTGCGGGCGCGCTGCCCGTACGCGGAAACGCCACCATTATTGATCACGGCTGGGGAGTGTATAGCGGGTTCTGGCATCAATCGACGAGCTACGTCAACACCGGAGAGTTCGTCGAACAGGGGCAGGTCATCGGTTTGGTGGGCGGGACGGGGCGCGTGACAGGTCCGCACTTGCACTGGGAGGTGTGGGTGAACGGCGTCCAGGTGAACCCGCTTTCGTGGTTGAATCAAGCTTACCCGTAGGAAGCGTTGCGCTTCGACTTCCTTTGTGCTACACTTTTGCCCATATCCTTGGAGGTACCCGTGTCAACCGTCGCCATCGTCAATTTTTTGAAACAGTGCGATATCTTTTATCAATTCACGCCCACCCAGTTGGAGCTTGTGGCGAACATCTGCCAGGAGGCGACATACCAGAAGGACGATCTGATTTTCAAGGAAAACAGCGGGAGTAAGGAATTGTATGTGATCGTCCAGGGCGAAGTTGACATTGTCGTGGACCCCTCCCTGGTGGGCACACTGGAGGATGGGGTCGAAAATCGGGTCATTGCCACCATGCGGCGCGGGCAATCGTTCGGTGAAGTGGCGCTGGTAGATGAGGGATTGCGTTCCGCTTCGGCATGCGCCTCGCAAAAAGACACGCGGTTGCTCATCATTCCGCGCGATAAGTTGATCATGCTTTGTGATACCTATCCTCAACTGGGTTATCGGTTAATGTATAACCTGGCAGCGGATCTTGCCATGAAAATACGAAACACCGATCTAAGGATTCGCGAACAATTGTTGTACAGATCACAGGATCAAAAATAAATATCCGTAAAAAATTGCTCCTTGACCTCAGAGGGGATTTAACTTAAGATTGCCGGTTAATACGCCGTGAGGAAGGTTTGAAAAAGCCGTTGCCGCCACGTACCGAGCCGCGAGGATTTCCAGCCTGTGGAAGGGGATTTTCTCCGGCTCTTTGTGTAATCACGGAAACCATTCCCCTCGGGAAAGGAGGTGACGCTGACTGAGGAGAGCATTGTCAGCCAGATCATTGCATCCGCAACATGCGGAAAAAACGAATCAAACCTGAATCTATTTGGAGGAGGAAGAATGTCTAAACGTTTGAATCTTGTCATCGCCCTGACGATCGCGGTAAGCCTCGTACTTGCAGCGTGCAGCAGTAGCGGCGGCGGCGAAGCCAAGCTCATCAAGATCGCTACCCAGAGCCCGCTTTCGGGAGGTCAGTCCCTGCTCGGTGTGGATATTAAAAACGGCGCCCAGTTGGCGCTAGAACAACTCAGCGGTCCGTTGACCGAAATGGGCTTTACCGTAAAGTTGGAGCCCTACGATGACCAAGCCACTCCCGATGTGGGCGTTGCGAATGCCAAAGCCATTGTGGCGGATCCCGCCATTTTGTGCGGCGTCGGTCACTTGAACTCCGGCGTCATGATTCCATCGTCCGAGGAATACCATGTTGCCGGTCTGGCGTTTGTTTCCCCGGCGAACACCAACCCGGTGGTCACCACCCGCGGCTATGCCGAAGTGAATCGCATCGTCGGTCGTGATGACGTGCAGGCTCCGGTTGCCGAAGCGTATGCGTTCAACGAACTTGGCGCCCGATCTGTCTATATCATTCACGACAAGACCGCCTACGGTCAGGGCGTGGCGGAGTTCTTCCGCGGCGCGGCTGAAAAAGACGGCATGAACGTGATGGGCTTTGAAGGCACCGAGGAAACAGCCAACTTCGACGCGATCATCACCCCCATGCTTGCCGCCAATCCGGATGTGGTATTCTTCAGCGGTATCTACAATCAGGCCGGCGTGTTCTTCAAGCAGGCGCGTGACGCCGGCTACGAAGGCACCTTCATGGGCACCGACGGTATGGATGCCAGCGGGCTGGCTGACCTGGCGGGCGATGCGCTCGTCAAGGGCGGCGGTATGGTGTACACCTCCGTCGCTGGACCCGCGTCCGCCTACCCGAAAGCGGCTAAGTTTGCCGAGGATTTCAAAGCCAAATTCGGCGCGGATCCCCAGCCGTTTGCCGCGCAGGGTTATGACGCTGCCGCAGTCTGCTTAAAGGCGATCGAAAACGCCGCCAAAGCGGCTGGCAACCAGGTTCCCACCCGCGAAGCCGTCCGCGACGCGATCCGCGCGCTGACACTTGAAGGCATCACCGGAACCATCTCCTTCGACAGCATCGGCGACCTGCCGAAAGCCAAGTACTTCATCATCAAGGTCAATGCGACCAGCGGCGCCGAGTGGGGCAAGAACGAGATTGTTGCCGAGCTCGAGTTTGCGTCTCCCGGCATGGGCGAATAAGTTTCAAATCCGCCATCCGGCGGTCATTTACATGATTCTCTCTCCTGGCAACAGGAGAGAGAATCATGAACCGACAGGGAAGCGTCATGAAACAACTCACCTCCAACCCGATCTACAAGTTTGTCTTGTTTCCAATCGGACAGATACTTGCATTCATTTTAGGGGCGGGTATTACACTTTCAGTACTTGTCATTTTGCTTGCCTATATCTTTAGAGGCTCTGTCAGCAACCTGGACCTGGTTGAAAGAACCCTGGCAATTCTTCCCAAAGTTCTGATTGACGGAATCACCATTGGATTCGTGTATGCGACCATTGCGCTGGGATACACCATGGTTTATGGGGTTCTGGAATTCATCAACTTCTCCCACAGCGAAATCTTCATGGTTGGCGGCGTGGTTGGCGTGGAACTGCTCCGCTACTTGGAGACACAGGGTTCACTCGCGGGGATGAATCAATATGTGGTCATTGCCCTTGCCATCCTTTTGGGAATGGTCATCTCAGGCAGTTTGGCGGTGACCGTGGAACGGGTCGCATACAGACCCTTGCGCGGCGCCCCGCGACTCGTCCCTTTGATTTCCGCCATCGGCATGTCGTTTTTCCTGCAGGATGCCGTGCGTCTGATTCTTGGATTAACCACCGGAGAATTCAATGTCATTCTCCCAAAGTTTGGGACTTTCGACGATTTTCAGGTTTTCAATTTTCCGGGTCTTGCGGCTCCGGTGCAGATTCAGAATAAAACCATCCTGCTTGTGGCGGTGACCGTTGTCATGCTCGTCGGTTTGAACTATCTTGTGAACGGCACCAAAGTTGGAAAAGCCATCCGCGCAGTCGCGCAAGACCGTCCGACCGCCAGCCTGATGGGCATCAACGTCAATTTGATCATCTCCATCACATTTCTAATCGGCGGCTCGCTGGGCGGCGCGGCGGGTGTTTTATTTGCCCTGAAGGTCACCCGCCTCGATCCTTTTGTCGGGTTCTTTCCCGGTTTGAAGGCGTTCACAGCCGCTGTGCTCGGCGGCATCGGCAACCTGACCGGCGCCCTACTCGGCGGCATTGTGCTCGGACTGCTCGAGTCTTTCGGCGCGTCCTACCTGGGAATATTCACCCAGGGCGCGTTCGGCGCGGAATACAAGGATATTCTTGCCTTTGCGATCCTGATCGCAATCCTGATCTTCCGCCCATCCGGCCTGCTGGGTCAAACCGTTGGACAAAAGGCGTAGTCGAAGGACAGGAGACCCTCATGCGAAAATTTTTCAGCAACCTCTACACGTCAATCAACAAGGAACCCTGGTCCTACATTGTGACGTTCGGTTTAATGCTCATCGGAAGCGCATTGGTCTATATGGTTCCAAGATCGCTGATGGCGTTCCTGGTGCTCATGCTGGCTCCCGCGGCGCTTTACTTCCTGAAAATGAACAATCGAATCAAGCTGTTCGCAGGGTTGCTCCTGGCGGTGGTGATCCTGCCTGTTCTGGGAGTGCGGAATATCTTTTATCTCGAAGTGATCTTCCAAATCTGCGTCTTTGCCGCACTTGCCCTGGGACTGAATATCGTCATCGGCTTGGCAGGCTTGCTGGATCTGGGTTATGTCGCTTTTTATGCGGTGGGCGCATACACATGGGCGTTCTTCGGGTCGAAACAGATGTCCCTACTATACTCCGTTCCCGGGGCGGCGCCTGCAAACGCTCCCTTCTTTCTCGAAAACCCGGATTGGTTCTGGTTCTTCATTTTTCTGGGGATCGGACTTGCCGCGTTGGCCGGCATTTTACTCGGCCTGCCCGTATTGCGATTACGCGGCGACTACCTCGCCATCGTCACCCTCGGGTTCGGCGAAGTCATTCGCGTGCTGGCGCTGAATCTGGACAAACCGATTAACATTACGAACGGCCCCCAGGGCATCACACCTATTCAAAGACCCAATCTTTCCCCCGATCTCCTCAACGCGATTCGCTTAGTTCTCGAACCCCTGGTGGGACATTCGGTGACCGATGCCCAGTTCTACAATGTATTCTTCTACTTCCTCGCCCTGATCATCATCATCGTCGCCGTTGTGGTGGCTCGCCGCCTGGAAGACTCGCGCATCGGCAGGGCATGGACAGCCATCCGCGAAGATGAGACAGCCGCCATTGCCATGGGCATTCCGCTGGTGAGAATGAAACTCATGGCGTTCGCCGCCGGCGCGTCGTTTGCAGGAGCAATGGGGGTCATTTACGCCGCCAACCGGACATTCGTAAGCCCCGAGACGTTCTCCTTCCTGCAATCCATCGGCGTATTGACCATGGTCATTCTCGGCGGCTTGGGAAGCATTCCCGGCGTCATCGTCGGCGCGGCGGTCGTGGTATTCCTCAACATTCAAGTTTTGCAAACCTTTTCGCTCTACCTGAGCAGTCTGCGCCAGAGCGACGCGGTCATCCCCATCATCAATTTTGCATGGAAAAATCTTTCCACGCAATTAGACCCGGCAAAATATCAGAAACTTATTTTCGGCGTCATCCTGGTGATCATGATGATCTTCAGACCCGAGGGATTGATTCCCGCCGAACGGCGCAAGCGTGAACTGGTCGGCGAAAAAGAAGAATAGCGGAAGTGCCCCATGTCTCTATTGAAAACCACCGACGTCATCAAACGCTTTGGCGGCTTGACCGCTGTCAATAAAATGAATTTTGTGCTGGAAGAAGGACAGATTGCCAGCATCATTGGTCCGAACGGCGCGGGGAAGACCACCTTCTTCAACACCCTCACCGGTATCTACAAACCGGAGGAAGGCGCCATCGAATTCAACGGACACTCCCTCGTCGGTCTGCGCCCCGATCAGGTGGCGGAACGAGGCATCGCCCGCACCTTCCAAAACATCCGCCTGTTCGGGAGCATGACCGTCATCGAGAACATTCTGGTCGGCATGCACACTCAATTGAAACAGCGCGGCACCGATGCTCTTTTCCGCACGAAGGCGTTCCACAAAGAGGAAGCCGAAGCCGAAGCAAAAGCCAGGGAATTGATGGACTACGTCGGCTTGAAGAACGTGGGCAACGAGCTGGCGCGCAACCTCCCCTACGGCGGACAGCGCCGCATCGAAATCGCCCGCGCCCTCGCCGCAAACCCGACCCTCATCCTGCTCGACGAACCCACCGCCGGCATGAACCCGAATGAAACCGAGGAAGCCATCAAACTCTTCCGCCGCATCCGCGACGAGAAGGGCATCACGGTTCTGCTCATCGAACATGATATGCGCGTGGTCATGAACATCTCCGAACGCATCAGCGTAATGGACTACGGCGAAAAAATCGCCGAAGGCACGCCTGCCCAAATTCGCAGCAACCAGCGTGTGATCGAAGCGTACCTGGGACGCGAAGCCGCCGCCGCACAGGCATAGGAGCATCCGCATGGGAAAAATACTCGAAGTCGAAAATGTCCACTCCTATTACGGACACATCCACGCCCTGAAAGGCATCTCCCTGTATGTGGAGGAAGGTGAAATCGTCTCTCTCATCGGTGCAAACGGCGCCGGCAAAAGCACCACCCTGCGCACCATCTCCGGGCTTCTGCATCCCCGTCACGGCACCATCAAACTGGACGGGAAAGACATCACCCACCTCGAGCCGCATCTGGTCGTGGCGGCGGGCGTGGGTCACGTTCCAGAAGGACGCGGCATCTTCCCCAAACTGACCGTGCGCGAGAACCTCGAAATGGGCGCATTCACCATTGACGACCCCGCCAAGAATGCCGCCCGCATGGAACAGGTCTTCGAACTCTTCCCGCGTCTGCGCGAACGCATAGACCAATACGGCGGCACGCTCTCAGGCGGCGAACAGCAAATGCTCGCCATCGGGCGCGGCTTGATGCAGCACCCCCGCATCCTCATGCTCGACGAACCCTCCATGGGTCTTGCGCCCGTCCTCGTCGAACTCATCTTCGACATCATCCAGAAACTCAACAAGGAAGGCGTCACCATCCTCCTCATCGAACAAAACGCCCAAATGGCGCTCTCCATCGCCCACCGCGGCTACGTTCTTCAAACGGGCGCCATTGTCCTGACCGACTCGGCGGAAAAACTCAAAAAGAACGAGATGGTGAAAAAGACCTATCTGGGCATCGAGTAACCACCCGCAACCTCGCCGCGCAGAAACCCGTTTTCCCCCGAAAGCGGGTTTCTTTATAAATATCTGAAACCACATGGACGTTCCCCCTACAGCAGACATTGTCATCATCGGCGGCGGCGTGATGGGCGCCGGCATTGCCTGGCATCTCGCCTCACGCGGGACCCGCAACCTGGTCCTGCTCGAAAAAGAAGCATACTTCGGGACAGGGTCCACCGGACGCTGCGCCGGCGGCGTGCGCTATCAATTCTCTACCGAAATCAACATCAGGCTGTCGCTTGCCAGCCTGCCCATGTTCGAACGCTTCAAGGAGGAAATCGGACAGGACGTAAACTACCGTCAGTGCGGTTACCTGCTGGTGGCAACCACCGAACAGGATGCCGCCGCCTTCCGCCGCAATGTCGAATTGCAAAACCGCCTCGGCGTGCAAACGGAATTGTTGAGCGGCGGCGAAATCCGCGCCCGCCTGCCGCTCATGCGCTTCGATGACGCCCTCGCCGGCACCTTCCACCAGAAGGACGGACTCGTTGACCCCAACAGCGTGGTGATGGGCTACCTCAACGCAGCGCAAAGGCTGGGGGTAAAAGCCATACCCAACGCGGAGGTGACGGGAATACGCATCAGCGGAGGCAAGGTCGAAGGCGTGGAAACAAGCCGGGGCGTCATCCAGACGCGCACCGTCGTCAACGCGGCGGGCGCCTGGGCGGGGCAAATCGGTCAGATGGCGGGCGTCCGCCTCCCCATCCAGCCCATCCGCCGGCAAATGTTCACCACGACGCCGCTTCCCGAAATCCCCGCCGGCTTCCCCTTTGTAATTGACTTCTCCCAGTCGCTCTATTTTCACCGCGAAGGCGAAGGTCTGCTGGTTGGCATGAGCAACCCGCATGAAACGCCCGGCTTCGACCAGCGCGTGGACGAGACATGGGAGTTGACCAACCTCGAAGCCGCCATCGAGCGCATGCCGCTCCTCGAACGCGCCCGCCGCGCCGCGCACTGGGCGGGACTGTACGAAGTGACGCCCGACGCTCACCCCATCTATGGCGCAACGCCTGTGGAAGGCTTTCTCGTCTGCGCGGGGTTTTCAGGGCACGGCTTCATGCACGGACCCGTCTCCGGCAAACTCATCAGCGAATTCATCCTGGACGGCGCATTCTCGACCATAGATGTTTCGATGCTCGACCTCGCCCGCTTCGAACAGGGAAGACCAATAAAAGAGTACAATGTAGTTTGACTTGAATTCGGAATAAGCGAGTGGACGTTAGAGAACGTTCCCTACGCCTGCGTAAACGACGCTCTCTAGCGTCAGACAGCATGCCTTTTTTCCTTATCCCGAACTGACGTTAGTTTAACGTGTTCAAAACAGAAACTTATGCCCTCTGCAGAAATCATCACCATCGGAACCGAAATTCTCCTTGGCGAAATCGTGGATACCAACACGCGCTACATCGCCCGCACCCTGCGCGGTCTTGGCATTGACCTGTACCGCACCATCACCATCGGCGACAACGTCGAACGCATTGCCGATGCCATCCGCAACTCCCTGCGCCGCGCCGACATCGTCATCACCACGGGTGGGCTCGGTCCCACCGTGGACGACCCGACGCGCGAGGCGGTCGCGAAAGCAGTCGGCGTGGAGACCGAATTCCGCGAAGACCTGTGGCGGCAGGTGGTCGAAGTCGTCTCGCGCTACGGGCGCAAGCCCTCCGAAAACCAGAAGCGGCAGGCTTACGTCCCCCAGGGCGCCATCGGCGTGCCAAACCCGGTCGGCACCGCGCCCTGCTTCATCGTCGAGTACCCCTCACCCGGAGCCGGGGTAAAAGCAGTCATCTCCCTGCCCGGCGTCCCCAACGAAATGGAACACATCCTGCACGAATCCATCATCCCCTATCTCCAGCGGCGCTTCGACCTGAACGAAATCATCAAAGTCCGCATTTTGCATTGCGCCGGGCTTGGCGAGGGCATGATTGACGAACAGATCGGCGACCTCGAAACCCTCAGCAACCCCACTGTGGGACTCGCGGCACATACCGGCGTCGTGGATGTCCGCATCGCCGCCAAAGCGCACAGCGAAGCCGAAGCCGACACCATGATCGCCGAAGTGGAAAAACAGGTGCGCCAAAGACTTGGAGACCACATCTTCGGAGCCGACGAAGACCGGCTGGAGGATGCGGCTCTCAATGCAGTGGCAAAACGCGGCTGGACACTGACCGCCATCGAATCCGGGCTGGATGGACTGCTCGCACGAAAAATTCCACACACCGCCTCCCTGTCAGACCTCGAGCCTGCCGCCCTGCTGGACACCTTACGCGCCGCCCGAGCCGACTCCCGCGCAGACATCGCCCTCGGCGTCGCCCTCTACCCGGACGAACGCGCCGCCGAAATGGCGCTCATCACCCCGCACGGCGAGAAGACCCACCGCATCACCTACGGCGGACCGCCGCGCAGTCTGCCGCGCTGGTCGGTCAACCTGGCGCTGAACTGGCTCCGCACCGCCGCCCTGGAGGAACATGCCGCGTAAGAAGCGCGTCTCCCCTTCCTGGGTATATGCCATTTGGGGAACGAACGCGGTCGTGGTTCTTTGCCTGCTCGCCGGCGGCATTTTTTATATCAACGGTCAGCGCGCCTCCGCCGCAAACGCCCTGGCGGAATCTCCGCGCGCAGCGCCAACCCCAAAAATTCCGCCGACAATCTACTTCCTGCCTACACTGACTCCGAATCCCTACTCCACCGTACCGGTCTATGAAACGCCCACCCCGTTCATCCTCAACCACGGACAACCCTCGAACGTCATCGGCCTATCGCACGGCGGGCGTCCCATTGACGTATACACCTTCGGCAGCGGAGAACGCGAGTATCTGATCGTGGCAGGTATTCACGGCGGCTACGAAGGCAACACCATCGGGCTGGCAAACGAACTCATCCGCTACATCATTGACCACCCCGAAATCATACCGGATGACGCGACGCTTTACATCATCCGCAACATGAACCCGGATGCAGAAGCCCGCTCGGACGGCGTGGATGGGCGCGTCAACAACCGCGGCGTAGACCTCAACCGTAATTTCCCTTCCCGTAACTGGACCGCCGACTGGAATCGCGACGGATGCTGGATTTACCGACCCACCACCGGCGGCACCTACGGCGGTTCGGAACCCGAAACCCGCGCCGTGATGAGTTTCATCTCCACGCACGACCTTCAGGCAGTCATCAGTTATCACAGCGCGGCGCTGGGCATCTTCCCCGGCGGCGACCCGTGGGAACCGGATTCCATCCGCCTGGCAAAAGCGCTTGCCAAAGTCACTGGCTATCCCTACCCGCCCGTTGACACCGGCTGCGAATACACCGGCACCCTCGCCGATTGGGCTGTGGAAAACGGTGTCGGCGCGGCGGTGGATATGGAACTCACCAACCACAAAGACACCGATTTCAAGCAAAACCTCGAAGCCCTCAAGATATTCTTGAACTTTGTGCCGTAACAAAAATCGCGTAAAAGGCGCTCTCGTACGCCGACAGACATCTTATCCCTGCCGCTGAGCATTTTTTGGACCGACCTCCACAGGAGAACGCATGACCCAACAAGCCGACACCCTCTTCGTAAACGCCCACATCCTCACCATGGATGAACACCTCACCCAATACAACCCTGGCGCCCTTGCCGTGAAAGGCGACAGCATCCTCGCCGTGGGATCCGAGGACGAAATCAAAAGGGAATACACCGCCGCGGAAACCCTTGACTGCCAGGGCAAAGTGCTCATGCCCGGGCTGGTCAATGCCCACACCCACGTCCCCATGACCCTGCTGCGCGGCATCGCCGACGACCTGCGCCTCGACGTCTGGCTGCAGGGCTACATGTGGCCCGTCGAGCGCGCGTTCGCCACGCGCGAATTCGTTGCGCTCGGCACTTCAATCGCCTGCGCCGAACTCATCCGCAGCGGCGTGACAACCTTCAACGACATGTACTTCTACGAAGAGGAGGTTGCCAAAGCCGCCGCCCAGGCAGGCATGCGCGCCGTCTGCGGGCAGTCCATCCTCAAATTCCCAACCCCCGACGCGAAATCCTACGAAGACGGCATGGAACAGGCACGCGGCTTCATCCAGCGCTGGAAAGACCACCCCCTCATCGTCCCCTCCATTGCGCCGCACGCCCCCTACACCACCACCGCCGAAATCCTGCGCGAAACCGCCGAACTCGCCAAAGAATTCGACGTGCCGCTGCACATCCACCTCTCCGAAACCGCGCTCGAAGTCGAAAACATGCGCCGCGACGAAGGCATGCCGGTCATCCCCTACGTCAAAAAACAGGGACTGCTCGAAGCCAAAGTCATCGCCGCCCACTGCGTTCACATAGACGCGGGCGAAATCCGCACCCTTCATCACGCGGGCGCAGGCGTCTCGCACAACCCCTCCTCCAATCTCAAACTCGCCTCGGGGTTTGCGCCGGTGGTCAAAATGCTCGCCATCGGACTCAACGTCGGCATCGGCACAGACGGTCCCGCCTCGAACAACGACCTCGACATGTTCGAAGAAGTGCGCCTTGCCGCCTTCATCGCCAAAGCCGTGACCAATGACCCCACCTCCCTGCCCGCCTCGCAAGCCCTGCTCATGGGCACGCGGCTCGGCGCACAGGCGCTTCATCTCGGACATTGGACCGGCTCCCTCACCCCCGGCCGCCGCGCCGACCTGATCCTGCTCGACCTCAGCCCGGTCCACAACTCCCCCGCCTTCCGCCGCTCTGCCGAGAACACCTACGCACAAATCGTCTATGCCGGCAAATCCACCGACGTGAGCGACGTGATGATCAACGGCAAATGGGTCATGCGCAACCGCCATCTGCTCACCCTCAACGAAGCGGACCTCCTCACCCAGGCGGCGGACATCGCAAAGAAGATAGACGCCTTCCTCATCGAACGCGAACAATCGGTGCTGTCGAAACTCATCGCCCTCGGCGGCTCGATGGAAGAGGAATCCTTCGAGGTACAAGTAAAAGTCAAAATTGCCGAACCCAGCCTCATCATCCAGGCATTGATGCGGGACGAGATAGACATCCTGTACGAACGGCATTACCGTCAGCACGATACCTACTTCCACTTCGCTGACCCGTCACAAGGCAGGCTGCGCTTCCGCGAGGACGATTTCGTGGACGACAAAGGCAACGTCACCAACGTGCGCGCCCGTCTCACGCTGATTGGCGTCCTGCGCGAAGGCGAATTTGCCAACGACGTGCTTCTCTCCCGCAGCCGCTTCCTGGCGCCCGCCGCCAATTCCCTGCGCTTTTACCGCGAATACTTCAAACCCGCCTCCGAAGTCAACATCGAAAAAGACCGCCTGCGCTGGCTGATTAAATACAAAGACACCGAGTTTTACATCAACCTCGATAACGTAACCGCGCCGCCGCTCGGCTACTTCATCGAAATCAAAAGCCGCACCTGGAGCCGCAAAGACGCCCAGAACAAGGCGCACCTGGTCAGTGAACTGCTCGCCCTGCTCGGCGCCTCGGAGGCTGAAGCGGTGACAAAAGACTACATCGAGATTGCCAGCGCCCAATGAAAACGATTCGAACATTCCTCACCTGGTGTTGCGCCGTCATGCTCGTCCTTTCAGGGGCGGCGGCGCTTCTGCTGTTCAACATCGAACGCCGGGCTTTTTCCGCGGAGACGTTCCAGCAGGCGTTCGAGCGTCAAAATCTGTACACGCGCATCCCCGCAATTCTGGCGGGCGCACTGCACACAGCCATTGCAAAGGACCCGGATACAGATCCCTTCCTGAAAACCCTGTCGCCCGCGGATCTGGAGACGGCGATTGCAGAACTGTTGCCGCCGGACGACTTGAAAATGCTCTCGGAAGATGCCCTGAATTCGATATTCGCCTACCTGAACAACCAAACGGATACCGTATCCGTCTCCCTGCTCCCTATCAAAAACCGCCTGGCAGGACCGGCAGGCGCGGAACTTGCCGTGCGCCTCATCAACGCCCAGCCGGATTGCACGCTGGAGCAACTCCTGCAAATGGGCATGGGCTTTTTCAGCGGGGAGGTCGCCCTGTGCAAGCCGCCCGCGGAAATGATGGGGCTGATCACCCCCATGCTCACTTCACAAGTACAAGTCATGGCAACCGCCATACCCGATCGGGTCGTTCTGCTTTCCGCTGAAAACAGCACCCCGCAAGATGATCCGCGCCTACGCTTGAACAGCGTTCGGCTGGTCATGACACTATCGCCGATCCTACCTGTGCTATTTTTGATTGCACTGACGGCGCTCGCCGTCCGCAACTTCACGGACTGGCTGAAATGGTGGGGCTATCCTTTGCTTGCCATCGGCACAGTCGGCGCAGTGACCGCCCTGATCGGCTCGCCCCTGCTTGGTCTTGTCATTCGGGCGGTGATCCAAAGCCAGGCAGGCTTTCTACCGGAGAGTTTGATTTCCGCCTTGGAGGAAACGGTCGGCGCAATTTCGAAACAGATACTCAACCCTGTGGTCATTCAGGGGGGGATTCTGGGATGTGCCGGTTTCGGCATGGGTATCACCGCCGTATTTCTACGCGGGAAATCGCCATGACAACTCGAACGCCGCAGCGCCTCAAAACGACCTTCATCCTGCTTCTCGGACTTTGGCTGATTCTCATCACGAGCCTGGTCTACGTTGCCGCAGCGGGGAACAAGGTCTTTCGGGCAGTCATCGGCATGGGGCTGGGTTTGATCGTGCTGTGGGTATGGGTCGGCGGCGGGCTGATGTATCTCTTCCGCGAGCGTGTCAAAACCCTTGTTTTGAAAATCCCGCTCCACTGGCAGGTCAAGTTTGTCCTTTTTGCCACCCTGCTGGCAATGACCGAGGAAGCGATCACCACGCTCATGACCAACCTTGCGCCTCTGTTCGGCGTGCAAGTCGGTGAGGCATACATCACCGCTTCCGCCAATTATTTCGATGTCATCCTGCATCACAGCGTCATCGTCTTCGTGCCGTGGTTCATTACCTGGGCATGGCTGTTGAAACGCTACGATTTCAAACCGTTTTGGGTGTTCCTGCTGACCGGGCTGAACGGACTCTTTGCCGAAGCATTCACCTTTGGCTGGGAACACTTGAACGAATTCGCCTTGTGGATCTTCGTTTATGGTCTGATGGTCTATTTACCCGCCTACACCATTCCAACCGAGCGCGGCGCGCAGCCGCCAAAACTCTGGCACGGCGTCCTGGCATGCTTCCTGCCCCTCGCTGTGGGCATCCCCTGGGCGGCTTTGGTTAACCTCGCCTTCCCGAACCACCCGGACATCCACTTCCCGCCCATCCAAACGGAGTAGCCGATGAAACAATGTATCCTGAGCCTGTGCATCATCACGCTCGCCAGCCTGGCGTGCGGAGGCGAATCCCCCACTCCGCCTCCCCCTCCCGAAACCTCCATCTTCGATTCCGGAAGGACCGCCTACGGCTTCTTTCCCGTCCCGCCGGAGCCGAAGGTCGAAAGCGCAATTCAGTTATTCGAAGACATGGGGGAACACGGCGATTTTGTCCTCATCCAGCAAAACACCGCCTGGGAGGAGTTCGTGGACAGAGCGGAGGGCGAATCGCAGACGCGCGCCGACCTCATCAACCAAACCAAACTCGCCCACCAGAACGGTCTTGAATATATCTTCGTCCTCGATCCGCTCAACGGACTCAACCGCCGCGAGTTCATCGGGCTGCCTGTGGGATGGGAGGCGAGTTTCGCGAACCCGGATGTGCGAACCGCTCACAAAAATTACGCGCTGTGGGTCGTGCGCGCCTTTCATCCGCGCTACCTCGGTCTCGCCTCCGAGATCAACACGTACATGGACGCGCATCCCGACGACGCGCCCAATTTCATCAGCCTGTACAACGAGATTTATGCGCTCGTCAAAGCCGAAGCGCCCGAAACGCAGATTTTCGTCACCTTTCAGTGGGACGACCTCAACAACATGTTTCATCAGCCCGAGGAGGGAAACCGCCAAAAGTTCGATACCAACTGGGAACAGGTCGAAGCCTTCGAGCCCAATCTGGATGTATGGGCGATCTCGACCTATCCCTATTTTGTCTTTTCCTCCGCTTCAGACATCCCTGCTGACTATTATTCCCCGCTTCTCACGCGAACCGACAAACCGGTCGCGGTTGCCGAGGGCGGATTCTCATCCCAAGTCGCGGGTCCCATACAAGGCTCGCCCGAAGACCAGGTCGCGTACCTGAACGCAATCCACGATCAATTGGGCGGCTCGCGGTTTGTGTTTTGGGTCAATCTTCTGCTTACCGACTTCAACATCGAAGCCATGACCGAATATATGCTCGCCAACGGACAAAATGCGGAGGAAGCCGGTTTTCTCGGTTACTTCGGTCACACCGGTTTTCAAAACTTCGACCGCTCCCCCAAACCCGCGTTGGAGGTGTGGGAGGCGTTCAGAAGCGGCAAGTAACCTATTGACACCCATTCCTCAGATGTTCTTCGAACGTCTCCGCAAAATTATGATAGCCGGAGCCATCACATTTCGCGCGGAAGAAGTTGTACGACGTCTCGGCAGGATAGGCAACCGCGTTCAAGGCATTCATGCCGGGGTTGGAGATGGGAGCGGGAGGCAGTCCGCCATAGACATAGGTATTGAACGGCGAATCGACTTGCAAGTCGTTCAAAAAGAGCGGGCTTTTCCACCATGAATTTGTATCTGCCTGATAGCCGAGCGCGTATTGGACGGTCGGGTCGGCTTCGAGTTTCATGCCGATGCGCAGGCGGTTGAGATACACCGAAGCAATCAGCGGGGCTTCCTCCGTCCGCACCGCTTCGCGCTCCACAATGGACGCCAGCGTTACGGCTTGATATACGGTAAGCCCCTGGTTTTCAAAAGCCAGTTGTATGTCACGCGAGAGGCGCAGGGCAAAGCGACGGACAAGTTCATTCACCAGCTCGTCAGCGGCGATCTGACGGGAGAAGATGTAAGAGTCGGGGAAGAGGAATCCTTCGGCGGTGTCCGCGTCGGAGAGGAAGTCATATCCGCGCGGCGGGTTGTGTACAGCGTTGAAAAAATCAGCAGGGGCGATGGACAAGCCCGAGGTCGAAAGCGAAGCGGCGATTTCCTCCATCCGCCAGCCGGGCAGGACGACGAACGTCACTTCTTCGGAGGTGGCATCCTGCAACCGATGGGCGATCTCGATCGCCGACATCGCCGCGCTGAGTTTATATTCGCCCGCCTGGATGGAGGTGTCGAGACCCGAGTAAATGAGGTAGGCGCGAAAGGCTTCGGCGTCGCGGATGAAACCCATCGCTTCGAGGTTGTTGGCAATCGAGTTGATCGACTCGCCCGGCTGGATGGTGAAGGACAATTCTGCGCCGTTCGCGTCGCGCGGACGGGTGAGCAAGCCGTCGTACCAGAGCAGTTGCGCGGAATATTGCACGCGCTGGGTGAGCGAAAGCCACGCGGCAGGTTGACCGTAGATGTGCGCGGCTTGCGCTGGAATGGTGACCAGGGTTACGACAAGACAAATACAGATGAATATGAGGATGACGGGGAGGAGGGGGGAAAGTTTGCGCATTACGATTTGCGATGGGCTTCAATATAAGACTTCAAAATCATCACCGCCGCGAGGGAATCGTGGTGACCGGCGCGTTTTTTGCGCGAAAATCCCAGTTCGATGACCGCCGCGCGCGCCTCCTGCGTGGAGAAGGATTCGTCGAACAACTCGACCGGGATGTTTGTCTGCTCTTTCAAGGCTTCGGCGAATTTGGCGGCGCGGCGGCCCGCGAGGTTCGGCTCTCCGTCTTCGTCGAACGATTGACCGACGATGATGAGTTCCGCCTCGTTTTCGGCGGCAAGGTTCGCCACCTGTGCGGCGTCCATCAAACGCGAGACGTGCTTGATGACGGTGAGAGGGCTGGCGAGGGTCCCGGTCGGGTCGCTGAGCGCAAGACCGATGCGTTTTTCGCCGTGGTCAACCGCGAGGATTCTCATAAAACTTTTTCACCGCGTCACCACTTCAATACGAAACGGAACGATCGGCACCCAGGGCCACCAGGAGGGAGTGAGTGCAATCTTCGGGTCACTCTGCAGGGGGAGGTTACCATCCAGCAGGGATTGCGCCTCGGAGGCGCCAAGTCCCATGACCAGGCGGGTCACATGCGCGATATTCATCTGTTGCGCGATCTCCCGTTCGACACGGATTTTCCAGCGGACGGAGCCATCTTCGAGCAGTTTGGGGTCGGTGACGGATTCCACAGTCAACGCGTCGGACGCAGGGAGAAAGCCCGGGGAGAGGGAAGCGTTCAGCGCTAACGCGGCAAGTTCGGTCAAGTCCGAGGCGGATGCGTAGCGGATGGCATACTCCACCTGCATGGTCAGGGTCAATTGGGAGCCGGCGGCTCCGTCAGGAGGGTCATACACTTCCGAAAGCGTCTGCGAAACGGCCAACGTGTCCTCGAATAAAACGTCCCCCGGCTTTAATTCGTTTTGAAACCCCGCAAGCGCAACATTTTGCAAGCGGCTCAACAACAATTCCCTGGCACGGGCGCGGTCGGCATCGGTGGCCTGCCGCGAGACGCGCTCGCGCCCGCCAGTCGTCGGCTCGGGGTTGGTCACCGAAAGCAAAAGCCCCAGCCTGCCTTCCACAATGTTGATTGCACCGGCATCCACATTGCCCGAAACTCCGCCCGCTGCCGCCTCGACCCTGATGGCAGCCGTTTCGCCGACCCCCGGATTCACAACTCCCGGCTCGATTGTCGCAAAACGCGCATCGCCAGCCCAAACGATCGTGCCGAGGGGAATCGTCACCGCATTTTGCGTGAGGTTTCGAAAGACTACGACACCCTTTGCCTTCGATTGCGGCACAACCCCCTCACCTGTGACCTGGATCAACTGGTTTCCTTCGACCACGATCCGTTTTTCGCGCGCGGGAATATTCCCCGTAATCAACACAGAGTCCGCCGACGGGCTTGCGGTTACGGGCAGGGTAACGCTTTGTGTTTTTGTGACCGGTTTCAACCGAATCTCGGCGCGTGGGAGAAAGAGCGCAACCAGCGCCAGCACCGCAAGGACTCCGATCAGGAAAGCCAGCACTCTCGCCGCCGGATGCGCGCGCCACGCCTCCTCCCTGACTTGTACCTGTTCCCGCTTCTCGCGCAGAGTCCTGTCTGGGGCTTTGCGCGGCAACTTCCTTGGTTTCGGCTTCTGCCATTTCGCCCGCTGCGCCTGCCGCGTGGAATCAAAAACCGGAATACCCAACGCTTCCGCCTCTGCCCGCACCCGCCGCCAGCGCGTGACCAGCCCCAATTGCGCCCCCAGCGCGGCGGCATGTCTCTGCAAGACCTTCAAGTCCACCTGCCGCAGGGTCACCTTCTCGAATTTGGGCCACACCAGCAGGATACGCGGCGTCTTTGCCCACGACATACGGTCACGGACGGAGATCAGGTCATCGTGCGATTCGAGGGTGATGATGGCGGTTTTCATGTGAAGAAAATTATACCCCCTGGGCAGGCAGCGCAAATCCACAGAGTTGCACTGCTTCTCACCACTTCCAAACGGGCGGGGCAAGGTCGCGCCCCTTCCAGGAAGATTGTCCCAGCAAAGTATAGACTAGGGAGCGCATTGCAATAAGAACGAATAACGCAAAACTGACGGGGTAGAGCAACACCAGAGGCAACGGAAAGCGAAAACGCCAATAAGCAATACCCCATAAAAGAAGCGCTTCGAGCGTTCCCAGCCATGCCAGCGATAAAGGATAGAATGGGATGGGCACATCGAAATGGTTTGCCCAAACCGCGAAAGGAGGCGCCAAAAAGGCAACAGCCATCCATCCCCATGCCACGACAAAAAGGGATAGGCGGTAATCGAAAAAAGCAAAAATATTTTTGGTAAAGCCATCCACCGCCTGCCAGAAGCCGCGATACATGCGGCAGGAGACGTGCCGCGTGCCGTCCATCAGCCGCCAGGTGTAGCCGTGCTGGATGATGCGTCGTCCAAGCATCACATCGTCCACCAGATGATCGTGCACCGCCTCATAGCCGCCAATGGCTTCGAAGGCGGCGCGGCGGAAGAGCATGAACTGACCGATGGTCACGGTCAGGCTGGGCAGGTTCAGCCAGCGTGCCAGCGCAACGGGCAGGAACGAGAAAATGCCAAAACCGATGACGGGAATGATGAGTTTTTCGCCCCAGGTGACGGCACGCTCCTGCGGAAAGGCAGTGACCAGGTCGGCGCGTTCGGCAAGGAGCGCCGAAACGCTGTCGCGCAGCACGGAAGGGGCATGACGGGTGTCGGCGTCGGTGAAGAGCAACAGATCGCCCGTCGCCGCCTGCGCCAGTTGGTGACAAGCCCAATGCTTGCCGAGCCAGCCATCGGGAAGAGGATGCCCATCGAGAACGCGCAGCCGGTTCGAGGTCCGCGCGAGGCGGGCAAGGAGGAGGCGGGTTTCGTCTTCGGAGTGGTCATCGAGAACAATGACCTCAAAGTCAGGATAGTCCTGTATTAACAGGGAACGAACGCAGGCTTCGATGTTGTCGGCTTCGTTGCGAGCCGGGATGAGGACAGACACGCGCGGAAAGACGGAAGCGCGCGGGTACTGGTCGAAGCGGCGGATGGTCAGGTGGTTGGAAAGAGCGGTCAGCAATCCCAGGGCGAGGAAGACGACGATGACCTGCGGTTGATGATCGAGGTATCCGCTCACGCGCTCCTCCTGACGAAGAAGTGAGTGACCCACTGCCGCCAATGCCAGGGCGCGCCCAGGTCGCGGCGGTGAGTCCAAAAGATGAGGGCGGTGTTGAGCAGGGCAAAGGCGCTCAGCCAGTCTGCGCCGAAGCGCCAGTACACGAAAACGGTCAGTGTAATCATCCCGGCGAGGGAGGCGTAAGCATGGACGGTTTGCAGGGTAAGCACGGTCAGCGCGCCCACGGCAAACACAAAGAATGCCCAAATTCCCGTAAACGCCAGCCACACGCCGCCCGTTGCACCCAGCGCCTTGCCGCCGCGCCCGCCCAGGAAAGGCTGGGTGGCATGCCCGAGGATGGGAGACAGTCCCACCGGCGCCAGCGACCATTCGGTCAGCCCGGCGCGCTGCGCCAGATAGACCGGCACAAAGCCTTTGAGGATTTCAAGCAGGATGGTGGCAAGCCCAATCTTCCAGCCGCCGGCAATCCAGACGTTGGTGCCGCCCGGGTTGCCGTCGCCCACCGTGCGAATGTCGCGCCCAATGATGAATTTGCCGATCAGGTAGGCGAATGGGATGCTTCCGCAAAGAAAACCAAACAAGACCCAAAAAAGGATGGCGTTCATCTTGTACTCCTTGTCGAAAATGCCTTCTGCTTGCTCTGTTGCAAACAATGACAAAACCTCACAATGATCAGCGCTCGCCCTCTCCCAACGTTGGGAGAGGGGTAAGGGGTTAGGGCAAAAGCAGGACGAATATCCTTGCAACAGAGAACCTTCTGCTCTCTATAACCAATTTTTCATCGAATCGAAACGAGCAAAAACGTCCCAAGGGCTTTGCCGAAAATCGAACCTTCAGGACGTTTTTGTGGACGAACAAGGTGGATGGTGATGGGGGTTACTTTAACCTGTCCTCGATGACTTTCGGCAATTTTGCCAGCGCCTCTTTTTCCTGACCTTTGGGCAGGCTGCCCTGCGCCAGATTGGGACGCCCACCTCCCTTCCCGCCGACGCCGGCGATGAGGTCGCCCGCTTTCAGCCCGCGCCTGACGAGGTCTTCGGTCACCGCGGCAATGACGGTTGACTCTGCGGCGAGCAGAGCCGCGCCACTTTGGGGATATTTCTCGCGGAACTTATCGGCGAGCAGGCGCAGGGTATCGGCGGTTGCGGCGGGGATTTCCACCGCCAGCACGTGAACGTCCTTCACCGTTTGAAGGTTGGATAGTTGAAGGCTGAAGGTTGACAAAGCCTGTTGGGCGCGCAGGTTGGCGAGCTCCTTTTTGAGGTCTGTCACTTCGTCTTGAAGGAGTTCGATTTTGAGGGGCACTTCGTCTACGGAGGTCTTCAGGGCGTTTGCCGCCTGTTTGAGGGTTTTGAAGCGTTTGGCAATCAGGCCGTGGGCGGCGCGCCCGGTCACCGCTTCGATGCGGCGGACGTTTGCCGCAACCGATCCCTCGCTGACGATGAGGAAGACGCCGATATCGGACGTGCGCTCGAGATGGGTGCCGCCGCACAATTCGTACGAATACTTCTTCTCGGCAGAACTGTCGGCTTCCAAAATGGAGATTGTGCGGACGGTCTCGCTGTATTTTTCGCCGAAGAGCGCCATGGCGCCTTCTTTTTGGGCGTCTTCCAGCGATTTGGTTTGTTTGACGACCGGCATATCGGCGGCAATGGCTTCGTTGACCATGCGCTCGATGCGCTCCAGATGTTCGGTGGTCAGGGCTTCAGGGTGGTTGAAGTCGAAGCGCAGGCGATCTGGCGCGACGAGTGAGCCAGCCTGTTTTGCCTGGTCGCTCAAAACGGCATGGAGCGCCCTGTGCAGCAGGTGGGTGGCGGTGTGGTTGCGCATGATGTCATGCCGGCGGACCATGTCCACTTCGGCGAGACATTTATCGCCAACTTTGGGCTGCCCTGAGATGACTGTGCCAATGTGGACGATGACGCCGGCAGACGGGCGGCGCATGGCGGTCACTTCGATTTGCCAGCCTTGCCCCCCTCCATCTCCCCCCAAATTCTGCGAATTTAGGGGAAGTGATCTAATGTAGCCCGTATCATCCACCTGACCGCCGGCTTCGATGTAGAAGCCGGTTTTGGGGAGGATCACTTCTACCTGGTCGTCGAGCGAGGCAGATTCGACCAGTTGACCGTCTACGACCAGCGCCAGCACTTTGCCTTCGACGCGCGGGCTGTTGTAGGGGTCGTATTCTACGCCGTCGGCGCCGAGTTTGCCTTTGGCTTGCAGGTCGTTGAGGATGCGGGCAAAGAATTCAGCATCTTCGCCGCCGAGTTTGCCCATGGCTTTGCCGCCGCCGGAGGCGAGAGCGTGCTCTTCTTTTGCCTGTTGGAATCCTTTTTCGTCCACGTCCAGCCCCTGTTCGCGGGCGATGTCGCGGGAGATTTCGAAGGGCAAGCCGTAGGTGGCGTAGAGGTCGAAGGCTTGGCGTCCGTCGAGGACGGTCTGGTTGGAGGCGCGCAGGTTCGAGAGTAGATTCTCCAGGTGGGCAGTGCCAGCCTCCACCGTGCGCGCGAAGCGGATTTCTTCACGGGTGAGGTGGTCGAGGATGGCGGGCTGGGCTTTGCGCAGTTCGGGGTAGAAGTCGCCGTATTGTTCAATGACGGCTTGCGCCACTTTTGCAAGGAAGGGTTCGTTCAAGCCGATTTTGGTGCCGAAGCGCGCCGCGCGGCGGATGATCATGCGGGTGACGTAGTTGCGCCCGGCGTTGCCGGGGACAACGCCGTCGGCGATGAGGAAGGCGGCAGCGCGGGCGTGGTCGGCGATGACGCGGTAGGGGGTGAAATCGGCGTACATTTGCTCTTCGCTGTGCCCGGTGAGCGAGCGCAGGACAGCCAGTGACCCGGCGAAGAGGTCGGTTTTGTAGTTGGAGTCCACGCCTTGCAGGACGGAGACGATGCGCTCGAAGCCCATGCCGGTGTCCACGTGTTTGGCGGGCAGGGGTTCAAGGCGCCCGTCTTCGAAGAGGTTGTATTGGATGAAGACGTTGTTCCACAGTTCGAGGAAGCGCGTGCATTCGCCGTTGACGCCGCAGCGATGGGGTTTGCCGCGCAAGTTGTCGCGTTCTTCGCCGAGGTCAATGTGGATTTCGGAGCAGGGACCGCACGGACCGGTCTCTGCCATTTGCCAGAAGTTCTCTTTGCGCCCAAAGAACAGGACGTGCGATGGGTCGAAGCCGGGCTGTGCCTTCCAGGCTTCGGCGGCTTCGTCGTCGCGGGGGATGTTGCCTTTATCGTCTTCGAAGCAGGTGGCGTAGAGTTTGTCTTTGGGCAGGCCCCACACTTCGGTAAGCAGTTCCCAGGACCAGGCAATGGCTTCCTTTTTGTAGTAGTCGCCAAACGACCAGTTGCCGAGCATCTCGAAGAAGGTGTGGTGTGTGTCGTCGCGCCCCACGTCGTCGAGGTCGTTGTGTTTGCCGGCGACGCGCATACACTTTTGCGAATCCACCGCGCGGGTGTAGGGTTTTTTGTCGGTGCCGAGGAACACGTCCTTGAATTGAACCATGCCCGAGTTGGTGAAGAGCAGCGTGGAATCTCCGCCGGGGACGAGGGACATGGAGGGGACGGCAGTGTGTCCGTGCTCGAGGAAGAAATCTATGAAGTTCTGGCGAATCTGGTTGCCTGAAAGTTTTTTGGTCATGCGGTCTCCAAAAGGTTGAGATGACGGGCGAATTATATCTGAAGTCTAACGTTCAACGTCTGAAGTCTACCGTCTCAAAAGAAAAGTCCCGAACCTGCGAAGATTCGGGACTGGGATGGCATCGTTTTTTTTTCTTTGCGCCGTCACGCACTTATAGAACAGTCCCGATATGGGCTGTGCGAGCCGATGCGGCAGCGGCTTGCAGGGATTTCATAAAAATAATTATACCATTCTTCTGCTATACTCCACCTATGAAAGAACGACGGTGGATCACCATTACAGGCAGGCTCAGAAAGGGATACCGGGTCGCGTCGGGACCCTCCAGGGCTTACCCGGAATATGGGAGCATCGAAAAACAGAAGCCCTTTTTCAAGAAGTTGGGCTTGAATCTCGACCGCATGTTCAATGGCACATTGAACATCTCCATCGCGCCGTATGAATTCGAGATGAAAAACCCGGCTTTCAAATTTCAGCGGGTCAAGTGGACGGAACTGACCAACGCTGAGACTTTTTCATTTTCCCCTTGCAAAGTTAAATTCGACGGAAAGGTGTATTCGGGATGGGTGTATTACCCCGATCCCAGGACAAAAAGGGATCACTTTCAATCGCCTTCGACGGTCGAGGTGCTGGCACCATACATTGCGGGGATTAAATATCGAGACAAGGTGGAACTCTCGCTCGACCTCGGAGAAATCGAAATCTTTCATCCAAATTCACGGCGACGGCGACAAGGGCGGGCATTTTTTGATTAAACCTCTTGCAAAAGTGCGCCAGAGCGCGCACAGTACGCCTTTGCGTAGGAGACGTTCTCTACCGTCGGCTGACTTATGCAAGAGGTCTATTAGATTTTCCTTCGATAGACTCGGTGGTTTTTGTATTCGACGCCGTTCAAGTTCTTCAAGTCGGCGCGCATTTGCTCGGTGGTTTCGGCAACTTGCGTCATCTCCACGTGGGTGAATTGTTTGAAGCCGAGCAGGGTGTGTCCCATTTCGGAGTAGAGGATGGCGTTGCCACCGTGACCCTGAAACTCCGGCAGGATGCCCATGCCGTTGACGGAAACCGTGTTGGTGCGGCGGAGTTCGAGGAGGATGTCAACGATTCCAAAGGGGAACAACCGTCCACGGGAGCGCTGAAGCGCCGCCGAAACGTCATGAAAGGCGAAGAGGAAGCCCACCACGTCTTCGCCGTGGGTGATGATTTTGATCAGGCGGTGGTCGGCGATGGTCATGATGTTATCCACAACGAAGTCAATTTCACGCGGGGAGAGAGGGTAATACTCCCAGTTGTGGACGAACGCTTTGTTATAGGCCTGACCGATGCGCGGCGCCCAAGCGATGAGTTCTCGCTTGTTTTTGAAGCGTTTTACCTGCAAACCGCCTCGCTGCATGACGCGCTGTGCAATGCGTTCCACGCGTTCGGGGACCTGGAATTGGTCGGCAGGCAGATAGCAGGAGACGAAGTCCACTTCCTTGTCAAAGCCCAGCGATTCGACGAGTTTCTGATAATACGGATAGTTATAGTTGAGCATCGTCATGGTATTGCGATGCTCGTGTCCGAAGACCAGGATGCCGTATCCATCGAGCGGACCCATCCCCTTGGGACCGACCAGTTCGGTCAAACCGCGCGCGCGCGCCCAATCGGAGACCGTATCGAACAAGGCGGTGGCGGCTTCCTGGTCATCTTCGCAGTCGAAGAAGTAGAAGTTTGCCTTTTGGGTCTTATGATATTCGTTGAAAGGCTTGTTTTCGATGGCGGCAATACGCCCCACCTCGCGCCCATCGCGCACTGCTAAAAAGAATTCCACGTCCGAATGTTCGTGAAAAGGATGCTTTTTGCGGTTAAGATAAGTATAGGCATCCAGATTAATCAGAGGCACCCACTGCGGACAGTTCTGATACAGCCGGTGCGGTAATTCCACGAACCGTTTCACCTGCTTTTTGTTGTCGGTATCTACCTTCTCGATGGTCAGCATGGACGCTCCTTTATGCTGGTATTCCCTACGCCCAATATAACACCGATCCTCCGCCTCGGGTTCATGCTATACTTGAAAAAACCACGCAAAGGGATAAATTCGATGACCCTCACCCACCCGGAACTGCTCAAAAAATACGCCGAAGCCATCGTCAAAATAGGACTGAACCTGCAAAAGGGACAGCGCCTCGTCATCACCAACGCCACCTCACGCGGTGTGCCGCCCGCCGGGCGCGCGCTGGTGCATGCAGTGACCCGCGCCGCCTACGCCGCCGGGGCAAAATATGTGGAGGCGATCTGGGGCGACGAAGAAATGCACCGCATCCGTTTGCAGCATGCGCCCGCCGATTCCTTCGACGAATACCCCAACTTCCTGGTCGGCGGCGTGATGGAGATGATCCAAAACGGCGATGCGTTGCTTTCGATTTACGCCAATGACCCGGATGCCTTCGCCGGGCTGGACACCGAACGCGTCTCCTTCATGCAAAAGATTCACCTTGAAAACTATGCCCCTGTCAGCGCTGCGGTCAGCCGCAATGCCGTGAATTGGTGCGTAGTCGCCTCCGCCTCTCCTGCCTGGGCGGCAAAAGTATTCCCAGACCTGAAACCGCAAGAAGCGGAAGAACGTCTCTGGCAGGCAATTTTCGAAACCACCCGCGCCACCCAGCCCGACCCGATTGCCGCCTGGCAGGCTCACATCCAAAACCTCATCCAACGCGCCAAATACATGCAGGCGAAAAAATACACGGCGCTTCACTACAAAGCCCCCGGCACCGACTTCACCCTCGGCTTGCCGCAGGGGCACCGCTGGATCGCCGCCCGCATGCCCGCCGAAAACGGCATCGAATTCACAGCCAACATGCCCACCGAAGAAATCTTCACCCTGCCCGATCGTCACCGTGCAGACGGCACCGTCTCCGCCACCTTCCCGCTTAGTTACGGCGGAAGTTTGATCGAGGGGTTCAGCATCACGTTCAAGGAAGGACAGATCGTGCAGGTCAACGCCCAAAAGAACGAAGCCATCCTGCAAAAACTCATCGAAACCGACGAAGGCGCGAAGCGGCTCGGCGAGGTGGCGCTCGTCCCTGCCAGTTCGCCTATTGCCCGGCGCGGACATCTCTTCTACAACACCCTGTTCGACGAAAACGCCTCCTGCCACATCGCCATCGGACGCGCCTACCGCTTCACCCTGACCGGCGGCGAGGAACTGACCGACGACGAATTCATCGCCGCCGGCGGCAACCTCAGCCTCAGCCATGTAGATTTCATGATCGGCTCCCCGCAAATGGACATTGACGGTATCACAGCAGACGGCAGACGCGAGCCGGTCATGCGCCGGGGCGAGTGGGCGTTCGACGTTTGAGAAAACAAGGAGCCTCAACGCATGGATGAGCAAACACGGTCAGAACAAAGTCAGCGCGTCGAACTGGACGAACTGCTCGCCGCCGAATTCAACTACATTGCACAAACCGCCACACAGGCTTTCGAGGATCGCGTCCGGGTCTCGTCTTTCTACCTGATTGCGGTGGGCTCTCTGATTGCGGCTTTATTCGGAACTCAATTCATCGAGGCGGAGCGACTGACTCCCACCATCAAGTTGATGTTTGGCGCGGTCTTTCTGTTATTGACTCTGCTCGGGGTTTCGACGGTGATGCAATTGGCGCAATTGCGGTCCGCCTGGTACGAATCGATGAGGGCAATGAACCAGATCAAGGATTTTGCCATGGAACAAAACCCCGAACTCGCCCGGGCATTCCGATGGAAAACCAGCACGCTCCCGCCAAAATATAAAAGAAGCAGTGTTTCCACCTATCAGGCATTGGAGGTCGCCGCGCTGGGCGGTTTGCTGTGCGGGGCGGCGGCGTTTTTCATGCAATCGGCCTTCCTCCCCTCGAACTTTTGGACATGGCTTGTAAGTTTGCTTCTTGGCATTCTTGCCGTCTTCGCTCAAATGACGCTTTACAAGCGCTTGTTGGCCTGATTATGCCGCGTGAGTACACCCACATGCGCCCCACAGCCTTTCAACGCCTGCCTCAATACAAACGGGAGGACAACTGGATTCGCGCCTTCCTCCGCACCGCCCAGGTGGGACACATCGCCTCCTCGCGGGACGGACAGCCATTCCTCACCCCCAGCACGTTCTGGTTCGACGAAGAGAATCGCCAGATCATCTTCCATTCGAATATCACGGGCAGAGTGCGCTCGAATTTGGAGAGCAACCCCAGGGTCTGTTTCGAGGCGAGCGAGATGGGGCGATTGCTCCCGTCGAATGTCGCGCTCGAGTTTTCGCTCCAATATCGAAGCGTGATCGTCTTCGGCAAGGCGCGGCGAATCACAGAACCAGCCGAAGCGCGGCGTGCGCTCTATGGACTCATCCAAAAGTATTTCCCGAAGATGCAGGCTGGCAGGGAATATCGTGAAATCACCGACAAGGAACTGAAACGAACATCGGTCTATGCCATTCGAATCGAGGAGTGGAGCGGCAAGGAAAACTGGAAGGAACGCGCCGACCAAAGCGATGAATGGACGCCGTTGAACGAAACATGGTCTGGAACCTGAAGGCAACTTTTTCCATTGATCATCGTAGATGGAATAGCGATGTCGCCATTTGGAGGATGAAATGCCCGAAGAAAAATTCCGCACCGAGGAATTCCGCGTGGACGGCGAGCAACTGCTCGGCAAAATCAAGAACCTGATCAAAGAGGGGAATATTCGCAGGGTCATCATCCAGGACAAGGAAGGCAAGGTGGTGTTCGAAATTCCGCTGACGTTCGGTGTGGTTGGGGCCTTGATTGCGCCGCAGCTTGCCGCCATCGGCGCGATTGCCGCCCTGCTCTCCGAAGCCACCGTGGTGGTGGAAAAGTCGGAATAGACCAAAGGCATGTTTGCCTTTTCACCGCAATAGTGCTATAAATACTTTAGGGGAACCCAGCGGTACGTTAACAGTCTAACCCAGATAAGGAGGTCGTATGGATCGAAACGTCGGTGTATGGATTGATCATAAACAGGCATATCTCATCTGGTACAAGGAAGGCAGGGTGGACGTGATCTCCTCCAACATCGAGCCGCCGGAGCATTTTTCGGGCGGCACACAGCTGGGAGGAAAACTCAATCAAAAAGGAGATATGGAACTCCGCCATAATGACCGTTACAGGGTGAAATTGACCCAATTTTACCGGCGGGTCATGGATGCCCTCAAGGAGACCGACTCGATCTTCGTCATGGGACCTGGCGAGGCAAAGATCGAATTCGAGAAAATCCTCAAGAGACAGAAAGTCATGCAAAAGCGGCTTCTCAAGGTGGAAACCGCCGACAGGATGACAAAAAATCAAATGATTGCGCGGGTGCGCCAGTTTTATCAAAATCTGCCCGCCGCATAAATCAGACAAGTGAATAGCTCACCCGGTACGAGAACCTTTGGGACGTTCGGCGTAAGGTGAGTGAACAACAAAAAGAGCCAGAGGCAAACGCCTTTGGCTCTTTGCCATCCATTGACCTCTTTTAAAAGTCCAGAACCTCATTACTGAAACACAAAGGACAGAGTTTTTGTAACCTTTTATCCCCAAAGACGACCAAAATTTAATGGTTTTGTGATATAAACCATCAAATTTTATGACCCAAAACCTGACACTCCGCTCCCGCTTTTTTCTGGAATGGCTGGCTTTGAACCCCATCGGCTTTGTTTTAGGCAGTTTGAACGGTGCAACCAGTACCGGTATTGTCCCCATGGTGATTCCCGGAATGGTTGGATTGGTGCTTGGCGATCTTATTTTCGGAGGAGCCGTCGGTTTGGCTCAATATCTTGTTTTCAACCGCACCCGCTTCCTGCCCGCGACCATCGGCTGGATTCTCACCCACAGCCTTGGGTTTACGCTGGGAGCGCGGAGCGGCGCCCTGTTCACCTTCCGCATTACGCAGGACGGGAACATGGCTGGCGTCGTCTTTGGAGTCTTTATGGGGGCAAGCATTGCGGTAGTCACAACGTTCGCTCTTTTTAGAAAATTTTCCCCCGCTCAATTGTTGATTTGGCTGGTAACCTGCATCCTGGCGTGGGTCGCCGGCGAAAGCATCGCCTTTGCATCGAACTTTTCTTCGTTCACGGTACCGCTGGTTGCCCTGGTAATTGCCGCCATCAGCGGGACGGGAATTCTTTTCATGCGGTCATTGGCGGGGGAATTGCAAGTTTGACACCCTCGGTTCGCGTCAACAATCAATCTGGAATAATTCCATTCCCGCATCCTGGAAGACGGGTTTTCCGCACGCGGGCAGGAAGACGGTTTGATAATACTCCAACGCGCGGCGGTGCAGACCCTGCGGATCATGAAGGGCAACAAAGAAGTTGGCGTCGCTGAGACTGAGCATCAGATGAGTGACGCCTTTTTCACGCAGTTCCCGCGCCAGGCTGGCGGGAGGAGGCGAATTGAACGCCAGCCCCACCGCAAGCGCCTGCTCGGTATCGGCGATACAGCGGTTGTCGCAGTAATAGCCTCGTCCGTCCCACAAGAAAAGCGCGCGCTCCGCCGGGGATAACGATGCCCGGATGTATTGCTTTACATGGTAATCATCCACGACCACCCGCAAAAAAGCATCCGACGAGAGACGCCCCCCAATGTACTCAAAAGCGCCGGCATTGCGCAGGGTCAGGGTGTGATAGACCAGACTGACGATCATCAAACCGGAAATCAACGAAAATTTCAGGGCATTACCAGCCCACTTGGGAAATTTTTCCAGGACGGCGCCCGCAAACAATGCCAGAAATCCCGTAATGGGCAGAAGAAAGCGTATGACTTGCGAACCCCAAAACCACCAGGCAAAATAGGTCATCGTATAAATGATCAGAAAGGAATGTTTATCGTATTTTGCACAAAAAGGAAACAGGAACGCCAGCCATAACAAGGGGTGGATCAACTCCTGCGGCATGGTTGAAAACCGATCCTGATGGGCATACACATTGTAGGGAAGCAGAAGCAAATGCAGAGGGGTTTTGCCCATGCCAAAGGTCTGCATGTAGGCGTTGAAAACCTGTCTTTCGAGCGGTTCCCACCCTGCGCCGCCGAACACCAGCGGATAGACCGGATTGCCCGTCAGGATCAGGTTTTTGAGATACCAGCCTCCCCCCGCCAGGGCGGCAGACAGGCTGAAAACGAGTAGAGCGCGCAGGGTTTCGCCGGTGCTTTGTTGCAAGCGGCGGCGCGAGAACCACGCAAGCAATGCCGCCAGGATGAGAAGCGGCGGAACGGAAATGTACTTTATCCCTGCCGCAAACCCCGACATGACACCGGCAAGCATCAACCAGCGACGAGAAGGTTGCCTTTCATCCGTCAGCCACCGGGTGATGGCATATACGCTCCATAGTTCATAGCCTGCCCAGGCAAAATCAATGCTTGCCCAGGTGGACCATAATATAAAGGACGGAACACTGACGAGAATTCCCGCTGCAATCAACGCCGTTTGGCGATTAAAAAAACGTACCCCCATCGCATAAACGCCCAGAATAAACAAAACTGCATAGGTGAGATGAATGAGTTTGGAGAGAACGTCAAGGTGAAACATCATGCCCACGGCAAACAACATTTCCCCCAGGTAGGGGTATGCCGAGCGCATCATTTCCTGATCGAAGTAAATGCCGCCATGAGCAAGGAAACGCCGCGGCGCTTCCAGATGGTAGAGCAGGGCATCGTAATCCCAAACCGGGGTCAGGGCATGAGCCAGCATCACGGGAATGATCAGGGCAACCAGTACAAACAAAGACCGTTCATACAGATCTGTTGGGGAGAAAACACGAGAGGCGCGAAAAACGTTTCGGAGGTTCGCAACAGCCTCCGGTGCGGAAAGAGCGGCAGGCAATCCTGCAAAGGCAAGGATGACAAACACAACAGAGGCGTTCAGCCATCCAAAAAAACCCGCCAGGGCAATTGCAGAAGAGAGGATCCCCAGCCCAAGCAGGTAAGACAGAATGGTTGTTTCCAAAGCCGTCAATGCAAGGTTGAGGCGCCGCATGGCTGACCACCCCAATCCCCATGCCGTGACATGGATGTAACCGTACAGGTTTAACAGCGCCGAAAATCCCCCCTCAGTCGTTCCTCCGGCGGCGAAACTCAACTGCCGGGCTAACCCTCCCAGCCACAGCAGCCAAAGCCCTCCAACAAGAAGGTGGATATGTTTACCGAGCAACCCGCGAAACATACGTGGATGAATAGATTGCGTTTCTTACGACGACCTTGCAAACACCACCCGCTCCGGATTGACCAACATCATCGGTGTTTTCACCACCGGCATCTGCGGCAGGTACGGGTTGGCAATCTCCGCTTCATATACCGACATCCACGAAACGCGCGCCACCTCCAGGCTGGTGGCAAGTTCCGTCTGGGCAGAGATGCGGAGTTTCCCCTTCACCACAAACGTTCCCACCAGCACCTCCACTTCCTGCATCACGCGGTTGGCTTCGTCCGGGTCGTAATCCAGAGGCTCGGCGGTGGGCGGCAGGGTATGGTAGGCAATCAACTGCGAGGTCGGAAAGAAGAGTTCTTCAAACGTCAAAGGGCGCAGCGGCGTCCCGCCGAATACGATCACCTGCGGCTTGAGGATGTGCATATACTTCGGCGCGCCGTCGGTGCGGAGCCAGATGTTCATGCGCGGGACGTTCTGCTTGGCAACCGCTTCCCCCCGCACCACCGCATCATGCGTATACAGCATAACCGGCGTCGTCCTCTCGTCGGGTCTCAAAACATACATACTGCCTCCTTGCAGCAATTATACACTTGCCCCCGGCTTGTAACACCGTTTATACTTGCCCGCACCGACCCCGAAATCATCCCCCGAACGGACACCAACCGAATGCACAACAAACGCTGGATCATACACCCTCCCATCACCCCGCAAGCCGACGAAGCGCTCTCCAAATTCCCCCATATCCTCAAACAAATTCTTTTCAACCGCGGCTACAGCGCCGACACCGAAGCGCGCGCCTTCCTCAAAGCCGAACCGGCTGCCAATACCGATCCCTTTCAAATGATCGGGATGCAAACCGCCGTAGACCGCATGCGCTACGCCATCGAACACGGCGAACCCATCGCCATCTATGGCGACTACGATGTGGACGGAGTCACCGCAACCGCTTTGCTCGTCCAAACCCTTCAGGCATTCGGGGCAGACGTGCGCGGCTACATCCCCAACCGCTTCGACGAAGGCTACGGTCTCAACAAGGACGCGCTGGACTCCCTCAAGGCCGACGGTGTCAAACTCGTCATCACCGTGGATTGCGGCATCCGCTCCCCCGACGAAGCGCTTCATGCGCGCACCATCGGGCTGGACCTCGTCATCTCAGACCACCACCACCCCAACGGCTTGAACCTTCCCCCTGCCCTGGCAGTCATCAATCCCAAACAGCACGGCGATCCCTACCCCGACAAAGACCTGGCAGGCGTTGGCATCGCCTACAAAATCGCCGAAGCGCTCTTTAGCCTTCAGCCTTCTACCTCTGGTCTTGACGATCTCCGCGACCTCGTTGCCCTCGGCACCGTCGCCGACCTCGCCCCCCTCATCGGCGAGAACCGCTTCCTTGTCCGCAAAGGCATCAAACAGATCCGTGAAACGAAGCGCCAGGGATTGTTTTCCCTGGCAGGCGTCGCCCAGATCAAACTCGACAAAATCAAAGCCGGCGACATTGGTTTCATGCTCGGACCGCGCCTCAACGCCTCCGGGCGGCTCGAATCGGCGCTGGCGTCCTTCGAACTGCTCACCACCACCGACTTCATGCGCGCCGGTCAACTCGCCCAACAACTCGACGTGCAAAACCGCCAGAGACAAGCCATCACCAAAACCATGCAGGCACAGGCAGAAGCCATCGCCCTGGGCGAAGACCCCGACGCCTACCTCTTCTTCGCCGCCCACGAAGACTTCAACCCCGGCGTCGTCGGGCTGACCGCCTCCCGATTGACAGAGGTCTATTACCGCCCGGCAATCGTCGCCGCGAAAGGACCCGAAGAAACGCGCGGCTCCTGCCGCTCCATCCCCGAATTCCATATTACCGACGCCCTCGATCAGTGCAAAGATCTGCTCGTCCGCCACGGAGGTCATGCCGCCGCGGCGGGTTTCACCGTGCGCAACGAGAACCTTCCCGAACTCGTCGCCCGCCTGAAAAACCTTGCCAGAGAAAAACTCGAAGGCAGAGACCTGCGCCACACCCTCACCGCAGACGCCGAGGTCGCCCTCGAAGAACTGAACTTCGACGTATTGAAACACCTCGCCTACCTCGAACCTACAGGCTACGGCAACCCCGAAGCGGTCTTCGTCTCGCGCGACGTGAAAATCAAATCATCCCGCACCGTCGGCGCGGAAGGCAAACACCTCAAACTTACCCTCGAAGACTCGCGCGGCGCCGCCTACGACGCCATCGGCTTCCGTCTCGGCAACCTGCAAGCCTCCCTGCCCCCGCGCGTGGACGTCCTGTACACCCTCGAAGCCAACGAATGGAACGGACGCACCACTCTGCAACTCAATCTCAAAGACCTCAAACCCGCAGGGATCCCGGATTAAAGAATCGCAGTCCTTTTTGTGCCGTCGTGAAAAACCATCTGCAACCATTCTCCGACAGGGGCGTATATGGAAGTGACTGCATTCAGGAGAAAATCATGAACACACAAAAACCCACTCTCGTTCAAGCCATTGCCTGGATGACCCTCGCCAGCGGCGTGGTCAACTTGTTTTGGGGATTCGCCGCCTCGGGCACCGCGCTTGCCACCATCATCGGCGTCATCTGCACGCCCATCACCATCCTGCCTGCCGTGCTGGGCGTCTTCGAACTCATCTACGCGGCCAAACTCTTCAGTCAACCGCCGCAAATCCTCCAACCGTCCACCAATATCGCCGTCTTCGAAATCGCCTCCGTGCTCACGGGCAACGTCTTCTCGATGGCGGTTGGCATTCTGGCGCTGGTCTTCTACAACGACCAGGTGGTCAAGGACTACTTTGCCCGCCTGAATGGGCCTCCCGCTCCGCAGCCTGCCCCCGCCTCCTCCCCCGACCTCGAGCCTGCTCCCGCTCCCGAAACCTCCCCCGCCCCCGACACAGAATCACCCACCCCTCCCGCAGAGCAACCTCCCGTCAGGCGCGGTCCCCGCAAAGTGGCTGGGAAATAGACCCTCAAAAAAGACTTCCGAAGTCTGACAGACTTCGGAAGTCTTTTTGAATCAAGGATATTTTTCCTCTTGACTCCCCTTCCCCTCACCCATAAAATGGACTTAAAACTGAACGGGCAACAGGGAAGAGATCCGAAGTGATGGTTGAGTAGTCCTGAGCGAAGACGAAAGACGTATCGAAACCATCACGGAGGACGCCGAAGGTGCAAATCTGGCAAGGCGAAACCAGGTGAAACTCTCAGGCAAAAGGACCCTGCCCCGACCAAACTCTGGAAAACTCCTCCGCAGGATTTCGCTGCGAGGGATACCGACGGTGTAAAGTTAGTCGAATAGTCTGATAGTCAAATAGTTTCTTGGTCAGCCAACGACGAGACTATGTGACTGGCGACTATCAGACTAACCGAATCTCTCAGGTTCCATTACAGAGGCGCGCGATTGACTTCGTGCGCCTTTATCTTTTAACCGCCAAGACGCTATGAACGCCAGGTTTCTTTATGAAGACGCCAGGAAATTTTCCAGCCAGCACAAGACCAGAACCCAGCAAGGAGGTTGATGAACTTGCGCGCAGGGTCATTGGCGCCGCCATCGAAGTTCATCGTGCGCTTGGACCTGGTTACACTGAGAATGTTTATGAGGAGGCTCTCTGTATCGAGATTGATGGCTTAGGAATCCCATTTGAAAGGCAAGTTAAAGTTGTGGTTGAATACAAAGGCAAAAAAGTTGGTGAAGGCCGGCTCGATCTGCTGGTTGACAAAATCCTGCCTGTCGAATTCAAAGCAGTGGAAAGTCTCGCCGCTGTTCATCAAGCCCAGTTAATCTCTTATCTCAAAATGATGCGTTTGCAGTTGGGCTTGCTCATCAACTTCAATGTACCCGTCCTCAAACAAGGAATCAAGCGAGTTATCTACACCCAACCATAATTTCTTGGCGACTTGATCAAAGCCTTGGCGCACTTTGCGTCTTGGCGGTAAACAGTAAAACAAACCAAAAAGGAGACAAAAACCATGAACATCCCCACCAACCTCAAATACACCAAATCCGATGAATGGTTCGACCCCGCGACAGGCGCGATGGGCATTACCGACTACGCTCAATCCCAACTCTCCGACATCGTTTTTGTCGAATTGCTGGTCGAGGAAGGCGACACACTCGAGGCAGGCAAACCGATTGCCTCGGTCGAATCGGTCAAAGCCTCGGCGGAAATCTACGCCCCCGCAGGCGGAAAAGTCGCCGCCGTCAACAAAGGACTCGCCGACAAGCCCGAAGCCATCAACTCCGACCCCTACGGTGAAGCCTGGATGATCCAGCTCGAAGGCGCAGCCGAAGGCGACCTGATGGACTCCGCCGCGTATGAGAAGTATTGTGCGGAAAGGACACACTAAACCAGTGGGCAGTAATCAGTAATCAGTGATCACAGCCACTGTTGACTGATAACTGATTACTTCTTCATTGGTCTTGGAGTAACTATGACCTACATTCCCATCTCTCCCAGGGAACGCGATGCCATGCTGGAGACCATCGGCGTCAAGTCGCTCGATGACTTGTTCGAAGATGTTCCCGCCAAACACCGCTTCCCAAAACTCGACCTGCCCCCCGCCCTCACCGAAATGGAAGTCCTCGATGAACTTTCGGGTCTCGCGCAGGCGAACGAAAACGTCCACAGCGACCTGATCTCCTTCCTCGGCGCGGGCGCATATAACCATTACATCCCTTCGGTTGTGGACCACATGCTGCGGCGCGGCGAGTTCTACACCGCCTACACCCCCTACCAACCCGAAATTTCGCAAGGCACACTGCAAGCCATCTTCGAATATCAATCGCTGATGTGCGCGCTGACAGGCATGGAAGTCTCCAACGCCTCGCACTACGACGGCGCCACCGCCGCCGCCGAAGCCGTCAACCTTGCCTTCGCGCAATTCCGCGGCAAACGCAGGAAAGTCGTCGTCTCGCCCACTGTTCATCCGCAATACCGCGCTGTCATCCGCACCTACACCCAGGGCATGGATCTTGAACTCGCGGGCGACGATCCCAACGCTGATCTCGAATCATCTCCAGAAAATCTCCAATCTCTCGTCTCCGAAGATACCTGCCTTGTCATCGTCCAATACCCCGATTTCTTCGGTCGCATCTACGATTACACTAAACTCATCGAAGCCGCGCACGCCAAAGGCGCGCTCGTCTGCGTCGTAGCCAACCCCACCGCGCTGGCAATGTTCAAAACCCCCGGCGCCATGGGCGCGGACATCGTCGTGGGCGATGGGCAGCCGCTGGGCATCCCGCTTTGGTACGGCGGACCCAGCGTCGGCTTTTTCACGACGCGCAAGCAATACGTCCACAAAATGGCGGGACGCCTCGTCGGCGAAACGATGGACAGCAAGGGTCAGCGTTCCTACGTTCTCACCCTCACCGCGCGCGAACAACACATCAAACGCGAACGCGCCACATCCAACATCTGCACCAATCAAGGACTCATCGCGCTCGGCACAGCAGTCTATCTTTCATTGCTCGGCAAGAAGGGTCTGCGTCAGGTCGCCGAACTTTGCTATCAAAAGGCGCATTACGCCGCCGCCCAACTCAGCAAAATCGAAGGCATGGGGCTGTGCTTCAGCGAGCCGTTCTTCCACGAGTTTGCCCTGTGCCTCAACCGTCCCGTCGAAGAAGTCAACGCCCACCTGCTCGAACACGGCATCCTCGGCGGCTACAACCTCGGTCAGGATTACCCCGCCCTCAAAAATCACATGCTGATCGCCGTGACCGAGATGAACACGAAGGAAGATATTGACGCCCTCGTCGAAGCGTTGTCGGAGGTGAGCCATGATTAATGCGCCTGAACAGACCAAAGTCAAGATTGTCGAACCGACCATCTTCGACCTCTCCTCCCCGGGACGCACGGGCGTGACCATGCCCGCTTCAGACGTCCCCGAAACTGCTCTGCCTCCCGAAGAGTTACTCCGCCCCGACCTTCCCCTGCCCGAACTCGCCGAAGTGGACGTCGTCCGCCACTACATGCATCTCTCCTCCTTCAACTACTCGGTGGACAGCGGCTTCTACCCCCTCGGTTCCTGCACGATGAAGTACAACCCGAAGATCAACGAAGATACCTGCCGCCTGCCCGGGTTTTTATACACCCACCCCTTACAACCCATCGAAACCGTGCAGGGCAACCTGGCGTTGATGTACCAGTTGCAGGAATGGCTGAAGGAAATCAGCGGCTTCGCAGGCGTGACGTTACAGCCCGCCGCGGGCGCGCACGGCGAATTCACGGGCGTGCTCATCATGCGCGCCTACCACAAATCGCGCGGCGACCACAAGCGCGTGAAGATGCTCATCCCCGATTCGGCGCATGGCACCAACCCCGCCTCCTCGGGCATGATGGGCTTGCAGGTTGTCCAAATCCCCTCCGACTCGCGCGGCAACGTGGACCTCAAAGCCCTCGAAGCCGCCTGCGACGACACCGTCGTCGGCATGATGCTCACCAACCCGAACACGCTCGGTCTGTTCGACGAAAACATCGAGAAGGTCATCGAATTAGTTCACAACTGCGGCGGCTTGATGTACGGCGACGGCGCCAACCTCAATGCGCTGCTCGGCATCGTCCGCCCCGGCGACCTCGGCTTCGACGTAATGCACTTCAACCTGCACAAGACCTTCTCCGTCCCGCACGGGGGCGGCGGACCAGGCTCGGGTCCAGTGGGAGTCGCCGCGCATCTGGTGGACTTCCTCCCCGAGCCGCTGGTCGGAATCATCGAAGAGGGCGAAGACGACATGCCTCCGCTGTATGGCTTCGTCAAACCTGCCAAAACCATCGGGCGCATGAAAGCCTTCCACGGTCATTTCGGCGGCGGCATGGTGCGCGCCTTCACCTACATCGCCATGCACGGACCCGACGGACTCAGGGACATTTCGCAGTATGCCGTGTTGAACGCCAACTACTTGCAGGCGCGCCTGCGCGGCACCTATAAGATTCCGTATGACCGCATCTGCATGCACGAATTCGTGGCGGAAGGACGCTTCGAAGGCAGTGACGTTCGCGCGCTGGACATCGCCAAGCGTCTGATGGACTACAACTTCCACCCGCCCACAAACTACTTCCCGCTCATCGTCCACGAAGCGTTGATGATCGAGCCGACCGAGACCGAAAACAAGGACACCCTCGACGCCTTCGCCGACGCCCTCATCAAGATCGCGGAAGAAGCGAAGACAAATCCCGAAGTGGTCAAGTCTGCCCCGCACACTACTAAATTCGGGCGCATGGATGAAGTCAAAGCGGCGAGGGAGTTGGTGTTATGTTGTTGGTTGCCGGAGAATTACAGCGATCAGTAATCGGTGAAATAGAAAAGCCTCGCGGGTGAAAATCCGCGAGGCTTTTGTTTTGAAATTCAAAAGACTACCGAGGAAACAGGTAGTCTAGTAGAATCCTCCATGCAAAAAGCCTTCACGTGAGACTGCCATGAAATCCTACCGCAAGGAACTTTGGTTCAATCTTCCCACCCGGCGCGGCTTCGTAAACATCACCCCTCAAGTAGAGATTTGTCTTCGCGAGAGCGGAATTCGGGATGGCTTGGCGCTGGTTTCGGCGATGCACATTACCGCTTCGGTGTTCATTAATGACGACGAGTCGGGTCTTCACCAGGACTACGAACGCTGGCTGGAAAAACTCGCGCCGCACGAACCGATCAGCCAGTACCGTCACAACGAAACCGGCGAAGATAATGCCGACGCGCACTTGAAACGCCAGATCATGGGGCGCGAAGTGGTTGTCGCCGTGACGAACGGTCAACTTGATTTTGGTCCGTGGGAACAGATTTTCTACGGCGAATTCGACGGACGCAGGAGGAAACGCGTGCTGGTCAAGATTATTGGAGAATAACATGGCTCAGGGAAAAAGCGAGGTGCACGGATGTATTGTCTGCGGAAAACCATATCAGGTATTGGTTGCCTATGATGCCCAAGGGAATTACATTGCCAGCAAGGTGATGAGCGCGGGCGGGGGAGAAGTGAAAGGCGTGAGTCGTCCGCTTGTGGCGTGCGAAAGGCATACCAACGAGGAAATCGAAAGGGCGGTCAACAGGGTATATGGTGAAACTCTCAACGAAGAGGAAGAGGCTTGAAAAGGAGACCAACATGGAACAACGCCGTTTTGGACGTACTGGACACATGAGCACCGTCGCCATTTTCGGCGCGGCGGCATTTTGGGAAATTTCTCAGGAAGACGCCGACAAAGTCATGGAACAGGTCATTGCGGCAGGCGTCAACCACATAGACATCGCTCCCTCCTACGGGCAGGCGGAAATTCGCGTCGGTCCGTGGATGCCGCGCGAGCGTAATCGGTTTTTCCTCGGCGGCAAGACCACGGAGCGTGCAAAGGAAGGCGCATGGAGGGAACTGCGGGAATCGCTGAAACGCCTCCAAACCGAAACCTTCGATCTATACCAGTGTCACGCCGTCACCACCATGGAAGAACTCGATGCCGTTACCGCAAAAGGCGGCGCCCTGGAAGCGTTTGTCGAAGCGCGTGAACGGGGACTGATCAAACACATTGGTATCACGGGGCACGGCGTGAACGCGCCGCAGATCTATCGCGAAGCCTTGAGAAGGTTCGATTTCGACTCCGTCCTGTTTCCGCTCAACTTCGTTCAGATGGGAAACCCAGATTACCGGCTACACGCCGATGCGCTGATCGCCGAATGTAAAGCCAGGGATGTCGGCATCATGGTCATTAAAACCATCACCAGGGCGCCCTGGGGGAATCGACCTCACACCGCCACGACATGGTATGAACCGTTCGAACGCATGGAGGATATTCAGCGCGCGGTGAACTTTGCCCTCTCGTATGAGGTGACAGGGCTTTGCACAGCAGGCGATGTCCGCCTCCTTCCGCTGGTGCTTAACGCCTGCCAGAACTTCACGCCCCTGAACGATGCCGAACAGGAGCAAATGATCCAATCCGGTTCGGCGTTCGAACCCCTGTTTTCATGAGGAGATAATATGACGGACCCGCGCGTGACCAAACTCGCCCAAGTGCTGGTTCATTACTCTGTGGAAATCAAACCCAAACAACAGGTCATGATACGCACCAATCCGCTTGCCGAGGAACTGACCCTTGCCGTGTACGAGGAGGTTGTCAAATCGGGCGCTTACCCACTGGTGCTGAACGAAACACCCGGCACGCAGGAAATCTTTTTCAAATTTGCCGATGAAGATCAACTGGATCATATCTCCCCGGTCGTCAAAATGGTCATGGAAACCTTCGACGCCAGCATCACCCTGTGGAGCGACTACAACACCCGCCGATTCAGCGGCGCAGACAACGCCAAAATGGCTCGTGCTCGCCATGCCTCCGCGCCTATCATGAGAACCGCCATGCGTCGTACCGCAACGGGGGAATTTCGCTGGGTTGTTACGGTGTACCCGACGCACGCCATGGCTCAGGAAGCTGACATGTCGCTCGACGATTATCGCGAATTTGTCTTCAGAGCGGGATTGCTCCATGAAGACGACCCGGTCTCGTTATGGAAAGCCGAGGGGCTCAAACAGCAAAAATTGATCCAATGGCTAAAAAACCGGGATCAGGCGGTGATCAAGGGCTCGAATGCGGACATCGTCCTTTCGATCAAGGATCGTACGTTCATCGAATGTTCGGGCAAAGCCAACTTCCCCGACGGCGAAATCTTCACCGGTCCGGTGGAAGATTCGGTCAACGGCTGGATTCGGTTCAAATATCCCGCTCTCTTTGCCGGACAGGAAATCACCGATATCGAATTATGGTTCGAGAACGGCAGGGTGATCAAAGAAAAAGCCAGTAAAAATCAGGAATTGCTCACCTCCGCCTTGAACACGGATGCCGGTTCACGTTTCCTGGGCGAATGGGGCATCGGCACCCATTACGGCATCCAACGCTTCACGAAGAACATGCTGTTCGACGAAAAAATGGGCGGGACCATTCATTTCGCGGTCGGCGCGGGATATCCCGAATCGGGCAGTAAGAACGAATCCGGTTTGCATTGGGATATGCTGTGCGACATGAGCGATGCCGAAATCACGCTCGACGGAGATTTGTTCTACAAGAACGGCAGGACGGTGATCCAATAAAGCGCTTGAAAGCCGAAACGGCACGCCGCGATTTGCGGATGGGAGTAAGCAGTCCCTGTTTTGGAATCAAAAAGGACGGGTTTGTTGTCCGTCCTTTTTGATTCACGTCAGGTTATGGGCAGTCGAACGTGTACTTGACCAGCGATTCGATGGTCTGGGAACGATCCACAACGTTGCCGTCCTTTGCCAGCCCAATAAACTGAAAATCGAACCAGCCTCCGTCCAGTCGCAGATTGGGTTCCACGTCCTCGCCCTTGAACGTGAGGGCAAAATTGCCGTTACCGTTACGAGTCATTTTACCGAACGCCTTCCAGCCGATGGTTCCCGCAAATTTACGATCCACATCCACCACGCGATAATAAAACAAAACATCCGCGATGGCATTGTTAGAGGTGGTCACATTGAAGGTTACCTCGCGCGGCGTACAGCGCAATGTCAGGTTGGAGCTGGAAATGGTCATGCTCGTGAAGACACCCTTGCCCAGCACAGGGTCCAGCGTGATGGGAGCATTGGGGTCGGCGGTGGGAGCGGAAACCTGCTGCTGCGCGGCGGGAGCCTGCGTAGGCTCAACGACCACCGTCACCACGATCGGCTCGGGAGTGGGAGGAAGCGGCGTCGGAGGCGGAACATCCGTGGGTGCCTGGGTGGGTTCGACCAGCACGGTTTGAACGATCACGACCGGCGTGAGGCTGGGCTCGGGCGGCGCAGCGGCAGGCGGTTCAGTCGGCACGGGACTGGCGCAAGCGCTCAGCGTCAGAACAGAAACCAGCAATAAAAAAACAATTCTTTTCATGAAACTTCTCCTTTTGTTTAAATTGATTCTCTACCGTACATTTTGGATTTTTTACCGCCAGGTGCGCCAAGAAAAATTTGAAATCCTGGCTTACCTGGCATCTTGGCGGTTTGATGTTGTGCGTTTGTACGGCAGCGAATAGATTGATGTGTCTACTGCAAAAAGGTGAAAATCGAACCACTGAGTCACGGAGACATGGAGAATCACTTAATGAAAGGGAAACCCCGTGACTCCGCGTCTTCGTGGTGAGTTTTCAGGGTTTTGCAGTGGAGTCATTGATAAAATTCTATGTCCATTGCCCGCATATCTCCATAGCAAACCGCCTTACAGCTCTGAAAAGCGGACAAATTTCCTACCTCCCAGCGCTCACACAAGGCATCAACGATATTCCGATAATCCTTGTTATAATTCGCTCATGCTTACACCCGAACAAATCGAACAAAAACTCGACCGCATCCTCTTAAAGGTACAAAAGCCCGGTCGTTACGTTGGCGGCGAACTCAACAGCATCCAAAAAGATTGGAACTCCGTCCAAACGCGGGTTGCTCTCGTCTTCCCCGATATTTACGATATCGGCGTCTCCAACGTGGGGCTGAAGATTCTCTACGACCAAATCAACCAAAGGGAGGATGCCCTCGCCGAACGCGCCTATGCCCCCTGGCTGGATATGGAAGCCCTCATGCGCGAGCATGGGATTCCGCTCTACGCGCTCGAATCAAAACGACCCTTAGCCTGTTTCGACCTCATCGGCTTCACCCTCCCCTACGAAACTCTCTACACCAACACCCTGAACGTTCTCGACCTGGCTGGCATCCCCGTCCGCTCAGCAGAACGGGACAACAGCCACCCCATCATCATTGCCGGCGGACACTCCTGCATGAACCCCGAACCCATGCACGCCTTCATAGACGCCTTCGTCATCGGCGAGGGGGAAGAGGTCATCCACGAGATTATCAATACAATACAAACGTTTAAACGTTCGAACGTTGGCAGGTTTGAACGTTCAAACCTTCAAACTTTCAAACGTGAAGATGTGTTGCGTGATCTCGCCAAAATCCCCGGCGTGTATGTTCCACTCTTTTACGAAACCAGTTATCTCGAAGACGGAACTGTCTCGCACATCGAACCCACTGTCCCTGATGTTCCCAAAATCGTCACGAAACGCATCGTTGCCAAACTGCCTCCCCCGCCGACCAAATTCATCGTCCCGAATGTGGACATCGTTCACAACCGCGTCTCGGTGGAGATCATGCGCGGATGTACACGCGGATGTCGATTCTGTCACGCAGGGATGATCACGCGTCCCGTCCGCGAAAGAAGCGTGGATGAAATCCTGTCGGCGGCGGAAGAAGCGCTGCGCAGTACCGGCTTCGAGGAGCTGGCGCTGCTCTCGCTGTCTTCTTCCGATTACAGCCATGTGCTGGAATTGGTCACGAAGGTGGGTGAAAAGTTTGGCGGCACGCATCTCAAAGTCTCGCTGCCCTCGCTGCGCATCGAGTCGGTTTCGATTGACCTGATGGAAAGGCTGAAAGACCGCCGCTCCGGCGGGTTTACCCTCGCTCCCGAAGCCGCCACCGAACGAATGCGCCGCATCATCAACAAATTCATCCCCGATGAAGACATCATCAACACTACCCGCGAAATCTACCGCCGCGGCTGGACGACCATCAAACTGTACTTCATGATCGGCCACCCCAGCGAAACGCTGGAGGATGTGAAAGCCATCGCCGACCTGTGCAAGCGGGTGATCGCCGAGGGACGCAAGGTGATCGGCTGGAAGGCAAAACTGCACGCCGGCGTGAGCACGTTTGTCCCCAAATCACAGACGCCGTTCCAGTGGGTTTCGTGCGATACGCCCGAACAAATCAAAGCCAAACAGGACCTGCTCAAACGCGAACTCTACCGTGACAAGAACATCAAACTCAGCCTGACCCATGCAGAAGATTCCTTCCTGGAAGCCTGGCTTTCGCGCGGCGACCGCCGCATGGCGGAAGTGGTGTACTCTGCCTGGAAGAAAGGCTCCAAGTTCGACGCATGGCAGGAAGGCAAGAAGTACGAAGCCTGGATGGAAGCCTTCGCCGAACACGGGCTCGACCCGCTCTTTTACACACACCGCCAGCGCCGCACCGATGAAGTCTTCCCGTGGGAGCACATTACCGCCGCCGTACGCAAGAACTTCCTGTTCCAGGATTTCCGCATGTCGCTGGAGGGCGAAATCCGCGTGGACTGCCGTCTGAACTGTTTTGCCTGCGGCATCCTGCCGACCTTTGCAGGCTTGCGCCGCGAGACCCCCGGGGAAGGATGGAAATGCCCGGAGGTAAAAAGCCCGGCAATCAAAGTGACCAGTGAGCCAGCGATCACTCACCGCCTGCCGTTGGTGGGGGATTAATGTCCAACGTCCGCCAACGTGAACTCTTTGTCGAGCGCATTCTGCGTGAACGCGACCGGTTCGAGCAACTGCTCAACTATGTGGGTTATCTGCGCCGCATGACGCTCAAAGGCGTTGCCGGGAAATGGTCCGTCAAGGATATGCTTGCTTACCTTTGGGCGCATGAACAATTCATCGCCGACCGGATGCAAGAGATTTTGCACAACCAGCCCTACACTCCCTGCAAGACCCCCTCTGCGCTGGACGCTTTTCTGGATGAATTCGGCTATCCCGATTTTGGCTCTCCCCTGTTGGATGCGGAAACATCCGCAGAATGGCTTGTCGAAAAATACAGGAACGTTGGGCTCGACGAGCTGGCGGCGCAGGAAATCGAAGCGTTCTGCTCGATTGTATCGGCGCTGGAGAGCATGAAGGAAGAAACCATCCTTCGCCACAACCTGTACAACCAAATCACCCAGCACACCTGCAAACAGTACCGCCGACATGCCCATACCATCCGCCGCTGGCTGAAGATCAACGACGTGCAACACAAGTAAATGCGCATTCAAATCACGTTTTCCAAGCAGGGCGCATTGCGCTACACCGGTCACCTCGACCTGCACAAACTATGGGAACGCGCCGCCCGCCGCGCCGAACTTCCGCTGGCCTATTCGCAGGGCTTCCACCCGCAGCCAAAAATCAGCATGGCGGCGGCATTGCCGCTCGGCTTTTCCTCCCGCTGCGAAGTGCTGGATATGAAACTGGAGAAGGATATACCGTTGGAAGGATTACGCGATACACTTCAGGCAACGCTTCCGCCGGGTATTCAGGTGCTTTCGATCGAACAGGCGGATGACCGCGCCCCCGCCCTGCAGACGCGGGTGGTTTCGGCGGAGTACGAGGTCACTGTGGTGGAACCCGTTGACGGGTCCGAACTGAAGCGGAGAATTGATTCCCTCCTGGACGCCGAATCCATCCTGCGAACCCGCCGCGGCAAGTCATATGACCTGCGTCCATTGATTGAGGCCCTTACCTGCCTCTCCTCTCCCGAGGGACGAGGAGAGAAAATCTTCATGAAACTCTCTGCACGCGAGGGCGCAACCGGACGCCCCGAAGAAGTATTGGATGTGTTGGGCATCGCGTTCGAAGGAACGCGTATCGAAAGAACTTGCCTGAATTTTCAATCGTAAACGGAGGAAACTATGGCATTGCTGGGAGCGTTTTTCTTTGGGTTCGTGCCGATGTTCGTGTTTGCGGCGTTCGTCTATTGGCTGGACCGTTACGAAAAGGAGCCGAAACTCCTGCTGGGGGCGGCGTTCCTGTGGGGCGTGGTGATTGCCGGCGGCGGTGCGTATATTTTGAATACCGCCTTTGGCATTGGCGTTTACATCCTGACCGGCTCGGTGGGCGCGGCAGATTTCAGCACCACATCCATCATCGCGCCGATCATCGAGGAGGCGCTCAAGGGACTGGCGGTGTTGGTGGTCTTCCTCATGTTCCGCAATGAGTTCGACTCGGTGTTGGACGGTATCGTCTATGGCGGCATCACTGCCATGGGCTTCGCCGCCATCGAGAACGTGCTGTACATCTACCGCAACGGCTTTCTGGAAAGTGGCTGGCAAGGCTTTTGGGCGCTGGTGATCATCCGCGTGCTCCTGGTTGGCTGGATGCACCCATTCTTTACCGCGTTCACAGGCATCGGGCTGGCGGTGGCGCGCATCAGCAAAAACATGCTCGTCAAAATTCTTGCCGTACCCGCCGGTTACACCGTTGCCGTGCTGGCACACTCCTTCCACAACACCTTCAGCAGTCTGGTCGGCGGCGGGGGCGGATTCCTCCTTGGCTTGCTCGCAGACTACGCCGGCTATGCCTTCATGCTGGGCTTCATCATCTGGATGATCGCCCATGAGCGCAACCTCCTCAAACGGCAGCTGGCAGAAGAGGTGACCAGCGGAGCCATCTCGCAAAAGCAGTACAACACCGCCATTTCGTTCTTCCAGACCGGAGCGCACCTCTCAGCGCTCTCGGCGGGAAATTTCCGCGCCACGAAGCGCTTTTATCAGGTGCTTGGCGAACTCGCCCACAAGAAGGAACAATTCCAAAAACACGGCGAAGAACGCGGAAACACCGAAATCATCCAAAAACTGCGCGCGGAACTGACGCAACTTGCGCATCTAGCCAAGGCATAACCGGGAGACTTCCGAAGTCTCCGGCTCGGTGATACAATCGCCCTGCCCGCCCCCGTAGCTCAGTGGACAGAGCGTCGGCCTCCGGAGCCGAAGAGCGCAGTTCGAGTCTGCGCGGGGGCGCCAAAACACCGCCGAGAGGCGGTTTTTGTTTTGATGTACAATCATCCCGTGCCAACCAAATCTTTCCTATCGCTTCTGGCGGTTTGTGCACTCATCAGCGGATGCCGCATCACGATCCAGACCGAACTTCCAACCGCCATCCCGACCATATTCATCACCGCCACGCTCCCCCCCTCCTCCACCCCGCGCCCCTCTGAGACGCCCTCTCCGCCTCCTCCCACGCCGACGGTTGCTCCCGTCGCCGGCGTCACCTCCACCCAGTTGAATGTGCGCGCCGAACCATCCACCGCCAGCGAGGTGCTGGGAATCATTCCAGCAGGCATCACCGTGCAAATCGTCGGGCAGGACCCGGGCGGTAACTGGTGGCAAATTCTTTACGAGGCGGGCGCCGGCGGCAAAGGCTGGGTCACGGCGCAATATGTTCGGACGGCGACCAGGCCCGAGGTCCCGGTGATTGGAAGCGCAGAGCAGGGGGCTGCCGGGAGCGCGGTGGTCATCCAACAGATCAACGTCCGCAGTGGACCGGGCACCGGCTTCAATTCCCTGGGGCTTCTGAACGCAAACGATGTCATCCGCCTGACGGGCAAAAACCGCGACGGCTCCTGGCTTCAGATTGAATTTGCCGGGGGACCCGATGGAAAAGGCTGGGTCAATGCCGCCTTTGTGCGGGCGCAGGATGTGGACACCCTGCCCATCGTCGCAGAGACAGGCGAAATCGTGAGAACGGGAACCCCGGCAAACACCCCGCTTCCTCCTACGCCGACAGTGGCCTCTGCACCGATGGATTTTGACTCCGCCGACACCCCCCTCGTTTCGGTCGTGTTCGAGCCAAACGGGACCACTGCACTGATCTACAGCGGGGATGTCTCTTCTCCGGAAGGCGATCCGGAGGACTGGATCGGATTTATTCCCTATACGACCGTGATCTACGCTCAAATAGACTGCACAGGAGCGAATCCGTTACAGGTCAAATTGACCTACGGGGATACGGCAGTGTCCTGCAATCAGCCGCTCGCGCCGGTTTCAGTGACGGCAGGCATATTGAATCTCGTTCATATTTCGGCGGATCGGGATTCGGTTTTTTTGGCACACACCCAATATACATTGACCTTGCAAGTCAGTCCATAACGGGGGAAAACCATCAGCCAGATGCGCGTTCATGGGAGGCGGGCGCCGGGCAACCGTCCGGGAAGAAGCGAGACCAATGTCCCATTTGTGCCTGATTGTACAAAACATCCATTTATGGTAGAGTTAATGCGAAATATCACATCGGCGAGGGTATTCCTACATGAACGCTGAAAAAATTCCCGACATCATCATTGGAAGGCTGCCCATTTATCTGCGAGCGCTTCAACGGCTTGCCGAAAAGGGCATACACAATACATCGTCGCAGGAGTTGGGTGAAATGATCGGCATTTCCGCCGCGCAAATCCGCAAGGATATTTCCCAGTTTGGTGAATTCGGCAAACAGGGAACGGGGTATTCGGTGCCGTTCCTGATCGAACGCCTGCAGGATATTCTGAAGGTGAACCGGGTGTGGGATGTGATCATCGTGGGCATCGGCGATATGGGGCACGCCCTCGCGCGCTACAACGGGTTCGTGAACCGCGGTTTTCATGTGGTCATGCTGTTCGACAACGATCCGCAGAAAATCGGTCAAAAAGTGAACAACCTGGAGATTTACAGCATGGACACGATGATGGAGAAGGTGAAACAAAACAGAATCAAGATCGCCATGCTGACGGTCCCTGTTGCCGCCGCGCAGGAGGTGGCAGACCGGCTCGTTAAAGCGGGGATCAAGGCGATCCTCAATTATGCACCGATCCACTTGAGCGTGCCAAAGGATGTCCAGGTCCAGCATATCGATCCCGCCACCCATTTGCAAAGGATGACATATTATTTGTAGAAAAGTAAAAAAGCCGGAGACAGGCTTCAGGAAATTCCTGGAGCCTGTTTGATTCCGAATCAAGATGATTAAGTAGCATGGAGCAAAACCTCATCCTCCGCATGGCGGGCAAGCGCTAGGGGAGAACGTCTCTTACGCGAAGGCGTACTGCGCGCCCTCCGGCGCACTTTTGCAACAGGTCTATTATATAATTGCCAGGATTTGAAATACCATTCAATCCACAGTCAAAAGGGCAGGTTTATGGCAAGAAAATGGTTATCCCAAATTAGCGTTATTGCTCTCATAACAGCTATCTATTACTTTCAGACGCTTCCTCTCAGCGAGTGGTTGGTGGATGATGCGGGAATATCATTCTCGTATGCCAAAAATTTGGGAAGCGGATATGGCTTGGTATCTCAACCCGGGCAAATACCTGTCGAGGGATATTCAAACCCCATCTGGGTATTTCTTTTGTCGGTGTTTGCTTTGGTGAATATTGATATAGTCTCAATCGTCAAGACCTTATCACAGGGGCTCTCGATCATGGCAATGGGCATGGTTTTCCTTACCCTCTGTGATTTGGGGCTGCCCATCTTATATTCTCTAGTCGCCGTGGGCTGGTTGACCTGCCAGCCAGCTTTCGTCATCTGGTCAATTTCAGGATTGGAAAATCCCCTTTATTCGTTCCTGCTCGCGACGTTATTCTTCACGCTCACAAGACAGCAGAGTAGATCAACAGCCGCATATTCCGGAATACTTTCGGGGTTCATCTCGCTCACTCGACCCGAGGGAATAATTTATGGTTGCATCTATCCGCTATTTCACAGAAAACACACAACACACTATTTGCCAGGATTTGTTCCGATTTTCGTATTTCATTTAATATTCCGAATCGTCTACTTTGGGGATCTGTTCCCCAATCCATATTATATTAAATCCGAACAATTCTTAAGCCGTGAATGGTTGACAAACGCCATAACCAAATCAGAGGGTTTGCTTATCAGTTTGTTTGGCGGCAAATACTTTGTATTCCCTGTCCTTATCCTGTTCGGTCTCTTGATCCTATATCTGGCATGGCAAAGAACCGTTAAAAGAGAGCTCTATAGTATCGGCGTATTCCTGTTCGCAGCAATTGTTGGATATATGATTTTGCTCAAGGATTGGATGGAGGAATACCGGTACGCCACCCCGGTATTCCTTTTTGCCTATCCATTTATTGTTTCGAGCGTTTCCATCGGCATGAACGCCATTCCGGCAAACAAGCACGCCCAAACTATCGGATTGGGTCTGCTGTTCGCTTGGTGGTTTCTTTCTTACGGGATAGCTTTCAAAGCGCGTTTCGACAACTTTATTCGCGCTCCTACGGTCCCCATGGCGGGCGTGGCATCCGCTTTCAATCGGTTTGAAGAGTACGGTCGCGTACTAAACCTGGAACAGGATATCTCCGTTCTTACTCCCGATGTTGGGGGAGCTCTTTATTATTTTCCCAACATCCCTATATACGATCTGGGCGGCCTGGTGGATCCCACGATCTCCCGGACGATAGGCAGGAACGAAAACGCACTACACGATTACATTTTTCGGGAGTTGCCCACTTTTATACATATCCATGGGGAGTGGGCTTACATGGCTAACCTGGATGGCGACCAGCGGTTTCGAACGATGTATGTACCCATTTATGAATTCATGGATTTGCACATCCGCGAGAAATACGGGGTAGAAATCTATTCCGGTGACTTCGTTCGCCGCGATCTTGTTTCTTCTCCAGAGATATTGACCGAATTGCAGAAAATTTCACCCTCATGGAAATAAGATATAAAAATTGGAAGAGGAAATAAGCGGTCGGTTGAGAATCATTCGACGCGCAGGGGACGTTCTCCCTTGCGGCGTAAGAAAACGCCGACTGCCCCCATGGATTTCTAAAAACATACAATGGAATGCCGAACAGTGAAACGACATGGATTGGACTTACACAGAAGCGTTTGTTTCTTCATCAATGGACCGCGGTCAGTGGTCGCCGGTCAAATTTGGGGAGTTTTGCGTAAGTCCTGATTGATCTGTCCTAGTATTTCCTCAACCGCATGACCAGCCGCGTCACCCCCCATGCCGCTAGCAGGATCAACCCCACCGCCGCCTCGAACGCCAGCCGCCTGACCTGGATCACCAGACTCAAATACGCCAGCCCGCCCCCGAGCAGAGCAACGATTCCCGCCCGAGCAAGGTGGCGCCGCTCCAAGCCTTGAATATCGTCTGTGGGCGCGGCGTATTGTAATCGTCTGGCAAAATCGGAAAGGTCCCAACCCAACAACCCGCCGAGCGCGCCCAGCAACATCCAAGCCGTGGGCAATTCCATCCAAACACCATACGCCGCCGTAAAGAGCATCAGGAAAAACGCGAAGGATGAAAACCAATATAGTTTTCGCCAATGCGCCAGCAGCCAGATCATCCCCATGGATACCACCCAGCGCGCAGGCGCGTCCAAACCCGCTTCGAAATAGCCATACGCCAGGGAAACACTCCCGACGATAATGCTCAAGACCATTGCAACAATCGTCAATTCGACCTCATCCCATGACCAAATATGCAACCCGCAACCGTGCAACCCGATCAAACAGCGCGGTTAACGTCCCACTGCCCGCATCCAGGCAGGCGGACGACTCAACTTGCGCTTTACAGCCAGGTCGAACGGAATGCTCACATCCCAATCCAGGACCTGAATACCCGCACGCTGGACCTTTTGCAGCAACAGTTTCCGTTCGAGGTGAAGTACGCGCGCCGCAAGAGCCACATTCCCGGTTTTCTGCAAATACGATAATTCGAACCTCACCGGATCGGGACTGACCACCAACACCTGATATCCCTGTGCGCGCAATTGCACCAGCGGCATCCAATCGTCTTCATGCAAAGGCGAGACAAGGATAATCTGCGACTCGGGGGGAAACAGGCGGGTCGGCAGGTGTTCAAGGCCGGAGAATACTTCACTGCCGCCCGGCTTTGCGTGAGCGAGCGAATATAAAATCCTTTCGCGCTGCACTCTTCCATAACCGGGATACGTCCAGCGAAGGAACGCGGCGTACACCAACAGCCCGACGCGGTTGCCTTGCAAAAGCAACGCGTCTGCCAGCGCCGCCGCCGCCTGCACTGAGTGCTCGAACAACGAATGCCCCTTTGCAAATTCGTTCGTGCGGATGCGCCCATCCAACACAATACCCACATCCGACACGCGCTCCTGCTGGAATTCGTTCGAATACAGCGCGTCCTCGCTATGCGCGCTGGCGCGCCAGTTAATCGAACGCGGAGCGTCCCCCGGTTGATACTCCCTCACACCGAAGAAGTCCGTCCCCGCGCCTCCCGCCCGCGCGGGAATCGTTCCTGCATAGACTTTCGTACGGCGCGGGTGGATCGTCACATGCCGCAGGCGCGTCACCGGCGGGAAGATGAACAATTGTCCCCTCGCCTCCAGCCGGACTTCACGGCTGGTCACGCCCAAACGATCCTTCACCGTCGCCCGAACCTTTTCGAATCCATACCCTCCGCGCGGACCCGTCACCGAATAACTAAACGTGTAAGAGGAATCCCTGGGAAGCCGAATCAGGTGTCGGCAGTGGTTCGAGGCGACTTGCAAGTCGTCCGGCAAAACATCCTCGATCAACACCTCCTCCAAGGACGCGCCACGATTGATAATTGTCACGGTCACAACCGTCTCGGCGTGAGGCGAGATGCGTTCAGCGCTCAGACGGCGGGCGGCTTCCAAGCGGATTTCGTCCGTCGAAAAAAGAAATCCTGCAAGCAGGTAAACCAGCATCGGAATCATCAACGTAAACATCCCGCCGTTTACGGCAATGAGACCCGCCGCCAGCAGGCTATAGATCAACAAACCGAGAAATAATGAACGAGACAAAATCGCCCATCCATTTGTTCATTTGATCACCGGCACGGGCGTCTTTTCCATGGCATCGCGGATAACCTCGTCGGTGACGGAGTTTGCCATCCAAAATTCGGGCTGGAGAATAATGCGGTGGGCAAGAATGGGCACTGCGTACCGCTTGATATCGTCGGGCGTGACGTATTCGCGTCCGTCGAGTGCGGCGTTGGCGCGCGCCATCTTGAGGAACGCCAGAGAGCCGCGCGGGCTTGCACCCACAGCCACCCGGCGATCCTTGCGCGTGGCGTGGACCAGCGAGGCGATATAACCCTCGAGGTCGGCGTCCACGTGAACGGTTTCGACTGCGGCGCGCAGTTCGAGCAATTGCCCGGCTTTCGTGATCGTGCCGAGGATCACCTCGTCCTGTTTTCGTTCGCGGCGCCTGCGGAGAATCAATTTTTCCTCCTCAAGGTTTGGATAGCCGACCTTGAGTTTCAGCATGAAGCGGTCGAGTTGCGCTTCGGGCAAGGGAAAGGTACCTTCGTATTCGATGGGATTTTGCGTAGCAAGCACGAGGAAAGGTTCGGGCAAGGGAAGCGTTTCGCCTTCAAGGGTCACCTGTCCTTCTTGCATCGCCTCCAGCAGCGCCGACTGGGTTTTCGGCGAGGCGCGGTTGATCTCGTCGGCGAGGAGAATATTGGCGAAAATGGGTCCCTTGCGAAGTTCGAATTTGTTCTTGGCGCGGTTGAAGATATATCCGCCGGTGATATCCCCGGGAAGCAGGTCGGGCGTAAACTGAATACGCTTGAATTGCAATCCGAGCGCTTTTGCAAAACTGCGCGCCACCAATGTCTTGCCCAAACCCGGGTAATCCTCCAATAGAATGTGTCCTCCGGCGAGCAGGGCAGACATCATCATTTCGAGCAGCGTGCGTTTTCCAACCACTGCGCGTTCCACCTCGGCAATGACCTGTTTTCCAATCTTCGATACATTTGCGACATCTGGCATGTCACTCTCCGTTTACCGCGGTCGCTGAAGGTTCGTTTCTTGCTTCATCAACCTGCGTTTCGAGATATTCGATCACTTCGATAATATCGTGATCCAGGGGTGTTGCAGGGGATGTTCGGCGCAACGGATTGTTCCGGGGAAAATCTGCAAACGAACCCTGCAGTCCCGCTTCGAGATACGCCTGTACGCCGGGGGCAGGGGTCCAATCGGGAGCCATCAAAGGGTCAAAGAAGGAGCGGCGTTTTCCCGCTGTGCGGTTTTGCAGAATCTGATGTGCGATCCGTCCCAGGCGGTTCGCAATCAGCCATTTGAAGTATGTTCCTTTTTTCGATCTCTCCGCCCAGGCGGCAAGGTTTTCGACGTTTCCCCGGGACGGTCGAAGCGGGGGTCTTGCCCGCCCGGGAAGACGAATGCCCTGCAGGAGACTGGTGATCAAAATGTACAACACCGCCAGGATCAGCAGACTCCACCAGATCAATCTCGGCAGGGCAAGGTACAATAACTTTAACAACCACAACAGATAAGCGGCCGGCAGGACGATCATCGCGTAGACGATGCCATTCAGGCGAAACGCCAGCATGGCTGAAAGGAGGACGACGCCTGTAAAAATCAAAATGCGGCGAATCCTCATATCGTCTCTCCGCAATAGACAAGTATGGAATTCAGGCAAGACACGGCTTCACGGATCGCTTTCTGATCGGACGGGCGGTTCCCGTAACGGACGGATTCAAACAGCCGCGTCAACCGCCGAACCGCATCGCCGGGCAATCCCGCCTGTTCAAGCCTCAAAGCGAATTCGGCGGGCGTCATGGAGTCTTTGCGGTGCAGGTCGCGCCGATCCGCCACGATTTCGTTCATGCGATAGTAGCACTGAATGATCACGTCGCCCGAATCGCGTCCCGCCGATATATCCTTCAGGGATGAGCGGGCAATATCCGCAAGTTGTTTCAGGGAACCTTCGGTGACCGGTCTCCTGGTTTTCATCCAGAAAAGGTATACCTGCCACGAAAAGATCAAGACAAGCGCCGCAATCAAAAGACTGACGGCATACGAGATCCAAAACATGCTTTCGGTGGGTGTAAAGACAGGCGGCGGTTCGACGCCGCCGGAGGCGGGAAGAGGCGAATGGGGAGTTAAAAAATCGAAGGCGCGGACGGCAAGTTGGTCGCCGTATTTTGTAAAGAGAAAGTACAGCAACCAATACGTCACGGCGATGCGGAAGATCGCCTTGAGCAGCCGTTTGCGATTTTCGGGCGAAAGCAATGAGCCGATCAGGGCGGTCAGGATGATGATCAAAATCCACACGCCAGCCTGCAGGTAGAGCGGAATCTCACGCCACGTTTCGACAAGCGCGCCGGCGTCGAAGGTCATTCCCCCGGCGGGAGCTTGCAAGAGCGGGCGGGCTTCATGGAATGGAACCTTGCCCAAGCCCGCAGCAAGCGCCGTCACCGCCCCCACCGCAAGGACGGACAGCGTCAATATCCAGGGTTTCTTTTCGAACAGGGACCACATAGGAATGCGGAACATTGTACCATTGGGACGGGGTATTCGAACCCCTCCCAAGGAGGATGCGGCTCTGAACTTTTGCAGGAGGCTCCAATGATATACTTCCCTCCATGAGCGGCTGTATCGGCACGTTGCATTCGCAAGCCCGCGAGGGACTGCGTCATTTCAACGCAGGGGAATATTTCGAGGCGCATGAGGCGCTCGAGTACGCGTGGAACGCCGAGGAAGGTGAAGCGAAGAAACTTTACCGGGGCATCCTGCAGATGGCTGTCGCGTATCTGCACATCCAGCGCGGAAATTACGCCGGCGCGCTCAAAGTATATGAGCGCAGCCGAAAATGGCTGGAAGGATTACCCGCCGTCTGCAAGGGAGTCCATATCGGGCAATTACGCAGGGATGCCGAAAAGGTCGTCGAGGCGCTTAAGAGACTCGGTCCCGAACGAATCGGGGAGTTCGATCCGGCTTTGTTGAAACCGGTAAAATGGCAGGCAGGGAAATCCCTCTACACGTGCGACCGCTGCGGCAGCGAGATGTACGAAAAGAATTGCAAGGTCGTCTGCCCCAACTGCGGCAATCGCTTCGACTGTTCGGACTTGAATCTTTATTTCGATTGAGGTAATCCATACATCAATCGTTGGGGGGTCACGATCAATACCGTACCACTCGAAAGGTTTTGATGCTTTCCTCGAAAACGGGAAGATTTTCAAAGAATTCGTTGATCTGCGCCACATATTCCACGTACCAAACCGTCGAACCATCCAAAAACACATAGATTAAATCGTTATAGTCAATGTTATTGATCTTGAATTCCACGACGATCCGTCTGGCTTCGACCGTGTTGACGTAAGCCATGCGGCGATCGGCAACCCGCGCCTGATAAGGCAGGGTGGGGATTTTGGCTTCCAGGAACGCATCCAGCGAATCGCCCGTCATCAGGTCGTAGGAAACGCTCACCAGCATGGTATAGGCGGATGACTTGCTGGGAATTTCGGTAATCAACAATTCGTTTCGCGCAAAACCGGCGGTGATATTCTTTGTTTTCTTGTCCGCCAGTTTGAAATTATCAGGGAGCCAGATTTCGACCAGCGGTGTTTGATAGTGCTTCCAGCCGGCAGGAATCAATTGCTCGTAAGGAATCGGGGTCGGGGTGATGGTGGGGTTGACCGTGGGGGTAACGACAACGACAGGAGTAACGGTCGGCGCGTGGGTTGGCGTCCAGTTTGGCGCCTTTGCCGCCAGCGGGTTTCCTCGCAACACAAGCCAGCCGCCGGCGCACAACAACAGGATCAATGCCCCTGCCATGCCAGCCACAATACCAACTTGCATTCGCGTCATCCCCATGATCCTTTGTCCATCGTTCATATGATCCTCCGCTTATACATTACATGGAATGCCCCGAAGGCTTCCCGACAAGAGACCGATCGAAGATCGAATTCTTTCGACCGCCTAGCCGCAAACCCATGGCGCGGGACACGACCTCAATGATCGATGGGAGAATCTTACCCTTTCAAGCGGGAATGTGACCGTTTTAACTTCATGTCTGAATCAGAATCGCGCGGGCGGGCGCGCCGTCCGAACCGGCGATTTTGAGGGGCAGGCAATACAGGTCGTAAAAACCGCGCATTACGTTCGAAAGATTCAACCCCTCCAGCACCACCACCCCCGCCCCGAGCAAAATTCTATGCGTCGGTTCGGAATCGCCGTAGGGTGCTACGGATAAATAATCCACGCCCACGAGTTGCACGCCGCGATCCACAAGCCATTGGGCGCCGTCTTCCGTAATGGCGACGAAATCGGTTCGAAAATCCCTTACACCCTTTGCCCAGAGATGGGAATTACTCGTCCCAAACAGGATGCGTTTCATATCCGGTGTGATCTCGGAACGTTCCAGCACTTCGGAGGTGATCGCATCCACCCCATCCGGCAACTGCAGCACGTAACAGGGGCCCGTCAACACCTCGAGCGGAAGCGACTCGACCGTACGCCCATCGTTGAGAAAGTGATGCGGCGCGTCCACATGGGTGCCAAGGTGAACGCTGGAACTGATGCGCGTCACGTTGGCGTGCGCCCCGCTGTCCATGGATTCGAATCGTTCGAGTTCGAGACCCGGGTCGCCGGGCCAGACGGGAAGGTCGGCTGAAATCGTGAGGGAAATATCATGGATGGTCATGGTTAACTCCTGAACAGGTCTCAACGCGACAGGGTTATGGACGCCAGCGTAAACTCCTTCAATGCGTCTTCGTCAATGGTCACACCCAACCCGGCTTTATCGGGAACGGTGATCGTGCTGTCGGCGTTCAACACAAAATGCTCGTTCGTGATATCACGATGATAGTAACGGTCGGAGGCGGAGATGTCGCCCGGCAGGACGTAGCCCGGCAGAGAGGCAATCGCCAAATTCGAGGCGCGTCCGACACCCGTCTCCAGCATCCCGCCGCACCAGACCGGAAGATTCCGCTCGCGGCAATAATCATGAATCAAAATGCCCTGGCTCAGTCCGCCCACCCGCGCAGGCTTGATATTGATGTTGCGGCAGGCTTTCATTTCGACCGCATACCGCGCGTGGCGCGGCGTGACAATGCTCTCGTCCAGGCAGATCGCCGTTTTGAACTGCGCCTGCAGTTTGCGATGATCCCAGATGTCATCTTCGAACAGAGGCTGTTCGATCAACAGCAGGTTCAGATCGTCGAGCGGTTTGAGCACGGCGGCGGTCTCCAGCGTGTACGCCGAGTTCGCATCCACCTGCAGGCGCAAATCGGGAAATGCCTTGCGGACAGCGGTCGTCTCTTCGACTTCGCGTCCCGGCTTGATTTTGATCTTGACGCGGCGATAGCCCTGCGCCAGATAGGACTCGACGGTTCGCACCAGTGCCGAGGCGGTTTCCTGAATCCCAATCGAAACCCCCACTTCGACCTTTTCCCGCACCCCGCCGAACATTTCGCGCAGCGATTTACCGTCCCGCTTGCCAAGCAGGTCCCAAAGAGCCATCTCCACGCCGGCTTTGGCGAGATGATGCCCGCGGATGCGCTCCACACGGCGCTGAAAATCGAGCGCGTCGGTCACATCCTGCCCGAGGAGGAGCGGCGCAATAAAATCCTTGAGGATATGCCAGGCAGTGCCGGTCGTCTCGTAGTTGTAACCCGGTTCGCGCGAAGCGACGCACTCCCCGTAGCCGGTCAAACCGTCCGCGTTCAGGGTGACAAGAATACATTCCCGCTGCGTCTCGCGCCCAAACGAGGTCTCGAACGGCGCGACCAAAGGCATGGAAAGATGGCGCAGGCTGAAAGAGTTTATTTTCATCAATCACCTCAAAGACCCCGGCAAGCCGTGACGCCACCGGCCTATGATTCCGCTGGCGCTTCCTGCCCATCTTCTTCTAATTTCAAACCCCGCAATGCCTCGTCCACGCTGGTGGCGGCGTCGCGGCGCATTCCCGCGGCGGGCGTACCGCAATAGGGGCAAATATTCCACGGCAGTTCCATCAGTTTGTCGCAGTTTTCGCAGTTCTTTTTGAGTTTGGTATGACAATTCGGGCAGACCTGCCAGTCGTCCTTGACCCGCCGCTCGCAACCCGGGCAAAGCGGAAGATCCTCCAAAGCCTGAAGCAACGCCTCCTCTTCGAGAGTCTTTTGATAATCCTCTTCGAGCGTCCGCGGCGGGCGCAGAATGAGGTAGACGAGAACCCCCGGCAGATTGAGCACAGCCACCAGCAGAGTAGCGAGCGCGTGTACAAGCGGATCGCGGGCACGGGCGCGGATATCGCGGTACGCCCACACAATGAGCGCGACCCACAACGCGGCAAGGAACGCGCCGCCAAAGCCGGTCAAAACAAGAAACAAGTTGCTGACGAATGCGGGATCCAGAGTCATAACACCTCGGTGAGGGAGTCGGTCCTTCGATGGCGCTTTGCTCCGCTCGGAATGGAAGTGAATCTATTGTATCCCATCTCACGGTGTCGTGTGGTGAAAGAACCATTCGCCTTCGCCCTGGGAGGCATACGAATTTGCGCCGATGACCTCGTAAAACGTTATCCCGGGATGCAGCGGAATCGGCGTTCCAGATGCGGTCATCAACAGAAGCGGCTGATCCTTCGCAATACGCACCCACTTGGCAGGGAAACCCAACCCATTGCGAAAGACATATGCCTCCCCCGATCCGGTCATGTCAATATGGTAGACCTCGTCGTCCTCCTGATAGGGATTGGCAAACTCATGATAGGCGAACAGAACGACCACATTTGAAGCGTGGACATGCAGCCCCGTAACGTTATCCCACAAAGGTGCATACGCTTCCTCTCTGCCATCCCGCGTATCTTGTTTCTCCTGATAGCGTACATATTCCTGCGAATCGGGGATGTATTCCCAATAATTGTAGGAATACTCGGAAAAATACGTGTAAATCCGTATCGCTTCCAGGCTGATTTCCTGCGGCGGCTCCAACTGGAAGTCGCCGCGCAGGCGGGGTTTGTCGGCGGGCAGGTTGTTCTTTGCAACGCAGTCATCCCACAGGAAGGTATTGAAGTAATAATTATTGTACTCTTCGACGCTGCGCGAGGACATGAGCCGGTAAGGGGGACACGAACCAATCTCGGGAACGGCGAGAAATTCCGCAATGTCGGTCGTCTTGAAATACTCCAGCACGCGTTGATCGGCGAATTTGAACATGAGATACGCCTGGTACATGCGGACGATATGTTCATCGAAGAAGCGCCCCGACCGGACGGGTCCCACCCATTCAGAGTTGTTTCCGTAGAAAATGGCGATGAACCGCGTCAAACCGCCCTCGATGTAATATTCGAAAACCTGGTCGGCAAGCGTCAACCCCGACTGCGGGCGAACATAACGCGGGTAATTCGCAACCTTGATCGCCATCGGCCTGCGCTCGAGCAAAGACGGATCGGCTTGCGGCAGACCCGTGAGCGGGTTGATCACGGGCGGCAGTGTGGCGGTCGGCGGCACAGTGGGAATCAACGTCGCGGTGGGGATGGAGGTTGGCAGAGTCACTGTCGGCAGGGAGAAGGGCGTCGGCGCCGCGCCGGCATAAAGTGAGTCGGGGGCGCCTTCCTGTAAAGGTCGAAAAGGGGTCGGGGAGGAAATTCCAACCGCAGAGGCTTCATCCGCCGCGATGGAACATCCGGAGAGAAGGAACAGAACGCATACAGCCATCACCAGGCGTGGACACATGGGTGGATTGTACAACAATCAAACGCGCCTGCACATCCCGGGGCTGCGAAACGTCCGCGCCGCGCTGTCGAAGTACTGATAAAATTGCCCCAACATGTTCATCTTCATCACCGTCGGATTACTCTTGCTGACCGCGCTGTTTCTGCTGACTCTCCGGTTTATGCTTCCCGATTTTCGGTTCGCATGGCTGACGGCAACCGGCGGAGCGTTCCTCGCCTGGATAAGCGTTTTCTTCTGGCAGACGGGAATGCCGGCAAGTGTGGCGCTCCCCCTGTGGCAACCCGAAAGCGTCTTCCGTCAATCGCCGCTCTTCCTTGCGGATGGCATTGCATGGGCTTTCGCGCTCAGCGTCACGACCATTTGCCTGGCGGTGATCATAACCTCTGTCGCCCGCGATAACTTTCCCAGCCCACTCAGTTGGATCGGCGTGCTGACGTTGACCGGCTTGGGGGTGCTGGCCGTGACCGCCGACAACCCTCTGACGCTTGTCCTGCTCTGGGCGGCAATAGACCTGACCGAAATGACCTCACAAATGCGGTTCGTGGAAAATCCGCGCTTGAGCGAACGCGTGGTGATATCTTTCGCTTCACGCGTAACCGGAATCCTGATCCTGCTGTGGGCAAACATGGTCAGCGCCTCGGAGGGTTTCGTCCTGGATTTTTCATCTCCCCCGCCGCGCGCGGGCATCTATCTCATCATTGCCTCCGCGCTCCGGTTGGGCGTGCTTCCGATCCATCTGCCGTATGCAAGCGAATCCTCCTTCAGGAGAGGCTTTGGTACAGCCCTGCGGATGATCTCGTCCGGTTCGAGCCTGATCTTGTTGGCACGCATCCCGCCCGACAGCGTCTCCTCATCCATCACGCCGGTTTTGACGCTCCTGGTGGCGGCTGCCGCGCTTTATGGCGCGTGGATGTGGTTACGCGCGCCCGACGAACTTGCCGGGCGTCCCTACTGGTTGATCGGGCTGGGTTCGCTGGCGGTCGCTTCCGCCCTGCGCGGCAACCCAATCGGCGCCACAGCCTGGAGTTGCGCGTTGATCCTTTGCGGAGGCGTGTTGTTCCTCGCCTCTGCAAAAAGCAGATGGCTCGAGACGGGACTGCTGGTTGGTCTTTGGGGCATTTCCGCCCTGCCATTCTCGCTGACCGCCTCCGGCTGGGTCAATCCTTCGGGAACCCATGGATATATCGTTCCGTTTTTGGTAGCGGCGCAGGCAATGTTACTGGCAGGTTATCATCGCCAAAGTCAGCGCTCCGCGGCGCGCACATCCTTCGAGAATCAACCCATTTGGGCAAAAAATGTCTACCCGCTTGGCGTGTATGTCATCCTGCTGACCATCCTGCTGCTCGGCTTTTTCGGCTGGGAGGGAACGCTTCAAATTGGCAATTGGGCGCTCGGAGTCACCGCTGCGTTCCTGATGGTCGGCGTACTGTGGCTCATTCCGCGCGTACGCCTGCTCAATCCGGTGCGCGCCCATTGGGTGCGCACCACCGATTCAACCCAGCCGGATATCATATACCGAACGATTTGGACGGCATATCGCGCGGTCAGAAGACTTTTGAATGCCTTCTCGAACGTATTGGAAGGTGAGAGCGGCATCATGTGGACCTTGCTCTTTTTGGTTTTATTCATTTCGATTTTCTCCCAAGCCGCGCCCTGATGCCATGACACCGTTCCTTTCACAAATCGTCATTCTGCTGCTCGTCGCCACCTCCACCGGGATTCTGCTGGCGCGCAAATGGCGCTGGCTGATCGCATTTCTGTCCGCCCAATACGCGGGTGTTTTCCTCCTTGCCCTGCAGCACCTGCCGCTCGGCATGGCAACCGTCAAAGTCATTGCAGGCTGGATGGGCGCCGCCATCTTGGGCATGACACATTCGAGCCTCGAGGAGGAACGCCCGGAGACGCTGCCGCAGGGGCGTTTCTTCCGCCTGGTTGCCGCCGGCATCGTCCTTTTGATCGCCGGAACCGGCGCCCCCTTTGTAGACAGTCTGATGGCAAATGCAGGCATGATCGTTTCCGCCGGGGGCATGCTGTTGATCGGCATGGGGCTCATCCACCTCGGTGTGACCGATCAACCTTTGCGCGTGACAATCGGCTTGATGACCGTACTGGCCGGCTTCGAGGTCTTGTACGCCGCCGTCGAAAACTCGATTCTGGTCGCGGCGCTACTGGCCACGATTACTCTCGGGCTTGCTCTGACGGGCTCTTACCTGATGATCGCATCCGCAAAAGAAGAAAACCAGGCGGAGACGATATGAACGCTCCAACGATCTGGATTCTGACGCCCGCGATTTTCGCCATCCTGCTGATGCCCCTCCGAAATCAACGCGCCCTGAGTTTGATCGGCGGCGTCTTTACCGTCCTGCTGGCAGTTGCGGCGCAATTCGTTCCCATGGAACAGGCATTAAGGCTTGGCACCCTCTCGCTCAGAATCGAATCGTCGCTCAACATTCTCGGCAGGCAATTGGTCATCAACCCTCAGGAAGGTCCGCTCCTGGCTTTGATCTATGGAGCGACCTCATTGTGGTTCTTCGGCGCAGAGGCATCCAAATCGGCTTTGCGTTTCGTCCCGTTGGGGTTGCTTGTCACGGCGCTGATGGTCGCGTCCATCGCCGTGGAACCCTTCCTGTTTGCCGCACTGTTCATCGAAACAGCCGTCCTTTTGGCGGTTCCATTGGTGACGAGCATTGATAAACCGCCCGGCAAGGGCATCATCCGCTTTCTAATCTATCAAACGCTTGCCATGCCGTGTATCCTCACATCCGGCTGGCTGTTGGCGGGTGTGGAAGCCAGCCCGGGTAACCTGACTCTCGCCGCGCAATCCGCCGCAGTCCTGGGACTGGGTTTTGCCTTCCTGTTGGCGGTCTTTCCGTTGTACAACTGGATTCCCATGCTTTTGGAGGAATCGCCGCCTTTCACCGTTGGTTTTCTCCTCTGGATCCTTCCCACCGCTACGCTGGTGTTCGGGGTCGGTTTTATTGACCGCTATTCCTGGCTGCGCACCTCCCCCCAATTCGTCACCGCCCTGCGTTTTTCCGGGTTGCTGATGCTCGCGACGGGCGGACTTTGGGCGGCATTTCAAAATCATATCGGGCGGATCATGGCATACGGTTCCATCGCCGAGACGGGTTTTGCCCTGCTTGCCCTCAGCCTGGACTCCCGGGTGGGAATTCCCATTTTATTCCTGCTCTTTCCGGCGCGCGCGCTGGGTCTTGCAGTCTGGTCTCTGGCGCTCACCATCCTCAAAGAGCGCTCGAAATCAATGCGCTTCAGTGACGTGCGCGGCATGTTGAGAATAGCACCCATTGCGGGGGCGGGACTGGCGCTGGCATCGCTTTCCACCAGCGGCTTTCCGCTTTTGGGCGGATTCCCAGCCAGGCTGGCGCTATGGGATGCCCTGGCACGCGTTTCGCTTACCGGCGCCTTCTGGATGGGAGTCGGCGTCATCAGCCTGTTTGCCGCGTCCTTCCGCATGCTGGCTGTCCTCAGCATGGCAGACGAGTACGCAGGCTGGGAGGCCAACGAAAACTGGTTGCAAGCGCTGATGCTCGGGCTGGGAATAATCGGGCTGTTCATCCTGGGCTTGTTTCCGCAAGCCGTTCAATTCTTCCTCGCGGATCTACCCGCCATGTTCGAACACCTCGGTCAGTGAAACGGTATCCTCCAGCGCCGGTTTATGCCCGAAAAAACCGCTTTTCAAGCATTGGACCTTATCCGAGCAGAGCGGTTATGAGACACTATCCATTAATATACTTCGTCGAAAATGACAATTTCACGAATGCCCATCCGCGGAAAGGCTCCCTGGCGTTGAGGTTATAATACCCACGTTATTCAAGAAATTCGCCGGAGGCAACATGGATTTTGAACAGATCGTCAAACGCCTGCAATGGCTGGATGAAGAACACCGCAAGGATAAAGCCGCCATCATCGAACTGGAGGAGCGTATCGCCGCATACCAAGCGAATCTGGATACCGTGACAAAACAGATTAAACCGCTCGAAAAACAGATTGCGGCTCTGACTTCCACAACCGCGCGCGTGGAACAATTCGAAACCATCCTGGCGAAACAACGGGAGGAGGCAAAAAATGCTCTCGAGGAATTGGACCAAAAATACCAGAAGCGCGAAAAAGAATGGCTCGCCCAACGGCATAAAGACCTCGAACCTTTTCACAAGGAAATCGAAAAACTCAAGAAGGCGCTGACCGAAATCGCGCCCATCAAACGCGAACTCAAGAGCCGCGCCAGCGCAGAGAACCGCCTGCAGCTGGAAATCGATCAGTTAAAACCCCCTCTCGAGGAGGTCAAACATATCGCGGAAGACGCGATCCGCGCGCAACGCGTCTTCGACGAAAACCGCAAGCAGGACATGAAACGCATTGCCGATCTGCAAGGCGAATTGACCGCCCTCCGCATACGGATTGATGAGGCGCGCACCAAAGCCGACGCCGGCGCAGACAGCGTCCGACATCTTGAGAATCGCTTCAAGGAACTGCTGGTCTCCGAAGCGGAACGCAAAGCCGCGCAGGCTGAATTCATCGAAAAACAATCCATCGCCCACCTGGACCGCGAACGCGCTTACAAAGAATGGAGTCAAAGTTACGCGGAATTCGAAAAACAAGTGGAAAAGCTCGAGACGCAGTCCCTCGCGCTCGAAGAGACTTTACGATCCGCGAAGCGCGCCCAAGAAACCTACAACGAACTCAACGCCAAACTCGAACGGCGCATCAACGAAGTCACCGAAATGCAGCGTCTTGCCGAAGACCGCCTGCGGCAGGAGTGGGTCACATTCAAAGCCGACGATCAGAAACGCTGGACGGGCTACACCCTCTCGCAGGACGAAGGCGGCAAGGATATTCGCAAATCCATTCAAAAACTGGAAGACCGTCTCGCCACGCTGGATGAATCCTTGCAGGCAACCCAGGATCAATTACACCAGACTGCAGACACCACCGAACAACAACTGCAGGAACTGATGAACGTCGCCCATGAGTGGCTTTCCTCCTACCAACGCATCATGGGACACGGAAAAACAACCAAGAAAACGAAAAAATAGACCTCTTGCAGACGCGCGCCACCCTGCCCGGGCGGGCGTTGCCAGGGGAAAGCACACAATACGCCCGCGTAAGAGACGTTCTCGAACGTCGGCTGGCGGATGCAGGAGATCAAACAAAAAGCCAAAATCAAAATGACCGAGACACGGCAACACAGGGATTTTCTTTCTCGGTGTCTCCGTGTCTTGGCGATTGTTTAACGAGGAAATCATGCGCGTTATCGGCACGGCAGGTCATGTGGATCACGGAAAATCCACTCTCATCGCGGCGCTCACAGGCACACATCCCGACCGTCTCAAAGAGGAACAGGCACGCGAGATGACCATCGAGCTTGGCTTCGCCTGGATGACCCTGCCAAACGGCGAGGAAATCGGCATCGTGGATGTACCGGGGCATCGCGATTTTATCGAAAATATGCTGGCGGGTGTCGGCGGAATTGACGCCACCCTTTTTGTCATCGCGGCAGACGAGGGCGTCATGCCGCAGACAAAAGAACATCTTGCGATCCTGAATCTGTTGCAGATTCCCGCCGGTCTGATCGCCTTGACGAAAACCGACCTCGCCTCAGATCCGGCGTGGCTTGATCTCATCGAAGCGGATATTCGCGCCGCCGCCGCCGGCACTGTTTTACATGATGCTCCCATCGTGCGCGTTTCTGCCCGAACCCAAACGGGACTCGATGAACTTGTTGCCCGCCTTGAAACGCTCTTCGAAAACAAGCCCGCTCGTCCCGATTTGAATCGTCCGCGCCTGCCCATTGACCGCGTCTTCACAATGAGCGGGTTTGGAACCATCGTCACCGGGACATTGAGCGACGGGCATCTTTCAACGGGCGACGAGATCGAGATTTTACCGAAAGGGCTGCGAGGAAGAATCCGCGGATTGCAGACCCATAAGAAAAGGGAGGATACAGCCGTGCCGGGCTCGCGCACGGCTGTAAACATTTCGGGCATTGACACAGAACAGATCCGCCGCGGAGATGTTCTCGCACAGCCCGGTCAATACCTGCCTTCCCGCAGATTGGACGCTCATCTCCGATTGCTCAAGGATGTGTCTTCGCCGATTCGTCATGGACAGGAGGTCAAATTTTTCATCGGGGCGTCCGAAACGCTCGGAACCCTGCGCCTGCTCGGAACAGATGCCATCCAGCCCGGTCAAGAAGGCTGGATTCAATTGGAGTTGCGCAATCCGGTTGTCGCTGTGCGCGGCGACCGGTACATCCTGCGCCGCCCCTCCCCCGGCGAGACGCTGGGAGGAGGCGTGATCGTGGACCACGCGCCAAAGGGGCGGCACAAACGCTTCGATGGATCCGTCCTGGAATCGCTCGAAGCGCTGGCGCAGGGTTCCCCCGCCGACGTGCTGTTCGAGGCGGCAATGGCGATGAATGTTGCACCGATCAGGGAGATGATTCGCCAGTCTCGCCTGGAGGAGACGAAAGCGAAGGCGGCGTTCAAGGAGTTGCTTGAAACCGGCAAACTGATGATTCTCGAGAATGGCGAACCGGCGATCACCAGCGATTTGCTGGCAGTATCCCTTCCCCGTTGGAACGCGCTGCGCGATCGGGCGCTTACGCTGATCGAGACCTATCACCAAGAGCATCCGTTAAGGCGCGGCATCCCTCGTGAGGAATTGAAGAGCAGGCTCAAACTGACGCCGCGTGTCTTCAATGCCTTGTACAAGAGACTCGTCGCCGAAAACCTGGCCGCCGAGCAATCTTCCTTCGTTTCGAAACCCGGACATGAAATCCGCTTCGATGGACAGGGGCAGGTCAAAGTCCGGGCATTGATGCGCAGGTTCGAGGAGACTCCTTTCAGTCCGCCAGGGATGAAGGAATGCCAGGCAGAGGCAGGGGATGAAGTGGTCTCCGCGCTGATCGAATTGGGAGAGTTCATTGCGATCTCACCCGATGTGATTTTCCGAAAGCGGGAGTATGACTTCATGTTGACCGAAATTCGCCGGGCAATCGAAGCGAGGGGAAGGATCTCCCTGGCGGAGGTTCGCGACCTGTTCAAGACGAGCCGCAAATACGCGCAGGCGTTTCTCGAGCATTTGGACGCCGTCGGCGTGACCCTGCGCGAAGGTGATTTTAGAAGGTTGAAGAAATGAATTTCCTGAAGCGACTAACCGCCCCGCCTGTATTCGACGATGAGGCAAAAACCCAACAGGCATATCTTCTCCATATCATTGGATGGACGCTGATCTGCGCGCCGCTTCCCTTTGTTGCCTATTCCTTTTCCTTGCCGAACGAAATCCTGCACCGCTCATTGATCCTGATTGGCGTAGGCGAAGCCATCAACATCCTGCTGCTGTTCATATTGCAGCGCGGTCATGTGAAGGCGGTGTCTGTCATGCAGGCGGGCGCTTTTTGGATGCTCTTTACGGCGATCGCCGTCACAGGCAGGGGAGTGCGGGGCGAGGCGTACCTGATCGGGTATGTCATTGTCATCACCATCGCGGGCATTCTGCTGGGCGGACGCGGCGCCCTGGTCTTCACGGTCCTTTCGCTCGCGGCGGGAGCAGTCATGGTCGCATGGGAATTGCGGGGCGGTTTCAGACCCATCGGTGAAAATACGCCGCTCACGACATGGATCGTCAGCCTGGTTTTGTTTCCGGTCGGCGCAGTGCTTCAGTACCTCGGGTCCCGCGCGATGCGGTATGCACTGGCTCGCGCGCGGTCCAGCGAGGAACGCTATCGCCTGATTTCGCAAGTCAGTTCCGATTACACATTTTCGACCGCACTCGACCTGGAAGGGAAAATGTACTTGAATTGGGTGGCGGGAGCGTTCGAACAAATGACCGGTTACACCTTCAACGAATACGTCGCCACGGGAGGCTGGCAAGGGCATCTTCACCCGGAGGATGTGCAAAGGGATGAGGCGGCATTCGAGAAATTGTCGCGGAACGAATCGGCAATCACCGAAGTGCGCACCTTTAAAAAGAACCGCGAGATTGCCTGGGTGCGTGTGTATGCCCACCCGGTATGGGACGACGGGAACAATCGTCTGGCTGGGATTGTCGGCGCCGTGCAGGACATTACAGAACAAAAACAGGCGGAAGAGGCGCTGACCCAGGAACGCGACCTTCTGCAAATCTTTCTGGATAACATCCCGGATATCATTCATCTGAAAGACGTTCACTCCCGCATTCTGCGGATCAACAGAGCACAGGCAGATTCCTGGAATCTCTTCCATCCCAGCGATGCCGTCGGTAAAAGCGACTTCGATTTCCATCCCCCCGAAATGGCGCGGCATTTTCAGGAGGAGGAAAGGCAAATCCTGGCAGGCGGGGAACCGATCGTCCACCGGCTGGAGTATAGACCCACCGGGAGCGGCGAGCTGCGCTGGTTTTCCGTGTCAAAACTGCCGGTTCGGGACTCAGACGGGCGCGTCGTGGGGATCATGAGCATCTCGCGCGACGTCACAAGACAAAAACTGTCCGAGGAACGCGAGGCAAAACGGCGCGAGTACCTCGAAAAAACTCTGGAACTCGGCAAGCAAGTGACAGGTATGACAAACCTGTCAGATACGCTGAAGAAGATCTGGCATGGCGTTCACGATGTTCTGGGTTTCGACCGAATGGCGGTTTTCTTGTACAACCCGGAACGGCATTCCATGGACAGCATGATCGGTACCTCTGTGAACGGAGAAATGGAAGACACCTCCGGCATCTGGTTTCCCATCGCCGAGCAGACCGCTTTCAAGACCGTATTGGACAAACCGGACGGGTTGTTTTTGACCCATCAGTACGATGAGGAAAACAATATCCCAAAAGGGCATGAGATGTATGGCGTCAAAGATTTCGCCGCGGTTGCCGCATGGGCAGGGGAGAAACCGGTCGCCGTCATCTGCGTGGATCAATTGCTCTCGCAACGCCGCATCACCGACGTACAACTGGAAGCGCTGCGCCTGTTTGCCGGATACGCCGGTCTTGCCATCGAAAACTCGCGCCTGAACGAAGCCTTGAAACACGAATTGGAACAGCAAAAACGGGCGGAGGAAAACGAATCCAGCCGCCGCGCCATGCTCGAGAAGGTCATTCTGCTCGGACAACAAGTCACCCAGGTCAAGGAAATGAGAGTCACGCTGGAACAAATCTGGCGCGGCGTTCACGATGTCATCGGTTTCGATCGGCTGGCGATCTTTTTATACGACGAGGAGACCAACACCATCCACGGGACGCTGGGCACGGATAATGACGGGCATATGGTTGAGGAATGGGATTACCGGCGTTCGCTGCACCACGAAAAACCCACCTCCTTCATGCGCGCCCTCGAACAACCCGATGGCTTGTTCTATACCGACAACTTCGGGGGCGAATTCGACATACCGGAAGGACACGAAATGCACAGCGTTCGGGATTTTGCGGCGGTATCGGCATGGGCAGGAGAGAAACCCGTCGCGATCATCACCGTGGATAATCTTCCTTCCAGCCGGCCTTTCACCTCCCCCCAACTGGAAGCCCTGCGATTGTTTGCCGGGTACGCAGGCTTGGCTATCGAGAATTCGCGCCTGAACGCCGCGCTCCAGGCGGAACTGGAACAGCGCCGCGCGCTCATTGTCGAACTCGAAAACAAGAACGCCGAACTGGAACGCTTCACCTACACGGTCTCACACGATCTCAAATCGCCTCTGGTCACCATCACCGGGTTCCTGGGCTTTCTCGAAGACGACATCACCAACGGCAGAACCGAGCGGGTCACAGGCAACATCCGCAAGATTTCAGCCGCCACCCGAAAAATGCAGACGCTGCTCAATGACCTCCTGGAACTCTCGCGGATTGGACGCATAATCAACCAGCCCGAAAACATTCCTTTCGGAGAGATTGTCAACGAAGCCGTGGATCGCGTCCGCGGCGTTCTCGACGAACACAACGTGATTCTCGAAATTCAACGGGACCTCCCCGCCGTATACGGCGACCGAATACGCCTGGTTGAAGTCGTTCAAAACCTGCTGGAAAACGCCGTAAAATATTCGAAATCGAACGTCAGACCGCGAATCGAAATCGGCATGAGCGGACTGGACAAACACGGTTTTCCCGTCTTCCACGTACGCGACAACGGCATCGGGATCGAGGCGCAATACCACGAACACATCTTCGGCTTATTCAACAAACTCGACATGCACACACCCGGAAGCGGGGTTGGGTTATCATTGGTCAAACGAATCATCGAAGTGCATAATGGGCGTATTTGGGTAGAATCAGAAAAAGGCAAAGGCGCCGCATTCCATTTTTCACTTCCCACACCGCAATCAAAGGAGTGACCCAGCATGTGCGGACGATTTACCCTTGCGGTTGACCCCGCAGACTTTCAGGAAACCTTCGGCAACTACACCTTTCCAGCGAACTTCGCCCCGCGTTTCAATATTGCGCCCTCCCAGCCGATACTGGCAATCCCAAACGACGGCATGAACATGGCGGAGTTTTTCATTTGGGGCTTGATACCCATGTGGGCAAAGGACCCCGCCATCGGCAAACGGCTCATCAACGCGCGCGGCGAAACCGTCGCGGAAAAACCCTCCTTTCGCGGCTCTTTCAAATACAAACGCTGTCTGATTCTCGCAGACGGCTTCTATGAGTGGAAGACCAACGCCGGCAAAAAAACCAAAACGCCCTACTACATTTACATGCAGGACCGCCGTCCCTTTGCGTTCGCCGGCTTGTGGGACACATGGGAAAGCCCCGACGGCTCGAGCGTCAAAACCTGCACCATCATCACAACCGAACCGAACGAACTGATGGCATCCCTGCATGACCGCATGCCGGTCATTCTGCATCCGCGCGACTACGACAGGTGGCTGGAGGCTTCGCCTCAAACGCCCGAAAACCTGCTCGCCCTCCTCAAGCCCTACCCCGCCGAAGCCATGTCCGCCCACCCCGTCTCGCCGCTGGTCAACAAGCCCGAAAACGACACGCCGCAACTCATCGTTCCGGCGTAGCGCCAGCGAACCGCTTCCGCCGTGAACCGCCTTCGAGTCAAACTCATCGAACGTTTTCCCGCGCTGTCTTCGCGCGACTTCGTCCTGTTCGTCATCGGTCAACTCGTCTCGGTCATCGGCACCTGGGCGCAATCCACCGCCTTGCCCTACCTTGCCTACCGCATCTCGGGACGCCCGCTGGACCTGGGATGGATCGGGTTTTCCAATACACTTCCCACCCTGCTATTTGCCCTGCCTGCCGGTGTGCTCGTTGAACGATGGGATAAACGCCGGACAGTGATTCTTTTTCAAGCCCTCATGTCCCTGCAGGCGTTTGGGCTTGCCTTTCTGGCGTTCACGAACCGAATCGAAATCTGGCACATTGTCGGGCTGGCATTTTTCTTCGGGTCGGCGGTCTCCATCGAGGTGACGGCGCGTCAATCCATGTTGATCGAACTTGCCGGGCGTGAGGCTTTGCCCAGCGCCATTGCCTTGCAAACCACAGCCTTCAACACCGGGCGTGTACTGGGTCCAATTCTCGCGGCAGGGTTGATCTCCGCCACCGGCAATGAAGGGAGCGTTTTCCTTGCAAACGGACTCAGTTTTTTGTTTGTGATTGCGGGACTGCTCGCCGCCAGAACGCGCTTCAAGGTCGAAAAGAAACCAAATGGTCAAAACGACTTGAAGACCGAATTCAAGGAAGGCATTACTTATATTCGGAACAGTGCGGTCACCATGTCGGTCATCCTGTCCGCGGCGCTGGTGGGGTTCTTCGGCATCCCGCTGATCCAACAGATTCCCGCCGTGGCGCGCGATGTGCTGAAAACTGCACTGGATACGGAAGCGATCATCGCCACACGCACGAGCAGTCTATATGCCGCCCAGGGCGTGGGCGCATTGACCGCCGCGTTTCTCGCCGCTTACCTATCATCCACAAACAAACAAAAAATGTTGCTGCTTGGGCAGGCTTCCTTTGTGTTGCCCATCATCGCGCTGGGGTTCGTCAGGGATGTCAACCTTGCCCTGATCCTGCTGGTCTTTGTGGGCTGGGGCACAGTCACCCAGTTGGTGACAATGAATACGATGATTCAGGTGGAAGTGCCCGACAGCCTGCGGGGACGCGTGTTCAGCGTATACTTCTGGGCGTTGCAGGGCGTGGCTCCCTTTGGAAGTGTCGTCATCGGCTGGATGGCACAGACCTGGAATGTTCCCATCACCATTATTGCGGGAGGAACCGTGTGTTTGATCGGTATTCTGGCAATTCGGCTGACCGTACAAAGCGCATCCCAATCGGCGGGTTAATGGCAGGTTAGCGTAAGGACAGGCAGATTGACGCCTGTTTTTCACACATGTTATGATGATTCGTGGAGATCATAGTCCGATGAGCGAAGATCATAATCGCGGCGTTTTAACAAGATTTTTCGAATTTTTTGTTCAATTGGGTCTGGGAGAGATCATGCTACGAACCGGCACCGCCATCTTGTCGGCGGTATTGCTGGCGGTGGCGGTATGGCTGATTCGTTCATCCACTGTAGCGGCAGTGTCGGAGAAGGAATCCATCGCGCAGGTAACCGCGCCAACGATCGGGGCGGCAGGAGGCGGCGCGCCGATGGTGGAGGTTGTTGACCCGTTTGGCGGCGTCCCGCGCCTTGCACAGGAACATACCATCATCCCGTCCCGCCCCCGACAAGAGGTCATCAAATACACGGTGCTGGAGGGCGATTCGGTCTTTGGCATTGCAGAGAAGTTCGGCTTGAAGCCGGAAACGATACTTTGGGGCAATTATTACGTACTTCTGGACAATCCCCATGCCTTGCAACCCGGGCAGGAGTTGAACATTCTGCCCGTCAATGGGACCTATCACGAGTGGCAACAAGGGGAGGGCTTAAACGGCGTTGCAAAATATTACGGGGTGAATCCGGAGGATATCATCAATTACCCCGCCAACCATTTGGACATGGCAACGATTGGCGATCTCGCCAATCCCAATATCAAACCGGGAACCTGGCTGATCATTCCAAACGGCAGACGGGACTTTATCTCATGGAGCGCGCCGTTGGGCGTGACGCGTGAAAATCCCGCTTCGGCGCGCGTTCTCGGCGAGGGTGCGTGCGATCCCGTCAACGGTGGGGCGGTCGGTTTCGGCACGTTCATCTGGCCCGCCAACAGGCATTATCTTTCGGGCTACGATTTTTCGCCGGATACCAATCACTGGGGCATTGACATTGACGGCGAACTGGGAGAGCCGGTGTATGCGACCGACGCGGGCGTGATCGTCTACGCCGGCTGGAATAATTACGGCTACGGCAACATGATCATGGTGGATCACGGCGGCGGGTTTCAATCGCTGTATGCGCATTTGAGCGCCATCAATGTCGTTTGCGGTCAGTCGGTCGGACAGGGCGAGTATATTGGCGCTATCGGTTCCACCGGTCGTTCGAGCGGTCCCCATCTGCATTTCGAGATTCGCACGACGTCCGCCTTTGTCAACCCGTGGAACGTTTTGCCTGCGCCGTAGAAGTTCTGCCAGGCTTCATAAATTTTCACTTGCAGAACGGGTTTATCTCGGCTATAATCCGCGTCGCTTGGGCGCATAGCTCAGTTGGTTAGAGCGCTACTATCACACAGTAGAGGTCCGGGGTTCGAGTCCCTGTGCGCCCACTACGAACAAGAGAAGGAAATCAGCCGGTTGCATGTAGTGGACCGGCTGATTTTTGATGTATTCTTCGTGAATCCCCGTTGTGTTTACTGCGCTTTCAGCGCGGCCAATTCGATCTTCAGGGTTTCCATCAGTGCCCGATATTGCGGATCACCCGCAAGGTTATTCAACTCGAACGGGTCGTTCTTCAGGTCGTACAATTCCGTTTCCCCCGACGAATACTCCACGTATTTCCACTCGCTTGTTCGCACCGCAAAAAATTCGGGGATTCTCGCCCCTATCCCTTCTTCAGTAGTCCAATGTTCTATGAGAATACTTTCCCGCCACGGCGCGTTCGATTCGGATAACAACGGGAGGAGGCTCATCCCGTCCACGCTGGCAGGCACGACCGCGCCTGCCAAGTCCAGAACTGTTGGCGCCAGATCGATGTTGGCAACGATGCGCGGGTCGGTCCGCGCGGAAAACATGCCCGGCGCATATACGATGAAAGGGGTGCGTATGCATTCCTCGTACGGACAGTTTTTCGAAAGCCAGAGTCCATGGTTACCGACGGCAATGCTGTTGTCCGTCATGAAAATGATGATCGTATTTCGGGCGAGTCCTGTTTTGTCGAGCGCGTTCAGGATCGAGGCAATCCCATCGTCCACGGAAAGAAGCGAGCGCAGGATCTGTTTATAGGCAATATCAGCGTCCTCGGCGGTAATTTCGCTGAACTTTTGCAAATATTCCGGCTTGTCGTTCATGTCGTCCTCCAGAAAATTTGGCGGACGGTAGGGCGGAGGGACAGGCAAAGACGAATTCGCCCGGAATTGTTCATGATGACGGTCTGCCCATTTATAGGGTGAGTGCGGACTGTAGTAACCAACAAATAGAAAGAAGGGTATATCCCGGTTCGCCGCGATAAAGTCAATGGATTGTTGTGTGACGAAATCCGTGCCGAACAGGGCATTCTCCTGCGTATACTCAACAATCAAGCCCGTTTTCGGACACACTGTAATTTTGGTAGAACGAATCCGACCCGGTATCGTCATCGGCAAGGTTCCTTCCCCAGAATGCGCCCCATTCCGTCCATCCGGGAGGAACGTATCCGACCGGGTTCAAGCCATCGTAGTCACTCAGATATTTGCCGAAATAGCCGGTACTGTACCCTGCCGCTTGCATCCAGGTGCCAATGGTGGCATCGTCAACAAATATTGTGGCGCCGCCCCGGGGCGCGCTATTGGTATACACCTTGTGATTATGGGCGTATTCACCGGTCAGTATGCTCGAACGGCTGGGACAACATAAAGGCGTTGTAATGAACGCATTTTCGAAATTCACACCGTCTTTCATCAGGATATCCCGCACCGTGGGCATAAATTGAACAGTCTCATACGGCTGGTCGTCGGTCAGGATAAAGATGATATTTGGGCGCGGGTCATTGAGACGATCCTGTCCCACGGTTCCTTCAACCCGGGGTTCGAAAATGGTCGGAGCGTATGCGGCTGGCATGACCATCGGCTCAGGCGTGGATTCAGCCCCACAAGCCGCAAGAAGTAAAATCAACACCAGGCAGGCAACAGGAATTATGAGACCTCTTGCACAAGTGCGTCAGAGGGCGCGCATGACGCCTTCGCTCAAGAGACGTTCTCTAACGTCGGCTGGCTTATACAAGATGTCTATTTGTCTTTTTTTCATCACACAGTCCTTAAGTGGTCGGCGATTTCCAGATGGGGCACGACGCGCCCAAAAGGCATACCCGCCCGGGCAACAAGGTTTGCGAGGGCTTTACCGGATCAGGTTCCCACCACGATGCCGCCGTCCACACGCAGGGTTTCGCCAGTGATGAAGGACGCCTCATCGGACGCGAGGAACAGATAGGCATTGGCAATGTCGCGCGGTTCGCCCATACGCCCCAGCGGGATGCGGGCTTTCATGCTCTCGATGATCTTTTCTGGCATGGAGGCGAGGATCTCGGTGGAGGTAAAACCCGGGGCAATCGCGTTGACTCGAATGCCATACCGGCCAAGTTCACGCGCCCAGACCTTCGTCATGCCGACGATGCCCGCCTTGGAGGCGACATAATTCGTCTGCCCGAAGTTGCCGTCCAATCCAACGATGGAGGTGGCATTGAGAATGACGCCGCCTCCCTGCCGGATCATGTGGGGCGCGACCGCCTGCGTACAATTGAACACACCTTTGAGATTGACCGAAATCACAAGATCAAAATCCGCCTCGGACATTTGACCAACAAGCAGTCCGTCCTTGACCTTGACCAGTTGCCCATCGCGCAGGATTCCGGCGTTGTTGATCAACACGTCAATTCGCCCATATCGAGCGATTGTCTCCTCCACCCATTTTTGGACTTCTTCACGATTCGCCACATTGACCTTGTAGAATGACGCCTCCGTTCCGAGCAGTTTGACCGTATCCTGCCCAGCCGCTTCGTTCACATCACAAACGACAACCTTCGCCCCCTCTTCTGCAAACCGCAAAGCGGTGGCTTTTCCAATCCCCGCCGCGCCGCCGGTGACGAGCACCACTTTATCTTTCATGCGCATGAGTATTTTCCTCCATCAAAAGGTTTTTTTAGCCTGATCGAATAACCGATCGAGTCGCAAAGTCTTGTCGAATGCAAGACGATGACTCGGCTGTCACGTCCACAATGTACCATACATTCCATTGTTTTGACCACCTCAGCACAGATGCGCCCGATTCGCCGAACGTCCCCTGTAATGGCAGTGCGTTCATTCAATCAAAAAACGCCCCATGCCATGAGGCGTTTTGAGCGGAGAGGGCGGGATTTGAACCCGCGTTCCCTTTCGGGAAACACGCTCTCCAGGCGTGCGCGCTAAACCGGGCTACGCGACCTCTCCAAAGAGCGACGGGCATTATACCAGAAATTAAAAGCATGCCAGCGCGTGCGGCTGGCATGCTTTTTTGTCTTGTTTGGAGGGCTGTTATGTAATCGGTCGTATGGTTTTAGAAATCCATTGGCACAGTCGGCGTTCTCTTGCGCGCCGAATGATTTTCGACCGACTACTTAGTTGTCCAATGCGCCTTCGTTGATCCATGTAATGATCAGTTGCACTTGCGGAGGCGTCAATTTCGGTCCACGCTTGGGCATTTCCTGGCTGACCACCATTTCGACCATCAAACTGCCGTCTGCATTTCCCGGGATGACGACAAAACCGTTATCCGAGCCAGCCATAAGTTCCGCATAGGATTTGAAACTCAAACCTTCCTCAAGCCTGTCGCCGCCGTGACAGTTCAGGCACCGGCTTTTCAGGATTGGCATAATATCTTTGGCAAAACTGACAGTGGTAGAGACGGCCGGTTCAGCCGTGGCGGTTGCCGGTTCCTGCGTGGGGGGGGCGGTCGGCAGGACGGCTGTGTCGGTGGCGGCGGGGAGGGAGGCGGTGGCTTGGGTGGTGGGAGCAGATTTCTCGGTCAGGGGTGAGGCGGGGGGTTCTGTCGGTTGAGTCCCGCAGGCGGTGAGGAGTCCTGCGATGAGGATGATGATGAGCAGTTTTGTTTTCATGAAGGGGGTTCTCCTAGAAACCATAGAGGATGACGCCGCCCAGGAAGGCAAGGACAAGCGCGATGGCAAAACTCAATCCGTAGGCGCCGGCGTAGAGCAGGCGGTTGCTTTTTTGGAAGAGATCGGGGTTGCGGTAGCGGAAAAGACTAATCCCTGCGGTAAGGAGGAAGAGCAAAATTGCCAGGATGATTTTTGCGCCAGCGTTGGGTGCGTCACCGACGTAGTTTTTGAGGTTGTCCATATAGCCGGTGACGCCTGCGGCGATCGTGCTGACGGCGGCAAGCGCGATGTTGGCAAAGGCGGCTCCTTCGAGCGCGGCACTGTTTCGCCACCAGGCGAGCAGGATGAACAGAAATGCGGCGCCGGTCAGCGCAATGGGGAAGTGGACAAACATGGGGTGGGTGGGATGTACCTCTGTAAGTGCAATGATCAGCCTGTTGAGAAAGTCCATGATTCTCTCCTTATAATCACAAGACCCTTGGCGGCAGGGTCTTGTGCGGTTTTAGATTTTAGATGTGGTAAAGGGGTGAATTTTTACAGGTCTGTTTTGGCGGCAGGGGATTCGCTGTTTGTCTGACGGGTGATGCGCCATCCGCTTTGGGTGAACAACCAGTATACGAACCAGATGATGAGGGCGAGGACGGCAATGTTCCACAGGAAGCGGAAGGGGGTGAAGAAGCTGAAGCCGAATCCACCGCCTCCCATCATGGGGGCGTGGTAGGGCTGTCTCCACATGCCGAAGTCTCGGCGGAAGCCGGGCATGTTCGGGTTCATGCGGTCGGGGCGAGCGAAGAAGGGGGCGTTGCCGTTGGCTGCGGCGCCTTGAACGTAGCCGATGCGGTAGCCTGCAAAGCCAACGCCTGCCAGCGCGCCGACGATCACGATTACAGCCAGGATGGTGAGCAATACTTTTTTCATAACAGACTCCTTGTTTTCATAACGGTTGTTCCAAAGTAAATGTTGGGGTGCTTGCACAGATACTTTATCATTCGGTTGTCAGCGCTCTGTGTGAAAAGTGTGGGGAATGTATGGCGATTGGGTGAGAATAAAATTAATGCTTTCTTCGCAATATCTTCACAATTTAGACGCAATTTCGCCACCATCATGTTTGCGCTGTGGTTAAAATCCGCCGAAATATTCAATCGGGAGTTTCTATGTCTGAATTACAGTCTTCGTCCAAAAATTTGACCCGCATCAAACTCACTGTTGACCTGGTTATTTTTTTCGCCTTTCTTATCGCTATGGACCCGCGCTCGAGCGGCATTGCTGTGCATGAGTGGCTGGCGACCGCAGCGCTTGCGGCGCTTATCGTCCATTTGCTGTTGAGTTGGGATTGGATTGTGCAGATTTCCCGCCGTTTCCTTGGCAGGGTGAATTTGCAAACCCGTATCAACTATATTCTCAACTGGCTGTTGTTCATTGATGGCTCGGTCATGATGCTTTCGGGGTTCATGATCTCGGAAGCGGTATTTCCGACGCTGGGCATTGAACTGCCGCGCAATTTTGCCTGGCGCGAGCTGCATGATATGACCGCTAATCTGTTTTTGCTGCTGCTTGGCTTGCATACGGCTTTGCATTGGGGCTGGGTGGTGGACACCTTTAAGCGATATATCTTCAAGCCGCTGGGCAGGCTGGTTTCCTTCCGCCGCAGAAAGGATGTGACGGCATGAAAACGCTGGGACGTATCCTGATCATTCTGGCGGTCATGGCAATTGTCATGGGCGTCACGTATGCGGCGGTCAATTCAGGCGGCTCTGCCAGCGCCGCGCCGCAGTTCGAGGCAGGCAGACGACCACCGTTCCGCGAGGGACAGTTTGATGGTGACCGTCACGAAGGGCGCGAAGGCGGGGGAGGCTGGATGTTCGGTCTGATCAAAAATGTGGGTGTCATCGCAGTGGTGGTTACGCTGATTGTTTTGCCGAAGAGCGTGGCTCGTAAGCGCCGACGGACTGTGGCGGCAAGTTAGAAAAAAATCGGAAGCAGACCTCTGCTTCCGATTTTTCGTATTCAGTAAATCATGCTCTGTTACGCGCTTTCGTGAAATCCTGATATTCGAGGGGATGCTGCTACTTATCTGACGGGAAGCGGATCGGCAGGGAGATGACGATCTTCAGTCCCTTGCCCGGTTCCGACTCCGCCCAAACCTGCCCATTGTGCGCCTGAACAATGGACTTCGCTATCGCCAGCCCCAGCCCCGAGCCGCCGTCGTCGCGTCGGCGGGAGGCGTCGGCGCGGTAGAAGCGTTCGAAGATGCGCTCGGTCTCTGCCTTGGGCAGACCGGGTCCGCTATCCTGTACGGCGAGTTCGACCCGCCCGCCCGTCTGTTTTGCGGAGAGGGTGATGTATCCGCCTTCGGGGGTGTGGCGCAGGGCATTGTCCAGGATGTTCGTGAGGACTTGAGTCATTCGTCCGGGATCAACCTCGAGCGGAGGGAGAGGCGGGGCGGCATCCAGTTGGAGGGAGATGTTTTTCTTTTGTGCCTGGTATTGATACAGGGAGGTCACTTCGCGCAGCAGGCGGTCGGGTTCGATGGGTTGAGGCTGGATGGAGAGTTCGCCGGCGTCGGCGAGGGAGAGGGTGCGCAGGTCTTCCACCAGGTGTTCGAGGCGGGCGGCTTCTTCGCGGATGATTTCGAAGTTTTCCTTTGTCGGCGGAAGGACGCCATCGTGAACCGCTTCGGCGTGACCGAGGATGAGGCTGAGCGGGGTGCGCAGTTCGTGGGCAATGTCGGCGGTCATTTGTTTGCGGGCGTTGACCGAGCGTGAGAGTTCGGCGCTCATCTTGTTGAAGGCGCGGGCGAGTTCGCCGAGTTCGTCGTTGGTGCGGACGGGGACCTGCTGCGAGAGGTCGCCTTCGGAGATGGCATGGGTGGCGCGGGTCAGTTCTCGGATGGGGCGGGTGATGGTGCGCGAGAGGAAGATGCCCAAAAACAGGGCGATGATTGCGCCGATCAGCGCGCCATAGAACAGGGTGCGGTTGGTGCGCTCGATGAATTCGAGTTCACGGGGTGTGCCTTGAAAGGCGCTGCCAACCGGAATGAGGATGCCAATAACCTTGCCGTTTTCGATGATGGCTGTGCCTAACTCAAGTTGTTCATGTGATAGTTTCTGACCGGCCTTGAACCTGCCATTTGGGACGATGACGTAGCCGTCTTTATCTGCCAGCAGATAGGGAAGTCTCATTTCCATGCGGGGTCCCTGCCCCATGCCGGGCATGGGGCGGTTGTACTCCTGAATAAAGATGAAGTCCGCCCCTTCCCAGGAGCCGTTTTGCTGGTAGTACACTGTCAGTTTGGTGACGACGGCGCTTTGGTTCTGGTCGGCGAGGAAGCGGATGAATTCCTGGCGGGTATTCCAGCGGGCGGTGAGGAAAATGATGGCGACGCTGACGATGCCGATGCTGAGGAAGGCGATGATAAGTTTGGTGGAAATGGAGCGCATGGACTCACACTCTCTTGAAACGGTAGCCCACACCGTACACGGTTTCAATATATTTCGGCGCACGCGGATCGTCCTCAATCTTTCCGCGCAAGTTTTTGATGTGGGTATCTATGGTGCGTTCGTAGCCTTCGTAGCGCACGCCCTGGATGATGTCGAGCAGGTCGAGGCGGGAATAGACGCGCCCGGGGTAGGACATGAGCGCGGTCAGGATGTCGAATTCGGAGGGGGTGAGGTCCACGAAGCGTTCTCCGACTTTGACGGTGCGACCCTCGCGATCGAGGATGATATCCGCAGCTTTCAGGACCTTTGCGGCGGGTTCCCGTTCTCCAACGCGGCGCAGCACGGCTTTGACGCGCGCCATCAGTTCGCGCGGGCGGAAGGGTTTGGTGATGTAGTCGTCCGCGCCCACCTCCAGACCGATGACCTTTTCTTCGTCATCCACGCGGGCGGTGAGCAGGATGATGGGGGTGTTTGCTTCGGCGCGGTGGCGGCGCATGAATTCGTAGCCGTCCATTTCGGGCATCATCACATCGAGGATGATGAGATCGGGCTTTTCCTTTTGCGCAACGGTGAGTGCTTCGGCGCCATTGTAGGCGGGGACCACGCGGTAGCCTTCCTGCGTGAGATAACTTTCAACGAGGGAAACCAGCCGCTTTTCATCGTCTACAACCATGATCGTTTTTGCCATATAGACCTTCTATTTACTGCGTGGTAACCGACGCCGGGGAGCGTCTCTTGTGCTGCGGGCGTACGCGAATTTTCGCTCAGGTTCATGTACGCTGTGGCTTATGGAAAGAGTATATAGCCAGATTGTCAAAACACCATCGGGTAATTGTGAAGATTTTATGTTGATTTTACTCGCCTTATGGGGTAGCGCGAAATTTATCTCGCACCATCAAGCGACATGAATATCAGGCTACGTCCTGTTGCAAGCAATGGCAAATCTCATAATTATCCGTATTCGCCCTCTCCCCATCCCCTCCCAACTTCGGGAGAGGGGCAAGGAGTGAGGGCAAAAGCAGGACAAACGTACTTGCAGCAGAGCAATCGGACTACGATAAACCGCGTAATATCAGTATTTAAGCAAAACAAGCCCCGCTGACAGGGCTTGTCCGGCGCAAGCGACGGCTTATTTTTTGGCGGAATGCGAGGGAGGCAGTTCCCGCGGCGCCACCATCCCCCAGCGCGAAGCGCCGAGGTAGAGAATTTCGAGGATCAGGTCTTCGTAGCGGATGCCTTCGGCTTTGGCTTGCAGACAGAGGTCGCTATAATCGGGGGTGAGACCGGGCAAAGTGTTGATCTCGAGCAGACGCGGGTTTCCCTCCTCATCAAGGCGGATGTCGGTACGGGAGACATCCAGCGCGTACAAGAGTTGATGGGCGCGCAGGGCAAAATGTTTGAGCTTTCTTTCGAGTTCAGGGTCGAGATTGGCAGGGCAGACGTAATCCGGCGCGCCCTCCTCGCCAACCTCCTTGGATTTCGATGCCTGGCTATACACATTGGGCGTGACGGACCGCGAACTATCCAATTCGAGGACAGGGAAGCGGTGGAAGCCGTCTTTTTCATACCATTCGGGATGGCGGGAGTAGAGTTTGGCATCTGCCCTGCCAAGGATGCCGACGGTGAATTCGCGCCCCGGCAGGAAGGTTTCGACAAGCGCCGGCTGCTGATAGGTGTTGATGATATAAAGGATTCTTTCGCGCATTTCCTTTTCGTTTTTGACGATGGCTTTGAGGTCCACTCCCATGCCGGTCCCTTCGCGGGCGGGTTTGACAAACAGAGGAAATTTCAATTCAGGTCGAAGCGGCTCATCGCCGGCTGTAAATTCCTGAAAAGGAGCAACAGGCAGACGCCGGTCACGCCAGATACGTTTGGTAAGGGTCTTATCGAGGGAAATACCATTGGTGAGGACGCGCGAGCCGGTGTAGGGGATGCGCAGGAGTTCGAGCAATGCCGGCACCTGCGCTTCACGAGCGTCACCGCCCAGACCTTCAGCAATGTTGAAGCAAATGTCGGGTTTGACCTCGCGAAGGGTATAGGGCAGATCGGCATCGGCATGGAGAAAAACCGTTTGGTGTCCATCCGTTTCGATGGCGGCGCGAATCGCATCCACGGTCTCGATATGGTCGAAGTCGGCAAAAGCGTCGGGCGGGACGCCCTCAGGACGGGGTTTGCTGTCGTCTTTGATATTGGCAACGACAGCGACCTTCCAGTATCTTTTCATGGGACGAGAGGGAGGCTTATCTTCTCCGCGGTTGATCATGTCGGCTCCTTGACAAGTTTTCTTGCGAGTATATTACAAGCCCCGCTGTTGACAAGGGTACGCGCGCGCTTTACAAATCATTCCCGCCCTGCTATACTATTATTCATCAGGTTTGACTTTCACGATACTTGAACAGCGTTTATTGATAAGGGCAATCGCAAATGGTACGGCTAGACCTTCGCGAGCAAGTCAGCGGAGGTCTTTTCATTCAAACACGATCTTAACCGCCAAAGGCGGATAAAAATTACTTAAACAAACCAAAGGATAAAACAACCAATGAGTAAGCACGGAAAATTGAAAATCATTCCCCTGGGGGGAGTGGGGGAGGTGGGCAAAAATATGACCGCCTACGAATTCCAAAACCAGATTTTGGTTGTGGATGCAGGCATCATGTTCCCGCACAACGACATGATGGGGATTGATTACATCATCCCCGATTTCGAATATTTGCTCGATAAAGCCGATAAAGTGGCGGGAATTGTCATCACGCACGGACACGAAGACCACATTGGGGCGATTCACCACCTCGTGCGGGAAATTCCCGCCCCCCTCTACGCCACATCCTTGACTCGCGGCTTGATCGAGGTCAAGCTAGCGCGCAACAACGCTTCAGGCTTGGTTCAACTTAACACCATCGAGGCGGGCGATTCGGCAAAGATTGGACCGTTCGAGGTGGAGTTCTTCCACATCTGCCATTCCATCCCCGACGCGGTGGGGCTGGGCATCACCTCCCCTGCCGGTCTCGTCGTCCACATGAGCGACTTCAAGTTCGACCAGACTCCGGTGGACGGCTGGCCCACCGACTTTGCCAAACTGGCTGAATTTTCGAAACGCGGCGTGGACATTTTACTGGCTGATTCGACCAACTCCGAACGCCCCGGTTGGACGCCCTCCGAACGGATTATCGGTCCCGCCTTCGATAGAGTGTTCAGCGAGGCGCCGGGACGCGTCATTGTAGCGACATTCGCGTCGCTGATTTCACGCGTACAGCAGGTGGCGGACGCCACTAAAAAGCATGGACGCAAAATGGCGCTGGCTGGCACCAGTATGATTGACAACGTGAAAATCGCCCGCAAACTGGGGTATCTCGACATCCCCGACGAACTGCTCGTGCCGATTGACCAGGCTTTGCAAATGCAGGATCACAAGGTCACCATTATGTGCACAGGCTCGCAGGGAGAGCCGTCGTCCATTGTGGGACGGCTTTCGGCAGGGACGAACCGTCAGTTCGATTTGAAGCCGAACGATACGGTGGTGTTGTCCTCGCATCCCATCCCCGGCAACGAGGAGACCATCAGCAAGACCATCAACCGTCTCCTGCGGCGCGGCGCAAACGTCATCTACGATTCCATTCTGCCGATTCATGTCTCCGGTCACGCCAGCCAGGAGGAGTTGAAACTCCTGCTCAATATGATCAAGCCGAAGTATTTCATCCCCATCCACGGCGAACTGCGTCAGTTGAAGCGTCACGGTCAACTGGCGATGGAGGTGGGCATTCCGAAAGAGAATGTCCTTATAGTGGAGAACGGGCAGATTGTGGAACTCTCCGGCAGGAACATCAAACTTGGCGAGCGCATCCCCGGCGGTTACGTGTTTGTGGACGGGCAGTCCATCGGCGAGGTGGATTTCAGCGTCATGCGCGAGCGCGAGCAATTGGCGCGCAACGGCATCTTCCTGATTGACATCAGCGTGGACAAACTCAACGGTAAACTGTTGCACGAACCGGAAATCATCACGCGCGGCTTTGTCTCACAGGAGGAAGCGGAGGAACTGCTCCCCGAAGTCCGCCGGCACATCATGGACGTGGTCAACGACGGCGGCTGGGACAACGAAAAAGACATCGCCAACACGGTCAAATCCTATCTGTACGAATACACCAAACGCCGTCCGATGGTGCTGGTGACGCTGAGTAAGGGATAGATGCGATCGTTCCCAGGGTGAAGGCTCAACCGGCAACCGAACCGGGCTTTCACCGGCAAACGATCTTCGCCCTACCAGGCAACAACAAGCCGACCCGCTCAACCGGGTCGGCTTGTTGCATCGTTGGCAAAAATGAGCGGATGGAGGTTTCAATTCGGGGCTTTCGCGCCCGATCACTTGACAGTAAAATTCGAAACGATAACATCCACTTCGTAGGCGCCCTCCCCGCTTTTATAACCGATAAAGAGCCACTTTTGAAGAGACGGTATGGGGATCGAATCGAATACGAACACAAACGGATTGACCTTCGCCCCGATGTTGGCCTCGCTGAAATTAAACGTGATCGAATAACCGTCGCCCTGATCAAGCAGGGCGGTTCCCGTGATGGTGTTATAACCTGCAAGGTTGTCTTTTTGCACGATGCGCAGTTTGCTCACGTTGCCATCCCCCGGAATCGAAAGGACGAACGCGGGGCTCTCAAGATTGGCATCGGTAAAAATCCCCGCAATGAAATCAACGCCATTCGCCTTGCGCAAACGTACCTTGAATGTCACCTCTCCGCTTTCCGGCATCAGGGCAAACAAACCCTCCAGGTCGGGCGTCCCGCGCTGAGCGCGATTCCCCGCAATGAACAAGCCCCCTCCATCCGCAGTGAACTTCCCCACCGGCTCCTGCCAGCAACCGTTGCCTTTATCGGTAGGCACAATCTCCGCCGGATACGCCCGCCAAAGCGTACTGATGCACCCCTGTGGCCAATCCGCCCCCAGGGCGACAGGCGGAACCGGAGTAAAGGTTTCGGTCGGGGCAGGCGTATCGGTTGGCGGCAGGGACGTCAAAGTAGGTTCCTGCGGCAAAGGCGTATCCGTAGGAAGGGCAGATGTGGGCATGGAAGTCGCCGTCACGACAATGGGAGTGATCGTCGGCGTAGGCGGCGGCTGCCGGTTCGCATACACTGAAATCAACGTCACGATGATCGTTCCAGCCACGCCGATAATGGCGGCTACGATGGTTGGGTCGGGTCCTCTTTTTGGGGTTTCGCGTTGCTCTGCCATAATTTAACCCTTCCTTTCAAGATTTGATGTATTCTACGCCAAACTCATCGAGCATTCAAGGATACAACCATCGTTTCGGCCATCCTGGCAACCATGCGGTCTGCCTTGCCCATCGGATAGACGTCCAGATCTGCCCAACGGACCCACTTCAGATGGTCGCTGCGCGGCTTGACCGACAAGTCGCAGAGAAAGACATGAACCGTCAACGTAAAATGAGTATACGCATGGCGGACAACGCCTGCCGCATCCCTTCTTCGGACCTTCAACCCGTATCCCGTCCAAAGAGCCTTTGCCAACTCCTCAGCCGGATCGCCTTCCACGCGCCCATTCGGAAATTCCCACATTCCTCCGAGCAAGCCGCCCAATGGACGTTTTGCCAGCAACACCCTTCCTCTTCGCACAATCACCCCTGCCGCATGGACAAAACCAGGCGCAGGCTTTCCTGCCTTCTTCACCGGGCGGAGAGTTTCCACCCCATTCCTTCGCGCCGCGCACAAATCCGCCACAGGGCAAAGCGAACACCGCGGCTTTTTGGGCAGGCAGATCGTTGCGCCAAGGTCCATGAGCGCCTGATTGAAATCGCCCGCCCGTCCCCACGGCAGGTTTCTGCGGGCGACATCCCATAAGACTCGTTCGCCGCCGGGGGTGTTGACAGGCTCGTTCAGATCGAACAGACGGGCATAGACGCGCTTGAGATTCCCGTCCAATGCGGGCTCATCCTTGCCGAAAGCGATCGAGGCGATTGCCCCCGCGGTGTAACGCCCAATTCCCGGTAATTTGATCAATTCAGTCGCATCTTCCGGGAGCGTTCCGCCACACCTCTCCAAAACGATTTTTGCCGCCTTATGAAGATTACGGGCGCGGCTGTAATAACCGAGTCCCTCCCACGCTCGCAACACTTCGCCCTCAGATGCCCGCGCCAATGCGGCAACCGACGGAAACAACCGCATCCAGTTTTCGAAATAGGGAACAACCGTCTCCGTGCGCGTTTGCTGGAGCATAATCTCCGAAACCCACACCGCATAGGCGTCGGCGCGATCGCGCCAGGGGAAAATCCGCTTGTTTTTGCGGTACCAATTCAACAGTCGGGTTTGAAGCGAGGCAGGTGGCATGATGGACCGATGGAAGGCTGTTCGCTCATATCGCAGCATCCGTAGACCTTGCACGCGCAGGTGAATCTTGCGTGGCTGAAAAGACGAACAATTAAATCAAAATCACGGAGACCGTGGTTTGGTCTCCGTGATCCATGCTTCAGAATTGAAATCCGCTGCGCGCCGGGACAACCTTGTAGGAAAAATTCTTCACATATCCAAACAACCGATCCTGGAGAAATTTCCAATCCTCCGACTTAAGGATGCGGTGCGCCTCGGCCGCATCCGCCGCGACCAGACCGACCTGAATCTGCGGATACGAGCCATAGATCGTTGCCCAAGCCTCAGCCGGCTGCAAGCCCAGCCGCTGAACGCCCGGAATGAATTCGCCGATGACGAATTCAAAATATTCCTGATCGCGTTCGGCGGCAATATCCCAGGTCATCAAGACTTTGACTGGCATGTTCAACTCTTTTGGTAGTCCAGCACGACAACCCGGGTTTCCTCCGGGAGACCGCTGCGCGTCACCTTCAAGGATGGCTGCGTTTCGGGCTTCGAAAGCCCCATTTCTTTGATGAATTTATTCAGAGACTCAAGAGACACCTTGACGGCGGGAGTGGCGTAATGCATGGGGATAACGATATTCGGCTCGATCAAACTGACGACCTCCGCGGCTTTGGCGGCGTTCAACCCACCTCCGCCTCCCACCGGGATAAGCGCCACGTTGATCGTGCCAAGCGATTCGATTTCAGACTGAGTCGGAACCTGTTGCAGATCGCCAAGATGCGCAACGGTAATGCCGTCGTAATCGAAGACGTAGATGGTATTGCGGCTCGAGGCGTCTTTGCGCTTTTTGCCGCCCGCCGTTCCGTCGGTGGAGACGCCGGTGATGAAGACCCCGCCGATTTCAAATTCGCCTGCGCCGTCAATGACATGCGATACGCCTTTGACCGCGTCAATATGGCTATGGCCGGGCGCGTCGTGGCTCACGGTTACAATATCCGCTTTGAGTTTCAATACATCGTACCCGATTGCCTTTTCGTCGTAGGGGTCGGTCACCACGGTGGCGTAATTTCGTTCGGCGAGTCTGAAACAGGAATGTCCGTACCAAGTAATTTCCATGAATACATGCCTCCGGGGCGTTATTATAATGGATAAACCCATTGCCAACTCGAAGGATTCGAACATGCCGCAATCAAAGACCATTCCGCTGGGCATATGGATGGTGAACCAATCCTCAGCCGGGACGCAAGTTCGGCACGGCGGAGACAAGCTTGATCGGGTCCGAAGCGGATTCCTGTCATCAAAATTCACGCCTGTCATCATATTGACTTTTGCCGGTTGGGGGTATAATTCGGGCACTACATTCCCACGAAACGGAGGAAAGACCCATGGCAAGCGTTACTTTTAGAAACGTCTACAAACGGTTTGGAGACGTAACCGCCGTCAACAACCTGAACATTGATGTTGCCGACAAGGAATTTCTGGTTCTGGTCGGTCCGTCAGGCTGCGGCAAAACGACGGCTCTTCGTTGTCTCGCCGGGTTGGAGGAAATCTCCGACGGCGAAATTTTGATCGGCGATCGCGTCGTGAACGATGTCGCCCCGAAAGATCGTGACATAGCCATGGTCTTTCAATCCTACGCCCTGTATCCTCACCTATCCGTCTATGACAATATGGCATTCGGCTTGAAACTCCGCAAGGTGCCGAAGGAGGAGATCAAGCGCCGCGTGAACGAAGCGGCAGACATCCTCGGCATACGCGACCTTCTGGATCGCAAACCGCGCCAGCTTTCCGGCGGTCAGCGCCAGCGCGTGGCGGTGGGACGCGCCATCGTGCGTGAGCCGAAGGTCTTCCTGTTCGACGAGCCGCTTTCAAACCTGGATGCCAAACTGCGCGTGGCAATGCGCGCCGAGATCAGCAAATTGCACCAGCGTCTGCAAACCACCTTCATCTACGTGACTCATGACCAGATCGAAGCCATGACCATGGCAACTCGTATCGCCGTCATCAACAAAGGCGTACTGCAACAACTCGATACGCCTCAGAATTTGTACGATAAGCCGAACAATCTGTTCGTGGCTGGATTCATTGGCTCCCCTGCCATGAATTTCTTCGCCGGCAAGCTCCGCAAGGACGGCGGAAAATTGCTGGTGGACACCGGCGATTTTGTCGTGCCGATTCCCGCCAGCCGTGCCAAGCCGTACGAATCGCACGCCGGCAAAGACATCATCTTCGGCATCCGCCCGGAAAACATTCACGACGCGGACTTCATCCCGCCGAACATCGACGCCGAAAAAGTTTCGGTCAAAGTGGACGTGACGGAGTTGATGGGCAACGAGATCTTCCTGTACCTCGTGAGCGGCAAGAACACTTTTGTCTCCCGTGTCGACCCACGCTCGAAACTGCGCGTCGGTCAACAGGCTCAGGTGGCGTTCGACATGGACTCCTTCCACATCTTCGACGCCGCCACCGAGGAAGCCATTCGATAACCCGGCAAATTTTTGCCCCAACCCACCTAATCGGCATCCCATTGAATGGGATGCCGATTTTCAATTCCAACCCCTCCCAACCATTTGTTAAACTACTTGAAAAAATATTCAGTGTGTGCTATTATGTGCCGAGATTTATAACCGCAAAGGGTATAGTGAGCACGTTTTTTTGGCTTCCCGCTGATTACAATGTCAAGAGCTTTAACAAACATGCCGCTCTTGATTTAATCCGATTTTCCGGTGACGGAATCTCGCGGACCGACCTCGCCGACCAAATGGGATTGACAAGAGCCGCCGTAAGCCTCATTGTGAAGGAACTTCTGGAAAGCAATGTCGTGCAGGAAGCGGAAAGCCGCTCGGCGCCCAGCGGACGCCCGCCGATCGTGCTCGCAATCAATCCAAAAGGCGGATTGGTTGGCGCCATTGATATGGGCGCGACACACATGACGGTGGCGCTGGCTGATTTCGCCGCCATTATCCATCGGGAAATGGAAAGCCCACTGGACATCAAAGACGGACCCGAGATCTGCCTTGCCAAGGCGGAACAGATTCTGCACCGCATGCTCGAACAGGAAGGGCTGACCACTGCACACCTTTCCGCTGTTGGCGTGGGAGTACCGGGCCCCGTGATCACAGAAGCCGGCATGGTGGTTGCTCCGCCCATCATGCCGGGGTGGGATCGTTACCCCATTCGCGCAAGCCTGGAAAAGATTTGGAATTGTCCGGTCACACTCAACAATGACGCCGAACTGGGTGCGTTGGGCGAATGGGCATATGGAGCGGGACGCGGCGAGAAAAATATTGCTTACATCAAGGTGGGAAGCGGCGTCGGCGCAGGCTTGATCCTCAACAAGCAAATCTACGGGGGAACCACCGGCGCGGCGGGGGAAATCGGTCACTTGACCATTGACGAAAACGGACCCCTCTGCAATTGCGGAAATCATGGCTGTCTGGAAGCGTTTGCCGGAGGACACGCCATCGCCAAACAGGGACAGGCTCTCGCAAAATCAGGGAAGAGAACCTTGCTCGCCGACCTTCCAGCGGAAAAAATCACCGCGCTCGAAGTGGCGGAAGCCGCCCGGCGGGGCGATCTTCACGCGCAGGAAATCCTGAGACGGTCAGGCACATACATCGGCATTGCCATCGCGGGATTGATCAACCTGTTCAACCCAAGTGTGGTCATCATCGGCGGCGGGGTTGCACAAGTTGGCGACATGCTTACAACGCCGATACGGCAGGCTGTGCGCGAACGGGCAATGCGCGCCTCCGAACAGGGCGTGCGCATCACCGCCGCCATGCTGGGACGCCGCTCGGTGTTGATGGGCGCTATCGTTCAAGCCGTGAACGTCGCCATCCATGCCGCCGCCGAAAACAGAAATTCGACTTCCAAAGCCGTCCTCATGGAACCCTTCGAAGTGAATTAATCCCCTTTCAAGGAGGTGATGCCCTTATAATTGACCCAACCGAAACTGCAGCCTGAAAATAGCGAAAATATCCTAAATTTCTACAAGGAGAAGAAGTAATGAAAACCAAATTAAGTCTGCTGTTCAGCCTGTTGCTGATATCAGCCTTCGTGCTTTCCGCCTGCGGCGGCAATACAGCCACCACCGAAGCGCCTGTGACGGAACCGACACAGGCACCCGCTCCAACACAGGCACCCGAACCCACTGCCCTCCCTGTGGCGCCCTCAGGCACCTTGCGCATCTGGGCTGACGACACCCGCGCCCCGATTCTCCAGGATCTGGCTGACGAAGTCCTCGCTGCCTACAACCTCGAACTCGTGGTTGAGCTGAAGTCCTCCATCCGCGATGACTTTCAGGTCGCTGCCCCTCTGGGCGAAGGTCCCGACATCATCGTGATCGCTCACGACCAGGCTGGCACTCTCGTCGCCAACGGTTTGCTCGCAGAAGTTGACCTCGGTGACAAGAAGGATGACTTTGCCCCTGTGGCACTGCAAGCCTGTACGTTCGACGGCAAACTGTACTGCATGCCCTACGCCACCGAAAACATGGCGTTCTTCTACAACAAAGACCTGGTCCCGACTCCTCCCGCCACCTGGGATGAAGTTCTGGAGATCGGCCGCGCCCTCAAGGCGGAAGGCAAAGTAGAGTATGTGATGTCGGTCACCGGCACCACCTACGATGCCTACCCGCTCTTCACCTCCTTCGGCGGTTACATCTTTGGCAAACTCCCCAACGGTGACTGGAACCCCGAAGATCTCGGCGTGGACAGCCCCGGCATGATCGAAGGCGTCAAATGGCTGGCTGACGGTGTTGCCGCCGGCGACCTGCCCGCTGACTGGGACTGGGCAAACAATCACGCCTTGTTCGAAACCGGCAAGACCCCGTTCATCATGGCCGGGCCCTGGGCATTGAGCCGCATCAAAGAATCCGGCGTCCCCTACGCCATCACCAACTTCCCCAGCGGCGGCTATCCGTTCGCCGGCACGCAGGGCTTCTTCATCAACGCGCAGAGCGAGAACGTTCTGCTTGCCCAGGCGTTCCTGAACGAATTCATTGCCACCGAAGACGTCATGCTCAAACTGTATGAAGTCGGTCAGCGCCCGCCCGCCTACCTGCCCGCCCTGGAAAAGGTTGACGACCCCGACCTCAAGGCATTTGCCGAGGCTGGTAAAAACGCCACCATGATGCCCGCCATCCCCGCCATGGGTTCGGTGTGGGGCAACTGGAACGATTCGGTTGTGCTCGCCCGCGACGGCAAACAGGATGCTGAAACCGCCATGAAGGAAGGCGCCGCCAAGATCCGCGCCATCATCGCCAACAAGTTCGCCGGCATGATCAACGTACCGGGCTCCTATCAGGCTCAGGCTGGATGCCCCGGCGACTGGCAGCCCGACTGTGAAGGCACCTTCATGACCAAGGGCGATGACGGCTTGTACCGCAGCGGTCCCTTCAACCTGAAGGCTGGCGACTACGAAGCCAAAGTTGCCCTCGACGGCGGCTGGACGCTCAACTACGGTGTGGACGGCAAGGAAAATGGCGACAACTACAAGTTCTCGCTTGCCGCCGACGGCACCGTGGAATTCGTCTTCAACCCCGAAACCAAACTGCTCGAGATCATCGTTAAATAGGTTCGTATGGGCTGAGGGACAGACATCTGTCTCTCAGCCCTTTTCTTTATCCGCTACGCCATCCACCTTGCACAAGGAGGTCCCCCATGAGTCAAGCCATGCCGGGAAAGCCAAAGAAAAGGTCGGGGATGACCGAGGAGTCATTTCTGTCCAAATTGACCCGTATCATTCTGCTCGTCGCTTTCGACGCCGGAGCCGTCTGGTTCATCCAAAACGCACTATCGAAAGGCTTCGACCAGTTAGTGGTGGTGATTGGAATCATTGCCGTCATGTTTAACGTCATCTTCCTGCTTCCGCAGGCATACCCCCTGCGGTGGATGGCGTTCGGGCTTGGTTTCCTCATCCTTTTTACCATTTACCCGATGGTTTTTACCGTGTATGTGGCATTCACCAACTATGGCGATGGTCACCTCCTCACCAAAGAACAGGCAATTCCGCTCATCGAGAAACAAGTCTTTTTGCCTGAAGGTGGAAAGGCGTATACATGGACAGCCTTCCGCAACGAAGCCGGCGAATACGCCCTGTGGCTGATCAATCCGGACGGCGAGACCTTTCTGGCGAAACCCGGTGAAGAAATCCTGCCTGCCAAACCCGGCGACCCCGGCATCGGCGAAGCCGACAGTAAAGGCATTCCCGTCTCCCTCGAGGGCTACCAGCGCCTCAACACGTTGCTTGCCGCATCCGACAAAGACCTTCCCAACATCAAGTTTGGGCTGGAGGGCGACCAGGTCATCCAGATTCGCAACCCCAGCGAAGCCGCCGAACTGCAAATCCGCTTCAAATACGACCCAGCCACCGACACTGTGGTAGATCAATCCAATGGCGAGATTTATTACAACGTGGAAGGAACTTTCACCTCCCGCACTGGCAAGACCATCTCGCCCGGCTTCCGCACGGTGGTAGGCCTCAAAAACTTCAGGGATTTTCTGACCAGCCCGGCTCTGCGCGGACCTCTGGCTCAGATCGTCACCTGGAACTTTATCTTCCCGACGGTCAGCGTTCTTTCGACCTTTGCGCTGGGTCTTGCCATCGCCATCATGTTCAACGACCCCGAGTTCCCCTTCAAGCGAATCATCCGCTCCCTGCTCATCATCCCCTACACCATCCCCGGCTTGATCAGCATCATCATCTGGCGCGGCTTGCTGAACTCAGAATTTGGCATCATCAACAAAATCCTGAATGACCTGATTGGAACGGCTCCACGCTGGACAACCGAACCCTTTTGGGCGCAGGTTGCCATTCTGCTCGTGAACCTGTGGCTCGGTTACCCCTACATGATGCTGGTCTCCAGCGGCGCCCTGCAATCCATTCCCTCGGATATTTACGAAGCGGCAATGATTGACGGCGCGACCAGTTGGCAAAGATTTCGCCGCATCACCCTGCCCCTGCTGTTGATTGCCGTGGGGCCGCTTCTGATCGCGTCGTACGTGTACAACTTCAACAACTTCAACCTGATCTACCTGTTCATCGCGGGCGGTCCCCCCATTCCGGGCGCCGCCACCCAGGCAGGTTACACCGACATCCTGATCAGTTACGTCTATAAACTGGCGTTCGAGAGCGGCGGGCGCGGCGTGCAATATGGCTTGGCTTCCTCCATCTCCATCGTGGTGTTTTTCATCGTAGGCGCCATTACCCTGTTCCAATACCGTTTCACCAATATGTGGGAGGAGGCGAGCGAAAATGCCTAGCATCTCTCAAACCTTCGACAGTCTGCGCTCTTCGCAGAAATTCCAGAAACGCTTCAGTATTGCCATACGGCTGGTCATTGCGGTCATCCTGATCGTCTTTTCCATTTTCCCCGTGCTGTGGATCGTCTCTGCCTCCTTCGACCCGTCGCAATCCCTCGCAACGCAGACCTCACTCATCCCCAGCAACGCCAGCCTCCAAAACTACCAGCGACTGTTCAGCAAAGACCCAAACTATAAGTTTGGCGACCTGGTTTTCGAGAAATGGATCTGGAACTCGGTAAAAATTTCGGGCATCTCCACCATCCTCAGCCTGATGATCACGACCATGGCGGCATACGCCTTCTCGCGCATGCGCTTCAAGGGACGCGTTACCATGCTCAAAGGCATCCTGCTCATCCAGGTCTTCCCGAACCTGCTGGCGCTCGTGGCAATCTACGTGCTAATCTTCCAGACAGGGGAGATCATCCCCAGACTGGGATTGAACACACACGCCGGACTTATCATGGTGTACCTGGGTGGCTCGATGGGCATGAACATCTGGCTGATGAAAGGCTTCCTCGATACCATCCCGCGTGACATTGACGAATCCGGCATGGTGGACGGCGCCTCTCACTGGCAAATCTTCTGGAATCTCATCCTGCCGCTCCTGCGCCCCATCCTCGTGGTCATTGGCATCCTCTCCTTCATTGGCACCTACGGCGACTTCATCCTTGCCCGCATCCTGCTCAATGACGTCAACCAGTACACCCTCATGGTCGGCTTGCAGATCTTCACCTCCGGTCAGTTCGACCAGAAGTGGGGCGTCTTTGCCGCCGGCGCATTGATCGGCGCCCTGCCCATCATGATCATCTACCTTGCTTTGCAAGACCAGATCGTCGGCGGGCTGACGCAAGGCGCGGTCAAAGGATAGAATGCGCCGCCTCTTCGCCGTTGTAAGCCTGGCGATACTCTCGATAGCCCTGTTCCTCAGACAGGGCTATCTGCGCTATGCCTCTCAGCCGCCAGACGAACAACCGCCCGTCTTTACAGATGTCAGCCGGCAGGCGGGCATCGTGAACAACCGCGTCGCGGGCATCGAAATGTCGGCGGGAATCGCGTGGGGCGACTACGACAACGACGGCTGGATTGACCTGTACGTCACCGACCCCATCGGCAAAAACACGCTCTACCGCAACAACGGCGACGGGACGTTCAACGTCTCGAACCTGACCGACCAGGTTGCCCTCCCAAACGCCTATTCTCAGGGCGCGACCTTCGCCGACTACGACAACGACGGCTGGAAAGACCTGCTCGTCGTCAACTGGGGGCAGGATCACCTCTTCCACAACCAGCAGGGCAAAGGCTTCGTGGACGTCTCCCAACAGGCAGGCATCACGGACGACCGCAACAGCAAATCTGCCTCGTGGGGCGACTACGACAACGACGGCTTCCTCGACCTCTACATCGCCAACTGGTCCTGCTACCCCAAATGCGGACGCCAGTTCGACGGCGAACCCGATCGCCTCTACCACAACAACGGCAACGGCACCTTCACCGAAGTCACCGACCTGCTCAAAGGCGGCGTGACCGGCGCCGGCTTCATCGCCAGCTTCACCGACTACGACAACGACGGCGACCTCGACCTCTACCTCGTCAACGACGAATTCATCAACCCCATCGGCAACAAACTCTGGCGCAACGACGGCGCCGGCTGTAACGGCTGGTGCTTCACGCAGGTCGCAAAAGAAGCAAACGCCGATTCCAGAGTCTTCGGCATGGGGCTCGCCGCCGGCGACTACGACAACGACGGCGACATGGACTACTACTACTCCAACGTCGGACCCATGGAACTGCTGCAAAACCAGGGCGACGGCACTTTTCAGAACGTCGCCGGGCAGGCGGGCGTGGACTTCCCCATCGGCATCGGCTGGGGCGCAGTCTTCCTCGACTACGACAACGACGGCTGGCGCGACCTCTACCTCGCCATCGCCGACACCGCCGACCACAAAGACATCGCCGCCAACCGGCTCTTCCGCAACAACGCCGACGGAACCTTCACACCCGTCGCCTGCCGCAACGAAGCGACCGACGTCCGCATGAGCATCGGCGTCGCCTACGCCGACTACGACCACGATGGCTGGGTGGACCTCCTCGTCGGCAACCTCGACGAAGGCTACCGCCTCTACAAAAACCAGCAGGGACAGACCTCCGACAACCACTGGCTCGCCATCCAACTCGTCGGCGCCGCGCCCATCAACCGCGACGCGGTCGGCTCCCGCATCTACGTCACCACGCGCAGCGGAACGCAAATGCAGGAGGTCATCCTCGGCTCCAGCGTCATGGCGGGAAATGACCTCGTCCAGTATTTCGGTCTCGGCGGAGAGCGAAGCGCAGAAGTCCGCATCCGCTGGAGCAATGGCGAGGAACAAGTCATCCCAAGCGTCAAAGCCGACCAGCGGTACAAAATCCAATACGGCGAAACGGCGCTCCAGCCCCTCCCCGCCGCCCCCGTCGCCAAAATCGCCAAGCCGTCCTTCCTTGAATATCTCCGCACCTTCAAAATCACCACTCTCCAATTACCAATTACCAACGACCCCGATGTGAAACTCTCCCGCCTGATGGAGGCGGCTGGCGTCCACCCCCCCACCAACCCGCCCGCGCCCTCCCCCGAACTCGTCAGGCTCGGCGAAGCGCTCTTCTGGGACCCCGAACTGAGCGGCAACCGCGACACCTCCTGCGCCACCTGCCACCACCCCACCCTCGGCACGGGCGACAACCTCCCCGTCTCCATCGGCACAAGCGGCTTTGGACTGGGCAAAGCGCGGCAAATGGGGACAGCCCGCGAACTCGTCCCGCGCAACGCCACCCCGCTCTACAACCTCGGATACACCGAATGGACAACGCTCTTCTGGGACGGGCGCGTCTCGCGTGGACCTGAACCCGGATTCCACACCCCAGCCTCCGACCGCCTCCCGGACGGACTCGACAGCGTCCTCGCCGCACAAGCCCTGTTCCCCGTCCTCTCGCGCGACGAAATGCGCGGCTACCGCGGAGACGTGGACATCTTCGGTCAGCCCAACGAACTGGCGGTCATCGTGGATTACAAATCCCAACCCGTGTGGGAGGCGCTGATGGCGCGCCTGCTGACAATCCCCGCCTACGTGGACTTGTTCCGCACCGCCTACCCTGAAATCCCGCTCGACGAACTCGGCTTCCAGCATGCCGCCAATGCCATCGCCGCCTACGAAACCGCCGTCTTCACCTTCGAAGACGCCCCCTTCGACCGCTACATTCGCGGCGACCAATCTGCCCTTTCAGACGACGCCAAACAGGGCGCGCTGCTCTTCTACGGGGAGGCAGGCTGCGCAGCCTGTCACTCCACAGGCTTGCTCACCGACCAGAAATTCCACAACCTCGCCGTGCCGCAGATTGGCGACGGCAAAGGACGCGAACAGCCCCTCGACCTTGGGCGCGCCCGCGAAACCGGCAACGACTGCGACCGTTTCGCCTTCCGCACACCGCCGCTCCGCAACGTTGCCATCACCGGTCCGTGGATGCACAACGGCGCGTTCACCACGCTCGAGGCGACCGTCCGCCACCACTTCGACCCGCAAACCAGCCTGCAAAACTACGACCCCAGCCAGTTACCCGACCTGCTCCAAGATACCTGCCAGAACCAGCCCGAAACCCTCGCCGCCATCCTCAAGTGGTACACGCCCGTCAACCCCAGCGAAGGCGTCCAACTTACAGACGAAGAAATGCGCCTGCTGCTCGCCTTTCTCGACTCGCTCACCTCGCCCTCCGCGCTGGATTTGAGCCACACCATCCCCGCCTCCGTCCCCAGCGGGCTGCCCGTCGGCGGGAATATCAAGAACATTGAATCAGCATCAGCCGTCCCGTAGTAGGTTTGAACCGCAGGCGGTTTGAATGCAGAAAAGGTTTCCCCAAGGATGAAGATTCTATCCAGACTTATCCCGTTCCTCCTGCTCATCTCCCTGCCGATGGGTTGCGCCTCGCCGACTCCGCCTCCCACTGCGTCCCCTCCGACCCTCCCCCCCACGCCCGATCCCTACGCCGGCACAGACGGTTTCCCCTGGTGGAACGATACGGTCTTCTATGAGATTTTCGTCCGCTCGTTCTACGACAGCGACGGCGACGGCATCGGCGATTTCAACGGCATCACGGAGAAACTGGATTACCTCGAAAGCCTGGGCATCCGCGGCATCTGGCTCATGCCCATCCACCCCTCGCCCTCCTACCACGGCTACGACGTGACCGATTACTACGCCGTCAACCCCGATTACGGCACCCTGGACGACTTCGAACGCCTGCTCGAAGAGGCGCACAAGCGCGGCATCAAAGTCATCATTGACTTCGTCATGAACCACACCTCGACCAAACACCCCTGGTTCCAGCAGGCACTCACGCCCGGTAACCCCTATCACGACTGGTACGTGTGGAGCGAAACCGACCCCGGAACCCCCGGTCCCTGGGGCGCCAAAGCTTGGCATCGCGCCAGTAACGGACTGTACTACTACGCCATCTTCTGGGACCAGATGCCCGACCTGAACTACGAAAACCCCGCCGTGCGCGAGGAGTTCAAGAAAATCACTTCCTTCTGGCTGGAAGAGGTCGGCGTGGACGGCTTTCGTCTCGACGCCGTCCGCTACGTGGTGGAAGGCGATCAACTGGCTGACTCGAAGGCAAATCATGTCTTCCTCGAGGAATGGGGGCAGTACTATCGCGGTCTCGACCCGCAGGCGTTTTCCGTCGGCGAAGCGTGGACCGACAACGCCAATGTCAAAAAATACACCGAAACCAACCGCGAGCTCGACTCCGCCTTCAACTTCGACCTCTCCGCCGCCATGCTCAAACTCAACGAAGGCAATGTCTCCAGCCTGCGCTTCGTCCTGCAAACCACCCTGCGCGACTTCCCCGAACAGGACAACGCCAACTTCATCACCAACCACGACATGCCGCGCGTCATGAACCAGCTCGGCGCCGACAAAGAACAGCGCGCCAAACTCGCCGCGGGCATCCTGCTCACCGCACCGGGCATTCCGTTCATCTACTACGGCGAAGAAATCGGCATGAGCGGCACCAAACCCGACGAACTCATCCGCACCCCCATGCAATGGGACGCTTCCCCCAACGCCGGCTTCACCACCGGCAGACCCTGGCAGCGCGTCAACTCCGACTTCCCCTTCGTCAATGTTGCCGCTCAAACCGGCGCAAGCGGCTCCCTGCTCGAACATTACCGCACGCTCATCCAACTCCGCAACACCCATCCCGCCCTGCGCGTCGGCAAAACCTACGTGGCAGAATCCAACTCGAACAAAATCCTCTCCTACCTGCGCGTCACCAGGGACGAAACCCTGCTCGTCCTCCTCCACATCGGCAACACCCCCCTCACCGACTATAAACTCGACCTCACCAGCGGACCGCTCGCCGGTTCATACACCGCCGCATCCCTGCTCGATTCATCCACCCCTGCCCCGCTCACCGCCAACGACAAAGGCGGCTTCGACGGCTACGTTCCGCTGCCCGAACTACCGCCGTACAGCATCTTTATCATCCAACTCACTCCATAGCGTACTCGCCATAGCGTACTCCGCGTTCTCTAACGCCAAAGGGCACGTTAGAGAACGTCCCCTAATCCATGCGTAACAGGCGTTCTTGTACGCCGCTTTGCACCATCGCACACCAACCACATCACACTCAAGGAACCCTCCATGGAAGACTTCATCTTCGGAACCCTCGCCACCGACGAATCCCGCCTCAGGCACCTGCGGGAGACCCTCAGCGGCGTCACCCACGCCCACAAACGCCTCCCGCGCGACCCTCAACCGGGTCAGCCCACCCAAATTTTCCTCACCCTCGGACCCAACCACCCTTACAACCGCGCCTGGGTCTACTGGACGAACGACGGCTCAGACCCCGAAGGTCACAATGGAATCGCGTCGAACGGGTTTGCAATTCCGCTCACGCCCATCGCATCCGAGTGGAACACCTTTCTGTGGGGCTACGTCCGCACCTTTCGCGGCGAGATTCCCGCGCAAGAAGCGGGAACCGTCGTTCGCTATCGCGTTGCGGCCGGCGGGAATGCGGAGGAAACCTTGGCAGACGAGGGCGCGTATTACGCCTTCTACGTGGACGACGATCCGCCTCCCGCCTGGACAAAGGACGCCGTCATCTACCAAATCTTCGCCGACCGTTTCTTCAGCCCTGCTGCCAACTTTCCCTTCATCGAACCCAAACCTTCGCTCAAATGCAACGGCACGCTCAATGGCGTTATCCAAAAACTGGATTACCTCGCAGAACTCGGCATCAACTGCCTGTGGTTCACGCCGATCTTTTCCAGCCCCAGTTATCACGGCTACGACGCGACCAGTTTTTTCGAAATCAACCCGCGCCTCGGCGATGCAGAGGATTTCAGGGAACTCATCGAGCAGGCGCACGCGCGCGGTATCCGCATCCTGATGGATTTCGTTCCCAACCACTGGTCGAACCAGCATCCCACCTTCCTCGAGGCACAACGCGACCCGAACAGTCCCTACGTAAGGTGGTACACCTTCGAGCAGTACCCCGATAAATACAAGACCTTCTTCGGCGTGAAGACCCTGCCGCAGATCAACCTGCGTTATGCACCCGCCCGCCAGCACGTGCTCGACGCCGCGAAATACTGGCTGGAATTCGGCGTGGACGGCTTCCGCGTGGACTACTGCATCGGTCCGACTCCCGATTTCTACGCGGACTTCCGCCGCGTCACGCGCACGACCCAGCCCGATTCGTGGACCTTCGGCGAAGCCGTGGATCCGCCCGACTCGCAACTCGCCTTCGAGGGCGGCATGGACGGCACACTCGACTTCATGTTATTGGAGGGCTTGCGCAAAACCTTCGCCTTCGGCAAGTGGAGCGCGAAACAATTCGCGGAATTCCTTGACCGACACGAAGCCTACTTCCCCGATTCCTTCTCGCGCCCGTCCTTCCTCGACAACCACGACATGAATCGCTTTTTGTGGGTCGCGCACAACGACGTGGGGCGGCTCAAACTCGCGGCGATGTGTCAGTTCACGCTGGCTGGGGCGCCCATCATCTACTACGGCACGGAAGTCGGACTCTCCCAGCCTGCCGACGTCATGCAGCACGGGCGCGCCATCCACGAAGAGGCGCGCATGCCCATGCCCTGGGGCGACGATCAAAATCGGGACCTGTTCGAGTTCTATCGAGAACTCATCAAGATACGAAAGAACGAATCCGCTTTGCGATATGGGAGGCGTGAAAATATCTTCGTCACCGAGGAAGTCCTCGCCTATCGCCGCGCGGACGGGAACGGAAGCATCCTGTGCGCGCTGAATATCTCGGAGAAAATGGCTGAACTCGAACTGGATGCGGCAGAGTCAAACCTCCTGCTGGGCACCCATTCCGGGATTCAGATTCAGGTTGAGGCGGGAAAGAAGTGGATCATCCTCCCCCCGTTCAGCGGAGCGATCATCAAATGACCCTCGTCGGATCCTTGAAACGATTCGGGGCTTTCGAATCCAAATTCGTCGCCGCGCGCAATGTGGATGTGTGGTGTCCGCCTGGGTACGAAGACACCGAGGCCCGCCATCCTGTCATCTACATGCATGATGGGCAGAACCTGTTCGAGCCGGTCTCGTCCATCGGCGGCGCGGCGTGGGAAATGGATAAAGCCGTGACGCGGCTGGTTGAAGCGAAAAAGATTCCGAGCGTGATCGTGGTTGGCGTGTGGAACAGCGGCATCCGCTGGCGCGAATACATGCCGCAAAGACCGTATGAATCGAACGCCTTACGAATCCATCACGAGGCGTTCATCAACCGCGCGGGCGGCGAACCTGTGTCAGATGCGTATTTGAAGTTTCTGGTGGAGGAGATCAAACCGTTCGTGGATGCGAACTTTCGCACATTGCCCAACCAGCGGGACACGTTCGTCATGGGCTCGAGCATGGGCGGACTGATCACATTGTACGCCATCAGCGAATATCCCGAAGTGTTTTACGGCGCGGGGTGCGTCTCGACAAACTGGCCCGCAGGCGAACACGAACTCGTGAACGAAATGGCAAAGTCCCTGCCCGACCCGCAAACCCACAAGTTGTATTTCGATTACGGCACAATGGGACTCGACGCCCTGTACGAACCCTATCAAACGAACATGGACACTCACCTGCACAGGCGCGGCTATGCGGAAAACGTCAACTGGCTGACTCGCAAATTCGACGGCGCGGATCACAACGAAGCGGCGTGGCGGGCGCGGGTCGAAATACCCCTGCAGTTCCTCCTGGGCTGAGAGCGTGTTTTGAAATTCGTTTTTAACCGCAGATGAACACAGACAAATGTGCCGGGTTTTAGCCGAGCAATCGGTGTTCATCCGTGTTTACCTGTCGTGAACGGCGATTGATAAAACACTCTCTGAGAAAAAATCCGTCAAGAACAGGCTTCTCGAAATCATCATTCCGGGAATGTTACAACCACTGTCAACCTGGACGAAACAAGTTAGAATCACCCTCCAATTCAACTTCGAGGTAACTTCATGACCATCACCGCACCAGACTGGGTACAGGACGCCATCTTCTACCAAATCTTTCCAGACCGTTTCGCCAAAAGCGAATGCAATCCCGCCCGAAACCTCCCCTTCGAGCCCTGGGATTCGCCCCCCACCCCGCACGGCTTCAAGGGAGGCGACCTGTACGGCATCGCCGACCGTCTCGACTATCTCAAGGATTTGGGAATCACGGCTCTTTATCTCAACCCGATCTTTGCCTCCGCTTCGAATCACCGTTATCACGCCTTTGACTATTACACGGTTGACCCGTTACTGGGAGGAAACGACGCCTTCCGCGTTTTATTGGACAAGGCGCACAAGACGAACATTCGCGTTATTTTGGACGGCGTGTTCAACCACGCCTCGCGCGGCTTCTGGCAATTCCATCACGTGCTCGAATGCGGAGACGGCTCGCCCTACCGGGACTGGTTCCACTTCGACCCGGAACGCCTGAGCAGGAAGAAGCATTGGGGCGCGTACCCCGGTCCGCAGGAACAGAAGGCGTTGAGTCACGGCGAACCCAGCCTGACCGCCATCGGCTACGGCGCCTGGTGGAACCTGCCCGCCCTGCCCAAGTTCAACACCAACACCCCTGCCGTGCGCGAATTCCTCTTCGATGTCGCCGAGCATTGGATCAAATTCGGCGCCGACGGATGGCGGCTGGATGTGCCGACCGAGATTGACGACGACTCCTTCTGGCAGGAGTTCCGCCAGCGCGTGCGCAAGATCAACCCTGAGGCGTATATCGTCGGGGAGATCTGGCACGAGTCGCAGCGCTGGCTGCAGGGCGATCAGTTCGACGCCATCATGAATTACGACGTGACCAAACCGGTCATTGCCTTCTTCTCGAACGGCAATCTCGATTTGAGGGTGTTGCACCAGCAAAGCAACTATCACGGCATTCGTCATTCCATTGACGCGCACGAGTTTGCCAACCGCATTGACCATAACCTGGGGCTGTACAAAAAAGACATCACCTACGCCCAGTTGAATCTGCTCGACAGCCACGATACGCCGCGCTTCCTCTCCTGCGTGCGCGGCGACAAGGCGGCGCTCAAACTGGCATGGTTGTTCCTGTTTGCCTACCCCGGCGCGCCGTGCATCTATTACGGCGATGAAATTGGCATGGAAGGCGAACACGACCCCGACTGCCGCCGCTCCTTCCCCTGGGAGGAGAGCCGCTGGGATACAAACCTGCGCGAATACGTCAAGGAACTGGCTGCCCTGCGGAAGAAGAACCCTGCCCTGCGGCGCGGCGACTACAAAAGACTCTGGTCGGCAAACGGCACGTATGCCTTCTCCCGCTCGCTCGACGGGAAAACGCTCGTCGTGGGGTTGAATGTGTCTGAAACGCCTCAGCAGATTCACGTCACGTATGAGGCGGGGAAAGTTCCCAAAGCGGTATTTGGGGAAGCGTCTGAGGTTGCCATTCGGGAGGGGCGGTTGTGGTTCACCATCCCGCCGCGCAGCGGTGTGGTGTTGAAAAGCGCGTAGAAGGCGTTCTCTAAAACAGCGGCGCAGGGCAAAAGCCTTGCGCCGTTTTCATCCCCACACGGCTTTGACCAGCGCGGGCAAAATCTCCCCCGATTTGCCCTGCAAAAAGAAATCGGCTTTGGGTGTGAGCGGCGTCGGTTCGAGGTTGATTTCTACGACCACCGCCCCGCGGTTGCGGGCGGCATACGCCAGCGACGCGGCGGGCTGGACAACACCCGACGTGCCAACAGAGAAGAAGACCTCACACGTCCGCGCCGCTTCCACCGCCGCTTCGAGTGAATCGCGCGGAAGCGCCTCGCCAAACCAGACGACATCCGGACGAAGCAGCCCGCCGCAGACCTCGCACTTTGGCACAGACTCGCTGTCGTCGCCCCAGGTTTCGGCGAAGGTGTAGCACTCCGAACAGCGTACGCGCTGGATGTTTCCGTGCAGTTCGAGCACGTTTTTACTTCCGGCAAAACGATGCAAGCCGTCCACATTTTGGGTGATGAGGGTGAATTGGGGAATCCGCTTTTCGATCTCGACCAGAGCATAGTGACCGGCGTTCGGTCTCACGGCTTTGACGGCTTCACGCCGCCAGGCGTACCAGTCCCAGACCAGTTTGGGGTCGCGGGCAAAGGCTTGTGGGGAGGCAAGATCTTCGGGCTTGTATTGCGCCCAGAGACCGGACTGTGCGTCACGAAAGGTGCGGAGACCGCTTTCCTGGGAGACGCCGGCTCCGGTGAGCGCGGCAAGTTTCGAGGTCCGCAGAAGAAGCGGGAGGAGGTCGGGCGGGAAGGTCACGGGACCGGAATGCACTTCGTCAGGGAGATATTGCGCTCGAAGACCTGGGTACGTCCAAGCACTTCGAGATTTTCGGTAATTGCCACGAGTTGATATTCCAGCCAGGCATCCTTGAAGAGGTAGTATTTTCGAATATTGAATGTGCGGATGTTATAGGTAAAGGCGCCCTTGGCTTCATCGTAAAGCATGGTGGCTCCCACCCAATCGGTGATATTCAAGGTGTTCTTTTTTTCGCGCAAGCGGAGGAACAGGAGGACTTTGTCGGTCTCTTCGAGGTTTTCCACATAAGCGGTGATGCGCACATTACGCGGCATGCAGGGACCTTTGTTCCAATAGATGACATTGCCGGAATAGAGAATACCCTGAAATCCTTCCGCGCGGGTGAAAATTCCCTGATTGCTCGGGTCGTTAAGCGGCGGAGAAAATGTCGGGCGCGGCGTGCGGGTGGGGGTAGGACCCTCATCCGGCTGGGGGGTCGTGACGCCGGGCGTGAAGGTGACAGGCGTGCTGGTCAGTGTGGCGAACAAATCCCGCGTGGGGATTAGCGTGACGGTTGGGCGAGGCGTGGCAGTATCCTCCGGCACAATCGGGCTCGGCGTAGCCAGCAGACTGGCAAGATCCGGCATTTCAAAGCCGGCGCATCCGGTCAGAAACAGGGCAATCAACAGAAGGAGCGGGATGGTCTTTTTCATAAAGAATCCTATCGTATGCGGACATGCCTCAAGGTCACCGTCTTTTCACCGCCCCAGGGCGGAGCAGCGCGTGATCGAAACACTGGTATGATCCACCACGGTTCGGCTCAGCACATCCAGCGCGGCGGTGGATGCCACCAGTTGATATTGAAGCCAGGCGTCTTCGTATTCGTCATAGCCGGTGATTTGATAAAGTTCGAGTTTGTAGAAATATTTTCCCTGATCGTTGTCGCGCATGATGGCGCCGCCCATCCAGCCGGAATTGCGTCCGCTGAATTTGTCCTGCAGACGGTAATATAAAAGCACATAACGCAATCGGCGCACCGGCGTTACATTGGCAACGAACAGGATCGAGCGGTCGCCGTCGCAATCGCCTCCCCACACCAGTTGGTCGGTGGAACGCTGAACGAACTGAAAGAGGCGGGCGGATGGCGTATTCAGACTGGGATCGAGGGTTTCAATGGTAATGGTCGGGCGGGGCGTGTGCGTGGGAGACGGCGTACGGGAGAGCAGCCCGCCAGGTTCGAGCGCCGGCGGGATGTTCGTGGGTCCTTCCGTTTTGAGAGCGAACAGGTCCTGCGTGGCTGTCGGCGACGGAAAACGCGTGACGGTCGGTCTCAGCGTATCGGTCGGAAGCGGCGTGAATGGAGTCAGGAGCGAAAAGTCCAGCGGCAGGGCGGAACAACCCGAAACGGCGAAAGCAAGAAGGAGTGCGACTGTCTTTTTCACGATGGCGCTGTACATGGAGTCCTCGCAAGACGGGTTGCGGATAATTTTATCAATTGTATCCTGTTTGACGCGAAAAGGTTTGCATTTCAGTTAACGTCCCTGTTGGGCGCCGCTTCGAGCCGGACCTGTACGCCGAACCGGCCAATCAGCCGGCTCGCACCTTTGTTATAATACCCGCTTGAAATTGCCGATTACAGCGCGTTTTCGGACAGCGCTGAAAATCCAGGCGAAGGTATGCTCAATGAGTCCAGAAGAGACCACCAGTAGAATCCCCGCGTTCATCCGCGAAGCCGTTGCAGAAGACCTGAAGAGCGGACGCTTTACTTACGTCCGCACGCGCCTGCCTCCCGAGCCGAACGGGTATTTGCACATCGGGCATGTCAAGGCATTCCTGATTGACTACTTCACCGCACAGGAATTCGGCGGGGAATTGTATCTGCGCTTCGACGATACCAATCCGTCCAAGGAAGAGACCGAATTTGTAGACGCCATCAAGGAGGACGCCGCCTGGCTCGGCATCCACTGGGTCAAGGAAACGTACGCATCCGATTATTTCGACCGGCTCTATGAATGGGCGGTACGCCTGGTCAAAATGGGACTGGCATACGTGGACGATCAGTCGCAGGAGGAAATGAGCGCCAACCGCGGCACCCTGCCGAAAGGCACAAAATGGAGTGAAACGGAAGTCGCCATCAAGCCGGGGGTTGACTCTCCCTATCGGAATCGTTCCGTCAAAGAGAATCTGGATTTGCTCGAACGGATGAAGAACGGCGAATTTCCCGAAGGCAGCCGTGTCCTGCGCGCCAAAATTGACATGTCGCACCCGAACCTGCTCCTGCGCGATCCGGTCATGTACCGCATCATGCACGTCCCTCATCATCGTACCGGCGACAAGTGGCACATCTATCCGATGTACGACTGGTCTCACGGACAGAACGATTCGATGGAAGGCATCACCCATTCGCTGTGTTCGAACGAATATATCATTCACCGTCCGCTGTACGAATGGTTCCTGCAAAAACTGGAGGAGTTTCCCAGCCGTCAGATCGAATTTACACGCCTGAACCTGACCTATGCCATGATGAGCAAACGCAAAGTCCGCAAATTGGTAGAAACGGGCGTGGTTCGCGGCTGGGACGATCCGCGCCTGACCACCCTGCGCGGTTTGCGGCGACGCGGCGTGACCCCCGAAGCCATTATCAACTTTGTCACCGGGCTGGGCGAGACGAAGAACGACAGCTGGGTGGAAATGGCACAGTTCGAAGCGGTCATCCGCGACGACCTGAACAAACGCGCCCTGCGCCGCATGGCGGTCCTTCACCCGCTCAAACTGGTCATTGACAATTATCCTGAAGGACAGACCGAGCAAATGGACGCGGTCAACAATCCGGAGGACGTATCCGCCGGGACGCGCAAAGTTCCGTTTTCGAAGGTGCTTTACATCGAGCAGGACGATTTCCGCGAAACGCCGCCGCCCAAATATTACCGGCTCTACCCTGGCAACGAAGTGCGGCTTCGCTATGCGTACCTGGTGAAATGTACGCATGTGGTCAGGAACGACGCCGGTGAAATCATCGAAGTACATTGCACCTACGACCCGGCATCCCGCGGCGGCGAAGCGCCCGACGGGCGCAAGGTCAAATCCACGATCCATTGGGTTTCGGCGGAGCATGCCATACGGGCTGAAGCGAGGTTATACGACCAGTTGTTTACCGTCGAGCAACCCGACGATGGCGAATTGGAAAACATCATCAACCCGAATTCACTGGAGATAATCGAAAACGCCTGGGTGGAACCCGCTCTGGCAGACGCCGCCATAGGGGACAAATTTCAGTTCGAGCGCATCGGATACTTCTGTCTCGACCCCGATTCGAGACCGGGCAGACCCGTCTTCAACCGCACAGTGACACTCAAAGACAGTTGGGCAAAGATCGAAAAGAAAGCCAAATAACCGACGATGGATACCGAAGCCGCAAAGAAATTTCAGGAACTCCTTCTGGCGTTTTCGCAGGCAGAAGACCTGGAAGTCCGCCGTCAAATTGAAACTCAACTCTGGCGCGAATACGGCAAGGAACTCGCTGTGTTCGTGCTGGATATGTCCGGGTTTTCGCTGCTCACGCGCAAATACGGGATCGTGCATTACCTTTCGATGGTCAAACGAATGCAGTTGACCACCGAACCGATCGTGAAAGCCTATGGCGGCGATATGCTCAAATATGAAGCGGATAACTGTTTTGCCGTTTTCCCCGACCCGCTGTCCGCCGTCAACGCGGCACTGGCGATGCAACACGCTTTCAAAGCCTCCAACCTGATGACCTCCGACGATCTGGACATCCACATCGCCTGCGGCATCGATTACGGAAAAATACTGGTCATTCGGGGAACCGACTGTTTTGGCGATGCCGTGAACCGCGCCTCGAAACTGGGCGAAGATGTGGCGGCGGCTGGCGAAGTACTCATCACACGAGAAGCCATGAAAAGGATCCCGGGCGAAGCGGAGATCAAGGCGCGGGAGGTTGCAGTCTCCATTTCGGGATTGAGCATCACGGCATATTCAATCCTGGCGACATGAAACGTCGCAACACAAAAACGCAAATAAATTATATATAATTTTGTGGTAGAATGAGGGACAGAGATTAGGAGTTCACTATGGTTACCACGATACTTTTCATCCTGCCCATTGCCCTTATCCTCTGGGCATTGTCCAAAACCACCGAAAAGGTGCTTGCCATTCGGCAAAGCGAAAGAGACGCAGGCAAAGAGACGTCCGTTTATCTGTAAGACGAAATGGATACCCACAAAAAGGCTTCGGATCAACCGGAGCCTTTTTCTTTTTCAGACTTAAGACCCGCCTCCTCCCCGCCCAAGCCCGATACAGCAACTCTCCAATCGTTTCCAACCAACAGGCTCAAAACAACCATTTTGCACAGTTTTGGTTAGAATTGCTTTAGAAAATTGTGCAATATATTGACGTTATATCGAGAAAACATAAAATGGAATTCGTGCAAGCCAACAACCAACTCTCGGAGGAACAATGAAAAACTTTAGTATGACCAAGTTTGTGATCGCACTCCTGCTCGTTGCCTTTGCGGTCGGGATGTTCGCCCCGACGGCGCAGGCGGCAGGAAAGAAGGGCAACACCATCGTGGACATAGCCCTTGCGGCAAATGCTCAGACTGGCGAGTTTTCGATCCTCATCGCGGCATTGCAAGCGGCTGATCCGGCGGTCATCAGGACCCTGAGCGGCAGAGGACAATTCACCGTCTTCGCCCCCACCGACGCCGCCTTTGGCGACCTGCTTGCCGAACTGGGCGTGACCGCAGACCAGCTGTTGAGCGACCAAAAACTGCTCACCAGGGTTTTACTCTACCATGTGGCGTTCGGTCGTCGTGACTCTGCGCAGGTGCTCGCCTCGGACCGTATCCGCACCCTAAATGGCGGTTTCCTTTATCAGAGCGGCGGCGTTCTCACCGACGCGAACGGCCGTACCGCAAACATCATCGCCGTGGACATCAAAGCCGGCAATGGCATCATCCACGTCATTGACCGCGTCGTTCTTCCTTAACCCTGCTCTTCCGGCAACCAAGCGAATTGACTTTAGTGGTATGAAAAACACACACCCCGCTCGATCAAGCGGGGTGTGTGTTTCATCATCTATCCGCCGGGCTTGTGTTTCGACCGATAAAACGCCGCCCAACGTCTGTTGACTTCCTCCGTGGCTTGTTGGCGCGTGTAACCGTACTTGACCTGGAGCATGGTCAGAAATTTGTCCTGCTTATCTGTCGCTTTGTCTATTTTTTTCAGGTCATGCTCACCCAACAGGCTGAACCATTCCACAGACTGCCCGCGGATCACCTTCCATTTTTGGTCGAATTTCGATTTTTGAACCTTCATGATCATCTCCTCAAAGAGTGAAAATTGGCTGAACTCTGTTCGGAGTTTTCGAGATTTCGTTCCTGCAGACTATCCCTTCCCCCGCGAATAGACGCAAACAAAATTGTCAAACTCTTACGCTTTCATTGTACTACGTGATTTGCCCAAAATCAGGGAGGACAAAGATGAGTTGCAAAATTGGAAACTGCCTCGTGGATATACTTGCTTATCCGACGTGCCCAGGGCGGTTTTCATGGATAGGGAATACAAAGCATCTGCCCTGCTTGATTGTAGCGCGAATCCCTGAGATTATTGGCAGAAACTATTTCGTCAACAGATACTAAAAATTTTACTGCCAATCTAAAAACATTGTCCTTAGGTTTAACGGAATAAGAAAAGCCATTATCAACTCCTATATGCGCGCAGCACGGAACGTTTACTTTTATCAGTTGATGTAGCGTAAATATACCTTGTTTGACAAGTTTGTCGCTATTTCGAATATCGCTTTCAGAAACATTAAACCAAGATGCAATACTCTGGATAGTATCACCAGGCCGAACAACATATAAACAATAATTTTGAACATCAATTTTGGTCACGGAAATTGTCGAAGTAGGGACAATTAAACTCTCTGTTTCAACAAGTGTAGGTATTATCAGCGTGGGGGATGATTCAACCAATAATGTAGGGGGTGAATTGGAAGGCGTTAGTTGTGGAGTATTTTTCGGTATGAACCACTTGGGTCTCACAACAAAGAATACACAAACAAAAACAATACAGGGCTGCCCACCCTAGAGTCACGAAGCATTTCAACAAGCGCGCTGGGGACCTCAAGTATGTCACCTTGAGTTGTAACGTTTTGTCGTATCTTATTTTTATCAAGAAGGTCAAGGATGAAAAGAGATAAATCCAATATTATTGCGTGCCTTGTTTTGTTTGGAGATGCCTGATTTTGTACCATTCCTTACCTCCATACCAACCCTTCGCATCTAAAACAATATGACACTAATACTTGGCTTTAATATAGCATAAAACTCAAGAAGCAATCCTCCCTTCCCACCACCCCATCAACTCGCTCATCGGTAGAGACGGCGTAGCATCGCCCTGCCTGCCTGAATTCCACGTCACGATCAAATCACGCTTCGCGCGCGTGATGCCCACGTAGAACAGGCGCAGGCGTTCCTTGACGTAATCCAGCCGCGAGCGCAGGGTCGCCGCGCCTTCTTCGTACCAGTCATACTCACTCGACGACTCGAGGGCGGTCAACTGCGCCAGCGCCTCCGCTTCGAGATTCAACCCGCCGCGAATAAACCACTTCTCCGAAATGAAACGGTCGTTTGGCATGTTCGACGGGAAGTCATAATTATTGACCGACATCAAATACACGCGGTCCCACTCCAGCCCCTTCGCCTTGTGCATCGTCGTCACTACCACCCGTCCGCGATGGCGCTCGGGGTCGAAGCCCGAATCGTCCGACGAAAAGCCAATGAAGCGCCGTTCGTTCTTTGCGATGACCGCCAGTTCTGCGGTCAACTCGGGCAGGCGCCAGTCGGGGTGATCGTCTGCGGCTTGCCTCAGCACCAGCGCCAGTTTATGCGCCAGCGCCAGATCATGCGCTTCGGTGAACACATCCTGCGCCAGCGTGAGAATCAACTGGTCAATGGGAAGCGTGACCGCTTCCAGCCAGCGTCGGACGACGACTCGAAACGCGCTCAATTCTTCGATGACCGCCTGCGCGTCCGCTTCGGACTCAGCCGACACCTGCTCCCTCACCCCAGCCCTCTCCCAGCGGGAGAGAGAGCCAGAGTCCCCCTCTTCAACGGGAGATGGGTTAGGGGTGAGGGGGCTGACATAATCCTCCACATTCCCAATCTTCCTCAACAGGGCTGATGTCGTTGCGAGGAGCGCAGTTTGCGATAGCATCCTCTTTGGGGACGAAGCACTCTCCTCAATATCTGATGTCATTGCGAGACGGCGCTCTTCCGTCGAAGCAATCTCCCCGTTCTCAGGAGACTGCTTCACAACTTGCGCTCGCAATGACACGCCATCTCTCCAATCCCTCCTCCACACCACATACGCCTTCGACAACTTGCGCGCCGACTGCGGGTCTGCCAGATACGCCAGCAAATAACTCAACGATCCTGCCGCGGCGCGTGTTTCGGAGGTGGACGAGATCAACTCGATGGGTTCGATGCCGCGCTTGCGCAGTTCGTTGACCACTTCCACGCCGCGCTGGTTGCGCGGGACAAGGATAGCGAGGGTGGGCTTTTCTTCGTCGGGCAGTTCGGCAATCGAATCGAGATAATTCTTCACGGATTTGACCACCGCTTCGAGTTCTTCTTCGGGCGTGAACTTTTTGCCGATGAAGCGAATCGCGGCGGGGTTATCGGGCGGATTCTGCTGCGGATCGCCCTCAGGCACAGGGACGATGTGCGGCGGCGAGAGCGCTGTCCGCGCTTCAGGGATGGGATGGGCGGTCATCACCCAGTCAATGAGGTGATTTGCCAGCGCGATGATGGACGGCTGGGAACGTCCCGACTCGGGCATGTCTTCGTGCGGGTTGCTTTGGATGAAGGCACGCAGAAGGTCGGGCGAGGCGGTTGTGAAGGTCTCGAAGATGGCCTGGTTGGGGTCGCCGACGCGGACCCAGTTGCCGCCCAAATCACTGGTCGAGTTGGCAAAGCCCGTATCGAGACCAGCAGTTTCATCGAAACCAGTCGCTGTGGTCTCGGTACGCCGCTCCGCGGCTACTCGACCACCCGATAATAACGAGAGTATTCTTTCTTGTGTCATGCTGGAATCCTGCGCTTCGTCTTCCAAAATGAAGGGATAGCGGTAACGCAATCGCTCCAGGTATTCTTCGTCGCTTTCGAGGAGGGTCAGGGCGAGGCGGATGAGGTCGTCGAAGTCCACGGCGCCGCGATAGGCGAGGGCGCGTTGATAGTCCGCGTAGATGCTCCAGCCGAGTTCGGCGAGAGGCAGCGGGGAGGGAAAGGCGTCTAGTTTGGCACGCAGGTTTTCGGGAGTCAGGAGGCGGTCTTTGGCGGAGCGGATGAAGGCTAAGGCGAGAGAGTCCAACAAATCGGGCAGTTGCTGACGTTTGACCCAGTCGCGTTTGGAGTTGTCGAGGGCAGGGTCGAGGTAGTCATCCAGCGAGTGATTTTCCAGCCAGGCGTTGACCGACTCACGGCGGATGAATCCCGCTTCGCGCTCGTCAATGATGTTGAAACGCTCCTCAAGCCCCACGCGGGCGGGCTTTTCGCGCACGATGTCATGCGCCAGCCCGTGCAGGGTGCGGACGCGGTATTTGTAGAGGGCTTGCAGGGGGTTGTCGAAGAAGCGTTTGATGCGCGCTTCGAAGTTGTCCACCGCCGAGTTGACGAGAGTGACGATGAGCACTTCCTGGTCGTCGCCGAGCCAGCCTTCGCGGATGATTTTGGCGGCAAGGGCAGAGAGGATGTGCGTCTTGCCCGCGCCAGGGACGGCGGCTATGCCGAGGCGTCCGCCTGTGTAGCGGAGGATGGCTTGCTGGGAGGGGCGGGGGGTAAAAGGGTTCATTGCCCTTGTGAAAGAATGCGGCGAAATTCGTATTTAGCCTCCCGCTCGAACAATGCCATTTGCTCGACGGGTAACGCTTCCGGCTGCGGCTCAGGGTCATAATTCAGGACAATGGCTTCAAGCATGGGATTACGGTTTTTCTCGCTTGCACCGACATGATAAAAATGCTCCCGCGTGAAAACGAAAAACTTTTGGGCGTACTTTTCCAATGCAGGGTTGACGCGATATTTGTTGCTATGCCAGGTGGAAAGGATGAAGCGCGCTTTTGTGTTTTCCAGCAGGGAATATAAATCGTGTTCGTCGCTTTCGGACCAGGAATTGAAATAATCTGTATGCCTGCCCATGTAAGGCGGATCGCAATAAATCAGGTCATGTTCGGTGGCTTGCTGGATGATAGGACGAAAATCCGAGCAGACAAATTGCCAGTCATACATGCGAACCGCCTGACTGACGTATTTGATTTGATTGACGATTTTTGTGATATAGGCTGGCGCAAAGCGATTGGGTTTGTGACCGAAGGGGACATTGAACTTTCCGCTTTTATTGAAGCGCATGACGCCATTGAAGGATGAACGATTAAGGAAGAGTAAATCCAGAGGGTTTCCCTTATCGTTGAATCGCTCCCTGATTTCGTAGTAATGGGCTTCGCCGCGCTGTTTGAGCCGCGCGCCTTCTTCCTGCAAGAACGCTTTGGCAATTTCTGGAGTAATTTCTCCGCGCTTGATCACATTGTACAAATTGATGATGTGAGGATTGACATCGCTGAAAACAGCGTGTTGCGGACGGACATTGAATCCTACAACGCCCGAACCCATGAATGGCTCGATCCAGGTTCCGCCGTTGAGCGAAACGTGATCCACAATCCATTCGACCAGTTTGGTCTTGATGCCCTGGCATTTCAAGGGCGGAACGGCGACTCTCATCTCGAATTCCTGCGAGCGGGTTTATTGACCATGGGATTGGCAAGTTCGGGGTCTTCACCACGATAGACAAGGAACTCGCGCAGGGATGTGATTTTCTTGGATTTACCCGCAGGCGTTGTAATCGTTATTTTGCCATAGTTCATCCAATACTCATCAAACCACTTCTCGCCCAGGCGCTTGAATACGCCGTTGGCGTTCAACAGGTCTGAGATTTTGACAATGCTTCCGATATTGGCTGTGTTGGAACTCCCCTGCCTGTCGCTGGCGATTTCCCATTTTTCTGTAACGAAAAACTGAAAGTCTCGAATAACAGAAACAATGGATTGCAATTCTCCCAATCTATACGCCCGTGTTTCGTCGGTTTTCTCCGAGGCAGTTCGTGAGTAAATGATGCCCAGGCAAAAGTGCCCCGCATACTCGTTATAGGGAAATTGGATATTCTTTCGGCTGGTCCGATTGATGAAATATTCCCCGTGAGAGCCGAGGGTAAATCCGTTGCAAAATTCGGGATTGTCAGGCAGGCGGTAAGTGGTCTTCAAATCTACGGCAAATTTGATTCTTTCATCATCTGCCTTGACGAATGAGAAGTCTGGGTAATAATTTTGCTGCTCAGCCAGGACAACATAATAGCCATTTTTCTGGGCAAACTCAAGAATTCGAGAGAAAAGGTGGATTTCAAGAATCTTGGAGACGATTTTTGTATCAGCGGATATAGTGTAAATATTGCGAAAAACGTCTATAAAGCCTTTGACTGTCCACTGTTTGTCTTCAGTGGAGATATATTCGGGTAATGTGGCAACAAAACGGGCAAGCCTTTTTTTGAATTCATTTTTAGCGGAAACCATGATTGATTCCTGGTCTTGAGATGGGTGCCAAGGTGATTATACAATACGAAGCGCCCTTTATTCTGCCATCCATACCATTTCGCACCCTTTCAGGGCACAATGGCGCACATCCCGCTGCCCGCGCAAATGAGGATTACCCGATTTCACCCACCCGACGATGAACCGTCGGGCTATTCGTACGAAGGCGGCTCAAGCCGCCTAGTCCGCTTTAGCGGGGTTTGTTTGTGTAGCACGGGGGTTCATCCCCGTGCGGGGATAAGGCGCGGATCATGCCCAATGGACAGAGTAATCTTTCAGGAGAGGTGCCCTACGCTTTGGCATTTTCCTGTTTCGATAGACCGCTTCTACCCTGCGGCCTCGCCCAACGATAAACCGTCGGGCTATTCGTACAAAGTCCCACCGAGGCGGGATAGTCCGCTTTAGCGGGGTTTGTGTGTGCAGCACGGGGGTTCATCCCCGTGCGGGGATCAGGCGTGGATCATGCCCAATGGACGGAATATATTTTCAGCAAAGGCGCTTTGTTCTGGCATTTGCCTGCTTCGACAGGCTGATTCTACTCTGCAAACCCGCTCGACGATGAACCGTCGGGCTACACCTACGAAGGCGACTGAAGCCGCCTCGCCCGCGCCCAGTCCGCTTTAGCGGGGTTTGTATGAATAGCACGGTGGTTTATCACCGTGCGGACATCGTCAGGCGGGCATGTCGAGCAACCAACCACGTCCGCGCAACCTACGCCTCATCCATCCGCTCCATCGCCGCAATCAACGTCCCTTCGGTGTGGTGCCGTTTCTGATTGTGAACATATCGTACCACCGAAACAAGATTTCTCTCGCCAAAAGATAATACTCCGTATTCATCCTGCCAGTAAAACCCGAAATCGGGCTTGATGACGTGATTGACAAAATGCGAACTGCTCCCTTTCACGTCGCCGATAAATTTTGCAAGTGCGAGTTTCGGCGGAATGGAAACGGCAAGATGCACATGGTCTTCCATCCCCCCCATGGCGTGGACAAATCCGCCCATATCCTGAGCCTTCGCCGCAATGGCGCGATACAACTCAGGCTCGAGAATCGAGTCGATCAAAGGCAAGCGATTCCTGGTTGCCCAAACAAAGTGATAGTAGAGTTTCCAATAGGGCATGTTTTCTCCGAGTCGGCTTTAGCGAAGTACCCTATAGGGCAGCCGTGTTTGTAGAACTTGTCTCAAAAATACCATGTCACGCTGAGGGAACGGTTGTTGCGACCGAAGAGTCTCTTATTTTTGGTCATAGAGACCCTTCGCTGCGCTCAGGGTGACATTTTTGAGATGGCTTGTAGATATAGCACGGGGGCTCATCCCCGTGCAAGGGATTAATAACAAGCCGCGGAAAAATATTCCGTTAGCGTATTATTGGACATATCCGCTTCACGCATGGGGTCATCGCCCGCATTGACGATTACTTGAATGCCGAAACTTTTATTGCCCTTCAAATCGATCACCGCCACCAGTTTGACATCCTGACCGGCATCGAGCGTAAAAATTTCCAGAGGAGAAACGCCGACCACGCCGTTAAATTTTTCAGCCCATTCATCCAAGCCGTATCGCTGTTGACCCATAAGCAGGAATATGTCCACATCAAACGAACCCAAATTCCGCGTGCCGGCTTGCCCGATGTTCCGAATGAAAATGCCAATTTCCAAAACCGTGCCTTCGCGATCGGGCACACAAATCGGACTGCCGATGCCGGATACAGTAAGATCGGGCAGGAGCAATAACGGACTGTCAAACGCGAGGGTAGGCAGGATAAACGGCGTCCGCGTGGGAAAAGGCGTATTGGTGGGCACAGCCGTTGCCGTCCGCGTGGGAGGCGGCGTATTGGTGGGAGGCGGCAAAATCTCCGGCTGGTACAAGCGGAAGATTTCTGTCGGCATGGAGGTCATCTGCCAAACGGTCGGCGCCGGCTGAGGATTCGGCGGCGAGACGAGAGCGGGAAGAGCAATGGCGATCAACACAATCGCGGCGATACCCATAACGATGGATACCGCTGCCCAACCAGGAATTGACTGATTGTTTTCCGTCATTTTTCCTTGAAAACCGGCAATTGAAATTCCAGTGTGAATGCGCCTAACGGTTGCACAGCATGGTTCAGACGCGCGTTGTGGCACTTGGAGACACGGGAGCAAAACCATCGGCGTAAAAACACATCGAATCCAATCGGGCGTTAAACTACGCGGATCATCGAACCAGCCTCGGTTTTTTCGACCTCGATGCGGGTCGGGAAGGCGTCTTTGAGGTCATCGAGATGTGTAACGACAAGTATCTTGGCAAAATCGCTTTTGACAAGATTGACGGCTTCGATCAACCGTTGACGTCCCTGCGCATCCTGTGAACCGAATCCCTCGTCAATGACCAGCGTTTGCAGCCGCGCACCCTTGCGCCGGGCGAGAATTTCGGAAAGCGCCAGCCGCAACGCAAAATTGACCCGGAACGCCTCGCCGCCGGAATACATTTCATAACTGCGGACACCCGCCGCATCGCCGATTTGGATTTCGAGGGTCTCTTTCATGTCTGCGCGCTTTTTGTCTTTATACCCCGTCTGCGTAACAAAACGGATGGACATCCCTCCGCCGCTCAAACGATCCAGCAAATCATTTGCCTTCTCTTCGATCTGCGGAAGCGCCTGCTCGATCAACAACGCCGGGACGCCATCCTTTCCGAAGGCACGCTCCAGCGCGCGATAACGTGCGCTCTGCAGCAGAAAGCCTTCGCGTTCCTTCTGGAGTTTGGTTTTCCTGACGCGCAGCGCCTCGAGAATCTCCACGCGTTGTTTCGCGCCGCCCAATTCGCTTCGGACTTTGTTTTCCTCCTCGCGCAACCGGAAGAGTTCACGCTCTGCGTCCTCGAGATTCGGAGCGTTGGTTTCCGCTTCTTTCAACGCCGAAAGGGCGGCATCGTATTCGTTTTGCTGTGTGGCAATTTCTGCCCTGCGTTTTTCATATTCATCCCGCAGGCTCGCGATTTCGTCTTCGATCTGCCTGCTTGCCTCCCTGGCAGACGTGAGACTGCCGTATTCCTCTTCCATGGGGCGCAGAGCGGCTTCCTCTTCCCGCGCCTTGTCGTGGGCAACCGCATCGTAACCGAGCTCGGTTAATTCCCGATTCAGTTTCGCCAATTGTTCCTGCGCTTCCGCGGCGTAGAGACCGTTTTCCAGTGCCTCTTCAACCTCCCGCAAACGTCTTCTGCCTTTGTCGTTCCAATCCTGAGCAAGCAAGCGCAGGCGTTCCAGACGCTCGGCAAGTTGTGAAACCTCACCGGCAAGCCGGATGCGGTCGGTCTCGGCAGAGGACAATCCGGCAATTTGCAACTCGTAACTCACGACCTCTTCCGCCAGCGATTTCGCCTCGTCCAGGTTGGCGCGATAGGTATCGCCCATCTTCCCGCCTTCGAATTCCAACCGCGCCAGGGTGGAAGCGCGATGCGTCTCGCTCAATTCCTGACCGCATAACGGGCAAGTCGCGCCCACCGCAGACCGAAGCGCGTCAATTCGTTCCCTGAGTCGGTTCATTTCGGTTTTCAGCGCGGCATTTTCAGCCTTCAATGCCGCCTGCCGCTCACGCGCCTCCGTGCGTTTGGATTCGAGCACCGCCCGTCCGGCAATCCTCTCCTCGGCTTCCTTCAAGGCAATCTTTGCCGCCGCCATATTCCTTGTCAGTTCTTCGATCATGGATGACTGATTGCCGAGCTCCTCTTCCTCGAGCCGCAACCTGCGCCTTTCCTCCTCCAGCCTGGCTTTCTCCGCCGCGACCCTTTCCAGCAGAGGTGTGCGTTCCCGTTCACGATCGCGAAACCGCGAAGCGGTCCGCTCCCAAAGTTCCAGTTCCCCGCGAACCCTGCGCCAATTTTCATACATCCGTTCGATCTCGGCAGCGCGGCTGAGCAGATCAAGGTAAGAGGCGAGATCCGCCTGCCGCGAAGCCAGGCGGGATTCCAGTCCGGCAAGAGCCGCCCGCGAGCGGTCGAGTCCTGTCAACAAGCTGGACGCCAATTTTCGTTGTTCATTCAGCAACGCGACATTCCGTCGAATATTTTCCAGAACGGCTTCCTGCGCGGCTCGGACAGACGATAATCTGTCGAGATTGTTCTCCAATTCGGCGAGACTCGCCCTGCGCGCATTCTCCTCGCGGAGTTCCGCGTCGATTTCGGTTATTCTCCCCTCGATCTCATCGGCTTCGCGCTCGATGAGTTTACGCCGTTCGGCGGCGCGGTTCTTGTATTCCTCCCAAACATCGAGACCAAGAATGGCGCTTAAAATCTCTTTGCGCCGGGCGGCATTCTGCTGGGTGAACTGGTCGGCTTTACCCTGCAAAAAAAACGACGCATTGACAAAGGTTTCGTAGTCGAGCCGCAGAGTCTGCTCGATGCGCGCCTGGGTGTCGCGTGTGGTCTTTTCGGTCAGCGGACGCCATTCGTCGCCGTGACGTATCTGAAATTCCAGCACGGTACTTTTGTTACGCGGCAGGGTGCGCTGTACGCGATAGATGTTGCCTTCGTGCTGGAAGGTTAGTGTCACCTCCGCGGCTTTGACCTCAGCGCTCGAATGGATGACATCGGCGCCTTTACCGCGCGCTTCGCCGAACAGGCACCATGTCATGGCGTCGAGCAGGGACGATTTTCCCGCGCCGTTTTGCCCCGAAATGCAGGCAAGGTCGAAGGCTGTAAAATCGAGTTCGGCCGCGTTACGATACGATAGAAAACCAGAAACACGAAGGTGAATGGGAATCATGGGCAGGCGATGAAAGAGAATTCAAGTCCGGTTATTCCGATGGATTATAATCTACCCATCATGTTTGAAGCATCGAACCCGCGTGCGCGGCGGCGCCTGATCCTAACCTTCATCATCCTTGCCACCATTCCATGTTACTGCCTGGGAGGACTCGCCGTCATGCTTGCTCCCGAGGATTTGGCGACCGCCACATCTACGATGACTGCCGCAGTCACAACGACCCACCCGCTTCAAACGCCGACTGCGAGCCCGGGTCCTGCCATTCTGACTGCCACCCCCTCCGACACTCCCACCGTCACCCCCTCGCCGACGAACACCTTCACGCCCACGGTTACCCCCTCCGTCACTTTGACATGGACGGCGACTCTCAGCGTCACCCCTTCCTCCACCTTTACGCCTTCATTCACGCCATCCACCACATTCACCCCAACGGAGACCTTTACCGCCACGCCGAGCGTCACCCCTGTCACACCGTCGAATACGCCGACCGCATCCATCACGCCGTTCCCCAGCCCATAACATGACAGACATCCTTCCTTTCCTCAAAAGTCTCATTTCCGTATCCGGCATATCGGGGCATGAAACCCCCGTCGCCAAACGGATCGAAGAAAAATGGCGTCCGCTCGTGGACGAGATAGGGTTAAGCCGAGTTGGCTCCCTGCAGGGGCTCAAGAAAGGCTCCGGCAAGGGAAAACGCCCCGCCGTGATGGTTGCCGCGCACATGGATGCCATCGGCATGATGGTCGCCAAAATCGTTGACGGGTTTCTCCACATCACAAACGTCGGCGGTATAGACGCGCGCGTCCTGCCGGGCGCGCCTGTAATCGTGCATGCAAACGGTGAGGAATTGCCTGGCGTGATTGCCATGCCCCCGGCAAAACTTCTGCCCGAATCGGAGTCCAGCGAAGTCATCCCCATAAAACACCTGCTGGTGGATACCGGACTGCCCGCCTACCAGGTGAAGAAGAAAGTGCGCGTGGGCGACTTGGTCTCGTTTGCAAACGAAGCGATGGAACTGGCGGGAGAGGTGATTTCCGGTCACACACTGGATAACCGCGCCTCCATCGCCGCGCTGACGGTTTGCCTGCAAGAGTTACAGGGCAAGAGTCATGTTTGGGATGTGTGGGCAGTGGCAACGGTCCAGGAAGAGACGAGTTATCTGGGGGCGTACACGTCCGCCTTTCAACTGCGTCCCGATATCGCTGTTGCGGTGGATGGCACCTTTGCCAAGGGTCCCGGCGCGAACGGCTGGCAAACGCACCCGATGGGAAAAGGCATAGGCATCTGCATGGGACCGAATATGCATCCCTTTCTGCACAAGAGACTGACGGAACTCGCCGACAAAATGGAAATCCCCTGGTTTTTAGATGTCACGCCACGACACTCGGGCACCGACGCCTACCCCATGCAGGTGACGAGGGAGGGCATCCCAACCGCATTGGTGGAGTTCCCTCTCCGCTACATGCACACACCGGTGGAAATGGTGTCCGTCAAAGATCTGCAGCGCGCCGGGCGTTTGCTGGCGGGGTTCATCGCCTCTCTCGAAGAGAATTTTCTCGAAAAAATCGTTTGGGAATGACGCAACGCACACCCAAGAGCGCCCGCCCACAGCCGCGCTGGAGCCTCTTGGAGTTTCGATACAGGAAAATTATGCCTCCATTCGGAAACCCTCAACTCACATTATTGGAAAGACTTTGCAACGCTCTCGCGGTCTCCGGCGACGAGGGTGAAGTGCGCAAAATTGTGATGGAAGAGATCGAACCCCATGCAGATGAGATCAAGGTGGATGCGCTGGGCAACGTGCTGGCGATCCGGCGCGGACGCGGGAAGAAGCGTGTACGCATCATGCTGGACGCGCACATGGACGAGGTCGGCTTTATGATCGTGGCAGACGATGGCGAGGGCGTTTATCGCTTTGAAACCGTCGGCAGTATCGATGTCCGTCATCTGGTCGGCAAGCAGGTCGTTGTCGGGAAGGATCACACGCCCGGCGTGATTGGAGGCAAGCCTGTTCACCTGATGGAGGGCGACGAATATACCCGCAAGGTTCCGCTGGACTCTCTGCGCATTGACCTGGGGCTGGGCGGCAAGGCAAAAATCGGCGACCGCGCCGGTTTCTTCACAAAATTCCGACGCGTGGGTCAGTCCATCATGTCGAAAGCCATTGACGACCGCATTGGCGTGGCAACGCTGATCGAGTTGATCAAACATGCGCCGCCCAACCTCGACCTGTGCGGGGCGTTTACGGTGCAGGAGGAAATTGGACTGCGCGGCGCGAAAGTGGCGGCGCAATATTTCGACCCCGATATGGCAATCGCCATCGACTCGACGCCCGCCAACGACCTCCCCATGCACGATGGCAGCGAGAACACCTCCTACAACACAAAACTTGATTCCGGTCCCGCCATTTATATTGCAGACGGAACGACGCTCCATGACCAAAGACTGGTGCGGTTCCTCAGCGCAGTGGGCGATGCCGAAAACATCCCCTATCAATTTCGCCAGCCCGGAGGAGGAGGCACCGATTCGGGAGCCATCCAGCGCGCTTTGGCGGGCATTCCCACAGTTTCGATCTCCGTACCTCATCGGTACACTCACTCCCCCATCAGCCTCGCCCGCATGGACGATTGGAAGAACACCCTCCACCTTCTCCATGCGGCTTTGAAGAAAATCACCCCTGCCCTGCTCGCAACCCGATAACCGCATTCCCCACCTAACCTACACATACCTCATGAACGGATTGATTGCCCTTGTCGGTTCCGGCGAATACCTCCCCGTGATGGAGGAGGTGGATCGCCGCCTGCTCGCCAGCCTGAACCTGAACGGACGCAAAGCGCGCATCGTCTGCCTGCCCACTGCGGCGGGACGCGAAGGCGAGGCCAGCATCAACCGCTGGTCAGACATGGGAATTCTGCACTTCCAAGCCCTGGGAGCCGAAGCCCAGGCGCTTCGCATCATAGACCGTCAATCGGCAGACGACCCCCAATGCGAACCCGCCCTCGAAAACGCAGACCTGATCTACTTTTCCGGCGGCGACCCAGGCTACCTGTACGATACCATGAACGGAAGCCGCGCCTGGAACGCCGCCCAACGCGCCTGGGCGCGCGGCGCGATCTATGCCGGGTGCTCGGCGGGCGCGATGATCCTTGCCCGGCGCATACCCCGCCTGCGCCTTGCACAAACCCAAACCGGTTTCGGCATCGTTCCGGCGGAATTCATCATCCCGCACTTCGACGTCGTTCCCGTCCTATTCAAACCGCTGATCCTTGCCCTGCGCCGTCAACTCAAAGACCGCGAGAGAATGATCGGCGTGGACGAAGAGACCGCCCTCGTCGGCGCGCTCGGCGGCGAATGGCGCGTCATGGGACGCGGCGGTGTCCACGTGTTTACGAAACACGGCGAACAACGGTACACAAACGGACAAACGCTCACGCTCGATTAACACAGACTTCAGATCATTGACCCAGGACTCTCCCAATGAAAAAACTCCTCAAACAACTCACCGAAACCTTTGGACCCTCCGGCTACGAAGACGAAATCCGCAAACTCGTGCAAACGGAACTCGAGCCGTTTGCCGACGAACTCAAAGTGGACGCGCTGGGCAATCTCATCGCCCGAAAAAAACCGGTCCAACCCGCGAAAAATACAAAGAAAATCATGATCGCCGCGCACATGGACGAGATTGGGCTCATGGTCAGCCATGTGGACGAGAACGGCTTTGTCCGCTTTTCACCCATCGGCGGCGTGTTCGGAAAATACGTCCATGGCGGACGCGTCCGCTTTTTGAACGGCGTTCAAGGCGTCATCGGATACGATCGCTTCGACAAGGTCAACGAAGCCCCCGCCCTCGAGAAAGTCTTTATAGATGTCGGCGCGACAAGCAGAAAAGACTGTCCCGTCAAAATCGGCGATGTCGCCGCCTTCGACCGTCCATTCGTCGAAATGGGCAACCGTTTCGTCGCCAAATCCATGGACGATCGGGTCGGCGTGCTGATCGCCATCGAAACCCTGCGCGCCCTCAAAACCACGCCGCATGACGTGTATTTCGTCTTTACCACACAGGAGGAAGTCGGCGTGCGCGGCGCCGCCACCTCGGCGTATGGCATCAACCCCGATATCGGCATCGCCCTCGACATCACCCCCGCCGCAGACACCCCCGAAGCCGCCAAAATGGAAATGGCGCTGGGCAAAGGTCCATGCATCAAGATCAAGGATGCCGGCGCGCTCTCCGACCCGCGTCTCGTCCAGTGGATGATCCGCACGGCGGAAAAGAACAAAATCCCCTACCAACGCGAAGTTCTGTTATTTGGCGGCACCGATGCAAGCGCCATACAACGAACGCGGTCAGGCGTACCGGCAGGCTGTATTTCGGTCGCCACCCGTTACGTACACTCGCCATCCGAAATGGTGGACGCATCCGACCTGCAAAACACCGTCCGACTTCTGCACGCCCTGCTGCGCGCGCCCATCACCCTAGAATGACCGCCCTACGTTTCCACGCGGCAAACCTGCTGCTAATCGTATTCATTACGGGATGCACGACTCTCGCGCCGCTTCTTTCCACGCCGACGCCCGCCCCCACAACCCCGGCATCCGCCACGCCTCAACCGATGCCCACCTCCACAGTACCAGCCGAGGAGCCTCAACCGGTCCTCCTGCGCGTCTGGGTCCCGCCGCAATTCGACCCCAATGCCGACAGCCCCGCGGCGGAATTGCTTCGTTCGCGTCTTGCTCAATTCCAGGACGAGCATCCCGCCATCGAAGTGGAGGTGCGCGTCAAATCGCAGGAGGACATCCTGAAGGTCCTCTCCGTCACGATGAACGCCGCCTCCGAAGCAACGCCGGACCTGATTGCGCTAACCTATTTCGACATGCAAGAAGCCGCCTCCGCCGGGTTTCTCCACCCCCTGGAAGGGCTGACCTCCATCCTGCAAGACCCGGACTGGTACGTCTTTGCCCGCGAATTGGGAGAGTATCAAAACACGAAATACGGCATTCCCTTCGCAGGCGATGTACTGGTCATGGTATACCGGGCTGGCGCCTTTCCCGAAAAATCCGAGTCCTGGGAGACCCTTTTTGCATCGGGCACGCGCCTGATCTTCCCCGCGTTGGAGCCGGGCGCTCTTTTTGCGCTATCCCAATATCTGTCCATTGACAAACAACCGCCGGGCGACCCAAGCGCCATGACCCTTGAGGAAGAAACGCTCGCGCACCTGCTAAGGTTCTACGAGCGGGGCATCGAAACCAATACCCTGCTTCAAGTCTCCCGTGAGACACAAACCGATGCGCAAGCCCTTCAGGTTCTGCGGGCAGGCGGCGCCGAAATCGCCGTCGTACGCGTCTCCAGCCATATTCAAAACCCAAGCGGAGAGTACCAGCCCCTCATGGGCTTGGACGACGTTCCCTACACGATTGGCGACGGATGGGTATGGGCATTGGCTGGCTCCAATACGGAAAAACAGATCATCGCCGTGGAACTGGCGTCTTATCTTGTTGAAAGTGTCTTCCTCGCCCCGTGGACGGAACAGGCGGGCATTCTGCCTGTCCGTCCGCAAGCCTTGAGCGGCTGGGAAAACGCCGCCGTTAAAACACCCCTGAATGAAGTGCTGCAATCTGCCCACCCGATCCCGCCCGAACCGGTCATCGAATTGCTGGGCCCCCTCCTCGAGGGGGCGTTGATCCGGGTAATGAACGGCGAACCAGCCGAAACCGTCGCGCGCAGCGTCATCGAAGGTTTGAAGTAATCAAAGGACGGCGCCCGTCACTTCTTCTCTTCTTCGCCCCCCCGCTTTCTTTGGCGTCCTGCTCATCATCTCAGAGTCTATCCGAAAAAATAATAGCCTCTTGCAAAAGTGCGCCAGAGGGCGCGCAATACGCCTTCGCGTAAGAGACGTTCTCTAACGTCGGCTTATGTAAGCGGTCTATTCTTGCGCCATCCCACCCGGACATGAATGTCCGGGCCATCTCACCCAAAGCCGTCTGAAGACGGCTACCCCCGGCTATTCAGTCCGCTCGAGAGGACTTCGTACGGATAGCCATCAAGGCGCGAATTTTCGGATGGGTTCTTAGATCCACGCCCATAACATCCACGAACCGATGATGATGACGCCAATCGCAAACCGTGCGCCGAATGCCCAGCCCCATCCTATCATATACGCCTTGGCTGACTTCAGCGCGGCGCGGCGATCTTTCAGCCTGTACAGTTCCGCCAAAAACAACCCCAGCGGCGCGGCGACCAGCCCCGCCAGTGGTGTCAAGAATAGACTGACTACGATACCCGCGGCAAATGCCAGTACAATCGAACTCCACGGAATGAATTGGTCGCGCATTTTTGCGGCGATGATGATGTTATCCACAACATTGCCGCCGATCATCAGCAGGGTAATGAACGCAAAAGCCAGCCAGTCCCATCCGCTCATGAGTCCGCGCCAATTTTGGACGAGGGCATAGAGGAGAGTCACCAGCCACATGATCGTAAGCCCGGGAAAGACAGGCACAATCAACCCCGCCAGCCCGACGAGCAAAGCGAAAAGCGTCAAAGTTTCAAACGCAACCTGCAGAAAGAAGGTCAGCCATTCGGGCATGTGAATCCTTGCCAAGCGTGCGAAAACCTTGCAGGCTTTCGCACGCCATTCTCCGTTCCGGCTACGGTCCGATTCTATCCACGCCGCCCATCCACGGACGGAGCGGCTCCGGCACCACAATCGAGCCGTCTGCCTGCTGGTTGTTTTCCATGACGGCAATGAGTGTACGCGGCAAACCAAGACCCGAACCGTTCAAGGTGTGAACGAAGCGCGCCTTGCCGCCTTCGGCAGGACGGTATTTAATATTCGCACGCCGAGCCTGAAAGTCGCGCACATTCGAAACGGAGGATACTTCCAGCCACTCACCGCACCCAGCCGCCCACACTTCGATGTCGTAGGTGATTGCCGAACCGAACCCGAGATCGCCCGTGCAAAGCTGTTTCACACGGTAGGGCAAGCCCAGCGCTACGCAGGTGGCTTCTGCATCTTCGCGCATTTTTTCGAGCAGGGCGTCGGACTCTTCGGGCATGGCATACATGTACATCTCGACCTTGTCGAATTGATGTCCGCGCTTGATGCCGCGCACATCGCGGCCCGCGCTCATTTTTTCACGGCGGAAGCATGGGGTATACCCCGTGTAAAGCAGAGGCAACTGCGCTTCATCCAAAATCTCATTCATGTGCAATCCGGTCAAGGGGACCTCGGCGGTTGGCACAAAATACAATTCCTCCTCATGGTCCTTGTAGAGGTTGTCGGCAAACTTGGGCAGTTGTCCCGCCCCATACACCGTGTCGTATTTCACCATGAACGGAAGGTATTGTTCTGTGTAACCCTGCCGGATGTGCAGGTCGAGCATGAATGCGATCAGGGCGCGCTGGAGGCGCGCGCCGGGTCCGCTGAGGACGTAGAATCGGGAGCCGGTAATTTTGGTGCCGCGCTCAAAATCAATGATGCCCAGCGCAGGACCCAAATCCCAATGCGGTTTGGGTTCGAAATCAAATTCGGGAAGATTGCCCATCGTTTTGAGAACGACATTTTCCTCCTCCGATGCGCCGACTGGTGTTCGTTCGTCGGGGATGTTGGGGAGGGAGGCGGTCAGGGAATTCAATTCCGCCTCGACCTCCGCCACCCGCTCGTCGAGGGTGGCGATTTGGTCGCCGACTTCGCGCATCGCGGCGATCTTCCGTTCGCGTTCGGCGGCTTCCTTCATTCTGCCAATATCTTTGGAAACGGCGTTTCGTTCCGCCTTCAACTGCTCGACTTGTGTGAGCAGGGCGCGGCGCTTTTCGTCCAGTTGGAGGATGACGTCCACGGGAGAGGCGTCCATCTGGCGGTTTTTGAGCGCGACGCGGATCACGTCTGGTTTTTCGCGGATCAGGTTGATATCCAACATTGTTGCACCTCCGTAGTGCGGGAATGGAATACGCCCCCGGTCCATTTGCAGGACGAGGGGGCGTCTCGTGGTGCCACCTGCTTTTACCGCTTTCTCTCCTCCTCGGGAGAAGGTGAGGGATGAACGGTCTCGGAGTGCGCTGTAACGGGCGCTCGCGTCCCTCTTACGCGGCGCGAAAACGGTTTTGCGCCGCCCTGCAAGGGCAATGGGTGAAGGGGATTTCCCTGTCTGCCCGGTTGCCTCGCATCACCCGGCAACTTTCTGTCACGGTGGAACAGGTACTTGTCTTCACGCTGTCGTATTGGGCGTGATTATACACGCCCGGAAAGATGTGTCAAGTTTGGGCGCGGGGAAAGGCAGGGGCTTTCTCAATCTTCAGCGAGGGGGGTTCATGAAAGATCTTCTCTCCGGCACGGATGGGAACTTTCAGGCGATTCTCCGCAGGCGTGATGGGACAGGACCAGGCATCGTTATAGGCGCAATAAGGGTTATAGGCAAGGTTGAAGTCCACCAGAAAACGGCTGCCAGGGAGTTCCTCCGGTTCGAGATAACGCCCTGCCGGATAGGTTTCGACGCCCGCAAGCGCATCAACGAACGGCAGGAAATACCCATGTTCGCTCCGATAGATGGTCAATTCCACTTCCTGTCCGTCCACTTCGAATTTGAAGCGCGCGTGGCGTTCATATTCCTGTACGCCGCCGGTGGTCGTCTGCATCAGGATGGTCTCCTTGTCGTTCAGAAGTTCCGGCTTCACCGCCAGCCGCAGAGAGTTGTTTTCGGGGAAATAGTTCAATCCAGTAAAGTTTCGTTTTTGTTCACGCGTCAGCGGACTTTGGGGATGCGCGCCAAAGAATTCATTTTTTTCTGCCCGAAAATCGTCTAATTCGGTCACATCGCCTCCATGGGGTGAAAGTTTAAAGTTCAGACATCGGCAGTGCGGGGGTTCTTACACCCAAGGCGCGCGGCGGGGATAAGGTTCACTGGCTGGAAACAGGATTCGGCGTGGCTGGAGGCGAGGAGCGGCGACGGTATTACCTTGTCCTATCCAGTTTTTCGATCTGTTTTCGGACCCTGTCGAGCAGGATGTTCAATTCCTCGCGTTCGCGGGCGGCTCGCCGGAGCGAGTCCCGGATGTTTTGATTCGATAGGTTGGAGTACGAGTCGAGGAGATGTTCGTCACGCGCGATCTGCCTGTCAGCCTGTTCGATTTTGGCTTCCAGCCACCGGCGAAACCTGTCGTAGAAATCGAATTCATCCTGCGGCGCGACAGCGGTGTAGGGTCCCGCGCGAAGCAGTTCTTCGATGGTATCCAGGAATTTGGGGATGTCGATGGGTTTTTGGATGAATTGCGTCAAGCCGAGCCGGAGGGTGAACTCCCGGTCTTCGGGGGCGACGTAGGCGGCGGTAATGAAGACGACGGGGATGTCACGCGTGACGGGGTCTATCCGCAGGCGATGCGCGAGACCCAAGCCATCAAGATGAGGCATCATGATGTCGGCAATGACAATGGCGGGACGTTCCTTGGCGATAATCTCCAGCGCCTCCCTGCCGTTTTGCGCGGCAAGAACGCGATAGTCGCGCAAAATCAACGTGGTTTCCACGAGCGCGCAGATGTCGGGATCGTCTTCGACGAGAAGCAGGTAGCCCTGTTTGGCGTCCATGCGTTTATTGTAGTCTCCCCAGCCGAAAGCGGATATAACAATATCGTCATTTTTTGTGCCGGCGACAGGCTAATCGTGGGGGGAACGCATCCGCTTAAGCAAGGTGCGGGACGACGTTCATCCGCCAATAAGATGGACGCCGTCTGCCTTCCGCTTCGACGCGGACCCTGGCGCCTGCCTGATTCGCGTTTGTTCAACCATTTCCCGGCAATGGCGGCAGACCGAGAGAGGTGTTATCATAGCCATACCAATCCCAGAGAGGAGCATGACCATGGCAATCAAATTGATCGTTCCGGTCAACGGACCTATCACTCAGTTGTTCGGTGAAAACCCCGATATTTACAAAAAATGGGGTTTCCCCGGTCATAACGGTATTGATTACGGAATCCCCAACGGCACGCCTATCAACAGTGCCGCGGCGGGGACCGTCAACCAGGTCTCGTTCGAAAACGGCGGCTATGGCAACTACGTCAAGGTTGCCCACCAGGACGGCTCGAAAACCCTTTATACGTACTACGCCCATCTTGCCAGTGCGGCAGTGGCGGCAGGACAAAAGGTCAAAGCCGGGCAATTGATCGGCTACAGCAATAACACCGGCGCAAGTACGGGTCCGCACCTGCATTTTGGGCTGAAGATCGACGGCCAAAACCCCGCCTACAAAGGATATGTGGACCCCATGCCCTACTTTCAAAGCAGTGGGACAACCACCCCGGAAACACCGTCCACGACGGAACAAGGCGATTTCGTCTCTCTACCCGACCTCAAGTTCGAGGTCACCTACGACACCCTAAACCTCCGCAATGGACCCGGCGTCGAATATTCCATCATTGGTCAACTCACCAAGGGCGCGAAATTCACGAGCAAAAAATTGAGTTCCCGCAGTGTTTGGGTGGAAGTCGAACCGGGCAAATGGTGCGCCCTGCAATTCGAAGGCACGATATATTTGAAAGTGAGCAAGTAAAGCAACCGTCCCGAAGGCTAAAGGTCTTCGGGATAGTTTTTATTTCGGCAAAACACGCGCGGTCAATTGAATCGGATGAAGTGCGTCTTTTCCTGTCCCTTGCCGAATCTGCATACGGCATGCGGCGCCGCTTGCGCTCACTTGCGCTACAGCCGCATCAGCAGTTCTGGTCAAGCGGGGGAACAACTTTAACTCCCCCACCTGCATCGAAAGCTCGTAATGCTCGGCTTCATAGCCGAAAGTGCCTGCCATGCCGCAGCAGCCGGCCTCCAAAACTTCCACATCGTAACCGCAAAGGCGCAGCATCTCCACGGTGGCATTCGTTCCGCTGGGCAAGCCGTCATCTACCAGCCCTTGCGCTCGTTGATGGCAGTGTGGTTGGAAGAGGAGTTTTTCGGTAGTTTTATTTTGGGGAAAGAAACGCGCCTTATTGGCTACGCGCAAATTACAAAAGCCGTCAGAGCGGATCAGGTACTCGTCGAGGAGCCAGGTTCGGGCAGAGAGAGAAGCGATTTCGTCTCGACGTTCGGGCAGCAGATCGAAGTAGTCGTTTTTCAGGCAGTAGATGTCGGGAGGCTCAATCCCCACGATCGGCGCTTCACCCGCCGGGTCAGCCTGATGCAATGCATCCAGCACGCCCCGCGCCCGACGCTTCGCCGCTTCGACAAAGCCCTTCGAGAGCAGGGACGCCCCCGCCCCCACCACAGGCAGGACGTGAACGTCACAGCCGCACGCCGCCAGCACGTCGAACGCCGCCTGCTCGACCGCTGGCTCCACGTAACGCCCAAACGAATCTGACAAATAAATTATTTTTTTTCCGTGTCTCCGTGTCTCGGTGGTTAAGGCTCGTGCTCTTTTACTTGCAAATCGCGGGAACGGGCGCTTCTCTGTGATGCCCAGCGTTCTCGCAAGGATATTCTTGACCGCTGGAACGCTCATCAGCGTGTTCGTCAACGGCGCAAACGCAGACGCCAGCCGCGCGGTGATGTCGAAATGCCCAAAGAGATAATCGCGCAGCGGGCGGCGGTGCGACTTGTAATACTCGTTCTCGAACTCGTACTTCAACTTTGCCATGTCCACCCCGCTGGGGCATTCGGCTTTGCACCCCTTGCAGGCAAGGCACAAGTCGAGGGCTTCATAGACCATAGACGATAGACCGTTGACCGAAGACCGCCCTTCATCCACGGTCAACGGTCTGGTGATCAATGCTCTGAGTAAATTCGCCCTGCCCCGTGTGGAGTTTTGCTCTTCCCGCGTCGCTTGAAACGACGGACACATCACCCCGCTGCTCTTACGGCACACCCCCTGACCGTTACACTGCTCAATGGCGCCCACCAGCCCGCGTTCGTGGTCGAAATGCAAAGCAGTCTCCCACACCCGAACCTGATACCCCTCGCCGTATCGCAGGTGTGTGTCCATAGGCGGCGCGTCGAACAGTTTGCCGGGGTTGAGCAGGTTATCGGGGTCGGCGGCGCGTTTCAGTAAGCGCATGGCGTCGGTCACCTCCCTGCCGTAGGTAGGTTCGATCCATTCCCCCGAGACGATGCCATCGCCATGTTCACTGCTCATCGAGCCGCCCATCCGCTTCGTCAAAGCAAAAACCTGTTCCGCAATGCTGCGCAAAGCCCGCACACCTTCGCCCGTCAGCAAGTTCAGCAGCGGGCGGATGTGCAAACATCCTGCCGAGGCATGGGCGTAGATGCCGCCGTCTGTGCCATGCGCCGCCATGATATGCTCGACCTCACGCACGAATTCGCCCAAATGCTCAACCGGAATGGCGCAATCTTCGATGAACGCGGCCGGTCTCGCCGCCTGCGGGCGCGAATCCAGGATGCCCAGCCCCATCTTGCGGACGTTCCACACACGCGCCTGCTCCTCTCTGGATTCGGCAACGGTCAATAGATCACCGATGCCCCGAACCGCCTCTTTCAGGACCTCGAGCCTGTCTCCGCTAAATTCAACGACCAACACTGCGGCAGGATCTCCCACCATCCACCCCATCTGACGCGCATACGCAGGGACGCTCCGCGCCAGCCGCAAAATCATCTGCGGAATCAATTCGATGGCGCTGGGTTTGAACCCCAGCAGGCGCGGCACGTCGTCGCAGGCTTGAGGAATGCTGGAATAAGAAAGCACGCCCAGGATGGTGTGTTCTGGCTTTGGCACAAGGTTGACGGTGGCGCGGCGGATGACGGCAAGCGTGCCTTCACTGCCAGCCAGGAGCGGCGCAAGATTGACCGTAGACCGGGGACGATAGACCGATGAAGGCATGCCGTAGTCCCCTGTATCCCACTGCGAAGGGACAGACGGGCTCCAGGGTAACAAATAGTTCAGGCGGTAGCCTGCCGAGTTGCGCCAGGTTTTGGGGAAGTTCTGCTGGATGGCATCGGCGTAGTGTTTACGGATGGTTTGTATGGTCGGTGCTAATTTGGAATTACAACGTATGTCCCACGTTTCGAGCGTGCCGTCTCCCAAAATAACATCAGCGGAAAGAAGGTGGTCGGCCGTCATACCGTAAAGGATGGAATGTGCGCCGGTGGCGTTGTTGCCGATGACGCCGCCCATCGTGGCGCGTTCGGCAGAGGCAGGGTCGGGACCGAAGGTCAAGCCGAATGGGGCGGCTGCAGCATTGAGGTCCGCGAGAACGACGCCCGGTTCGACAGTAGCAGTTCTGGATTCAGGGTCAATTTTGATAATGGAATCCAGCCAGCGGGAGCAATCCAGAATCAGGGCGTGTCCAATTGCCTGCCCGCCGAGAGAGGAGCCCGATCCGCGCGGGAGGAGGGGGATTCTGTATTTGGCGGCAAGTTCGACGGCGGCATGCAGGTCGTCTTGCGTTTTGGGAATGGCAACGCCGAGCGGCTCGATTTGATACATGGAGGCGTCGGTGCTGTAGAGGATGCGTGAGGCGGCGTCGAGGCGGATATCGCCCGTGAAATGTTTGCGGAGTTCGCTGATGAAATCGGAGTGCAGGGACATGCTTTGATTTTACCCCCGTAAAAAGGGACGTCCCGAAGGTTGGTTTGGTCACTTCGGGACGTTGATCTCACACGATTTCGATCATTTGCGGCTTGGATTTTGGCACACGGCGGATTTCGCCGCGCGCTTCGAGGTCGAGCTTGACGGTCACAAAATACCAGGGAATCGAGCCGTCGAACCTGCCTTTGAGTTTCTCTTCGACCGCCAGGTTCAATTTCATGAACGTGGTGGGACCACGCGCTTTCAACACCTCAAGGATGGCTTCACGCATCAGGTCATATTTGGCTGTTTCGATGGTCACGCCCTGCTTTGCCGGGTTCGGATGGAAGGCGGGGAATCGTGCATCCATGTCAACTCCCTTACTTGTTGAAGTCGGGGTTCATGCTGGTGTACAACGCGAGGATATTGCCGGTCGGGTCCTGAAAGATGCCAAACCAGCCGGTGCGGGGGATTTCCGTCTTTGGCTGAAGCACCCTGCCGCCGAGTCGTTCCACGTTTTTCAAGTCGGCATCAATGTCATTGCTGTCAAAGTAAACCAACAACCTGCCAGCCGGGTTTTCGGGGGATACCTTGTTGAAACCGCCGCCGAGGCCGCTCCCATCCTCCCACATGGTGTAATCGAATTCGGGAACATGCTGAATCTTCCAGCCGAACAACTCCCGATAAAACTCGCTTGCCGCTTCCACATCTGCGGCGGGAATTTCCACATGCACAACATTACGCTTGGACATTGCATTCTCCTTTTGGGCGAAAATCGAATACCAACATCAAGGATTTTAGAACTTATGTTCTAATATGTCAAGCGCCAGATATGGGCAATTTTGTTCTACAAGGGCAAGATGCGGGGATGCCGAATAGTCATTGTACGCTTTTTCTATCGGGCAAAAGAAACAGAAGAAAACCAAGGAAGCGCAGTCCTGCACTCAACCACAGCGCGCCTCCCAAACCAATATAACCAGCAAACCAGGTTCCCAGCAAAGGAGCGGCAATCATGGACAGGTATTGCATGGATTGGGAGATCGAGACAAAGGTCGCGCTATACTCCGCGGGTACGGTTTTCATTAACTCGTCGAAAAACACCAGATCCAAACCACCCTGAAAAAAACCCGCCATTCCCGCATAGAGAACGATCCATTCAATACGCGGGGTCGCTGCGCTCAAGGCAGGATACCACACCATCCCCAGTGTTGTCGCCAGCAGGACGAAACGTCCACTGCGCCGGATGGAGACGCGGGGCCACAGGAAGTATCCTGCCAGCATGACCAGGGTCATGACCATATTGACCGTCCCGATCTGCCCGTCAGTGGCGCCAACTTCACGCACCAAAAACAAGGGCATGACTGGAGCGCTGAGCGTGATGGCGGAGAAATAGACAAATCTCTTAATTGAAAACGATAGAAAAGCGGGATTCGCCTTCAACTGATCGCGGAGGTTTCGAATGCCGCGCATGGGCAAACCGGTATTGGCAGCCGCAGGCGGGGTTTGGTCGGGAAGCGTGATTTTGTTCGAAAAGTAATAACTCAGGAATCCGCCCAGCGACAAAACCAGAAACATGACTGCGTAATTAACGGGAAAGGTGATCAAATCAATCAGCCGTGTGACGATGAATGTGCCGATCACGCCCGTCAATCCGAATATCGTCCAGCGGCGGCTGAGCAGGGCGTAGCGACCCGAGGGACCCGCTACCCCATTCATCACCACCGAGAATGCGACCGCCAGCGCGGTTTGGGGAATCGTGGCAAGCGCCCAGATGACCAGCGTGGCGAAGATGACGAACCGATCTGAAATCAGCAGGGTCAGAATGCCCGTCAGGGCATAACACAAAATGACCAACAAACGCGAAAGACTGTACCAGGGGACGATATTTCTCCTTGATTGAAGAAAACGCCCGACCGCGATGGCAAGGAGGAGTCCAGTCACGCCAGGCATGGAAGAGAGCAATCCCACCTGGAAATTGGTTGCGCCCAAACGCGTCAGAAATACGGGGAGAAACGGCGCGGCGACGTTGGAAATACTTACACCGACAGCGTCTATTTGTACGTAACGGAAGTTCAGTTTTTGGATTCGAAGGTCTTCTTCGCTCAGCTCGTTTGCAGGATTCACGAACACGATTATAATGCCCGAAACCGCCGGGTAGCTCGGTTAAAATCAACGCATGATACAAATCCGTCCCATTCAAAAACACGAAATTCCGGAAGCCAAGCGGGTCATATTCACCGTCGCATTCGAAATCTTTGGAGGAGCCGATACCCTCGAAGAATCCATTGCCAGGTTTTCGGCGCAGGGAAAACTTAGCGAGATGGACGACGTACAGAAGAATTACTTCGAAAATGGCGGAACCTTCCTCGTAACCGTTCACGACGGGAACATTATTGGCACGGGTGCCATCCGCTTTCTGGAAGAAGGCGTTTGTGAACTGAAGCGGCTGTGGCTGCTTTCGGAATATCACGGTTGGGGACTGGGATACTGCATGATGCAGGAGCTATTCCGCATCGCCCGTCAAAAGGGATACAAGTCCATGCGCCTCTTCACCGACCCCGTTTTCCAGAAGCGCGCCCTGGAATTTTACAAACGCCTCGGCTTTTCCCAAATCCAAGCCGTTGGCGATGACCCGGACGACATCGGAATGGAATTGGCGCTGTAAACACCCCCCTCAATCGGTGAATCGCTTGCAGACACGCTCGAACGGCATTCCGGGGTTCATTTTCATAACATTTCAAATTAAGTCCGTGCCCATTCCTGCTGTATAATTTTGCCATGCCAAATCTGACCGGTAAGTTGCTTGGGAAAGTAAGCGTAGACATGTTCCTTGCAAAAGGGGGAATGGCGGAAGTCTACATCGGCACACATACCACCCTCCATCGCTCCGTGGCGGTCAAGTTTTTGAAGGCAGACCTGCAGGAGGATTCCGAATTACGGGAACGTTTCGAGCGCGAGGCGCGGGTGATTGCCATGCTCAGGCACCCGAATATCGTTCAGATCTTCGATTTCGACTCCTATCAGAATCAACCCTATCTGGTAATGGAATATGTGCCCGGCACTTCATTAGGAGCATATTTGCGCGAACTGCACCGCCGGAATGAGCGGCTCGATCTCATGCAAGTCAGGAACTTGCTCAACAAAATTGCCAGCGCGCTGAACTATGCCCATTTGAGCAACGTCGTTCATCGCGACGTCAAACCCGCCAACATTCTGCTGACCTCCCGTTCCACACCCGTTTCCGCCGATCAGCCCCTGCCCGAGGATGTTGAACCGATTCTGACGGACTTCGGTCTTGTGCGGTTCACGCAGTCGAGCACACAGACCAGTACGGGAGCCATTACGGGCACACCGGCTTACATGAGTCCGGAGCAGGCACGCGGCGACCGCGTGGACACGCGCACGGACGTGTATTCCCTTGGCGTTACAGTTTACGAAATGCTTGCGGGCCGGGTCCCCTTCGAGGCGGATTCCACAATGGGCGTACTTCACAAGCAAATTTACGAACCGCCGCCGCCCATTGAGGGCGTTTCGGATAGGATTCGGGAAGTACTGGATCGCGCGCTGGAAAAAGACCCCAATCAGCGCTTCCAGACTCCGCTCGAATTTGCCGAGGCATTCGAAGCCGCCCTTGCCGGAATAACAGAGGCGGAAACTATGAACGTCTCCTTCGGCATGGGAAAATCCATCATCATGCCTCGACCCTATCCTACCTCCTCTGCAGCGAACCGAAACAGGCTCCTCGCTTATGGCATCTTCGGGATCGTGAGCGTTCTGACGGTGCTGGGAACCCTGACCGTCATGCGCATGTCGGCATCGCAAAAAGAGGCGTCCGTCACGGCAATACCCGCTCTGACCGAGCCGGCGGCAATCCCGCCTGAAGCGCCGTCCATCGAACCGTTGGGAGTCCTCCGCTTTCAGGATGGCTCGAACACCGCCGACCAAGTGACATTTTCCTCCGGCAACCTGCCGCCCCCACCGCCAGGCACCCGCTATGAAGCCTGGCTGTTTGCAGATGACGGCGAGACCCTCTTCAGCATTGGCGTCATAACATTCAATACCGATAACCGCGCCTCTCTCACATTTGTGGATCCTGCCGGGCGTAATCTGCTCACTTTTTATCACGGCATGCAAATCACCATTGAGCCAAACCCGGATAACAACCCCAACCCATCCAACGACGTTGCCTTTCTCGCGATCCTGCCCCAAGGCGGCTTTACGCATGTCCGGCACCTGCTCTCTGAGTTCGCTTCCACTCCCAACCAGACGCCCTTTATGCTCGGCTTGCGCCATGACGCCGACCTGCTGAACCGCCTTGCCCAAACCATGCTGACCTCCTTCGAAGCCGGAGAGGAGGAAAACGTCCGCCTCACTGCCGAACAAATGCTGAATCTCATCATCGGCTCGCAAAACCCCGAATACAAAGACTGGAATGGCAACGGGGCGATTGACGACCTCAGCGACGGCTTCGGATTGCTCCTGAACGGAAGCAACACCGGCTATATTCAGGGAACATTTTCGCATGCCAATTTATCCAGGCAGTCACCCGATGCCACCGAAAACATGCTCGCTCATGGCGAACACGTCATGATTGCCGCTGAAAACGTCAACGGATGGACGGCTCAATTGCGGGATCAATTAATCGCAGTGGCAGGAAGCGGGTCTTTATCTGAGGCGGAATCTGCCATTCGCCAGGCAGTTGTCCTTGCCGACCAAATCCTCAACGGTGTGGATATCAACGGCAACGAAAATATCGAGGCAATCCCCGGCGAAGGCGGAGTCGTCACCGCCTACGAACACGCCTACTACATGGCAGATATTCTGCTGCTCCCCTAGCGCCGATACCCAGCAACAGCCCCATCCCTGCGCGCCCGATCCTTCAGGCGGGACCATGCGTTGATTTGCCTGCCCCATGTATAATCACGGCATGCGAACAAAACAGCCCAACTCCAAAATGTGCTTCATTTGCGGACTGGAAAACCCGGTCGGGCTGCACCTGCACATCTACGAAGCCGAACCGGGCGTAGTCGAATCCACCTACACCGCGCCGGAACACTTTCAGGGATACCCCGGCGTGCTGCACGGCGGTATCGTCGCCGCCATCCTGGACGAGATCAGCGGGCGCGCCCACATGGGATCAGACCCATCCAAGCCGCGCTTCATGTTCACCGGCAAACTGGAAATCAAATACCGCAGGAACGTGCCCATTGGAAAATTGCTGAAAATCGTCGGCAAAGCAGGGAGGGAACGCAGTACATTCGTGGAGGCATGGGCGGGAATCTACGACGGCGAAACCGGGGAACTGCTCGCCGAAGCGAATGCCGTCCACATCAATGTGCCAGAAAATCAATTCGACATGTCGAGATTGGACGAACTGGGCTGGAGGGTGTATCCCGATTAGCGCGTACCGCAAAATTATGAAAATCAGTAGATCACGAAAACTTGGTGTAATTTGCGCTCTCTAGCGCAAATGCGGCGGTAGAGGCCGCCTAATACACGCTTTCGTGAAGTACTGAAAATTAACAGCTCTCCCGTTTCTGACGGCAAGTGCATCGGGAAACCAATACCTTGCCACGAATTCCACGAATTCACACGGATTTAAAAGGAAAAATCAGTGAAAAGCTGTGTAATCCGTGGCTGAGATTTTCCGCTTTTGCGCCCGACAACGCAAGAGAAATCTGGCAGTACAAAAATTCCCTGTTACCTTTTCCCCGCATCCTGCAACTTATTCATGTGCGCACAACACAGGAGGCAGTCCTCCCCCTCATGACCGAACCCTTCTCCGACGACCAACTGGCGCGGCAGGCGCGCGCCAGCGCCGAAGCCTTTGCAGAACTCTACCGCCGCCACGTGACGCGCGTCTTTCGCTACCACCTGGCGTGCACAGGGAACGTCCACGACGCGGAAGACCTGACCTCGCAGACCTTTCTCGCCGCGCTGGAGGGCATCCGCTTGTGGCGCGGGGACGGTTCCTTCGCGGCTTGGTTGATGGGAATCGCCTCCAGACGCCGCGCCCTGCTCTTTCGCAGACGCAAGCCCGAGGTCCCGCTCGAGGCGGCGCTTCATCTCCCGACCTCGGGGCTGTCGCTCGAATCCGAGGCTTCGCTTCGCCTGCAAGTGGAAACCGTCGTCCGCGCGCTGAAGCAAATCCCGCGCGAGCGTGCCGAAGTAATTCGGCTGTGCCTGTTCGCCGGGCTGACCTGCGCTGAAGCCGCTCGCGTGCTGCGAAAAAGCGAAGCCGCCGTCAAAATGCTCCTCTCGCGCGGACTGCGTGACCTGCGCGAGCGCTCCTCCCTTGCGCTGGAGGCGACCGATGAACGATAAACATTTTCTCCCGCCCGAAGACCGCCAACTTGCGGAACAACTCGAAGCGCTGGCTGAACGCCTGAAACCGGGCGCGGACTTCGAACGGGAACTGGAGAACCGGCTGATGAACTCATATTCCCCCGAACCCAAAAAGGGATTTTTTGCCCGCGCCCTGCCTGCCCTGAGCCTGGCGGCAGGATTGATTTTGCTGGCAGTGATTTTGAACTGGTCCATCCGCACGCTGCTGCCCAACCCGCCTCAGCCTGCGGCGGGAGGTACGCCTGCGCCAACGCTGGGAATTCTCCTGCCAGGAGATACGCCACCACCCAGCGGTCAGACCTACGATTGGCGCGGCACACCGCTCACCTTGCAGATTAACCTGCCTGACGGTCCCAGCCAAGCCTTCGTTTACAACTACCTGCCCGAACAGCCCGCCACGCTGGAAAGCGCCCGCGCCCTGGCAGCGCAACTGGGCATGAACGGCGCGGTTTACGACGCTGGCAGGGAATTTCTGGTCGTGGACGGCAATCAATGGCTGTACGTCCGCTCGGACCAGTACTTCCAGTACTATCCCGATTATCCGCGCTACACGGCATCCATCAACGGCGGGAAGCCGCCTGCGGACGCTGAAGCGCGCATCGAAGCGTTCATACAGGCGCGCGGCTTCAATTTCTCGTATAAAATCCTGCCCAGCGAAATCTACGGCGGGTACGTCGCCGCGCCGCTCACCCCCGACGGGAAGATCGTTTGCTACGAATACTTCAAATGCGCAGGGTTGCATTTCCAGCTGGACGAGCAGGGCATTCTCTACGTGGACGGTATCCTGCCGAAATACGAGCCGCTCGGTCAGTACGCCATCATCAGCGCGGAAGAAGCCTTCCAGAAATTTTTGAACGCCAGCGGCGAGGCGGGCCTGCTGGAAGGGATGCAAACTTTCTCGCCTCCCATCCAGACCTGGGTACGAACCTATCCGCTCGATCAGACCCTCACCTACTACGGACGGCTGACATCCATTCCTTCCGCCGAGGGCGGCGCGCCGCTGGTTGCTTTGGATGGTTATACCGTGACAGGCAACCTTTCAGGCATCCCGTCGGAAGAAACGTACGTGCAGGCGACGGGTCAATTTCATACCCAGAACGGTCTCAAGACTTTCGCGCTCGAAACGTGGCAGCCGTATGACATCAATCAGGAAGAGGGCTTGCTCGGCGCGATCAACCAGCAGGGAGACCAGGTCATCTTCAACACGAGTGACAATCAAATCTTCATCCTGCCCGACCCGCCCGCAGATATTCCCCTGCCGCTGGATAACGCCTTCGTTATCGGCGTGCGCGTCGGCGAGACCTTCGAGTGGAAGTCCATTGACCTGCGTAACGTTCAGGGCGGAGGCGGGGGCGGCGGAGGCGGCTTGGGCTTCTACAAACTCAATCTCACGGGCACGCCCGTTCCCTTCCCCTCGCCCGAAGCCGCGCCGCAGTTTGGCGGAGGCGGAGGGGGCGGCGGCGGAAACGGCGGACAGACCTACACCGTCCAGGCGGGCGATACGCTGACGAAAATCGCCGACCAGTTCGGGGTCACGGTGGAGGCGCTGGTGCAGGCAAACGGACTTGGCGACCCGTCCGTCATCCAGATTGGGCAGACGCTGGTCATCCCTGTCCCCGATTCGTTTATCCCGCAAAAGGTCGAAGGGCTGCGCGGCGTGGTGAACGTCACGATTTACAAACAGGCAGACGGCGGTCAGCGCGCGGAATACAATTTGTGGAACAAAGATACGTCCTTCCCTTCCCTGCCGCTGACGGGCGAAAACCTGGACGCCCTGCAAGCCTGGCAGAACCGCCCTGTGGACGTGTGGGGAACAATCGAGATGAAAGACGGCGCGCCCACGCTCAAAGTGGAACGCTACGAGATTCCCTTCCCCGACCTGAAGTTCCAAATCCTGCGCGGCACGCAGACCCCCATCATTTTCAATGGACAGCCCGTCACCTTGTTCACCGCCGCAGACGGTCAGACCTACGCCCAACTCAGCGCCGATGGTCTCTACCCCGACAGTTCTACAGTCGGCAATCTGGATGACGTGGTGCAAATCGAAGCGCTCATCATCCCCGGCGAGACCTTCGGCAGTTACCCCGCCCTGCGAATGTTTTCCGCCGCAGCCACAGGCGAAGGCGTCCCCGAACTCACGGTCACTGCCGACCAAATCAACGTGGTAGACCTGACGGGCGGGGGCGAATACGCTCCGCCCACCGCCACCATCGAGCGCGTCGAACTGGTCTACTACATACCCGACCCACGCTACCTTCAAGGCGCGCTCAGCCCCGACCAGCGCTACATCCAACCCGTGTGGCTGTTCAGCGGTCATTACAGCGACGGGACGGCGTTCTTCATCCTCGTGCAGGCGCTCCAACAGGAATTCCTCCTGCCCGAAATCGCGCCTTACACACAGCCGGGGTAATCAGCAGCGTCCCGAAGGTTTTGAACCTTCGGGACGTTATAATATGGGCGGAGGCGATCCATGATTACAACCTATCACCGACCCCAGACTCTCGAAGAAGCCCTGACGCTTCTCTCCCGACCGAACACCGTCCCCCTCGGCGGCGGGACGCTTCTCTCTCACCCTTCACCTGACCCCATTTCCGTAGTGGATTTACAAGCCCTGGGCTTGAATGCCATCAAAAAACAGGGAAACAACCTCGAACTCGGCGCAACCGTCACGTTGCAGCAATTGCTCGAGTCGGAATATTGTCCGCCTGCGCTGAAGACCGCTATCAAACTCGAAGCGCCGCTCAATCTGCGGAACTCCGCCACTGTAGCAGGGACGCTAGCCGCGTGCAATGGACGATCAACGTTTGCCTGCGCGCTGCTGGCGTTCGACGCCAAATTGACTGTGGAGGGTGGACGATTGACCGTGGACGGTGAAGGAGGAACAAGCAACGGTCAGCGGTCTACGGTCTACGGTCTAGGGGATTTTCTCCCCCTCCGCCCGCGAGGGTTGATAACACAAATTACGATTCCCCTCAACGCCCAATCTGCCTTTGAATACGTGGCGCGGACGCCGTCCGACAAGCCCATCGTCTGCGCGGCGCTGACACAATGGAATTCGGGACGGGCGCGGCTGGCAGTCGGCGGTTGGGGCAAGAGTCCCACGCTGGCAATGGACGGCACCGAAGCCGAAGGTCTCGAACCCGCTGCGCGCAACGCCTGTCACGAAGCGACGGATGAAGGGGGCTCGGCGGAATACCGCATGGATGTCGCCGCGACGCTGGCGAAGAGGTGTTTGGAAAACCTCGGCGCCAATCCATGACATCGCGCCCGCCGGGTAAATCCGTGAGCGAAACTCTTCCCCTCAACCAAATCCTGCACGGCGACTGTATCGAGCTTCTCGGCGCACTGCCGGAGAAGTCGGTGGATCTGGTGTTTGCCGACCCGCCCTACAACCTGCAACTCTCACAAGAACTCTACCGCCCCGACCAGAGCAAAGTGGACGCGGTGGACGACCCCTGGGACAGGTTCGGCAGTTTCGCCGAGTACGATGCGTTTACCCGTCAATGGCTGGCGGGATGCCGGCGCGTGCTCAAAGATACGGGAACGATTTGGGTGATCGGCTCGTATCACAACATCTACCGCGTCGGCGCCATCCTGCAGGATTTAGGGTTTTGGATTCTCAACGATGTGACGTGGATCAAGTCTAACCCCATGCCCAACTTCCGCGGGGTGCGCTTCGCCAACGCTCACGAGACGCTGATTTGGGCGCAGAAGAACAAGGGCGCAAAGTACACGTTCAATCATCATGCCATGAAAGCCCTGAACGATGACAGCCGGGAGAACGGTTTGCAAATGCGCTCCGACTGGTATCTGCCGCTGGCCACCGGCAGGGAACGGGTCAAAGTCAACGGCGCGAAGGCGCACCCCACGCAAAAACCGGAAGCCCTGCTCTACCGCGTGATTTTAGCGTCATCGAAGCCCGGCGACGTGGTACTCGATCCGTTCTTTGGGAGCGGGACAACCGGCGTAGTTGCCAAGAAACTTGGGCGGCGCTTCATCGGCATCGAGCGCGATAAGAAGTATATCCGCGTCGCCCAAAAACGCATCGCGGCGGCGGAAGCGGATTCGGAGGCGGTGAAGGTTGAAAAGCCGAGGCCGGTTCGGGTCCCGTTTGGAGCGCTGGTCGAGAGCGGGATTCTGTTGCCGGGGCAGAGTCTGTATTTCGCAAAAAACGGCTCGAAAGCGAAAATCCTGGCAAACGGGCGCATCCAATGCGGAGACCTCAGCGGCTCGATTCACGGCGTGGCAAAAGCGCTGTTGAACGGCGCGCCCGTCAACGGCTGGGAAGTGTGGCTGTATGAGGATGAAAAAGGCAATAAAATTGCGATTGACGAATTGCGCAAAAAGTTTAGCGGTGAAAAATAAACCCGAAATTACAAATAGGAGGTCGGTATGTCCAGAGCGTTTCGCCTGATAAGAGAAGAAACCATCCCCGAGTTGAACTCGGCGGCAAGATTGTACGTCCACAAACGCACGGGAGCGCGCCTGCTCTCGATCATCAACGACGACGAAAACAAAGTCTTCAGCATTAACTTCCGCACGCCGCTGAAAGACTCGACCGGCGTGGCGCACATCATCGAACACTCGGTGCTGAACGGCTCGGAAAAGTACCCCGTCAAAGAGCCGTTCGTGGAATTGCTCAAAGGCTCACTGGCGACGTTCGTCAACGCCTTCACCTACCCCGACAAGACCTGCTACCCCGTCGCCAGTCAGAACGTGCAGGACTTCTACAATCTGATTGACGTGTACATGGACGCTGTCCTGCATCCGCTCATCTCGGAGCAAACCCTCATGCAGGAGGGCTGGCACTACGAACTGGAAGACTCCTCCCAGCCGCTGGCATACAAGGGCGTGGTCTTCAACGAGATGAAAGGCGCGTATTCGTCGCCGGAGGGTGTGCTGGAAACGAAAGTCATCAACTCGCTCTTTCCCAACCACGTTTACGGCGTGGATTTTGGCGGCGACCCGCGCCACATCCCCAACCTGACCTACGAGAACTTCAAAGCCTTCCACGAGAAATACTATCACCCCTCCAACGCTTTCATCTTCTTTTACGGGAATGACGATCCCGAAAAACGCCTCAAACTCATGGAGGGCTATCTCAAACCCTACAAGAAACTGCGCGTCAAATCGCAGATTCCCCTCAAGAAACCCTTCAAGCGCCCCAAAAAAGCGCAATACGCCTATGATGCCGGAGACAGCGCCGACATCAAAAAGAAACACTACCTTACCGTCAACTGGGTTCTGCCCGATACCTCCGACCCCGTGCTGAACTTCAGTTTCCGTATTCTGGCGAACCTCCTCATCAGCTCACCGGCCTCACCGCTCAAAAAAGCATTGCTCGATTCGGGCTTGGGCGAAGACCTGACGGGGCTTGGTCTCGAAGCCGACGTGCGCCAGATGATCTTCTCCGTCGGGCTCAAAGGCACACGCGCGCGCGACGCGAAGAAAATCGAACAACTCATCTTCGAGACGCTCGAACGGCTCGTCCGCGAAGGCATCGAACCCGACATGACCGCCGCCGCGCTCAACACAATCGAGTTCCGCCTGCGCGAAAACAACACCGGCTCCTTCCCGCGCGGCATCGCCCTCATGCTCCGCGCCCTCTCCACCTGGCTCTACGACGACGACCCCTTCAAACTGCTCGCCTTCGAAGCCCCGCTCGAAGCCGTCAAATCGCGGCTTACCAACGACCAGCGCTACTTCGAAAAACTTATCGAGACCTATCTGCTGAACAACCCTCATCGAACAACCGTGCGCCTCAAACCGGACCCAGAACTGGGTCGCCGTTTCGAGGAGGAGGAGAAAACCCGGCTGGCAAAACTGCGCGAATCGCTGACCGACGAACAGATTGCCCACATCGCAGAAAGCACCCGTCAACTCAAGAAGCGGCAGGAAACCCCCGATTCCCCCGAAGCGCTCGCCAAACTCCCCACGCTCAAACTGGAAGACCTCGAACGGCAAAGCAAAACCATTCCCATCGAAGTGATGGAAACGCAAGCGACCAGAGTCCTGTATCACGATCTGTTCACCAACGGCATCGTCTATCTCGACCTCGGCTTCGACTTGCGCGCCCTGCCGCAAGACCTGCTCCCGCTGACCGAAGTCTTTGGGCGCGCCCTGCTCGAAATGGGCACCGAAACCGAAGACTACGTCAAACTCTCGCAGCGCATCGGAAAAAGCACCGGCGGAATCCGCAGCGAATCGGTCGCCGCGGCAGTTTTCGGGTCGAGAGAGAGCGTGACGAAATTATTCCTGCGCGGCAAAGCGACAGTCACTCAATCATCCGAGCTGCTGAACATCCTGCGCGACATCCTGCTCACCGCAAAGTTCGACGACAAAGAACGCTTGAAGCAAATCGTTCTTGAGGAAAAGGCGGGGCTGGAATCCATGCTCGTTCCGCGCGGACATGTCTTCACCAACAAGCGGTTGAACGCACAGTTCAGCGAAGCGGGCTGGGCGCAGGATCAGATGAGCGGCATCGGGTATCTGTTTGCACTGCGCGAGTTGGAAAAGGAAATCGAGAAGAAGTGGACCGCCGTGCTGGAAAAACTGGAGGCGATGCGCGAGGCGCTGATTAACCGCAGGGCGCTGTTGTGCAATGTGACACTCGACGCCGCGAACTGGAATGCGTTCAAACCTCAACTGGATGACTTCCTCGGCGCGCTGCCCATCAAAGACCTTCGACTTTCGAGTTTCAACTTTAAGCCTGCCCCTCAAAAAGAGGGGTTGGCAATCCCGGCGCAAGTCAACTATGTGGGCAAGGGCGTGAATCTGTATGAATCGGGATACGAATACGACGGTTCTGCCCTGGTGGTGAACGGCTACCTGCAAATGGCGTACCTGTGGGAAAAAATCCGCGTGCAGGGAGGCGCTTACGGTGGTTTCTCGTCATTCGACGACGCTTCTGGCGTGTTTGCTTTCCTCTCCTACCGCGACCCGAATATTGCCTCCACGCTCGAAAATTACGACAAAGCCGGCGCATTCCTGAAAAGCCTCGATTCCTCCCGCCTCAACGACCAGGAATTGACCAAAGCCATCATCGCCGCCATCGGCGACCTGGACGCCTATCAACTGCCCGACGCCAAAGGCTACACATCCATGATGCGCTATCTGACGGGGCGCACCGATGAACTGCGGCAGGAGATTCGCGAAGAAGTGCTCTCCACGAATGGCGAGGACTTCATCGCCTTTGGCGAAGCGCTGGAAAAAGCCGTGCAATCCTCCAATGCGCTGGCGGTGATGGGTTCGCAATCGGCATTGGAAAGCGCGGGCGTGGATTTGAAAGTGACGAAGGTTTTGTAACGTTCAAGGAGCCCCATGAACCTCACACTCAAAATCAACGGAATTGAACACATCATTGATACGCCCGCGCACACCACCCTGCTCGCCGCCCTGCGCGGACTGGGCTTTCACGGTGTCAAGTTCGGTGATGAGCACGGACTGACGGGTGCGGACACCGTCCTGCTGGACGGGTGCCCCGTCAATGCAGGCTCGATACTCGCGGCGCAGGCGGAAGGTCATCAGATCGCCACCATCGAGGCGCTTACCCCGCCGCCGCCGTTTCCCCTCACCCCCTACCCCTCTCCCACAGGGAGAGGGGAGCAAGAGGTGAGGGCAGCCTTGCATCCGCTGCAACGCGCGTTTGTCGAGTCGGGCGCGATCCAGTGCGGTTACTGCACGCCCGCGCAAATCCTCGCGGCAAAAGCGCTGCTGGATAAAAACCCCAACCCAACGGAAGGAGAAGTACGCGAAGCCATCTCTGGCGTGTTGTGCCGCTGTACGGGGTATCTCAAACCCGTGCAGGCGGTGTTGAAAGCGGCGGCGGTGATGAGGGGGGAGACGGCAGACAGCAGACCGTGGACAGAGGACGGTAGACCGTGGACAGAAAACAACCATCCATCGTCCACCGTCCCCGGTCCATCGTCCATCGTCCAAACCCGCATTGCGCCCAAAATCGTCGTCGCGCCCGAAACGGACAACTGGCAGGTGGTGGGCAAGCCCGAGGTCAAGGTAGACGCGGTCAAACTTGTGCAGGGCAAACCCGCCTTCGCCGCCGATCTCGAAAAGCGCGGACTGCTCCATGCCAAAGTCCTGCGCTCGCCGCACGCACACGCACGCATCAAGCGCATTGACGCGAGCAAAGCGCGCGCGCTCGAAGGCGTCGCCGCGGTGCTGACGTGGCAAGACATCCCGCGCGTGGTCTACTCCACCGCAGGTCAGTCGGACCCGATCCCCGGTCCGCTGGATACCTTCTCGCTGGATCACAAAGTCCGCTTCGTGGGCGACCGCGTCGCGTTCGTCGCGGCGGAAACGCCCGAAATCGCGGAAAAAGCCCTCTCGCTGATCGAAGTCGAATACGAAATCCTGCCCGCCATTCTGGATTCGCGCGAAGCGATGACCAGCCCGATTCGGATTCACGATGAGCCAGAATACGTCAACTTCGCGGATTCCAATCCAGCGAAAAATCTGGCGGCGGAAATCCGCATTGACATCGGCGACGTGGAAAAAGGCTTCGCCGAAGCGGATGAAATCTTCGAAGCCGAATACGAAGTGCCGAAGGTGCAGCAGGCGCACATCGAGCCGCATGTCTGCGTGACGTATTGGGACGAGGACGACCGCCTCGTCATTCGGACCTCGACTCAGGTCCCGTTTCACGTGAGGCGTCAACTCGCCCCCGTGCTGGGACTGCCCATCAAGCGCATCCGCGTCATCAAGCCGCGCATCGGCGGCGGATTCGGCGGCAAACAGGAAGTGCTGATGGAGGACGTTGCCGCGCACCTGACGATTGCCACAGGCCGCCCCGTGATATACGAGTACACACGCGAAGAGGAATTCACCGCCGCCCGCTCGCGCCACCCGATGAGAATCCGCATGAAGACGGGCGTGAAGCGCGACGGGACAATCACCGCCAATGAGATGTACGCTTTGTCCGACACGGGCGCGTATGGCTGTCACGCGCTGACTGTGACGGGCAACACGGGGCACAAGTCTATGGCGTTGTACGTCGGCGATGGCGAATATCGCAAGCGTCCCAACATCCGCTTCTATGCCGACGTGGTGTACACCAACACGCCGCCCGCAGGCGCGTATCGCGGCTACGGCGTGCCGCAGGGATACTGGCCCGTCGAGCGTCACATGGAAAAGATTGCGCGGGCGATGGGCTTCGACCCCATCGAGTTCCGCTTGAAGAACGCCATCCGCCCCGGCGAATATCATCCCTTCTCGACGGCGTGGAACGAAGGACGCGAGCCGAGACCGGAGATCATCCACACGGTTGGGCTGGAGCAATGCGTGGCGCAGGGCAAAGCCGCCATTGGCTGGGATGAGAAGTTTGGGAATGAGGAGTGGCGTTCTGGACGGTTGACCGCAGACCGTAGACCGTCCACCGTCCACCGTCCATCGTCCACTCGCAAAGGCATCGGCGTCGCCTTGGTTATGCAGGGTACTGCAATCCCATATTTGGACATGGGCGGCGCATCCATCAAGATGAACGACGACGGCTCCTTCAACCTGCTCGTCGGCGCAACAGACCTCGGCACAGGCTCAGACACGGTCATCGCTCAAATGGCCGCCGAAGTGCTGGGTGTGCCGCTCGAGGACATCATCGTTTACTCGTCCGACACCGACTTCACGCCGTTCGACAAGGGCGCGTATGCCTCCTCGACAACATATATCTCTGGCACGGCGGCAGTGCGGGCGGCGGAGATTGTGGCGGAGAAGATCAAAGAGCGTGCCGCCAGGATAATGAATCAACGTTTGAAGGTTGAAACGTTCGAACGTTCTAACGTCAAACTGGCAGATCGCTGTGCGGTATTTCCCGATGGGCAGACGATCCCGCTGACCGAAATCGCCCTCGACAGCCTGCACCGCAGCAACCAGGAACAAATCATGGGCGTGGCATCGTACGTCTCGCCCTCCTCGCCGCCGCCGTTTGCCGCGCAGTTCGCCGAAGTGACTGTGGATACCGAAACGGGCGCGGTCACGGTGGACAAACTGGTCATGGCGGTTGATTCGGGCGTCATCGTCAACCCCCTCACCGCTTCGGGACAAATCGAAGGCGGCATGACACAGGCGCTGGGCTACGCCGTCTGTGAAGAGATGACCTGGGACGAGCAGGGGCGCATCCGCCAGCGCGACTTCGACCGCTACCACATCTTCCGCGCCGACGAAATGCCCGAACTGGAGACCATCTTCGTCGAGACCTTCGAGCCGACGCACCCGTTCGGGGTCAAGGCGGTGGCGGAAATCCCCATGGACGGGGTCGCGCCGGCGGTCGGCAACGCCGTGCTGGACGCAGTGGGCGTGAATGTGGACGAGAATCCGATCACGCCCGAGAAGGTGAGGAAGGGGTTAGTCGGGAGTCAAAGAGTCGGATAGTCGGTAGTGTTCAGTTATCAGTGAACAGTGAGGCGCCCGCAGAACAGGATATGAAATTCTGTGGCTATTGGGAAGGTGGCTGCAAAGCGGAAGGTTGAAGGTAAAATAAACCAAAAGGACTCCCAATCTACAAATCATGACGCTCTACCCGCAGACCGCCCAGCGCCGCCCCTCCGTCGAATACATCCCCGCGCCGCGCACAAGAAATTAGCAGGTTCCCATGACCAATCAAATCTTCGTCATCGGACACGTCAACCCGGATACCGATTCCATCGCCTCCGCCATGGGCTACGCCTGGCTGCTGCGCGAACGCGATAGGGTCAATGCCGTCGCGGCGCGGGCCGGGGCGCTCAACCCGCAGACCGCCTGGGTGCTGAAGACCCTCGGGCTCGAAGCGCCACTCCTCCTCACCGACGCCTCGCCGCGCTTCGAATCGGTCATGCAAAGGCTCGATACCATCCGCCCCGACGCCCAACTCGGCGCGGCATGGACCCTCGCCAGCAAAACAGGCGGCCTGGCTCCCATCGTCAACGCGGACGGCACACCCTACGGCCTGATCAACGGCCTCAGCCTGTTCAAATATTTTTCGGAGACCCTCGGCCCGCGTCCGGGCGACACGACCGTGCGCGAGATGATGTCCGCGCCCTGCAGTGACGCCGCCGACAAATCCATCCCCAAATACGCCGCCAGCGCGCACATCCGCGATTCGCTCAACAAAATCCTGCGCGACGAAATGGACGATTATTGGGTGGTGGACGAAAACGGCCGCTACCTCGGCATTGCCCGCCAGCGCGACATCCTCAACCCGCCGCGCCTCAAAATCATCCTCGTGGATCACAACGAACCGCGCCAGTCCATCGCCGCGCTCGAGGAAGCCGAACTGCTGGAGATCCTCGACCATCACCGCCTCGGCAACCCGCACACCCACACCCCCATCCGCTTCACTGTGGACATCGTCGGCTCGACCTCCACCCTCGTCACCGAACAGACCGCCGAAGCAGGACTCTCCGCCCCGCCCGCCCTCGCAGGTGCGCTTCTCGCGGGACTTTTAGCGGATACCCTTATATTGACCTCCCCCACCACCACGCCGCGCGACCGCGCCGCCGCCGAGAAGTTATCCCATTGGGCATTCGTGGGCGGGAGTCCGCTCAAAGGCGAGACCATCGAATCCTACGGAAAGAAAGTCCTTTCGGCGGGCGCAGGTCTCTCGAACCGCACGCCCGAAGAAATCGTCAGCAACGACATCAAACCCTACGAGGCGGGCGGCTTCAAATTCGCCATTGCCCAGGCAGAAGTGACCGATCTCGTTCAACTCCCTGAGCATCTCCCCGCGCTCACCAAAGCCCTCGACGACCTGCGCGACAAACGCGGGCTGGATTTTGCCATGCTGCTCGTCACCGACGTGGTACGCGGCTCCAGTCGCCTCATCACCTCGTCCACCCCGCCGCCCATCCTCAACGATCTGCCCTATCCTCCCCTGCCCGACGGCACCCGCGACGCCCCCGGCGTGGTTTCGAGGAAGAAGCAGTTGCTTCCGGTGGTGTTGGGATTACTGGAAAGATAAATTGACATGTCCCTCTCCGGCATTGACGGTAAACACGTCTCTGGCAACGCTGAAAATACCATTCAGCGAATCTCTGCCGCGCATGAAACCCGTCCGGGTCACTACGCCGCCCAACATCACATGCCGATGGGATGAAAATTAACCACAGATGAACACGGATGGACACAGATAGAAGGATGAATTGATGGAAGTGAATGAAATCACCGAAAGGGTTATCGGATGCCTTTATCAGGTGAGTAACACTCTCGGCTGTGGTTTTCTCGAAAAGGTCTATGAAAACGCAAGTGCAATTGCCATTGCAAAAGCGGGACTGCGCGTGCAACAACAGTTCCCCATCAAGGTTCGATATGAAGGGATTATCGTCGGCGAGTTCTTCGCGGACCTGCTGGTCGAAGAACTGGTGCTGGTCGAAATGAAGGCTGTCAAATTGCTCGAGGATGTCCACACGGCGCAATGCTTGAATTATTTACGCGCGACGGGCTTGCCCGTTTGTCTGCTTGTCAATTTTTATCGCCCGAAAGTCGAAATCAAACGCATCATTCCTCACGACTCTTGGAAGACTAACCATAGATAAACACGGATGAACACAGATTTTCTGGTGAAAACGATCGTGATTTTTTATCAACCATCCGCGTTTATCTGTGTTCATCTGTGGCAACCATAACCCCGTCCGCGTTTATCTGTGTTCATCTGTGGTTCAAGATTGGAGATTAAAATGTCAACCCTCCTCGACCTCTTCAAAACTCTCGATTACGGTCCCGCCCCCGAAGCGCCCGACGCCGTTCACGCCTGGCTGGACGCGCGCGGACGCAAGTTCGGGCTGTTCATCAACAACGAATGGGTGACGCCCAAAGGCGCAAAATATTATCCCTCCTATAACCCCGCCAATGGCGACCTGCTCGCCGAGACCGTGCAGGCGGGGCAAAAGGATGTGGATGCCGCCGTCGCCGCCGCCCGCGCCGCCTTCGAGACCTGGAGCCAAACCCCAGGCGTCGTCCGCGCCCGCTACATGTACGCCATCGCCCGCAACATCCAGAAACATCATCGCCTCCTTGCTGTACTTGAATCAATGGACAACGGCAAGCCCATCCGCGAATCGCGCGATATTGACGTGCCGCTGCTGGCGCGTCACTTCTACTACTACGCGGGCTGGGCGCAACTCATGGAAACCGAACTGCGCGACTACCAGCCCGTGGGCGTGGTGGGACAAATCATCCCCTGGAATTTCCCCCTGCTCATGCTGGCGTGGAAGATTGCCCCCGCGATTGCGATGGGCAACACCGTCGTTCTCAAGCCCGCTTCGTACACGCGGCTGAGCGCGCTGCTCTTTGCGGAAATCGTCGCCGAAGCGGGACTGCCCGCAGGCGTGGTCAACGTCATCACGGGATCGTCCAGCGCGGGTTCGATGATTGTCGAACATCCCGACGTGGACAAGATCGCCTTCACAGGCTCGACCGATGTCGGGCGAATCCTTCGCAGGCAGACGGCTGGGTCGGGCAAGAAGCTGTCGCTGGAATTGGGGGGCAAGAGTCCCTTCGTCGTGTTCGACGATGCCGATTTGGATGGAGCAATCGAAGGCGTGGTGGATGCGATTTGGTTCAATCAGGGTCAGGTCTGCTGCGCGGGGTCCAGGCTCATCGTGCAGGAAAACGTCGCGGAGCGCTTCATCCAAAAACTCAAACGCCGCATGGAGCATTTGCGCGTGGGCGACCCGCTCGACAAGGCGATTGACATGGGCGCCATCGTGGACAAAACCCAATGGGAGACGATTGACGGCTGGGTGAAGACGGGCATTGCCGAAGGCGGCGAGTGTTACCAGCCAAACATCGCCCTGCCCGAAAAAGGTCTCTTTTACAAACCCACGCTCATCACGGGTCTTGATCCCGCCGCCGCCACCGTGCAGGAAGAAATCTTCGGCCCCGTGCTGGTCTCGCTCACCTTCCGCACGCCCGCCGAAGCCATCGAACTCGCCAACAACACGCGCTACGGTCTCGCCGCCAGCGTGTGGAGCGACAACATCAATCTCGCGCTCGACGTGGCGAGCAAAATCAAGGCAGGCTCGGTGTGGATTAATTCGACCAACCTGTTCGACGCCGCTTCGGGCTTTGGCGGTTACCGCGAGTCGGGTTACGGACGCGAAGGCGGGCGCGAAGGATTATTCGAATACGTCCGACCGAAATGGATGGAACGCCCGCGCCCCGAATTGGGTTTCGATACGGCTTCGCCTACTCGACCCGCAGTGAACCCGAAATGGGGGACGCACACCCCGCCGCATCCGACTCCGCCCTTCGGCACGGCTCAGGACAAGCCGACGCTTGGTCGGGCAAATGGGCATTCGCTTCCCCCTGTGGACCGCACCCCGAAGATGTACATCGGCGGCAAGCAGGTTCGCCCCGACGGCGCGTACACCCTGCCTGTGTTGAGCGCCAAAGGCAAACTCATCGGTCAGGTCGGCGACGGCAACCGCAAAGACATCCGCGACGCGGTGGAAGCGGCGCACAAAGCGCGGACTTCGGGCTGGGCGATGCGTCACGGCTTCAACCGTTCACAGATTTTGTATTTCATCGCCGAGAATCTCGACGCCCGCAACGCTGAGTTCGTCAAGCGCATTGTCGAGATGACGGGACGCACGCAAAAGTCCGCGCAAGCCGAAGTGGATACGGCGGTCGAGCGTCTGTTCACCTACGCGGCTTGGGCGGATAAATACGGCGGCACAGTGCAAGAGACCACACTGCGCGGAATCACCGTCGCGGTCAACGAGCCTGTGGGCGTGATTGGAATCGCCTGCCCCGACGAGTATCCGCTGCTGGCTTTCATCTCGTTGATGGCGCCTGCCATTGCGCGCGGCAACACGGTGGTGATGATTCCCAGCCCGAAACATCCGCTCTCGGCGACGGACTTCTATCAGGTGCTGGATACGTCCGACGTACCTGACGGCGTGGTCAACATCGTCACAGGCGACCGCGACCACCTGACCAGGACTCTCGTCCAGCACGAAGACGTGGACGCGGTCTGGTACTTCGGCACGGCGGAAGGCAGTTACTGGGTGGAATACGAATCCGCCGCCAACATGAAGCGCACGTGGGTCAATTACGGTCTGCCGCGCGATTGGATGTCCCGCGAGCAGGGCGAAGGTCACGAGTTTTTGCATGAAGCGACTCAGGTCAAGAATATCTGGACGCCGACGGGGGAGTAGCCCCTCCCGCCCTTCGGGCACCCTCCCCAAGTCCGCAATGAGCATTCTGGTTGACAAGAACAATTTTCATGCGGACTTGGGGAGGGCTAGAAGTCAATCATGTCCGAAAAACGCTCAACACCAAAGATCATGCGCCGCGCAGGGGAATTGCGACTTAATCAAACTCCCGCAGAAGCAAAATTGTGGGCTCGTTTGCGCGCACATCGGTTGGGAGGTGTTGGTTTTCGGCGTCAACATGCTATTGGAAATTACATTACGGATTTCTGCGCCCCAAGCAAAATGTTGATCATTGAATTGGACGGTAGTCAGCATTTGGAACAGGAAGAATATGATGCAGAGCGAACTGCTTTTTTAGAGTCAAAAGGCTATCGGGTTTTGCGGTTTTATAACAATGAGGTGATGAAGAACATCGAAAAGGTGTTGGAAGTGATTTTGGAGAATCTTTAGCCGCTCAGTCCCTCCCGCCGTCACTCCCGCCTTGCCTTTGGCAAGACTCCCTCCCCAAGTCCGAAATTGAAAGTTCAGATAATTATCCAGTCGCCTCTGTTCGGACTTGGGGAGGGGCGGGGCAGAATATTTGGACACCGACGGGGGAGTGAGGGGGAATTGGTTTTCAAGGGGCTGTTTCAGTGTAAAATCAGCAAAATCTTTCACACTGGAGGCGATTGTGACCACACAACGTTACTCGGTTACTCCTCATCCCATAGAAACTTTGCTGACTTGGGTCAAATCAAAAGAAATCGCCATTCCAGAAATCCAACGTCCATTTGTGTGGGACGCGACAAAAGTTCGAAATCTTCTCGATTCGCTATATCTTGGTTATCCCATTGGGTATCTGATTGTTTGGCGTAACCCAAATGTTAAACTTAAGGACGGGACAACATCCGTTGGGAAACGCATTTTGATAGATGGACAGCAGCGCATTACCGCTTTGATGGCGGCTTTGCTTGGGCAGGAAGTGCTCACCAAAGATTATGAGACAGTTCGCATTCAAATCGCTTTCAACTCCATCGAAAATCGATTTGAAGTTGCAAATCCTGCCATCAAAAAAGATCCTGCTTGGATAGCGGATGTGGCAACGGTTTTTCACCCAGATACCAGTCTGTCCGAACTGACAGATAACTACATCGAACAAAATCCTGCCGCCGACAAGAGAATCATTTCCCGCACGCTGGAGAATTTGCGGAAAATTACCAACAATAATGTTGGCGTCATTGAACTCTCCGACGATTTAGACATCGAAACCGTTACTGAGATTTTTATTCGCGTCAATTCGGCGGGGGCTGAATTAAGTCAGGCAGATTTCGCCATGTCCAAGATAGCCGCCAATGAAACGTATGGGGGTAATCAACTTCGCAAAGCGATAGACTATTTTTGTCATCTGGCGGCTTCACCTGAATTTTACGGAAGAATTGTAAAAAGCGACCCTGAGTTTGCAAAATCAGAATTTTTTACTAAGATGGCATGGCTCAAAGACGTCAACGATGATTTGTACGATCCATCCTATACCGATATGCTGAGGGTAGCCTTTACTTCGGAGTTTAGGCGCGGAAAATTACAGGACTTGGTGGCTTTGCTTTCAGGGCGCAACTTTGAGACAAAGCAATATGAAGACGTTATTGCGGAGCAATCCTTCGCGCGCTTGAAAACGGGCATTTTGAATTTCATGAACAAGACCCACTACGAGCGTTTGACCATGATATTGCGTTCCGCTGGATTTGTCCTCAATTCTTTGGTCAGCGGAAAGAACAATATCAATTTTGCCTATATTCTATATCTGCGAGCGCGCGCCGAAGGAATCCCTGCCGATGAAATTGGGCGTTTGATTCCGCGCTGGTTCGTGATGACCATGCTGACGGGTCGTTATGCTGGAACTCCTGAAACCGCTTTTGATTTTGACATACGACAACTTGAGGCGCGGGGAATCGTTTCATATGTAAACGCTGTGGTTGACGCCGAACTTTCAGATAGTTTTTGGGATACGCTTTTGCCTCAAAACCTTGAAACTTCATCAGGAGTCAGCCCATACTTTTTGGTTTATCAGGCTGCTCAGGTCAAATTGAAAGACAAGGGATTTCTTTCCCGCGACATCACCGTATTGGATTTGCTGTTAAATCGGTCGGATGTGCATCACGTATTTCCGCGAAAATATCTAAAGGAACAAGGGCTCCAACGCGGGCAATATAACCAGATTGCCAATTTTGTTTTGGCTCAAAGTGAAATTAACATCAGCATTGGAGCAAAACCGCCAAAAATTTACTTTGCCGAACTACAAGAGCAATGCAGCGGCGGCAAAAAGAAATACGGCGCGATTACCGATATGGACGCTTTGCAGGAAAACCTGCGCCAGCATTCAATACCCGAAGGCATCTTTGGGGAGTTGGCAGATGACTATAACGCTTTTCTCGAAGAACGGCGAAAACTAATGGCGCAGAAAATTAAAGCATATTTCCAAACTTTGTAAGTTGCTTCTGCTCCTTTGTTTCCGATATTTTTGAGATTGAGTTGCGCGCAGATGGGAGTGGTTTCGACAGGCTCAACCCAACGGCTTCCGGCTGGGCGGGCTTGTTCTTGCAGCAGGCGCGGCTGTGAGTTTGGGCGGCAAGTCATCTCTGTTGTATAATAGCCGTTGTCGAGAAGGAGTTTACCCATGTTGGCGCAAACGGCTCTTAAATACGATGTGGAAGTAAACAAAGACGGACAGGTCGAGTTGACTGTCCCGTTTCCTGCGGGCGCGCATGTGACGGTTTTTGTGGTGGATGCGGGCGATACCTTTGCCGATTTGCTCTACGCTTCGCAAGGCACTCTCGATTTTTGGGACAACCCGCTGGATGACGAGGATTGGAACAATGCCTGAGCAAGGGGATATTCTGCTTGTACCGATTCCATTTACCGACCTTTCATCGCAGAAACGGCGGCCTGTCATTGTGGACAAGATTTACGCGATTTCCAAGTCCATTGTGGTCAAGACGTTTGGTCGGGTGAATGAGAAAGTGATGGAGCGCATTCGGAGCGAGTTGCAGAGTTTGACGGCAAAGAAATAATTGGCTTGTGGTTGCAAAAAACCCGTCCTGTTATTCGGCGGGCGTGGGTGTGGGGAGAAAGAAAGGATGAAGGATGAAATATGAAGGATGAATGGGGGGACGGCACGCAAATGGGAGTCGCTTCGGGCGGGCTGGTCCGTGCGGAGGAGGGAGTTGTGAGAAAAAGCAAAAGGTAAAGAGCGAATGAGAAAATCCTCATTCCAGATTGACATGAATTCATCGCTCCCCGGAACGGTAGCGTTCGATCAGCGCCTTTGTACGCGGGTCCTGGGGCTGGCTGAAGAGGACATCGGGCTTCGCCTCTTCGATGATTTGACCGTCTGCCATCACAAGGACGCGATCCGCCACTTCGCGGGCGAAGCCCATTTCGTGCGTGACAACCAGCATGGTCATGCCGTCTTTGGCGACTTTTTGCATAACGTTGAGCACTTCGCCGATCAGTTCGGGGTCGAGGGCGGAGGTGGGTTCGTCGAAGAGCATGACGCGGGGCTGCATGGTCAGGGCGCGGGCGATGGCGACGCGCTGTTTTTGTCCGCCGGAGAGGCGGTTGGGATATTCGTCCTTTTTGAAGAGCAAGCCGACGCTGTCGAGGTTTTGTTCGGCGAGTTCGATGGCTTGTTTGCGGTCCATGCCTTTGACCGTGACGGGTCCCTCGATGACATTCTCCAGCACGCTCATGTGCGGGAAGAGGTTGAACTCCTGAAAGACCATACCCGTCCGCAGGCGGATATCGTGAACTGCCTGACGGTGTTCTCGCGTTGTGCCGTTGTGAATTTCCACGCGGATGCCATCCACTTCAATGACGCCGCGCGAAGGGTCTTCCAGAAAATTGATACAGCGTAAGAGTGTGCTTTTCCCGGAACCGCTCCGTCCAATGAGGCAAACCACCTCACGCGGCTGAACCTCGATGGACACATCTTTCAGGACGTGCAACAGTCCAAAATATTTATCGAGATTCGAGATTTTGACAATGGGCGCCATGATTAACGGTCTCCTTTGGCAAGACGGGCTTCGATGATGCTTTGAACGTAGGTGAGGATGATGGTCATGAGCCAGTAGAAGACCGCCGCCATGATGAGCGCCTCGAGGTTGTTGAACTGGGCGCGCCCGACGCGGGTGGCGCGCCACATGATTTCGTGGACGAAGCCGGTGGCGGAAACCAGTGCCGAGTCCTTGGTCATGGCGATGAAGTCGTTGCCGATGGGCGGGATGGCAAAACGCAGCGCCTGCGGCAGGATGATGCGCTTCATCGTCTGCCAGGGAGTCATGCCGAGCGCCATGGCCGCTTCACGCTGACCGCGTCCGACGGAGGCGAGACCGGCGCGGAAGATTTCGCTCATGTACGCGCCGTAGTTGAGTCCCAGGGCAATCACGCCGGCGAACAAGCCGGTCAGGACGATGCCCAACTGCGGCAGGGCAAGGAAGAAGAAGAAGATTTGCAGATAGAGAGGCGTTCCGCGAATGAGGGAAACGTAGAACGTGCTGAGCGCGTAGAAGGGCGGGAATTTGGAGAGCCGTCCCAGCGCGGCAATCAGGGCAAGGACGATCGCCATCGAAATGGAGAGAAACGAAACCAGAAGAGTCTGCCACACCCCCCCTGCAATAAACGAAAGGTTTTTCTGCATGAATTCCAGGTTGAGCGAAATCGTGCGAATGCCGAGGATACTTTGCCCGCTGAAGAGATACACCAGGATGAGGAACAACCCTCCCCATGTGGCAGAGACCCACACGTTGAACTGACGCGATTTACGCAATTGCGCTTCGTAGAGAAGTTCGGCGTGCGTTTTTTGCAGGGCGGGGTCTGAATGCATGATGGCGCTCATGACGCTTTGCTCCTTTCGAAGAAGCCGGGGAACGTAGAAAAGGGAGGCGGTTACACCCCGCCTCCCCGAGATGGAGCGTTGGTCCTATTTGGGAGCCTGCGTCAGGTCTTCGCCCAGCCACTTGATAGACAGGGCAGAGAGGCGTCCGTCGCTGTGCATGGCGGTAAAGATTTTGTTGACCTCTTCGCGCAGACTGTCGGTGGGCAGGCTGGAAGATTTGTCGAACGCCGCGGCAAGTTCCTCGGAGTAGACCGGCGAACCCAGTTGAACCACCGGGAAGTCAGCCGCAATGTTGGCGTTGACCACCGTCATCGAAGTTACATAACCGACGAAATCCTCGCGTCCCGCGGCAATGGCTTGCGCACATTCCTGGTCGGTCGGGAGCGGCACAACGGTTACATTTTTAGGCGGCTGGGCATAAATGGACGATTCGGGCAGGCCCAAGCCCTCGAAATCGCCGCTCAGCCACTGCTCATAGGTGGTGGCGCTTCCGACGCACAGCGCCTGTCCTTCGAGGTCAGCCAGCGAGGTGATTCCCGCATCGGCACGAACCGCCACCACAGCGGGCGCATAGTAGTACGGCACGCTGAAGTTCAGCACTTGCTGGCGGGCGGTGGTGATGGTCATCGAGCCGATGCTCACATCCCATTTGTCAGCCCAGTTGCCGGCGGTGATGAGGTCCCAGTCGGGGGTGGCGAAGCAGGTTTCCACGCCAAGCCCCTCGCCCACCGCCTTCGCCACGTCCACATCGAAGCCCTGCATTTCGGCGGTGGTCAGAGCGTCGGCGGGGCATTTGGTGTCGGCAGGGCGCTGACCGTTGGTGTTGAGGAAGGATTGCGGTTCATAGTTTGGATCGGTGGAGACGAGAATGTAACCGCGTTGTTTGATCGCGTCCAGCAGCGTCTCCGCCTGTGCTGGTCCTCCTCCGCAGGCGGTCAGCACGAGAGCAGCAACTATCCCCACTACGAGAACATTGTATAGCTTTTTCATTTCTCCTCCAAAAAATGGAATTGGTTAAGGCAATTGGATTGCCTTACGACGTGTTTTAAGCATAGACTATTTTCCACAATTCTGCAAGGTTCAGATACCTTTTTTCGGATGGTAAAATTGCAGCATCATCATTGTTTTGGAGGCATAAAGTATGGCGGCTGTATTTCCGAGTAAGGAATGGCTGGAAGCGCTGGAGACAAGGCTGAACTCCGATGAACGCTATGCGGAGATTGCCAAAAACTGGGAGGGCGACCTGTTCTTTTTCATCGAACCGGAGGGAAACCTCAAAGAGCGGCTCACGTTCTATCTGGACCTGTGGCATGGCGCCTGCCGAAAGGTCGAATATCAGCCCGCGCCCGATTCTCACCCCAACCCCACCTTTACCTTGACTGCTTCATACAATAACATCACTGCCATCCTTTCAGGCAAACTGAATCCCATGACTGCCATGATGACCAGCAAGTTGAAGGTCAAGGGCAGTATGGGGTATATGATGCGCAACGTGCCAACCGTGCTGGACTTTGTCCGCGTGGCGCAGGAAGTGACAAAAGAGATCCTGTAGGGCAATTTTCCTGTTGCCTCATGTCATCCTATGCAGCCCATCCTCAAAATTAACCTGACTACGGCGCAGACCGAAGAATACATTGTTCCCGAACGCTGGACAAGGGACTTTTTGGGCGGCGCATCACTTGCTGCCCGCATTCTGTATGAATATCTGACACCTGACCTGGACCCGCTCTCACCCGAAGCGCCTCTGCTCTTTATGACGGGTCCGCTGACCGGTACATCCGGTCCCACAACGGGACGCTTCGTCATCTGCGGAAAGAGCCCGGCAACCGGTCTCTGGGCGGAATCCAACATTGGGGGCTTTTGGGGACCCGAACTGCGAAAAGCCGGCTACGACGGGTTGTGGATTACGGGAAAGGCTTCCGAGCCGGTGGTTCTCTGGTTAAACGGGAACAGGCTCGAGGTCCGACCGGCGGCGCATTTGTGGGGGATGGAAACCTATACAGCGCAGGAGAAGGTCAAAGAGGAGATTGGCGTCAAATCTGCCCGAGTCTGCGTGATTGGTCCGGCGGGAGAGCGGGGCGTGCTGTTTGCTTCGATCATGTGTGACCATGGCCGCATGGCTGGGCGGACAGGCTTAGGTGCGGTGATGGGATCGAAAAATCTCAAGGCGGTGGCGGTGCACGGAGAAGGGGAAATCCCCGTGTTCGATCTGGCGCGATATAAAGTGTTGCGTTCGGAGGCAAACCGCAAATTGCGCGAGGATAACGAAGCGAAAGTGCTTCGTGAATTGGGAACGGCAAGCGCGGCAAATTATGCGGAATATCTCGGCGCGATGCCGGTCAAGTATTTTTCGAGGGGGTCATTTCCGGCTGTGGATGAGGTTTCCGGCGCGAAAATGACGGAAAGTATTCTGGTGGGGCAGAGCGCCTGTCAGGGGTGTGTGATTGCCTGCGGGCGGGTGGTGAAACTGCCGGGTGAGTCGGTGAAGCGCAAAGGTCCCGAACATGAGACGATGGTCGGCTTTGGCGCGAATCTGTTGAACGATAATCTGCCGTCCATTGTGGCGCTGGGCGAATTGTGTGACCGCTATGGCATGGATACGATCAGCACGAGCAACACCATTGGGCTGGCGTTTTCTTTGTACGAAAAGGGAGTGATTACGAAGGAGGACACGGGCGGTATCGAGTTGAACTGGGGCGACGTGAATGCGATTGAGCAGCTTGTGCGCCTGACGGCTTCGCGCCAGGGGTTTGGCGATTTGCTGGCGCTCGGCTCGAAACGCTTCGGCGCGCACTTCGGCGCCGAAGAGGAAGCCGTGCAGGTAAACGGCCTCGAGGTTGCGTATCATGATCCGCGCGGGGTGTCGGGTATGGCGCTTTCTTATGCGACCAGTCCGCGCGGGGCATGCCACAACCAGTCCGATTACTTCTTTGTAGATTGGGGTCATTCGCGCGAAGAAATCGGCATCGAGTTCATGGATCGTCACGCGCAGGCAGAGAAAGCCGCTAATGTCGCCCGCCATCAGAATTGGCGCTCGGTGGATAACGCCCTCGTGACTTGTATCTTTGCCAATGTGGGTGCGCTGGAAAAGGCGGACCTCATCAACGCCGCCTGCGGGCTGGACTGGTCGGTGGCGGAATTGATGAGGTTCGGTGAACGCTCGTGGAATTTGAAGCGCGCCATCAATAACCGTATGGGGTTGACCGCTCGAAACGATATATTGCCGAAGGCGTTACTGACTCCCATGCCCGATGGCGGCTCGGCGGGATTTGTTCCGGATATCGAAGGAATGCTCTTCGCGTATTATGCCGTGCGCGGCTGGGACGAGGCGACCGGCAAACCGACACGCGAGAAGTTGACCGACTTGGGGCTGGAGGATGTGGCGCGGGATTTGTGGGGGTAAACACCGTTTGATTTTTGTAAGAGACAGGCGGTAAGAGGCGGCCCTTGCAGTACAATTCCCGCACTCATTGGAGAGAACCATGAAACTTGTCACTGTCACACAAATGCAGGCAATCGAAAAGGAAGCCGATTCCAACGGCTTGACCTATGATCAGATGATGGAAAATGCCGGTCAGGGGCTGGCAGATGTGATCCTGAATCTGTTCGTTGACGAACCCGAACCCGAAGCGGCCGGCTTGGTGGGGCCGGGTAACAACGGCGGCGACACGCTGGTCGCGTTGACCGCTCTGCTCGAAGAAGGCTGGAAGGCAAAGGCATATCTCGTCAAGCGCAAAAAGGACGCGCTCGTCAAACGCTTCATCGAAGCGGGCGGCGAGGTCATTGCCGGCGAAAATGCCTTCGAAAAACTGGCGGAAGCCATCGAAACGGCGGAAGTCCTGCTCGATGGCGTGCTTGGCACGGGCGTCAAACTGCCCTTGAAAAAGGATGTCGCCGAACTGCTCGCGGAGGTCAACGATATTCTGGACAGCCTGGAAGAGGAGGCGCCCCTTGTGGTGGCTGTGGATTGCCCCAGCGGCGTGGACTGCGACAGCGGCGAAGTGGCGGAAGAAGTCATCCCCGCCGACATCACTGTCACGATGGCGGCGGTCAAACAGGGGCTGGTGAAACTGCCCGCCTTCGAATATGTGGGCGAACTCAAAGCAGTGGACATCGGTCTGCCTGCAGATTTGCCCTCCCTGCAGGCGGTCACCACCGAAGTTGCAGAGGAAGAGTCCGTTGCCGCGCTGCTGCCGGAGCGTCCGCTTGAGGCGCACAAAGGCACGTTCGGCACGGCGCTCATCGCGGCAGGGTCGGTCAATTTTACAGGAGCCGCCCTGCTGGCGGGTGAGGCGGCGTACCGCGTCGGCGCGGGGCTGGTGACGCTGGCGGTGCCGGCTCCCCTGCACGGGGCGCTGGCGGGTCAATTCCCCGAAGCGACCTGGGTTCTGCTTCCACACGAAGCGGGGCGCATCTCTGAAACTGCCTCGGATGTGCTGGCAAAAAATTTCGAGAAAGCCAGCGCCCTGTTGATCGGTCCTGGCTTTGGAACTGAAGCGACCACCAAAGTCTTCCTCGAAGACCTGCTTGCGGGCAGGTCGGCGCAGAAAAAGGCTCCAGCGCGGATCGGGTTCATTCATCAGGAAAACAGCCCAACGTCTGAGAGTGAAGCGAAACTTCCGCCGCTGGTGATTGACGCAGACGGGCTGAAGCTGCTGGCGCAAATCAAAGACTGGGCGTCGAAACTCCCCCCGCTTTCCATCCTCACGCCACACCCCGGTGAAATGTCTGTGCTGACGGGGTTGTCGAAGGAGGAAATTCAGGAGAACCGTCAAACGGTGGCGCTGAAATATGCGAAGGAATGGGGGCATGTGGTGGTGTTGAAGGGCGCTTTCACGCTGATTGCCGCCCCCGATGGACGCCTGACCCTCATCCCTGTTGCCACGCCTGCCCTTGCTCGCGCTGGGACAGGCGATGTTCTGGCGGGACTGATTGTGGGACTGCGCGCTCAGGGCTTGGAACCCTACGACTCTGCCGTCGCCGGAGCCTGGATCCACGCCCAAGCCGGGCTCTACGCTGCCGACGACCTGGGCACCACCGCTTCTGTGCTGGCAAGCGACGTTTTGAACTCGGTGCCGGATGTGTTGAGTGATCTCGAGTAACAGTCGCAGGTTTGCAGGTTAGAACGTTCCCACTTTCAAACGTTTCACCCCCGAATCAAAAAGAGGAGCCTGCGCCACAGACTCCTCTTTTCATAGACTTACGCATAATAGACGTTCTCTAACGTCGCTTACACAATCCGCACGTTAGAGAACGCGCTCTACGCAAGGTTTTGCGTAAGTCCTATTTCATTTACCCATTACCCCTTAAGAAATTCTTCCAGAGCCGCTTTGCTGATGCGGTACGCGTTGCCGAGTTTCTTTGCCTTCAGGTCACCGGCTTCGATGGCGGCTTTTACGTCTTCTTCAGAGACTTTGAGGATAGCCGCCGCCTCGGAGGGGGTCATCACGTCCGGAATACCTGCCGCCGCACCGCCTCTGCCGCCGGATTGCTGTCCCTGCTGTTGCTGCATTGCGCCGGAGGTTGCCTGCTGCATCAGGTTGCCAATGCCCATCCCAGCACCGATGCCTGCCGTGAGACCCGCCCCGCCGCTGGGGTTTTGGGCGGCGTCGCGCATGGCATCTGCGGCTTGCAGTTGGGTATAGGTTGCCATGTCGAGCATACCCATGTCGCGCAGTTCCTGCGCCGATTTGCTGGACGGCTTGAGGTTGCCGATGTAGAACGACTTCAGCGTCAGCCCGAGCGCTTCGAAATCATCCTGCGCCTTCGCCCGTACCGCCGCGCCGACCTCTTCCGTCAGCCCGATAAGTTCCACCACGCTCTTGGCGGAGGTTGTTTCGCCCAGCACATCCTGGAGCGTGGAAAGCAGCATGGTCTTCAAGCGGTCTTCGATGTCTGCCGTGCGGTAGGCGCCTTGCGTGCCGACAACCTGTGTCACGAACTGCTGCGGGTCCTTCACCTGAAACGAGAACGTGCCGAAGCCCTGCAAGAGCGCCACGCCCAACCCCATGCCCGGGTTGCGGACGATGATTGGCTGCGGCGTGCCCCACTTCTCGTTGGCAAACTCCTTCATCGAGACAAAGTACACCTCCGCCGGAAAAGGCGTGCGTTCGTTGAACAGTTTGCCAAGCAGGTTGATCAACAGGGGGATGTTTGCCGTGGTCAGCGTGTGGCGTCCGCCGCGGAACACGTCCAACGCCTGCCCATCGCGGAAGAACACCGCCGCCTGCGCCTCACGCACGATCAACTGCGAACCGATGCGATAATCACCGATGCCCTGCTCCGGAAAGCGATGGACGATTTCACCCTGCATCTCGCTCGCATATTCGATAACATCAAAAACTCTCGCCATGATTTTTCTCCTTTTTGAAGACCGTTGTTTCGATTATAGCCCATCAAACTTGTTGGTCAAGAACCGTTTTTCTTATTTCTCTACGAAAAAAGCCCCGGCAGGTTTCTCTCTTCTGCCGGGCGCAGGTTACTCTTTCATCATCTTTCCCGTCCCCCTGTTGCGCAGCATCAGAATTTCCGCCAGGATGCTGACGGCAATCTCTTCGGGTGTTTCGGCGTTCAACTCCAAGCCAATCGGCGAATGGACTTTCTGGATCCAATCGTCGGGGATGCCCTGTTCTTTCAGCGCTTTGACCGTCGTCAGCCAGCGGCGCTTCGAGCCGATGACGCCGATATACGCCGCCTGCGACTGAAGCAAAGCCGGCAACCCCGCCGCGTCAATGCTGGACCCTCGGCTGGTGACCACCAAATAAGTCTGGCGCGTCACTTTGAGTTGATTCGGCAACTCTGCCATCGGGCAGGGATAGTAAGCATCGGCACCCGGCACGGCTTCGGGAGTGCAAAACTCCGCGCGGTCATCGCTGACCGCCACACGAAAGCCGAGCCATTTGGCGAGGTGAACAACCGCCTTGCCGACATGTCCACCGCCGATGACGACGATCATGGGAGCAGGAAGAATGGGTTCCACAAACACCTCCACCGTTCCGCCGCACACACCGGGGTCGCCGCGGCTGGGGTCCACCATGGTGTAATGCAGCAGGCGCGGCTGACCGTCGCTGATTGCCATCCAGGCTTCATCGAGAACCCGGTGCTCCAGATCCCCGCCGCCAACCGTGCCGATGAACCTGCCGTCGGGATAAACAAGCATCTTACTCCCCACATGCCGCGGCGTGGAACCTTCACTTTTCACCACGGTACACAGCGCGGCAGATTCGTTGCTCTTTTCCAGTTCGGAGATGGCTTGGTGGATGGATTTTGTCATAACAAGTTCAGGGCGTGCAAGGATGCGGATGGGTACGGAGAATATCGAAAATTTCAAGTAATCCGCGTATTCTGCGGCTCATCCCATCGGCATGTGATGTTTCGCAGCGTAGTGCCCCGTCAGGTAGTGAGACAACTGCCGCTCGAGGTCGGTCAACAGGCTCGACGCGCCGAAGCGAAACAAATGAGGCAGCAGCCATTCGTCGCCGAGTTCTTCTTTCATCAGGAATTGCCAGTTCATCGCCTGCTTGGCGAAACTGATTCCGCCTGCGGGTTTGAAGCCGACCTTGTAACCAAAGCGGTCGAGATATTCGCGAATGGCGCGCGTCATTACCAAACTCACTTCCAGCGTCGCATTGACCGATTCCTTGCCCGTCGAAGTCTTGATGAAATCCGACCCTGCCATCATCGCCACAAGGCTGGCTTGATAGACCTGCTTGAGCGTGCCGAGATCGCCCGTCGCTAAAATCGTTTTCATGTGTGCGTCGCCGCAGGCTTTGCGGAATTGAACAAGTTCATCGTAGAGGGCGCGCCAGTCGCCTGTCAGCACATGGGTGCGGGCAATGACCACGTCAATTTCACGCGCGCCGGCTTCCACCGCCTGCTCGATCTCCTGGATTCGTTGCGGGAGCGGCGTTTGTCCCGCGGGAAATCCGGTTGCAACAGAGGCGACGGGAATATCTGTGCCTCGCAACGCCTCCACCGCGTCGCGGACGCGGTTCGGGTACACACAAACCGCGCCGACCGTGATCTTCTCACCATCCACGCCAAGTCTTTCGAGCATGTCAGGGCGGATGGGCTGTCTGGCTTTGGAACACAAGCGATGGACACGTCCGGGCGTGTCGTCTCCCGAAAGCGTCGTCAGGTCAATGCAGGTGATGGCGCGCAACAGCCAGGCGGCTTGCCAATCTTTCTTCACGGTGCGGCGAGCGGCAAGGGTGGCAACGCGCCTCTCCACTGCGCTCTTATTGACATGCGCGCCCGCCACCCAATCCAGGTCGAGAGGTGTGCCGGGGTTTCGGTTGTGACTGCCTGTCATGTAAACTCCAAATTAGTTTCCGCCCTGATTATACAGCAGTATAGGTCCGTCCGTTTTTTTCATTCAGCCGCTTTAAAAAAGCCGCCTCCCCTCGAACGAGAGGTGGCTTTTTCGTTCAAAGAGCGTAGCCGACGTTCGCTAACGTCCCCGTCGTATACCTACTTCCTCATCGCAATCGGTTTCAAATACGAATCGAGCAGTTCGTCCATCCGCGCCAGCGACTCGCACACGAAAAGCATCGGGTTGAAGGCATAGACTGTCTTCGGAATGCGCGCGATGGTCTCGATGTCGAACGGCGCGATGATCACCTCGCCGCCGAACATACCCTCCTGCTTGATGCCGAGATTCTTGTACAAGCCGAGCACCACATTCCAGCCTTCGTCGGCGGAGGACATCTGCCCCTTTTGGTGAAGCGCGTTCACGCCGTCAATGATTCGATGCAGGTTGGTCCTGTTGGCTTCAAAGTGCGCGTACAACTGCGGGTAGATGGGCTTGGTGTAATCAATCACGTTGTCGCGTCCGAGGCGGTAGAACTCCATAATCGTGCGCGTCAACTCCTTGCGCCCCGAAATGATGCCCGCCCCAAAAACTTTGAAGCGGTTCCCCTGCACCACCAGACCAAACTCCGTGCTGTACCATGCCAGCCGTTTGATGACTTCTTTCTCCTCTGCTGTTGCCTTCATATAGGCGGGCGCAAACTTGTCTTCGATGTCGGCATAAAACTTTTGCGTGAGGAACGGCAGGTGACCGAAGATGTCGTGGAACATGTCGGGTTCGGGAGTGAACTCCATCTGGTCGCGCGTGCGCAGGTAATCGGTGATGAGGAAGACTCGCTGGGCAAACTTCTTGTACCAGTCGTCGGCAAGCGTGTAGCGCACCACCGTCCGCACGACGCGCCAGCCCGTGCGCGGTGTGATGTGTCCGTTCAGGTGCGCCACCGTCGGAATATGATACGGGTCAAGCTCCAGCAATTCCAGCCCGCGATGATACTCGGCGCAAAGATGTTCCATCAAATATGGCTGGTGAATGCCCGCGAACAAATCCGCCCAAATGGCGTGCTGTTCGGCTGAAAAAGAAATTTCCTGCGTTTCGGCTGTGTATTCCTTTGTGGGGTCAATCTGTTGTGCGGCAATATCCCCTGTGTAAATCGGAGTTTGATTCCTGTCCATGGTTCACCTTTCTGAGGTTATGGGTCGAGAACTCAAATCACCTTGCGAAGAGAATATATCACCGCGAGGCGGGCGCGTCAAGAAGGCGACAATTCCCGTTCGATTTGGCGGAATAAGAATGCAGTAAAATCTTGGCATGCCCGAAGAACCTCTGCGCGGTAAAACCGCCCTCATCACCGGCGCCGCCCGCCGCATCGGACGACGCCTTGCCCTCGCCTGCGCCCGTGCAGGAGCCGATGTGGTCATCCACCATGCTCATTCGGATTTTGACGCCGAATCCCTGCGCACCGAAATCAACAGGCTCGACCGCCAAGCCTGGGTTTTCAAAGCGGATTTGACCGATTCATCCCACACCGAAAGCCTGATTCCCCTCATCAGCCGCATCGCCCCGATTCATTTCCTCATCAACAACGCCGCCATCTTCGAGCCGCTGACCCTCGACTCCGCCTCCCTCGACGACTGGAACCGCCACCTCGCCCTCAACCTGACGGCGCCCTTTCTGCTCAGTCAAGCCTTCGCCCGTCAGGCGGAGGCGGGCGGGCGCATCGTCAACATTCTGGATTGGCGCGCCCTGCGCCCCGGAGCGGATCATTTCCCTTACACCGTCAGCAAGTCGGCGCTGGCGGCGATGACCAAATCCATGGCGGTTGCGCTCGCGCCCAGGATAACCGTCAACGGGCTGGCGCTGGGAGCCATCCTGCCGCCAGCAGACGGAAACGTCAGTCCAGAGATCACGAAGAATATCCCAATGAAACGCTGGGCGGCGGAGGGCGAGATCGAGCAGGGATTACTTTTTCTGCTCACCTGTCCCGCCTATATCACGGGCGAAATCATCCACGTGGACGGAGGCAGGCATTTGGTTTAGCGGGACAAGCAGAAAAAGCGTCCCGAAGGTTGGCTTTACCGCCCACATTGCCCTTTGTAAAACCTTTGGGACGCTTCACCAGGGTAAACGTGTTTTCTGGCTATACGAAATTAAAGGAATATTCAAACCATGGACAAAGTCATCATCAAGAACCTGCTCGCCCGCGGAATCATCGGCGTCCGCGACTGGGAACGCAAACGCCCTCAGGACATCCTCATCAACATCACCCTCTTCACCGACACCCGCCGCGCGGCGCAAACGGACGATCTCAACGATTGCGCCGATTACAGCGCCATCACGAAAAAGGTACAGGAACACGCCGAAAGTGTCGGTCGTTTCACCGTGGAGGCGCTGGCGAACGACCTGGCAGGCATCTGCCTCGCGCAAAGCAACGTCCAGCGGGTGATTGTGCGCGTGGAAAAGCCGACGGCCGTGCGCTTTGCCGAGTCGGTGGGCGTGGAGATCGAACGCAGCCGCGATGCGTGAGTTGCATTTTGCATATTTGAATCTCGGTTCGAATATCCAGCCTGAGACTCATCTGGTCAGGGCTGTGGAGTTGCTGCATGACTATGGCGAAGTGCTGAAGGTCTCCAGCGCATGGGAGTCGAAGTCGGTGGGCGCAGAAGGACCGAATTATTTGAATGCCTGCGTGCTGTTCCAAACGGGGTTGAGGCAGGTCGAATTGAAAGAGACGATGATCCGCCCCATCGAGGCGCAGTTGGGAAGGCGGCGCAGTGAGAATAAGTTTGCTCCGCGCACGATTGATATTGATATCGTGCTGTTCGATGACCAGCCCTATAACGACAAATTCTGGCGGTATGCCTTTGTGATTGTCCCGCTGGCAGAGATTTACCCCGAGTATCAAAATCCGCTGTTGGGAGAGCCGCTCCTGCAAACGGCAGCGCGCCTCCGCTCGCAAGTGTGGATGGAGGTGCGTCCCGAAGTATTAAGTCGTTTTGCCGGAGCAGGCTGAAGGTCAGAATTGAAGCGGTTTGGCGCCGCGCGAGATGTTGTCCAAGAATTCCTGTCTCGTCGCCAGGTTGGCGCGGAAGGCGCCGTGCATCGCCGAGGTCGTCATGCGGGCATCGTGTTTTTTGACACCGCGCATCATCGAGCAGAGGTGGATGGCTTCCACAACCACCGCCACGCCCTGCGGCTGGAGGGTTTTCTGCAGGAAGTCAGCGATCTGACGTGTCATGCGTTCCTGCACTTGCAGACGGCGGGCGTACATATCTACAATGCGGGGGATTTTGGAAAGCCCAATCACTTTGCCCGCAGGCAGATAGGCAACATGCGCCCGCCCAAGGAAGGGAAGCATGTGATGCTCGCACAGGCTGTAGAATTCGATGTCGCGCACGATCACCATTTCGTCGTAGGTGATATTGAACAAAGCGCCGTTAATGACCTTTTGCGGATCCATGGCATAACCGCTGAGCAGTTCGGTAAACATGCGCGAGACGCGATGGGGCGTGTTTTTCAATCCTTCGCGCTCCGGGTTTTCGCCCAGCGCTTTGATCATGTCATATACCAATCCCTGAACTATATTCACCTCCACGTTGGTGGGAGTGACTTCAATATCGTCCAAGTCTTCGTTGAATTCCATTCGAGCTCCTTCGAGAAACACAGTGGCGCTCGCGGCGCCACTGGTTTTTCTGCCTTATGAGAAAGTCCTAACCGACTACAGGCTCGATTAAACCGTAGGTGCCGTTGCGGCGTTTATACAACACCTGGATGGAATTCTGCTCGGCGTTGAAGAAGACGAAGAAATTATCGTGACCGAGCAGTTTCATCTGTTCCACCGCTTCGTCCTCGGTCATGGGAACCAGTTCGAATTTCTTGCGCCGGGCGATCAGCGGAAGCAGTTCACCGGTTTCGTCCACGGGCCATTCTTCCTCTGCCACTTCCGCCGCCGAACGTCCGTCTCCGCGTCCGCGATAGTGTTTGCCTTTGTAGCGTTCGATTTGCCTTTGCATCTTGTCGAGAGCGGTGTCGAAAGCGGAGTGGACATCATCCGAGCGTTCCTCGGTGCGCAAAATGAAACCCTTTCCGCGTACGGTGATTTGCGCAACCTGCCGGTCGGTGGCGTTTCGAGCGGTTTTGACATGAGACAATTCGACTCGGACTTCGTCAATTTCCTGAAGGTAGCGATCCAATTTGGCGGCTTTTTTTTCAACATATTCGCGCGTATTGTCGGTAAGCCGCATGTTACGAGCAAGAACTTCCATTTTGTTCGACATTGCGAACCTCCTGAAAAGGTTATCAACGACGCGGCGGCGTCATTGTCAAACACGATTCAGATCGTGATGAGACAGGGCACGGGCAATGGTGAGGGCATAAACATCCTTTGCGCCAGCCGCCAACAAAGCCTCGGCGCCGGATTGAAGCGTGGAACCGGTGGTCGCCACATCATCCATCAAAAGGACAGACTGGCCGTTCACGATTGCCGTATTCGCCTGATATGCTTTCGAGACGTTTTCCCTGCGCTGGGCAATCTTCAAGCCAACCTGAGAGCGGGTCTCGCGGGATTTCCGTAAGCCGTGCGGGGCGTATCGTATTCCAAGTTCATAGGCAAGCGGCCGCGCCACCAGGGCAACCTGATTATACCCTCGCTCTCTGAGACGCTTTTTGCCCAAAGGGACAGGAATCAGAAGTTCCACAGGAAACCCCAATGAATGCACAAAGCCTGCCATTTGTTGCGCAAGCGCGTCTCCAATTCCGATGTTGCGGCGATATTTTAGAGCATGAAGAGCATTCTGCACCGGAAAATCAAAAACCGCCCAAGATCGCAACGCCCGGTATGCGGGAGGATTCGATCTGCAAGAATCGCAAAAGACAGCCCCTTTCGTCGGTATTCCGCAAATTTCACAGAGCGGTTTTTCGAGCCGCGGTACGCGTGACTGACAATCATGGCACCAGCGGGACCCGGGTTTGCCGCACCCTCCACAAGCAGGCGGGAAAAGGAGATCAATCCCGCTCCAGGTCCATCGCCAAATACGATACAACCACAGAATTTTAGACACAAGCAGGTTACGTCAATGAGCTATCCAAGGGAAATCATGATTTGTAATGCAGCCGGGGTCAAAATGATGATCATGATAGTTGGGAACATCAGAAACGCCATCGGCAGAACCATCTTTACCGGGGCTTTGTGTGCCTCTTCTTCAGCGCGCTGGCGGCGTTTCACACGCATCTGGTCGGATTGAATGCGCAGGATTTTTGCCATGCTGACACCGAGCTGTTCACTTTGTATGATTGCCGCCACAAAACTTGTCATTTCCGTAATGTCCAGACGGTCAGCCATATCTCTCAAAGCGTCCCTGCGGGGTTTGCCAAGCTGGATTTCGCGAATCACACGGGCAAAAGCCAGGGAAAGCTGGTTATCCCATTTTTCACTGACCTTTGACAGCGCCGCATCGAACCCCAGCCCCGCCTCGACACAGATGGTCAGAAGATCCAATGCGTCGGGCATTGCCTTGCGAATTTCCTTCTGGCGATTGGTGATCTTGCTCGTCAGCATCAGATGCGGCAGGAAAAATCCGCCAAATGTTGCGCCAAAGATATATAAAGCATTGTCGCTGAGATTCGGGGTCTCGCCCAGCATCGCCAACGCTGTGATCAAACCGCCAAAGACAACGCCCAAAATAAACCGAATAGCGAGAAAGGTTGCAGCATCAATGGGCCAGGGGTTCCCAGCGAGTTCCATTTTCCTGGCGGTATCCTGAATCGCCTTTTGAGGGGTGAAACGCGCCGAAATCTCGCCGATTTTCCTGATGATCGGAAAAATGACACGCTCGGAAAACGGTTGCGAAAGTTCGATTTCTTCGAGCGATGCGACTTCCCCGCTTTGAAGGTATTCAGCGAGGCGGGCTTGCAGGGGGTCTTCTTCCTCTTCGGCTCTTTGCCGCAGACTCACCGATATCACGCCAATGACAATCAACAGGATAAACAGGATACCGGCGATAATCAAGATCGCAGTCAGGTTCATAACTACACCTCTATATCCGCTATCTTCATCATGACGAAATAGCCTGCGAGGATCAACCCGACAATGACGGCAATCGCAATGATCCCGCAAAGGGGCTGTCCAAGAAACGGGTTCGGGGCAAAGAACGTTCCAATGTATTCAGGGCTGATAAACCAAAGTGCAAGTCCTAATCCCAGAGGGATCAGCGAAAGAATCGTACCCGAGGCACGAACATTGGCGGTCATTACCCGGATTTCCCCTTTGATTCTTACGCGTTCACGAATGGTAAAGGAAATGGTATCCAGAATTTCAGAAAGATTACCACCCACTTCCCTCTGCACATTAATGGCAGTAATCACAAAATCAAGGTCGTCGCTCGGAATACGACGAAAAAGGTTTTCGAGCGCCTTTTCCATCGGAATTCCAATCTGCATTTCCTGCACCACACGGCGAAATTCATCGGAAATCGGGGAGGGCAATTCGCGGCTGACCGCTTCCATTGCCTGCATGGTCGAATAACCGGCGCGCAGACCGTTAACCATAAGGTTCAACATATCGCCCAGCTGGTCGTCGAACTTTCTGATTCTGGCAACCTGCTGACGCTTCACATAGAAACGCGGCACAAAAAAACCCACCACAGCACCGATCAGAAAAGAAATCAAACCTCCATTCGGTTGGAGAATAAACGCAATCAAGCCCAATCCGAGAGTGGAGATGAAGACCAGGGCATAATACTCGGCGACTTTAAATTTGAGATCTGCGCGCGCCAGTTCGCGCGCCACCCGGTCGCCCATGGATGAACTTGCGACCCGGCGATTGATCCATTCTGTAACCAGCGAACGAGCCGCCGCGTCGCTGGTCTCCTTCGAAACTTCGTCCTCGCCCAATTGACCCAGGCGTTCGTCCACCAATGATCGTTCGCTGGCGATGGTGACCACCACGCCGATGATCAGGAGGATCAGGATCAAAACGCCGCCAATCAAAAGTAGATTCATAGCCTCAACCCGTCGGCATACTAATAACGACGACGCTCGCCGATGCCAAAGATGGACGGCGGCAGATTAATTCCCGCCGCTTCGATCTTGTCCATGAATTTCGGTCTAAGCCCCGTCGGGCGCAAACGACCGATTACCTTGCCCGCTTCCACGCCCGTTTGTTCGAATACAAACAGATCGGTCATGGTGATCACATCGCCCTCCATGCCGCTGACTTCGGTGATATGCGTCACCTTACGCGTACCGTCGCGCATGCGAGCCTGTTGGCAGATGACATCAATGGCGCTTGCCGCCTGTTCACGAATGGCGCGTACGGGCAAATCCATGCCCGCCATCAAGCACATGGTTTCCACACGAGAGAGGGCATCGCGAGGCGAGTTGGCGTGGGCGGTGGTCATCGAGCCGTCATGACCCGTGTTCATCGCCTGGAGCATATCCAAAGTCTCTCCGCCGCGGCATTCACCCACGATGATCCTTTCGGGACGCATACGCAGGGAGTTGATCACCAGGTCACGAATTGTAATTTCGCCGCGCCCTTCGATGTTGGGAGGACGCGATTCCAAAGTCACGACATGTTCCTGGCGCAACTGCAGCTCGGCGGCATTTTCGATCGTGATGATTCTTTCGTCGTCGGGAATAAACCCGGACAATATATTCAACAGGGTCGTTTTTCCCGAACCTGTGCCGCCGGAAATCAGGATGTTCAAGCGGGCTTCCACGCACGCCTTCAGGAATTGGACGGCTTCATGCGTGATCGAGCCGAATTGAATGATTTGTTCGACAGTAATCGGGTTTTTCGAGAATTTGCGGATGGTCAGGGTGGGACCGACGAGGGAGATGGGGGGGATGACGGCATTCACACGGGAACCATCCGGCAGGCGCGCATCCACATACGGGCTGGACTCGTCAATACGACGTCCCAGCGGTGCGACGATGCGATCAATGACACGCATGACATGGTCGTTGTTTTCGAAAGTCACCGGAACGCGGTGCAATTTGCCCTTTCGTTCGATGTACACGTTCTTCGGTCCGTTCACCATGACTTCGGTGATGGTGTCGTCTTCCAACAATGGCTGCAATGGACCAAGACCGAGTATTTCTGCGGCGATTTGTTCGAACAAACGGGCACGTTCGGGCCTCGACAAAACAATGTTTTCTTCGGCAAGTATTTGCTCGAACAGGTCTTGAATGGTCCGACGCACCTCATCGGTCCGCGTAATATCCATGGTGGGATCCAGTTCGGAGAGAAGTTTATTCTGCACGCGCGTCTTGAGGTCGAAGTAGGAACCGGCTTGCGGAGAGGTAATCGGCGCGTTCACTCGCCTCGATTGCAAAGAGGACAGGCGCGAGCCCTCGCCTTCCTGTCCGGAAGATTGTCCCCCTCCTGAAGAAGAACCTCCCTGTCCCTGTTCAATTCTCTTTAGAAGAGACATATCTTTTCATCTCCTTAAACGTACAAATAAAACGCGGGTTATCCGTTGCCCGAATTTTGTGCGGCAATTCTCGTGCGAACCGCGTCGGCAAGGGATGCCACGCCGCGCGCAATCGGCTGGCTCTTATTATCCAGGACAAAAGGAACGCCACGGTTGACCGCCTTGACCGCCGTGGGGTCGTCGGCGGGGATGACCAGGACGACCTCCTGTTTCAGATTTTCCGCCACGCGTTCGGGGGTGATGTTGACCTTTTTGTCGAAGCGATTCATGATGAACATGACCCGGTCGCGAGGCACCCCAAGATTCTGCAATACATCCAGGAAGAGGCGGCAATTTTTGATGGCGGGAATATCCTGCGTGGTAACCAGCACGATGAGATCGCTAACGTCAATGGTCCCCAGTGTAAGGTCGGTAAGAATGGGCGCAGTATCCACAATCACATAGGCATACAATTGGGTCAGATACTCGAGCAACTTTGAAAATTGATTGCTGGTAATCTTTTCGGCATATTCGGGACGGGTGGGGGCGGCCAGAATGTGCAAGCCCGACGCCGAATGTTTGACCATGACTTCTTCGACAATATCGGCATCCAGTTCGTCGGCGCGTGGAGCGAGATCCAGCACGGTATTCTTGCCTTGTTCATTGACAAAGACCGCCACATCGCCGAATTGAAGATTGCCGTCCACCAGAACGACTCGGGTATCGGGGTTGTGTAAAGACAAAGCGAGGTTTACAGCCAGGGTGGTACATCCGGTACCGCCTTTGGGGCTGTAGACCACCACGATTTTTCCTTTCGGTCCTCCATAACTTGCAGCGATTCCCGGCACGCCGGGAATTGGAGCGACTTGCACACGGGCGGCTTTCGACTTTTCGACCTGCGCCATTTGTCCGGCACGGCGTATTGCAGAAATCAACTCGTCGCCCATGGGAGGCTTGGTCAAAAAATCGCGCGCGCCAGCCAGCATGGCGCGACGCATATAATTCTGGTCGCTTTGCACCGATAGAATGATCACCTGGATAGCCTGGTGCTTTGCGCGGATCGCCTCTGTCGCGGCGATGCCGTCCATATCCGGCATGTTGATGTCCATCAAGACGACATCCGGGTTTAGGTCTTGTGAGGCTTGAATCGCCTCTTTACCGGTGCGAGCCACTCCAACCACTTCGACATCTCCTTCGAATTGAAGGAGTTTCTTCACGTTCTCGCGCGTTTCAGAGACGTCATCCACAATCAGTACGCGAATTTTTTCACCCGGCATATTGGAGCACCTCAAACATGCTATTGTTGCGGCAGATCGTTGGGTAATACGGGCGGGGCGAGTAAATCAATGCGATTATTCTGGGCATAAGGAAGTTTGGACGGCAGGGAGATATTGTATTGCGTCAGGATACTGGTCAACGTGGCAGATTGCGCGTCGATCCGCGAGTTGTCGTTCGGGTTACGCAGAGCCATGGAAAACACTGCCCCGCTGTACACAAAATAGTTCAAGGCAATCGAGTCCTGCGGCGAAACCATCAACGTGATGATATCGGGTTTTTGGTTCGTCTGGGTGGTTACGGCAGGCGCGTTCGGGTCCTGTTGTGTCTGGGTGGTCACAGGCTGTGGCTGATCGAGTTCGAAATCCCCCAGATTCAACACAACGACATCCTGCAGAACGATCTGACAGACCAAACGGGGACGTTGGGGTTCGGAGGGAACCACATAGATTGGTTTTTGGAAAGTTGGGTCGAGTTCGGTGCGACCTTGACGCGCTGGCTGCTCCTGGGTAAGGGGGTCTATAGTAATCGTCGCCCGGGCGTCGGCAGGGAAGAAGATGTCGCTCATCGAGGAAAGGTAATTGGGAAGTATGGTCTGATACGCCGGATCAACATCCACCAAGGTCATACAGATATTCACGTTGATATGCGCGCCCGTTGTGATGGAATATGCCGCCGTGGAAAGGCGATCGGCGGGAATGGATACTGCCACCATGCCCGCGGGAACCTGCAAAGACCAGCGCGGCGGAGGCAGGTCGCCGGGACCAGCGCCGACCATAGAGGAGGTAATCAAGGTGCCTTGTTCAAGCGAAAAACGGGCGGTTTGACCGACCAGATTTTGTTCCTCGCCCACCTCGAACATGACTTCCGCAACATTCTCCGGCGGTAATGAGAAGGTGCTCAACATTTCCTGGGTGATTTCCGTGCCTTGAGGAATGTTCTGCGCGGCATAATAAACCTGCCTGGTCACCGTCTCAGTGACAATGACCGACGGTCCTCCTCCTCCGCCCAGAATTTGAGGTCCGATGGCGAAGTACACCAAAGCGAGACCGACAAATACGATCAAAACGAGCAACAACAAAATTCTTCCGCGACGCATAGGATATTCTCCTTCTACAGTCTTCGCCTGGTATTCTGGCGAATGTGTCAGTTAATTATTATACAGTATAACCCCAAAACTTGAACGACCTTTTGGTAAAAAAGTAAGGCTCCGCCGCCTGACAGAGCCGAAATCGTGCCCAATTTTGCGCGATCGGGTCCTACGAACGGGCAGGAACCGTAAATGTGACTCGTGTGCCTCTTCCGATGGAGCTATCCACATCGAAAGACCCGCCCAGCATTTCCGCCCGCTCGCGAATTAACTTGAGCCCAAGGCTGTTTCCCTGCTGGACCGCGTCCGGGTCGAAGCCCCGTCCATTATCATCCACGCTGACGCGCACCCGATCGTCACCCATGTCCAGCATTACCTTGACCTGGGTTGCCTGGCTGTGACGGGCGGCATTTCCTAATAATTCCTGAAGAGCTCGAAACATCATCACCTCCAGATAAGGTTCCAGCCGCCGTTCGTTGCCTGTTACCGTTACGATTACATCCAATGAGGCTTGTTCCTTGAACGCATCCGCGTAGCGGCGGACGGTCGGCACGAGCCCCAGATCATCCAGCATCATCGGACGGAGTTCAAAAATGAAGTTCCGCACTTTTTGAAAGGTTCCCATGGCGGACGATTTCAAATTATTGAGTTCTTCCTTTGCCCGGGCGGTATCGACATCGAACAAGCGCATGGCGATTTCGGTTTGAAGGATAAAATTGGAAAGCGCCTGGGCGGGGCCATCGTGCATTTGGCGCGAGAGGCGCTGGCGCTCCATTTCCTGGGCGTTAACCAGCATTTCCACGCTTGTCATCGTCCCTTTTGCGGCGCCGGGCGAGGAGGCAGAAGCGGCACCCGCGCCGGTATTGGGTATGGTTTTTTCGAGTATTGCTTTAAGACGATCGAGATGGTTTTTTTCCGCCTGTAATTTCTCCAACTGCCCGCGCATGACGAAGAGCCGTTGTTGGGCGTCCAGGGCGGAGTCGTAGGCGCTGCGAATTTCCTGTGCCGGCATGGAGTCGAGTTGTCCCTGCACCTGTTGGAGATGAGTTGTGATTGCGGCGTTTCGCTGCGATAGTTTCGCCAATTCTCCCTGGCTTTGTTCGATCATCAGCGTAATTTCACGCAGGGAGCGAACGGTCTCGTCCAGTTCCCGCTGAAGGTCCAATTCGCCGCCAGATAGATTTTCCAAGACCATGGATCACTCCTGAGATTTTATGGCTGAATCTTGCAGTTTTACCCAGCCGCGTTTCAAGGCATAAACGACTGCTTGTGTGCGATCTTCCACGCTAAATTTTCGCAGGATGGAGGTGACATGGTTTTTGACCGTTTGGTGACTGATACCGAGCAGGTTCGCAATTTCCTTGTTGCTCATGCCGCGCACCACACAGGAGAGGACTTCCATTTCACGATCCGAAAGCGGATGGAACGGCAAGCCCGGCTCGCTATAGGATTTGCGCGCTCCCTCCATTTGGTCGTCAATCCAGGCATCCAATTCACGCTTCGTGAAGATGTTCCCTGCGATGGCGAATTTTCCGTCTGCCACAGCGCGCACGGTGCGCGCCAGAGCCTCGGGTTGAATTTCTTTGGCGCAATACCCCGCCGCGCCCGCCAGCACCGCGTGGATTGCCTGTTCGATGTCGTCGTAACCGGTCAACAAAACCACGCGCGTCGGCAAGTGTTCGGATGTCACCTGATGGGTCACTTGTTGCCCATTCATTTCGGGCATGTTCACATCGAGAATGGCAACCATCGGTTTCAAGGAGCGAATTTGAGTCAGAGCCTCCTGCCCATTCGCCGCCTGGGCGACAATGCGAAAATCCTTCTCAAGCGATAATGCCTCCACCACGCCCTGGCGAAATAACGGATGGTCATCGGCAACGAGCAGTGTTAGTTCTTTCATTTTTGCCTGATCCCTGGAATTGGTCTTGGCAGGAGTATAGCACAGTCGCCCCGGACGGGCAATTAAACATTTTATTCATGCATGCCAATTCCATGATAGGTTCAGCGCCAGCGGTACACCTGTATATTTTCCTCGAAGACCAATACTTCCGCGCCTGCCGTATAGACCGGTTCCATGCCTCGAGTCAGGCGCGGATAGAGACCGGGGAAGACAATTAAATACTCCGCGCCTGCCGAATCCATAAAGGAGGCAAGCTGTTCCTCATCCCGGATGAAAGGCACCACTTCGGGCGTGATCAAGCCGGCGAGGTCAATCAACGGATTGGGGGCGAAATAGCCGATGGCACCGATATCATGAACCGCCAGTTTGTCGTCCGGGGTCAGGTGTTCGTTCACCCATTGTGCCGTCTGCACCATTTGGGTTTCGATCCAGATGACATCGCTGGCATTCTGCACGGCACCCACAACCTGAAAAGACAGGCAAAGCAGGGCGGCGGTGATTCCCCAAGGGACGAGCAAGCGGCGATTGGCGTTCGGTCGAAGCGCATATCCCATCAGCCCCAGCATGCCCCACAGATACATCGTTGGAAAGGCGGGGATGATGTAACGCCCATGCTGATAGGCGGGCAGGCGCATGAAATAGATACCTACATACCCGATGAACCATAGCAAGCCGGCAATCGCGCCCCAGTTCCGTTCGCGGATTGAATTGTAAAACCACAACACGGCTCCCGGAATCAGGACGACAAAGGGACTTGCCAGCACCGGAAGCAGGTAATCGGACAATCGTTCGGAAAGCGTTTTGGACAACCAATACTCACCGTATTCCGCCTGTTTCGCATAAAACGTGTTGGGCATGGGGGTGCCGGAAAGAGCGAGATTGAAGAGCAGATAAAAACCGAACAGGATACCAAAACCCATGACCACCTTCCACAAGGCGCGGAGACGTGCCTTCAATGTGGATTCCTGAAAATAAGCTGTAAATAGAATCGGACCCAAGAGGGTTAAACCATCGGGGCGAACCCAAACGCTGAGACCCGCGAGCAAGCCAAGGGTCAGGTATTGACGCGAGCGTTCCATCAGCATGCCAAGGACAATCAGAATGAGCATTCCATGCAGAAGGGTTTCCATCCCCGAAGCCGCCGACCAGGTCAAATGCCAGGCAAGCGCGACGAACAGACCGACCCAGGGAATTTGGAACGGGTAGGGGGCGAGAACGCGGCGGGCAATGTTTTCAGCGCGTGCGGCGATCAGCGCAAGGATCAACCATCCGAGGAAATACGTCCACGCGTAGGGGGCGAGGCGGATCCAATATCCAATGGAAAGCAACGCCGTCCACATGGGCGAGGTGGAACCGCCGGAGGTTTCTCCCAAGCGAAACGACCATTCTCCATGCAGGGCAAGGTTGCGCGCGTACACGAGATGAATCCAGGTATCGTCGAGGGGGAAGCCAATGCGATAGGTTCGCGCGCTGACGAGCAGAAAAAATAAAACGCCGATCAGCGAAGCGAACGCAAGCGTAACCCGATAATCAATCTTCCAATTCGATAAGGTAGAGTTTTGCCTCATCCACTTCTCCCAGATAGATAAATGTATCCGACTCTTGCGGTCTGTCATAGAGAGCCTGTATGGCGTCGAAGGTGCCGTCTTTTTCCAGCACCAGCAGACCCGCGCCGTATCGCTTCGCCACTTGCAGGATGACCGATTCGTCGCCGTAGGGAAGCACAAGGGCGGGACGTCCGGAAGCGATGTAATACCCCGGCGGATTTCGGACGATCACGCGTACCTGCGGGTCGACTCCCTTTTCAATGAATGTTTTCTCCACCTGGGCATAGATTCCGTCCTCGGTTGACCATTCGCCGACAACCCGGAGATCGACGAGATAGAATGTCATCAGCGCGGCAAGGACGACGAGCATTCCCTGGAATACGACATAGGCATTTTCGGCAAACATGCCGCGTTTTCGCAGCGAGGCGATGATAACGTCCAAGCCGATGGGAGCCGCCGTCCACCAATAGGGTTGAAAAGCCGCCCCTGCATGGAAGAAACTGCCGCGCCCGCCCGCAAAGGGGAAAATCACCGTCATGACGAACAACAGAATCAACCAGCCTGTGAGCGCCATGCGCGTACGAAATTCGTTTCGCAGTTTCCACAAACCCACCAAAATGAACGGGAACAGGAAAATGCCGCCCTGTGCGGCAAAGGCATTGCCAAGATTGGCGTTGAGCGCGGATAAGCGTCCGTTCAGCGCGGACGACCAGCCAGCGGCAAGAAATCGTGCAGGGGTGATTTTTTCCGCAGGGTAGAGAAAGGTCTGATTGTAGTTTTCCAGCCAGAGCAGACGACCTCCGCCTGGAGTCATGAAGGAGCCAAACAAGGTGTAATTACGGTAATGCCATCCGCCCATGACAAGCAAATAACCGGCAAGGGTGAGCAATGCCGCGGGGGTAATGGCAAAAACCCAGTTCCTGAAGGGAACGCGTGTACCGTCCTCCCGTTTTGCCGCCTTCCACATTGTCGCAAAGCCGGCAAGCCCCAGCCAGAGCAGTCCATCGCTGCGCGAGAGGGTCATTAAGCCCGAAAGCACACCCAGTGCGAACGGAATCCATTTTTGGTGACGCGGGGCAAGCAGGAGGAACGACCCGCCGAGAAGCATGAAGAGCCCGTAATTATCCGTCACCGGGATGAAGGGGGCGTAGTAAAGGGAAAAGATCGAGAGCAAGCCGGAGACGAATGCGAGCCGCGTTTGGCGGGATACATCGAAGGCGAGAGCCGCCGTCAATAGCGGGATGCAGGCTGAAAGGAGAATGAACGGGAGGCGACCGGCGGCATAGGTGGTGGCGCCAGCCATCCACATGCCGACAGCCGCAACGATGGAAGCCAGCGGCATCCAATAGGTGTGGGAAGGATGAGGAAGCCCCTGTGGGTCATCCAGATAGTTCCAAAGATACGGTTCGGTAAAGCCGTTCCCTTTTGCCAGTTGCACACCGCCTGCGAAATAATAGTCGGCATCCATGTAGCCGGGCAGGTTTTGAAACCTTGAGACGGTGAAGGGAACAAGCAATCCAATAACGAAAAGGATCACATACAATTGCCGGCTCATTTGCGATCCTCAATCTGGTCGAGCCAGGTACGCGGCGAACGGAACGCCCACCAGCGCATCCAATACAAGCCGAGGATGGCGGTGAATGACGGAAGAACGGCAAGGAGTTGCGAGTAGATCAACGGCGCGCCCGTAATCACACGGTAATAGAGCCAAAATGGAACGAGAAAAACGCACGACAAGAACAGGGGTATCAGCCAGGCGCGTCGACGCGTCCAGCGTTCCCAGACGAGCATGGTAATCAGAATCGCCGGGGGAACCAGCACCACATGATTGGAGGGAAAAATGGCAAAGCCCATGAGAGGCGTCACCGCCAGCGACAGGCAGGCGGTCCAGGCGATGCGGCGGTAAGGCGCGTTGACGGCGCCAAACCATTCGAACACGAGGGCGATTCCCATCAGCCACGCCGCCCAAGTTCCGATGGGAAAACCGGCTTCAGGAAACCAGGCAGAGACCAGATGTCCAAACGTCAGGCTTCCGCTCCGATACCCATCGGCAAGCACGCCGCGCGCGTAGGGAAGCGTCCAGCCGGGATACGCCAGGAACGACGCCGCAAGCAGAACGACAAGCGACATCAAAAAACCGTTCAGCGCCCGCCACCTTCGGTTTGCCACGATAAAGACCGCCATAAAAAGAAAAAACAACGCGCTGACCTCCCATTGATAGGCAACGAGGAACAGGAGCGCTCCAGCCAGTTCATCGGAAAAAACGCGCAAAGCGGAAAGGGCGGCGAAAAACAGGAACACCATCACGACAGCCGGTGTGCCGGACCCCAGCGCCGCCAGACTGTAATAACCGAACAGGCTGGTTCCCATCAACGCGAGGTACAACCCGCGGGGCGGCTCCCATTCCAGCGAGCGGATGAAGATATGCACCGTCCCCACCAGGGCAATTTCAGACAAGGTCATCCAAAGCCCGCGAAAGAACGGAAAATCAAGCGTCCGATCAAGAACCGGAAGGAGAAAGACAAGCCATTCACGAAGCGCCACGAGGGGGATGTAGAGCAAAACGATGGGAAACGGGTCGTTCAGCACAAAAGGGTATTCGCCCGAAAATGCGTGCCTGCCATAAGCGACGATTTGGACACGCTGTGCGACTGTGGTGCTGTAGGGTTCAATTCCTTCAATGAGATATGCCCGCGCGCCGCTCCAACGCAAAAAGAATTGTTCTCCGCCCGGCAAAACCCGCGCCAGGGATATGTTCAGTGCCAGCAAAACCGCCAGCAGAAGGAATGCCAGCAGGAGGAGGCGCGCTTCTTTCGCGCTCAGGCGCCCACGCGTTCTGCGAATATCTTGAAACGACATTTATTCATTGTATAACAAAACGAAAGATCGGGCGAGTAGGCGCGTGACGAGCCACTTCCTCGAAGCCCGCCTGCCGGAATGCCGATACGGTTCCGGTAAAAATAAACGGAGGCGCCGCCGCTTCCTTCACGTCGACAGGATACCCTTCCACAATTCGACCACCCTGATTCCGAACATGCTCGACCGCGGCTTTCAACAACCCGATGGCGATTCCCTTGCGGCGGTGTTTTCTGGCAACAAACAGACAGGTCACCGACCAGACTTCCTGGTCGTCCACCGGTTTGAGGACACGGGAGTGCGCCAGTTTTTCATAGGCGCGGCGCGGCTCCACCGCCACCCACCCGACGACCTCGCCGTCCAGATAGGCGAGTAAGCCGGTCACGGTGCCCGAATCAATGATGGATTTGTGCATCTGCCGGGTGGAATAGCCCTTTGCCTCGTCGAAGGCTTTGCCGCGTAACTTCCAGAACATGCACCAGCACCCTCCACAGGCACCGCGGAGCCCAAAAAGTTCTTCGAAATCGTTCCATAGATTTCGTCTTAATGGCTGAATGGATAATTGTGGCGGCTGCTTCATGGTTGTACTTCGACATCTCCCTTTATGGAACCAGAATACGGATCGCCGAAGGAAAGATTCGATATTCGAGATCGGTGATCCATGAATCGAACAATTCGCCATCCGTATGCGCCGGGGAGGGACGGTCGAGACGAATGGAAATACGCGTCGAATGCAGTTCGTGCATCCCTTCCATTTCGATATAACTGCCCCTGCCCTCCTGGAACGCGCGCGGCAAAGCCTGGAACAAACCCAGCCGGGTCCCGCGATAGCCAAAGGCAAGGGTCAACTTTCCGTCAAACGGATCGGCATGCGGCGTCATGAAGAAACCGCCCGTCCGCCTGCCATTCCCCACGGAAACCAGCGACAAGGGACCTTTATACGCGCCTTCATCCCATCGGACTTCACCCTGCCACTCGGGTTTGTCCAAAATCGCCCAGATTGCGGCCACCAAATACCGCAAAATCCCCTTGATCCAATGAATGCGTTCGTGCTTGGTGGTCACATAGGGTTCCAGCCCGCAAGCCGAATTGTTGACAAAATATTTTTGGTTACATCTGCAAAGATCGAGCGGCTTTACCCTGCCGCCTGCAATAATCTTGGCGGACTCTGTCAAATCAACGGGAAGACCGACATTGAACACCAGATCGTTTGCGGTTCCCAACGGCATGAAACCCAGCGTCACCGGAAACGGGCTCTCCTCGTTCCAGTTCCTGCCCGCGCCGTTGACGACTTCGCCAATGGAGCCGTCGCCGCCAGCCACAACGATGGTGGAAAAACCCTTTCGCACGGCGTCCGCCGCAAGGTCTACGAGATGACCCGGGCGTTCGGATACGGACAGGTCGAACTTCACGCCTGCCTGCCGCAGTGCAGTCGCGGCTTCGCCCCAGCGTCTTTGCGCGTTCCAGCGATTGGAATAGGGGTTGAGAATCACTTTGACAGTCATCTGCCCTCCACAAGGCGGTCGGTGTCCATTGTACCCTGAAGACTCCACTCCTTGAATTGCGATACTGCCACTGCCCCAAAAATCAACACACATCCGGCGATCTGGACGCCCCCCAGCCTTTCACCCAACAACACCCAGCCTGCCAGCACGGCAAACACAGACTCAAGACTTAGGATCAACGCCGCGTCGGATGGCGGCGTATGCCGCTGCGCCCAGACTTGTAACGTATAACAAAGCCCCAGCGACATGACCGCCGTATAGACCGCCGCGCCCGCCAGAGACCACGTGAAGACCGGCTGTTCCACAAAAAAACCGAGGAGTAAATTCAGGAATCCGCCCACGAGCAGTTGTCCTGCCGAAAAAGACAACGGCTCGAACTGTGAGGCAAACTTGCCCAGCATAACGACATGCATCGCCCAGAAGAGCGCGCCGACAAGTTCCAGCACGTCTCCTCTCTGGACCTCGAACTGTCCGCCTGTGGAAAGGAGATACGCCCCCGCCCCAGCCAAAATCACCGCCATAATGGACAGCCTGTGCGGCTTTTCCTTCCAACCGAGCAGAACTACAAACGGCACAAAAACCACATACAGACTCGTAATAAACCCCGCATTTCCAGCCGTGGTGTAAAGCATTCCCGCCTGCTGAAACGCCGCCGCGACGAAAAGCAGGAAACCCGCAACGAACATCCACTTGTATTGCTCACGCGGGCGGGATGAAATCGAATTTCTTCTTACAAAAGGTAATACCACTAGCCCCGCCAGGATATATCGCACCCCGTTGAACAGGTATACGCTCCCCAGCTGTCCCGCCACGCGTTGTGCAACAAACGCCGAACCCCAGATGACGGCGACGAAGAGAAGTGTAAGGTCTGCTTTGAGACGCATGGGGAGGGTTTCCAGGGATCAGGCATCCAATCGAGGATGAGACGGGTAAATTTTACTGTAAAAAACCCGTCCAGGCAGGAGAGTGCATTTCATAAAAACCGGCAGGTATTTGATATACTATCACATGTTACACGGTGTGCTGTCATTCATCTCGCATTTCAGGGCAACATCCCCCCGTGCGGGGATGATGTGCGGCGGCACACATCCCGGTATAGTATCAGATACAACACATGAACTCCAAATTCAGCGGAAAAATATTCCACTGGCGCGGTCCCGCTCCGTATCTCTTCGTCGCCGTCCCGCCGGCGCAGAGCGAACAGATCAAGGCAGTATCAGGATGGGTCACATATGGCTGGGGGGTGGTTCCCGTCCACGTGCGGATCGGCAAGACCGAATGGAAGACCTCCCTGTTCCCTAAAGACGGCAAATACCTTGTGCCCATCCGCATGAGCGCCCAAAAAGCGGAAAATCTCAAAGAAGGCGATGTTGTCGAGATCGCGCTCGAAATCCGTTTATAGGCACTCTCAGTTTTCCGACTATGCGGTCTCAAGATCGAACTTGAAAGAATTGTCAAGGAGCAGGCGATGAGGATTATCAACAACGAGATGTTATGGCGTCAGTTCGAAGCCGCGATCCAATCGTTCGGCAGCGCCCTGCGCGACTGCCCGGACAGCCTGTGGGAAAAGCAGTTGTGGGAAGATCAGGCGGATCAGTGGGTGGCGGCCGGTTTCTCGAAGTTCTGGTATCTGTGCTATCACACGCTCTTCTGGCTCGACCTGTACCTGACCGGCGCGGAAGAGGGGTTTACCCCTCCCGAACCGTTCGCGCTGGTCGAGATGGAGGTGAACGAGACACTGCCGCGCACATATACGCGCGCAGAACTGCTCGGCTACCTGGAACTCTGCCGCCAACGATGCAAAGAGACCATCGAAAACCTGACGGAGGAAAAAGCGCAACGGCTGTGCCGCTTCTCCTGGGGAACCGTGCCATACGCCGAGCTCATGCTCTACACCATGCGCCATGTCCAGGAACACGCCGCGCAACTTCACATGTTCCTCGGTCAACAGGCGGGAACATCCGCAACAGGGTGACCGACCAGGCAACCCACCGCCATCATGTACAACCCCGATGAGATTCAAGCCCGCAAAGAGGAATTGCGAAACGCCGTGCTCCACGCACGCCCGTTCAAGCCGGTGTATGTAAAAATCAAAGTCTTTTATGGATGCAACCTCAAGTGCGAGATGTGCAATCACTGGCGCGAGAAGCGCGAACCGCCGGTCTCTGCGGAGCGATTCAAGGAGGTCATTGCCGAACTCGCCGAACTCGGCACGACGAAACTTCACCTTTCGGGCGGCGAGCCGATGTTGAGACCGCAAATTCCCGAATTCGTGGAACTGGCTGCCTCGCTCGGCGTCAAAGTAACCATGACCACAAACAGCACGCTGATTGACAAGGTCAAAGCCAAGCGGCTGGTCGAGGGCGGATTGCGCGGCGTGAATATCTCGATTGACTCGCCCATCCGCAAGATGCACGAAAAAATCCGCGGCGTGGAGGGTGCGTTCAAAGCCACAACCAGGGCAGTCGAACTGTTCCGACGCTACAGGCACAAAGGAAAGTTGTCCATCCGCATCAACACGGTGGTCAGCCGCACGAATTATCACACCCTCGAAACGCTCCCCGACCTCGCTCACGCTCTCGGCGCGGATGGAATCAACTTAATCCCTGTGGACGATCATTGCGGCGAAATCCTTTCGATGAGAAAGAAGGATATCGCGCTCTTCAATGCGGAGATCGCGCCGAAGATTGCCGAACGCGCCCTCGCCCTGGGACTCATCGTTTCGGACGAGGACGCGTTCCCCTTTGGGCGGAGCGACTCTGAGGTCCGCCTGGGACGCGCAGGCAGATACGCGTTCGGCTATTATGATCAGCATCCCTGCTATGCGCCGTGGACGCACAGTCTCATTGACTTCAACGGACATGTTTACGTTTGCTGTATGACGCGCGAACGCATCCCGCCGCTCGGTAATATTCGAAATCAGTCGTTCAAGGAAATTTGGGAAGGGGCGGCATATCGGCAGATTCGCTTGAACATGCACCCGCCCGCACTGGCGGTTTGTCGGCGGTGCGACGATTTCATCGGAGAAAACAAAAAGATTTGGGAGACGATTGGACCGTATTGACCCTTCAACCACAAAGGCTCGCGCCCTTTGGTTTAATACCTTCGTGACTTTCGTGTCCTTCGCGGTGAAAACAACTAGCTCAAATCCGAGAACATATCCGCGCGGTCTTCGTCATCCCACAGGCTGGCGCGGTTGAAAGAATCGAGTTCGGCGGCGGTGAACGTCGCCGCGGCAATCGGCAGGGCGACCGGCCGATCCAAACCCTGCTGGCAGGCGAGGCACACACGTCCCTCGCGGGTTTGATTCGTATGTTCGTCGCAATATCCCCGTCCGCACTTGACGCACCTCCCCAACGATGGATTTTCACAACGATGCGGAACGAGAAAACCAATGATCATTTCACATTGTTCAGCCATGAAACCTCTCCGTGCGTTCCAACGCCCTCACTTGCGCGCCGGCTTCAGAGAATGCTTTCTACGTGAGACAGGATGAAAATCGCCTTACTCTCTGAAAAGTATACTCCAGACCTCGGCGGGCTGGCAATCTCGACGGACCGGCTCGCGCGATTGCTCTCCTCCGCAGGACACGAGGTACGCATCTTCTCTCCAACCCTCAGCCTGCCCCCATCCAACACGCGGACTCTCCGCTCGAACGGACTCCACATCACGCGCTTCGGCGCGCACAAACGCGTGGACGATACGCTCGTAGACTGGTGCGAACTCGTCATTGCAGAGCATAAACGCGAACCGTTCGACGTTCTCCATGCCTACTTCCTCGCCCCGGCGGGATTCGTCGCGACGTACGCAGGAAAATACCTCAATATTCCAAGCCTTGTTTCCATTCGCGGCAACGACATCGAGCGCGCTCCGTTCGACCCGTCGAAGTTTTCGCATGGGATGTACGCGCTGCAGAATGCCGGTGCGGTCACCACGAATGCAAGCGAACTGGCAAGGAAAGCAAAGGCGTTTTTCGACAGGGAAATCTTCTTGATTCCAAACGGAATGGATGCCGGGCATTTCAAGCCGATGGAAAGAAACGAGGCGCTGGCGGCTTCTCTCGGCATCAAAAATGACATCGCGGTCATTGGATTTGTCGGCGAACTGCGGGAAAAGAAGGGCATGACCGCTCTCTTGTCTGCCTGCGCGCAGGCCGCGAAGAAAATGCCCGTTTTCCTCCTCATTGTCGGCGAGGTTCGGCAGGGCGAAGACCAATACTCCTTCGAGGAATTCCGAAAAGCCCATCGTCAATTACCGATGACCGCCACAGGACAGCTTCCTCACCGAGACCTGCCCGCGTATTACTCGTTGATGGACGTGTTTGTACATCCCTCCCTGCGAGACGGCATGCCAAACGCCCTCCTCGAAGCGATGGCGTGCGGGAAAGCCGTCGTCGCCACAGCCGCCGGAGGGGTGAAAGACGTTTTGGAAGACGGAAAGAATGGCGTTCTGGTGAACGTCAATGATGCAGACATGTTGACGGAAAAAACCCTGGAATTGTTAGAACACCCTGAGAAACGAGCCAGTCTCGGAAAAAACGCGCGAGAATCCATTCTCAACAAGTTTACACTGGAAAGAGAATTGGAAGCGAATCTGGAAGTTTACCGAAAACTTGGCTTGCAACCTGCAAAGGAAGGTTCAAATACCGATCCGGACGTTCGACAGGTGAAAAGGGCGAAGGCTGGAAGAAGATCGAACCGTTGAAAAATATCTGGGAGAACCATGGCTAACCTTTTTGACTCGACCGACTCTGTCAAATCCGAACTGGGCAGGCAACAATATATCGCCTCCAACGAGATCGCCACGATCGTGTTCCTCGCGCAGAAACTGGGCAAACCGCTCCTCACCGAGGGACCTGCCGGCGTGGGAAAGACCGAATTGGCGAAAGCGATTGCCGGGGCGAGCGGACGCGAACTCATCCGCCTGCAATGCTACGAGGGCTTGGACGAATCCAAGGCGTTGTACGAATGGGAATATTCGAAGCAGTTGTTATACACCCAATTGTTGCGCGATAAATTGAACGACACGCTCGGCAAGGCTGAGTCGCTCGCCGAAGCCGCCGACAAACTCGCCAAAGAAGAGGATGTCTTTTTTTCCGAACGCTTCCTGCTGATGCGCCCGCTCTTGAAAGCCATTTTGAGCGAAAAACCGACCGTGTTGCTGATTGACGAAATCGACCGCGCCGATGCCGAGTTCGAAGCCTTTCTGCTCGAAGTCCTGAGCGATTTTCAAGTCTCCGTCCCCGAACTGGGAACGCTCACGGCAAAACACAGACCCTTTGTTGTGCTCACCTCCAATAACACGCGTGAATTATCCGAAGCCTTGAAGCGGCGCTGCCTGTATCTGTTCATTGATTACCCGACCCTGCAGGAGGAGCTTGCCGTCGTGCGTCTGAAAGTCCCCGACCTGAACCCCAAACTGGCGCAGCAAGCCGTGGAATTCGTGCAAAGACTCCGCAAGGGCGACATGCGCAAGTCGCCATCCATCAGCGAGACGCTGGACTGGGCAAACGCCCTGGTGGCATTGAATGCCTCCAGCCTGGATAAGAATGTGCTGGAGGAGACCGTCTCGATTTTACTGAAACACGAAGCAGATCTGCAAAAGGCGAAACGGCAATTCATTGATCCGCCGCCGCGGCAAAACCCCGACGACTATAAAAGGTTTTCCGGCAACTAAAGCAACCTTCTCCCCGCCCACACGCTGACCGCGGAGGTCGCCGCCGTCAAGACGGTCCCCCACAACATATCCACCATAGTAACGGTCATGGACCAATCGCGCAGCGTCGCAAGATTGGTCAAATCGTACGTCGCATACGCGACCAGTCCGAACCACGCGCCGCGCAGGACGACGCTCCGCATCCCTTCCCCGCCGACGCCCGGTCCGACCACAAAGACCGTCACCCCCCCGACAAATATCAAATAAAAGAAACCTGCCGCAAGCAGGTTGACCTCCTCAGCCATCAAATGCCCAATCCGGGAGCGATAGAACGTCGGAGCGACCCATCCCAGCCAGAACGCGTCGAGACCCAAAAAGATGAAAAGAGTCAGGAAATAAAGTTTGAGTTTCATGGATTTTCCTTCCCCGTTCCTTTCGGTTTTGGCTTCGATGCCTTCGCGAGCGCTTTTTTCGCCGCCGCCTTCTTCGACCCGGATTTCTTTTCGGATGGCGTTTTCTTTGCCGTTTTCACAGCCGCCTTTTTACGCGGTTTCTTGATCTTCACGTCCTCGGCAGCCGCCTCCTCTTTCACGCCGAACATCTCATCGAAACGTCCCTGCATGGAGGCGACGCCGGCACCGTTTAGGGCAGTATAAATGTCGCGCCACCGTTCATCGTCCACGAAGCGCCAGTCCATGAAGACATGATGCTGGTAGGCGTGCAGTTCCACGTACAGTCCCTTACCCCAGAGTTCCTCGCACGAGCGGATGTATTCCAGGTGTGTGACGTAATCCTTGAAGATGACGTAGCCTTCGAAGGGCAGACCCAACGCCTCGGCAAGGGATTTTTGCCGCAAGTCACCTGTCCCCTTATCAAGATAGGCAGCGGAGGCTTTGATCCAGCCCCTGGTGTCGGCGAAGCGGTTGTGGTAGAGGACGAGTCCGCGTTCGTCGTTGTGGATGTTGGAATAGGCAAAGACGTTCTCGTCTACAGAGCCGTTCGACGTGTAAAAGTCGTAAAGGAAGAAATGCTCCACATCGGCGAACAGGTGCCGGCGATGAAGCAGCGGGAAGATCTTCCATTCGTGACCGGCGATGAGTCCCTCGTTGGGAGTTTCGTCCCATTTCGGCTTGCGGAATTCCATCCCATACTTTTCACGGAAACCCTCCACCTGTCCGTGACCAAACATGGGCAGACCGGGTAAGGTCGCCAACACGGTGCATACGCCAAAATATTTGTCGCCGTCGCCGTACTGCTCGATGGCGGTTTTTTCGTCGGGGTTGTTCATGAAATTGACGTAGCGTTTGAGGATTTGCGGGTCGAACTCCAGGGTGTTTTTGATCGCCAGGCGATACTTGGCGTTGTCTTCATCGCGCAGCATGTGCATGAGGGCGGAGTTATAGACGCGATGCATGCCCAGCGTGCGGACGAAGTACCCTTCGAGAAGCCAGAACGCCTCGGCCAGCAGCAGGGTATCGGGGACTTCCGCGGCGACGCGGTCCACCACCTCACGCCAGAATTCGTTCGGCATGAGCGCATCGAACTCCCCCCGCGTCATGCCGTGTTCCGCCCGGGAGGGAATTGCGCCGCCCGAACCGGGTTCGGGGAACCATAAACGCTGGATATGTTTCTTGGCAAGGGTCATCGCCGCATCGAAGCGGATGACGGGGAAGTTGCGCGCCACGTGCAGGATGGTTTGAATGACCGCCTCGCGCACTTCGGCTTTCAGGTAATCGAGTTGGGCGGTGTCGTTCCACGGGAAGGAGGTTCCATCGTTGCCGTGATAGATATAACGAACATCGCCGGTCTGATGGTCGCGGCGCTGAAAGACAACTGCGGCATCGGTCTTGTCGTAGTAATGGTCCTCGAGGTAAATCCCCACGCGCGGATCGTCCGAAAGATTTTCGGAATTGAAGGAATAGGACGGGTACGGCGAATACGGCAGGGAGAGGAACCAGTCGGGATGTTCGACGACCCACTTCGAGTCGATGCCCATGTGGTTGGGAACCATATCGGCTGAGAGACGGATGCCCCTCTGCCAGGCGCGCCAGCGCAAATTTTCCAGCGCAGGCCAGCCGCCCAGGTCGGCGGCAATGTCATAGGAATAGAGGGAATACGCCGAAGCGACCGCCTCTGCATCGCCCATTCTTTGTTTGATGCGCTGGCTGGCGCGCGAACGTTCCCACAGGCCGATGAGCCATAACCCTGTGAAGCCGCGTTGTTTCAAAAGGTCGAGTTCTTCGTCGGGGATTTGGTCGAGCGTCTTGATCCAGCGTCCGTATTTACGGGAGAGTTGTTCGAGCCAGACGTAGGTGTTTTTAGCCATCAGGACCAGGCGCGGCATCCAATCTTTGTCGGGACTGTACCGTTCGTATTCCGCGTATTCGCCGCCGGTGTAGGTTGGCGGGAGGATTTCGGGTTTGAAATCACCGTGCGCGAGGTGCCGACGGACGGTTTCCTCCCGCAGGAAGTCTATACCGCGGAGCATGCGCGAGGCGAAGGTTTCACCCAGCCAACCGCCCCATTGGGCAAGGATATATTGCAATTGTCCTTCGAGCGAATGCGGCGAGACCCGGGCTGGGGCTTGCAGGATTTCGAACAGGGAGGCGCCGCCGCTCCCGGCAATGGGGGTTTCTTTCGCCGCCCGTTCGAAGAAGGTCTTCAATTCCGCCATCAGGGTTTTGTAGGCGGTGGGTTCGAGGGGTTCGTCATCCACGAGGTCGAGCAGAGGGAACACGGCGGGATTGATGTTGTGCATGAAGACATAGATTAACTCTTCGGCGGTTTGGACTCGCGCGTCGGTCAGTTTCGAGAGGTAGTTTTCGATTTGTTCCCGCCCGCGATAGACGGGATCGGGCGGATATTCCCAGACGAATTTTTGGGCGGTGAAATCAGCCCGCTCTGCGCCGATCCTTTCGCTGACATTCGCGACCGCCTGTTGTAGAACGGTGGAAGGGGCAAAGCGCCGAACAAGCAGGCGCATTGCCTCGTCGATGAGGGATAAGGCGTACAGGTCGGAGGCAGGCACGGGTTGAGTCCGATGCGCCGACATTTGGGCGGCAAAGGCCCGAGCGGCGGCAAAGGTGTCGAAGGTGACACGTCCATCGGGTTGAAAAAAATCTGCAGTGAACTGGTAGGCGTCGCGGGATGTTCTGGTGATGTGCATACGGCAATAATAATACAATATCGGATGAATTGGGTTATACTTTGCGCCGATGTCCCAGCCCGTTCTCATCATGATATTGTCGTTTCTGGCGGCGTCATTGTACCTGCCCGTGGTCGCATCCGTTTTGCGCAGACACGAAGGGCAGGAAACCTCCGCCGCTCTTCTGGGGGCTTATGCGGTGATCGCCATGTTCCTGGGAGTGGGCGAAGCATTATGGCGCGGCGGACGGTGGCAGTTACCCCCCCTGACGTTCAACGACATTCAGTTGTACGGCGCGATGCTGTTGTCTGTCATTCTCCTGCTTGCCGCGCTCGAGTTCACCCGCCGCGAGATTTGGACCTGGCTGGCTGTCGGCATTTTATGGGGCGTGACGATTGCCGCCATCCTGTCCAACGCGCTGGGGCTGGGCGAAGTGGTGTGGACGAACGGGACGGTGACGCTGACGCGCGAACGTTTTGCGCCGGCGCTCTCCGCCCTGGGATGGTTCATCTTCACTGTGGGGGCATTGGTGGCGGTGCGCTCGGCTTACGCCCGTTCCCGCCAGCCGCTCCTCCGCAACCGCCTCAACTATTGGACGCCGGTTTTCTTCCTGGTTTTGATCAACGACGGTCTGCTCATTGTGGGCAGACCGGTTCCCGGCGGCTTGCTGCGCCTGCTGGCGGCGTTCATCGCCGCCTATATCATCGCCACCCACAACCCGCCCGATCTGCGCGTCATCGCGCGCCGCGTGTTGACCTACATCATCACCACCCTTTTCATCGTGGGATTTTACGTCGCCGGTTTCACCGCCTCGCAAACCGTGTTCGAGGCGATGCCCAATTTCAGCCCCCTGCTCGTGGGGGCGGGCATAGCGCTTCTGCTTTCCTTCATCTTCACGCCGCTCCTAACCCTCATCCGCAACCTGGTGAACAAGTGGTTCAAAACGGAGGAGATTCACGCGACGAAAACGCTCCACGCCTACAGCCAGCAAATCAGCAACATTCTCGACATGCAAAAATTGGCAAACGTGGCGGTGGGGCTCATCATTGAAGCGCTCGATATTACACGCGGCTTCCTCTTCCTCGTGGATACGGAAAACGCCGGCGAAGGGACAAAAACCTACAACATCCGTGCGGTCCGAAATCCGGGAGAACGGCAGATCAAAATCCTGTCGCTCAACGAAGAAAACCCCGTCGTCAAACATTTCCTGTTCGATCAAACTCCGCTTCTTCAATATGACCTAGACCTGCTCCCGACGTATCGGGCGGTCACCTCCGCCGAAAGGGAATGGTTCCAGCGCCTCGAAGCCGAAGTGTACCTGCCCATCTTTTCCAAACGCGAATGGATCGGCATGCTTGCGCTCGGCGCAAAGATCAGCGGTAATCGCTATTCCGAAGACGATCTTGTCACCCTCGCCACCCTCGCCAACCAGACTGCCGTCGCGCTCGAGAATGCGCGCCTCGTCGAAAACTTGATCCAACTCAACACAGAATTGCGCCAGGCATACCGCGACCTCGACAAAGCCAAACGCGACCTGGAACGCCTCGATCAAACCAAGTCGGATTTCATCAGCATCGCGTCACACGAACTGCGCACGCCTCTCACCACCATGATCGGCTACACAGAAATGCTGCTCGAAGATCAGGCGCTCCCCGAAATGGCGCACGAAATGCTGAAGGGAATTTCCAAAGGGACCAAGCGGCTGCACGAGATCGTCGATTCGATGTTCGACATCGCCCAGATTGACGCGCGCGCCCTGCAGCTCCACCTGACCTCCGTGGATACCGCCATCGTCATCAAGGATGTGGCGCACAGGCTCGAAAAAACCATCAAAGAGCGCGAACAGGCGCTGAGCGTCGAAATTCCACCCCTGCCCAAGGTCAAGGCTGACCCGAATCTTCTCGAAAAACTCTTCCAGCATCTGCTCAATAACGCCATCAAGTTTACGCCCAACAAGGGCAGAATCAAAGTCGCCGCCAGACCCGTTTCCTCACAAACTGGCGGAGATATGCCCAACGGTGGCATCGAAATCATCGTCAGCGATACGGGCGTGGGTGTAGACCCCGAAGCGAGAGACATCATCTTCAGCAAGTTTTACCAGCCCGGCGATCTCTCCAAACACTCCACCAGTAAGACGCGCTTCAAAGGGAGCGGAGCAGGGCTGGGGCTGGCTCTCTCGAAAGGCATCGTGGAAGTTCACGGCGGACGCATCTGGGTGGAAAGCACCGGCTACGACGAGGTGAATTTCCCCGGCAGTCACTTTCACGTCATTCTGCCGTTAGGCAAAGAGGAAACCATGGCCGGCACGGCATTGAACATGCACATCCCCTAACGCCATGGGATCGCAGGGAGAATAAGATACCGCATATCCGTATTTTGGTTGCTGTCAACAGGAACATTCAAAGCGCCGTCATTAGTATTACAGCGCACGGTGAGGGCAGAGGTAAGAGAACGTCCGCCTGCGCCGAAGCGTAGGAGACGCTCTCCAGCGTCGAAATTTGCGTTAGGAAGCGTTTGGAAATTGCTTTGCCAGCATTCCCTCCAACCGCTTTTTCACCCCATCCCACTCCGAATCAATGATACTGTAAAAGACCGAATGCCGTATCCGCCCATCCGGCAGGATCATGTGGTTCCGCAGGACGCCCTCTTTCACCGCACCGATGCGCTCGATTGCGCGTTGTGAGCGTTCATTGCGCAGGTCGGTCTTCAACTGCACGCGGATGCACCCCAGCGTTTCGAAGGCATGCCGCAATAGCAGATACTTGCACTCGGTATTGACCGCCGTTCGCTGAAACTCCACCCCATACCACGTCCCGCCGATCTCGAGTCCCCGGTCCTTGGGCATGATGTTCAGATAGCGCGTTGCCCCCGCCACCCGCCCCGAAGCCAGATGCACGGCAACGAACGGCAGATCGGTCCCCTTCTCCGCGCGGGAGAGGAGGTCGCGCACCCAGTTTGCCATATCCGCCTCGGTTTCCATCCTTCCATACAGCATAAAATCCCAAAACGACTGCCCCGTGCCGATTTCCGCCAGCGCAGGGATGTGAGCCTCGGTCATCGGCTCGAGCCGCACATAATTACCGGTCAGGGTGACCGGCATCACCCAATTCGTCATTTCGCCTCTCCAAACAATTCCGCAATCTTCCTCGGTCGAAAGTCGAAGATGGTTTTCAACCTTTCAACCATACTTCTTCCGGGGTATCGCTTGAAGGCAGATAAGGCATCGGCGGTCCCTCCACCCCCAAAAATTCTGCCAGCGCGGCGCGCATCGCCGTGCGGTCATCCCACAGATATTCGGTTTGCCCAAAACACATGGACTGTTCATGCCCTTTCCCACAAGAGAGGACCATATCCCCGGGACGCGCCAGCCGCAGTGCAAAACGGATGGCTTCGCCGCGGTCGGCGACGCGCCAAAACGTCTCCCCTTCGCTTCCTCCCCTGGACCTTGCGCCTGCCGCCATCTCCTCGAGAATCCCCTCCAGCGACTCCGTGCGCGGGTCTTCGGCAGTCAGTACGGTCAAATCTGCCAATTCGGCGGAGGTCTCCGCCATCATGCGGCGTTTTTCCTTATCGCGTAATCCTGCCGAGCCGAAAACGCAAATCACCCGTCCACTTGTCATCCGACGGGCAGTCTCCAATGTCACCTTCAGGGCGTTTGGCGTGTGGGCAAAGTCTACAATGGCGGTAAAGTCTTGCCCCAGGTCAATGCGTTCCATTCGCCCCGGAATTCCCTCCAGCGAGGCAATTCCGCGCGCCGCCGTTTCAGGCTCCACCCCCAGCCCATAGACCGCCGCTGTCAACGCCGCCAGGCAGTTCGAGATGTTGTACGCGCCCACCAGTCTGCTGGTCACAGGCACACGAAAATCCCCGCTTTGCGCCGTAAAATGAACCCCCGACGGGTTGTATGAAATATCCACAGCCCTGACATCTGCCCCGTCGCTCAATCCGTAGTTCAACTTGTTCACCGTGATGAAATCCTTCAGGAAATCGAACGATTTGGGGTCGTCACGGTTGATGACGCCCAGCCGCGGATTCCCCTGCGGCTTGGGCAGGGTGGTTTCTAGACTGGCAAACAGCCTGGCTTTGGCGGCGCGATAGTTTTCGAAATTGCCATGCTCGTTCATGTGTTCGTGCGTGATATTGGTGACGACGCCGACATCGAATTCACAGGCATCCACACGGTGCTGTGACCAGCCGTGCGAGGTGGTCTCCAGCACGACGTGTGTCAGACCGGCATTCACCATTTTTGCCAAGTAACGCTGAACATCGTGCGCATCAGGGGTGGTAACGTGAAAACCGGTGTCCAGCATTTCATTTCCAATCACCGCGTTGACGGTGGAGATCATCCCCGCCTGGATGCCGGCGGCAAGCAGGATTTGGTAGATGAGGTTGGTGGTGGTGGTTTTGCCGTCGGTGCCGGTTACGCCGATTACTGTCAGCGTACGACCGGGCCAATCGTAAAAGGCGCCAGCCATCCACGTCAGAGCCCGACGCGTGTTTTCAAGTCGGAGGTACGGAACCGGGAGTCCGCTCAAATCCTTTTCTCCTACAACAGCAGCGGCGCCGTTTTCGATTGCGTTTGGGATGTAGGCGTGACCGTCCGTTGTTCCGCCGGTCATTGCCACAAAGAGTTGCCCCATCTGGACCGCGCGGCTGTCAATGGCAATGCCGTTGATCGTCATGTCGGGGGCGTTGGCGATGTTAAAGGGATGCGGCAATTGTGCAAAGATGTGTTTGAGCGATTTGAGTTGTGACATGGTTAAACAAAAAAGGGTTTTGGAAATTTTACCAAAACCCGACAAAAAACTTCGGAAGATTTCGAATCTTCCGAAGTCTGATTTTATTTGACACTGTGACGCAGACCTTCGAGTTTGCCCGCCACCGAACCATCGAGCACTTTGTCGCCAATTTTGACGACCAGCCCGCCCAGGATGGAGGGGTTGACCTTGAAGGTGACTTCCTTTGCCTTGAAGTTTTTCTTGACGGCTTCCTGTTCTTCGCCGGTGAGCGGCAGGGCGCTGGTGACTTCGGCGGTTTCGCCTTGGAACTCGCCCTCCACCACAACCACCTTGCCGGATTTGACGCCGGAGAAGAACTCATCGAGCAGTGCGCGCTGTTTCTTCTCGTCGAGCGCCTCGCCAACCAGTTTGTTGGCGGCGGCAATCGCCAGCGAGGCAACCTGACTCCGCAGATCGCCAAGGATACGGTTGCGCTCGAGCTCGGCTTCCGCCATGGCGGCTTCACGCGCTTTGGCGGCTTCGGCTTCGGCGGCGGCTCTCACGTCTTTGCCGGCCGCTTCCGCACGCTCGGTGGCTTCACGGACAATCTTGCCCGCCTCCGCCTGGGCATCGGCAATGATCTTAGCCGCTTCTTTTTCGGCGTTGGCGCGGGCTTCAGCCGCCACACGGGCGTCTTCGAGACCTTGCGCGATTTTCTGTTTGCGGGTCTCCATCATATTCAGCATGGGCTTGTATACCCAGGCGCTCAACGTCAGAAAAACGATGGCGAACGCAATGATCTGAACGATGAGCAGACCGAGATTGATACCAAGTGCTTCCATCTGTTGCTCCTATCCGCTTACACGACTTTGAAGAGCATAAGGAACGCAATGACCAGACAGTAGATTGCGATCGCTTCGGAGAATGCGATTCCCAGGATCATGTTGGTCAACAGGTTGCCGTAGGTATCGGGGTTGCGAGCCATGCCGGTAAGAGCACCCTGTACGCTCAAACCAATTCCCACCCCTGCGCCCGCCGCTCCAATCATTGCCAGACCCGCGCCGACGTAGCGCATCGCATCTAAAATGTTTCCTTCCATGTAAAGCCTCCTTGGGTTTATCCTTTATTTTTTGATGTAGCCGGCGCTTTGATTCGCCGGGCGGCGCATTGGAGAATGCGCCTTATGTATTAGTGAGCTTCTGCATGCTCTTCGCCGTGGCCCTGGGTGGCTTGCGCCATAAAGACCATCGTCAACATACCGAACACAAACGCCTGAATGACGCCCACGAACAATTCGAACAACATGACCATCGCGGGCAGGATCGAAAACTTGCCCAAAAGCCCCGCCACGATGGCAACCAGCACAATGCCCGCAAACATGTTGCCGAACAAACGAAAGGCAAAAGAGAGAATCTTCGAGAGTTCCGAGATCAACTCCAGCAAACCGACGAGGAAGTCCATCGCGCCGAAAAACGGCACCTTGAACATGCGGCGGGTGTTGAAAAACTTGCTCAGGTATCCGATCCCCTGAGCGCGGAACCCCACCACCTGGATCATGACAACCGAGATCAAGGCAAGGGCAAAGGTAAAGTTCAAATCCACGGAAATACCGCGCAGGAACGGAGCAAGGATGTATTCACCTTTTTCGTCGGTGAACAAATACCAGTTCCCAAACAACAACTCCTTGGCGTGACCCTCCCCGTGAGCATGGTGAAGTACGCCAATGGATTCAAAACCGGGAATCAACTTCAACAGGTTCGCAAACAGCACATAGAACATGATGGTCGCAAACCAGGGAAAGATCGTGCGGGCATATTGAGTTCCCGCCGACCCTTCCGTCAGATTGTAGAGAAGCTCAAAGAAAGACTCCATCAGGTTGCCGATGCCGCGCGGCACCAGATCGGTACGCTGACTTTGCTTCAGCGACCGATTGGTAAAGAACGCCACCAGCAGAATTAAAACGATGGTGATCGCCAGCGTGGGAAGGGTGTTGACAAGATACAAGGGACCGGTCCCAAGGAAGTTCTCGACAAGCGGTTCTTCCATTAGTTTTTCCGGCGCGACCAAAATCTCGGGCTGAACGGGCTTATACACTCCGCCCAATACAAAACCGGCAATGAGAAGCACCAACACCACCCATCTACGCCAGGGTCTGCGTGTTTCTTTTTCCAAAGTCCGCCTCCTATGACGAAATATCAGATTCCTTTTCCAAATTATCCTTCAACCGCGCCAGTGTTCTGCGCCCAACGTTCAGCATCACAAGCACCGACACAGGAATTCCCGCAAACAACAAAGCCAGCGTAATCACCGGCTTTGTATCAAAGACACCGTCAAGCCACAAACCCAGAAGCACCGAAGCCAAGATGATCACCAGGGTCAGGCATCCCACCTGCCCGATCAGTACGATCAAAACGTTCGTCAGGATGCTTCTGCCCTTTTGTTCCGATTGTGTCATGTTGCACGATTATAAACGAGGGGCTGAAGGTGTGTCAAACAATAATCTGGACGACTTTCCATCGCCTCTTTTTGGACCGTCAGCCTGCCTCCGCCTCTAGAAAAGCGTCAACGCCGCCGCCTCCGACCAGTCAAACCACGGCGCGAAGACCGTTCCGATCAGGATCACGCCAATCGCCAGCACGGCCAGCGTGATTGTGTACGGACGAGTCAACAGCACAGGATGGTTTTCTTCATCCTCATTCGGCATGCGGTACAGATACACATACTTCATTACATTCAGGTAGTAGTACACGCCGATGATCGAATTGACGATACCCACAAAAACCAGCCAGACATACCCCGCCTCCACACCCGCCGCAAAGACGAACACCTTTCCCACGAAGCCGCCAAACGGAGGCATGCCCGCCAGCGACAGAAAAGCGGCAAGCATCATCAATGCCAGCCAGGGGTTGCGGCGGCTCATTCCGGCGAAATCCTTGATATCATCCACCCCGGTCACCCGGCTGAATGCCATGACGACACCGAAGGCAAGCAGGTTCGTCAGAATATATGCTGCCAGGTAAAAGATTACACTGGTCACGCCTAATTTTGTGAAAGCAACCACGCCGATCATGGCGTAACCTGCATGAGCCACCGAGGAATACGCCAGCAGCCGTTTGATATTGGTCTGCTGAAGCGTAAGCAGGTTACCGAGTGTCATAGTAATGGCAGCCAGCATGGCAAGAGACAGCGCCCATGCGGCGGAAAATTCAGGAAAGGCAACGAAGAAGAGGCGCACCAAAACGGCAAAGCCCGCCGCCTTGGAAGCCGTAGACAGGAACCCCGAGACCGGTGTCGGCGCGCCTTCGTACACATCTGGCGCCCAAAAGTGGAACGGCACAATCGAGACCTTGAAGCCAAGCCCCACCAGTATCAATGTCAGCACGCCAAAAACAGCGACAAGGGACAGGCTGCCCGCTTTGAACATTCCAACCAGTTGATACAAGTTGGTCGTCCCTGCAAAGCCAAAGACCAGGCTGAAGCCATAGAGCATGAACGCCGATGCCAGCGCGCCAAAAAGCAGGTACTTGAAGCCCGCCTCGGTGGACTTTTTGTCGGTCAGCATGAAACCGGAGAGAACATATAACGGTATGGAGGTAGTCTCAATCGCAAGGTAGAGCATGACCAGATCGGCAGAGGCAGCCATCAGATCCATGCCAAGAAGCGAGGCGAGGAGCAAGAGATAGGCTTCGCCGCGATGACCGATCTTTTCGTTGTCCATGAAGAGCAGAGCCGTCGCCGCCCCTGCAAACATGAACAGTAGCTTGAAGAAGAAACCCAGCCAGTCGAAGCGGATCGTGCCGCCGAAGGTAGTGGTCGGTTCGCCCGGCTGACCGAAGATCAGGCTGAATGCCATAGCGGCAAGCAAACCGCCCGCCGTGAGCCATCCCGTATTGCGGCGTTGTTCCGCTTTCCAGAACGGTTCGACAATGAAGATCAGGACAGCGAGGACGAGGATGAGCACCTCGGGGAGGATGGACAGGAAAGTTGTGGATGTGAACATTATGCACCTCCCAACAGGCGGAGAATGTTTTCAACACCGGTTTGCACCATAGGAACCATCAGGCTTGGGAACAAACCAAGACCGACCATTAGGATGCAAAGCGTCACAATGGCGATTTTGTCCAGCACGGTGATGTCGCCCACGTGCCCCTGCAATTTTTCGGGCAGTTCAGCGAAGAAAACTTTGCGGATGTTTATCATGATGTACGCTGCCGTAATGATAATAGAGATGCTGGCAATGACTGCCACAAGCCAATGCGTTTGCCAGACGCCCATGAAGATCGGGAACTCCGCCACGAAGCCGGAGAAACCCGGCATACCCATCGAAACCAGACCGCCGATGATGAAACCAACGCCCGCGAAAGGCATAATTTTCATCATGCCGCCCAGTTCGGGAATCATGCGGGTATGCGCGCGGTCGTAGATCATGCCGGTGACAGCAAAGAAGAGAGCCGTCATCACGCCGTGTGAAAACATTTGTACACCGGCGCCGGTCAGCCCGTTCTGGTTGAGGGTCGAGAGACCGAGCATGACAAGTCCCATGTGCGAGACGGACGAGAAGCCGATCATATATTTCATGTCGGTCTGGACGAAGGCGATGTAAGCACCGTAAACGACGGCAATTCCCGCAAAAGCCATGATGAGCCAGGACCAGTATTTGGCGCCTTCAGGCAGGAGCATGATGCCCACGCGCAGGGCGGCGAATGCGCCCAGTTTCATCAGCACGCCTGCATGGAACATGGAAACGGCGGTCGGCGCGGCGACATGTCCATCCGGCGACCAGTTGTGGAAGGGCCAGATGCCGCCAAGCACCGCGAAACCGAGGAAGACCGGCAGGAACCAGATATTCTGGAACGCCTGTGAGAAACCGGCCTTTTCCATTGCCAGCATATCGAAGGAAAGGATGCCTGTATTCTGATATTGAACCCAATACATGACCAGCACACCGACCAGCGAGACCACCGAACCGACGAACAGATAAAGAGTCAGTTTCATGGCGGCGTATTCACGGGTCACCACCCAGCCCCAGATGGCAATGAGCAGGTACATTGGGAAGACCGCGATCTCATAGAAGAAGAACAGCATGAACAGGTCGAGTGAGACGAATACGCCGAACACGCCGCTGGCAAGGATAAACAGGAAGGCAAAGAACTCACGCGGTCTGTCCTGAATGCCAGCCTTGACGTGCGGGTCTTCATCGCCCCACGAGATGAGCACGCCCGTGAACATGACCACACCCGTCAGCAGAACGAGCGGAGCGCTCATACCGTCCACGCCGAAGTGCAGGCTGATGCCCAACACGGGAAGCCAGTTGTATTTTTCGACGAATTGGTAACCCGCCGCAACCTGATCGTAGGAGAAGTACGTCCAGATCGAAAGAATGAGCGCAAAAGTCGCCGCCATCAATGCAACAGCGCGGGTTTCATTTCTCCGATTGGACGGCAACATCAATATGATCAATGCCGCGACCATCGGCGTAAATGTGATGACGCTTAGTACCGGAAAGTTCATAATCACCTCTCAACCGTCATTGCGAGCGGCGCTCCGCACCGCGAAGCAATCTCCAATCCTTTACGGGGATTGCTTCGTCAGCCCTTCGGGCTTCCTCGCAATGACGGGAAGTTTCTTAGAAAAGCATTACCACCGCTCTGTTGATCACGTCTAGTATCCAGGCGGGATACAGACCGATCCACAAGATCAACGCCATGAGCGGGACCATGACAACGATCTCGCGCGTGTTGATCTCGGTCAACTTGTGTTCGCCGTGAGCCCAATGTTCGTTTAGGGGTCCGTGCAATACTTTCTTGATTCCCTTCAAAATGTACGCGCCTGTGAAGAGTAGTCCGAGCATTGCAACCGCTGTGTAAATTGCCATTGCAGGCACGGAATTCACGCCCACGCCGAAGGAACCTCGCACCACCAGGAATTCAGATATGAAGCCGTTGAGTCCGGGCAGTCCAAGCGAAGCCATGCTGGTGAAGATCAGGATGCCGCCATAAACCGGAACCAGCGGGAACAGGCCGCCAAACTCTTCCAGGTTACGCGTATGTGTCCGTTCATAGATGACGCCGACCAGGAAGAACATGCCCGCCGCCGACAAGCCGTGATTGAACATCTGGAGGATGGCTCCGTTCAAGGCGATTCTCGCATCATCCGTCCCGACGGCGAAAGCGGCCGCGGCGATACCCAGCACTACAAAGCCCATGTGGTTGACCGACGAATATGCGACCAGCCGTTTGAAGTCTGTTTGGGCATAGGAACCGAATGCGCCGAAGACGATCGCGGCAACCGCAAGGAAAGCCAACGCACCCGCAAAGACCTTTGCCTCAGTTGGATACAAGGGCAGGATCAAGCGCAGGAAACCGTACGCGCCTAATTTGAGCAAAACACCCGCCAGGATCATTGAGCCAGCGGTCGGGGCTTCGGTATGCGCATCAGGCAGCCATGTGTGGAAGGGCCACAATGGGACCTTGACCGCAAACGCAATAACAAATGCCCAGAAGGCAATGGTCTTGAACGTACTGGCAGGAATGCCGCCAATGGCGCTCGAATAAGTTGACCACTGTGCAGTGATCACCTGAAGATCATAGGTCTTGAACAAGACACCAAGCAACTGGATCGCAAGCAAAAGCCCAAGCGAACCACCCATGGTGTAGATCATGAACTTGAGCGAGGCATAGTTGCGATTGGCGCTCCCCCACTGATTGATGAGGAAGTACATTGGGACCAAACCGATCTCCCAGAACACGAAGAAGATCAACAGGTCGATGGACATGAACACGCCAAGCATACCCGTCTCAAGGAAGAGGAACAGCATCATGTATGCCTTCGTGCGGTCATTGATGCTGAACGAGGCAAGGATGGCGAGCGGGGTAAGGAATGTGGTCAAAAGGACCATCGAAAGGGAAAGTCCGTCCACGCCAAGATGAAGTGACGAACCAATCGCCGCGTACCAGACATACATTTCTTCGAACTGGTAGCCGGTCTGGATCGGACGGAAGCTGGACCACAGGTAAAGGGACAGCGCGAAGGGAACAAGACTCGCGCCGAGGGCAAACCACTTGTGAAGTTTGGACTCGTCCTCTGGCAGGAAGAGCATTAGAAATCCCGCGAGAAGTGGGAAGAACAGGGTGGTTGAGAGCAGGTGAGTATTGATATAGTCCATAAGATATACCTTGTTATCCTTGTTCACGCCGTTCCGTAGAATATTGAATATTTCATTATACGGAACAAGCTAACAGGTCGTTTCAGATTTTTTCTACTCTATGGTAGCGTACGTTTCGCGATCACCTTTCCATTACGAGAGATTTCAAGCGTATTGTCGGCGGAAATGTGAATAGTAAATGTATCGCCTGCCGTGAACTTCGCCGGAACATCTTTGCCGATCTGCATCCAGCCTTTCTGCGCGTCATACATCCACACCTGGATGCGTCCGCCAGACACATCATACACCACTTCGACAATCCCTTCGCCCCACACGCCGTTGCTCTGCGGTTTGAGGGCTGCATTGAGGTTCCTGTTGATCTGCGTAAATGTGACCGATGCTTTCTGGTTCGATCCGATTGGCGCTCCCTGCCAAAAGAGGTTCGCCTCGATCAGGATCACATTCAATTGTTCCGGCGTCAGGCTTGTTTCGGCGCTTTGACTTTCAATCGTGCCGCCCATGCTCATGGATTGCATCCCAATGGAAACCGTCCCTCCGCTGAAGTCATCCAGAACCGCGCTCTCCGCGCCGATGAACCACAGACCGATGTATCCGCCATCGGCATAGTGCGACCAGGAGGAGATGTCACGCGCCGCCAGCAACTCTCCATTGCGATAGACTTCGACCGCGCCATCCGCCAGGGCGCGTGCGCCGAATTGATCCCCATCCACGAATGTGACCGGGATGTCCGCGCCGTGCTGGAGCCAGCCTGTGGGCCATTCATACGTCCAGACCTGAACGCGTTGACCTGCCGGGTCATATAGCACTTCGAGAACGCCATCGCCCCAGGTGTTGTTACTTTGCGCTTTGAGCAGCAAGTCGTGCTCCCATGCGTTCCCATCCACATCGGTCAGCGTGACGTAGGCTTCCTGGTCTGCGCCGAAGGGTTCATTGCTCCAGTAGATGTCGGAGTTTGAACCGCTGTAGTCCACACTCAGTTGGTTGGAGGCGATGACGTAGCCAGAGGTGTTCCCAGACCAGTCACTGCCGATGGAGCCGTTCGCGCGGTTGAAGTTGTCCAAAATACCGGTGGAAGGGAAACCACTATTCACTGTAACGAGGATCGAATCACACTCCACGGCTCCGTAAAGATCCGTGACACAAACTTCGACCACGTAGCCGCCCGTTCCGGAATAGGCATGTTGGGCATTGATCTCTCCTGTGCCGGGACTGGTCATATTCACTGGCACATCTTCGATGGTTCCATCGCCCCAATCAATCCGAGCGGAGTGGCTTTCTGTGTTGTCGGCGTCGGTGTACGTGGCATTGACGGTAACGCTGTTCCCAAGAGTGACCGTCTGGTCGTTGCCAGCATCGACCACAGGCGAGACGTTTTCGACAGGCACATACTCAAAGGCTCCTATGTCAATGCGGATGAAGCCGTCATCATCGCCATCGAAGAAGAGGTCGTGCAGTAATTCGGGGTCGCCTGCGTCAATTGCCGGTGAACCCGCAGACAGTTGATACGCGCCATTTTCAGGGCTGGCGAAGAGCGGATCAAGATCGAACAAGTTATCATGGGCATTTGACACTGCGCTGATATTCCCTGAGAGCCAGTTCGTATTGCAATTCCCTGCTCCGCAATCATCGAACAAGTTATAACTGTATTCGACACGGCTATCGTCCGTGGAAAGTATATGAACAGGGGCATTGGACTGCCCGGAGAAGATATTGTTCCGAATGACGGAGGTTTCAGCCTGTGTTTCGACCATGTTGATTGTAACTCCATCAGCCCCGCCGATGAAGGTATTATCTTCTATTGCGTAATCCATTGGACTGCCTGCTATCAAACCTTGAGCCAATATCCCTCCTTGCGCATTATTCTCGAAGACCACGCGGTTAATCTGAATATTTTTTAGACTGCTTGGGGAACTATCTATTATCTCGATGCCGTATCCATCACCTCCGCTGATCTTCATATTAGAGATTACAACATTGCTAGATGTTATCCGAAAGGCAGGTTCATTCCCCTGAGGCCGAATGATACTTTGGTTTGCACCCTCACCAACTAGGATGACGGGTTTGTTGACGACCGTTGTCTCTGAATAAACCCCAGCAGGGATGAAAATTGCCGCCCCAGGCGATGCCTGATCTATTACAGATTGCAGACTTGGCTGAGAAACGATATTATATGGACATAATATCTCATGAGCACCATTTATTGAGTCAAATTCCTCATCAAAAAGGCTGTTAAAATCATTGGTGGCTTCACTGCTTTGAATACCCAAACTGTATTCTGCTAAATCACCAAAGCCATTATAAAAATCCAAATCTTCGCCCCAAGCACTCTGATCGAAGTTTTGACTTCCCACGATAATAAAAGTTTCATCGATAGAAAGTGCTTTAGTGTGAATTGGGTTATCTTCACTCGACAATTTGGCAGTAAGTCGATGATCCGGCCAACCAATTGGATCTTCAGATACAGCCCAATCTCTCAGCGAGCATATTCCCGCAATATTAATGTCTCGATCTAATCCTATAACCCCACCACCGGAAACAAGAATATTTACCTGTACTTGGCCATTACCTTTCTGAAGAGCATTCAAGGTTGCCCGTGCATATCCTGCATAATCATCTCCTTCGTAAGGGTTTGGATAAATGGAATTCATAAAGCGATTTTGAATAATATTCACATTGCTGTCTGCCGCCTCGATGGCTGCAGCAATTGCATCATCGGCAGATTTATTAATATCATCTCTGAAAAGAGAAAAGACAATGTCAGTTCCTGTGATAGTGGGATTTATTGATATATCATGCTCAATAGCACCAGAGATTATTGTTTCGTCAATACACGAAAACGCAAAAAATTGGTTACAGAGATGGGCACCTGTCCACAAACTATCAAAAACCTGCAATGCGTTTTGAGCTATAGGGCCGCTGACGTGGACACCCATGTCATGTTCAGGGTGATCCCCAAAGTAATTGTAGTGTAGGTTATAGCCACTGACTATTGCACTTTTCCCATCCACGATTATCATTTTGACGTGACTGTGTTTTCCACTGAAAAGCTGGTCTACATTGCACCCATCATGGTTTGCGTCACGATAGGTAGCTACTTCCACACTAAAAAGATCGTTGGGAATAATTCCCAGGTCATCCAGATCATCCATAACATACTTACGTTGATCTAGGCAAAGTGTGGCGGCGTAGTGTTCAAGACCTAAAAGTATCCGTACACGGACTCCATAAGGTTGGTATTTTTCTGGATACTCTTGTACATCATCATATAGACTCTTGATGCCTCGGAGAAATTTGTCTCCCGGACTGTCATCATCAGCAGCAGGATCCCTGTCGGAATCCCACCCCATAGTCACAAAATCAATTTCATGTGGGCCCGGCCCAATAGCAGTTTCTGCGACATCTGCAAATCTCTCAAATGCTTCCTCGCCGGGTGGTAACGTTATGAGTCCATCGTAACGATTCCCACAATAATTCTGCGAGCCAACCTCTGCCTGCACCGCCTGCGCGATGGGTGATAGGGTTACCCCCGGACAATCACCTGTTGGAGGGTCTACTATAGGATTCAAAGAAACCTGTACAACAGTATGTATGTCGTAATCAACCCAAGATAATGGGGAAGATACGTATGCATGAATAGTAAAATAATGATTAATCCAATCATCAGAGTTTTCAGAGATAATTTCAGCAGGTATTACTCCCGATATTTCAAGATGGCACTCCCCGGACGCGACATTGATCCCACACTTAATGTTTTCCCCTTCACTTATAGTCGTTGTGAAGTGTATCTCATTGGTCAGGCTTGCATCCCAGTCATGCGGGGTACCCCATGGATCACTAAAGGTAACGTCCATGGATGCCGCATAATAGATATCCCGCGGTACACAATCCACACCATCACATTGTATTTTGAACTTTACATCCCCTCCGCCTAAATAAGGTATCCTTCCAACGACATCAAACTCTTCTGTTAGTGAAGTGCCAGGGCTTGTGCCCGAGCAAACTGGAGCAAATGCCGGGAATGTGTAACTACCCGGGTCACATGCCAATAAGACAGTAGACGTTTGCAGAGCATTTGCATCATCATCTGACGAATTAGCCAAATCATTCTGTATCACAGATGGCTTTGCCAGTGCCGTGGTGGGCACCGCCGCGCCGAACAGGAACATTACAATCAATGTTATGTGAACAAGTCTGGCTCGTGAATTTACTGCAAACATAGCTCCTCTGATTTGTTAGTTTGCAATCAGGAAGATCTCTCGATTGTTCTTAGTTGTTTTGCCTTGTTCCAATTGCCATACTGATCAAGGCGTCTCCGTAGGAGTCAAATATTCCTCAGGTACTTTGAGTAGTAAAACAGGCTGAGGCACTTCAAAGAAGCAAGCAAAGTCATCAAGGATGCCAAAATTTGTTCGAATCAAACACGGGCCGATAATGTATTGCGAATAAATCACGGCGTGGCTGTCGTCGGTCCACCCTCTTGCTGCTAAAGCGAAACCCTCGACAACCTTCTGATCAGTTTCAACCAAGTAAATCCCATCATTACGTGCAATTAATCTTCCATCTGGTGAAAATACTTCGCCCGGAAAATCCTTCTGGATGGTGTTGTACATAATGTTGTTTTCCTTTAGGAACCGCTCCAAACGATCTGGTCCAAAGCCTGGTATATCAAACCGATCGGTTGTGAAATTATGTTCTGGATTTACGAGAAAATCTGTTGTGAGAGCTACTACTGTATCGTTGTCATTGATCAGAAAAACGTACTTTGCTCCGCGAAGTGCGTTGGCTAATATTTCCAAATCTGCGTCGCCGTTTATGAACGCATCGGGTCGTAGCGCTCTAAATTTCTGAATCGGGCTTTGCTCTCCGGTTACGCGATTCAAAATATACTCTTCGTTTTTATAGGAAATTGAAATATACAGTAAGTCATCGGTCAGAAAATAAGGCTCTCTCTCTAAAAGCGGAGTTGGGATTTTCTCGTCCGTCTGTAAATCCAATAAATAAGATGATGTACGCCAAAATATTTTTTCACGCACATAGAGGAAGTGTCCGCTGGGCGAGAGTTTGGAGCTTACATGCCGACAGGCAGGAACAATCACATCTACTTCCTCCGGGTAGCGCGCTTCTTCGCTGGCAAGCGGGCAACTACACTGAAAGAGATACTGCAATAGCAAGCTGTTTCGCCCCCAAAAACCCCAGCAATAACCGTAATAGAACAGCAGAGGCAGTCCCAGGAAGATGGCGATTCGAATCAGCCAAAAGCGGTAGCCTCGTCGCTTTGTGGTGGAGTCTTCTGTTTGTGTTCTTTTCATCAATGACATCATATTGCACCCAACTCTATGCCTGCGTCGCTGTGATATACAGCTTCATCTATCACGAGGAGATAAGTAACAGGCAAAGGTGTGCACATGGGCAGGGATACGGCCGTGGCTGTTTGGGTAATCGTGGTGACAGGCGATAGGGCGACCGAAAGGCTGGAATGGGCAGAAGGCAGGAGGCTAGGCGTTATTCCCGTCGTAGCCGTTGGCCCAGGAGCAACCTGTCCACAACCTACAAACAGGGTTGCGACAAAAAGCATTCCAACTATAGGCAAAATTTGCCTTGTTGAATTCACCATGGACAACATATCAAAACTCCTATCGCCATGTCGACTGGCTTAAACGCCAGTTCCACTAACTCAATGCGAAGAAATACAACGCTACGCCGATGATGAAAGTCACCAGAGCAAGCATAAGATACTGCTGGACACGACCCGTCTGGATGACACGTAATTTGCCGCCAAACCAGTAGGTGATCTCCGCCGAGCCGTCACCAAAGAAGCGGTTGATGACCGGCAGATCAAAATAGTTACGAATGGCTGAGCCAAGCTTGTCAGTGACGGGACCGAAGATGTGCAGGATCCCATCAATTACGCGTTGATCCATGAACTTGTAGACTACATTTTCGGCAAACCAGTAGGCAGGTTTGACAAAGGCGAAGTCGTAAATCTCATCGAAGTAGTACTTGTTCTTGAGAAGCGGGATCTGCAATTTGTCGTCACTGACGGATTGGACATTGCGATAGACGAAATAACCCAGCGTCAAACCACCGAGGGCGACCACAAGTGACGTCAGCAAGGGGATCCAACTGAACTCAGGCGCTTCGGGGAGTTCGTGTAATGTATGACCTACAAAATCGTGGAACCAGTTTGGGACGAGTCCGCCGAGGAGTGGGAAATGCTCGGGGATGCCGACCCAGCCATACGTCAGGGCAAAGAACGAGAGTACCATGAGAGGCACGGTCATCGTCCAGGGAGTCTCCTGCGCGTGTTCCGCTTCCTTCGTGCGAGGCTCTCCGAGGAAGGTCAGGGTGATCTGTCGCATCGTGTAGAACGCGGTCAGGAACGCGGCAACTGCCAATGTGATGAAGACCGCCATGTGACCGTGACCGAACGCATCCGCGAGAATTTCATCCTTCGACCAGAAGCCCGCGGTGATGAGCGGGAAGCCTGAGAGAGCAAAGCCGCCGATCAGGAACGTCCAGAATGTGATGGGCATCTTTTTGCGAAGCCCACCCATGTTGTACATGTCCTGCGGGTCAACGTTGTGGTTGCCCGTGTGCAGGACGCCATGCTCCATGCCGTGAATGACCGAGCCGGAGCCGAGGAAGAGCAGAGCCTTGAAGAAGGCGTGGGTGATGAGATGGAACGCGGCGGCAACGTACGCGCCGATGCCGAGCGCGGCGATCATGTATCCGAGTTGTGAAATGGTCGAGTAAGCCAGCACGCGTTTGATGTCGTTTTGCGCGACGGCGATCGTCGCGGCGAAGAGCGCCGTGAACGCGCCGATGAACGCCACAATCGTCATCGTGGTCGTGAGTTCATGACCATTGAAATCCGCTGTGAGAAGCGGGAACATGCGGATGACCGCGTACACGCCTGCGGATACCATCGTCGCCGCATGGATCATCGCGCTGACGGGGGTGGGACCTTCCATCGCGTCGGGAAGCCAGACGTGGAGCGGAAACTGCGCCGATTTGCCAATCGTACCGATGAAAAGAAGCAGGGCAATAAAACCAGAGACACTCATGCCGAAGAAGGTTGTATGTTCGGCAAGCATGTGCAGTGTCTCTTCGGTAAAAATTTCGCGGAAGGTCAACGTGCCTGTCGCACTGTAAAGATATGCAATCCCCAACAACATGAATACGTCGCCGATACGGGTGGTCATGAAGGCTTTGACCGCCGCGTCCCGCGCGGAGGGTTTGCCGTACCAGAAGCCGATCAACAGATACGAACACAAGCCCATGATTTCCCAGCCTACGAACATCGTGAGCAAGTTGTCAGAGACCACCAGCACATACATACCAAAAGCAAACAAACCGAGAAACGCAAAGAAGCGCGAATACATCGGCTCGACCGAAGGCACAACATGTTTATGCCCGTGTTCTTCGACCGTCGCGCCGTGAGGCGGCAGACCAGCGCGGTCATGGTCGCCGGCGGGCTGTCCGTAGTTGTGATAGCCGACGCTGTAGAGGAAAATCATGAAGATTGTGATGGCGACAAAAAACAGCACCGCCGCGCCAAGCGGGTCAATCAGCACGCCGATGCGGAACCACGTGTCGCCCGTCGGCAGCCAGTTGACGGCAGATTCGAAGGGGTGCTCGCCCAAATGCTCCGCCCCAAGCGCGCGGACAAAAACCACCATACTCCCGATAAACGAGAGCGCCGCTGCGCCGACTCCAATCGTGTGGCTGAGCGCCTTGCTCTTGTTCGTGAACAGCACGATCAAGAAAAACGCCAGCACGGGAGGGAGCGGGATCAGCCAGATCAATGTTGTTGTTTCCATAAATGTCTCTACCACTTCATCAAATCAATTTCATCAGCGATCACCGTATTGCGGCGGCGATACACCGAAATCACCAGCGCCAGCCCCACTGCCACTTCCGCTGCGGCCACCGCGAAGACGATGACGGCAAATACCTGTCCCGCCATGTGCAGGACGTTTCCATACCGCCAGAATGCCGCCAGGTTGATATTGACGGCGTTGAGCATCAACTCCACACCGAGCAGGATGGCAATGGCATTGCGCCTGGAAAGGACGCCAAACATGCCAATACTGAAAAGCGCCGCGGCAAAAATGAGATACCAGGAAAGTGGAACCATGTTTTGCGCCTCCTATTTACGATTGAACGCGACGTACACCGCGCCCACCAGCGCCGCCACCAGCAGAACAGACGCCACTTCGAACGGCAGGACGTATCCGGCGGGCGAGACCAGTTCATTGCCCAACTCCGCCACCGCATCGAAACCGGACGGGTAAACTGCCGCGGTCCTGGACATGCCGCTCCACCCCTGAAGCATTAAGTACAACCCGCCGAAGGTCAACACCGCCAACGCCGCGCCCAGCCACCAATTTTTGTTCATCTGCGGACCCTGGTCGCGCATGTCCTTGCGGGTGAGCATCACCGCAAAGATGAAGAGAATGGCGATCGCGCCGATATAGACCACCACCTGTACCACCGCCAGAAAATTGGCGTGAAGCAAGGCATAGGTCACCGCCACGCCGAACAACGCCGCCACCAGCCACAACGCGGCATGGACAAGGTTGCGCGCCGTCACCACCATAAGTCCTGCAAACAGCGTGACAAACGCAACGACAAGAAAAATAATTTGCTCACCAGTCATAGAAACCTCGTAGCATGGTCAATGGGAATTCCCATTGATCTTTATTAATGTCCAACCTCCACAGCCTTCTTCCCATCCACCTTTTCGCGTTCCCTGCGGCTGTAGGATCGCGCAATCTCGAGCGCGCTCCACGCCACAAGGATGTTCGAGAGGAACATGCCTGCAAGGTAGAGCCAGGCTGGAGTTCCAGACAGAAGCGCATGCATCAAGGCGGTCACGATGATGAGGGTAAACGCCAGAGGCGTCAGGAACTTCCAGTTGAATGCCAGCATGTGGTCAATGCGGATGCGAAGCAGAGTGTAACGCACCCACATGATGAGCCAGTATCCGATAAAGGCTTTGAACAGGATGACAGCGATGGCAAGGAATGGGCTGACCTGCTCCAACCCCAAGAAGCGGTAACCGCCGAAAAAGAGGATTGCCCAAAAGCCGCCAAAGGTGAAGGCGTGCAGGAGTTCTCCGGCGTAGAACATGCCAAACTTCATACCGGAGTATTCGATGTTGTAACCGGAAACCAGTTCCGATTCGCCTTCCGCCAGGTCGAAGGGAGCGCGCCCGAGTTCCGCGATGGCGGCAACGAGAAAGATCAGCGCGCCCAGCGGCGAAAGCAGAACATACCAAACATCCTGCCGTTCGATGATGGCGGCTGTTCCCATGGAGCCCGCCAAAATGGTGGGGATAAGCAGAGTCGCCAGCATGGGGATCTCGAACGAAATCATGACCGCCACCTGACGGAATGCGCCAATCAGGGCGTATTTGTTATTCGAGGACCAGCCTCCCATGATGATGGACAGCGTGCCGATGGCGCCTGCCGCAATGATGTACAACACGCCGATGTTCAAATCCACGCCGAGGATGGTGGGAGCCAGCGGCACCACCGCCCACAAGATCAACACCGACATCATCGAAAGCATCGGGGCGATGTTGTAAACGACCTTATCCGCCCCGCCGGGAGTGGTGTCCTCCTTGATCATCAGTTTGATGATGTCGGCAAACGGCTGGATCAAGCCAAACGGACCCAGGCGGTTGGGACCGATGCGATCCTGGAAACGGGCAACCACCTTACGCTCGACCCACACCAGCCCAATATCCAATACCATCAAAATACTGATCAGGATCAACACGCCCAGAAAACCAATCAGAATATTGGCGGCAGGTACGGGCATTCCCCAGCCGGTGAAAATGCCCAGCAACCAGTCCGCGGCAACTTTGAGAGGATCGTTCCAAAAACTCATGAGGCACTCCTGTACACAAAGAGAAGGCTGAATGGAATGAACCAATCAGCCTTCTCCGCAGTCAAATTGTCTCTACGCCCATTCCAACATCCCCTTGCGCCAGGTATAGACCAAACCTGCCACAAGAATAAGGATGAAAATGATACCTTCGATTACGGCAAACAGACCCAACGCGCCCAGTTTGACCGCCCACGGGAAGAGAAAGACGGTCTCTACATCGAAGATCAGGAACACCAACGCAAAAATGTAGTATTGCGCCTTGAACTGCACCCAGCTGTCTCCGACGGTTTCGATGCCGCACTCATAGGTTGTCTGCTTGATGGGATTGGGCTTCTTGGGGCCAAGGATCCACGCCACCCCGATTGCGCCCAACGGGATAATCAACCCAACGAGGAAAAACAAACCGACAAAAACCCACGGATTCATATTTTCTCCATCGAAAGATGTCTAACAAGCGGCAAAATTGTACCATAAAGAACAATCCCCCCTGTCAAACGCATGTCAATTTTCCGGGTGATTTTCGTCATATTATTTTTTCCGGCTGCGACGCCGAAAGGTGTATTTGACGATATCTTCGAAAAACGGGAAACCAACAATGGTTCCAACCACCGACCCGATCCCCCCGGTGATCCGAACGAGTCTGGCAGGGATACCCAGGACGTTGACCGCTTCGATTTCGACAATTTGGGCGGATACCGTTCTTCGGCTTTCATCTCCGGTGACTTTATCCACAAATCGTAAATAGAACCAGATCGTTCCTCGGTAGACACCCGCCTCCGCCGGGCGGACGCTCCAGTAGAAGTCGAGCGACTGCCCTTTCGAGAGGGTTTGGCTGATGGTCTCTGGCGGAGAGACCTGCAACCCGGCAATATCGAATCTGGCTTCCGCGATGACATTGTGCGTTTCATACAGATCGGGGAGTTCGATCACCTCACCGGTGACGATATTCCCCTGGATCTGTGCGGTAGGCGTCACGTTGCCCAGATCGTCCACCTCGAGCGTCAGGCGAACGAGGTCCGAGTCGCCAGCACGAATTTTTGCCGGAAATTCCAGGGTCACCCGGCGGCGTTCGGGGATGGCAGGCAGCGGGGTTGGTTCTCCTCCGCCCGTCACAGGAACAAGCACTTCGCTTGTTGGGGCTGAAACGATGGAGGCTTGCGTCGGCTGAGGGGCGGCAGGGGCTTCCGCCGGCGGAGCGCTCAACCCCACTCCGCAGGCAAGAACGGCAAGGGACAAAACTGTCCATGCCGCGCAGGCGCGGAGCAGTGCGAAGGGAGGAAAGGTTCTCTTTTTCACGAGACAGGCAAAGGCTCAAAATGAAGCGAGGACGGCGTCGGGAGTTGCAGGTCGGATGGGGAGATGGGTTGGATGCGCCGGACGCGTTCCAGCGGCTGAAATCCCAAAATCAACAAGGCGACGGAAAGCAGAAGGATGAGCAATCCCAGCGTGATGCGCGCGCGGCGGCTCATTGATCCACCTCCTCCACTTCGGAATACCAGCGCAAGCGCGTGCCGATCTGATTGCGAAATTTCCAAAAAAGATTTTTGTTGATGGCTTTGAGCGTGCGCTGGATGCGTCGGATGCGCCGCAGGACGGTTTGTTTTTCCTCCTCGTCAAAACCGAGATCCTCCCTGAGGAGCATTTCCTCCACGCGCGCGAGATTTATGGAGGTGGTCTTGTACAATCCCCAGTAGCGCAGGCACAGACGAGCGATGCGGTGCAGGTTGATTTTTTTATCGTCGTCGCGGCCCAGTTCGTTGTTGAGGAGCAGGGCAATGATATCGAGGGCGTCTTTGCGGTTCAGTTCGAGAATCTGGGTTTTGGACAGGAACAATTCGGCGAGCGGGACGGTAAGCGGGTCAAGATGGAGGCGTTTCTGCAGGGGCAGTTTATGGCACATCTCGAAATCGCCCACGAACACGTCAACGCGCCTGCCGGTACGCGTGTCGATGAAGATCTGGCGGCGGTTGCCGTTGAGCACGTTGAATTGCCGGTCGGGCGTATACCCCATGCCCCTGAAGAAGGGGGAAAGCTTGTGACGCGATTTTTTATGAACGACAAAGTCAATGTCGGGATATTCACGCGTGAACGCCTCGCGTTGGAGCGGACTATGCACGCGCACAGCCAACCCGCCGATGACTCGCATGTCAATCTTATGCAGGCGGGCAGCGTTGATCAGGCGGTTCATTTCCGAAACAATCTCTGGGGGAGTGGTCATCCGGCATTTCCTCTTTTGCGTGGAGTGCGGATATTGTACTCCGCGCTCCACGCAAAGGCTTTGCTCGAACTTACAATTTACTCGACGGGGATCTCCGCCTGAACCTTGTCCATGTCGATGCCGCCGCGCTTGCGGTAGGACTTGAATCCGAAGTAGATGACCGCCGCCAGTACATACATGGATAGCATGTAGATCACGGAACTCCTGTTGGAAAGGCCGATTCCGTAGAGACCGTTGGGATCAAAAAGCCACTGGTAGAGCAGGAAGACGAGGAACCCGCCAAAGATGACGCCCGAAACCGTGATGAACGGTATGCCGAACACATTGTACTTGGCGATGGGGGAGGCTTTGTAGAGGTCCGGCTTGACGTAGGGCAGGAGGATGGCGGAGAGGGTCGTGCCGAGATAGGTGACGGCGATGACGAGGGTGGAGCAAAGCGTGAGGGTCTGGAAATTGGCAATGTTGTAGGAGAAAAGGAAGGCAATCAACACAGATGGAATGACCATCAAGAGCAGGGCATAGATCGGTGTGCCGGTGCGTTCATCTACCTCAGCGATTTTTTCGGGCAGCAGGCGGTCGAAGGCGGCGGCAAAGATGACGCGCGTGGAGGAGAGGAAGACAGTCCCGCTCCAGCCGAACCACCACAGACTCATGAGGAGGACGACGAGGAGTTGGAGGAGGCGGTTGGAGGTCAGGAATGCGGCGAAGAGGGCGGGGTAGGGCCAGACCGGCAGTGCCGGCGGCACGTCCGTATAGTCCCAAACGTAATTCCACCAGGCGGCGCCAGCCTGCACGTAGAAGTCCCAGCCGATGGTGCGGCTGATGGCATAGAGCAAAATCACTGCCAGCAGGGTGGTAATGCCAAGCGCCCATCCCATGCCGGCAACGTTGCGTCTGAAATCGGTCGCGCCGCGCACTTCGCCGTAGAGGGTCGCACCCCAGTTGGGCCACAGATTGAAGAAGACCATGTAGGGAAGCACGAGAAAGACTGCCAGGCTCAAACCGCCGCCAGCGAACGGCGTCACGGCGCCCGCTTCCGTCCCCAATGCGACAGTTGCATCATACACCCCCGGTTGTGCGCCGAATATCGAGACGGCATTCGCGTCCAATCCCGCTTTGAAGGCCGCATTCGAGCCGCTCAACAAGAGGGCAATGACAAGCACCAGCCCCAGCATTCCGCCATAGAACGAGAATTTCTGGATCTTTGCATAGGTTTTCATGCCCAGCGAAATGATGAGGCTCACAATGGCAAGCGTCATCAATGAAGCGACGAACGCGCCATGATCCGTACCGGCAAACCACAGGGCGGCATCCCGGCTGCCCAGAAGACCCAGCAACGGCACCAGCACGATATGACGGAACATATCCCCGTAGAGCGGAACCCACAGCCACAAAATGAACCACCAGCCAGTCACGGCAAGGATGAATCCCACCGCCCCCCCAAGAATGCGGCTTTGCCACACGTAATCGCCGCCGGAACGCGGCATTACCGCAATCAACCCGGCGTAGACGATGATCTCGAAAAAGATGAACACCGCGCTGACGACCAGCGCGTCGACCATCCCCCCGCTGAAATAATACATCTGACTGAAACTGTACAACCCCAGCGTGACAAGGTTGATGGAAAAGAACGCGTAAATGAACGCGTCGAAGACCGACCACGAACGCACCAGGCCGGTCGCCTTGCGGACAAACAAATTACTCATGGCATACTCCTCCTGTTGAATTTGAATGGCAGTTAAGAACCATAACACGCAACGTTCTTAAAAGTTAACCCGAAGTCAACACATAATTCTCTATTTTGCCTTTTCCCAGCGCCACGATTGCGCCCAGCAGGGTTCCCTGTTCGTAAATCGAACCGGGGTTGATGCACAGCGTCTTGCCGATGCGCGTTGCCCCGCGCCCTTCGTGGATGTGTCCGTGCAAGCCGAGCAGGGGCTGGGTCTCTTCGATGGCGTTGCGCAGGGCAGTCGAGCCGACGGGCTTCAACGCCTGTCCCGCCAGCACCGGGCGCAAATCCTTGTCCAATTCGGGAGCCTCATCCAGACCGGATTTGTACGGAGGCACATGGATATTGAAAACAGCGTTGCGCGGGTCCCGAAGACGGGAGATCATCGCCTCGTACCGGACCTTGAGTTGATTCTCGTCCTCTTCGCGGTGCGTATCCCACGGCGTTCGGTTCGACCAGCCGGAAGCGATCATCTCGTGGTCTCCGTCAAGGGAAATCACCTGCCCCTCGGCAAGGATCACGCGCCGGGAGGCGCGAACGATTTCGTCCACTTCGCTCATATCGTCGTTACCGGGACAGCAATACACTTTCATGCCGGTACCGTCCAATTTTTTATCCGCCAAATCCATCCACTGCCGGACGACCTTGAGCACCTCCTGCAAGAATATCGCGTGGACGCGGGCAGGGTCCTTTTCGAGTTCGGCGATCTCATCGGGATCGGTGAAATACGGGTAATAGCCGCGGCTGCGGACGCGCTTGACCATATCCGCGAGTTCGTCCTCGTTCCCAATGGAAAAATCCTGTTCGAGCAATGTGACTTTGTAATTCTTTCCGCCCTGATGAACAAACGGAACGACGGCTTTGCCCGTCATATCGCCGCCGAGAATCAACACATCCACCTCATAAAATTTCCCCGCATTCAAAAACTTGCTCCAGCAAATATCCGACCCGTGTATATCTGTGGCAAAAAACAGTTTTGTCACGCGCAAATCCTCTGATGGAGTATGGTCCTGCCTTTTCATTATACCCGCTTGGGGAGGAAGAAAAAAGCAACGACAGATGGCTTCCCCGGGTTGTACGGCACGCGAGATTCGTCTCGCCGTTCAGAACCACACGAAGTATCCGGTGCGAAACCCTGTATACCGTCAGTTCCCCATTATCGGAGGTTTTCCACCACCCGCTCGAAAAACTCAAGCGACGATGGGTTGATGAGGGCGTCTCTGTTCGTAACCGTCCGCCCGTTTAGGATGTTCGTCACGGCGCTTTCCACTTTTTTCATGTTCAAGGTGTAGGGAATATCGGGGGCTTCGAGAATGAGGGCGGGGACGTGACGGGGGGATGCGTTTTCGCGTAAGGTCTTTTTGATTTTCTCTTTCAACGCATCGGTCAGAGCATAGCCGGCGGCAAGTTTTACAAAGAGGATGACGCGCTGGTCATCATGATAGTTTTGACCGATGGCGAGGCTGTCGGCAATTTCAGGGAGTTTTTCCATTTGGGCGTAGATTTCGGCTGTGCCGATGCGCACGCCGGAGGGCTTCAGCACGGCATCGGAGCGACCGTAAAACGTCACGCCGCCGGTATCGGAGTGAATGAGCACGTAATCGCCGTGCCGCCACACGCCGGGATAGACATCGAAATACGCCCTGTGATATTTCGAGCCGTCCGGGTCGTTCCAAAAGTAGAGCGGCATCGAGGGGGCGGGCGCTTCGCAGACTAACTCTCCCTGCTCGTCGTACACAGGGTTCGCTTTTTCGTCGTATGCCCTGATTTTCATCCCCAGGGCGGGGCTTTGCAGTTCGCCCGCATAGACCGGCAGGATGGGGCTGCCTGCCGCAAAACAGCCGTTGATGTCTGTGCCGCCGGAGATGGAGTTGAAATGTAGGTCGGGTTTGATTTCGCGGTACACGTACTCGAACCCCTCGGCGGAGAGGGGCGAACCGGTCTGGGAAATTTCACGCAGGGAGGATAAATCATATTGCCGGCGGGGCGAAAAGCCCTCTTTTTTCAGGAAGTGGAGGTAACTGGCGCTGCAGCCAAAGATGGTAATTTTCTCGTCCTGAATCAGTTTCCACATGGCGCCGGGGTCGGGGTAGTTCGGGTTGCCGTCGTAGAGGACAACCGTCGCGCCGATCGCCAGCGAGCTGATGAGCCAGTTCCACATCATCCAACTGCAGGAGGTGATGTAGAAGATGCGGTCGCTGCGTTTGAGGTCGGTGTGCAGGATCAATTCCTTGAGATGATTGATCAACACGCCGCCCGCGCCCTGTACCATGCACTTGGGCTTGCCGGTCGTCCCCGACGAGAACATGATGTACTGTGGATGGTCGAACGGCAATTGCGCGAATGGAATTTCGAGATTGGTCTCTTTTGCCAGAAAATCGTCATAATGCACCGCGTTGGGAATTTGCGAAAGATCGGGGCGCTGGCGGGTGTACGAGACCACAATCACCTTTTGCAGCGAGGGGATGCCGCGGGCAACCTCGGCGGCGTGACCGAGCGTATCGAAGGTCTTCCCTTTATAGAAATATCCGTCGGCGGTGATCATCACCTTCGGCTCGACCTGCCCCAGCCGTTCGATTGCTGCGGCAGGACCGATGTCGGTGGCGCAGGAGGACCACGTCGCGCCGAGGCTCGAAGCCGCCAGCATGGCGACGACGGTCTCGATCAGGTTAGGCATGTAGCCGACCACCCGGTCTCCCGCCCCGACGCTTGCCTCTGCCAGCGAACGGCTTAATCGTGCGACTGAATCATATAACTCCGCGTAGGTCATGCGCCGCGAGACCTGCGTCTCCCCTGTGAAGATGAAGGCGGGGTGATCATCGCGGTAACGCAGCAGGTTTTCGGCAAAGTTCAGCCGCGCGCCGGAAAACCACCTTGCGCCGGGAAAGACGGACAGGTCTTCTACTACAGCGTCGTATGGCTTCGAGGCTTTGATCTCGGCGAAGTCCCAAACCGTCTGCCAGAAATCAGGGATGTTGTTCACAGACCAGTTGTAGAGGTCCGAATAAGAAGCGAGAGTTGACTGGTAGCGCGCGTTGACCACTTCCATAAAGCGCGTGAGGTTGGCGTCCCGCTTGCGTTCCTCCGAAGGCGTCCACAAAGGCTTCCGCATAACTGCTTCTCCTTGACATGGCGTGAGTTCGACACCGCTATTATACAATCCGCTGGTATCATTTGCCGCCATGAATACGTGGATAACCCTTTTGATTGTTGTCGTTACTTATTTTGCAAACAGTCAATCAGCCAGCCCACTGCCCCCTGCGGCTCGCGTTGCATAATCACCAGGACGGGGACTTTCGTCACCGAATACACCTCGCGCAAAGATGCTGTCAGCCAGCTGCGCGGGAGAATGCCGACCGCTCCCGCTTCGACGGTCAGCGCATCAGACATCTGCGCCGGGTCAACCGCCACCCTTGCAGACGATGAAACGCTTCTCCCCTCCATCGCGAACTGGTCAAACACCCGGAACACATCCTCATCCGACGCGTAGACCCACACCTGCACGGACGGGTCGCCCAATCCCGCGAACAATGCCCGTACCTCCTCGATCGTGAGGGTTTGCACCGGGTTTTGACGATGCGCGACAATCAGAACCTCCTCTTCGTCAATTTGGTAGGCAAAGGATGTCAGGAACTCAGGCTCACCGATGCGCAGGGAAATGTCGGCGGCGGAGGGGTCGTCCGCGCGGGAGATGGTGGCAACCGATTCGGCGCAAGCGTAGAGGTCGGTCAGCCAGGGGGCGGCGGCAGAGGTCGAATAGACAGAGACAACTTGCGGCGGAGTCTGAGGCGTTTCCGTCGAGCAGGAGGCGAGCAAGAGCAGAATCAATCCAGCGAGGAGGAGACGTTTCATTCAGGCAAGGTGAACAAAGAAGGTAATCAGCCCAAGCGCCGTACAATATGCTGCAAATATGTACAGTGACCGCCTGCCCAGGTAGGCAATGAGCCATTTGATGGCAAACCAGCCGACCACTGCGGCGGTGACGAATCCCACCGCCAGCAGGGGCAGGAATTCGCCCAAATTGGGCATTCGGAGCACATCCAGCATTTCATAACCGCCCGCCGCGAGCATGACCGGCACGGACATGAGGAACGCAAACCGCGCCGCGGACGGACGGTCAAAGCCGCGGAACATGCCGCCGCTGATGGTTGTGCCGCTGCGCGAGGCGCCGGGGAAGACTGAGATGATCTGCATGACCCCGATGAAGAGCGCGTCGAGCCAGGTCATGGCGTCGAGGGGGCGGTTCTTTTTGGTGAGCCATTCAGCGAGGGTAAGCAGGATCGCCGCAGCGAAAAGACGAATTGACGCCTGTAACAAAGGCTGACGGAACAGTGCCTCCACCGCGTCTTTCAGGAGGAAGCCAGCCAGAAGCGCAGGAACGGTGGCGAGGAGGATGTAAATGCCCAAGATTACATTCGATGTGAGAGATTTCTTTAGAGTTACTGCCAAATCCGATTTTTTTTCTGAAGTTGGAACCAGATACTTTATTACACAGACTAGAACTGCAATTATGTAGCGTAATAAGTCAAGAATAATATTTAGCAGATCCTTCCAATAAAACGCAAAGAGTGAAATCAGCGTTCCGAGTTGGACGATAACGAGGAAGGAAAACATCGCGCCATCCGCAGGGATATTAAAAATGGTCTGGCCAATTAGCAAATGCGCAGTGGACGAAACGGGGATGAATTCGGTCAATCCCTGGATGATACCGAGGAGGAAGGCTTCAAAAAGGTTCAATTCGATTCTCCGAAATGGATTAACCACGGAGACACGAAAGCACGGAGAATTACGACTCTGTGTCTCCGCGTCTCAGTGGTTGATTTCTTTTTGCATTGTTCGCCCATTGACCGAGCAACTCAGGCACACGTGACTCAAACGTCCCGTCCGCAATATAGACGCGAATCTGTTCCATCAGTCGAATCAGCGCCCGCAGGTTGTGGATGGAGATCAACGTTCCAGCCAGCAATTCCTTCGCCACGATCAAGTGACGGATGTAGGCGCGGGTAAAGGTTTTGCAGGCGTAGCAATCGCAGGTCTCGTCTATGGGGCGCTCGTCGCGGGTGAAGGTTGCGTTCATCAGGTTGAGGCGCCCTTCGGGGGCAAAGGCGGAGTGGTGACGGGCTAAGCGAGTTGGCAATACGCAGTCGAAGATGTCCACGCCGCGGGCGACGCCGTTGATCAGGTCTTCGGGGGTGCCGACTCCCATCAGGTAGCGCGGCTTGTTCTCGGGCAGGAGCGGGGTGACCACGTCGAGCATGGCGTGCATCTCCTCTTTGGTCTCGCCGACGGAAAGCCCGCCGATGGCGATGCCGGGCGTATCGAGTGAAGCGATAAATTTGGCGGAAGCAATCCGAAGGTCCGCTTGAACGCCGCCTTGAATAATCCCGAATAATGCCTGGTCGGCGCGCGTCTGCGCTTTGAGGGAGCGTTCCGCCCAGCGGTGAGTCCGTTCCATGGCGATCTTGCTGTATTCGTGATCGTTGGGATCGGAGCATTCATCGAACGCCATGATGATGTCGGCGCCGAGGTTCTCCTGGATCGCAATCGCCTTTTCGGGCGTGAAGCGGTGCGTCGAGCCGTCAATGTGACTTTTGAAGGTCACGCCGTCGTCGTCAATTTTGCGGGTCTGCGCGAGGGAGAAGACCTGGAATCCGCCCGAGTCGGTGAGCATGGGGCGATGCCACCCCATAAACTTGTGCAAGCCGCCCATGTCGCGCACGAGTTCGTCGCCGGGGCGCAGGTAGAGATGATAGGTATTGCTCAACACGAGCGTGGCGTTGATTTCTTCGAGATGTTCGGGCGTGAGGGTTTTGACGGTGGCTTGCGTGCCGACGGGCGCGAAGACCGGGGTGAGGAGATTGCCGTGCGGGGTGGTGAAAATCCCCGTGCGGGCGCGGTTGTTGCGGGCGGTGAGGGTGAATTGGAACATTGGGTTGATTATAAATGTAGAAGGCGCGGAATTGCGCGGCGCTTTTCCATCCAGACGGTTCGGATGATCGAAAAAACCGTCCCGAAGGCTGTTCCACCTTCGGGACGTTCTCTTTTACGCCACCACTTCCCCTTCCACCATAGGGACATCGTGGCGCAGGATTAATCCTGCGCTACCCCGCTCCACCTTGATGGTATCGCCTTCCTTGAACTCGCCCGCCAGAATTTTCAGCGCCAGCGGGTCTTGCAGTTCGCGCTGGATGGCGCGTTTGAGCGGACGGGCGCCGAATTGCGGGTCGTAGCCGACTTCGGCGAGATACTCGCGGGCGGCTTCGGTCACTTCGAGTTTGTAGCCCTTGTCTGCCAGCAGTTGGCTGACGCGGCGCAGTTGAATATCCACAATGCCAGAGAGATGTTCCCTGCCCAACGGATGGAAGATGACCATCTCGTCAATGCGGTTCAGGAATTCGGGGCGGAAGTGATTCTGCAAAATCTGTGTTACCGTGTCACGTGTCACGGTGCCACGTGAGGCTGGATCACTCCACAACTGGTTGCCCAGGTTGGAGGTCATGATGACGAGCGTGTTGCGGAAGTCCACCGTGCGCCCCTGACCATCGGTCAATCGTCCATCGTCCAACAGTTGCAGCAGCACGTTGAAGACTTCGTGATGCGCCTTTTCGATTTCATCGAACAGCACCACGCTGTAGGGGCGGCGGCGAACCGCTTCGGTCAGCTGGCCACCTTCATCGTAGCCGACGTAGCCAGGCGGCGCGCCGATGAGACGGCTGACGGTGTGCTTCTCCTGATACTCGCTCATGTCAATCCGAATCATGGCGTGTTCGTCATCGAACATGAACTCCGCCAGCGCGCGGGCGAGTTCGGTCTTGCCAACGCCTGTGGGACCCAGGAAGATGAACGAGCCGATCGGACGGTTCGGGTCCTGCAGACCAGCGCGGGCGCGGCGCACCGCGTTCGAGACGACGCGGATGGCTTCCTCCTGCCCAACGACGCGCTCATGCAGGCGTTCTTCCATGCGAATCAGTTTTTGCGTCTCGCCTTCGAGCAGGCGCGAAACGGGGATGCCCGTCCAGCGCGCCACGATGGCGGCGATTTCTTCGGCGTCCACTTCCTCTTTGAGCAGCGCGCCTTCGCCCTGCATGGATTTCAGTCTGGCTTCCGCGCTTTGAATCTTCTGCTCGATCTCGCGCAGTTCGCCGTATTTCAGCCGCGCCGCTTTTTCGAGATTGGCTTCGCGCTCGGCGCGTTCGATCTCGACGCGGGTTTGTTCGAGTTTCTCTTTCAGGCTTCGCAGTTCGGCGATGGCGCCCTTTTCGGTCTGCCAGCGCGCGGTGAGCGCCTTCGACTTCTCGCGCAAATCGGCGAGTTCCTTTTCGAGATTCGACAAGCGTTCCTTCGACGCCTTGTCCTTTTCCTTCTTCAACGCTTCGCGCTCGATTTCCAACTGCATAATCTGACGGTCCACCTCATCCAACTCCTGCGGCTTGGAGTCAATCTCCGTGCGCAGGCGGGCGGCGGCTTCGTCAATCAGGTCAATGGCTTTATCGGGCAGGTGACGGTCGGCGATGTAGCGGTGGCTGAGGGTCGCCGCGGCAATCACGGCGGGGTCGGTGATGCGCACGCCGTGATGCACTTCGTAACGTTCCTTGAGTCCGCGCAGAATCGAAATCGTGTCCTCCACGCTCGGCTCCTCCACCAGCACGGGCTGGAAGCGCCGCTCCAGCGCGGGGTCTTTCTCGATGTTCTTGCGGTACTCGTCCAGCGTGGTTGCGCCAATCATGTGCAGTTCGCCGCGCGCCAGCATGGGCTTGAGCATGTTGCCCGCGTCCATGGCGCCTTCGGCTTTGCCCGCGCCGACGACGGTGTGCATTTCGTCAATGAACAGGACAACTTCGCCGCTGGCTTCGGTCACTTCTTTGAGGACTGCTTTGAGACGTTCCTCGAACTCGCCGCGATATTTCGCGCCCGCGATGAGCGCGCCCATATCGAGCTGGACAATGCGCTTCTTTTTCAGACCTTCCGGCACGTCCCCCTTGACGATGCGCTGCGCCAACCCCTCGACGATGGCGGTCTTGCCAACGCCCGGTTCGCCGACCAGCGCGGGGTTGTTCTTGGTGCGCCGCGAAAGGATTTGCACCACGCGGCGGATTTCCTCATCGCGCCCGATGACGGGGTCGAGTTTGCCCTGACGCGCGTAAGCGGTCAGGTCGCGCCCGTAGCGTTCGAGCGCCTGATAGGTGTCTTCGGGATTCTGCGATGTGACGCGCTGACTGCCGCGCACCGCTTTGAGCGCGTTGAGAATCGCGTCCTTGGTCAAGCCAAAGGAGGCAAGCCGTTTGCCTTCGATGGATTCGGTCAAGCCGAGCAAAATGTGTTCGGCGGAGACGTAGTCGTCCTGCATCCCCTTGGCGTAGCGTTCGGCGGCGCGGAGAACGTCTGCTGCCGGCTGGGCAAGCCCAACGTCCGCGTTTGAGCCGTGGATTTTCGGTCGCTTTTCGAGGTCGCGGGTCAGTTCGTTCCGCAGTCCATAAGCGCTGCCCGCCACCTTGTTCACGATGGCAGGCACGACGCCCTCCTCCTGATTGAGCAATGCCAACAGTAAATGAGCAGGCTCGATGGCCTGATGGTTGTAATCCTGTGCGAGCTGTTGCGCGCGCAGAATGGCTTCCTGCGATTTTTGGGTGTAGTTGTTTAAATTCATATGTTCCTCCGAAATAATCAGCGCCACGCTTAATCCGCGCCCTCTCGCGCGGAATGGGCGCTAGAAAACGCCAAATACGCGCCTCATGAATCACTGATAATTACAATTTCGGAGAAATAGTACACTGCCCCTATCGGATGAAAGTTAATGCGGTGTCAGAGAAAAATTAAAGGGAACGTTTCTGCTCTTCCAAATCGGTCAACAGCAGGTCCGGCTTACACCCACGTACAGACGCCATTTACCGCCGCTCCAGTCCCAGCCCTGCCCTTTCGGGCAGTACCACCCTCGCCCCATCGTATTCCAACCCGCGATACGGATCGTTCTTCACTAGCAGCGGACCGTCCAGGTCGGCGTAATCGCACAACGGCGCCAGATGCACCGCCGCCGTCACCCCCACCGACGATTCAACCATGCAGCTGACCATCACCTGCATATCGTGCGCCCGTGCCGTGTGAATCATCCTCAGCGCCTCGCGGATGCCCTCGCTCTTCATCGTCTTCACCACCACCCCATCCACCGCGCCTGCCAGTTTCACCACATCGTGCGCGTTCTTTGCCGTCTCATCGGCAAAAATCGGCACATTCACCCGCAAAGCACGCAAGCGCTCCTTCAGCCAGAAATAGCCCTCCACATCCTCCACCGCCAGCGGCTGTTCGATCAACTCCAGGTCGTAATCCACAAGCCGAGGGATGATCTGAAGCGCCTGCTCCCGGCTCCAGCCTGCGTTCGCATCAACCCTTAACTTCGCGCGGGTTGCCTCTCGAATGGCTTTGATCCTCGCCTCGTCCTCCTCTCCGCCCAACTTGACCTTGAGAATCGGATACCCCGCCTCCCTTGCCTGCTCTGCCATGACCTGCGGCTCGTCCATGCCAATCGTAAAGGAAGTCAACGGGACATTCGCCGGGTTCACCCCCAACAACCGAAACAACGGCTGCCCCAGCCTCTTCCCCCACAAATCATGCAGGGCGGCATCAATCGCACAGCGCGCTGCCCGCGAGCCGGCAGGGCGTTTTGAAAGCACCCCGTCCAAATCGAACGGGTCATCGCCCAACCCAGTCACAGACTTGAGATACTCGATAATCCCCTCCTGCGTCTCGCCGTAATACGGCACAGCCGCCGCCTCCCCCACCCCCTCATCGAGATACACCAGCACATTCCGGCGCACATCGCTCGCCCCGTGCGCCACGCGGAACGTCGTCCGCAACTCCAGATCAATCGGTTCCCAGGATAGTTTCATCGTCTTTTCTCATTATTAGCCACAGATGAACACCGATGAAATAGATTTGCTCGATAAAAACCAAAAATTTGCATATCAACAAACTGGGTTTATCAAAATCAGAGTTTATCTGCATTTATCTGTGGCTGAATTGAATTACCGAATGCTTTCCTCCTCAAAAAATCCAACACCCTCTCGATCCACTCCTCCCTGCGCTCCTGATGGACGTTGTGACCCGTCCCTGCAGGGACCCACAACTCCGCGTTCGGCACATGCGCGGCAATATACTGCGCGTGCTCATCGGGCGCATTGACCCTGTCCTCCGCCCCCTGAATGACCAGCATCGGCACATTCACACGCGCCAGGTCGGCAGGCGAATAATTCGGTTCGGAGATGATTTCCTTCATCGTCAGCCACAGTAACTCACGCCAGTAGCCCGCGCCGTTGACCGCCTCATGCAGGCGAATCATCTCATCGCGCCAATCGGGCGCCTCGCGCTCCACACGGGCAGGGTCGAACACCTTCGGCTCGCGCTCCACCAGATAGCGCGTCACATACGCATTCGCCGCCTGCGGAATACACGTCCGCGTTACCTCGGGATGCTCCACCGCCGTCACCAGCGCCACATTCCCGCCGTTGCTGTGACCGATGATGTGCGCCTTCTCATACCCCATTGCCCGCACAAACGCCGCCGCATCGTCCGCCAGTTCCCGAAACGAGTAACTCCTGCGCGGATTATTCGATCGTCCGTGCCCGCGGCAATCGGGCGCAAACACCCGGTACTCCCGCGCCAGCGCGGGGATGACCGCATCCCAATCGGTATGACTGTCAATCGTCGAGCCGTGAATCAAAAGGATGGGCGTCCCTCCCTCCTCTCCATACTCCTGATAGTAAATTTCGGCATCACGAATGGTTATATACGGCATATTGCCTATCTTAACACAACTCGTTACAATCGTCCCATGAACCGCATCCTCGAAGAATACGCAAAAACCATTGACCCGCGCACCTCCCTGTTCGATGTGCAGATTCTCTCCGAAGCAAACGAAACCCTCACCCTCGGCGGACGCCTCCTCGACCGCGCTCAACTGGACGACCTCTCCCGCCTCTTCCCCGACCGAAAACTGGATACCGCTTCGATACGCATTCTCAACGCTGAAACTCATCCCCGCGCTTACGTGGCGACCAACCTGACCGGCTTGTACGAACGTCCCACCTTTGGAATGCCCCTCTCCAGCGAGTTGTACTACGGCACAGAGTTGGAAATCCTCGACGAAAATGGCAACTGGGTCTTCACCCGCCAATCAGACGGGTATTTGGGCTGGGCATACCGCCGTTACCTCAACGAAGGAACCGCACCCGCCGCCACCCACCTCGTCCTGGCGCCCTCGATCGAGATGCGCGAGAGTCCCGATCAAGCCAGCGGGGTGGTGACGCGTCTCGTCAGCGGGACAGGCGTCGGCGTGGTGGAGAAGCGGGGAGATTGGGCGCTGGTGGAGGCAAATCGGGCAGGATGGGTCCCCTCCTCGAGTCTGCGCCCCCTGGCAGACATCCCCAAAGAAATCGAAGGGAAGCGCAAACTGATGGCTGCCGATGCGCTGCGGATGATCGGCGTGCCTTATCTGTGGGGCGGCACGAGCGGAAACGGCATTGACTGCTCGGGCTTTGCGCGGCTGCTGCACCGCTGGGTCGGCGCGACGATTCCGCGCGATGCCGATATGCAGCATACGGCATCGAAACCCGTTGAGCCGCCATACGAGACTGGCGATCTGTTCTTTTTTGGCGAGGGGGACAGTGAGCGGCGTATTACGCACGTGGGCGTGAGCCTGGGCGGCTGGACGATGATTCACTCGTCGCGCGGCAACAACGGTGTGTATGTGGATGAGTTGCAGGAACGTAAATCGCTGATGGATATTTTCGTCAGCGCGGGGTCGTTTTTGAGGTAGGTGACTTTCGCCGACGCGACGCGGGCGTTCGTGCCGCAGGTGAAACCATCCGCCGTGTGCTGCGCACGTCAGCCAGTGACCGATTGAACACTATCGGGTTTTTGAAGATGGTTTTTATTCCGCGACAATAGATTAAGCGCCGCGCTGATGAACATGAACAGCACCATCCACATCCACATGATGACGGTGCTGAGGGTTGTGGTCCAGAGGGGGAAGCTGGTGAAGGGGAAGGAACTTTCGTACAGAAGAGTCTGTCCCATCACCGCAATGGACATGGCGATCGTCATGCCAAACAGCAACGACCAAAATTTTTTCCAAGGGGTTGTACTTCGCAGGTATAACCATCCGCCCAGTGCCAGCACCAGGAAGGACAGCAGCAAAAACGGTTCCTCACGCTTGAACTCCTCAAAGGAAAATACGATTATCAGAGGCAAGGCTCCATAAAGAATAAAACAGAGCAGTGTCCAATCTGCTCGCAACCGCTGATGGAATACACGCATACGCGGGATCAATCGGGTCAGCAGGAAGATCAACAGGATCAAAACAAATATCCATATCCAAAGTATTCCCTGATGAACGAATTGCCTGATGAACCAGGAGGAATCCTCCAGGAAGGGGAAACCGCGCCATTCGGGGTTGACCAACGTATTGAAGGCAATTACACTGATGATCGGCAGCGGAACTCCCAGATACGGCATAAACCAGCGCGGCGCACCCGTTCTAAATCCGATGAAAAGTAAACTAACCACTAAAAACCACATAAAGAGAGTGAAAACGATCTGTATCCACAAGGGAATTTCCATGGCGCTGCCAATATAGGCAAAAAGAACTGGCAACGCTCCACCCAACAAGAAGGGCGCTAGCGCCGCGAGGGATTCATTTCGTGAACCCGGCTCAAAGTCGAAGCGTGAGGCGGATTTTCCTGTCATCTTTGCCTTTCTCCTCTCCCGCAGGTGTGCCTGCAGAACCGCATACGGCAAACTGCTCAATTCACGCAGGGCCACACGCGCAACTTCCAGCCCGCCCGATGCCATCGCATCGTCGAGCGACAAATCGAAAACAGACTGCAACTCCTCGCCGAATTCCTCCCGATATACTCTCGGGAATAAATACAGGAGCAGGGCGTACAAACGTTTCACGCGCCATCCTCCCGCAAGCGCAGACGCGCTTCCCTGACCATCCCCTGCAGGCGGACATGCTCCGCTTCGAGCACACGCCGCCCCAGGTCGGTCAACGCGTAGGATTTACGCGGCAAACCCGGACCTCGTTCCTGCCCGTCATCATCGAGACGCTCGATCAATTCCTGGTCCAGCAAGCGCCCAACCGCTGTGTACAGGGTGCTGGTGCTCAGGTTAACCCGCCCGCGGCTCAAATCTTTCACATCTTTCATGATGGCGTATCCGTGCTTTTTGCCGGGCGCCAGGCTGAGCAAAATATAAAAGGTCGGCTCTGTGAGAGGGAGATAGGAGAGTGGGTCTGTGGTCATTTCTTTCACCTAAAGTCAATTCTTGATATATCGTTATAAGATATATGATACACCCTTTCAAACTCCCTGTCAAGAGTTATGGTATCCTCGCGGGCATGAATCCTGTCGCTTCCATTCTTGACCGTTATCCCGTCCTCGTCATAGACGGCGCGCTTGCCACCGAGCTGGAACGCCGCGGCTACAACCTGAAAGATGAGTTGTGGTCGGCAAAGGTACTGCTGGAAGAACCCCAAGCCATCAAACAACTTCATTACGATTATTTCAAAGCCGGCGCCGATTGTGCCATCACAGCCAGTTATCAAGCCACCATTGAAGGTTTTATGAAACGCGGCTTGTCCAGGGAGCAAGCCTGGTCTCTGCTTCAAAAATCCGTCCACCTTGCCATCGAAGCGCGGGATGAGTTCTGGGCGGAGGAGGCAAACCGCGTCGGCAGGGCAAAGCCGTTCGTTGCGGCGTCGGTCGGACCGTATGGGGCATATCTGGCGGACGGTTCGGAGTATCGCGGAAACTACGGTCTAAGCGAGGAGCAGTTGATGGACTTTCACCGTCCGCGCATGAGGGCGTTGATTGAAGCCGGCGCGGAGTTGTTGGCTTGCGAAACCATCCCCACACCCCTTGAGGCGCGGGCGTTGGTCAAACTTTTGGACGAGTTTCCGGGCATCCATGCATGGATCAGTTTCAGTTGCCGCGATGAGGCGCACGTCTGTGAAGGGGAAAGCCTCGAAGTGTGCATCCGGCAGATTGAGGCAAGCCCGCAGGTGGCGGCGGTCGGAATCAATTGCACGTCACCAAGATTCATCCCCTCGTTGATTCGCGAAGCGAAAAAGGCGACGAACAAACCCATTCTGGTGTATCCCAACTCGGGCGAAACCTACGATGCCGCCCAAAACGACTGGGACGGTCAGCCTGTATATGCGTCGTTCGGCGAAGAGGCAAAGGTCTGGCATGAGGCGGGGGCGCGGATGATCGGCGGCTGCTGCCGCACCTCGCCGCAGGATATCCAGGTCATCGCGGACTGGGCGAGATCGTAAAGGAGCCATGATGGAACCGCTGCTTAAGAAACGCGTGCTTTTGGTCCTGGGGGCGCTTCTCATCCAATCCATCTATATGCCTACCAGTTTGTTCATAAAGGGCGGCATTGCGCCCAAATTGCCGATTGATGTTTTCCCGCTGTGGACGGTTTGGGTCATCCCCTACGTGCTGTGTTATCCGCTTTGGGCAACTGCGCTGGTCTGGCTGATTCTCAAAACGGACGAATGTATGTTCCGCAAGGCCATTGCCGCGCTCTTCTTCACGTGCTCGTTGGGGGTTTCGATTTATGTCTTGTTCCCGACCTACGTCGTTCAACCCGAATTGCAAGGGTCGGATATTCTCACTCGCCTTCTGCGCGTCATCCAGGTTGCAGGCGGCGACCACGACGCCCTGCCCAGTGCGCACATCTATGCAACCATCCTGCTTGCCTTGTTGTATAACGACTGGTATCCGCGCCTGCAAGGGCTGTGGCTTTCCCTCGTGGTGATCGTTTCCCTCTCCACCCTCTTCACCGGACAGCATTACCTCGCGGACGTGCTGGCGGGTTATCTGACCGGCTGGCTGGGTTACCGCTTTGGCCTGCAGTGGGACAGGTTGAACGCCAAATTCAAACACAGGAAAATTCTTCATGCCTGAGCCCAAAATCTCCCGCCCGAAATTTCCTCCCGGCTATGCGGACAACCCCGCCTCCTACCTGACCTGGGAGTGGGTCGCCGCGCAATTGACCGAAGCAAAACACTACTGGCTGTGTTCCGTCCGCCCGGACGGCAGACCGCATGTCGTCCCGCGCTGGGGAGTGTTCCTCGATAACAAGTTTTACTATGATGGCAGTCCCGAGACGCGTCACGCCCGTAACATCGAGAAGAACCCGCATGTCACGTTGAATCTCGAAAGCGGAGAGAAAGCCATCATCATGGAGGGGACATCACGCGCCGCGGACAAACCCGCGCCCGCGTTCGCGCAAAGACTGGCGAACGCCATCGGCGGGAAATACGCGGAGAACGGTTATTCCCCCGAACCGAATCAATGGGACGAAGGCGGACTGTTCGTCTTCACCCCGAAACAGTGCATCGCGTGGAGCGTCTTCTATGAAAACCCGACCAGGTTCGTTTTCGAAACGGAGGAACAGACATGATCGTACGCATGTGGCACGGACGCGTCCCAGCCTCAAAGGCAAAGGCATATCGTGAGTTCACCATTGCACGCGCAATTCCCGATTATCGGTCGGTGGAAGGGAATCTCAGCGTCCACATCCTGGAACGGACGGAAGGCGACGTCACCCATTTCATCACACTCACCTTCTGGAAGGATTTAGAGTCCATCCAGGGTTTCGCAGGCGAAGATGTGGAGGTCGCCAAGTATTACCCTGAAGACAAAGACTTCCTGCTCGAGTTCGAACCGAAGGTTGTACATTATGAAGTCGTGGGGCAATCGTAGATGTGGGCGTACATTCTTCAAAGCATCGGGGTTGGCTTTGCCGCCGCGGTACAACCGGGTCCATTCCAGACGTATCTCATCGCGCAGTCATTGACCAGAGGGTGGCGGAAAGCCATCCCCGCCGCGCTTGCCCCGCTGGTCAGCGACCCGCCGATCATTGCGCTGTGCCTGTGGGCGCTCAGTCAGGTTCCAGCCTGGTTCGAGCGCCTGCTTTACTTTGCGGGCGGGGGGTTCGTCATCTATCTCGCCGCGGGGGCATATCGGGCATGGAAAAATTTCAAGGCGGAGGTCTCCGCTGTGGAGGCGGAAGCCGGCGGAAGCGTCTGGCGAGCCGCGCTGGTCAATGCGTTGAGCCCGGGTCCGTATCTTTTCTGGAGTCTGGTCACAGGTCCGATTCTGATGCGGGGCTGGCGCGAGACGCCCATGCACGGGATCGGTTTCCTGGCAGGGTTTTACGTCACCTTCCTCGCCAGTCTGGCGGCGATTGTTCTTGTTTTTGGACTCGCACGGGAACTGGGTCCGCGGATCAACCGCGCTCTGATTGGCGCGTCGGCGATTGCCCTGTTCGGTTTTGGACTCTATCAACTCTGGATGGGACTTTCCTACGCTTTGCCTTGAACCGCCCAAATCTCGATCGGGTCACTGCGACCCCGTATCTGCACCGACCCCAATGAAATCAGGTTGAACTTGGAACGGTGCTCACCCAAGGCATCATATGTCCACGGACTGATGAGGATATCGTGAGAGGGGAACTGCTTGTTCAAACCGTCAATGCGCGCCGCCAGGTTGACCGTGTTGCCAACCACGGTATATTCCTGCCGTTCCATCGGTCCGACGGCGCCTGCAAGCGCCGTGCCGGTGTTGATGCCCACCCCCACGCGGAAGGTTTCGCCCCGTTCGGCAAGGCTGACGTTCAACCGTCTCACCGCCATGCGGATTTCGAGGGCGGTGAGAATCGCCTTATACGCATTATCCTGCACTTCATAAGGCGCGCCGAAAATGATGAGGGTGCTGTCGCCGCCGAATTTATTAACCATGCCGCCGTACCGCTGCGCCGCCTGCACCACCAACGGCAGGAACTCGTTGAGCAGTTTGACCACTTCCTGCGGGGTGTGACGTTCCGAAAAATCGGTGAACTCACGGATGTCGCAGAACAACACCGACACCTGGCGATTTTCGCCTTCCAGAATCACCTGCCCGTTGCGTATCGCCTCCGCCACCTCCTGGCTGACGAAACGCCCGAACATATCCTTCAGCCACTCGCGTTCCTGCAAGCCGGTCGCCATTTCGTTGAATGCCCCCGCCAATTGACCGATTTCATCGCCCGATTTGACCGCCACGCGCATCGAAAGGTTTCCGTCCGCCATTTTCTCCGCCGCGCGGGCAAGTTCTCTCAAGGGATTGGCAATCTGCCGCGCCAGGAACACGGTCATCGCCGCGCCGACGACAAGGGTAATCAGACCGAGCAAAACCCCCTGATAGGTGATCGTCCGAATCTTTTGATTGAGCGGGTCGGTGGAAAGCCCGATCAGAACCGCGCCGATGGGCTGATTGCCCAGGATCACCGCGCGTCCCATCAACAACTGCCCATCCTGCCATTCCGAGTACGTTGTGCCCTCCGCTAGCCGCACCAGACTCGCTCCCAGCGGATCGGCGGTTTGCGAAAACAGCAAACCTTCCCTCGAGGAGTCCACCAGCACCCTGCCGTTCTGATCGTATACCATGAAAACCGTCACATCGGGGTTGCGACTGATTACGTTCGCCATATCGTTCAGTTCGTCAATCTGCAAACGATACAACTGGTCGCGCAGTGTCAGGGAGGTGGCGTCGAGCAGGAGGTTTGCCTGTTCGAATAGTTCGCTCTGAAAGTTCGCGCGCTCGCGCTGGATGGAAAGAAAGGTCAGGGCAAAGACCGCCGCCATGACCAGCAGACTGGTCAGCCCCACGATCTTGCCCTGCAGCGACAACTTAAGCCAGTAACTGCGAAAACGTTTCATCAGCGAAAAAATCAAGGCAGTCGGATAGCGTTGACGAGTTCCATCATTTCGCGCATGCGCGCCGTGGCAGATTCGATCCCTTCGGGAAACTCATCGAACCTGGAGGTTTGGAAAGGCTCCAACGCCGCCGCGCCCGCTTCCGTCTCATGCATCGTGGTCAAGGCACGCACAATTGCCTGAACCAGTTCCTCGCCCAGCCCAGAGCGGATCAGGGCAACCTGTCGCGGCGTAAATTCGGTGCGAGCCAGTTCCACGAGTTGACTCTTCGCCTCCTCGGGAAAAGCGACATCGAAGTGAAAATCGTCGGTCACGCCGGCGGCGGTGAATCCGTTCAGCACCCACTGCAGGGTGTTTTCGTCGTCGTAACTGAAGGCAAAGCCAATTTCGCCGGGCGCGACGGGATCGTCATAGCGCTCTTTACCGCTCAGCGTGAAACCTTTTTCGAGAAGGAGCACCGAAGGCAGGAGAAAACCGGAGGTGGAATAAGGCGCGTCCATGGCAACCATGTGACCGGGCAGTTGCTCGAGGGAAGTAATGCCGCTGGAAGCGCTGGTAAAAATCACCCCTTGATATTCATCCACACCAAAACGCCAGCGGCGCAGGACGATTTGAGCGCCCGTCTGGTCGCTAATCAACGTGGCGGGATAAATGCTGTCGAAATACAGGTCCACCTCGCCTTTTGCAAGCAATTCCGCCATCTCTTCGATGGACGACGCAACCCGCACCTTGCCTTCCGTGATCCCGAATTCGCTTAACTGACTGGCAAGATAGTCCGCCAGCGGCTGGGCTCCCTCGATCACCTCCGCCGGGTCGTCGGAAATATCGCCAATCACGATTGCGCGGGGTTCAATCGGCGTGGCGGGCGGCAGATCGGTGGGCACCGCCGGCGTTTGTCCGGCGCAGGATGTCAACACCATAACAGCCACAACGGCAAGGAGCAAAGTATTTTTTATCTTCATATTTCCTCGAAGGATATAAAAACGAATTCCTCACGCCTAGGATGTACGCGGATCAGGCAATGCAGCGCACAAGGCAAATTATAATCTCCCCACTCCATAAAAGACCCACCCAAAAGTGTTAACAACTGATTATGAATAACCGCTCAGCGGCGATATGCCAGTTCACGAGTCCGCAATAAATAGGGGATGGCATCCATCTCTCCAAAGATGCGGATCGCCTCATCGAAGTGCATTTTGCGCACACTCGCATCGCCCAAAGATGCCGCGCCCAACCGCATGTGGATCAATCCCTGTTCGTGCCACATCCTGAATGTTCGGGCGGCATTCAGACCCTGTGTCCAAAGGCGAACGGCGCGCGAGTCTCGTCCAGCCAGCCAGTCGTACAACCCCGCATAATACGCCAGCATTGGCTCGCCGATTGGAAAGGCGCTTTTGAAGGCGCGCAAGAGTTTCAGCGCCTTTTCCGCAAGACTTTTATATCGTGCGGCTTCGATCCTTGCATCCGCTCGCTGAAGCGCAGTTTCCCACAAATCAAAGTAAATCTCGGCAACGGCGGAAAAGCCCAAGCCCATGGAGTAGACGGTGGGACGCCGGTTCATTGCCAATTGCAGTACGTGAGCGGCGGACGCCAAGGCTTTTTCGATCTCACCCCGGCGATAATGGGCAAGGGCAAGATGGGCATAGGTATTGACGGATGAGGCAAAATTGGGAAGCCCTTCCAGCATTTGGAGCGCTTCCTCCAGCATGGACACCGAATCCGCATCCCTGCCAAGCCTGAGGTTGTTCGCGGATACTCCAAAGAGCGCCCACATTTGTTGCAGGGGATTCCTGCGGCGCCGCGCATCCTCGAGCAGTTGGGTTTGAATGTCCAGGGCATATTGACTGTCTCCGGCAATCAAAGCGCTCTCCGCGAGCAGAACGGTCGCATCGCCCCATTGGCGGTAATCACCCAACTGCTCACAAAGCGCCTTGGCTTTGAGGGTACGGGCGCGCACCTCATCCCATTTGCCGACGGTGATCAGATAAACACAAGACACAACATTAACCGTGATCAGATTGGACGGCTGGTTGACCCTCTCGGCAACGGAAATGCCGCGCTCCACATAAGTCTCGGCAAGTTTATGCAACTGCATGAGACCCGCCAAAACCGCCGCGCTGGTATATGCCACTGCCAGTTCGGGCGAAATTCCGGCTTTTTCCGCTTCGTTCAGAAATCGTAAAGCCACATAAACGATGGGGAGCGTTTCGTTCGAATAGAAATAGACGCGCGACATCAATTCGTACAGCCGCGCCACCTCCAATGCCGCCTCCCGATGATCGCCTGTGGTCGAACCGACATAGCGGGAAGGAAAGAAACGATGGAACGCCTGGCGCGCCGCTTGCGGCAGGAGACCCAATGCAAACAGCATGCCCGACCCGGGAATGGGACTGTCCAACAGGCGCAGCGCCTCACGAACCTGTCTCTCGCAATCGGGGAGCCTGCCCAACCCATAATAGGACAATCCAATGCGACTGTGCCAGCGCGCCCGGCGCACCTGTCGCCTGCGGGCGGCATCCCTGCCCGGATGCCTGGGCAGTCTCGCGTCCCATTCCAGCGCCTGGGTAAAAAATTGAATCGCCTCCGCGTTGGCATAATTTTGCATCGCCTGTTCACCGGCTCCTTCAAGATAATGCACCGCCTTCTCGATGGCGAATTCGTTCCTGGTTGCGTCCGGCATTTCGGCGGCTTGCGTCCAGTGATGGGCAAGCAGGGTGAAATAAGACTCCAGGTTGTCCGAATGGTTCTGCTCGATCCATTCCGCCACCGCCTGATGCAATTGCCTGCGCTGGGAATAGAGCATCAGATTGTAAGCCACCTCCTGCGTGACGGCATGCTTGAAGATGTACGCCAGATCAGGCGCCTCCGTCTCGACCAGGGTCAGGCTCAGGCGGGTGAGCGATTCCATGTACCCGGGAAGCGATGGTTTATCCGCTTCGATCGGGTGCACCGCCTGAAGCAGGCGAAAGGTAAAAATACGCCCGATGACACTGGCTACCTTGAGAGTCAATTGTTGCGACGGGTCCAGGCTGTCAATCCGATTGGTGATGGCGGCTTGAAGCGTATCCGGCAGGGCAATATCTTCAAAGTTCATGAAGCGATGATCCACCTTGCAATCCTGATTTTCGATAATCAAGACTCCCGATTCCCTGAGCGCGTATGCAAGCTCTTCCGCAAAAAAGGGATGTCCCTCCGATTTCTCGCGGATCAATCTTCCGATCATGGGCGGAATGGATTTGACCCCCAGCCGCTGACAAACCAGCGCCTCGACATCGTCGAGCATCATTGCCTCCAGTTTGACGAGACGCGTATTCGGGTAATCTACCAACTGCTTGAATTGAACGGGCACCGGGTCGGACAATGGACGCGTATTGAGAGCCAGGAAGAGCGGACGCACCTTCTGTTGCACATCCACAAGCAGCGCCCACGAAGCCGAGTCGAACCAGTGCAAGTCTTCCAGAACGATCAGCAGGGGTTTATGGTCGGCGGTGTGAGACAGCACACGGGTCAACACTTCGCGGATGTTGCCGCTTCGAATCTCACCGGTCATGGCGGAGGTCAACTCGTTATCGGGCACGCTCATCGGCAGAATCACGCCCAACAACGGATAATACCGGATCAAATCCGCATCCACTTCCCTGAGTTTGTCAAGCACCCTGTCCTGCACTAAAGCACGCGCTTCGTCAGCCGAAGCCGCCTTGCCTGCCAGTTCGTCAATTTCGAAGATTTTGTAAAAGATGGGACGCCATGCGTGATATGAGTTCGTTCTCTCGATGGGGTCGCCGCCCCCGGCAAACATGTGCACATGCAAAGTTTCCGCCTGACGCACCAGGTCTTCAAAGAGGCGAGATTTGCCGATGCCCGCCTCACCCTGCAAGATCAGGGTCTGATGCTCCTCGCCGCGCGCCAATTCCTGCAAGGCGTTGGCGATCATGGTCTTTTCCTCCTGCCGCCCAATCAACTCCGTCCGGGGGCGGATGACGCTCTTTTTCAGGTCTATCGGATGAAAAGCTTCCACCGGTTCGTCCCGACCCTTGACCCGCTGAGGAGGCAAAGCCTCGAACTCGACCGTTTCCTTCGCCGCATCGAACGTGGCGCGATCGCAGATGATCGGGACGCCATATTTGACGACCAACTCATCCTGTTTGAGCGCCGCCCCCATCAAACGCGCCGAAAGGTTGACCGCGTTGCCAATGGTCGTGTATTCGCGGCGTGAAGCGTTGCCGATCGAACCGCAAAAAATGCGTCCGGTGGTAATGCCGATATAACTGCGGACTTTCAGGCGCGTCAACTCCTTGCGAATCATCAATGCGGCTTGTATACCGCGCGCCGGGTCATCCTCGTGCGCGAACGGCGGCAGTCCCAACGCGGCGACGAGCGTGATGCCCTTGTCGTCCACGCTGATCTTGTTGATGCTTCCCTCGTAACGATACACCGATCGCTGAATCAGACGCGCCAAATTCTGCGCCTCAGCCAGTTCGGTGCGCTGATCGATCTCCGGCAGATTGATGAATAACACGGTGACGCGCCGCAACTCCGCTATCCAGCTGCTTTGCCCGGCAGTCAGGCGGTTGATAATGGCGCCGGGGATGTAGGGTCGCAGCGAGCTTTCCGCGCCTTCGGGAATGACAGGCTGGGGCGGGTTTTCAAAAATCGAGGAGGGTTTGGTCAGATACTTCAACCGCCCGCCCTGGGCGATGGCGTCTTTCAACTCGAATTCGACCACGTCGGCAACACAGTCATTATGGATCAACTTCCATGCGGAAGGGGTGATGAGAATCTCGTCCGCCTTGACCAGGGAATTTGCGATGCCCACCTCGACGAGAGGGTTTCCGGTGAGAAGGAATTCCCAACGATTGAAGACACCTCCAACGTGAGCGGTGATCACGCTCCCGGTGCTGATGGCAAGTTTAAGATAGAGATTGGCGTTTTCGACCTTGTAGGTGGAAAGTTTTTCACGGATTTCGAGCGCGCATTCGGCGGCGCGCATGGTCCACTGCCATTGATCGGCTCTCGAAATAGAACCGAGTTTCCCTTGATCCGAAGCAATGGTCCAGACTGCGATCACCGCGTCGCCCGCAAATTTGACAATATCCCCGCCGTAGTTGTGCACGATGTCAATGAGTTGTCCAAAATATTCGTTGAGGATGTTGGCGATCGTCTCGACCCCGGCGGGACCCGCTTCCGCAAGACTTTCCGTAAGCCGGGTAAAACCGGAAATATCGGCAAAAAGAACCGCCGCGTAAATCTCCTCCGTCACAGGTGATTCGATCGGCGAGGGATCGGCGGCGACTCGTTTTTGAATTAGTCTGGGAACATAACTGGCAAGCACATCCGCCAGCGCAGGATTGGTCATTTAAGATTCGACTCCATTTAAAACCGGCAGCCTGATGTTCGATATGATACCCTATTCCTCGGTTCTATGCGAGGGAAAGGCGGCTTCCTGCGGTTGAAAACGGGGAAGCACATCAAAATGCCCCCCATCGGCAGAATCATACTGAGGGCTGACCTATTCGCTGGGAAAAAACGCATGAAGATTGGTCATTTCACAGCGTGTGCCATAATCCCGATTGGTGCCCGAAAGCAGGGTGAGCCCCAACTTGCCGCGCACCTGCTGGCTTGGCAGCAAAAGGTATTCCCCTTTCGGCAATCCGTCTACAAGCACAAATGCATACCGCCCTTTCACAAAAAGGACAAAATCTGCCTCTGCCGGGTTGCCAAAGCGTACGTTCGGGTTGCCGCGGGTTAATTCGACTTCTCGAGTTCCCTTGGAATTCGAAACGAGGAAGATGACCCTCGAACGATCCAGGAAAACGGCGTAATGGTCCGTATTCCTCTGAATGGCAAAGGCAAACCCGCAACCCGAATTCACGGCATTTTGATACGCGCTGGACCATTTGACATGGGCGCTGAGGTAGAAATTTTCGGCTTCTTCGCCGAGAATCCACCAGTTGTACCAGCCCATCTGCGCCCACTCCTCGGAAAAATCATCGTATTCCACGAATTTTCCATCCGCTGTGGAGATGTACCCCAAATCGTAATATTTTTGCGCCTCGGCGGCATAAGTTTCGAATCGTTGTGTGGCGGTCATATTGGGCGTACGCGTAGGCCTGAGAGTTGGGGAGGGGCGCAGTGTGTTCGTTGGAACAGGCGTACCGGTGGCGATTGGGAGGGGCGTACCAGTGGAGCGCGGTGTTTCCGTGGACATAGGCGCGGATACAGGCGCCAGGGCTTTGCAAGAAAAGGAAATAATCCACAAAAAGACGCTAAACCACAAAAGGGCATGACGCTTCAGGCTTCGCATATGTCCTCCAAATTGACGCGGTGTATCTCCATACTACAGCAAAGCCGGTTATAAATCAATGACGGTTTGTCCGCACGCGGTTTTGTACCGTATACACTCATGCGCCATTGCCGGTTTGCGCTTTCATAATATTTTGCCCGACTTTGCCGGGAGTGCCTCAAATTGGTTAAAATACCGGCATTACCTTCAGGAGAACATCATGCAACTGACAGATGACATTCGCAGCAAACTGCTTCTATTCCAGAAAACCGAAATCACCGAATATCACATCTACAAGCGGCTGGCAAGGCGCATCAACTCCCCCGAAAATGCAAAAATCCTTGACCAAATCGCCGAGGACGAGAAACGCCACTTCGAAAGGTGGAAGACATACACCGGGGAAGACGTTCAGCCGAACTGGGTTGCCGTCTGGTTCTATTACCTGGTCAGCCGCCTGCTGGGGTTCACCTTCGGAGTGAAGCTAATGGAAATGGGCGAGGAAAAGGCGCAGGACAGTTACGAATCCGTTGTCGGCGTCATTCCCGAAGCGCAGCAAATTCAGGAGGAGGAAGATCGCCACGAACAGCAACTCATCGAAATGCTGGACGAAGAGCGATTGCAGTACGCCGGGTCGGTAGTGCTGGGTCTGAACGACGCGCTGGTGGAACTGACCGGCGCGCTCGCCGGTCTGACGCTTGCCCTGCAAAACGGAAAGTTGATCGCCCTTTCGGGCCTCATCACGGGGATTGCCGCCTCGCTCTCGATGGCGGCGAGCGAGTATCTTTCCACCCGCTCGGAGAAAACCGCCAAGAACCCCATCCGTGCGGCGATTTACACGGGCATCGCCTACATCATCACCGTCACCCTGCTCGTCCTGCCCTACCTGCTCATGCCCGAAAACTTCTACGCCGACCTGGTCATTGCGCTGGCAACCGCCGTCGCAATCATCGCCGCCTTCAATTACTACATCTCCATCGCCAAGGGCGAGTCTTTCAAAGCTCGCTTCCTGGAGATGGCAGGGTTGAGCCTCGGGGTGGCGTTATTCTCGTTCATCATCGGATATTTCATCCGCCAGTGGCTGGGGATCGAGATCTAACCTCACCCTTTGCCCCTCTCCCAAAAGGAGAAGGGGGAGTCTCACATGAAAATTTTAACGGTAGACATCGGCACCGGCACGCAGGACATTTTCCTCTACGATTCGAACCTCGACCTCGAGAACGGATTCAAACTCGTTCTGCCTTCGCCCACCATGATGATTCACCGCCGCCTCAAGCAGTCGCTTCATGCCCGGACCCCGATCCTGCTGACCGGACACCAAATGGGCGGCGGACCTTCCGCCTGGGCCATCGAGGAATACGCCCGCGCCGGGATTCCCGTGTACATGACGCCCTCCGCCGCGACGACGCTCAACGATGAACTGGATAAAGTGGAAGCATTGGGAATCAAAATAATTTCAGAAGATGAAGCAAATGGCCTGCCGTCCACGGTCCATCGTCTTGAATTGAAGGATTTCGATTTCCCGCTGATCGCCAGGACATTCGCCGATTACGGCGTTTCGCTGGATGACGTATCAGCAATTGCGGTGGCGGTCTTCGATCACGGCAACGCGCCGCCGGGCGTTTCGGACAGGCAATTCAGGTTCGATTATCTCGATGACCGCATCAGGAAAAAGAACTCGCTTTCCGCCTTTGCCTATCGCTCCAGCAACATCCCTGAAATCATGACCCGCCTGCAATCCGTCGCGGACTCGGCGGGTGACCTGCCTTGTCCGCTGGTGGTGATGGATACCGCCCCCGCCGCCGTGCTGGGCGCGACCTTCGACCCTGTGGTGGCAAAGCGCGAACGCAAGATTATTGTCAATGTGGGCAATTTCCACACGCTGGCGTTTCGGCTGGGTGAAAAGGGCATCGAGGGCGTTTTCGAACATCACACAGGTGAGATTGACCTGCCCAAACTGGAAGGGTTGATTCGCAAATTAGCGGATGGTTCGCTCGAGCATCAAGATGTGTTCGACGATATGGGTCACGGCGCGTTGATGTACACCGGCGAAGTGTTTGAATTCGGGCGGGATGATTTTGACGTGGTGGTGACGGGTCCAAGGCGAAGCATGTTTCAGACGGCGGACAACAGACTGCTGACCGCGAATAATCGTCCATCGTCTGCGGTCAGCGGTCGACTACACCCCTACTTTGCCACTCCTTTCGGCGACATGATGATCGCGGGCTGCTTCGGTCTGCTGGCGGCCGCGGCGGAGATTCTGCCCGATTTGGCGGAAGCCGTTATCGGGTCATTGCGAAGCGGGCGCGGACGCGGCGTCGCGCCGTGGGATAATGAATAGTGAGCTCAGGAGGCGCACTCATGCGCCGTAGCGGATATTTTAGAGAACGTCTGCCTATGCCATAGCGTCAGACTTTGCACTATAAAAGTAAGGGGATCTTAATCCAAAGGGACTGCCCAAGGCGGACAGTCCCTTTTGGTTCCCGGCGCGGTTATTTCAGTTTGAAGTACGCCAGCAGGGCAGAGCCATCCTGCGTGATTATGGTCACACGATAGCATTTGTTGGCTGTGGATGGCGCCTTCCAGTTGTAGATGAACTGCCCGCTTTGTACGTCATAGCGCAGACTGGTGCCGCCGGTGGCGGTCAGTTCGATTTCGTCCGTGATCGCATTTGCATTACATGACGTTTCCGCATAGGAGAGGCTCTTCACGTAGACAGTGTCGGTAAGTTCGGTGGAACCGGCAAAGATTTCGAATTTCAACGGCACGGTGCTGCCGCCTTTGACCAGGTTATAAATGCCGTTCATGTCCACCGGCTGGTAAAAGCCTCTGAGCGTCCAACCCAACACGGTGTACTGGCGCGATTGCACGGACTGATTACCTGCATGATCAGAAGTCCGGGCAAACAAGGTATACGTTCCGGGTGTGATCTGATAGCCGCTGACCACGCAGGAACCAGCTAGCCCGGAGGTCGGGTCAACGGCAGTACAGGTCGACTCGGGCGGGACGAAACCATAGTAGAACGAATCGCCGTTGTTTATGTTGCCCAACCAGGTGATGACCGGCGGCGTCTGGTCAATCTTGACGGTTACGGTTTCTGTGGAAGACAACCTGGCCGAATTTTCGGCAGAGCAGGTAAAAGACTCGCCAGCGGTGTCAGCCGTGAGCGTCACCATTCCACAGCCGTTCATACTTGTAACTTCCGATTCGCCATCGCTTACCTGCCAGGCAACAGTCACCGCGCTGGTGTACCAGCCATTCTCGCCCTGCGTGCCTGTAATGACGGGCGTGATGACAGGCGGGGTGGTATCGATTGGCACAGCCAGTTCAAAGAGACTCAAATCCGTGATTTGAAGCGACAATTCATTGGCCGTCATGTTGCAATTTGGGTTGACTGCACAGGATGGCGTCAAAATCAAGCCATCTTTTATGATCAATATTTTGGTCTCGCTCAGGGATGTTCCATCCACAATGCCATCGTTGTCAGCGTCGGCCCAGCGGAAGGTGATGGTGACAGGCTGATCGAAGCGTGTGTCGTGCGGTTGAATGCTGTAACTCTGGAAAACATTCATCGTACCCTGATAGGTGGCAACCTCATACCCACCGCCCATATCGGTGACGGAGATGACTGTATTTCCTTGCAAGGCATTCGCCGGCACCATTATTTCAACTCTGTCATTTTCGGTTGCAAGGGCGCCGCCGCTCGCGCCAATGATGGAGGCCGCAGAGCCGTTTGGATCACAGGTATTGTTTGCATCGCCGGGGCAGGGATCGAGCAAGTCGTGCCGGCCGTCGCCATCGGTATCCACATTGCCCCAAAGATCAAAATATGGGAAAAGGCCTCGGTCATCGGTGGTGAAGCCCGCTTTGACTAGCCCAATACCCTTGGTGTAGATGAGGGGAATAACCGCAGCATCCTCTTCGACAATAATCGTCTCAGCCTCCTGATAGTAGAGAATGCGCTGTGCTGGGTCCGATTCGGCCAGGCTGAGCTCCAACAATTCGTTGTAACGCGGATTATGCCAGCCAATCGGACCAAAACCGCCAAGCACATCATTGCCAACAAGCATATCGCCCAGGATATTGTAAGCGTCAAAATAATCAATCAGCCATCCCATGCGGTATCCATTGAGAGAGCAATCTGCCGGGTTAACTTGACATACATCTCGAATATATCCATAAAGATCTGACCTATACACAACATGAACCGGAATATTCAACACAGTACGCCATTGTTCCGCAACCGTCTCTATGATCGCATTGTATCGTCTGCTGTACAGCACGATTTCGGGAAAACCTGCGCCGCCCGGATATCCAGCCTGGGCCAGCAAATCTTGTGCGAGGCTTGGATTGAATGGATACCCAACAGAATCGCCCTGATAGCCGGGCAGGGCAGGCGGAATAATCCCCGTCGCCTCCTGCAACCCATAGGGACCCAATGTCAGAATGGATTGCCGGTTAATGGCAGAGGCTAATGCTTTGCGAACCAGCAAATTGTCAGTGGGCGGTTGAGCAATGTTGAGGCTTATATATTGTACCCCTGGCGTATTGAAGTCCACGCGATCTGGATCCAGGGACGGATCGTTTAGGGCCGAATTCGGAATTCCTAACATGGCATCCACCTCGCCGCGGCGATAGGCTGCCAGCAGTTCTTCTTCATCGGAAATGACCGCAAAACCGATCTGCTCGAGCATGATCTGATCGGCGTTATGGAAGTAGGGATTTTTTTCCACCAGGATATGAGATGGATCACGCTCGACCAGGCGATAGGGGCCGTTCCCGGCCAGTTTGCCAGGTTCAACCCACGTATCTCCATAGCGGTCAATCAAATCCGCTCGGACTGGAAACATACCGGGAAAGGCCAGAGTCTGCAAAAAATAGGAGGTTGGCTTGATCAGAGTGATTTGAAGCGTATGCTCATTCAATGCTGCCAGCCCAACCGTAGACGGATCCGTACCTGGATTATTAGCATAGGTCGCTGCACCGACGATTGGATACAAGAAAAAACGATAGTCCGTAGCAGTATCAGGATGGAGCAGGCGCAGGAAACCATCCACAAAGTGCTGGGCAGTTACGGGAACCTCATCCGACCAGTATGCATCGTCGCGCAGGGTAAAGGTATATACACGTTCATCCGCTGAGACGGAATAATCCTGAACCATTGCTTTGATGAGGGCGCCGTCTTCAGAGACACGAAAAAGGGGCTCCCACAAGAGATTTGCGATGATCATTGTCGTCTGCTCATAGTCAGGGCGCTTCAAATTCACATCCCCCCATCCCACTCCCACGACGAATGGAACCGAATCTGGCGCCACCCAGACGGGCCAAGGTGGAGCATTCCAGCCATATTGTGTGCAATCCCAGTCGTCATCACATTGGCGGACCTCACCACGGCTACCATATTGAATATCATAGGTGTTGTTTTCCCAATTTTCGTCGCCCGGGACGGAAAAATCGGCCAGCCAGTCCCCATTCGCATCGGCAACGATATGCCGCGAAGGGCAGTCTCCGTCACACCACACATCCACCCAAACATCCTGGTTTGGATTCCCATGCCCGGATACGGTATCGGTGTTGGGATCTACATTTGTGACGGTCAGGTTTGTCGCCACATGTGTTTTTGTGATAACGCCGTCCGTCATAGTCACGATCATACCGGGCTGCAGGGTGAAACCGTCTTCCCACAATCGGAACTGCACCGAGCCATTGAGAGCGTTCACTGTCTGTGTTTTGGTATAGTCGGGCAATTGAGTTGTGGTTGGGTCATCAATGGTCAACATGACAGAAGCGCCAATTATCCAGCTCTCACCGTTGACCTCGTGTGACCACATTTGCACAGAGAAGCGGTGATTGAATCCAAAGGCAACGTTCGTGCCATCCCCATCTTCATCATTGACCCACGCCTCGTTTGCCTGTCCATAGCGAATATCAACGATGTCTTGTTCATCGTCTTGCTCTCCGGGGATTGAATAGTTTACAACCCAGTTGCCATTAGCGTCGGCATAAGCATATCGAGTGAACATTGGACTGTTATTATAGGTCCACACCGTCACACGTTCACCAGGGTCTGCAATGCCGTAAACAAGATCTCCGACAGGGTCAATGCCAATAATCGCTATCAGTTTGATAATGTGCTCTTTGGTTGTAACACCGTCAGAGACAACCACTCTATCCCCTACTTTGGGATAATATCCTTCTATTCGATGTTGAAAATTTGTATTGTTAGGATCCCACCAAAAAGGTTCGACCGTTGCGCTGCCTGTATAAACCGGCAACGGTGCGTATGATGGGGAGTAAACCTCAATTATCACTGTTGCGCCAGGCGTCCAGCCCCAACCTTCGATTATTTGAAAGTGCGGCCAGCGGACGCCAAAGACAGGGTTCCCGCCCTCTGCCTGAACAACGGCCGCCGGCGCTCCCACCATCCCCAGCGCGAACGCCAGAGCAATAACCACCCGCATGAAGTTGTCAAGGAATTTTGTGTTCATTTCGTCCCTCCCAAGGACAATGTCTTAAACAAATAACCGGCCACTACCGGCCGGTTTCGCTATTGGCTCGCCCGTTGCCCATCCCATCGCGGGAAAGCGACCATATCAGGCAACGGGGTCTTCGCCGCCCGAAATCACTCGCGTTCGAAATCGAGTTTTAATTTTTGTATAGCAAAGTGGAAAACGATAACAATAGTAACGAATGTCATGAAAAATTGCGACATTTGTCATAGCGCCATAAACAGCAGATGAGGCCGTTTTCCGCTCATACGAGAGACGCAACAAAGATATAATCGTCCTGCAAATCCATTTCAGGAGAAACAACATTCCATGTGCGGAATTTTCGGTTATGTGACGAACAAAGAAGAAGCGCTCGGACCCATACTGATCGCGGCGGCGGAGATTCTGCCTGATTTGGCGGAAGCCGTTATCGGGTCGCTGCGAGGCGGGCGCGGACGCGGCGTCGCGCCGTGGGATGCAGGTTCTTGACGGGAGGTGGACCTTAATCCACCTCCCTGTTTCATCGAAGAGAGAATGTGCCTGCGGCAATCAAGGCGAAGGCAAGGGAAAGAACCGCGCCAATCAGGATCAGGATGCGCCAATCCAGGAGGGAGGTGATTTGCTCTGTCGGTTGAACAGGACGATTTGTTGAAGGAAGCGGATTCACATTGGTTGTGTCATTTCTCAACCAGGGGGGACCTCCCCCGCCAGGACGAGTGAGTACCGCAACTTCGGGCGCGGTAGGCTCCCATTGGCGAATGAAGCCAACGATGGCTTGAATCTCTGCATCCGACATGCGGTCGCCCCAACTGGGCATGGCGGTGCCAGGAACCCCCAGTGTGATGATCTGTTGAATGGCTTGGTCGCTGGTTTGGGTGAGAAAGGATTTGACGTTGAGGGAGGGCGCGCGCGGCGTTCCCTGCCCTTCCGGTCCGTGACAGCGAGCGCAGTTGGCGGCAAAGAGTTGACCGCCAAGCGCCAGACTTTCCTCCGTAACCGGGATGGGGACGTTTGGAGCGGGAATCGTCCCAAGAGGAATTTCATCCCAACGCTCGATGAGGGAGGTAAGGGCGTTGATTTCATCGGTCGCCAGAACGTTGTTCCAGCCAGCCATGAGGGTGCCAGTATTCCCGTAGGTGATGATGCGGGAGATGTCCTCAGCGGTTTTTTGGCGGACAGCAGGATCGTTCAAAGCAGGGGCAATGGCGGTGCCAAGTCCATCCGCCCCGTGACAGGCAACGCAATGGGCGGCAAAAAGTTGAACAGCGGTTTGAAGGGTGGAGCCATCGGGGAGATTCGCTATTTCAGCGAGCAACACAGGATCAGGTTCGGTGGTGAACGGGATGAGCGGAGCAAAGCCGAGGTTGATAGTGCGGTTTCCAGTCTCGGTCCAATCTCCGTAGAGAATCAGCGTCACCAATTCGTTGATCTGGTAGTCGCTGAGCGGACCGCCGTCTTCAATTGCCCAGGCAGGCATGGCGGTTTGGTAACGTCCACGCGAGATGGTTTTGTAGATTTCATCGTAGGGCATGGTGCGCAGGACGGCGCTGTCGAGGGGAGGGGTGGCGCCGATGCCTTCACCGTTCAAGCCGTGACATACGGAACAGTTTTCGGCGTACAGGGTCATGGCGTCATCGAGTTGGGCAGCGATAACGTCTCTTTGGGCGTTTAGGATGCGGGCCGGTTCGTTGAGGATGTAATAGCCGAGGGCGGAGACGACGACGAGCAGTGCGCCCAAGCCGATGAGGGATTCGATGAGGTAGGATTTTGGTTTCATGGATACACCACCTGCGCAGTTTCGAAGGTTTGACGTTGAATGATGGTACCGGTGTCCACTTTGAGTTCGCCGTCTTCGATGGTGAGGGCAAACAGGTCGAGCGGACGCGGGGCGGGGGAATTCTCGACGACGCCCTGGCGGTCAAATTGTGAGTTGTGGCAAGGACAGATGAATTTCTGGGCGGTCTGGTCCCACGGGACGGTACAGCCGAGATGCGTGCAGCGGTGGTAGACGGCGAGGAAGCCGCCGTCGCCGGTGCGGACAATGTAGAAACGTCCGTTGGGGATGTGGGTCACGGAGTTGGGCGGAAAGTCGTCCACTTTACCGGGGACGATGACGGAGCCGAATTCGCCTTCAGCCAGCCGCGGCTGGAGGTAGGCAATGAATATGCCGGCGGTTTCGAGTGCGGCGATCCCGCCAAGGAACATCCACGCGGCTTTGAGGAAGTCGCGGCGGGAGAGGGGGGTGGAGGCAGGGGTGTCGGTCATGGTTGGTTTCCAGTACGTCGTGATGGGGAATTAGTGGGTGACGATAGGCATGTTCCAGGGAAAGTAGAGACTCATGCCTGGTCCACGGAAGAAGATGCCGATGACGGTCAGGATGATGAAGGCGGTGAAGAGGAAGGAGGCGATGAAAAGCACGCGCTCCTCCGTATCCGCCTTGAAGGAATTCTGAATCCAACTATCGAGCAGGAGGAGCGGAAGCAGGATGACGGCCAGCGGGATAAGCCCGTTCGAGAACAGGGTGTTCCATGTCGGAAGCCAGAGCGTCCAGTTCAGGACGTATTCGTCGAGCAGAACCCAACTGGGTGTGGCAATCAGTGCGATGCCGACGGCAAGCAGAGTGAGGGAACGCCCGCGGCGGGAACGGAAGTACACGCCCACGCTTTTCGGATTGAGGTCAAAAAACGGGAGCGTGAAGATGCCGATGATGACAAGCGAAGGAATGACAATTGCCCCAACCAGCGGGTGGAAGTGAAGCAGGAGTTCCTGTAATCCCATGAAATACCACGGCGCCTTGGCAGGGTTGGGAGACATGGCTGGGTTGGCGATCCCCTCCAATGGCGCAGGGACAAGCATGGCAAAGGTCAGAAGCGCCGCTGTCCAGGCGAGGGCAAAGATGAATTCACGGTGGACAAGGTGCGGGATGGTGGTGACGCGCTCAGGTTTTGGGTCCTCCGTCTGTTTGGATGATTTGGGGACGGTCAAGCCGCCGTCTTTGCGGACGCGCCAGAAGTGATAGGACATCAGCCCAAAGATGATAAGCGGGATAAACGAGATGTGCATCGAGTAGAAATTGAGCAGGGTGTTCGCCCCCACCTCGGGTCCACCGAGGACAAGCCGCGTGAGCCATTGCCCGATGAGCGGCACATAACTGAGGATGCTGGTGCCGACCGTGATCGCCCAGTAGGCAAGTTGATCCCATGGCAGGAGGTAACCTGTGAAGTTTGCACCAAGAACAAGCAGGAGCATGGCGACGCCAATCAGCCAGTTCAACTCGCGCGGCGGACGATAGGCGCCCGTCACAAACACGCGGATCAAATGAAGCACCGACACGACAATAAGCAGGTTAGCGCTCCAGTGATGCAGGTTGCGGATCAGTTCGCCGAACCAGACGTTGGAATTGATCTCCAGGATGTCGAGATATGCCTGCGGCACGGCAGGCGTGTAGTTGTTGAGGAGGACGATGCCAGTCAGACCAAGAATTATCATCAACAACGCCGCCAGACCGCCCAATCCCCAGGTGTACGTCCACTTCATCGAAGAGACCTCCACTTTGGCAGGATGGATATGCAGGATCAGGCTGTCCATCACCATGCGCATTCGTCCACGGTCGTCACTGGGAATGCCTTCGGGCGTGAGGCGGTTTCGCATTCGTTCGAAGATCGAAGGTTCAGGCAGGGAATTTTTTTCGTCCATGGCATGCTCCTGTAAATATTTTCACAAACTACACCTTTGTTTTATCAAAACCTTTTGATGAAACAAGGAAGAAATTATGAAGATACTGCAAAGATCATCCACATATTTCCTTGTGCTATTCTTCACAATTTCTTTACACTAGGCAGGTATGATGAGCGTCAGAAAGATTGGATCTCAAACGAACGAGATCGGCAGAAAAACAACACGCAAGGCGTGAACCGAAAAACAAGGAGAACAAAATGAAAAACCTGAAGAACCTCTTGATCGGCATCCTTTCAGCGGTCATCGTGATCGCAGTGGGAGCGAGCGCCTACAACGCCTACGCTTCCCCCGATGCCCAGACCGCCGCTGCACCCGACACCGCCATCCAAACTGGGAATGGAAACGGAAAGGGCGGCAACGGAAACGCGAACGGCAACCAGAACGGTAACGGCGCAGGCATTACGGGCATCCCCGCCTCCGACCTGAGCGCCGAGGAAACTGCCAGCCTGCTTTTCATGCGTGAAGAGGAAAAGCTTGCCCGCGACGTCTACAACGCCCTCTACGCAATCTGGGGACAACCCACCTTCCAGAATATCGCCGCCAGCGAGCAGATGCACATGGACGAGGTCAAACTGCTGTTGGACCGCTACGGTCTGACCGACCCGGTGCTTGCTCCCGGTCAATTCACCGACCCCAACCTCCAGGCGTTGTATGACCAACTGACCGCGCAAGGCTCTATCTCACTGGCGGACGCGCTCAAAGTCGGCGCAGCGATCGAAGAGATTGACATCCTCGACCTGCAAACCCGCCTCGCCCAAACCGATAACGCCGACATCCAATGGGTGTACAACAACCTGATGAACGGTTCCTACCACCACCTCAACGCCTTTACGGGCGCGCTCCTCCAGACGACAGGTGAAGTCTATCAGCCGCAATATCTCTCCGCCGAAGTCTATGCATCCATTGTGGCAGGTTCAATGGGCAATGGCAATCAGGGCGGCAACGGATACGGCGCAAACGGTCAGGGAGGGCAGTCAGCCCAAAGTCAGGCAGGAAGCGGGGTCCCGCAGGCGAATGTCACGAATGTCACCACAGTCCACGGCGTCATCTCAGCGTATGACGGAATGGGCATCAGCCTCACCACAGACGACGGTCAGGCAGTGTATGTGGATACGGGCAACCCGCGCTTCAGCCAATCCATCGGGTTCACCCCGCAAATCGGTGAAGGCGTGACTGTGGTGATGTTCCCCGGCGACCAGGGACTGTACAGCGCCATCTCAGTCACCCTGGACTCGATGGGTATCACCTACACGTTCCGCAGTGAAACGGGGCAGCCGCTGTGGTCGGGCGGTAATGGAAACGGCAACCATCCCTAATTGAAATTGAAACGTCACCCCCGAAATGAGCTCATCTTCGGGGGTGACGTTTTTCTTAACTTTCTTCCAGGAGACTTGGTCATATCGCATCGGCGATATAATCCTAAAAAACAGGATCCAACAGGAGAAACCCATTCCATGTGCGGAATTTTCGGTTACGTAACGAGCAAAGAAGAAGCCATCGGACCCATCCTCATCGCGGCGGCAGAGCGATTGACCTACCGCGGCTACGATTCGGTCGGCGCGGCGGCGCTGAACGGAAGCAAGATTGATTTGCGCAAGGACGTTGGGAAAGTGGAGGAAGTGGCGGCAAAATATAACTTTGCCGAACTGCGCGGACAGCGCGGCATCGTGCAGTTACGCTGGGCGACATTTGGCGAACCTTCACAGGTCAACGCGCAGCCGCATCTCGACTCCGATGGTGATTTAGTCGGCGCGCACAACGGCAACGTGGTCAACAACGTCGAGCTGCGCGAGCAGTTCATCGCCGAGGGGCTCACCGTCCGTTCGCAGAACGACGGTGAGACCTGCGTCCATGCGGTGGAGCGTTACCTCAACCGCGGCTACGAGTTCATTGACGCCATCCGTCTGGCGTACGGCGACCTGCAGGGCGATTATGCCTTCGTCATCGGGCGCGCGGGCGACGATAAACTCTACGCCTTCAAAAAAGGTTCGGGCATGGTGGTGGGACTCGGCGAGGGCTTCACCTGCGTCTCGTCGGACCTGCCATCCATTCTGCCACTCACCCGCACGGTCATCCGCCCGCAGGATGGGGAGATCGTCACGTTGTGGGCAGATCATGTCGAAGTGCGCTCGGTCAAGGATGGGAAAAAGATTGATCGAATGCCGGAAACCGTTACGGAGTCGATGGACGCGGTGCAGAAGGGCGGGTATCCGCATTTCATGTTGAAGGAAATCCACGAGCAGAGTCAGGTGGCGCGTGAGTTAATCCACTTACTGGATGCCAGCCCTGAGATCGAGACGGTAATCGAGAAAATGAAGAACGCCCGTCATCTGTATCTCATCGGCTGCGGCACGAGTTACCACGCCGCGGCGGTCGGCTCGGTCTATCTCGCTCAACTGGCGGGGCGCGCCGCCATCCCTGTGCTGGCGCCGCAGTTCATCGCGCAATACGCGCCCACCGTCGGTTATCAGGACGTGGGGATTTTCGTCAGCCAGTCGGGCGAAACCAAAGACGTGCTGAACGCGCTCGAAGCCGCCGAAGCGCGCGGCATGACCTGCTTTGGGCTGGCGAATGTGGTCGGCTCGACGCTGACCAAAGCGACTTCGTTCTGCCTGCCGTTATGCTGCGGCTACGAAATCAGCGTGCCTGCCACCAAAACGTTCACCAATCAGGTGATCACCTTCCTGTATCTTGCCTATCGGATGGCAAACCGCCTCACTTCTGACCTGGAGCGGATTCCCGAACTGATGGAGCAGACTCTCGCCCAGACCGCGCCGCAGGTCGAAGCGCTTGCCAAGGAAATCAACGAGTGGAACGACCTGTACTGTCTCGGCTACGGCGCGACCTACCCCATCGCGCTCGAAGGCGCGCTGAAGTTGAAGGAAATCACCTACGCCCACTGCGAAGGGATGCTCTCGACCGAGTTCAAACACGGACCGCTCTCGGCGGTGAGCAAGGGCTTCCCGATCCTCTTCGTTGCGGGACCCAACGACGTGCCGCTCATCATCAGCGGACTCAACGAGGTCAAGGTGCGCGGCGCGCGCACGATTGTCATCGCTGAGGACGACCCGCGCCTGCGCGCCAACGCCGACGACCTGATCGTCATCCCCAAATCGGACCCGCAGATTGCCGCCCCGCTCGGCGTGTTGCCGCTGCAACTCCTATCGTATCACATGAGCGTAATGCGCGGCTTCGATCCCGATTTCCCGCGAAATTTGTCCAAGACGCTGACGGTGGATTGACCCAACCGGTTCCGCCGTTCTGCGCGGTGTCGCTACCCTGGGTCTATGCCTCCAACCAAAGTGTTCGGTCCTCGAACGACGGACGTTCCGGCGGGTCGGGAACAAATTCGGGGTAGCCTACATAAATAAAACCGACGATGTGCTGATCGGGGTTAAATCCGAGGAATTCTTTCACCTTCGCATCTCGCGCCCATTCGCCGGTGCGCCAGATCGCGCCAAGTCCCAACCCATGGGCGGCAAGCAGAATGTTCTGGCACGCTGCAGAAGCGGCACACACATTTTCGATTTCGAGCACTTTTCCCTCGGTCGGTTTGTCCACGCCCACGGCAATCACCACCGGTGCTCGAAGTGGGAGAGACCGGGTTTTATCCAGGGCTTCGGGCGGCAGGTCAGGTTTACGGTCCGCTTGAGAGGCGGCCATGACATCGCCAAGTCGTTTGCGTCCATCCCCGGTCAGAACGACGAAGCGCCAGGGACGCACTTTATGGTGATTGGGCGCCTGAACAGCCGCATGCAAGAGCTTTTCGATCGTTTCCTTCGGCAGGGCATCCGGTTTTACCTTGCCTTGTGTTTGTCGGGTATGAATGGCTTCGAACAGTTCCATGGGTTCCTCCGCACTATTGATACAATTGTTGTATTGTATCTTACGGAGGCGCAATGAAGGTCTTCTTTTCCCAAGCACATCGCGGGCACACTCCCCCATTCGAGGTGTTCGACGGAGGATTGCGTGTGCCATATCTCGAAAACCCCGACCGTGCGAATCGGATTGCGGATGCCCTGCGAGGTGCAGGCTGGGCGGAATTTTGCGAACCGCTGGATCCCGGACTCGAACCCATCCTTGCCGTGCATGACCGGGAATATCTGGATTTTCTCGCCTCCGCCTGGACCGAGTGGCTGGATTCCGCCCCCCAGGACCCCTCCACGCTGATACCTGCCACCTTCGCCCTGCGGAGATCAGCGAGGAGACCCAAATCGCTGCTGGGACGCGCAGGTTACCACATCATGGACTTGAGCGCCTGCATCATGGAAGGGACTTACCCCGCGGCGCGTGCGTCCGCCCATTGCGCCCTGAGCGCGGCGCGGGCGGTGGTGGAGGAGGAACGCCCGGCGTTTGCCTTGTGTCGTCCGCCGGGGCATCACGCCGGCAGGGATTACGCGGGCGGCTATTGCTTCATGAACAACGCGGCGGTTGCCGCACAATGGCTTTCCTCGAAGGGACGCGTTGCCGTCCTTGATATTGATTATCACGCCGGAAACGGCACGCAGGACATCTTCTACGAGCGCGATGACGTGCTGACCCTCTCCATCCATGCCGACCCCGATTTCGAGTATCCGCATTTTGCTGGCTTTGCCGATGAGCGCGGCAGAGGGAGGGGACTGGGGTTTCATCACAACTTCCCGCTCCCCAGAGGGACGGGCGATGCCGAATACCTGCAAACGCTCAACCAAGCCCTGGATTTAATCCGCGCGTTCAAACCCAGAGCGTTGGTGGTTTCTGCGGGCATGGATATTTACGCCGACGATCCGCTCGGCACATTCACAGTGTCGGCGCAGGGAATCGGGGAAATTGGAAATCGAATTGCATCGCTGGAGTTGCCGACCGTCATTGTGATGGAAGGGGGATACGCCAATGAGGCGCTTGGGCGTAACATTCTGGTATTTCTATCGGCATTTCCAACCTGAAGAGGAACTCGAATGAAGCGTTTATGTCCACTGATGTTTTTGTTTGTAGTGTCGCTTGTCTCCTGCAATATACCTTCCGCCGAGGTGCGGGCGAGCGCAACGGCAGATTTTGCCGCATCCGCCACCCCAACAATGGAGACCCCGTCAGCCACCCACACCCGCCTTCCCACTGAAACCCTCACCGCCACTTTCACCCTGACCCCAACGGAGACTTTAACGCCCGCGCCGAGCCTTACGCCCACCGTCACCGCCACACCCACCTACGCCTTCCCAACCGTGACAGTCAACAAGCAGGCGCACTGCCGTTACGGTCCCTCGGTTGCCTATCTTCATGCGGCAGATCTGTATGCCGGCGATACCGGCACAGTGCGCGGGCGGTTTCGCTACAGCAGCTGGCTGTATGTGAAATTCGACAAACTGAATTATTCCTGCTGGGTCGCCCCGTCTGTGGTGAATGTGGCGGGAGATGTCTCCCTGATCGCATATCGAGAGTTGAATTTGCAAGCCATCGGCACCAACATGTATGGACCGCCGAAAAACGTCTACGCCGTGCGGGATGGGAACAAGGTGACCATTTATTGGGATCAGGTTGTCATGACGAAAGACGACGACCGCGGCTACCTGATCGAAGCGTTTGTCTGTCAGGATGGCGCATATTTGTGGTGGACATTTTCGTATCCCGATCAATTTACGACCCGTTACACGGTCAAGGATGAAGCGGGCTGTCCGTTTCCCTCGCAAGGCGTCATCTACACCGTCGAAAAGCACGGCTTTTCCCAGCCGGCGGTCATTCCGTGGCCCGCGCCTTGAAGTAAGCGGCGAGTGAAATTAAAAAATCTCTCACATCCTCACCCGGCAATGGGGTGTTAAACCTGGTGAGGCAACAATCCTCAGCGTCGCCAACCGTCAGGTGGCTGTTTTCACAGCAGGGAATGTTGCCGATGAGTGCGGGAACGGTGTCAAAATGTCTTTCAAACCGTTTCAGCCGCGAATTTCACGGCATTACACCGATTTCGCCTTTCAAAATCTTTGGACGTATGCAAAATCATTCGTTGTTCAGCTTTTGACCGCTGACGACAAACCCTGGTCGGTGGTCAGCGGTCAAATCTTGGGAGTTTTGCGTCCGTCCTGACTCTCAAACCTTTGTGTTCCTTGCGGCAAACCAAGAAACAGTGTCTTAGAGGAAATATGAACCGTCGAAACAAAGTCTTTTCAGTTGTAGCGCTACTCGGTATTCTGGCTGGGCTTCTTTCGGGATGCATCTCTCCGAAGGCGCGTGATGCGCGTTCTTTTGTCATTGCCGTTGTCGAGGAAAACCCCGGCGAGGCGGGCAGACCGAATCCACAGTCCGCGTATGCGGGCGTCCGGCTGGCGGTTGACCAGATGCGAGACTATTGGGGCGTTGACATCCAGGTTGTGCCGTACACGGACGGGAACGACGCGAACACGGCAATCTTGAAGGCGCAGGAAATCACTCAAAGCGGCGCAATTGCCGTCATCGGGCATTCCTCCATTGAGACCTCGCTTGCCGCGGCGGACATCTACGAACAGGCAGGGATTCCGGTTCTCAATGTCGCCCCGGTCACTGAAAAATTGAGTCTCGAACATCCCCATTTTTTCAACACCACATATACCGCCGAGTCGGAAGCCGCGTATATAGCGAACTATCTGAGAAAGATCAACGGCGCCGAGACTGCCAGCGTCATCGCAACGAACGACGGTTATGGGCAAACCCTTGCCCGGCAATTCAAGAACACCTTCAAAGGTCTCGGCGGTCATATTACCATCGAGGGAATCGTTCGCCCATCAAACGAAGAAGACATGGAATCGGCGATCTCGAACATCATTTCCGCCAACCCCGAAACGAACAACCCCGGCACGATCTTCATTGCCACAGACGACAAGACTGCCGCGCAATTGATCGTCAGGATGAAACGAAAAGGCGTTTCCTACCCCCTCGCGGGAGCGAGTTCACTCACAACGCCCGCTTTCCTGGAGCTGATCCGTGAAGAACCGGAGGAGGAAACGATCCCAGGGTATTACACGGACGGCATTCTTGCAACCCGCGCGATCATCTTCGACAGCGCCAATCGTTTCGCAAACCAGTTCCGGCGGGATTTTCAGGGGCAATACAATGACGAACCCGGCGACCTGGTGGTCAACGGTTACGACGCGGCATTGGTGGTCATGGCGGGAATTCGCAGTTCCAGAGCGACCGGCGCGGCAGACGCCACCGAACAAGACCGGGAACTGCTTTACAAAGCCCTGCTTGCCATGGACGATGGACAAACTGGCGTACAGGGTATCATCAACTCCATCTATTTTGAGCCTTCGCGCAACATCGTACGGGCGGCGCGTTTCGGAATTTACCAAAGCGGAAAACTGATCTCCGCGAATACACAATTTGAACCGATTACGACACCTAATGAAATCAAGGATCTGCCCGCACAATTGGCAAAAGGGCGCATCATGACCGTCAACGGCGCGTACGTCTACAAGGCCAATGTGGTCTACGCGGGCGTGGACCTGCTTGGCATCGAGCAAATAGACATCAAGACATCCTCCTACAAGGTGGATTTTTATCTGTGGTTCCGCTACCGTCCCAACGAGCAGGACGAAGATTTCAAGCCGGACGATTTTGTATTCACGAACGCGGAAGGCGACTGGCAGGAAGTGCCCGTACGAGAAGAGGCGAATGCCGATGGCACCTTCCTGAAGACCTATCGCATCAGCGGCGTCTTCAAAAACCAGTTCCAATTTCACGCCTATCCCTTCGATCACCAGGACCTGGTCGTCGAGTTTCGCAACCAGAACGCCAATACCTCCCTCATCCAATATGTGGTGGATCAGATTGGAATGCGCTACGAGAACGAGGAGGTTCTGCTGAAGAACTTCCGCGACAACGGCGCCTTCGATTCGATCTACGGCTGGGACGAGAGGCATGTCGAAGTGACCCAGGACGTTTTCCCGACCTTTTCCACCTTCGGAAGCCCGCAAAACTTCGGGCGGAAGGTGGCGACCAACTATTCCCTGATCAACATCAAAGTGGATGTTCAGCGCTCGTCGCTTCAATACATCATCAAGAGTCTGCTTCCGTTGTTGATGACCCTGATACTTGCCTATATCACCTTTTTCCTCCCCCTCGGACATTCCGAGAGACTGGCGGTCGGCTCCACGGCGCTGTTAACAACCGCCTTCTTCCACTTGACACTCGCCGATTCGCTGCCCGAGATCGGCTACACGGTGGCAATGGAATACCTCTTTTATGCCTCGTATTTAATGTCGGCGCTCATCGTTCTGCTGGAAACCATCAGCATCCGCTACGAAAAATTCGGCGAGGAGGCCAAGAAAAAAAACGAAAAGGAGCGCTTTCAGGAGCAGCGCAAAAGGCTGAATACAATCGGACGGCTGATTTATCCCACCATCCTTTTGATCGTACTCGGGTTGGGGTTCTTTGTATATAACGGGCAGATCGCACTCGGGTCGCAGTCAGCCGCGTCCAGCAGACGTATGGTCGAATTCATCCTCGATCGCGAACCCCCCTCGTCTGTGGCGTCCCTCACGGATCAAAGCGCCGACGGCGACACCGTCAAATTGAAACTGGCAACCTGGAGACCCGAAGACACTGAACAGATCCAGGTCCTGCTGGATGCTTTCCATGCCTACGCCGAATCGCTCGGCAGGGATATCGTCATCGAGCATGAGCCGATTGTCAGCGTAAATTACGATTCGATATTGGACATCCAGTTATCCCGCGAGCAGGGAGCCGATCTCTTGTACGTTCGCCCCTTCTCAGTGGACGGGAGCATCGCCCGATACCTTACCCCCCTAAACAATCTTCCCATCACCGATCACTATGACGAAACAAAAATCGAGCCGTGGAAGAACCGGGTCGGCGTTTTTTATGCCGTGCCATATGTCGGCGTGGTGCAGGGCGTGTATTACAACCGCGACCTTTTCGACAGGTACGGCATCACGGAACCCAAAACATGGAACGAGTTCATCGGGATATTAAGGACAATTTCCCAACAAAATCCCAACATCATCCCGATTGCCAATGGACTGAACGAGCGGGAGGACAGTGAAATGTTCATGAGCATCGCCGCCAATTTCCTGGGCGGTCCGGAGGGACGAGCGCGCATGATGCGCACCGACGGCACCAGCCTGTGCTACAACAGCGCGCGGGTGGTGAATGCCTTCCGCGCCATCGAAGAACTGAAACCCTACCTGCCCGAAAACGCCGGCACCATCAGCACCAACGCCAGCAAGGAACTTTTTTTCGACAAACAGGCGGTGATGTTGTTCGGCGGTTCCTGGGACTTGCAGAAAGTCTCCGAGAAAGCCGGTTTCAACTGGGGCGTGTTTGCCGTTCCGGCAAATGCCTTTAGCGAGACCTACGTGATCTTTCAGCCTGATATTGCCATCGGCATCAACAGAGACTCGCCTCACCCGCAGGAGGCGCGCCTGTTTTTGGAATGGTTGATGTCTGAGGAGGCGGTAAATCTCACCTCACGGAATCTGGCTGGGTTCTATCCGTTGAACAAGAATAAACCGATAGAAAGCAGCGGGCCGGACGACAGTAAATTCCTGTCGCTCATCAGGAACTATCCAAGCGATATTCGCTGGATGTTCACGGAGATATCGGACAAAATCCCCACCGCAGCCGACATCGTTCGCAAAAACCTGCACCGCATGGTGACAGAGAATCTTACGCCCCAGGAAGCGGCACAAGACCTTCAGAACGGTTTGGGAGAATGGTATGAACCGGCGCAAAATTGCAAATAAAACAAAAAACCCGGACAGGTCTCCCCGCAGGAGGCTTGTTCGGGTTTTTTCCCTTTTCGGGTCGTTTAGTCCTGACAGAAAAATAACTTTTCGGATACGTAGTATGCTTGCAAAGCAGGTCAGATAAGACCGAGTTTACCGTAGAATTGCGAGCCATGAGAACAAGAAAGCAGAAACCA